>ERZ506775.2-NODE-2-length-564389-cov-19.0822_pt1 | contig 564389 bp, 480 predicted proteins | sample MGYA00513980_ERZ506775 | MGnify/ENA metagenome assembly ERZ506775 | reverse complement strand
AAAGCAGCTTGTAAAATATTTTTGATAAAATTTCATTTGATGCGCCTGTTTTTTGCCTTTTTTGTTAGTGTTAATAAGAAGGACAAGTTTTCCTCCTTCATCAGTACATTGACAATCGAATAGACAGCACAACAGGTACATAACCCATGTACGAGCGAATATGAAACGCCGCGAAGATGGAGCAGTCGGGGAGGTGATGAAAAGACTTCTTCGGAGCGATCTACGATTTCATAAAACGGATTGTGGCAGATTCGGCGCGATGACTGCATGAGGGCTTAAAGATACTTCCTCACGGCCCGCCAAAGACTTGGGGGGAACCCTGCGGCACACGATACGAACGATGCTGCGGAGTTATGACAGCCGCGCCAGCGGAGACCTGTTGTGTTCCCATCGTCAGGGGGCGTGGCAAATGTGATGAAAGCTGAGTTATATAAATAGGAAGCGTTTGCAGCTTCCTGTTCAAAATCAGATACCATGCGCTGGCAGTTTCGGCTGCCAGCGTATTCATGTGGCTTTGAACAAATACGATGACAAACTTGACAGATTGGAGGAAATATGCTTTATGGAAAAACTTATTACACGAAAAGAAGCAGCAGAAATTTTAGGTATCAGCATTGCAACGCTGGACGCGGCCCGTAACAATGGTCTTATTTCTTATGTGCAATATGTGCAGAATGGCTGTGTGTACTTTACTTCAGCGGGCCTTCAGGAGTATATCGCAAAATGCACCCACAGAGCAAAGCCAGCAGAAAAGAACGCAACTTATCGTAAACCTCGCAGAGCTGGCGTGTGAGCCGGTCCGTATCCTTGCCGGAATCGGAATGGTTTGATAAAACATAGATACAGCGCTGGAGTATATTCTTAGGAGGTGGCGGGATTGGCAAAAAGAAAAAGAGCAATTCCACAATACGGTACAGTTACGCTTAACGGCATAGATTATTATAGAACGCGGGTTCAGAACGCAGATGGAAAGCTGGTGGCCCTTTATGCGAGAACACCGGAAGAATTATATGATAAAGAGTTGGGTGCATTAGAGCAGATTGACAGCGATACATTCTGCCGGAAATCCCCGACGGTTGCAGACTACTGTGAAAAATGGCTTTTGATGCAATCGGTTCATGTGAGGGCAACCACGCTGATAGATTATACATCAAATCATACTGACAGAGGAAGAAAAAGCCGCATTAGCGGAACAGGAACGGCGCAGAGCGAAAAAGGCAGAATATAACCGCCGCTATATGGAGAAGAAGCGCAGACAATGGAAAGAGCAGAGGGAACGAGAGCAAGCACAAGAAACCCATGAACCGCCCACTGCCGCAGACAAGAAAGGAGAACGCACAGCATGAGAAGATTGATTGACAACAGCACCACCCCACCCGCCAGACCGCCCTATATCGGGCATTACGGACGCTTACGGAAAGCCTACCTTGAGGGTTACCGCCCCGACCTCTACACCGCCCTTGTTGCCAGCGAAAAGCTATATGAGCATTGCGCGGAGATTGACGCAGCCGCCCGGAGCCGGATTGACCTCATCATGCCGGAGCTTGCCAAGAGCGCGGGAGCCACCGAGGAATTAAAGGCGAAAGACCAGCTTGCATGGGTAGGGTTGATGAACGCTTGCAAGGCACAGGCAGAGGAAATTGTAAAACATGAGTTAATCTATGATTGACGGTCAAGAGCCGGAGAAAACACCCGAAAAATACCGCAATCAATCTCACGCGACGTATGGTATAATAATTTTGAAAAAATTTGAGATTTGATGTAGTATTCGCCGCTGAAACCGTAGTATATAGGTGAAGCCGGAAAGGAGGCGGTGTGATGATAGAAGATGAAAAAATCATTGAAATGTTTTTTGGGCGTTCAGAACAGGGCATACGGGAGCTGGACATTAAATACGGAAAAATCTGTCACAACCTTTCGTATAACATCGTGAACAACAGGCAGGACGCGGAGGAGTGCGTCAATGACACTTATTTAGGGGCATGGAACGCAATCCCCCCGGCGAAGCCAAACCCGCTGCTGACCTATATCTGTAAAATCGTTCGGAACATTTCACTGAAAATCTATTACAGAAAGGAAGCAGCCAAACGAAACAGCACTTACACGATTGCTATGGAGGAAATCGAAGCCTATATAGCAGACCCGAATACAGTGGAAGCCGAGATTGAAGCCAGAGAGTTAGCCCGTATCATTGAAAGTTTTCTGGACACGCTGACCGTCGAAAACCGCGTTATCTTCATGCGCCGCTATTGGTTTGCCGATAGCTACAAAGACATAGCCAAGTTTATGGGGCTTTCGGAGAAAAACATTTCCGTCCGGCTGACCCGTATCCGCGAGAAAATGAAGCAATATTTGATTGAAAGAGAGGTGTTCGTATGAACGCAAAAAAGTTTTCTGACGCCATGAGCGAGCTTGACAGCAAGTATGTTGATGAAGCTATCAACTACAAAAAGAAAGCCCAAAAGTCCGTTTGGGTAAAATGGGGGGTTATGGCTGCTTGCCTATGTCTTATAGTAGTAGGTGGATTAGGGATAAGCTGGGTGTTGTTTAATGGTAATATTGGTACGCAAAGTACGTGCGGACATACTAACCATGATATTACCATTTTGGAAGATGATGTTTATTTTACTTGTCAAAATGTCGGAGTGTTTATTTATCATAGAAAGGGCGGAGAGTGCGAAAAAATTACGGACGAATATGGTAAACTGACAAAGACATCATCCGGGTTGCTTTTGTTCAATGATGAAACGGGTGTAGTCTATCAGATTTCTGGGAGTAGCGTTACAGCGCTTTGCAATATTGAAGCTAAAAGTACAGTTATTGGTATTATTGACGATAATCTGTACTACCTATCCTCTGATGAAAAAAGCGTTATGACTGCAAACCTAATAACAGGCGACAACAAAGAGGTTCTTTCAATCGGTAATGGGCACATAACACGTCTAATAATCAACGACAACATTTTGTATTATAGTTACTATGAAAATGATACTGCGTCAATCAAAGTATGTGATACAACGACCAATGAACAAGGAGAATTGTATCATATATCTGCGAACAACACAAATGAGCCTATAAGCATTTATTTCACCGAGGAATATATTTTTATTGGAACAGAAAAAGGGCTGTTCCATATGCCCTATGCTAATACTACTCCTATCTTTTTAACAGAGTATAGTCCATCTTCTGGTGCGTTTGACTATTATAATGGCAAAGTATATTTTACAGTCGAGGCAGACTCCAAAGCAAATCTTATTTCTATTGATGTGGAAACAGGAGAAATAAATGAAGTTGTATCGTTAGTGGAAAGTAATAAAACAGTACGCACCTATACAGAAATTGCCGTATGTGCTGACGGTTTTTACTATACTAATCCGAGCAACACAGATGGCGGTCTTTTCTACCACGCTTTTAACCAAACAGAAGAAATTAAAATATGCACTGACTAAGGTGTCAGAGGGCAGCCGAGAAAATCGACTGCCCTTTTTCTATGCCAACAGGCAGAAAGGAGCGACCATTCATGACAAAACCAAGAGAGAAAACCCGCGAGGAGCTGACCGCCGAAATCGAGGACGGAAAGAAGAAAATCCGGCAGTATGAGAACCGGGAAAAGATGTTGCGGCAGAAGTTATCCAAAGAGGAACGCCGGACACGCAGCCACCGCCTTATCGTCCTGATGTTGTCAATATTGGTTTACACTTTTTTCACAAGGATGTTCGACCTTATGCTGCCTCTTGTAGTGAAGCATAGTATTGTTGCCGCTTAACCATCGGAGGTAGTCCACCATTAGCGGAGCAGATCCTCCGGTTATTCCAATAACTGATAAAATATCTCCAAATAAGAGTTTTTAACTGTTCTACAGTCATCGAGGTGGCGTCGTAGCGTCCATAAAGTAATTCTTCTTTGAATCGTGCCCACATACTTTCACATCTTGCATTGTCATGGCATCTGCCACCGGCACTGTTCATACTTTGAAGAATGCCATATTTATTGATTGCGTTACGGTACAATTCGCTAGTATACTGTGTACCTCTGTCACTGTGAAGAATGGCACCCCGGAGCATCGGGTATGTTTTATAGGCATTATCTAAGGTTTGTTCACAAATGGCAGCTTTCATATTCGTATCCATAGCCAGACCTAACACTGCTAAATCGTAGCAGTCAAAGATAGCTGAAACATACAGTTTTCCATCGGAAGCCTTTATTTCAGTCATATCTGTAATACACTTTTCGAGAGGTTTCTTAGCTGAAAAGTCCCGCTTAATTAAATCATCTGATTTCCGGGCTTCTTTATCTGCTTTGGTAATACCGTTAGGCTTACACTTCGGTTTATGAGTAAGACCAATTTCTTCCATGACACGATAAACAGTTCTCTCCCCAGGAATGTCTACTCCTTCCGGCTGTTTGAGCTGTAACGCCTGATACATACGGATCCTTCCATATCTATCATTGCATTCATCTTCGCGGCAAATAGCAACCATCGCATCTGCCAGTGGCTGATATTTCCAAGGAATCGCTTTTGCTTTTAGATATTTATTGAATGCCTGTCTGGAAACATGAAGTTCCCTGCAATAAAAAGAAATTTTACCCTTGATCCTGCCGTCATCCGTTTTGATTGCAATAAACATTAATCTCTGTTTTTTGCTGACTTCCGACGGCTGGCTGCGAAAAAAGCACTTGCTTCCTCAAGAAATTCATTTTCTTCCTTTAAACGGCGGATTTCCTTATCCTGCTCTTTCACACGTTTTCTGAGCTCGATAAGCTCATCATTAAGTGATAAAGCATTTTTAGGAGTATGGGATGCTTCTGAAGCACTAAGGCGTCCTTCTTTAAATGCTTTTACCCAGCAGTAAATCGTGCCATCTGGTATGCCCAGTTCTTTAGCTGCTTTGGCTCCGCCTATTTCCTGAGCAAGCTTAACTGCCTGTGCTTTGTATTCGTTGTCATAGGCTCTTTGATTTCGTGCCATAATGTTTTCTCCTGTTCTCGTATTGATTATGATTATATCAAAATCCTTGAGAATGTGGTGTCAACTTTTATGATACAACATCGGTGCAGATTTGTCAGAAACACAGAAAACAGATAAGGACGGATTTATGGAAGCATCGGAAGGTGAGGTTCCATTTGACTAAACCGGAATAAATGGTTGGAGAGGCTATTCTTTGCCGGGGCATCCTCTTTTCCATTTTAAAGAAGAAATCAAAAATTACAGGTATTCAACCTAACGAAAACGTGATATAATCAAAATATGTTTGAATGAGAAATATGGAGGTAGCTTATGGGCGTAAGTTATAACAGATTGTGGAAAATGCTCATAGATAAAAATATGAAGCGGATAGAGATGCAGTACCTCACCGGGATCAGTGGTAATATTCTTGCCCGGATGGGAAAAAACCAGTATGTATCAATGGAGACGATTGAGAAGATATGCAAGAAGTTGGACTGCACTGTTGATGAGATGATGGAATTTACAGATGATGAGTAACAGGAGCAGACATGTCAAATTATTAAACCTGGCAGAATGCTTCAGAAGTCGAAAAAAGAAATTGAAAAAAGATAACACGCCGGATACGGCATAATTCTCTTAGCAAAGCTAAGAGCGCACTTCTATACAGGCAATTTCATCTGCCTGTATCGTGCGACCTGCGGTGTCATTCCCAGTTTTGAAAAATCTCAAAATGGGAAATACAGCGAAATCAGAGATTTCGTACAAGGGGCTGTTTCCCCTTGCGGCACAGGTGCCTATCCCCGAAGTTTGTGACTGAATACCTCAGATACAAACATATGGGGTGAAAGAAAGCGTGAAATCGAAAGTTACAAGAGGAGAGTTTATGAATATGATGTTTGATTTATTTGATTTGATTTTTCCAGTTATGTTTTTGCTGATATTTGGGATGATCTTATTCACCTTTATAAGTGGAATAAGAACTTGGAATAAAAATAATAATTCTCCCCGTTTAACGGTGGAAGCCAGAGTGACTGCCAAGCGACAGAATACGACACATCACAACGAGCCGATTGGAGGAGACACTTCAGGAACCCACGGGTATCATATTACCACCAGTACCTCTTATTATGTTACTTTTGAGGTGGAAAGCGGCGATCGGATGGAGTTTTCTGTATATGGAGAAGAGTATGGAATGCTGGCAGAAGGAGATGAAGGAAAGCTGACATTCCAAGGAAGCCGTTATCTGGGATTCGAGAGGACTATTGAAAATTAGAAGTAGAATTTCAAGTTTGGAGAATTGAGAAAATCGTGAGCTGTTGAATGAATTTTTGAGGATTACGGAGGAAACAGTATGAAAAAATGCAAATATTGTGGTAAAAAACTAAAGGACAATTTTGAATTTTGTAACAGTAAATGTGAAAATTGTTATGAAAAGATGATGGATAAAGACAGCCATAAAATCAAGTATTTTATATTAGGCATTATTTTGGGTTTCGTAGTTATGTTTTATGGCATTATTTCTAACAATAATGTCTTCATAATAGGAATTGGAATTATAGTGATGGGTATGGATGTTGTTTTGGTGCCATTTACAACTCCCGAAACAATAAATTTTCTAGGATATAAAAAGTCGAAATTTGCAGGAAGAATATCAGGTATATTGCTTATAATAGTTGGAGTATGGATGTGGTTTATTCAGTGATAAATTCCAGTTTTATTGACCAAGAAATTAAGGAGGATTCATAATGAGTGAGAAAACAGAGATTACTTTCATGCAAACAAGATTAATCCGGCTTGCTTCAGAAGAGTGGCATTTACCTGTTGAACAGATTATCCACTTGTTTAAAGAAGCCGATGTTCTTGGATATATAGAAAAATGTTATGGGATTTTTCATTGTGAAGGTGATGAAGCTGTGCTTGAAGATATTACTGAATTTTTGCAAAGAAAGGGGATAGAGATTAGTGCTTGATTTAAAAGATGGATTTGTTCTCTATCATGGAAGTTATTGTGAAGTAAAAGAGCCAGATCTTGCCAAATGTGCAAAGAGAAAAGATTTTGGGCAGGGATTTTATTTAACCACATCCAAGGAGCAGGCAGAAAGTTTTCTGAGAACCTCAATAGCCAAAGCAATCGCAACCGGAACAATTGAAGAGGGACAGAAGTTCGGATATATTTCGACTTTTGAATTCAAGCTTTCAGAAAATCTTGAAACGCATATTTTTGAAAATGCAGATGTAGACTGGTTACATTGCATTGCAGCTCATCGAAAGAAAAAAATGTTTATCGAAGTTGAACGTGAAATGGCGAGGTATGATATCATTGCAGGAAAGATTGCGGATGATGCAACAAACGCTACCCTTACTGCTTACCTTGCCGGGGCTTTCGGGACAGCAGGCGATAAGGAGGCAGACGATTTCTGCATCAGACAGTTGTTGCCCAATAAACTAAAAGATCAATATTGCTTCAAAACAGAAGCCGCCATTAAGTGTCTGAAATTTGTGAAAGGTGAGAAGATATGGCTGAAGTAACAATTCCAAAGGAAAAAATGAATTATACAATAGACCTTCTTATCACTATGGTGACAGATGAGATTGCAGAAGAAACGGGAAAGGACAGAAAAGAGATATTGACAGATTTTCTATGTTCAAAGACAGGAAAAGCACTGTATGATGAGAAAACAAAGCTGTGGTGCAATGGTCCGGCATATATAGCTGAATTGTATAGGGAAGAGTTAAAGAAATCTGGATATCAGATTTGAGATGAATGCATATCCAGATGGTGTTAAAAACTTCCGCTATTATATCGTTGTGACAACTAAATATTTCAAAAACGCTGAGGTCAGCATTTCCTAATCATAGGACAACGACCTCAGTTTTTTTATATCTAGGAATCGGCATTCATGAATCAGCCGGTTCTTTTTATTTACAGAAAAATGAAGGAGAACGACAAAGTGAGCAGAGCAAAAAATCCGAAATATGAATCCATGTCACTGGAAGAATTGAAGGCAAATGTGGAAAAGAGCAGACGGGAACTGGAGGTTGCAATCCACAACAAAAACCTTCTGGAGCAGAGAAAAAAGTTAGTGGAAGCATAGTATTGTTGCCGCTTAATCATCGGAGGTAGTCCACCATTAGCAGAGCAGATTCTCCGATTATTCCAATAACTGATGAAATATCTCCAAATAAGAGTTTTTAACTGTTCTACAGTCATCGAGGTGGCGTCGTAGCGTCCATAAAGTAACCCTCTACCAGTAAGGCAAGTAGAAATTCCAAAAGAAGATGGAAGCAAGCGAAAGTTGGGAATTCCGGCAGTAACAGATCGTATGATACAGCAAGCAGTAGCACAGGTGCTGACACCAATCTATGAAAGAATATTTCATAGAAATAGCTATGGCTTTCGACCAGGAAAGAGTGCACAGCAGGCAGTATTGAAAGCTGTTGAGTATATGAATGACGGATACAACTGGGTTGTCGATATTGACTTGGAAAAGTTCTTCGATACAGTCAACCATAATAAGCTAATTTCAATTCTAAACAAAGAAATCAAAGACGGAAGATAGCGAAAAAGCAGTAGTATTATGTGAATACGTCATTCATATTATGTGAATTCCTGTTATTCTCCTTGCAATCAACCCATCTGTGCAATATGAAACAAATTGATTAGCGAGTTTTTCCCCGCACCTCTTGCAAAACTGAAAGAAGCGCGGTATAATATGGCCAGAAGAACCGAAACGGTCATATTTAAGAAGGTGCGAGCTTGGCGTTTACCGATTACGAGACCGAGCAGCTCTGCAAGGCGTTGCTGAAGGAAACAAGACATTGCGCTGTCACGCTGGGGATGAAGAAAACCTCCGTGGATCAGCTGACGAAGGCGGTCGGCATTGCGAAGGGCTCGTTCTATAAATTCTACGAATCCAAGGAAATGCTTTTCTTCGCGGTTTTGGAGAACATTCACTCCGAGCTTTACAGCGTGGCTGACCATGTACTGAGCGAAGCTGACAGCTTACCGCCGCCAGAGCGCGCGGCAAAGGCGGTTCTTGCCGTCTGCCGGCGACTGTCTGATACCGGAGACATGGTTTTCATTGAAAACGATGCAAAGCTGCTTTTGCAGAGACTGCCGGAGGATGTCAAAAACGTGCATTACCACGATGACGAGACGCACATCCGCCAGCTTTTAGAGAAATATGACCTTGTGCCGAATTGCGGCATCTCTTTAGCTGCTGCCACGGTGCGGGGACTGATCTTGACTGTTTCCCACAATGAGCAGATTGGAGAACTGTACCCGCAGGTGCTGGAAATGTTAGTGTACGGCGCTTGCAGGGAGTTGTTTAAATAAGCGGAAGGCCGCAGAGATGCGGCTTTTTTGAAATACAGTGGTTAGTGCTATCTAACTGCGCGGCTGTACGTATCGGCTAGGCAAGCCTAACATTGAAAGGAATGATAGCGATGCAGGAACACAAGAACTTCTGGGACAAAAATGCCGGTCGGTACGACCGCTTTATGCGAAAGGATCGGGCGGCGTATGAGGAGATGTATACGCTGATCCGGCCGGTCGTGAAAGCCAAGACGGTACTGGAGCTTGCCACCGGTACAGGGTTGATCGCAAAAAGCATCGTGAACGCGGCGGCACACATCGAGGTGACGGATGCCTCCGCGGAGATGATTGCCGAGGCCAAGCGTGATAACCGCTCTGCCAAGCTGCACTTTTCCGTGCAGGATATGTTCCGCCTGCCCTATGCGGACAAGTCCTTTGATGTGGTGATCGTGTCCAACGCACTGCACATCGTGCCGCAGCCGGAGAAAGCCCTTGCCGAGATTCGCCGGGTGCTGAAGGACGATGGCATGTTGATTGCGCCAACCTTTACCCACGCAGGGAACTCGTTTACCGGCAAGTTCAGAGCATTTTTCATGAAGCTGGCAGGCTTCCCTCTCCACAGCAGGTGGACGAGCGAGGAATACCTGCGCTTCTTAAGGCAGAACGGCTGGGCGGTGCGGAAAAGCGCTGTGCTGAAAGCCTCGTTCCCGCTGACCTATGCCGAGTGTGTAAAAATGGAGGTGTGACATGTCATTCTTTGAAAACACCCGCAAGCCCGTGGGCTTTGGCGGGAAAATTATGGTCGCCATGATGAATGTCGGGCACAGCGCCGTGGCGCGGTGGGGACTTCAATTTTTAGGACTTGCGCCGGACGCCAAGGTGCTGGACTGCGGCTGCGGCGGCGGTGCGAACATCAAGAGACTTCTTAAAAAATGCCCGGAGGGTATTGTCAAGGGCATTGACTATTCCCCTGTCAGTGTGGAGAAATCCAAAAAGGTCAACGAGGCCGCCATAGCGGAGGGCCGCTGCACCGTTCTGCAAGGCAGCGTGGCGGATATGATCTTTGCAGGCGACTGGTTCGATGCGGTAACGGCCTTTGAAACCGTCTATTTCTGGCCCGATCTGCCGCAGTACTTCCGGGAGGTTTACCGGGTGCTGAAGCCCGGCGGGACATTACTCATCTGTAACGAAAGCAACGGCGATACGGACAAGGACGAAAAGTGGACGGAAATCATCGGCAGCATGACCATCTACAAAGATATTGAATTAAAGGCGTATCTGGAGCAGGCAGGCTTTCACGATGTGCAGATACAAAAAAAGAAAAGTTGGCTCTGCATCACGGCGCGGAAATGAGGAGATCAAGCATGAGCATTTTTGCATCCATCTTGCGCATGGTTTATAAGCTCTCCGGCGCGAAAAAGGCGTTTGCTTTGCCGGAGGATGCGCTGCAAAAGGAAATCGAAAAGCAAAACCGGCACCGCGGCGTTTTTACGCCCATCGACCGCAAGGCGTATTATGAAACAATTACAGTGAGCGGCTTTCCCTGTCTGATCGTGCGAGAGCGTCCGAAACCGTCCAAGCGTGCTATTCTCTATTTCTTCGGCGGCGGCATGGTGATCGGTTCCGATAAGGGCGACCTGCCTGTGATACGCAAGCTGTGCCGTGAGACCGGCTGTGATGTGTGGTTTCCGTTTTACCCGCTCTGTATGGAGTACTGCATCACCGAAACCTACGCGATGGTGTACGAATGTTATCGAAAAATGATTGCACTGTACGGCGGCGGAAATGTCAGCACCTGTGGTTTTTCCTCCGGCGGTGCGCTGGCGCTGGGCATTGCGGCGCACAACAACGCGCAGCCCGAACCGCTGCCGCAGCCGAGGCACATCGTCGCCGTATCCCCCGGTGAGGTGCCATGGAACGATGCGGAAAAGGCGCGGATGCAGGCGCTCAATGAACGGGACGTCTCCATCGACTATGCCTTTATGGTGACAGTGAAAAAATTCATGCGGCACGGCTGCGAGAATGTGCCGGACTATATGCTCTCCGGCTCCCGGGGAGATTTTACCGGCGTAGGCGATATCCACTTCTTCTATTCTGCCGACGAGGTACTCTACGGCGCACTGCCGGACTTCGAGGAAGCCTGCAAACGGGCGAATGTCCCCTATACGGTGTCTGCCCGCCCGAAGATGGTGCATTGCTACTGTATGCTGCCGATCTTCAAGGAGGCAAAAGAGGACTTTGCGAAAATCGTGGAGATTTTGGAGAAATGAGGCCGGAAACGGTCGTGTGATGATTGAAACACGGAGGAAGAACCATGGAGCGAAAAGAGATCATTTGCAGCGCATACCGAATGACGGGCGGAAACAATTTTTATGACGGCATGATCACCTGCTCTACCCTAAATGGGAAATCGGTGTGCCGTTTGGTGTGGGCAATGAACAAGGCGGAAAACGACGACTATCTGGAAAAAGCGCTGTCCGGGATTCCGGAGAATTTCTCCGGTAAGCTGCTGGAAGTGCCGGTGGGAACCGGCATTCTGACCATGCCGGTTTATCAGACTATGCCGGAGGCAGACATCACTTGCCTCGATTACTCGGCGGATATGATGGGGCAGGCACAGGAAAAGGCGGAGCACCTGCGGCTGCTTTTATGTGATGAGCGAGCACAAGCGGACGGACTGGTTCGTCCGGCGCGTCTATGAAAAGACGGGGTTCTTCACACCGCCCTATGAGATGGCGTTCAGCTTGAAAAAACGGCTGGATGGAATGTATGCGGATGTGGACATGGGAAAACTGAAAAGCATGGCATGGTTTGTCTGCCGAAAAGCGGGTTAAATCTGAGATGGTCTCATGCACGCAAGAAAGAACAAGGAGGGAGGCAATCAGATGAAGGACAACGAGCTTCTATTCGACCCCAAAAGCCATGTGCTGTATTCAAAGCCTTGCAAGAAAGAAATCCTAGCGAAAATCGCCCTGCACTATCTGGAAGCAGAGCGGGAGACAGTATGGGAAAAGGTGCAGCGGCAGTACGCGGTCTTTCTCTCCGGCTGGCGCACCGACTTGGGCGGCAAAAAGAACTTCCACAACGGCGTAGGCGGCACCTACGACTGCATCGCCATCATGAGCTATTATGTGGTCTGCAAAGCAGTTACTTCGTTCCCTGAAATCGAAGAGATGGAGGAAAATCTGATTCTTCCGACTTTCCGCAAGCTGAAATTTGTGGACTGCAACAAGCCGTTCTGGAGGAAGCTGATGTACCGGGCGTTTGTGCGGGCGAAACGCGGCTGCGACAAATGGCACGATTACGAGATGTCGGTTGCGCCTTATGAAACCGGCAAGCCTATTTATTATGAATTTACGGCGTGCCCGGCAGCGGAGTTTGCTATCAAGCACGGTCTTACGGATATTATGCCCGCCCTGTGTAATGTGGACTTTGAGTCTATGGAGCTGCTCCATGCAAGGCTTATACGGACGAACACCTGCGTGAACGGCTGCCGGTGCGACTATACCATCTGCGGCGACCAGGACCCGTATATAAAAGAACATCCCGAATATCGGGATGAGGCGGGCTTCAGAAGAAACAAATAAAACGCAATGCAAAGGCGGTGAGACAAATGGAAACCTTTCTTGGAATCATGATCCCTTTCTTGGGTACAACGCTGGGCGCGGCCTGCGTGTTCTTTATGAAAAAATCCCTTGACGATCTGGTGCAGCGTTCCCTTGCGGGCTTTGCCGCCGGTGTGATGGTGGCAGCGTCCATCTGGAGCTTGCTGATCCCCGCCATTGAGCAGTCGGAGGATATGGGGAAGCTGTCCTTTCTCCCCGCCTTTATCGGCTTTTGGAGCGGCGTGCTGTTTTTGCTCCTGCTTGACCGTTTGATTCCCCATCTTCATGTGGGAAGTGAACAGGCCGAGGGTCCGAAAAGCAAGCTCGGGCGCACCACCATGATGGTGCTGGCTGTTACCTTACATAATATCCCGGAGGGAATGGCAGTCGGCGTGGTGTATGCAGGCTTTCTTTCGGGAAATACGCAGATTACCGCGGCAAGCGCACTCGCGCTATCCCTCGGCATTGCCATTCAGAATTTTCCCGAGGGTGCGATCATCTCCATGCCGCTCCGGGCGGAGGGGGAACGCAAGGGCCGAGCGTTTCTCGGCGGCGTGCTTTCCGGCGTTGTCGAGCCTATCGGCGCGGTGCTGACGCTCCTCGCGGCGCAGCTTGTGATCCCGGCGCTGCCGTATCTGCTGAGCTTTGCAGCGGGCGCCATGCTCTATGTGGTGGTAGAGGAGTTGATTCCGGAAATGTCGCAGGGGCGGCACTCGAATCTTGGAACGGTGTTCTTTGCGGTAGGCTTCAGCGTGATGATGGTGCTGGATGTGGCGCTGGGATAAGGAAGGAAATGATGATTTTACAGGTGATTTTGGAAGGCATAGGACTTGGCGTTCTGCTCATTTTGGTTTGCGCCATCGGTATCCGCAAGAGCGCGGTGGACATGGTGCATCTTTACAGCCCTGAAGTTCAAGGTAGGTGCGTAAAGCTGGGGCTTACAACACACAAAAAAATAGAACGGAGCGCTTTGATTTTCAAAGCGGTATGTGTTCCCGGCTACATCGCCTATGTGCTGGTCTGCGCCTATGCGGTGAACGGTGCGCGGGGTTTTCTTGCGGGCTTCTGGCAGCTGCTCGTCATCTTGTTCGTTATGAATCTCATTGACCGCTTTTTGATCGATGGTTACTGGGTGGGGCATACGAACGCATGGACGATCCCCGGAACAGAGGATCTCAAACCGTACATTACCGCAAAAGACAAGCAGAAAAAATGGCTTTTCGGTACGGTAGGCATGACGGTCATAGCGGCTGTGCTGGCGGCGATTATGACGGTTTTTATTCACTGAGGAAGGAACCTATGAAATATAAAATTGAGAAAAACACCGTGCAGGATCCTTTCAAAAGCAACTGACCGCTGTGCTGGGCTATGATGCAGCCACTGCAAAAACCATCATAAAAAAGGCGAAGCCGCAATACCGGCAGATCATCCGCAGGCTGCCCGAGTTTGAAAAGGCCGACCGTTTCAAAATGAATCTGGTAAACTGTGCGATGATCGGAGCGTTCATTCTTTCTATGCCGCAGCGCCCGGAGGTGGATAGACTAACGGATTACTACGCAAAATCCATGATGACAGCGCCTGTGCAGTGGTTCTGCCGCAAAAGCGGAAAAAGCAAGTTTACCCCAAAGGACATTTCCGCAATGAAAGTCACTGCCACCCTGAATGCCGCCGACCGTAACCCATACTCGTGGAACATGGAGTTTTACGAATACCCGGACGGCAGCGGCTATGAGGGACGATTCACCAAATGCGGCATCTGCGTGCTGATGAAAGAACTGGGTCTGTACGACCTGACTCCCGCCCTGTGCCATCTGGACTACACTATGAGCGAAGCAGGCGGCGTGACAGATTTTGTGCGGCAGTATACCCTTGCCTCCGGCGGACCCTTCTGCGACTGCGGGTACAAAAAGAAGAAAAATAAATAGATATTTGAACAGACAAGGGCATTGATCTGACGAATGGGAGGTATGCTTCATGCCGTTGCAGATTATCAGAAACGATATTACAAAAATAAGTGTTGACGCGATTGTCAATGCGGCCAACACATCCCTTTTAGGCGGCGGTGGTGTGGACGGCTGCATTCATCGTGCGGCCGGACCGGAACTGCTTGCAGAATGCCGTACGCTGCATGGCTGCGAAACCGGCAGTGCAAAAATTACAAAGGGATACCGTCTGCCCTGCAAATATGTGATCCATGCAGTCGGTCCGCGCTGGAGGGATGGCAGGCATCGGGAGCAGGAGCTTCTGGAATCCTGTTATCGGACATCTTTGAACCTGGCGAAAGAAAATGGCTGTCAGTCTGTAGCCTTTCCGCTGATTTCCTCCGGTGTTTACGGTTATCCCAAAGACCAGGATCTGAAGGTTGCAGTCGATACCATCAGCGAATTTCTGCTGGAAAACGAGATAATGGTCTATATCGTTATCTTTGACCGAAAGGCATATCAGATTAGCGGAAAGCTGTTTGATGATATCACAGTGTACATAGATGACCGGTATGTGGAAGAACATACCGACAGGAGGGCAGAACAGAGACGGTGGTCCGAAGCATTGCAAGAGGAATCTTGCTTTGAAGCTGCATCTGCCCCGCTGCCGCCCGAAGCAATCTGTAAATCCTGCAGCAGTCAGTCTCTGGAAGAGGCACTGGGGCAGATGGATGAGAGCTTTTCAGAAATGCTGCTTCGAAAGATTGCGGAAAGCGGTATGACGGATGCGCAGTGCTACAAAAAAGCAAATATTGACAGGAAACTCTTTTCAAAAATCCGTTCGGATAGATTCTATAAGCCATCTAAACCTACGGTGCTTGCATTTGCCTTGGCTTTGGAGCTACCGTTTGCCCAGATGCAGGAGATGCTCGGCAAGGTAGGATTCACATTGTCTCATTCGAGTAAATTCGACATCATTGTAGAATATTTTGTCGAGCGGGGAAACTATAATGTATATGAAATTAACGAGGCACTGTTTGCCTTTGACCAGAGCCTGATCGGAGCATAAGAGCAAAGAAATGTCGTTTTCCATGCGACCACTCCACAAAGGGAAATCGCTATACTATGGCTGTAAGGTAGGAAACCGAGCAGCCATTTGCGTGAGTAATGAGCCAAAAGCTCGAACTTGCTCGAAACTTGGGCAAATACCGCGACAGCGAGCCCGTAATTCATCACATTGGAAATGTTCATAAGTATGCAAGACTGGAGGATGTACCGGAACACACCATGTTCTTAATCACTACGGACGGAATGGAAAATGCCAGCCGCCGGTACAACAGCGAAAAAGTGAAGCAGATGATCGAGCGGCAGAAAACAAAATAAGGTTGAGCGCTGGGCTGTCGGATAGATGGCGGCCAGGCGGAATATGTGCGTGTGCCCTTTGCGGATCAGGGACTGAATAAGATTCCGGATGGCGTTACGGACCGACAGACGTTGCTGGTGGGCGATGTTCTGGCTACCGGTTACTGGGCGGCGCGTATTTCAGAGATCTCAGAGCAGGACACGGTGCTGATCATCGGGGTCGGCCCCACCGGTATCTGTACCCTGCTTTCGGTAATGCTGAAAAAACCAAGGCGGATTATCGTGTGTGAAAAGGATGAAAATCGCCTGCAGTTTATTCAGCCGAAGCGAGGAATAAATTTACAGATGAGGAAAAACGGTTAATGCAGTGCTTTTGAGGGGCAAATTTTCGTGCATTCATAGCAGAGAATACACTCTGTTCCGTTTTTCCGCCTGCGGGTTTCCTTATTAACCTCCACGTTCATGGGGCAGATCTGCAGACACTTCCCGCAATGGACGCACTTATCCTCATCGCAGTGGACGCGCAGAAGAGAAAAATAGCTCATAGGTTTGAGAAAAACCGTAATGGGACACAGGTACTTGCAGAATGCCCGGTTATCTTGAAACAGGAAGGCGAACACAATACCGACAAGGTAATAAAGCGCATTTCCGGCCAGGAAAAGCCAGAACATGATTTGCTCCAGATGTGCCACCTGCATCAGAAACAGCCCGGACACCAACGCCAGAGACAGAAGAAACATCACATAGCGAAGGAAGCCCAGCTTTTCTTTTCGTGGCTTCTGCGGCTGATTGTAGGGCAGAAAGTCCAGCACCATAGCTGTCCAGCAGGCGTAACCGCACCAGCCACGCCCAAAAAGCAACGGTCCGAAAATTTTTGCAACCGCGTAGTGGATAGTTGCTGCTTCGAAAACGCCGAGAAACAGGTAGTACCAGAACCCTTCGATCTGCATATTTTCACGGGAAATCACGCCAAGGTACAGCAACATATAGCTGCCCACCGCCAACTGGACGAAATGCCGGGCATACCGTTTCCCGGCGGTAAACAGTGCCGTTCCAAGCCCAAGGCAGGCTCCGATGTAGCTGAAATTCAGCAGATAGAAAAAATTGTCCTTTGTGAGCCACAGCGTAACTGCCACTGCTTCAAACAGCAGAAACAGCAGCATAGATGGCACGTATTTGTGAAGTCTGTTTGGGATTTTCGTCATCTCTTTGATCCTCTGCTTTCTTATTTTTTCTCAATGCACGGACTGCCAGGCCGGTGCAAGAGCGTGTCTGGTATCTTAGCATAAGTATAGCAGAGAAATAAAAAAATAGTAATCAGATTCTTATAAAACATCTGCAAAAAAAGTGAAACGACTACAGGCGCAGACGGTTATGACCGCCTGCGCCTGTAATCGTTTGGAGTCATGCCAGACTGTTTTTAAAAGCTGTCTGGAAATGGCCTGGACTGGAAAAGTTTGATGTATTCCTATGCATAGGGTATAATGTCTTTAGGAAAAAAGATATGATTACGAAAACAAAATATTCCGCAAACATGATAGAGAAAGCAGGTATGTTATGAAAAGAAAAATTATGATTGTGGCAGTGGCAGCTGCTGTGATTTTTGCTGTGATTGCGATTCTTTCCGTTTTGGCGCAGACACCGGCATTAATCTGAGAAATCGAAATGATCTGCTGTGAAATTTCCGGCGGATCATGGAAGGATGGGAAAACTGGCGTTTTGCAAATGATTTTGCCTACTTTCATACAAAAAATACTTTGAATATCAAGAAATCTATGCTACACTGATACTGCATGACAAAATAAAAGAAAGTGGGGATTGTAGTATGAGTGGTCTGTTTCGGGCTCTTCATCGGACAAAAGTGTTTCGAAATCTGACGGAGCAGGAGTTTGCATGGGTTTTATATGATGTGGGAAATTCGGCATTTATTATGCTTGCCTGTTCGCTGATTCCGATCTGGTTTAAGAGTCTGGCAATCGGTACAGGGCCGGGAAAAATCAGTTCGGATCAGGCGACGGCGTATTATTCGATTGCCATTTCCATTGTTACGGTGGTGGTGGCACTGATCGGTCCTGTCTGCGGTGTGCTGGCGGATCGTAAGGATAAGAAAAAGATCTTTTTTACCACAACGGCAGGTCTTGGCATCACAGGATGTGTGCTGAATGGCGTTGCAACGAGCTGGGTGCTGTTTCTGGTCATTTATATTGTGACAAGAGTCTGCTATAATGCATCGCTGACGATTTACGATTCCATGTTGAATGATGTGACAACGGAGGAACGTATGGATGAGGTATCCTCCTATGGCTATGCGTGGGGATACCTGGGATCCTGCATTCCGTTTCTTGTAGCACTGATTGCTTATGTGTTGGGGCCGGATATGGTCGGGGTGCTGCCGGATTTTGTCTCTAAGATGATTGGCTTTTGCGTAACGGCTCTCTGGTGGCTGGTGGTGACGCTGCCGTTGCTGAAGGAGTATCGGCAGAAGAATTACGTGGAAATGAGAACGGTTACCGTCGGTCAGACATTTGGAAAAATATTCAGAACCCTGAAAAAAATCGCAGTTTCGGACCGGAAAGTATTTTTCTTTCTGATTGGATTCTTTCTCTATATTGATGGGGTCGGAACTATCATTGACAACTGCATCAACATCGGAACCGATCTGAACCTGAATACGGTCGGGCAGGTTGTTTTCCTGCTTGCCACGCAGGTTGTCGCTTTTGGAGGATCTCTGTTTTTTGCAAAACTGTCGCGGAAAAAAGATACGGTATCCCTGATTCTGATCTGCATCGCAGGCTATTTTGTCATCTGCCTCTATGCGCTGACACTGCGGACGCTGGTGCACTTTGCGATTCTGGCATTTGGAGTGGGATGCTTTCAGGGATCGATTCAGTCGTTGTCGCGGTCGTATTATTCCAAAATTATTCCGGCGGAGAATTCGGGAGAATATTTTGGCATCTACGATATTTTTGCCAAGGGCGCTTCCTTCCTTGGATCTGTAGTCATTGCAGTTGTAAAGCTGGCGGGAGGAACGATCAACGTAGCGGTTGCATGTCTGGCGGTTTTCTTTGCACTTGGATTTGTTTTTCTGAAAATTGCAGACCATCAGCCGATGGCGGGTGAAAAATAAAAGATACATAGTATAAAAAATCTCAAAACCAGGAGAACAAGAGCAACTGGTTTTGAGATTTTTTGCTTTTGACTCCGGGGTTTCACAAAGAGAGGTTTTGTGTTACGATAATCAGTGAGTCGGGCTGCCGGGAATGTGGCTGCCTGAAAAAAGCACAGACAGGCCAGATCCGGAAGGCCGGAAGAGTCGATCACAGGGATGCGTTTCTGGACACCGAGGAGCTGTACATTGGTACCAGACCCCATTACACTTCTATCTGCAGACCCCGATTGCACAGATTCATGATTACAGCATGGCGCAGTTTGAGCATTGGACGAAAGAAACATTCTCTGCCAATTTTCGCAAAATGCTGACGCTGGAACAATACCGCGATCCAAAACTTGCGCAGCTTCATCATGATTATCTGGCGGGCGGACCATTGGAATATATGGCGGCGATTTTTCGTAAGCTGGCGGATTCTGATCTGTGAGAAGAACCCGGAAGCTTTTGAAAAATTTGAAGCCGCATTCCCCAAAAAGGAAAAGCTGAAACTGCTGGGGCAGCTGTTCTGATTCGAGCGATAAAGTTTGGCAGCAGAACGATGCTGAGGGGTAAGCAGGTGTGTGATAAAAGGAGAACAGGACAATGGGGGAATCCCGTGTCCTGTTTTTTTGCCCCTGAAAAGTGGAAATTTCCTATCCCCTCTGCATACAATACAGGTAGAGTATCTTTTCAAACCCGTTCGGAAAGGATGATCATTATGACGAAAGGCATTGTAAAAATAAAGAAAAACCGTGCATTTGTAGAGCAGCAGAACGGCGAGGTGGAAGTGGCTTCCGGGCAGTATGTGTATCTGAAAGTGGAAAATTGCTGGATTCCGGTGGTGGTGCGGTATTCGGCGCGGAGGAAGAAGTGGTATTTTAAGTATCTCGAGGAAATCCCGGTCTGCGGGCAGAAGGTGCTGCTGAAGGCGTAGCCGGTAAAGGGCGTTTCACGTATGTTTAACATGTGTTTAATCTTTCTGAGGCAGAAATTCATTATGCAGCTCCTGGATTCTGCGCTGTTCGGCAGCTTCCTGTTTTTCACGCTCCGATCGATACGAAGATCCCGCAGGCAGAGCGCAGATCAGCGTCAGACCGAAAACAAGAAGAAAAGAATAAAGATATGGATGACCGGGATGATTTTCATGATTCATAGGAAGCCTGGCTTTCTGAATGTAAAATTCGTAGATAAGGATTTTCTGTGTCTAAAATTCAGTATAGCAAACGGAATTTTTCGCGTCAATGGAAAGGATTGGTTTCTCGATTTCCAAATTCATCATTTACGCCGTCCCCAAAGTCTGCTAAGATAAAGAAAACTTGTTACCAAACGAGAAAACAGGAGTGATTTACATTGAAAAAGATCTTATTTATCGCAACCGGCGGCACAATCGCTTCGAAGAAGACGGAAAATGGTCTGACTCCGCAGATTACGCCGGAGGAGTTATTGTCTTATATTCCGGAGGTGGAAGGCCTCTGTGAGATTACGGCGGTGAATCCGTTTAATCTGGACAGCTCGAATGTGGTTCCGGAGAACTGGAGCACGCTGGTGAAAGTGGCGAAGGAGCATTACGAGGATTACGACGGTTTCGTCATCGCGCACGGAACTGATACGATGGCGTACACCGCGGCGGCGCTTTCCTATATGATTCAGAATTCGGAAAAGCCGATCGTCATCACCGGAGCACAGCGGCCGATCAATTTGGATATCACGGATGCAAAGACAAACCTGTCCGACAGCTTTTATTACGCCTGTGATGATGCATCCCAGGGTGTGCAGATTGTGTTCGACGGAAAAGTCATCGCGGGAACGCGCGCGAAGAAGGTGCGGACGAAGAGCTACAATGCCTTTTCCAGCATCGATTTCCCGTACCTTGCGGTAATACAGGACCGCCGGATTCTGCGGTATCTGCCGATGCTGCCGTATGAAAAGCCGGTTCGTTTTTATGAAAACTTAAGCGATAACGTTTTTCTCTTGAAACTGATCCCGGGAATCAGCCCGGTATTGCTTCCGGCGATTTTTGAGCACTACGATGCGATCATTGTGGAGAGCTTCGGTGTCGGCGGTATTCCGGCGAGCATCAAGGAGCCGTTTTACGAGCTCTGCCAGAAGTACCCGGAAAAACTCATCATCATGTGTACCCAGGTTTCTCACGAGGGAAGCGATATGACCGTCTATGAAGTCGGCCATGAGATGAAAACCCTGTGCAACATTCTCGAGTCATACGATATGACCCCGGAGGCAGTCGCAACTAAAACCATGTGGCTTCTCGGCAACCGTCCGGATGATCATGAGAGCCGGGAAAAAGCATTCTATAAACCGATCAACTACGATACGGTCTGGAAATAAGAAAAAGAAAGACGGCAAAAAGGCTGTCACGGTCCGCAGGAAAGAAATGTTTCTGCTGGCTGTGAACGCCTCTTTTTCTTTTTGAGGAAAAAGAAATTTTCTACAAAATTTTCAGACAGTACGGACGCAAAATTGATTTTTATTGGAAGAATTGTGCAAATTTCATAGAAAAATCAGAAACAGGTTGATATCTTTTGAATATTTTAGTAGAATTGAATTCATGATGCAGTGCGGAAAACGGCGGATTTTGGATGACGAATCCAACCGCTGGTTACAGTTACAACATATGTCGATATCGAGGAGACACCGACCGGCATCCGCTTAAAGAAGTATATGGAGGAATATTTCGATCCACGGATTTATATCGCAGGAGAGCTTGGCATCGGACTGAATTCGTGCTCGAACTGCCTCGGCAACTGCTACATTGAGGATGAATCCGCGTATGGAACCTTCCACGTAGGGCTTGGACGCAATATCGCGCTCGGCGGCGTGCAGAATGCGAAAGGCCACTTCGACCTGGTCTGCCGGGAACCCGATATTTTTACCGATAACCGTCAGATTATGGACCGGGGAAAGATTATTGCACCCGAGCCTGTGTTATACTAAAGGACAGAACCAGGAGACAAAAATTAAGAGACAAAAGGAGAAAAGACGATGAAAGTTTTATTAACAGGATTTGACCCATTTGGAGGAGAGAGCGTGAACCCGGCATTCGAGGCCATCAAACTTCTGCCGGATACCATCGCCGGAGCAGAGATCGTAAAAGTTGAGATTCCGACCGAGTTTACCAGAAGTATTTCCTGTGTGGAAGCAGCCATCAAAGAGCACAATCCGGACGTTGTCATCGATGTCGGACAGGCAGGCGGACGCGCATGCGTAACCGTAGAGAAAGTCGGCATCAACCTTGCAGACGCAAGAATCCCGGACAACGCCGGAGAGCAGCCGTCCGATGAACCGCTGCAGGCAGACGGCCCGACCGCATACTTTGCAACGATTCCGGTCAAAGCAATGGTTCAGAACGTCCGCGAACACGGCCTTCCGTGCCACGTATCCTTCACCGCAGGCACCTACGTATGCAACTGCGTTATGTACAATGTGCTTCACCTGTGCGCAACGAAATATCCGAACATCCGCGCAGGCTTCATCCATGTACCGTTCGCATGCGAGCAGGTAGTCGGAAAAGCAAGCACCATGGCAAGCATGCCGCTGGAAACGATTGCAAAATCTCTGGAATACTGCATCGAGGCGGTTGTAACCAACAAAGAAGAAGTAAAAGAGGCAATGGGAACGACCCACTAAAGAAGCATTTCAGGCCGTCTTACCGGAAAAAGGTGAGGCGGCCTATATTTTTTGCTTTTTTCCCTTTTGCAAACCATATCTTTTGTGTTACAATAGATTTTGTCAGAATTTTTATGCGAAAGGAACGAAAGAAAATGGAAGAGGGTAAAATTTTTAAATTTCATAATGACCTTGATACAGACCAGATCATCGCGTCCCAGTATCTGCTTCTGCCGAATCTGGATGAGATGAAAGGCCATGCGTTTGAATCGTTAGATCCGGACTTTGCAAAGAAAGTAAAACCGGGAGATTTTGTCGTAGGAGGAGAAAACTTTGGCTGTGGTTCCTCAAGAGAGCAGGCGCCGGGTGTTTTAAAAGCATTGGGTGTGCAGGCAGTTATCGCAAAATCCTTCGCCAGAATCTTTTTCCGCAACGCCATCAATATTGGTCTGCCGGCGATTGTCTGTAAAGACCTGCCGGATGCCGTAGAAAACGGTGATACCATGATCCTTCACATGTCCGAGGGAACCGCAGAAGTGAACGGGAAAACGTACACCTGCACGAAACTGCCGGAATATATGCAGAATATACTGAATCAGGGAGGCCTGATCGCTTCTTTGAACCGCGAGGAGGAGTAAGACCATGGGAATGACAATTGCAGAGAAAATTATCGCCGCTGCAGCCGGCGTTCCGGAAGTAAAACCGGGAGATATCCACACTGTAACACTGGATCGTCTGATGAGCAACGATGGAACTACTCATCTGACGGTTGATATGTATCGCAATAAATTAAACCATCCGCACATCGCGGATCCGAAAAAGCTGGTTTTTATCGTTGACCACAATGTACCGTCCGACAGCCCGAAAACAGCGGCATCCCAGAAAAAAATGCGTGATTTTGCAAGAGAGAATAGCATTGATTTCTGGGAGGGAAAAGGTGTATGCCATCAGGTGATGATCGAGAATTACGTCCGCCCGGGCGAGCTGATCTTCGGCGCTGACAGCCATACCTGCTCTTACGGAGCACTCGGCGCATTCGGCACCGGTGTCGGCTGTACCGATTTCCTGTACGGCATGGTAACGGGAACTTCCTGGGTACTCGTACCGGAAAGCGTAAAATTCAATCTTGTAGGAAAACTGCCGGAGGGCGTTTATGCGAGAGATCTGATCCTCACCATCATCGGCGAGGTAGGCGCAAACGGATGCAACTACCAGGTGATGGAGTTTACCGGTGAGGGTGCAAAGACTTTAAGCATCAGCGACCGTATGGCACTTTGCAACATGGCAGTTGAGGCCGGCGCCAAGACCGGTATCTTTGAGGCAGATGAGAAAGCCATCGAGTACCTGAAAGAGCACGGAAGAGAGCCAAAAGAAATCTTCCACAGCGATCCGGACGCAAAATACGTCAGAGAGTACACCTTTGACCTTTCCAAAGTCCGCCCGGTTGTTGCAAAACCGGATTTCGTAGACCGCGTTGTTCCGGCAGAAGAGACCTGCGGAACGCCGATCAATGAAGCATTCCTTGGATCCTGCAACAACGGAAGAATCGAAGATCTCCGCGTCGGCGCAGAGATCATCCGCGGAAAGAAAGTCGCAGAGGGCGTCCGTTTCCTCGTTGTTCCGGCAAGCCAGACGATCTACCGCCAGGCATTAAAAGAAGGCATCATCGACACCTTCATGGAGGCCGGAGCCATCGTCATGAACCCGAACTGCAGCGTCTGCTGGGGAAGCTGCCAGGGTGTCATCGGCGAGAACGAAGTGCTGATCAGCACCGGAACCCGTAACTTCAAGGGCCGTGCCGGTCATCCAAGCTCCAAAGTATACTTGGGCTCTGCCGCAACCGTAACCGCATCTGCAATTGCCGGAAAGATTGCGACGGCAGATCAGATCTGACCATTTTCTTTGAGGGATACATAATATTTTTGGGAGAATAAACATATGGAAGCATTTACAGGAAAAGTATGGGTGCTTGGAGACGATATTGATACCGATATCATTATCCCGACCGAGTATCTTGCTTTAAAGACAATTGACGATATGAAACAGTACGGCTTTTCCCCGCTCCGCCCGGAACTGGCCGGACAGATTGAAAAGGGCGACATCATCGTGGCAGGAAAGAACTTCGGCTGCGGCTCCTCGAGAGAGCAGGCACCGGAGATCATCAAGGCGCTCGGCATTTCCTGCGTTATCGCGAAATCCTTTGCCCGGATCTTTTTCCGCAACTCCATCAATAACGGCCTTCTTCTGATCGAGCAGCCGGATCTGCACGACGATATCAAAGAGGGCGACACCATCACCGTCAAGATGAATGAGCATGTTGATTACAACGGAAAAACATACCCGATCGCAGCTCTGCCGGAGAACCTGATGGATATCATTCAGGCAGGCGGCCTGGTAAAGGCAATGCGCAAGCGCAACGGATTGGATTAAGAGCGGGAGGAAGAAACGATGGGCAATACAGTAATTGAAAAAATCATCCGCCACAACACCGGAAAAGACGTAAAACCGGGCGACATTGTGACGGTCAACGTGGACAGAGTCATGATTCATGATATCTTCATCCCGTTTGTCGGCGATAAATTCGAGGAGATGGGTTTTACCAAACTGTGGGACCCGGATAAAGTCGTTCTGATCTACGACCACCTCGTTCCGGCAAGCCAGGTGGACGATACGAGACATTTCCACAAAGGCGATGAATTTGCAAAGAAATATGGCATGAAAAACGTACACAGAAGCGACGGAATCTGCCATCAGTTAATGACAGAGGCAGGTTACGTAAAACCGGGCGACGTTGTTTTCGGAACCGACAGCCACACGACGACATACGGCTGTGTCGGTGCATTCTCTTCCGGAATCGGCTACACAGAGATGGCGAGCATCCTTGGAACGGGTACGATGTGGATCAAAGTGCCGGAGACGATCAAAGTTGTCATCGAAGGCGAACTGCCGAAAAATGTGATGTCAAAAGACATTATCCTGCGTCTGATCGGTGACCTCGGTGCAGACGGCGCAACGTACCGCGCACTGGAGTTCTCAGGAAGCACCGTAGAAAATATGACCGTGGCAAGCCGTATGACGATTGCCAACATGGCGATCGAGGCAGGTGCCAAATGTGCACTTTTTACCCCGGATGAGAAGACCGCAGAATACTGCGAGATCGAACTCAATGACTATCAGAAGAGCTTAAAAGGCGATGAGGATGCAAAATATCTGTGCACCATCACCTACCGCGCCGAGGATTTTGTGCCGGTTATGGCATGCCCGTCCCAGGTAGACAAGATCCGTGATACCAGCGTTCTCGAGGGAACCCCGATCGATCAGGTCTTCATCGGTTCCTGTACGAACGGCCGTCTCGAGGATCTGCAGGCGGCAGCCGAGGTTTTAAAAGGCAAAAAAGTAGCCGACTACGTAAAACTGATCGTAACACCGGCAAGCCGCAAGATTTATCTGCAGGCAAGCAAAATGGGCATTCTCGATACACTGGCAGAGGCAGGCGCCATGATTACACATCCGGGATGCGGCCTGTGCTGCGGAAGAGCGGGCGGAATCCTCTCTGACGGCGAGCGTGTTGTAGCAACGAACAACCGAAACTTTCTTGGAAGAATGGGTACTTCTAAAGTTGAAATTTATCTGGCATCTCCAAAGACAGCGGCAGCATGTGCAGTAGCTGGAAAAATTGTGACGCCGGAAGTGTAAACGAACTTAACAGCAGAAAGGGAAAACAGACGACATGAATGGTTCAATGTTTATCGGAACCTGGTGGGCACTCGTCCCGCCGCTGCTTGCAATTCTGCTTGCATTTGTAACAAAAGAAGTTTACAGTTCCCTGTTCATCGGATCGGCAGTCGGTGTCCTTTTGTACACCGGCTTCCATCCGTGGGATGCGTTCACAAGCTTCTTTGAAATTTTACGGAACAGCATGAACATCAACATTCTGATCTTCGATATCCTGCTTGGCATGGTTGTCGTGCTGATGGCGAAATCCGGCGGCTCGGCGGCGTATGGAAAATGGGCGGGGACGAAGATCAAAACGAAGCGGAGTGCGCTTCTGGCAACGATGGGGCTTGGTGTTCTGATTTTTGTGGATGACTATTTCAACTGTCTGACAGTCGGCTCTGTCATGCGCCCGGTCACGGACAGCCACAAGGTTTCCCGCGCGAAACTCGCATACATCATCGACTCCACCGCAGCGCCAATCTGCATTATCGCGCCGATCTCAAGCTGGGCGGCAGCCGTCAACTCGTATGTGCCGGCGGATGCGGGAATCAGCGGATTCCAGCTGTTTCTGCGGACAATTCCGTATAACCTGTATGCGATCCTTACAATTGCGATGGTCTTTTACATCTGCTACACCGGCTTTGATTTTGGTCAGATGAAGCTCCACGAGGATAATGCCGCCAAAGGTGATCTTTTCACGACCGGAGGCGAGGAGTTTGAGCAGGTTTCCGAGCAGGAGGTCAATCCGAACGGAAAAGTCATCGACCTCGTGCTCCCAGTTGCCGTGCTGATTGTATCAGCGATTGGAGCGATGGTTTACACTGGCTTCCTCGGCGGCGCGGACAATGTGATTTCCGCGTTCGCAGGATGTGATGCAGAAACGAGTCTGATTTTTGCCTCCGTCGTGACGATCCTGTTTATGATGGCGCTGTATCTGCCGCGGAAGGTCATCACCTTCAAGAGCTTTATGGACAGCCTGTCCGAGGGCTTCAAGCTGATGGTTCCGGCGGTTACGATTCTCGTCTTTGCGTGGACCTTAAAAGGCGTCGGTGATGCGATGGGCCTGGCCCAGTTTGTCGGAAACGTCGTGGGAGACCATGCATCCGCAAGTATTTTTATCCCGGTGGTGCTGTTCGCAGTGGCGGTGTTCCTTTCCTTTTCGACGGGAACCTCCTGGGGAACGTTCGCGATTCTTGTGCCGATTGCAACGGGCATGTTCGCAGCCGGAACAAATCTGGAGATGATGATTATCTCGGTATCCGCCGTCCTGGCAGGGGCGGTCTGCGGTGACCATATTTCGCCGATCTCGGATACGACGGTTATGTCAAGTGCGGGTGCGCAGAGTAACCATCTGAACCACGTATCGACGCAGATGCAGTATGCGGCCGTTACGGCGTGTGTCTGCCTGGTGGGATATCTGATTGCAGCCGTGACCAGAACGTGGTGGATCACACTTGGCGTCAGCCTTTTTCTTCTTTTGGCTGTTTTAACCGGAATGCGCAGATTTTGCGCAAAAAAAGCGGAAAACGGCAAAAAATAAAAAAGAAAACAGAAAAACGCGTGAAATGCTTGACGGGAGAGAAAAAGAACCGTATACTAAAAAATAGAACAAACATTCACAGGACAACGGTGTCCTGCAAAGAAGAAGCGGAACGCTTTTGGAGCAGGAATGTGAATTGGAACAGAAGGAATTGGATTTTTCAAAGTCCAGTTCCTTCTGTTTATCTCTGTTAAAATTGCATCGGAGCTGTGAAATGCAGGAGAAGAAAGGAGGCATTCCGGGGCGAAAACGCTTTGGAAAAGGGAAGGACTGTTATGATCAGAAAGATCATAGCAGACAATGGCAAAAACAAAAAGAGGGAGAAAATATATGATATTTGGAAAGTACATTAACAAATACTACCTGAAGAATGCGCCCATTCTGATTCTCGGTCTTGCAGCGCTGATTCTCGTAGATTATTTCCAGCTTTTCATACCGGAGCTGTACCGCATGGTCATCAACGGCATGAACGGCGACCCTGTTCTGGTCAACGGCCAGGCGGCGGTGTTTGATATGGAATTTCTGCTGGATCAGGTCTGCCGGCCCATGATTATTACCATTATCGTCATGGTAGTCGGCCGTTTCCTGTGGCGAGTCTGCTTTTTCGGCTCCGCGATCCGCGTGGTGACCGATCTTCGTACCTGCATGTTCGCGCACAGCAAGGAGCTGTCCCAGGAGTATTATCAGGTCAACAAAGTCGGAAACCTGATGAGTCTTTACACGAACGATCTCGATACCGTGCAGGAGTGCTTCGGCGACGGTATTCTGATGTTCTGCGATGCGCTGTTTTTAGGCCTGCTTGCCGTGATCAAAATGTGGCGCATGAACCACTTCCTGACCGGCCTTTCCATGATCCCGATGGCATTTCTGATGGCCGCCGGCACAACGCTCGGCAAATACCTGATGAAAAAGTGGGAAGAGCGCCAGGCGGCCTTTTCCGAGCTGTCCGATTTCGCGCAGGAAAACTATTCCGGTCTTGCTGTCATCAAAGCATTCGTCAAAGAGACGAAAGAGCTGATGATGTTCCGCAGACTGAACCGCGAGAACGAGGACATCAACGTAGAATATACCAAAATTTCCACACTGCTGAACATTATGGTAACGCTGTTCGTCGAGTCCGTCATCTGCGTAATCTTAGGCTACGGCGGCTATCTCGTTTACTGCGGAAGCTTCGACGCCGGCCAGCTTGTCGAGTATATCGGCTATTTCTCGGCCGTTGTATGGCCGATCATGGCGGTCTCCATGCTGATCGAGAAAACATCCCGTGGAAAAGCGTCCTTAAACCGTATTACGGAACTGCTTGACGCAAAAGTCGATGTGAAGGACCGCGGCGGTGTGCAGGATCTGCCGTCCATCCATGGAAAAATCGAGTTCCGCAATCTGACCTTCCGCTATCCGGACGGGGAGTACGATGTGCTGAAAAACGTATCGTTTACCATTGAGCCGGGCGAGAGTGTCGGCATCGTCGGAAAGACCGGTTCCGGAAAAACGACCATCGTCGATCTGCTGCTCCGCACCTACAACGTGCCGGACGGAACGCTGTTCATTGATGACCACGATGTCAACACCGTTTCCATCCACACCGTGCGTGAGGGCTGTGCCTACGTGCCGCAGGACAACTTCCTGTTCTCCGACACGATTTCCGGCAATATTTCCTTCGCCTTTGATGACGAAAACCAGGAGGCCATTGAGGATGCGGCGATGATGTCCGATGTCCATGACAATATCGCAGAGTTCAAAGAGGGCTACCGCACCGTTCTTGGCGAGCGCGGTGTGACGGTTTCCGGCGGACAGAAGCAGCGAATCTCGATTGCGCGTGCGCTGATGAAACACGCACCGATTCTGATTCTCGACGATTCCGTCTCTGCGGTCGATACCAAAACAGAGCGCACGATTCTCGACAATCTCAAAAAACGTGAGGGACTGACGACAATTCTGATCGCACACCGGATTTCAACGGTGGAGCAGATGGACAAGATCGTGTTCGTCGAGGACGGAGAAGTCCATGCAGTCGGAAAACACGAGGATCTGTACCGGACCTGCACGGCGTACTGCAAGATGGTCGATCTGCAGAAACTTGAAGAGGAAGCGGGGGAGGAGTAGAAATGCACAATTATTATCCGATTCTCTGGGTCGGCGCGATCATCGGCGTGATTTCCACCCTGCTGATTGTGGCCGCGTTTGTAGTGAAAGATGGAGAAAAAGAAACCGGCTTTGAGCGGAACATGAAAGACAGTGAAATCATGCAGCGTCTGATGGATTACGCAAAGCCGTTTTACCGCCAGTTTATCGTTGTTGGTTTTCTGATGCTGTTTTCGATCGCGTACGATATCATTTCGCCGCTGATCGTCGGCAAAATTGAGGAGCTCGTCGTTGGAAAATTCGCGCTGAATACCCTGTTTCTGTGGGTAGCGGGCTATGCGGCAATCCTTCTTGTCTCGATGGCGTGCACGTATTTCCAGGCCGTGATTCTGCAGAAGACGGGTCAGAAAATCATTTCCAATATGAGGGAGGATCTGTTCGTCCACATCGAGCGCCTTTCCCACGAGCAGTTAAATGAGATTCCGGTCGGAAAGCTTGTCACGAGAACGACAAACGATACGAACGCGATTTCGCTGATGTTCACCAATCTTCTGGTCAATCTTCTGAAGAACTTCTTCGTGATCATCGGTATTCTGATTGCGATGCTGTTTCTGAACTATGAGCTGACGCTGATGGTGCTCTGCTTCGTGCCGTTTATCATGCTGTTCTCGATTATTTTCCGCAAATTCTCGCGAAGAGCACACCGGAAAGTAAAAGACTGTACTACGGACATCAACACGTATCTGTCGGAGAACCTTTCCGGTATGAAAATCACACAGATCTTCAACCGCGAGGATGCCAAGATGCGCGAGTTTACCGACAAGAGCAACGCACTCGGCCGCGCACAGCAGGAGCAGATTTTCGTGTTTGGTATTTTCCGTCCGCTCGTCTACATGCTGTATATCAGCTCCGTGCTCTGCCTTTTGTATTTAGGCGGCAAGGGCTATCTGGAGGGAACGTCGTTCCTCGGCCAGACGCTTACCAGCGGTATGATCGTCAGCTTTTACATGTATATTTCAAAATTCTTCAACCCGATCCAGAACCTGGCGGAGCAGTTCAACTGGCTGCAGTCCGCATTTGCATCCGCCGAGAAAGTATTCTCGATTCTGGATCTTGAGCCAAAAATGCAGGATGCGCCGGATGCGATCGAGCTTACCGGCATCAGGGGCGAAATTGAGTTCCGCGACGTATGGTTTTCCTATATCCCGGGCGAGTGGGTGTTAAAAGGCGTTTCGTTCCACGTCAACCCGAAAGAGACAATCGCATTTGTGGGTTCCACCGGTTCCGGAAAATCGACGATTCTTTCCCTGATCTGCCGGAACTACGAGTTCCAGAAGGGTGAGATTCTGATCGACGGCATCGACATCCGAAAGATCAAGATCGATTCCCTGCGGAAAAAATTCGGCCAGATGCTGCAGGATGTCTTCCTGTTCTCGGGAACGATCCGTAGCAACATTATTCTCCGCGAGGAGGGGATTTCCGATGAGGAGATCATGGACGTCTGCCATTATGTGAATGCTGACCAGTTTATCAACAAGCTGGATCACGGCCTCGACGAGCCGGTGCGGGAGAGAGGAAACAACTTCTCCGCCGGACAGCGCCAGCTTCTCTCGTTTGCGCGTACCATCATCCATAAGCCTTCGGTCATGATCCTTGACGAGGCGACGGCGAACATCGACACCGAAACCGAGCTTCTGATCCAGGATTCCATGGAAAAGATGAAGAACATCGGAACGATGCTGATCGTAGCGCACCGTCTTTCGACGATCCAGCATGCGGATGAGATTATCGTACTGTCCCACGGAAAAATCGTGGAGCATGGAACGCATCAGGAGCTTTTAGCAGCGCAGGGAAGATATTACCAGCTCTACACGCTGCAGTACCACCGCGAGCAGAGTGAGAAACAGAGAGGAAGAAAGTAAGAAAATTTTAGAACAATAAAGACAATTTACAAAAAGGGAGAAATTTTGTTTGTGCAAAGTGACAAAATTTCTCCTTTTTTTTACGGTGTATCATATTAAAATGATTTTAAATCAATATAGTCATATGAAAAAAATATGAGCATAATACGATATCCGTTTTTCCATCTCAAAAAGCGGGCGGTTATAATAAGGGAAGCAAAACGGCAGGCACCAAAAAGCCGGGCCGTCTGTTGAAAGAAAGGGAAAATTTATGGAAAAGAAAGCAAGCCTTGTAGGACGCCTGCTCTCGGAAAATCAGATGTCGGAAGCATTTATCAACAGTATGTTTCTGGCGCTGTCCGGCGGTTTTCAGGATGCCTACACGTACAATTGCAGAGATGAAGTATTCTCAAATGCCCAGACGGGAAACGTTGTGCTGATGAGCCAGAACTTTCTGGAAGGAAACTTTACGGCAGGCCTTCGGTATCTCTTCCCGATCCTCTTTTTTGCGATGGGTGTATTTCTGGCAGAAAATTTCCAGGAGCATTACCGGTATGCAAAGAGGCTGCACTGGCGGCAGGTACTTCTCGCGGCGGAAATTGTGATCCTTGCGATCGTCGGATTTATTCCGTCTTCTTATAATATGCTCGCGGCGATGCTTGTATCGTTTGCGTGCGCGATTCAGGTACAGACCTTCCGCAAGGTCGGCGGTTATTCGTATGCAAGCACCATGTGCATCGGAAACCTGCGAAGCGGAACCGCAGCGCTGTCTATGTATATGCGGGATAAGAAAAAAGAACAGCTCCGTCAGGCCGGATACTATTTCGGCGTGATTCTGGCTTTCGCCATCGGCGCCGGAATCGGAGGCGTGTTCTCCATGCTGTATGGAATCCATGTAATCTGGATTTCCTGCGGACTTCTTCTGGTGAGCTTCCTTCTGATGTCACTGGAAAAGTACCGCTGAGAAATAAGAGAGAGTGAAGAAAGAAGGCTGAAAAAATGGAAGTATTTCTGGAGTGCTGTATGACACTATTCTTTTCAGCGGCCATGCTGCTGCTGATCGTCCGCCTGGCAAAGGGTGAGGAGAAAAACATGATGTTTGCGCGTGTGTTCTCCCTGGCGTCCAACGTCGGTTTCTGGATTGGAATTGTCCGCATCGCTGTGCTGAACCGGAGCGGATTTCTGATGTTCTTCTACATCACAGGCGCAATGCTTTCCTACACGGCGATGGTATTTGCCATGCCGCATAAAAAAGAGCAGATTGCCGGACAGCAGGCATAAATAAAAAAGAGACCCTGTATACGGGAAGGATGGAGCAGCGATGTTCCGTTCGCCGGTAGACAGGGTCTTTTTCTGTTTCAAACAAAAGTTCATAAAATCTTATACGCGTTCCAGAAGCTCCTTGATCAGCTCTTTTGCCGCCGCGTTCTGGTGCTGCCGCGGGTTGATGATAAGACAGATTTCACGTTTGGGGGCCTCCTCGATGAGCGGAATCCGACAGACGGTACGGCTCTTTAAGGCATCGCGTGCCAGCTCCTCCGGATAAAATCCGATGCCGAGGTTATACTCGACCATAGGAAGAATCTGATCCGTCGTCGCCGCCTCCATATCGGGGTGGAAGGCGAGGTTGTGATTCAGAAAGTACTCGGCGTACAGCTCCCGCGTGCCGGTGTCTTTGGCAAGCGAGATAAAAGGATATTCTGACAATTCGCCGAGATGATGCGGCTCTGCGGAAAGGGATGCATATTTCGATCCGCCGATCAGAATTTCCTGGAATGGGAAAATCGGGATCTTGTGCAGCGGTTTGCGGATTTCCACCGGGCTTGTGACGACTGCGAAGTCGACCAGACCGTTTTCGAGCGCCTGGATGGCCTGCGGCGTCGAGTGGTTGGAGATGCGCAGGCGGACGTGCGGATAGCGGGTGTGGAAGTGCTCCAGGCGGGAGAGCAGCATCAGACGAAGTGCCGTCTCGCTCGCACCGATTGTGATAAGGCCGCTCTCAAGAGACCGCTCAAGAGCCAGCTCCTCCTCAACCGTGCGGAGCTGTTCGTAGGCAACGGCCACACGCTCATACACCTTTTCGCCCTCCGCTGTCAGTGTGACACCCTGGTGGGAACGGATAAAAAGTTTGCAGCCAAGCTCACTTTCCAGATTGTTCATGCACCGTGTGATGTTGGGCTGGTTGTTTTTCAGAATTTCCGCGGCTTTTGTAAAGCTGTGATATTGTGCTACGAAGTAAAAAATGCGATAATAATCATATGTAATCATAAAAACCTCCGAAGGATGAAGAAGAAAAAATCATCCATGATTGCTTCAATATAAAATACATGCGCCGGGTTGTCAAGGGATTTCTGAGGATGGTCCGGCCGGATTGTGCGGGGGATGGCAGAAGAGAAGTGGAAATTTTTTGAAAAAACACTTGCAAAATACCCGGACAGGGTATATAGTGTAGAAGAAAATAAGATACCCTATTGGGGTATATAAAAAAGAAAATTCAAAACTACAGAAAGGAAGACATACGATGGAACAGTACAATGTAACCGGCATGAGCTGCGCCGCCTGCCAGACCCGTGTCGAAAAAGCCGTGTCAAAGGTACCCGGTGTCACATCCTGCGCAGTCAGCCTTCTGACAAATTCCATGGGCGTGGAGGGAACGGCCTCCCCGGCAGAGATTATTGCCGCCGTGGAAAATGCAGGCTACGGTGCGTCGAAAAAAGGCGAGAAGGGAAGCACATCACAGTCGGCTTCCACAGCAGAATACGAAGAGATGCTGAAAGACAAGGAAACACCGGTCATGAAACGCCGTCTGTTGAGCTCCGTTCTTCTTTTGATTCCGCTCATGTATTTCTCCATGGGCCATATGATGTGGGGATGGCCGCTGCCGAAATTCTTTGAAGGAAATCACATCGCAATGGGACTGGTACAGCTCCTGCTTACCATTGCGGTCATGGTCATCAACCAGAAATTCTTTATCAGCGGTTTCAAGAGTCTCTGGCATAAAGCACCGAACATGGACACACTGGTAGCGCTTGGTTCTACCGCATCGTTTGTATACAGCGTCTACGCCCTGTTTGCCATGACGGGAGCGCAGGTACAGGGGGACATGGATGCAGTCATGAGCTATATGCATGAATTTTACTTCGAGTCCGCAGCCATGATTCTGACCCTGATTACCGTCGGAAAAATGCTGGAGTCGATTTCCAAAGGAAAAACGACCGATGCGTTAAAGAGTCTGATGAAGCTGGCTCCGAAGACCGCCGTTCTCTTAAGAGACGGAAAAGAAGTGGAAGTCGGCATTGATCAGGTGAAAAAGGGCGATCATTTCATCGTCCGCCCGGGCGAAAATATTCCGGTGGACGGCGTTGTCCTGGATGGAACGAGTGCCGTCAACGAATCCGCGCTGACTGGCGAGAGTATTCCGGTGGATAAAGAGGCCGGCGACCGCGTATCGGCGGCGACCTTAAACCAGTCCGGTTTCCTGACCTGTGAGGCGACGAGAGTCGGAGAAGACACAACACTCTCCCAGATCATTCAGATGGTCAGCGATGCGGCAGCGACAAAAGCGCCGATCGCCAAAGTGGCCGATAAAGTTTCCGGTGTTTTTGTGCCGGCCGTTATCTGCATTGCACTTGCTACGATTGTGATCTGGCTGTTTGCAGGAGAGAGCGTCGGCTTTGCTCTTGCAAGAGGTATTTCCGTTCTCGTTATCAGCTGCCCGTGTGCGCTCGGCCTTGCAACACCGGTTGCGATCATGGTCGGAAACGGAATGGGAGCAAAACACGGAACGATGTTCAAAACCGCAGTTTCTCTCGAGGAGACAGGAAAAACACAGATCGTTGCACTCGATAAGACTGGAACCATCACAAGCGGAGAGCCGCAGGTAACCGATCTTGTCCCGGCGGACGGTGTAAGTGAGGAGGAGCTTTTAAAAGGTGCCTTTGCACTGGAGCAGAAAAGTGAGCATCCGCTGGCCCGTGCGATTCTTGCACTTGCAGAGGAAAAAGGCCTGGCCCGCGAAGAAGTCAGTGATTTCTCTGCGCTTCCTGGAAACGGCCTTGTGGCAAAACGGAACGGAAAAGAGCTCTGCGGAGGCAACCGCGCACTGATTACGAAAAAAGCGGTTCTCGCGAAACAGATGGAAGAGCGGGCAGCAAAACTTTCCGAAGAAGGAAAGACACCGCTGTTCTTCAGTGAAGATGGAAAGATGCTCGGTATGATCGCGGTTGCGGATGTCATCAAAGAGGACAGCCCGCGTGCGGTGAAAGAGCTGCAGAATATGGGAATCCGTGTCGTGATGCTGACCGGAGACAATGAGCGCACCGCGCGTGCCATCGGCGCCGAGGCAGGTGTGGACGAAGTCATCGCAGGCGTTCTGCCGGATGGAAAAGAAGCGGTCATCAGCCGCCTGAAAGAAAAAGGAAAAGTAGCGATGGTAGGAGACGGCATCAACGATGCACCGGCTCTGACCAGTGCGGATATCGGTATTGCCATCGGAGCAGGAACCGATATCGCGATCGATGCGGCAGACGTTGTCCTGATGAAGAGCCGCCTCTCCGATGTACCGGCAGCGATCCGCTTAAGCCGTGCGACCCTCAGGAACATTCACGAGAATTTGTTCTGGGCCTTCATTTACAATATCATCGGTATTCCGCTGGCTGCGGGCGTATGGATCCCGCTGTTCGGCTGGAAGCTGAACCCGATGTTCGGTGCGGCGGCGATGAGCCTTTCGAGCTTCTGCGTTGTGACAAACGCCCTGCGTCTGAATCTGTTTCGGATGCACGACGCGTCAAAAGATAAAAGAATCAAAAACGAAATTTCAAAGGAGGATCTGAACATGACAACAGAACAGGGAATGGTAAAAACCATGACAATCGAGGGCATGATGTGTGGCCACTGTGAGGCAAGAGTGAAGAAAACACTTGAGGCAATCGAGGGTGTTGCATCCGCAGAAGTAAGCCATGAAAAAGGAACAGCCGTTGTAACACTGACAGCTCCGGTATCAGACGATGTGCTGAAAACAGCTGTAGAGGCACAGGATTACACCGTAAAAGGAATCCAGTAAAACAGGAAACATTGAGAAAAGGGAAACGCGCCTGGAATGAAAATTTCCGGGCGCGTTTCCTTTTTTTTACCAGATATAGCAAAAATGTTGCAATTTGTTCGGAATTTTCGTGACAAAAGGACAAAAATCCGTTAGGATAGAGAAAAAGAAGAGCAAAAACAAAAGGGTTTTTAGGATCAGGAGGTTTTTACATTATGACAGAGTACAGACTTGCAAAGCCGGAAGAGTGGGAGGACTGCATCGAACTTGCAAACTACGTGTTCAGCACGGCACACCGTCCGCACGACTTTGAGCAGTTAATTCCAAGGGTTTATCAGGCAGGACCGGAAATGGCACGGATCCACCGCGTCGCTGTTGCGGAAAACGGCAGACTCCGGGCCGAGATTGCGGTGCTTCCGCAGCAAATGGCAGCAGGGGGTAAGCTGCTCCGCGCAGGATATGTGGGAAGCGTTTCCGTGCATCCAAAGGCAAGGGGCGAAGGCCACATGAAGCGTCTTCTTGGCGACTGGATTACGGATCTGGAAGGAACGTGTGATCTTCTGGCACTGGACGGCCAGAGACAGCGGTATGCCTACTTTGGCTTTACGCCGGGAAGTGAAAAATACACGTTTTACCTGGATGTGGCAAATGTGCGCCATACCTGGAAAAACGGGGAACTCTCCGCTTACACCTTTGCGCCGCTGTTTCCGGAAAACGGCGAAGCGGACGAAGAGGCGGCAGCCTTTGCAAAGAAGCTGAATGAGGAAAAACCGCTTTACGTGGTAAGAGAGGATGTGAAAGCCTGCCTGAAAACGTTCGGCGAGCAGGCAATTGCAATCTGGAAAAACGGTGAGCGGATCGGATATCTGGCACTTTGCGGCGGAAACCAGGTTGTGGAAGCAGAAGTGTTGGAGGAACAGGATTTCGTTCCTGCACTTGCCGCTTATTTAAAAGAAAATGCGCTTGACTCTCTTTTCATTTCCATTCCGGTGTATGAGACCGGAAAAGCAGCAGCGTTATCGGAAGTCTGCGAAAGCTTCACAAAAGAGCGCTGCGGTTCCGCGATGTACCGTATTTTCCAATTTGCAGACGTCATCGAGGCAATGCTGACCATGAAAGCAGAGACGATGGGCATCAGCGATGGAACGTGGTCTGCTGTACTGGAGGGACAGCCGGTGACCGTGACGGTAAAAGATGGAACTGTGACCGTGACAGGGGAAGCCCATCCGGGGGCAGATGTACTCAACCGGGAGCAGGCGCAGGAACTGCTTCTTTCACCGCTGGCAAGTAAGGGAAGCAAGGTTCCATCTGAAATCTGGAAGAACATTCCATCCGACTGGTTCCCGCTTCCGCTGTACTGTGCGACGGCAGACGAATTTTAGGCAATGACTGTTGGGAGGCAGAGAAATATGAACGAGACAGCGAAACGAGACAGAAGAGACGAAAAAGAAGAAATCCGGTACCATGTGATTTTCTACGGCCAGGTGCAGGGCGTGGGGTTCCGTTACCGGGCGTATTATGCTGCCTACCAGCTCGGACTGACCGGCTGGGTGAGAAACTGCTGGGATGAGACGGTGGAGATGGAGGTGCAGGGTGATGAGGAGACGATCACGGAGATGATCAAAAGGATCCGCACCTCCAGCTACATCGAAATCACGGATGCAAAATGGACGAAGATTCCGCTGGAATCGGAATTCGGTTTTCATATCCGTTGATCAGGGCTGCCTTTTCTCTTTTTCCGGAATTTCGACGAGAATGATATCGTTGCCGATCTGGCAGATGCGGTCCCATGGGATCACAAAATCCTCGCCGTGGCAGAAAAAGCCGCAGAATTTCACAGGACCCGGAAGAACGAGTCCGGTAAGATGTCCCGTTTTTGGATTGAATTCCACATCAATCGGACAGCCGAGCGTTTTGCAGGTGCAGATATTGATAACTTCTTTCTGGCGGAGATCTACAACGCGCATGCGGTGCTCCTTTTTACTGATTCCTATGGAAAAACATATGCGAAAATGTTGCTGCAGTTGACTTGAATTTCACGGAAAAATGCGTATACTGTAAAAGTAGAAAACTTTCCGAAATACTTATTTAGAAACGAGGACGAAAGATATGAGATGTCCATTTTGTAATCAGGATAATACCCGGGTTGTGGATTCACGCCCGATTGAAGACAGCAATGCGATCCGCCGCCGCCGGATGTGCGATGTCTGCGGCAGACGCTTTACGACATACGAAAAAGTGGAGACGATCCCTTTGATCGTCATCAAAAAAGATATGAACCGCGAGCAGTATGACCGCTCGAAAATCGAGACCGGTATCCTGCGCGCCTGCCACAAACGGCCGGTGTCCGCCGAGAAGATCAACGAGATGGTCAACAAGGTGGAGACGGAGCTTTTCAACGGCGAGGAACGCGAGATTCCAAGCTCTGTGATCGGAGAGAAGGTCATGCATTACTTAAAAGACCTGGATCAGGTGGCGTACGTCCGCTTTGCGTCGATTTACCGTGAGTTCAAGGACGTCAACACGTTCATGGACGAGCTGAAAAAGATGCTCGACAAATAGCGGGAGGCAAAAAAATGGAAGTGTCGAACTATATTAAAATGCGTGATCAGATGCAGGAACGTTTTCTGACATACGATCAGAAGGAGATCGAAGGAAAGTATGGCTTTGCGTTTGATGACGATTATTTCTATGTGCCGTATCTTTTTGAAGAATGGAGAGTGAACCGCCATACCGGCGTTGTAGAGGGATCAAAAGACCATTTTCTTCATGTACATCAGGGCAGTTTCAATGAGACGCTGACGATTTTCGACCTGCTCTGCTGCGGAAAGAAGGAGATTGTGCTCGCCGGCACGTATGCGCGTACCAATTCCTTAAAGGGAACGATCAAAGGCCGCACGATTGCGTCCGGCGTTCACGACAGCCGCGCCGCACGGTATGACGGGCATGTGGAACAGCTGAAAAAAGCATGCGTTTCCCTTGGCGGAAAACCATATTTCCCGGGAGACGCTGCTTTTGTTTTTCATGTCTTTCCGTTTCTGCCGCTCGTCTTCCAGTTCTGGGAGTCCGATGAGGAATTCCCGCCGGTGCTGAAGTTTATGTGGGATGAAAACGTCCTCGATTATCTGCGGTTTGAGACGCTGTATTACGTGATGGGAGATTTCCTGGACGCACTGGATCAAGCCTTCGATGCATGTAAAACAGAAGCCTGATACCTTTTGTGAGACAAAATCTTACGAAAATTTTTCGAATGTTTATAAAAATTTCAGTATACGAATCCCCTGGTTTAATGCTATAATGAGCGAAAGTGAGTAAAAAAAGAGAAGAGAAAGGGGAATGCATATGGCTTTTAGCATGAAAGTAACACCGGAAATAGAGGAACTGACAAACATCTGTCTGGATAACTCCAAAATGGATGTTTCGCTGTATGGGCAATACGATGTAAAACGCGGACTGCGCGATGTCAACGGCGTTGGCGTCCTTGCGGGACTGACACAGATTTCAAACGTTGTGTCTTCGGATATCATTGACGGCGTCAAAACGCCGTGTGACGGACGTCTGTACTACCGCGGCATCAACGTGGAAAAACTGACCCAGGGCTTTTTAAGTGAAAACCGTATGGGATTCGAAGAAGTTGCGTATCTGCTCTTATTTGGAAATCTGCCGAATGAAGAGCAGCTCAATCATTTTAAGACAATCTTAAAACAGCAGCAGTCCCTGCCGAAGAACTTTGTGCGTGACGTTGTTATGAAAGCGCCGACCAAGGACATGATGAACACTCTGTCCCGAAGCGTTCTGACCCTGTACGCGTACGACAACCACGCAGATGATACCTCCCTTCCGAATGTGCTTCGCCAGTGCATTAACCTGATTTCTGTTTTCCCGATGCTGTCCGTCTATGGCTATCAGGCGTACAACCATTATATCAAGGGAAAAAGTTTATATATCCACAATCCGTCGAAGAAGCTTTCCACCGCAGAAAACATTCTGCTGATGCTCCGCCCGGATCAGAAATACACCCCGCTGGAGGCGAAGATCCTCGATCTTGCCCTCGTCCTCCACATGGAGCACGGCGGCGGTAACAACTCAACCTTTACAACACATGTTGTTTCTTCTTCCGGAACCGATACGTACTCCGCAATTGCAGCGGCGCTCGGCTCCTTAAAGGGACCGAAGCACGGCGGTGCAAACATCAAGGTTGTGCGGATGTTCGACGATATGAAGTCACACGTCAAAGACTGGACGGATGAGGAAGAAGTATCGAATTACTTAAGAAAGCTGCTGCACAAAGAGGCGTTCGACCAGAAAGGTCTGATTTACGGTATGGGCCATGCGGTTTACTCCATTTCCGACCCGCGTGCGCGCATCTTCAAGACCTTCGTTGAGCAGCTGGCAAAAGAAAAACACAGAGAGAAAGATTACCGGCTGTACGCTATGGTCGAGGAACTGGCTCCGAAGATCATCGGCGAGGAGCGCCATATTTACAAAGGTGTATCCGCAAACGTCGACTTCTACAGCGGCTTCGTTTACAGCATGCTGGATCTTCCGCTGGAGCTCTACACCCCGATGTTCGCCTGCGCGCGTATCGTCGGCTGGAGTGCACACCGGATGGAGGAACTGATCAACACCGACAAGATCATCCGCCCGGCGTACAAGAGTGTCAAAGATGAAGTGGACTATGTTCCGCTGGAAAACAGATAAAACAGGCAGAAGGGCCGGAGCGTGTCGGGATTTTCCGATCTGCTCCGGCATTGCTCTGTGCGGGAAGTAATGTGTCATTGTGAAAAATAGGAGAGTGCAGGAGAATGAATGAGACAAAAAATTACGGCATAACAAAATCCGGAGCAGTCATACTGGAAGGAGGGGCCAATCGCGGCGTCTTTACAGCAGGAGCGCTGGACTTTCTGATGGAGCAGGAGTATTATATCCCTCATGTGATCGGCGTTTCCGCCGGAGCCTGCAATGCGCTGGACTATGTATCGCGCCAGATTGGCAGAACGAGGGACTGTATGATTGTTACGGATGAGAAAAACCGCTACGTCAATAAGAATATCAAGACAATCGTTGAGAAAAAAGCACTGCTCGACATGGATATGGTGTTCGAACGGTATCCGTATGAGGTTTTTCCATTTGATTTTGATACGTATTTTGCATCGCCACAGACGTGTGAGCTGGTTGTGACAAACTGTGAGACGGGACGCGCGGAATATCTGGATGACCGCGAAAATAAAGAACGTCTGCTTGCAATTGGCCGTGCATCATCGAGCATGCCGATCGCCTGCCCGATGGTGGAGATCGATGGAAACGAGTACGTCGACGGCGGTGTTGCCGATTCGATCCCGATTATTCGTTCCTTAAAGACGGGACACCGAAAAAATGTCATTATTCTGACACGGAATTTCGGTTACCGCAAAAAAGAGGGAACGAGAGGCTGGGAGCTGTATGTGGCGGCATTCCGCAAATACCCGAATCTCGTGCGTGCGCTTGTAAACCGCGCGAAACATTATAACCAGGTGCTCGAATGCATCGAAAAATGGGAAGAAGAAGGCTCCGTCTTTGTGATCCGCCCGGAGATACCGGCGGTATCGCGTCTCGAAAAGGACGAGGAGAGGCTGCGGGAATTTTACCAGCACGGCTATGACCAGATGAAAGCAAATTTTGAGGCTCTGCAGGAGTTTCTGAAAGAAGAATAAAGTTACTGTATAAACGAAAAGAGGATTGGAGAAAGAAGATGAGTGGAAAAAACCAGAAGAACCGGGGAACTATACTGATGCGGATGTTTTACCCGGACCGGAGAGAAAAAAGTGCCTATACGATCGATTACGCGGATCTGTACCGGAAAGGATACCGGGGCGTGATTTTTGATATCGATAATACGCTTGTTCCGCACGGTGCGCCGGCGACGAAGGAGGCGGCTGCGTTCTTTGCGTCTCTTCGGGAGACTGGCTTTTCCACCTGTCTGCTTTCCAACAATCAGAAACCGCGTGTGGCTCCGTTTGCCGATGCGGTCGGTTCTATCTATATCGAAAATGCGCACAAGCCTTCGGTGAAAAACTACCAGGAGGCATGCCGGAGAATGGGGATCAAAGAGGAGCAGGCGGTCTTTGTCGGGGATCAGCTTTTCACCGATGTGTACGGTGCAAAACGGACCGGACTTTACAATATTCTGACCGAGCCGATCGATCCGAAAGAGGAAATTCAGATCGTTCTGAAACGGTATCTGGAGCACATTGTACTGTTCTTTTATGAGCGTGATCTGGCCCGCGGCAGGATTACGAAAAAAAACAGTTGAAAAATCGGGAAAAATATTATATTATAAGATAAGCCTATGGTGCGCATTTGGCGCATCGTACTATGTTAAGGAGGAAAAATCAGAATGATTTCAGCAGGAGATTTTAGAAACGGCGTTACCCTCGAGATCGATGGTCAGGTCGTTCAGATTCTTGAATTTCAGCATGTAAAACCTGGTAAAGGAGCTGCATTCGTAAGAACAAAATTAAAAAATGTCATCAACGGTGGTGTAGTAGAGCGTACCTTCCGTCCGACCGAGAAATTCCCGCAGGCTCGTATCGAGCGTGTAGACATGCAGTATCTGTACAGCGATGGCGATTTATTCTACTTCATGAACGTAGAAAACTATGAGCAGATCGCTCTGAACGAAGAGACCATCGGAGATGCTCTGAAATTTGTAAAAGAAAACGAAATGGTTAAAGTATGTTCCTACAACGGAAATGTATTCGCAATCGAGCCGCCTCTGTTTGTAGAGCTTGAGATCACCGAGACTGAGCCAGGCTTCAAGGGAGATACTGCACAGGGTGCTTCCAAACCGGCTACCGTTGAGACTGGTGCTACCGTAAGCGTTCCGCTGTTCGTAAACCAGGGAGACAAAATCAAAATTGATACCAGAACAGGTGAATATCTGTCCCGTGTATAAGTAAGAATGTTCCCGCCGTTGTCCGTCACAACTTTCTTTGTGGCGGACACGGTTTTCTAAATAAATAGAATATTCGTCTGAAAAATGGCTGATAAAGGCTGTCGGAAGCAGCCCGGGCCCGTTTTTCTCATCGTTCGAAGTTCCGCGAACCAACGAATCTCTGGCATATACAGATCTGTACAGAGGTTTTTAAGTTGTGTTTTCCGGAGCTTTTTTTGTTCCGTAAAGCAAAAATACAAAAGGCAATCAAACAGGAAAGGTGGGAAAAAATGGACTATCAGATGTTCAAAGAGCAGCTTGCCGCGCTGCTGAAAAGAAAAGCCGGCGATGATTTTGAGGTGAAGGTAGAATCGGTGCAGAAGCTGAACGGTATCGAAAAAGAGGCGTTTGTCATCAGCAGAAAGAAGGACTGGATTGCACCGACGATCTACGTGGAGCTTCTGTATGAATGCTGTCTGCAGGGCGTGCCGCTTTCTCAGATTGCAGAAAAGGTACTGGAGCAGTACCGGAAAGTGGAAGCGGAGGCGAGAAGACCGGAGAAAGCTGCCTTTTTTACCAACTGGAAAAATGCTGCGCCGCAGATCTACTGCGAGCTCATTCATGCGGAGAAAAACCGTACGCTGCTCTCCGAAGTTCCGCACAGAAAATTTCTCGATCTCGCGGTCGTGTACTATTACCAGATGCGGGGAAACCGCGTGCCGGATGCGACAATTCTGATCCACGAGACGCACCGGGAGCTGTGGGGAATTTCGGCGGAGGAGCTGGATGCCCGTGCCTGGGAGAACACCCTGCGGGATCTGCCGGTGCGCACAGACAGCCTTATGGTGTATTTGAAAGAGGAGTACGGAGTAACGTTTCCCCTGTTCGAGCTTGGTCCGCTGGCGGAACAGTTTTACCTGGTCAGCAACCGCAGAGGAAAGCTGGGTGCAATCTGCATGTGCTATCCCGGCGTGCTGGAGAGTCTTTCGCAGCGCTTTGAGGCAAGTCTTTATGTGATTCCGAGCAGTATCCACGAGTGTATGGTGATTCCAGATTATGATGTGTTCCCAGAGGAGTGTCTTTCCGACATGGTACGGGACGTGAATGAAAAGACGGTCAAGCCGCAGGAGATTCTGTCGGATCACGTTTATTATTACCACCGGGAAAGCGGGGAACTGACGCTGTGTGAGAAAGAAACGTAAGCTGCGTGGCAGAATAGTCTGCGAATAATTTAAGAAAAAAATGGGCGGCTGGGTGGGAAAAATACTTTACAATTGCAGGAGTCTGTGGTAAACTGTCATAGTGTGGTTGAGAAAACAGATCACATCAGCGTCTGTAGCTCAGGGGATAGAGCAACGGTTTCCGGTACCGTGTGTCGGGGGTTCGAATCCCTCCAGACGCGTTTTTGCTACATGGCATGCTGCGGCGGGCAGGACCGGCGCAGGACAAGGAAAGCCCCTGCTTCGGTGTGAAGTAGAGGTTTTTTTGCTTACTGAGCATATCAATAACTGATCCGGCGGATCAGTTTTGATGAAGGAGGAAAAATATGGCAAAACCAATGACAACAAAAGATAAAATCCGGGAATGGATTTCCGATAATCTGCGCTACATGCTTCTGATCGGAGCAATTCTCCTGATTGTGGCAGCGGTTCTTCTCATCGTTCATCTGGTATCACCAAAAAACGATGGAAAATCGAGCGGCGGAACCGTAACAAGCAGCAGCACCGGAAGCAATGTGCCGGATAAAAAGACACAGGTAAAAGCAGACAGCAAAGCAGATTCTGAGGACAGCACAGGCATTTCATCGGACGTTTCGGATTCCGCGAATGATTCCAGTGCAGATGCTTCCAGTACCGATACCGCCAGCGCGCCGGATGCAGAGGCTGAGCCGACAAGTGAGCCGGAAGCGGCAGACGATACCAGCAATACAGAGAATACCGATAATACGGCTGTCTCCTTTGCCGCGGACAATGTCCCGGAAGTAAGCACCGTGCTGGAGCAGTATTACACCGCGCTCGGTGCAAGGGATATCAACGGTCTTTTTGCAGTAACAGATAATCTGACCGCGGAGGAGCAGGCGCAGATTGAGGCAGAAAGCGACGTGGAGTCATACGGAGATGTAAAGGCCTACACGATCAGCGGTCCAAGCGACGGAACGTACATCGCGTTTGTCAGCAGCAGATGCAAATATCTGGGAATCAACCAGACCCTGCCGATGCTTTCGGAGTATTATCTCTACACGACAGAAGACGGCGGCCTGAAAATCATGGATGATACTGACAGCGATGCGGCCGTAACCGAGGCTATGAAAGCGGCGCTCGAAAACGAAGAAGTCAAAAATCTGATCGAACAGGTTCAGAACGATTATCGGAATGCACTCGATGCAGATGCTTCCCTGAGAGTATATGTAGAGAGCATTCAGTAGGAACAATAGAATAATACAAAACAAAAAAAGCAGTTTCTGGTTTTTATGAAACTGCTTTTTTGGAAGGATAAAACCATGCGCTTAAACAAATACTTAAGTGATGCGGGCGTCTGCTCGCGGCGGGAGGCGGACCGTCTGACAGAAGCGGGCGAGATTACGGTAAACGGAAAACGCGCGGAAACCGGCATGCAGGTGGAGTCTGGCGACGTTGTTGTCGTGAAAGGCAAAACCGTTGTCCCGGAGGAGAAAAAAGTCTATCTCGCCTTCAACAAACCGCGCGGCATCGTCTGTACTGCGGAAAAACGGGAGAAAAACAACGTCATCGATTATCTGTCCTACCCGGTGCGGATTTACCCGGTGGGAAGACTCGATAAAGATTCCGAAGGCCTCCTTCTGATGACGAACGACGGTGCGATCGTAAACGGTATCATGCGTGCCAGAAACCGCCACGAAAAAGAATACCAGGTCGAGGTAAACAAAGAGATTACACCGGAATTTCTGAAAGAAATGGCATCCGGCGTGCCGATTCTCGATACCGTGACGCGCCCGTGCCGGATCCAGAAAACGGGAGAGCGCAGCTTTATGATTATTCTGACGCAAGGACTGAACCGTCAGATCCGGCGGATGTGCGAAGCATTAGGATATCGTGTCACAAAGCTGAAACGTGTGCGGATCATGAATATTCACTTGAAAGACCTGAAAACAGGGGAGTACCGCCCTTTAACGGAAAAAGAATTAGCAGAACTGAAAAAGCAGATCGGGGAGGAAAAGCGATGAACGAGACAGAACGGATGAAGGAACTGGTCAAAAAGCTGAACGAAGCGGCAAAAGCCTATTACCAGGAAGACCGGGAGATCATGAGCAACCTGGAGTACGACACGCTGTATGACGAACTGCAGGTATTAGAGGAAAAAACAGGCGTAACACTCGCCGGAAGCCCGACCACAAAAGTCGGCTACGAGGCGATGGACGAACTGCCGAAAGAAGCGCACGAGTCGCCGATGCTTTCCCTTGATAAAACGAAAGATGTGGAAGTGCTCCGCAGCTTCATCGGGGATCACAAAACGCTGCTATCCTGGAAGATGGACGGTCTGACCGTCGTTCTGACGTACCGCGGCGGTACCCTCGCAAAGGCCGTCACCCGTGGAAACGGCGTGATCGGAGAGGTTGTCACGAACAATGCAAAAGTGTTTGAAAATATTCCCTTAAAAATCCCGTACCAGGGAGAGCTGGTTCTGCGCGGCGAGGCGATCATCCGCTATTCCGATTTTGAGAAGATCAACGAGGAGATTGAGGATGTCGATGCGAAATACAAGAATCCGAGGAACCTCTGCAGCGGTTCTGTGCGCCAGCTGAACAATGAGATTACGGCAAAACGCCACGTTCATTTTATGGCATTTGCGCTTGTGAGCGCTCCGGAACAGGATTTCGAAAATTCCAGAATCCGTCAGATGGAGTGGCTGAAAGAGCAGGGCTTCGAGGTGGTGGAATACAAGGTTGTCACCAAAGATAACCTCGACGAGGCGATGCAATATTTCTCCACGAAAATCGAGACAAACGATTTCCCGTCCGATGGCCTTGTCGCGTTGTATGACGATATCGCCTACGGAGAATCACTCGGCACAACCGCGAAATTCCCGCGGAACGCTTTCGCCTTCAAATGGGCAGATGAACAGAAGGAGACCACTCTGCTTGAAATTGAGTGGAGCCCGTCGAGAACCGGTCTCATCAATCCGGTTGCGGTTTTTGAGCCGGTCGAGCTGGAAGGAACTTCGGTTTCCCGCGCAAGCGTCCACAACATCAGTATCATGCGTTCGCTGGATCTCGGTGTGGGTGATAAAATCCTTGTCTACAAAGCAAACATGATCATTCCACAGATCTCAGAGAATCTGACGAGAAGCGGTGTGCGCGATATTCCGGAAACGTGTCCTGCCTGCGGCGGTGCCACCCGGATTCAGATGATGAACAATGTCGAGACCCTCTACTGTACGAATCCGGAGTGCCCGGCAAAATTCATGAAGGCATTCACCCTGTTTGTAAGCCGCGACGCGATGAACATCGACGGCATGTCGGAGGCAACGCTCGAAAAATTCGTGGGCCACGGCTTCATCCGTGAGTTTGCCGATATTTTCCGTCTCGACCGCTACCGCGACGAGATTGTGGAGATGGACGGTTTCGGTGAAAAATCATACCAGAATCTGATCGACAGCATCGAGCGCGCGAAAAACACAACGCTGCCCCGTCTGATTTTCGGACTTGGCATCTTAAATATCGGTCTTGCAAACGCGAGAATGATCTGCAAAGCCTTCGATTTCGATCTCGACCGGATCCGGAATGCATCGGCGGAGGATTTCGCGCAGATCGACGGTGTCGGAGAAGTGATTGCAAAAAGCATCGTGGATTACTTTGCGGATGAGGAAAATAAAGAACGCCTTGAGCGCCTTCTGTCGTATCTGACGATTGAGAAGCCGCAGGCAAGCCAGGAAGAACAGAAATTAGCCGGTCTTACCTTCGTCATCACCGGAAGTGTGGAACATTTCCCGAACCGGAATGCATTAAAGGCAAGAATCGAGGAGCTCGGCGGAAAAGCCACCGGAAGTGTAACGGGAAAGACGAGCTATCTGATCAACAACGACACGACATCCAGTTCCTCCAAAAACCGGAAAGCGCGCGAACTCGGCGTGCCGGTGATCTCAGAAGAGGAATTTCTGAAGATGACAGAAGAATAACGAAATATCTGCAAAGGCGGTTTGCATCCCGCGCGGGAATCTGCTATAATCGGAAGCAGACGGCAGAAATTCCTGCCGGAAAAAGCAAACCGCCTGTCTGCGCAGAGAAAAGCGCGGCAGATCAAGAAGAATAGAAACGAGGAAAAAGAATATGCCGGTTAAAGTTCAGGCAGATTTACCTGTAAAAGAAATACTCGAAAGCGAAAATATATTCGTCATGGACGAGACAAGAGCGGTTCATCAGGACATCCGTCCGCTGAAGATTATGATCCTGAATCTGATGCCGCTCAAAGAAGATACCGAGCTGCAGCTTCTGCGCTCCCTTTCCAACACCTCCCTGCAGGTTGATGTCACCTTTCTGATGGTGGCAAGCCACGAGGCGAAAAATACATCGACCAGCCATCTGAACACGTTCTATGTGAAATTTGAGGATGTGCGGAAAAATTATTACGACGGTATGATCATCACCGGTGCACCGGTCGAGCAGATGGAATTTGAAAAAGTTGATTACTGGGATGAACTGACAAAGATCATGGACTGGACGAACACACACGTTACCTCCACGATGTTCCTCTGCTGGGGAGCCCAGGCGAGTCTGTATCATTTCTACGGACTGAAGAAACGGATGCTTCCGGAGAAGAAATTCGGGCTGTTCTGGCACAAAGTCAACAACCGCAAGATCCCGCTTGTGCGAGGCTTCGATGACGAGTTTTTGGCACCGCATTCCCGCCACACAGAAGTACCGATCGACGATATCCGTGCCTGCAAAGATGTCACGATTCTCGCAGAGTCCGACGAAGCCGGATTCTATCTTGGCATGGCGGAAGAGGGAAGAAAGATTTTTGTGATGGGTCATCCGGAGTACGACCGTATGACGCTCGACGGCGAGTACCACCGCGATAAAGACAAAGGACTCCCGATTGAGATTCCGAAGAACTATTATAAAAACGACGATCCAAATACAAAACCAGTGCTTTTATGGCGGTCACATGCGAACAATCTGTACACGAACTGGCTGAACTACTATGTATACCAGGTGACCCCGTATAATCTTGACGGAACTCCGGATTTTTCGGGAAAATAAGAGAGAAAAAGCCCCCCGCACCGGGCGCACACCGGCTGCGGGGGGTTGCTGTAAAAATCTGCTATAAAAAACGGAAAGCTTTCCGGGCTTACCGTTTGAAATCAAATAATGTTTTCAGCGGAATTTCGAGTGATTCCGCAATATCCATCAGCTTGTTTAGAGACAGAGAGGTATGACTGTTTGGCGCTTCGATGTTGCTCATATGTGTACGGCTGATCTGGACAGCTTCGGCAAGCTCACTTTGCGTTAATCCGCGTGCTCTGCGATAAAAAGCGATGGTAAGACCGAGGAGGCGCATCTCCTCCGTATGACGTTCTCCCATTGCTGCGGCTCCTTTCTGAACAGAGTGATACAAAGACTTATATAATATTTATCTTAAACGATTAAATACCAAAAAGAAACAACTTTAAATTTTTATAATGCACATGTAAATTGTGCAAAATATAGAAATTATCCATCAGAATAATAGAAAAACAGGAAAAAGAGTTCTTTTGACAAATGAGAGGTTTTTGTGTATGCTGTAGAAAGCACCAACAAATAAAATCGGAGGTTTTTGCATATGAAAGAGTCGATCCATACCATTCCGCTGATGGATGCATTTAAGGCGGAAGATGAGTGCCCGTTCTGCTATCTGGAGCGGGAAGCAGAGCAGCATGCGATTTCGTTTGCGCTTGGTTCCGGCGCATCCTATATGGAGGATGATGTGCGTGCGGAAACAGACGCGATGGGATTCTGCCGCCACCACTATAAAATGATGTACGATTACGGAAACCGTCTCGGAAGCGGTCTGATTTTATCCACCCATCTGAAAAAACTGAACCAGGAGCTTGCCGCACAGATGGATCTGTTTGCACCGGGAAAATCCTCGGTGTTCAAGCGGATGCAGAAGACATCCCTCGACAAACAGGGCCGTGAGACTGCGATCGGCCAGTGGATTGATGAGAAGACGCATTCGTGCTACGTCTGCGATCACTTCAAGGCAAACTATAACCGCTATCTTGATACGTTCTTTGATCTCTACAAAAAAGATGAGGAGTTTGCAAGACTGTTCCGCGAGGGAAAAGGCTTCTGTCTGCCGCATTTTGCGGATCTGGTAGAAACGGCGGAGAAAAAGCTGAATGATAAACAGAAAGCGGAATTTTACCCGGTTCTGTTCAAAATCATGAAAGAAAATTACCAGCGGCTGCAGAAAGAGGTAACATGGTTTACTGACAAATTCGATTACCGCAACAAGGATAAGGACTGGGGAAATTCAAAAGATTCCATCCAGCGCTGTATGCAAAAATTAGGCGGCGGCTATCCGGCGGACGAGCCGTTTACGGAAGGATTATAATTCTTGTTTATAAAAGGAGCATAAAGTTTCGATGCAGAAGTTTTATCAGAGATTAAAAGAGAATCAAAAGGAGCGCGCCCGGTGCGCGTTTCTTGTTTTGTATTTCGGCGTGCTGGCGGTGCTGCTGTTTCTGGCGCGCCCGCTGCTGGATACGACGGCGGCAGACCGGGAGTGGAGTATTCACTTTCTGTTCCCATGCCTGCTGGCGTGCATCATACTGACGACAGTCGTCAGTTTCTGCCGGTTTGCTGCAAAGCCGGACCAGAAACCAAAACCGCGCTATGTGGGATGGAAACAGCCGATTCTGATGCTGGCAAACGCAGCCTATCTGTTTGCCACACTGGAATTTGTCACAAACAGCCAGTTCCGGGAGATGAAATGGTATTATGCGTTGTTGAATATCGGTGTCATTTTCGTACTTTCCATTCTCGTTTCCCTCTTTCTGAACTCCATCCGCCGCGCGATGATTTTCATGAACATCTTTTATTTCTGCATGAGTCTGGTATTCTACTATGTTTATCTGTTCCGCGGAGAAGCGTTCCAGCTCATCGACCTGTACAGCATTGCGACGGCGGCGGACGTAGTCGGCGGCTACAAATTCGAGATCACAGGTGAAATCGTGACTTCGTTTATCACGATGATGCTCGTTGTGCGCCTCTGGCTGCAGAGCCGGGAATACCGTTTTGCACGGAAAACGAGAAATAAAATTCTGCTCCGCGTGGCTGCTGCTGCGCTGACGCTCGGAACATACCTGGCGTACATGAATCTGAACTGGAACGCCGAGTTCGGTGTCATCAGTGACCTCTGGAATCCGGCGAAGACATACCGCCAGTACGGAACGACAGTCGGTTTTACCGCGGTCGCCAAATACATGCGCCTGACACCGCCGGACGGCTATTCGAAAGACGAAGTGACAGCGATTGCCGATACGAGCGAGAAAGAGACGAAAACAGAAGATCTTCGAAAAGATAATGCGGATAGCGTGACACCCGTCAACATCATCGCGATCATGAACGAGTCGTGGTTTGACTACCGTTCCGTCGGCGATCCGCAGACGAGCGAGAGCTACATGCCGTTCCTCGACTCGTTGACCGAAAATGTCATCAAAGGGCACACGCTGACGTGTACCAAGGGCGGCGGAACAGCAAAGACGGAGTATGAGTTCCTGACCGGAAACTCCTGCAAGCGGTTCCCGGGCATGGTGCCGTACGTCAGCTACTTTACGCACAGCCAGTATTCCCTTGTCACGACGTTAAAAGACCAGGGTTATCAGGCAATTGCGATGCATCCGAACAAGGCGACAAACTGGAAGCGGAGCACGGCATACCGTTTCCTTGATTTTGATGATTTCATCTCGATTGATCAGTTCTCCGATACGGCCAAGCGGTACCGCGGCATGATCAGCGATCAGGCGAACTATGAGAAGATCGTGGAAACCTACGAGAACAAGGAGCCGGGCAGCCCGTTCTTCCTCTTTGATGTGACGATGCAGAACCACAGCGGCTACACGAACCGTTATTTCCAGGCGGATATCAACTGCAACGGCTACGACAGTGATGAGGCCGATCAGTATTTCTCCCTGTTAAAGCTTTCCGATGAGGCAATTTCCTATCTGATCCGGTATTTCCAGCAGGTGGACGAGCCGACGATGATCATTATGTTCGGAGATCATTCCCCGAAACTGCCGGATGCGTTTGAAACATGGATTGCCGGAGACGCCTATCAGAATCTTTCGGTCGAGGATCAGGAGAAGTTCTATGGAACCCCGTTCTTCATCTGGACCAACTACAGCATGAAATCCGAGAGCAATGTCTGGATCAGCACAAACTATCTCTCAAGCTATGCGTTAAGCCTTACCGGCCTGGAACTGACGCCGTACAACGAGTATCTGCTTGACCTGCGCGAGAAGATGCCGGCGCTCAATCACCTCGGCTTTTTAGCAAGTGACGGAACCTGGTACCGCTGGAACGACAGCGATGCGCCGGAGGAGGATCTCGAGTACGAACGGCAGTATGAATGCCTGCAGTACAATGAACTGATCGACAAAAAAGACCGGGATGACAGCTTTTTTACAATTTCCGGTGAAAAAGACGAAGAATAAGGGCTTTCCCTACTTGCCAGAAAACGGAAACCTATGGTAGACTATACTCCGTATGACCGGGAAACCCCGGCGGTAACTTCACGTTTACAATTAAGAATAAGAAAATGAGGTTTTAAAAAGTATGATTGCAGCAAATAATGTGACACTTCGTGTCGGAAAAAAAGCGTTGTTTGAAGATGTCAATATCAAATTCACCGAGGGAAACTGCTACGGCATGATCGGTGCCAACGGAGCGGGAAAATCAACCTTCCTGAAAATCCTGTCCGGCCAGCTTGAACCGACAAACGGAGACGTAACCATCACACCGGGCCAGCGTCTTTCCTTCCTCGAGCAGGACCACTTCAAATACGACAGCTATCCGGTACTCGACACCGTTATCATGGGAAATGCCCGTCTCTATGAGATCATGAAAGAGAAAGAGGCGCTGTACGCAAAAGAAGACTTCACCGATGAGGACGGTATCAAAGCAAGCGAGCTCGAGGGTGAGTTTGCAGAGATGAACGGCTGGGAGGCAGAGACCGATGCAGAGCAGCTCTTAAACGGCCTTGGCATTGAGCCGGAACTGCACTACGCACAGATGGCAGACCTGACCGGCAGCCAGAAGGTCAAAGTTCTTCTTGCAAGAGCCCTGTTCGGAAACCCGGATATCCTTCTTCTCGACGAGCCGACCAACCACTTGGACCTCGATGCGATCGAGTGGCTTGAGGAGTTCCTGATCAACTTCGAGAATACCGTTATCGTTGTATCCCACGACCGTTACTTCCTGAATAAAGTCTGCACCCAGATCGCAGATATAGATTACGGAAAAATCCAGCTCTATGCCGGAAACTACGACTTCTGGTTTGAGTCCAGCCAGCTGCTGGTAAAACAGATGAAAGAGGCGAACAAGAAGAAAGAGGAGAAGATCAAAGAGTTACAGGACTTCATCTCTAGATTCAGCGCCAACGCATCGAAGAGTAAACAGGCTACTTCCCGTAAGAAAGCCCTGGAGAAAATCCAGCTCGACGATATCAAACCGTCCAGCCGGAAATATCCTTACATCGATTTCCGTCCGAACCGTGAGATCGGAAACGACGTTCTGCAGGTAGAGGGACTGACCAAAACCGTAGACGGCGTGAAAATCCTGGATAATTTAAGCTTCACCCTCGGAAGAGAAGATAAAGTTGCTTTCGTCGGAAGCAACGAGCAGGCGATCACCATGCTGTTCAAGATTCTGACCGGAGAAGAAGAGCCGGATTCCGGTTACTACAAATGGGGTGTAACGACGACACAGGCGTACTTCCCGAAAGACAATACCGCAGAGTTCGACTGCGACCTGACTATCGCAGACTGGCTGACCCAGTATTCCGAGATCAAGGACGTGACGTATGTCCGCGGATTCCTCGGAAGAATGCTTTTTGCCGGTGAGGACGGCGTGAAACGTGTCAGAGTCCTTTCCGGAGGAGAGAAAGTGCGCTGCCTGCTCTCCAAGATGATGATTTCCGGTGCAAACGTTCTCGTTCTTGACGAGCCGACCAACCATCTGGATATGGAGTCCATCACTGCACTGAACAACGGTCTGATCAAATTCCCGGGCGTGCTGCTGTTCACCTGCCACGACCATCAGTTTGTACAGACCACAGCAAACCGTATCATGGAGATCCTTCCGAACGGCGCGCTGATCGATAAGATGACCACCTACGACGAGTATCTTGCAAGCGATGAGATGGCAAGAAAACGTCATGTCTATACAATGACAGAGGAAGATAATTAAAGATGAGCAAAAAGACGACAGTTTCCGGCATTCTGCTGGTGTTGCTTGTGCTGGCCACAACGCCGCTTCTTGGAACGGACAACGTTTCGTTCCTGAAGTGGTGGCTTATGACCCTGGTGCTCGGTATTGGATTTTATCCGGCTGCCGCAGCGCTGTTTCCGCGGTTTCATGACCGGGGATGGATGTTTTCTAAGGTGCTTGGCATCGTTGTTTCCGGTTTTGCTGTATTTGCTCTTGGAAGCTTCGGACTGGTTCCGTTTACCGCACCGGTCTGCCTGATCACAGTCGGTGTACTGATCCTGGCTTCTTGGATTTTCGGATGTTTTAAGGTACGCGTCCATGCGCCGGAAATCGACTTCCTGATGATGGAAGAAGTGTTGTTTTTCGCCTTTTTCCTTCTCTGGACCTATCTTGCGGGCTTTCACCCGGAGGCACACGGAACCGAAAAATTCATGGATTATGGTTTTATGAAGGCCATGATGCGCAGCACCGCCGTTCCGGCAGAGGATCTCTGGTACAGCGGAAGCGGTATTAACTACTATTACGGCGGCCAGTTCTATGCCGTATTTCTGACGAAGATTACCTTCACGGATGTAAAGCAGACGTACCATCTGATGCGTACGATGGTGGCATCGTTCGCGTTTGTTCTGCCGTTTTCGATCACCTACCATCTGGCAGAGTCGCGTGCGTGCCACCGCATCCGGAAAGAGGGCGGCAATAAAAGCCAGATTGCACCGGTGCTTGGCGGTCTTCTTTCGGGAGGCGCCGTTTCCCTTGCCGGAAATATGCACTATGTGATTTACGGCTGCATCCGCCAGTGGCTGGGACTGAACGAATCGGCTTACTGGTTCCCGAGTTCGACCCGCTATATCGGGTATGACCCGCTTGTGGAAAATGACCGCACGATTCATGAGTTTCCATCGTATTCCTTTGTGCTCGGCGACCTGCATGCCCATGTGGTGAATGTCATGTTCGTCCTGCTGGTGCTGGGCCTTTTATATTCCTACGTGAAAAATACCTGCCGTGATCCGGAAAAAGAGTGGAAATGGTCGTTAAAAGACGTTCTGCTTCAGCCGCAGATCATCGCGGCGGGCTTTCTGATCGGTGTGTTCCACTGGTCCAACTACTGGGATTTTGTTATCTATTTCGTCGTGATTGCAGGCTTTGCGCTGTACGGTGCGCTGTACCGGTATCATGCGCGGGCGAAAGAGACGATCGGAACGGTTCTCCTGCAGGCTGCAGAAGTTTTTGCAATTGGAACGATTGTCGCCCTTCCGTTTACAATGAAGTTTGAGACGATGGTTTCCGGTGTCGGCATTGCCAAGCACCATTCGATGCTGTATCAGCTGGCGATTCTCTGGGGCCTTCCGACGGTGCTCGTTGTGCTGTTTATCGCAGCCGTTCTGCTAGCATGGCGGAAAAACCGTCATCTTCCGGGCATGGAGCGGCAGGGACAGATTGTACTTGCCGATGGAAAGACGCAGGAAGAGGTGGAAGAGCAGGCCGTTGCCCTGATTCTGGGAGAGAAAAAACCGGAGCCGGGCGAAAAAGAAACGGCGGAAAAGCCCAAAAAAGTTTCTGCCTTCTGTAATTTCTGGAGAGAGATTGCGGTGAGCGATATGGTGATCGGTATTTTAGGCCTCTGTGCCATCGGCCTTATCATCATTCCGGAGCTCGTCTATGTGCGCGATATCTACGAAGAATCGTATGCGCGCTCCAACACGATGTTCAAGCTGACGTATCAGGCATTTATCCTGTTCGGCATCTGCATGAGCTACATCATCACGCGGTTCCTGCTCTGGAAAAAAGAGCGGATTCTGCAGGTGTTCGGCGGAACCGGGCTGGTACTGCTTTTATGGACCTTCGGCTATTTTGGAACGAGCGTGTACTCCTGGTTCGGAAATATTTTCGATCTGTCCGAGTACCGCGGACTCGATGCGACAGCGTATCTGGAAAATGTCTTTTCCGAGGACGCAGGTGCCATCCGCTGGCTGGATGAAACAATAGAAGGACAGCCGGTTGTGCTTGAGGCGAACGGCGACAGCTACAGCGATTACGAGCGCGTTTCCGCAATGACCGGTCTTCCGACCGTGTTTGGATGGTATGTCCATGAATGGCTCTGGAGAGGGAATCCCGCAGACTTAAATGTCCGCGCCGAGGATGTGAAACAGATGTACACCTCGACCGATACGAATGAAGTGCTGCGCCTGCTGGAGCAGTATCATGTGACCTACATTTTTGTGGGAAGCAAAGAAAAGGAGAAATACGGCGATGCGCTGAACGAATCGCTGCTGCAGTCCATCGGAGATATCGTTTACCAGGATACTGCGTCCGGTACGTATATTCTTCAGGTGCAGGATACATAAAGAACAAAAACAGGAGAAAAGAACCGCCGGGTGCGGCATCTTTTCTCCTGTTTTTCATATAATACAGAGAATGCAGAAGAAAGTGCGAAGGGCAGACCATGCGGAGATTCCGAAAAGTGCGGCACGTTCCTCTGCCGCTTCTGGCTGTGATAATGGCGGCTATTCTGTTTGCAGAGCTGGCACGGTGTGAAAGAGAAGGCGCGAAAGAGACAGCGGCGGAAGTAGAAAAAAGTGTGCCCCGCCGTGCGGCGCTGACATTTGATGACGGGCCGAATGCGTGCTATACGCCGGAGGTGCTTGAAATTTTAAAAGAAAATGAAATTCCGGCAACGTTTTTTCTGCAGGGGCAGTGTCTTGCCGGAAACGAAGAAATCGTCCGCCGGATGCATGCGGAAGGCCATCTGATCGGAAATCATACGTTTCATCATGTTCAGCTTACGAAAGTATCAGAAGAGGAAGCGAGGGAGGAGGTCGTGAAAACAAGCAATGCAATCTACGAGATCACAGGGGAATATCCCGTCTATATCCGTCCGCCGTTCGGGGAATGGAGAGAGGGGCTGGACCTTGCAGTGACGATGATCCCGGTACTCTGGGATGTGGATTCCCGCGACTGGGAGAGCCAGAACACTGCGTCGATCTGCAGCGCGGTGCTTCCGAATGTGAAGGATGGCAGCATTATTCTCATGCATGACGGCTACCGCGCGACGGTGGAAGCGCTGCGGCGGATCGTAAAAGAATTAAAAGAAGAGGGATACACGTTTGTGACGGTGCGTGAGCTGATTGAAGAATAGCTTCCGCGGATTCCATCGAACATAGTTGCGGAGAATCCGAGATTAAGGGGTTGAGGATACCCGCCAAAATGTGATAAGATAAATGGCAGGAAGAAAAATGGGGTGAAAAATACATGGATTTGTTTGATTATATGAAAGAAACCACAATGGAAAAAGAGTCCCCCCTCGCATCGCGCATGCGCCCGACAACGCTGGACGAGGTGGTTGGACAGGAGCACATCATCGGCCCTGGAAAGCTGTTGTACCGTGCGATCAAGGCGGATAAACTCGGCTCCGTCATTTTCTACGGCCCTCCGGGAACGGGAAAAACGACGCTTGCCCGCGTCATCGCCAACACGACAAGCGCAGAGTTTACCCAGCTGAATGCCACGACAGCCGGCAAAAAGGATATGGAAGAAGTCGTAAAAGAAGCGCAGCAGCGGATCGGCATGTACGGCAAAAAGACGATTCTTTTTGTCGACGAGATCCACCGCTTCAACAAGGGGCAACAGGATTATCTGCTTCCGTTTGTGGAGGACGGCACACTCGTTCTGATTGGCGCGACGACGGAAAACCCGTATTTCGAGGTCAACGGGGCGCTGATTTCGCGTTCCATTATCTTTGAATTAAAGCCGCTCGAAAAAGAGGACATCGAAAAACTGCTGGAGCGCGCGGTGACGGACCCGGTAAAGGGGCTCGGGACGTACAACGTTGTGCTCGATGCGGATGCAAAAGAGTTCCTCGCTGACATCGCAGGCGGTGACGCGAGAGCGGCCTTAAATGCAATCGAGCTGGGCGTCCTCTCAACGGAACGTCAGGCGGACGGAAAAATCCATATCGATCTCGAAACGGCATCGGAGTGCATCCAGAAGCGCGTCGTGCGGTACGACAAGACGGGCGATCAGCATTACGATACGATCTCTGCATTTATCAAGAGCATGCGTGGTTCTGACCCGGATGCGGCGGTCTTTTATCTGGCCAAAATGCTGTATGCCGGGGAGGATATCAAGTTTATCGCCCGCCGCATCATGATCTGCGCGGCGGAGGATGTCGGCCTTGCCGATCCGAATGCCTTAAATGTAGCAGTTTCCGCGTCCCTTGCCGTGGAACGCGTCGGCATGCCGGAGGCGCAGATTATTCTGGCGGAGGCAGCCACGTATGTTGCCTGTGCACCGAAGAGTAATTCTTCGTGCGAGGCAGTCTTTGCGGCGATGAAGACGGTCGGAAGTGTGCGGACGTCGGTTCCGCCGCATCTGCAGGACGCCCATTACAAAGGTTCTGCCAAACTCGGCCACGGTCAAGGCTATCAGTATGCACATGATTACCCGAATCACTACGTCGAGCAGCAGTATCTGCCGGACGAGATCTTAGGAAGCCGTTTCCTTCATCTTGGAACGAACGGCTATGAGCAGAAGATCCGGGAAAACTTCAAAAAAATTGGAAAAGACATCGAATAAAAGGGGAAGAAATCATGACAGACTGGCTTGGAAAGCCGTATTATTCGCTGGACGCCTATCTGAAAAAGACGTTCGGGGAAAAAGTGTACAAGCTCTCGCTCGACGGCGGGATGACGTGTCCGAACCGGGACGGCACCTGCGGTGACCGGGGCTGCATTTTCTGCAGTGCGGGCGGCTCCGGTGATTTTGCCGGGGACAGAAACAAATCCATCCCGGAACAGATCCGGGAGCAGAAATCCCTCCTGCAGCAAAAGCGGCCGGTGCATAAGTTCATCGCTTATTTCCAGGCGTATACGAACACGTACGCGCCGGTGGAATATCTGGAAAAAATTTTCCGGGAGGCAATTTCGGACGAGGAGGTCGTGGTCCTTTCGATCGGAACGAGACCGGACTGCTTAGGGGAAGAGGTTCTTTCTCTGTTAGAAGAGCTGAACCGGATCAAACCGGTCTGGGTGGAGCTGGGACTGCAGACGATGCATGAAAAAACGGCACAGTATATCCGAAGGGGCTACCCGCTTTCCTGTTTTGAACGGGCAGTAAACGAGCTGCACAGGCGGGGGATTCCCGTGATTGTCCACACGATCCTCGGTCTGCCGGGGGAGGGACAGGAAGAAGTCTTTGCAACAATGGATTACCTGAATGGACTTTCCATTTCCGGCATCAAGCTTCAGCTGCTTCATGTGCTGAAAAACACGGATCTTGCGGCGGACTACGCGGCCGGAAAATTTGAGGTGCTGGAGCAGGATGCGTATCTTACCCTTGTCATTGACTGCCTGCGGCGCCTCCGTCCCGATCTTGTGATCCACCGTGTGACGGGAGACGGCCCCGGGGATCTTTTGATTGCACCAACATGGAGCCAGGCAAAACGCACCGTCTTAAATGAGCTGCATCATCGCATGAAAGAAGAACATGCGTATCAGGGACAGCTTCTGGACGAAGAAAAAGGAGGAAACACACCGTGATTGAATCATCCTTTACGTTATACAAACTGATTATTCTCTACATGCTGCAGAATGTGAATTTTCCGCTGTCAAATACACAGATTTCGGATTTTATCCTGGAAAAAGAGTACACGAACTACTTTCATCTCCAGGAGGCGTTAAGCGAGCTGCAGGATACAAAGCTGATCGAGATCGAGAAGGTGCGCAACACCTCGTACTACCACATGACTGAGGAGGGCAGCAAGACGCTTTCCTTCTTCGAAAACGAGATCTCTCCGGAAATCCGGGAGGAAATCGACCGCTATATGAAGGAACACTCCTATGAACTGCGGAAAAAAGCGTCCGTTGTGGCCGATTACTACAAGACCGCGGGAGATGACTACGAGGTCCGCTGTCAGGCAAGAGAGCGGAAGACGACTATTTTTGAGATTGTCGTGACGGTTCCGTCCGAGGAGGCGGCCAAAAAGATCTGCAGCAACTGGGAAAACCGGAGTCAGAAGATTTATGCTTCGATTATGAATGAACTGTCAAGATAACGATTGACAGGAATGGTGGCATATAATAGAATAAATTAGTATGTCTAAAAAGCATAAACATGGAAAACATAGTAAATAAGATTTTATATTCTAAAGGAGATAAAACCGTGCCTGATTATACAAAAGAAATTGAAAGACGGCGTACCTTTGCCATCATTTCCCACCCGGATGCCGGTAAAACCACACTGACTGAGAAATTCCTGCTGTACGGAGGAGCGATCAATCTCGCCGGTTCCGTAAAAGGAAAAGCGACTGCGCGCCATGCCGTATCCGACTGGATGGAGATCGAGAAAGAGCGTGGTATTTCCGTTACCTCTTCCGTTCTGCAGTTCAATTACGACGGCTACTGCATCAACATTCTGGATACCCCGGGACACCAGGACTTCTCGGAGGATACGTACCGTACCCTGATGGCAGCCGATTCCGCCGTTATGGTGATCGATGCCTCAAAGGGTGTCGAGGCACAGACCAGAAAGCTGTTTAAAGTCTGTGTCATGCGCCACATCCCGATCTTTACCTTCATCAACAAGATGGACCGCGATGCGAACGATACCTTCGAGCTGCTCGACGAGATCGAAAAAGAGCTCGGCATTGCAACCTGCCCGATCAACTGGCCGATCGGTTCCGGAAAGAAATTCCGCGGTGTTTACGACCGTGACAAAAAGAAAGTCCTTACCTTCTCCGATACAATGAAGGGAACAAAGGAAGGTATCGAGGAAGAAATCGATATCGACGATCCGCATCTTCTCGATGTGGTCGATGAGGACCAGAAAGAACAGCTCATGGATGAGATCGAGCTGCTCGACGGCGCAAGTGCAGAGTTTGACCAGGAGCTTGTCAGCAAGGGAGAGCTTTCCCCGGTATTCTTCGGATCTGCGCTCACCAACTTTGGTGTGGAGACTTTCCTGCAGCACTTCCTCACGATGACGATGCCGCCGCTTCCGCGTACGGCAGACTGCGGCGTGATCGATCCGGTCAAAGAGGATTTCTCTGCGTTTGTCTTTAAAATCCAGGCAAACATGAACAAAGCACACCGTGACCGTATCGCATTCATGCGCATCTGCTCCGGCAAATTCGACGCCGGAATGGAAGTCTTCCATGTGCAGGGAGGAAAGAAAATGCGTCTTTCCCAGCCGCAGCAGATGATGGCGAGTGACCGTCATATTGTTGATGAAGCATACGCCGGCGATATCATCGGTGTATTTGACCCGGGCATCTTCTCCATCGGAGATACGATCTGTATGCCGGGCAAAAAATTCGCATACGAGGGAATTCCGACCTTCGCGCCGGAGCATTTTGCAAGAGTGCGCCAGCTCGATACGATGAAGAGAAAACAGTTCGTCAAGGGAATTTCCCAGATTGCACAGGAAGGTGCGATCCAGATTTTCCAGGAGTACAAAGGCGGCATGGAGGAGATCATCGTCGGCGTTGTCGGCGTCCTGCAGTTTGACGTTTTAAAATACCGTCTGGAGAACGAGTACAACGTGGATATCCGTCTGGAGAACCTGCCGTATGAGCACATCCGCTGGATCGCAAACAAAGAGGAGATCAACCTGGACCGTATTCAGGGTACATCCGATATGAAGAAGGTCATGGACCTCAAGGAAAATCCGCTGCTTCTCTTTGTCAATCCGTGGAGTGTCGGCATGGTACAGGATCGAAACAAAGACCTTGTGCTGACCGAATTCAGCAAAAACTAAGAACAAAAGAGCGGGATGCCGCTTAAAAAGGAGAAGGAATGAACTTATTCGATATTCTGGGCCCTGTGATGGTCGGTCCGTCGAGTTCGCACACAGCGGGGGCAGTGCGGATTGGATGGATGACGCAGAAACTTCTCGGGGAACAGCCGGTGGAAGCAAAAATACTGATGTACGGTTCCTTTGCCGCAACGGGAAAGGGCCATGGAACGGACCGCGGTCTCGTCGCGGGTCTTCTCGGCATGCGGCCGGATGACGAGCGGATTCCGGACAGCTTTGAAATTGCCCGGAAGATGGGTCTTTCCTATTCATTCGGCATCGCCAATCTGACGAGTGCCCATCCGAACAGCGTCGTTCTGGAAGTAAAGGGAAAGAGCGGCCGGACGCTCGAGGTGCAGGCGTGCTCCCTTGGCGGCGGCCGTATCATGATCAACCGCCTCGACGGGCTGGATGTCAACTGCAGCTGCGAGATTCCGACCCTGATCGTCCACAATCTGGACCAGCCGGGCCACGTAGCCGAGGTTACGTCGATGCTGGCACATAAGTCAGTCAACATTGCGAATATGTCCCTCTACCGCGACAAGAGAGGCGGATCGGCCGTCATGGTCGTGGAGATGGATCAGCCGCTTCCCAAAGAGTCGCTGGAATGGCTGGAGCATCTTGAGGGCATTGTAAAGGTAACATACATCAACGTAACGGAAGGAGAAGAGGACGATGTCTTATAATTCACTGGAAGAAATTGTCCGAGAGTGCCAGGAAAAAGACCTGCCGTTTGATGAAGTTATCCTTCTGGACGATATGAATGAGAGAAATGTAAGCCGCGAAGAGTCCATCGAGACGATGCGCGGCATGTGGGAAGCCATGAAAGGCGCTGAACGGAATTACGACGGTTCGCTGCAGTCGAGAAGCGGTCTTGTGGGCGGCGCCGGAAAGACGATGCGCACGTATGTGGAGAGCGGGAACACGCTCTGCGGACCGTTTGTCGGAAAAGTTATGGCATCTGCACTTGCGATGGGTGAGTCAAATGCCTGCATGAAGCGGATCGTTGCAGCACCGACCGCAGGAGCGTGCGGTGTGCTTCCGGCTGTGCTCGTGAATTACCAGAAAGAGAAGGGGACAGCGGATGAGCAGATCGTGCGTGCGCTCTACACGGCAGCCGGTATCGGCCAGGTCGTTGCGGCGCGGGCCTACATTGCGGGCGCTTCCGGCGGCTGCCAGGCCGAAATCGGAACAGCAAGCGCGATGGCGGCAGGCGCACTGACCGCACTTGGCGGCGGCACTCCGTCCCAGATCACGCATGCGGCAGCGATGGCATTAAAGAACCTGCTCGGTCTCGTGTGTGACCCGGTCGGCGGTCTTGTCGAGGTCCCGTGCGTCAAGCGGAATGTGATCGGTTCCGTGAATGCACTTTCTGCGGCGGACATGGCACTTGCGGGAATCATAAGCCGCATTCCGCCGGATCAGGTGATCGATGCGATGCGGGAAGTCGGCGACCAGATGCATCCGAGTCTGCGCGAAACCGGCCAGGGCGGCCTTGCCAACACGCCGGCAGCACGCGAGTGGTGCGCGGCACAGGAAGAAGAATAAAAAAAACTTTTATTTTCGGAAAACTTTTGGTATAATAAAGGAAAGTCAGCCAAGGAGGAGGTTCTTTAAGATGGCAGAGGCAAAAATTCAGAAAAGAAACACTTATACGATATATGATGACGAAGGAATCGGAACCGTGCAGATTGCAGACGAGGTGGTAGCTATTATCGCAGGACTTGCGGCAACGGAAGTGGACGGGGTAGCCTCCATGGCCGGAAATATTACCAACGAATTAGTCAGCAAGCTTGGCATGAAAAATCTTTCCAAGGGTGTCAAAGTTGATGTACTCGACGGCGTTGTCTGCGTGGATCTTGCCCTCAATCTCAAATATGGATACGAGATTCCGGCAACCTGCAAAAACGTACAGGAAAAAGTAAAAACAGCGATCGAGAATATGACAGGCCTGGAAGTTTCCGATGTCAATGTAGCCATTGCAGGCGTGAATATGGAACAGACGAAATAAAAAACAACGAACCGCGAGGGAATAAGGCGACCCCTTACAACCCCGCGGTTCTTGTTAACTATTCAGAGCCAGATGAAATGGAAGAAAAATAGTTAATTAACTATACAGGAAGGAATTAAAACAGACAATGAACAGAAGCAAACTTCGCGAAAATATTTTTAAACTTCTCTATACCGCAGAGTTCCAGGAGAAAGAGGAGATGCCGCAGCAGATGTCTCTTTACTTTACGTACTCTGACGACAACGACGAGGATGAAGAAGTAACCGTAAGCGAAAAAGATCAGACCTATATGGAAGAGAAATACCATCATGTGACCGAGCACATCCCGGAAATCGACGAGATGCTGAACCGTACTTCCGAGGGCTGGAAAACGACCCGTATGGGAAAAGTAGACCTGGCGATCCTGCGTCTTGCCGTTTACGAGATGAAATTCGACGAGGACGTTCCGGTCGGTGTAGCCATCAACGAGGCCGTTGAGCTGGCAAAACGCTTCGGCAGAGACCAGTCTCCGTCCTTTATCAACGGTATTCTTGGAAAACTGGCAAGAGAAGAAGATGAGAAATAAAAATCAGAATGTTTACACCGTAGGCCAGGTCAATTCATACATCAAAAACATCTTTGACCAGGACTATATGCTCCGCCGGATTTACGTCAGCGGAGAAGTAAGCAACTGTAAATACCATCCGTCCGGGCACATCTATTTTTCCTTAAAAGATGCGGAAGGAACCATTTCCTGTGTCATGTTCGCCGGTTCGCGGCGCGGCCTTGCCTTCCCGATGCGGGACGGCGATAACGTGATTGTCGGCGGCAGCATCAGCGTCTATGAGCGGGACGGAAAGTATCAGATCTATGCAAAAGAGATCACAAAAGAGGGCGCCGGCCTTTTATACGAAAAGTATCTGGCCCTAAAAGCAGAACTGGAAGAGATGGGCATGTTTGCCCCGGAGTACAAGCAGCCGATTCCTGCGTATGTAAAGAAAATCGGCGTTGTCACAGCACCGACGGGAGCTGCTGTGCAGGATATCAAAAACATTGCACTCCGCCGGAATCCCTTTGTCCAGATCATCCTCTACCCGGCCCTGGTGCAGGGAGAGGGAGCGGCGGACAGCATCGTGGAGGGCATACGCCGTCTGGACGTACTGAATCTGGATGTGCTGATCGTGGGCCGCGGAGGCGGTTCGATCGAGGATCTTTGGGCGTTCAATGAGGAAAAAGTAGCGCGTGCCGTTTTTTCCTGCCATACGCCGGTGATCTCCGCCGTCGGCCATGAGACCGACACAACGATCATCGATTTCGTGGCAGATCTGCGCGCCCCGACCCCGTCCGCAGCGGCGGAGCTGGCGGTCGCTGATGTCCGCGCGGTACTCAACACACTGGAAAATTATAAAAGCCGCATGAACCATGCGATGGCAAACCAGACGCAGAGAGCGAGAAGCCGCCTTCTGCAGTACGAGACAAAGTGGAAGTATCTCGGACCGGAAAATAAGATCCGTGACCAGAGAGCACGCCACGCCGAGCTGGAGCGTCGGTATACAGATGCGATGGAAGAAAAGCTCAAAGAAGCGCGCCACCGCCTTGCCCTTTACATTCAGGCGATGAAGGGTCTGTCCCCGCTGGACAAGCTGAACCAGGGCTATTCCTACGTGGAAAAAGAAGGAAAAGCCATCACTTCGGTGCAGGATGTCAAAGAAGGTGATCTGCTCGAAATCTGTGTATCAGACGGAAAGATCACAGCGCGCGCAGAGAAGACATCGGTCGTATCCTGGATGGAACAATCGTGAAAAAGCAGAGAATCGAGAAAACATGGGAAATATGGAAGCAGAAGAGAGAAAAGAAGAAGGAACCCCTTCCGGTGAGACACTGGAAGCAGCATTTGGAAAACTGGATCAGATGCTCGAAACGCTGGAGAGCAGCGATGTCAGCCTGGAAGACTCCTTTCGTTTATACAAGGAGGGAATGGAGCTTTTGAATGAATGCAGTCAGAAAATTGACCGCGTCGAGAAAAAAATGCTCCAGATGAATGAGGATGGAACATTCAGAGAATTTTAAAGCGGTACTCGAAGAAAAAACGCGGGAAACGGAAAGTATCATTGCCGCTTACCTGCCGAAAGAGGAAGGCTTTGCAAAGGAACTGGCAAAAGCCATGAATTACAGTATGACAGCGGGCGGAAAGAGGCTTCGTCCGCTGCTTTTGCAGGAGAGTTTCCGTCTGTTCGGCGGAACCGGGGAGGCAGTAAAACCATTTATGGCAGCCATGGAGATGATTCACACCCATTCCCTGATCCACGATGATCTCCCTGCGATCGACAACGACGATTACCGCCGCGGCAGAAAAACGACCCATGTCGTCTTCGGGGAGGCCGTCGGCGTGCTGGCAGGAGATGCCCTTTTAAACTATGCATACGAGACAGCCTGGAAAGCCTTTCCACTGGAGGAGCACACCGACCGCGTAGTGCGTGCTTTTGGCATTCTCTGTCAGAAAACCGGAATTTCCGGCATGTTGGGCGGTCAGAGTGTTGACGTGATGAATGAAAAAGCCGGCCATTTCGCCATCGACCGTGAGATGCTGGACTACATTTACGAGAACAAGACTTCGGCGCTTTTAGAGGCTGCCATGATGGCAGGTGCGGCACTTGCAGGAGCAAACGACGATGATCTTGACGCGCTCTGCCGGATTGCCTCCAAAGTCGGAATCGCGTTCCAGATCCGGGACGACATCCTGGATGTCACATCCACGATGGAGGAGCTTGGAAAGCCGGTTTTCAGCGATGAAAAGAATGAAAAAACAACGTATGTGACGATGTTTGGCACAGACGGGGCGGAGCAGGAGGTAAAACGGCTCACGAAAGAGGCCGTGGACGAACTGAAAAATCTGTCCTGTCCGGGAGATAAAATATTTCTGGAAGAGCTGTTTGAATCTCTGACTTCCAGAAAAAAGTAAGGGATGATTTCATGTTAGAAAAAATACAGAAACCAAACGATATTAAGAAGATTCCGGCGGACCAGCTTCCGGCGCTTGCAGAGGAAATCCGGGAATTTATTATCGAGTCTTTGAGTAAAACCGGCGGCCATCTGGCGTCCAATCTTGGTGTCGTGGAACTGACGATTGCGATGCACCGCGTCTTCGATCTTCCAAAAGACAAGCTGATCTGGGATGTGGGACACCAGTCCTACACGCACAAGATTCTGACCGGGCGGAAAGACGGGTTTGAAACGCTGCGCCGGGAAGGCGGCATCAGCGGATTCCCGAAGCGGAGCGAGAGTGACTGCGATGTATTCGACACCGGCCACAGCTCGACCTCGATTTCCGCAGGCGTCGGCTATGTGCGTGCACGGGAACTGAAAAAAGAAAATTATTCCGTTGTTTCGATCATCGGAGATGGTGCGCTGACCGGCGGCATGGCGTACGAGGCGCTGAACAATGCGGCCAGCCTGAAATCGAATTTTATTATCGTTTTAAATGACAACGAAATGTCGATCACCGAGAATGTCGGCGGTATGTCATCGTACCTGTCCGGCCTTCGGACGGCATCGGCGTACACGGATTTCAAGATGGACGTCACAAAGGCATTGAACCGCATTCCGGGCATCGGACCTGGCATGGTGGATGCGATGCGGAAGACGAAAAGCAGCATCAAACAGATCATCATTCCGGGCATGCTGTTTGAGGATATGGGACTTACGTATTTAGGTCCTGTGGACGGCCACAACATTCCGCAGCTGATCAAGACCTTCCAGGAAGCAAAACGGTTTGAAGGACCGATTCTGGTGCATGTCCTGACACAGAAGGGCCGCGGCTATGAGCCGGCGATGCGCCACCCGGCAAGATTCCACGGTGCGGGTCCGTTCGATGTGAAAACAGGATTGCCGGTTGGAAAATCCAATCCGACGTACACGGATGTCTTTTCCACGGTCATGCGGAAAATGGGAGATCGAAGAAAGGATGTTGCGGCAGTCACGGCGGCGATGATGACCGGTGTCGGACTGAAACGCTTCTCCAACATGTTCCCGGACCGCTGTTTCGATGTGGGAATCGCAGAAGAGCACGCGGTGACATTTGCAGCGGCACTGTCACTCGGCGGCATTACGCCTGTCGTTGCGATTTATTCTTCATTCCTGCAGCGGGCGTACGATCAGATCATGCATGACGTTTGTATGCAGAATCTCCATGTCGTCTTTGCGATTGACCGCGCCGGTCTTGTGGGCTACGACGGGGAGACACACCACGGCATTTTCGACCTTTCCTATCTGGGTTCGATGCCGAATATGACAATTCTTGCACCGAAGAACCTCTGGGAGCTTTCGGATATGATCAAATTTGCGGTCGATTACGACGGCCCGATCGCGGTGCGCTACCCGAGAGGGGAAGCGTATACGGGATTAAAAGAGTTCCGTGCGCCCATCTGCCTCGGAAAATCAGAAGTGATCCATGAGGGAAGCCGTGTTGCACTTCTTGCCGTCGGCAGTATGGTAAAAATGGCAGAAGAAGTGCAGAAACAGTTAAAAGAGCGGATGGATATGGATGCGGCGCTTGTGAATGCGCGGTTCGTCAAACCAATCGATGAAGAACTTCTTCGAAGCTTTGCCGATACGTATGAGCTTGTCGTAACACTCGAGGAAAATGTAAAAGACGGCGGCTTTGGAGAGCGCGTCCTTGCTTTTGCCGAGGAAGAAGACCTTCCGTTTGGCGTGGAGATCATTGCACTGCCGGACCGCTTTATTCCGCACGGAAGTGTATTATACCAGATGAAACAGGTCGGCTTTACGCCGGAAGATATCTGCGGCAGAATTGAGGAATACTACAGAAAACAGGGGCAGGAAGAAAGATGAAAAAACGATTAGATGTATTACTGGTAGAACGGGGCCTTGCCACATCGCGGGAAAAAGCGAAAGCCATGATTATGGCAGGAGAAGTTCTGGTGGACAATGAGCGGGAGGACAAAGCCGGTTCCATGTTCCCGGAAGAAGTGGAGATTGTCTTAAAAGGAAAACCACTGCCGTATGTGAGCCGCGGCGGCTTAAAGTTAGAGAAAGCAATGAAAAACTTTGACCTTACCCTGGATGGAAAGGTCTGCATGGATGTCGGAGCATCCACCGGCGGCTTTACCGACTGTATGCTGCAGAACGGCGCCGTCAAGGTATATTCCGTGGATGTCGGCCACGGCCAGCTCGACTGGAAGCTGCGGAACGATCCGCGCGTTGTCTGTATGGAGCGCACGAACATCCGTTACGTCGTGCCGGAGGATATCGAGGAGAGACCGTCCTTCGTATCGATCGACGTATCGTTTATCTCCCTGACCAAGGTGCTGCTTCCGGTCCGGAATCTGATGGAAGAGAACGGCGAAATTGCAGCTCTGATCAAGCCGCAGTTTGAGGCAGGACGCGAAAAAGTCGGCAAAAAAGGTGTTGTCCGTGATCCGGCTGTACACAAAGAAGTCATTGAGATGGTCATTTCCTATGCGAAAAGCATTTCCTTCGGCGTGCGCCATCTGGAATTTTCTCCGATCAAAGGACCGGAGGGAAATATCGAGTATCTCGTTCACCTTGTCCGGCTGCCGGACGGCGTGACAGAGGAAGAGACCAATGTCGATGTAGACGCCGTTGTAAAGAGCGCACACGATACACTGGATAAATAAAAGGGTTAAGGAGCATGATATGGAGCGATTTTACCTGATCACAAACAGAGCAAAAGACCCGGACCTTACCGTGACAGACCAGATCAGGCAATATCTGGAGGAGCGCGGAAAAACGTGTCTTCTCTGCGATAACAGCGAAAAAGGGGAAAAATACCATTATACGGATCCGGCGAAGGTTCCGTCAGATATCGACGGCATTCTGGTGCTCGGTGGTGACGGCACGCTTCTGCAGGCAGCAGGCGACGTGGTGGATTTACAGATTCCACTGCTCGGCATCAATCTGGGAACGCTCGGCTATCTTGCGGAAATCGACCGTGACACGCTTTATCCGGCGCTGGATCATCTGATGGCGGATGAGTATACGATTGAGCACCGCATGATGCTCTGCGGATCGATTTACCGGGACGGAAAGCTGATTGCGGAGGACACGGCACTCAACGACATTACGATCACCCGTGAGGGAAACCTGCGTGTCGTCCGGTTCGACAATTACGTTAACGGGGAGTTTTTAAATTCCTACAGCGCCGATGGCATCATCATCGCAACGCCGACCGGTTCGACCGGCTACAGCCTCTCCGCGGGCGGCCCGATCATCTCACCGTCAGCCAGCCTGATGCTGATGACACCGCTTGCCCCGCACACCCTGAATACGAGAAGCATTGTCTTTCCGGCAGAGGATGTGATCGAGGTGGAGCTCGGGCCTTCGAGAGACGGCGGCATTGAACAGGGCATGGCATATTTTGACGGCGACACCCGCGTTCCGATGAAAACCGGCGACCGGATCGTGATCAAAAAGGCCAGACGGGACACTCTGATTGTGAAGATCAGCAACATCAGTTTTCTGGAGACATTAAGAAAGAAAATGGCAAACATTTAAGATATAGTTACTGGGGAAGGATGCTTGAAATGAAAATCGCGAGACATGCACAGATTATCAAATTAATTAACCAATATGACATTGAAACACAGGAGGAGCTGGCAAAGAAGCTGGAGGAGAGCGGCTTTGCCGTAACGCAGGCGACGATTTCGAGGGATATCCGCCAGCTGAAGCTCACAAAAGTACCAAAAGAGAACGGCGGAAGCCGTTATGCTGTTTTGCAGAATGCACCGTCTGAGGTGGGAAGCCGCTATGCGCGCGTCCTGAAAGATGCGTTTATTTCCGTTGATCTTGCCAAGAATATTCTGGTCATCAAAACCGTGTCTGGAATGGCGATGGCGGCGGCAGCGGCTTTCGATGAGATGAACTGGAATGAAATTGTCGGCTGCATCGGCGGAGACGATACGATTCTCTGCGTGGCAAGAGACGATGATGCGGCGCTTGTGGCAGCAGAACGACTGAAAAAAATGGTGGACGGCATGGAGGAGACGGGCGAAGAGTTCTAAAGAACGCACGTCTCTGCAAAAAGAGACAAAAAGATGACAGCAGGTGTGACACCGGAGGAAAAGAATGCTCACAAACTTACACGTAAAAAATCTGGCCCTGATCGACGAAGCGGAAGTGGAGTTCGGTCCGGGCCTGAATATACTGACCGGAGAAACCGGAGCCGGAAAATCCATCCTGATCGGTTCGATCAACGCGGCGCTTGGAAAGAAGATATCCCGCGAGATGATCCGGACGGGAGAGACAAGCGCGCTGGTGGAACTGGTCTTTGAAACCGAAAATCCGCATGTGCTGGAGCTGTTAAAAGAGATGGATCTCGAGGCGGAGGAGGGTCAGGTGATTATTTCCAGAAAGATCACCGGATCCCGCAGCGTCTGCCGCATCAACGGCGAGGCATGCAATATCTCGCAGGTAAAAGCTCTTGCGTCCCTGCTGCTCGACATCCACGGCCAGCATGAGCACCAGTCGCTGCTCTATCCGGACCGGCAGATCGCGATTCTTGACGCGTTTGCGGGAACCGAGGCGGCCACGGCAAAAGGAGAGGTCCGGGCGCTGTACCAGGAGTGGAAGAATGTCCGAAAGGAGCTCTCGGCGTACGAACTCGACGAGGAGGCAAGAAAGCGGGAGGCAGCATTTCTTACGTTTGAAATCAACGAGATTGATCAGGCAGAGCTAAAAGAGGGCGAGGACGAAGCGTTGGAAACTGCGTACCGGAAAATGGGCCATGCGAAAAAGATCGCGGAATCTCTGCAGACGGTATATGCGATCACCGGCTACGGTGCAGAGAACAGCGCTGGGGAGCAGGTCGGCCGCGCAATCCGGGAGCTGCAGCAGGCCGCGGTGTACGACGATGCACTTTCCGGTCCGTCGCAGACCCTTTCCGATATTGACGGACTGCTGAATGATTTCAACCGCGAAATTTCCGCATATCTTTCCGAACTGACCTTTTCCGAAGAAGAGTATTACGAGACGGAAAAGCGGCTCGATGAGATCAACCGCCTGAAAGCAAAGTATGGAAAGACGATGGAAGAGATCGCCGCATACCGCGAAGAACAGCAGAAAAAACTGGAAAAACTGGAAAATTTTGAGAGCTGCCGCGCCGCACTGCAGGAGCAGTTACAGAAAACGGAGCAGAAACTGGATGCGGCCGCACATAATCTGTCCAAAATCCGCAGAAACTATGCAAAACGGCTCGAAACACAGATTATCGAAGGTCTGCGCGACCTGAATTTCCTGCATGTCGCATTTGAAATTTCATTTGAAAAGACAAAAAGCTACACCGAAAACGGAACCGATGCTGTGGAGTTCTTAATCTCCACAAACCCGGGCGAAGCGATCCGTCCGCTGGCGAAAGTTGTTTCCGGCGGTGAATTGTCGCGAATCATGCTTGCAATCAAGACGATTCTTGCCGACCGCGACGAGACAGAAACCCTGATTTTCGATGAAATCGACACCGGAATCAGCGGAAGGACGGCGCAGAAGGTTTCCGAAAAAATGGCACAGATCGGGCAGCGCCATCAGGTCATCTGCATCACCCATCTGCCGCAGATCGCAGCGATGGCAGATTCTCATTTTGAAATCGAAAAAAACGTCGAAGAAAACGAGACCGTCACATCGATCCATCCATTATCCGAGGAAGATTCTGTCAGAGAACTGGCAAGAATGCTTGGCGGCGCGAAAATTACGGATTCTGTTCTGGCAAATGCCAGCGAGATGAAGGAATTGGCACAGGTACAAAAATCTGCAAGACTCAAATAAAGAGAAGTCCGCATACTAAGAGGGAAATCACGAAACAAAGCGTGGTTTCCCTCTTTTTCGCGGGCGGCGAGTCAAAGTCCGTGCCTGCACGAGAACTTGACGACCGCCGCGAAAACAAAAGAAATGCCGCAGTTCTGCCCTGCGGCGGAAAGGATGGGAATGCAAATGACGAGAAAACAAAAATACCGAAGAGTCCTGCTTGCGCTGGCGGCGCTGTTTCTGATCCTCGCTGTTCTTCTTGGCTACGATGCCATGCGCGAATCCCTGCCGGATACGATGTATGTGGATGAGAACAGCGAAAGCCCGTTTCAGCCGCTCACGAAACATCCGCTTCTGACAATTTCGGAAGATACGAAGGAAGCAGAAAAAAACGAATTCGGAGAAACGGGTGAAACGGTTGTAGAATGTTCCGCCGCCGGGATCCCGCTGAAAAAGATCCGTGTGATCCAGGAAGAACGGCCGAAAGTTGCCGTCTGCGGCGCGCCGGTCGGTATCTATATGGAGACCGACGGTGTGATGGTGATCCGTACAGCCGAAATCCGTTCGTCCGACGGAACCGTCAGCCGTCCGTCAGAAAATATTCTGCGGGAAGGCGACTATATCACAAAAGTAAACGGACAGAGCATCCGCAGCAAGCAGGAGCTGATTGATGCAGTAAAAGTATCAAACGGTTCCCCGGTGTGTCTTTCCCTGCTTCGGGACGGGGAAACGATCGAAGTGCAGGTGACACCGCAGAAAAGCCAGGACGGCACCTGCCGCCTCGGGGCCTGGGTCCGCGACAATATGCAGGGAATCGGAACACTGACTTTCGTGGAACCGGACGGAACCTTTGCAGCGCTCGGCCATGGAATCAGTGATGTCGATACCGGAAAAATGCTCCAATTGAACGGCGGAGAACTGTATCTGACACAGATTCTGTCTGTGATCCCGGGAAAAGCGGGTGTACCGGGTGAACTGCAGGGTGTGATCCATTACGAAGAAAAGAACCGTATCGGATCAGTGGCGGAGAATACCATCTACGGTATCCACGGCGTTCTGGACAGGGAAAAAAGCAGTGCACTGCCGCTTACCGTGACGGAAATTGCCTATCGGCAGGAGATCGAGACGGGCCCGGTCACCGTACGGATGTGCGTGGACAATACGGTAGAAGAGTATGAGGCGGAGATTACAGAAATCGATCTTGGAAGCGAGAATACGAACAAAAATTTTGTGCTCGAAATTACCGATCAACGGCTGCTACAGAAAACCGGCGGCATCGTACAGGGAAATTCCGGCTCGCCGGTGCTCCAGAACGGAAGGCTGATCGGCGCCATTACCCATGTTTTCGTAAACCATCCAGAAAAAGGCTACGGTGTCTTTGCGGAAAACATGCTTGCACGGAACTGAAAAAATATGCGTTAATTTGGTTGGAATTGTTACAAACTTCCGAATTTTTACGGAAAATGTCGATCGAATTTTCAAAAAATTACGGGAAATATATTGAAAATGCGAAAAAATAAAATTATAATGTCTGTGTGATTGGAAAAAGTTCAGAAGAAAACGGATGCAGTGAAATTCCGGAAAGACTATGAGTTTTTGCAAAGGAGAGCTTTATGGAAAAGATCAACATTGCCATCGCGGATGATAACGAACGCATGCAGGAAATGCTTGGGAACGTCATAAAACAGGATGACACGCTTGAACTGATCGGGCAGACCGGAAACGGAAATGATATCTACAGTATCATCCGCGACAAAGAACCGGACGTCGTACTGCTTGACATTTTCATGCCGAAGATGGATGGTCTGACTGTAATGGAGAAAGTCAATGAGGATAAAAATCTGAAAAAAAGACCTGCCTTTATCGTTGTCTCCGCCGTAGGAGAGGAGAGGATCACCGAAGATGCGTTCCGGCTCGGCGCTTACTATTACGTCTTAAAACCGTTCGACAACGAAACTCTTCTGAACCGGATCAAAGCAACAAAAGGAATGACAGCAGTAAGAAGATACCATCCAAGAAATTTTACAAACCCCGGAAAAGAGCCGATCTGTCCGCCGGAAAACAGTCTGGAAATCGATGTGACAAATATGATCCACGAGATCGGCGTTCCTGCCCATATCAAAGGATACCAGTACCTGCGCGATGCGATTCTGCTTTCCGTAGAGGACACGGAAATGCTCAATTCCATTACCAAGATTCTCTATCCGACCATCGCGAAACGCCACCAGACAACGTCAAGTCGTGTCGAGCGTGCCATCCGCCATGCGATTGAAGTGGCCTGGAGCCGCGGCAAAATGGACACAATCGACGAGCTGTTCGGCTATACCGTGAACAACCGCAAGGGTAAACCGACAAATTCTGAATTTATTGCATTAATTGCAGATAAAATACGTCTTGAACTGAAAAATCAGTAAAAAGTAACAAAAAAATCCGAACAAACGGAGAAATTACAGAAGTTTAGACTTTTTTTTCTGGACAAAGTACGGTATAATACAGACAGGACGTTGATTATCCTTTCGCGTTTCATAGGATCGTGACAAAAAGGAAGGAATTACAGAAAAACAAAGATGCGATAATCAGCATGAAATTACAGGAGGATTCTTTTCATGAAAAATATTTTGTTCGTGGCTTCAGAGTGTGTACCGTTCATCAAAACAGGCGGTCTGGCGGATGTAGTAGGTTCTCTGCCGAAGTACTTCCCGAAAGAGTATTTTGATGTGCGCGTGGTGATTCCAAAATACGCAGGAATCAAAGAACAGTTTAAAAATCAGATGCGGTATGTGACAAACTTCTACATGGATCTGAACTGGAGACAGCAGTATGTCGGCATTTTCGAGATGGAATATGAAGGCATCAAATTCTACTTTATCGACAACGAGGAGCATTTCGGAGGAAGCACTCCATATGCGGGCATGCCGTGGGATCTGGAAAAATTTGCTTACTTCAGCAAAGCAGCGCTTTCCATTTTACCGACCATCGGCTTCCGCCCGGACCTCATCCACTGCCACGACTGGCAGACCGGTCTCGTTCCGGTTTACCTGCACGAGCGTTTCCAGGCAGATGAATTCTATCGGGGAATCAAAACCGTCATGACGATCCACAACCTGAAATTCCAGGGCATCTGGGACCGCAAGACGATTCAGAGCATTACCGGCCTTTCCGACTACTACTTCACACCGGATAAGCTGGAGTTCAAACACGATGCCAGCTACTTGAAGGGCGGTCTGGTTTACGCAGATGCGATCACCACCGTCAGCAATACATACGCGCAGGAGATTCAAACCCCGTTCTATGGCGAAGGACTCGACGGTCTGATGTGTGCAAGAGCAAACGATCTGCGCGGTATTGTAAACGGACTCGACTACAATGAGTGGAACCCGGAGACAGACGCTCAGATTGCAAAGAATTTCAATGTAAAGAACTTCCGTAAAGAGAAAGTGAAAAATAAACTGGCACTGCAGGAGGAGTTAGGACTCGAGGTCAATCCGAAGACGATGATGATCGGTATCGTATCCCGGCTGACCGATCAGAAGGGCTTCGACCTCATCAGCTATATGATGGATGAGATGTGCCAGGATGCCGTACAGTTTGTGATCCTTGGAACCGGCGAGGAGCGCTACGAGAACATGTTCCGCCACTTCGCATGGAAATACGACAAGAAGGTTTCGGCAAACATCTACTATTCCGATGCAATGTCACACAAGATCTATGCATCCTGCGATGCCTTCCTGATGCCGTCCCTGTTTGAGCCATGCGGACTCTCCCAGCTCATGAGCCTCCGCTACGGAACCCTTCCGATCGTCCGCGAGACCGGCGGCCTCAAAGACACCGTAGAGCCGTACAATGAGTACGAGGGAACAGGAACTGGATTCAGCTTCACAAACTACAATGCGCATGAGATGATGGGTACCGTGCGGTACGCAGAGCGCATCTATTACGACAAAAAACGCGAGTGGAACAAGATGATCGACCGCGCAATGGCACAGGATTTCTCCTGGGCGAATTCCGCAAAACAGTACGAGGAAATGTACAACTGGCTGATCGGATAAGCTGGTCTGCATTCTGAAAAATAAGAAAAAAATCCCGAAATGGCAGAAGAGGAAAGAAAAGCCGTTTCGGGATTTTTTTGCAGTATTTTTGGGTTGCGGCAGGAGAGTGGAATATGCTACACTTGTGCATAAGGATATATTCGAAGCAGCTCCGGTGCAGAGGATTTGGGGGCTGAAAAAAGACACAAGAAAAACAGTTGACAACAAAGCAGATTTGTAATAGTATGTATACAGAAGCGAACGAACGTTCGCATGGTAAGGAGAATATTCAGTATGGGAAATAATAACGAAGATAAACTGCGTGCACTCGATGCCGCACTTGGACAGATTGAAAAACAGTACGGAAAAGGAGCTGTCATGAAGCTCGGAGATTCCGCAGCAAACATGAACGTGGAAACCATCCCGACCGGCTCTTTAAGCCTGGATATCGCACTCGGCCTTGGCGGTGTGCCGAAGGGAAGAATCATCGAGGTATATGGACCGGAGTCTTCCGGTAAAACAACCGTAGCGCTCCACATGGTAGCCGAAGTACAGAAACGCGGCGGAATCGCCGGCTTCATCGATGCAGAGCATGCGCTCGATCCGGCCTATGCCAAAAACATCGGTGTTGATATTGAAAACCTTTATATCTCACAGCCGGACAACGGCGAGCAGGCACTTGAGATCACCGAGACGATGGTCCGTTCCGGTGCGGTAGACATCATCATCGTGGACTCTGTTGCAGCCCTCGTTCCAAAAGCCGAGATCGACGGCGACATGGGAGATTCCCACGTCGGACTGCAGGCGCGTCTGATGTCTCAGGCACTCCGGAAACTGACTGCAGCGATCAGCAAATCCAATTGTATTGTTATCTTTATCAACCAGCTGCGTGAAAAAGTCGGTGTCATGTTCGGAAATCCGGAGACCACAACCGGCGGCCGTGCACTGAAATTCTATTCTTCCATCCGTCTCGATGTCAGAAGAATTGAAGCCTTAAAGCAGGGCGGAGAGATGGTCGGAAACCGTACCAGAATCAAAGTCGTGAAAAACAAAGTAGCTCCGCCGTTCCGCGAGGCAGAATTTGATATCATGTTCGGAAAAGGAATCTCCAAAGAAGGAGACGTTCTGGATCTGGCAGCTTCCGTCGGCATCGTACAGAAGAGCGGCGCATGGTTCGCATACGGCGGCGACAAGATCGGCCAGGGACGCGAAAATGCGAAAGCATACCTGCGCGAGCATCCGGAAATCATGGATGAGATCGAGCACAAAGTGCGCGTGGCTTACGGCCTGATCAAGGAAGAAGCGCCGGAAGGCACAGAGGAAACAGCAGCAGTTCCGGAAACCGAAGGAGACGACGAATAAATGTTTGTGACAGAGATTCGTCCTCTGAATAAAAAGAAATCACGGATCCTCTTCGATGACGGAGAGGATCTGGTTCTTTATAACGGGGAAATCCGCGCTTCCCGCATCAAAGAGCAGGAGGAGCTTCCCGATGAGGTTTACGAAAAGCTGGCAGGGGAAGTGCTGACTAAAAGGGCCAAACACCGCGCGATGTATCTGCTGCTCGGACAGATGCGGACGAAAAAAGAGCTGGAAGATAAGTTACGAAAAGACGGCTATCCCGAGAGAGCCATTGAAGAGGCTGTCTCGTACGTGGAGAGCTTTCACTATATCGACGACCGCGCATACGTGGAGCAGTATCTTGCGGGCAGCGGTGCGAAAAAAGGGAAAAAGGCAGTCCTCTATGCGCTGGCACAGAAAGGCGTGGACCGGGAACTGGTGGAATCCGTCCTGGAAGAGCAGGAGGATGCCCGCGATGAGTATGAACTTGCAAAAAGTGCCGCCTTCGCAAAGCTCGGCACGCCGCACCGGCTGGATGAAAAAGAGTACCGCCGTGCTGCCGGTTTTCTGACGCGGAAGGGATTCGGCAGTTCCGAAATCCGTCGGGCACTGGAAGAATACCAAGATTCCGCTGACGAAGAATCCTGAATATTCCCGGCGATTCCGCCACATGCCGCGAAATTATGTGCAATAAATTACATGAATATTTTTAAAACATTGACAAATTTGTGAAAACAGTATAAAATTGTAGTGTTGTAAATGTGCAATGAAAACTAAATAAGGAGGTGCTCCGGTAATGAGTACAGGTATTACAATTCTGCTGGTATTCATTGCTGTAGTAGTCACGCTGCTTATTGCGGTTCCTGTTACCAGGAAAATTGCTGTGGACAATAAAATCAAGCAGGATGCTGAAAAAATTGGCACAGCGGAAGAAAAGGCGAGAAACATCATAGATGAAGCACTGAAAACTGCCGAAACTAAGAAACGGGAAGCCCTGCTGGAGGCGAAGGAGGAGTCTCTTCGTACGAAGAATGAAGTAGAAAAAGAGACCCGAGAGCGCAGAGCGGAACTGCAGAAATATGAGAAGCGCGTTTTATCGAAAGAAGAATCTGTAGATAAAAAAGCGGACGTATTGGAGCGTCGTGAAAACGAAATTGCAGCAAAAGAGGCAAGCGTCAGAAAGAAAGAAAAGGAAGTAGACGGTCTACACGAAAAAGGAGTACAGGAACTGGAAAGAATTTCCGGTTTTACCTCCGAGGAAGCAAAAGAGTATCTGTTAAAATCTGTGGAAGACGAAGTAAAAATCGACACAGCAAAGCTCTACAAAGAGCTGGAGAGCAGAGCAAAAGAGGAAGCAGGCCGTAAGGCAAAAGAGTATGTGGTAACAGCTATTCAGAAATGTGCTGTCGATCACGTATCCGAGAGTACCATCTCCGTGGTACAGCTTCCGAGCGATGAAATGAAAGGCCGCATCATCGGTCGTGAAGGACGAAACATCCGTACACTCGAAACCATGACAGGCGTTGACCTGATCATCGACGATACACCGGAAGCAGTCGTTCTTTCCTCATTCGATCCGATTCGCCGTGAGGTGGCAAGAATTGCTCTGGAAAAACTGATCGTAGACGGAAGAATCCATCCGGCCCGCATCGAAGAGATGGTAGAAAAGGCCCGCAAAGAAGTAGAACAGAATATTCGCGAGGAAGGCGAGGCAGCCGCACTGGAAGTCGGTGTACACGGACTTCATCCGGAGCTGATCCGTCTCCTTGGAAGAATGAAATTCCGTTCCAGCTACGGACAGAATGCATTAAAGCATTCGATCGAGGTAGCACAGCTTTCCGGTCTCCTCGCAGGAGAGGTAGGATGCGATGTCCGCATGGCAAAACGTGCCGGACTGCTTCATGATATCGGTAAATCCATCGACCATGAGGTAGAAGGATCTCACATTCAGATCGGTGCAGATCTCTGCAAAAAGTACAAAGAATCTCAGATTGTGATCAACACAGTAGAATCACATCACGGGGATGTAGAGCCCCAGTCTTTGATTGCATGTATCGTTCAGGCAGCGGATGCAATTTCCGCAGCAAGACCGGGTGCAAGAAGAGAAACACTCGAAACATATACCAACAGATTAAAACAGTTGGAAGACATCACGAATTCGTTCAAGGGTGTCGAAAAATCTTTTGCTATTCAGGCTGGTAGAGAAGTCCGCATCATGGTTGTTCCTGAGCAGGTATCCGATTCTGAAATGGTACTGCTCGCAAGGGATATCTCGAAACAGATCGAAGCTGAACTGGAATACCCGGGACAGATCAAGGTCAATGTTATCCGCGAGAGCCGTGTAACGGATTACGCGAAATAAAAGACTTTCTACGAAACAATTTAATAACGAAATCAAAAAGAGGCTGTGGACATGAGCAATCATGTTCCACAGCCTTTTCAGTGTGTATAAGAACAGTAAGTTTCAAAAGAATTTATACGTGCCGTATCCGGTTCGAGCGCATTTTCTGAGGTGTAGAGCCATACAGCTTTTTGAAGGTCCGCATAAAAATTTTGTAATTCGACAGCCCGTTTTTCTCCATCAGTACCGTGATCGTTTCGTCGGAATTCTGTAAATCTTCGTACAGGTGCATCGTGCGCACATCGTTCAGATATTCGAGAAAGGTCTGTCCGGTATACTTTTTAAAGAGCCGGCAGAAATACTCCTTCGAGAGCGCCAGGGAATCCGCGGCTGTTTCGAGGCTTAACGGTTCCGGGTAATGCACTTTCACCCAGTTCATAACGTGTGTCACGCGCTGCAGATCGCGCTGTGAACCCGTGAGGGATGCCGAAGGGATCTGGTGGGAATACGACCGGCAGAGATGGTACAGAAATTCGTACAGTCGTGAGGTAAAGAGAAGCTGGTATGAATCGGAAGGATTCTGCCGGATCTCGTTCATCTCCGAGAGCAGTGCGCGGAGCGGAGCCGACTGTTCCGAGCAGGGAATGATCGTGTCGAAACGCATCGTATCAAAGTCCGGCAGATACTGGCGCATCTGGCTTGCGGAAATCTGCAGCAGAAGATATGTACAGGTGTTGGAGCGCGTCATATGGAGGTCGCCGGAGTTGATGATAATCAGATCGCCCTCGTTTAACTGATACTCCGTTGCCTGGACAATCGCAGAAAACTGTCCCCTGATCAGATAGAGAATTTCCACATATTCGTGCCAGTGCGCCGGAAAAACAAAAGCGGGCGCATCCTGCAGCTCAAAACGGACGTGCAGCAGATCGGTTTCGTGTATTGTTTCGTAAAAGCAGGATTCCATAAGTACCTCCAAGATGTGATAGAAATATACGTCAATTATAATCAAAAAAGATAAGAATATTGTACCAGAAATTGGGCGAAATATCAATATCAACCAGAGAAAGGACAAGAAAGGAACTAGAAATTACACGAAAAAGGGAAGATAATGGAGACATTAGCACGAAACAGAGTTTGGGAGGAACAAAGACATGAAAGCAAAGGTAAGAACCTTTAACGGAACTACATCTCCGGAAGTAACCCAGCGTGAAACAGATCACCGCAAACTTGCCCGCGAGGCAGCAGCAGAGGGATTCGTTCTTCTGGAAAACAAAGATCATTTCCTGCCGCTGGCAAAGGGCAGCAAGGTAGGTCTTTACGGAGCAGGTGCGATCCGCACCATCAAAGGAGGCACCGGGTCCGGCGATGTCAATGAGCGTGACAGCGTCAATATTTTCCAGGGCATGAAAAATGCAGGCTACGACGTAACAAGCAGTGAATGGCTGGAGGATTACGATAAACTCTACGTACAGGCAAGACTGGACTGGAAAAATGAGATTTTCACAAAATTGAACGGAGACGACACAAAATTCTTTGATGCTTACTCTGCAACCCCGTTCTTTATGCCATCCGGAAACCCGATCGATGAAGAGAAAGCAGCAGCCGACGGTGCAGACACCGCATTCTTCGTTCTGGCACGTATCGCAGGAGAGAACAAAGACCGTTTTGATACGGAGGGTGACTACTTCATCTCCAAAGAAGAGAAAGCTATTCTGGCACAGGTTTCCAGATGCTATAAAAACGTTGTTCTTGTTATCAACACCGGCGGCCTGATGGATCTGGCATTCGTAGAAGAATTTGATAATATCCGCTCTATTTTACAGTACGTACAGGCAGGCCAGGAAGGCGGAAATGCATTTGCTGATGTTGTAAGCGGCGATGTAACCCCATCCGGAAAAATGGCAGATACCTGGGCAAAAGATTACTATGATTATCCGGGTGCAGAGGTTTACAGCTACAAGAGCGGCGACCTCATGAAAGAAAAATACGAAGAGGGTATCTTCGTTGGATACCGTTACTTCGATACCTTTGAAGTACCAGTCCGTTACTCCTTCGGTTACGGTATGTCCTACACCGATTTCGAGATCAGAACCGATGACATCAAAGTAAGCGGCCGCGGCATGATGAATCCGAAAGTAAGCGTGACTGTTACCGTCACCAACACCGGCGATACTTATGCAGGAAAAGAAGTTGTACAGATCTACGCTTCCTGCCCGCAGGGCAGACTGGTGAAAGAGTTCCGCCGTCTGGCAGGCTTTGGAAAGACAAAACTGCTGGCTCCGAAGGAATCCCAGACGATGACCATCACCTTCCCGCTGTATCAACTGACTTCCTATGAGGAAGAAAGTGCATCCTGGATTCTGGAGCCGGGCATGTATGGTATCTGGATTGGAAATGATTTGAATACTTCCGTTCTCTCCGGCGCTCTGGAACTGGATGAGAAGGCAGTTATGACAGCATGCGAGAATATCTGCCCGCTGAAAGAGGAATTAAACGAGATTTCCCCTGATGCAGAAAAAGTACAGGCAAGAGAAGCTGCATGGCAGAACGAAGTAAGAGAAAAGAGAATGAGCGTGATCGAGCTCAAAGCATCTGAGATCCCAACTGAGAAAGTAGATTACCAGCCGGTACCGGAAGAGCTTCCTGGAAAAGCAGGAAAGATTGTGGAATCCCTTTCTGTGGATCAGCTGGCACTCCTTGCAACCGGTGATCCGGGAAGAGCACAGGGCAATGCGCTGGGCTCAGCAGGAATTTCTGTTCCGGGTGCAGCAGCGGAGACATCCCCGTGCGCTTCGGAGGAGCCGTGGAATGTAACCACGATTGCTCTGGTCGACGGACCTGCAGGTCTTCGTTTGAAGAGAGAATATCAGGTAGACAACGGAGAGATCGTAGCGAGCGATTTCCTGGCTGCCCTGGAAGGCGGTTTCTTCAGTAAGCCGCAGGAAAAACGCGGAACAACCTATTATCAGTTCTGTACCGCAATTCCGGTCGGAACACTTCTGGCACAGAGCTGGGATGTAGAACTGATCAAGAGAGTCGGGGAAATGATCGGCCATGAGATGGAACTGTTCAATGTAACACTGTGGCTGGCGCCTGGCATGAACATCCACAGAAATCCGCTTTGCGGAAGAAACTTTGAATATTATTCCGAGGATCCGCTGCTTGCCGGTATGATGGCGGCTGCTATGACGCTCGGTGTACAGAAGGTACCGGGCTGCGGAACTACGATCAAACACTTTGCATGCAACAACCAGGAGGACAATCGTATGGGCTCCGATTCCATCCTGTCCGAGCGTGCACTGCGTGAGATTTACCTGAAAGGCTTCGAGATTGCAGTCAAAGATGCACAGCCGATGTCCATTATGACATCTTACAACCTGATCAACGGTGTACACGCTGCAAACTGCTACGATACCTGCACGAAAGCAGCGAGAGATGAGTGGGGATTTGCAGGAGCTATCATGACCGACTGGACAACCACCAACGTACAGATCCAGGGCGAGTGTACCGCAGCGGGCTGCATGAGAGCCGGAAATGACATGGTAATGCCGGGTCTGCCGGAGGATCACGAGAACATCAAAAAAGAACTTGCAGATGGAACTCTGACGATGGCAGAACTGAAACGCTGCATCTATAACACGGTAAATATCGTACTGCAGTCCAATATGTACGAGGGCGCAGTCAGCTACCTTGATCAGTTCGATGATCTGGATACCTATCTTGTCGTGAAATAAAAGAAGTGAAAAATATCTTATGGGGATATACAAAAAGCAGGGTTTGAAATGAACGGACATTTCGGTGCGTGAGACATTGGGGGACCCTGAAAAGAGGAAAGAAGTGCCATTCGCAGATGGGGGTTTGCGGAGCAGGCACTTCTTTTACGTATATCGTTTATGAACCGTGAATACATTGACAGTAAGGCAGAAAATAAGGAGGCGCAAAAGGCAAATGAGAGAACGGGATGAGAATGCATATATTCGTTTTTTTGCCCTCTGGTTTGCGGCCGGTATGACCCTCGGTGTACTGCTGCTGCTTACGGCATCCCACACGGGAATGAAGGAGGGAAATAGCGTCCGCCTATTTCAGGCGGAGGCGTTTTTGGGAAGAAAAATTTCCGCAAAGGCCTGCTTTTCCTATCTTTTAAAGGTACGGTTAGCACCGGCATTTGCGGGACTTCTCTTTGGATTGACGGCAATCGGTGCGTATTTTGCCACTGCTGCCGTTTGGGCATATGGTTTTCTGTGTGGCGTCTTTCTCTCGGCTGCCTATCTGCAGAACGGGATGGCAGGTCTTTTATTCTTTTTTCTGGCTCTTTTTCCGCAGATTTTCCTCTACCTTGCCGCGTTATTTCTGATGGCTGCTGCGTGCAGCCGGATGGCAGAGACGAATCACCTTGCCGGCGGCATACAGAAAAAGGAATATTTCTGCTTTGGCGCGCGCTACTTCTTTGCACTGATCCTGCTTCTGTGGGGTATTCTGCTTGAGAGTTATGTCAATCCGTGGTTTCTTGCGAAAATCCTGTAAAAACGGTCTGAAAAGGGAATTGCATTTTTGAAAAAACGTGTATATAATTAAAAGCATTGTTACCCTTTATCGGGCAGTGAGAGGGAGAAAAAAGCAAAAAGGAAAAAAGCTATGCAGGAAACGATACAGTCATTTACGGACTATCTACAGACGGAAAAGAAAGCGTCAAAAAATACAGAAGTCTCCTATCAGCGCGATCTTCGAAAGCTGGCAGTTTTTTTGAAGGAGCACGGAATAGAAAAACCGGAGCAGATGAATGCAACGGTTTTAAATTCTTATTTACTATATCTGGAGCGGGAACACTTCTCCCCGGCAACGATCTCGCGCAGCATTGCGGCGATTCATATGTTTTGCCAATATGCATGTCAGGAGGGAAAAATGGTATCCGACCCGTCAAAAGCATTGCAGCCACCGAGGGTTGAGCGGAAAATGCCGGAGATCCTTTCCATCGCAGAGGTCGATCTGCTGCTTCGCCAGCCAAAAACTGACACGCCAAAGGGTATCCGCGATAAAGCAATGCTGGAAATGTTGTATGCGACCGGTATCCGTGTCAGTGAGTTGATCCATTTGAAAACACAGGATGTCAATCTTATGATGGGCTATATCACCTGCCGCGATGAAAAGGAGCGGATCGTTCCGTTCGGCGGACCGGCGAAAAAGGCGTTGGAGCAGTATCTGGGCAGTGCGCGCGCAGTCCTGATGCATGGACGGGAGGACAATGTACTGTTTGTCAACTGTTCCGGAGGTCCGATGAGCCGTCAGGGATTCTGGAAAATCCTGAAATCCTATGCGAAATCCGCAGGCATTACGGCGGATATTACGCCGCATACCCTGCGCCATTCGTTTGCAACTCATCTGCTGCAAAATGGTGCGGACTTAAAGAGTGTCCAGGAGATGATGGGACATGCCGATATCTCGACAACGCAGATGTATCTCCACCTTGGTGTGAATAAAATCAGGGACGTGTACCGGAAGACACATCCGAGAAAGTAAAGGTGGAACAGAAAAGTAAAACGATAGAAAAACCTCCGCCGCAGACTGGTGAAAAACTGCAGCGAAGGTTTTTGATGTTTTTAGGGTGTTGAGAAAATTTAGCACTCCTCAGCGATATCATAAATCAGGCGTTCGGTCTGATCCCAGCCAAGGCACGGGTCAGTGATGGATTTACCATAGACATGATTTCCACAACCGATTTTCTGATTGCCAGGCTCCAGATAGCTTTCGATCATAACACCTTTTACGAGACCTTCGATGTCTTTATTGCATCGTCTTGTGTGCAGAACGTCTTTGACGATACGGATCTGCTGCTCGTATTTCTTTCCGGAGTTGGAATGGTTGGCATCGATGATGGTAGCCGGGTTTACGAGATGTGTTTCGTTGTATTTCTCCAGCAGAAGCTGAATGTCCTCGTAGTGGTAGTTCGGCACGGAGTTGCCGTGCTTGTTGGTCGCACCGCGGAGAATGGTGTGCGCCAGCGGATTTCCACTTGTCTTTACCTCCCAGGTACGGTAAATAAAGGAGTGGGAGCCCTGTGCGGCAATGACGGAGTTGATCATAACAGAAAGATCACCGCTGGTCGGGTTTTTCATGCCGGCCGGAATGTCGATGCCGGAAACAGTCAGGCGGTGCTCCTGGTTTTCTACGGAACGTGCGCCGACCGCAACGTAGGAGAGGATATCGGACAGATAGCTCCAGTTGGACGGATACAGCATCTCGTCTGCAGAAGTCAGATCAGTCTCTTCTACTACACGCATATGCATTTTACGCATGGCGATCAGGCCGTGCAGGAGGTCCGGCTTTCCTTCCGGGTCCGGCTGATGAACGATACCTTTGTAGCCTTCACCTGTGGTACGCGGTTTGTTGGTATAGACACGCGGGATGATGATCAGTTTGTCGGATACTTTGTCGGCAACCTTTGCCAGACGGTGGTTGTACTCCAGAACAGCGTCTTCGTTGTCTGCGGAGCAAGGTCCTACGATAACAAGAAATTTATCGGAATCCCCGGTAAAGACTTTTGCGATTTCAGCGTCACGCTGTTTTTTGATTTCGGTTGCGCGGGCGCTTAAGGGATATTGTTCCCGGATCTCTGTTGGGGTGGGAAGTTTTCTTACAAATTCAAGGCTCATTTTCGTTCTCCTTTATCTTAGATGCACTTCTTTTCTAGCTGCGGACAGAGGAGCGTTCTTGTGTGCCCCGTCGCAAACTATCTATAAATTATAATACATAACGCGAAGATTGTCGATGTTTTTTCGGCGAAAATTCTGTTTCTCTTAAAAAAAGATAGAAAAAAGGTATCAATGAACAGCAAATCCGTTTGCAGATTCCCGATGCAGGAACAAAAGTGCCATTGTCATAATGGTAAGTTCACTTGCAAGAATACCATAGAGATAGCCACGGATGCCGAAAACCGGGACGAGGAAAAGAATTGCAAGAATACGAATTACATCTCCGGCAAGGTTCTGGAAAAAAACGAGAGAAGTTTTTCCAAGGCCGTTTAAAATACTTCCAAGTGTCGTTTCCAGATAAAGAAAAGGACTTAAAAATGAAAGGATACGCAGAAAAACGCCGACTTCTTCGTTTTGAAAAAGGAAACGTCCAAGCCACGGACCGAAAAAGAAAAAGGCAAAAACAGCGGAAGTGCCAAGCAGCACACAGAAAGAAATCGTATAACGGATCGTGTCTGATATTTGCTCCGGCGTACCGTCGGCCTGCTGTTTTGCTACGCCGGGCAGAAGCATGACGGACACCGCGTGGGTGATGGCAGATGGAAAAAAGATCATCGGAAGTGCCATACCGGTGAGAATGCCATACTGCGAGAGCGCTGCTTTCCGGGAAAGACCGGAGGTGACCAGACAGCCGGGGAGCAGAGCACTTTCAATACTGTGGAGGACATTCAGAAGAATACGGTTCAGCGTAAGCGGAAGATTCAAAACGGCAAGCTCTCGGAAGGCATCGTACCAGAGTGTCTTTTCTTTGAAAAAAACAGAAATCGGGCGGTGTTTCTGAGGGGACCTGTTGTGAGAGACGGACAGGCAGGCCATCAGAAAGAGACACGAAAAGAGTTCGCCGGCGGCAGTACCGAATGCAGCGACAGCGGCAGAGGGGAGGCTTGTGGAAAGACAGAAAAGCCAGGCAAGGTAGGAAGCGCCCATGCGCACGAATTGTTCCAAAAGCTGGCAAAAAGAAGGCAGTGCCGTCTGATTCTGGCCAAGATACCATGCCGAGAGACAGTTGTGGATCCCGGAGGGGAGAATGCCGAGTGATAAAATCCGGAGGAGCAGAATCGTCCGCGGCTCAAAAAGAAGCCGTGTTCCGATAAAATCCGCGCTGAAAAAGAGAAAGATGGAGGCGGAGAAGGAAAGTATCACTACAATGCCGCATCCGGCCGCCAGACAGATCTTTGCCCGTCTGGAATCCTTTTTGGCAAGGTACGATGCGACAAAGCGCGAGAGCACCGTCTGCATGCCGCCTGCGCCAAGGGAGAGCATCAGTGCGTAGAGCGGTGTGGCGAGCTGGTAGATACCAAAGGCTTCCGCACCGATCCGGCGCGACAGGAATATTCTATAGAGAAATCCAAGAATTCTGCAGATGATCCCGGACGCGGTCAGGATCAGTGTGCCAAGAAGAAGCGTGTTCTTTCTTGTGATTTTCAGCATGGGATAGACTCCTTTCACGGCATTGCGCAGATAGTCTAAAATATGCGAAAAAACTCCTTGACAGAACCCCGTGATCGGTGCTATTCTGAGTGAGAAATAAATCCGATTAAAACTGTCGGAATTGGAAAACGACAGCACAGGAAAAAGGAGAACCAGGAATGAAATTATCGACCAAAGGAAGATATGGTCTGCGTGCCATGATCGATCTGGCGAGTCACGAAGAAGAGGGTGCAGTGTCCATTGCCAGCATTTCAGAACGCCAGAATATCTCAGAGAGCTATCTGGAGCAGCTGGTGCGTCCGCTTCGAAAAGCCGGATTCATTGAGAGTGTGCGGGGAGCAGGCGGTGGATATGTACTTGCAAAACCGGCAGATTCCATTTCGGTAGGAGATGTTCTCCGTGTGCTGGAGGGCGGACTCGAGGCAGTCACGTGCTCGGTCAATGAAGGCCTGGGCGGCTGCGATGCGGCCGATTTCTGCGTCACGCGTTTTGTGTGGCAGAGGATCAATGAGGGAATTACGAACGCTGTGGATTCCATCAGCCTCGGAGAGCTGGTTCAGCAGAGCCGGCAATTAGAGAAAAACAGAAACAGCGATAGAAATGACAAGGAGTGAACAACAATGATTTATCTGGACAATGCGGCAACAACAAAAACAGCCCCGGAAGTTGTCGAGGCTATGCTTCCTTATTTCAGCGAATACTACGGAAATCCATCCAGTATTTATGCCATTGCGGGAAAAAGCAAAGAAGCTATTACGAAGGGAAGAGAACAGATCGCAAACGTGCTCGGCGCAAAACCGGAGGAAATTTATTTTACAGCCGGCGGCAGCGAGTCCGATAACTGGGCGTTAAAAGCTACCTTTGAAGCATATAAAAATAAAGGAAACCACATCATCACCACAAAAATCGAGCATCATGCGATTCTTCACACCTGCGAGTATCTGGAAAAAGAGCGCGGTGCGAAAGTGACTTATGTCGGCGTCGATGAGAATGGCGTTGTCAATCTGGATGAACTCGAAGCAGCCATCACACCAGAGACCATTCTGATTTCCGTTATGGCGGCAAACAACGAAATCGGAACGATTCAGCCGATCAAGGAAATCGGAAGAATTGCAAAAGAACACAATATTTTATTTCACACAGATGCCGTACAGGCATTTGGCCAGATCCCGATCAATGTGGATGAGTGCAATATTGATATGCTCAGTTCCAGCGGTCATAAGATTAACGGACCGAAAGGAATCGGCTTCCTTTACATCCGAAAGGGTGTGAAAATCCGCTCCTTCGTACACGGCGGTGCGCAGGAAAGAAAACGCCGTGCCGGAACAGAAAATGTACCGGGCATCGTAGGATATGGAGTTGCGGCAGAGCGTGCGGCAAGAACTATGGCGGAGCGTACCGCAAAAGAAATCGAAGTACGTGATTATCTGATCAACCGTATTTTAACCGAGATTCCGAACTGCCGTCTGAATGGCGATCCGGTAAAACGTCTGCCGAACAACTGCAACATCAGCTTTGAATTCATCGAGGGAGAGTCCCTTCTGATCATGCTGGATATGAAAGGCATCTGTGCGTCCAGCGGTTCCGCATGTACTTCCGGATCCCTGGATCCGTCCCACGTACTGCTGGCCATCGGACTGCCGCATGAGAAAGCACACGGATCCTTACGTCTGACCTTAAGTGAAGAAATCACAAAAGAGGACGTTGATTTCGTTGTAGAGCAGATCAAAGCAATCGTAGACCGTCTGCGCAGCATGTCCCCGCTGTATGAGGATTACATCAAAAAACAGCAGGGTAAATAAGTTTAAAAAAATAAGACAGTCCATCCAGAAAGCCGGTACAGAAAAATTCAGGTAAAAGCTGTGCCGGAGGAGGACTGCTTTGAAATAGTTCAGGAGGAAGAATAACAATGTACAGTGAAAAAGTAATGGATCATTTCCAGCATCCGAGAAATGTAGGAGAAATTGAGAACGCAAGCGGTGTAGGTACCGTTGGAAATGCAAAATGCGGCGATATCATGAGAATGTATCTTGACATCGACGATAACGGCATCATTCAGGACTGCAAATTCAAAACCTTCGGCTGCGGCGCCGCAGTTGCAACCAGCAGTATGGCAACCGAGCTGGTAAAAGGAAAAACCATCCAGGAAGCTCTGGAAGTAACCAACAAAGCCGTTATGGAAGCACTCGACGGACTTCCGCCGGTCAAAGTTCACTGTTCTCTGCTTGCAGAAGAAGCAATTCACGCTGCACTCTGGGATTACGCAGAGAAACACCACATCAAGATCGAAGGTCTTGCAAAACCGAAGTCTGATATCAGCGAGGGCGAGGAAGAGGAAGAATACTAAGTATGGGAAAAAAGAAAGTAGTCGTTGGAATGTCCGGCGGCGTAGATTCCTCGGTGGCAGCGTATCTCCTGAAAAAAGCAGGATACGATGTCATCGGGGTGACCATGCAGATCTGGCAGGATGAGGCCGAGACAGTCCAGGAGGAAAACGGGGGCTGTTGCGGCCTTTCTGCTGTTGATGATGCAAGGCGCGTGGCACAGGTGCTGGACATTCCCTATTATGTCATGAACTTTAAAAAAGAGTTCCGTGAGAACGTCATGGACTATTTCACGAACGAATATCTCTGCGGCAGAACACCGAACCCGTGTATCGCCTGCAACCGCTACGTGAAATGGGAAGCGTTGCTTCAGCGCAGTCTTTCCATTGGAGCGGACTACATTGCGACCGGACATTATGCAAGAATCGAACAGCTTGCCAATGGACGGTATGCGATTGCAAATTCGGTAACAGCGGCAAAAGACCAGACGTATGCACTGTATAATCTGACCCAGGAGCAGCTTTCGCATACGCTGATGCCGGTCGGAGACTACACAAAAGATCAGATTCGTGAGATTGCAGCCAAAATCGGTCTTCCGGTAGCAAAAAAGAAGGATTCCCAGGAAATCTGCTTCGTGCCGGATCAGGATTACGCTTCCTTTATCCAGAACGAGACAGGAATCGTGGCACCGAAAGGCAATTTCGTGAATACAAAGGGTGAAATCCTCGGTACCCATGAGGGGATTACCCATTACACCGTAGGACAGCGCCGCGGGCTCGGCCTTCCGATGGGACACCGCGTGTTCGTACTGGAAATCCGTCCGGAGACGAACGAGGTTGTGGTCGGCGAAAATGAAGAGGTTTTCGCAAAAGTAGTAAAAGCAAACAAAGTAAACTATATGGCAATTCCGCCGCTGGAACTTGGAGAAGAGCTCTCCTGCACCGCAAAAATCCGGTACGGCCACAAAGGCTCCCCGTGCGTGATCAAACGGACCGGGGAAGATGAGATTACCTGTACCTTCCCGGACGGCGTGCGTGCTCCGACACCGGGACAGGCTGTTGTCTTCTACGTGGACGGCTGTGTCGGCGGAGGCGGAACGATTACGGAGGCCGAAAGATGAAAATAGCGGACTGTCATATGCACAGTTTCTTTTCAAGTGACAGCGAAGCACCAACAGAAGAGATGGTAAAACGGGCAGTCGAGCTGGGACTTCCGGCAATCTGCCTGACGGATCACTACGATATGGATTACAGTACCGGCGAGTTCCAGCTTGATACACCGGCATATGCGGCAAAAATCCGGGAACTGCAGGAAAAATACCGCGACAGAATCGATATCCGATTCGGCGTGGAACTGGGACTGCAGCTCCACTTAAAAGAACGGATGGAAGAGTATGTAAATGCGTGGCCGTTCGACTATGTGATCGGCTCCATGCATGTCATTGACGGAAAAGACCCCTATTATGAGGATGCTTTCCCGGACTGGACAGCAGAAGAGCTGTACCGGGCGTATTTTCGGGCTACAGCAGAAAATATCCGGTTCTTCCACAATTTCCAGACGCTTGGTCATCTGGATTATGTGGTACGCTACTGCAGAGAAAAGGGAAAAGATTACAGCTACCGCGCATTTGCGGACGAGATCGATACCATTTTAAAAGAGCTAATTCAGTACGATATCGCGCTGGAAATCAACACCGGCGGCTACAAGGCAGGCCTTGGCGTGCCGAATCCGACGCCGGATGTCATCAGAAGATACCGGGAACTGGGCGGCGAAAAGATCACCTTCGGTGCCGATGCCCACAAACCGGAACATATAGCGTTTCATTTCGCGGACGCGGCAGCCATCGCGCAGGAAGCCGGATTCCGGTACTACGTGCGGTTTAAAGAGAAGAAGCCGGAATATCTGCCGATCCAATAGAAAACGCGCAGGAAAAGCCGGAAAAAGCCCCAGAAAGGCTGGATTCCGGCTTCTTCTGCAATAGACGGATCTTTCGAAATTTTGCAGAAATACGGATTGGCATCCGGCTTCTTCACAAATTTTAGAAATAATTTCGTATTTTCTTGAAAATAGAACTTGAATTTTCCGACGAAATTAGGTATTATACAGATAAGGTTGATGTTTCTTTAACAAAGTACAGAGACTCAAAATTAAAATTCACTTTTTAGGAGGAATTGAAAATCATGGCAGTAAAAGTAGCAATCAATGGTTTTGGCCGTATCGGACGTCTTGCATTCAGACAGATGTTTGGAGCAGAAGGTTATGAAGTAGTAGCAATCAACGATTTAACATCCCCGAAGATGTTAGCTCATCTGTTAAAATATGACTCTTCTCAGGGAAAATATGCTCTGGCTGATACCGTAACATCTGATGAGGATTCCATCACAGTAGATGGCAAAAACATCAAAATCTATGCTTTCCCGGATGCTAACAACTGCCCATGGGGAGAGCTTGGCGTAGACGTAGTTCTGGAGTGCTCCGGATTCTACACCTCCAAAGCAAAAGCTCAGGCACACATCAATGCAGGCGCTCGTAAAGTAGTTATCTCCGCTCCGGCTGGTAACGACCTTCCGACCATCGTTTACAATGTAAACCATGAGACCCTGACAGCAGACGATAACATCATCTCCGCTGCATCCTGCACCACAAACTGCCTTGCACCTATGGCAAAAGCTCTGAACGAACTGGCTCCGATCAAATCCGGTATCATGGTTACTATCCATGCTTACACTGGAGATCAGATGACTCTGGACGGACCGCAGAGAAAAGGCGATCTGAGAAGATCCCGTGCAGCTGCAGTTAACATCGTTCCAAACAGCACCGGTGCTGCAAAAGCAATCGGCCTTGTTATTCCGGAACTGAACGGCAAACTGATCGGTTCTGCACAGCGTGTTCCAACCCCAACCGGTTCTACCACAATCCTTACAGCAGTTGTAGAAGGAACTGTAACTGTTGACGAGATCAACGCAAAAATGAAAGCATCTGCAACCGAGTCCTTCGGATACAACACAGATGAAATCGTATCCAGCGACATCGTTGGTATGAGATATGGTTCTCTGTTCGATGCAACTCAGACCATGGTTCTTCCGCTGGACAACGGAACAACAGAGGTACAGGTTGTTTCTTGGTATGATAACGAGAACTCCTACACAAGCCAGATGGTTCGTACCATCAAATACTTCAGCGAGTTAGCATAATTTAACAAACTGAACGGCAAAATTTCAGAGCCCAAAGGGTCCGGTCTGTTAAGGACCGGGCCCTTTTTGCGAATGCGGCGGAAAAATACGGCACAAAAACAGCCCTTTTCCGTGTGCAAAAATTATAAACTGCATTTTTAAATAAGGACCGCGATGCCGCAAAAACAAAGAAACGGCGCGGCAGATGCAGTTGGATATATGGAGGGAAACGCCCATGTTAAACAAAAAAACCGTAGATGATATCAACGTAAAAGGAAAAAGAGTCCTTGTAAGATGCGACTTCAACGTTCCGCTGATCGATGGAAAAATCACAGATGAGAACCGTCTGGTAGCTGCTCTTCCGACGATCAAAAAACTGATCGCTGACGGCGGAAAAGTAATTCTCTGCTCTCATCTTGGAAAACCGAAAGGAGAACCAAAACCAGAGCTTTCTCTTGCACCGGTTGCAGTTCGCCTTTCTGAGCTTCTCGGACAGGAAGTTAAATTTGCAGCAGATCCTGAGGTTGTAGGACCGAACGCAAAAGCAGCTGTTGAGGCTATGAAAGACGGAGATGTAATCCTTCTGGAGAACACCCGTTATCGTGCAGAAGAGACCAAAAACGGTGAGGAGTTCAGCAAAGAACTGGCTTCCCTGTGCGACGTATTCGTAAATGATGCATTCGGAACCGCACATCGTGCTCATTGCTCCAATGTTGGTGTTACTAAATATGTTGACACTGCAGTTGTTGGTTATCTGATGGAGAAAGAGATCGCATTCCTTGGAAATGCTGTCAACAATCCGGAGCGTCCGTTTGTTGCCATCCTTGGCGGATCCAAAGTATCCAGCAAGATTTCTGTTATCGACAACCTGATCGATAAAGTTGATGTCCTGATCATCGGCGGTGGTATGGCTTATACCTTCGCAAAAGCAGCAGGCGGCACCGTTGGTGATTCTCTGCTTGAGATGGATTATCTGGATTATGCAAACAAAATGAAAGAAAAAGCAGCAGCAAAAGGCGTGAAACTGCTTCTTCCGGTAGACAACGTTGTTGCAGATGCATTCTCAAACGACGCAAATACACAGGTTGTTCCGGCCGGACAGATTCCGGATGGCTGGGAAGGTCTGGATATCGGACCGGAAACTGCAAAACTGTTCGCTGATGCTGTTAAAACTGCTAAAACCGTTGTATGGAACGGACCGATGGGATGCTTCGAGATGCCGAAATTCGCAGCAGGAACCAAAGCAGTTGCAGCAGCACTGGCTGAAACAGATGCAGTTACGATCATCGGCGGCGGAGATTCCGCAGCAGCTGTAAATCAGCTTGGATATGGCGATAAGATGACTCATATCTCCACTGGCGGCGGCGCTTCCCTGGAATTCCTGGAAGGAAAAGAACTGCCGGGCGTTGCAGCAGCAAACGACAAATAAAACAACGATTCAGAGCGCAAGCGGAATCGAGAGGTGGCTCTGAACCGGCTCTGAACCGTTTCAATAAGTAAAACTAAGGAGATCAAACGATCATGGCAAGAAAGAAAATTATCGCCGGAAACTGGAAAATGAACATGACTCCGAGCGAGGCAGTAGAGTTAGTTAATACATTAAAACCACTGGTGGCAAATGACGACGTTGACGTTGTTTTCTGCGTACCGGCCATCGATATCATCCCGGTTGTAGAGGCTGCAAAAGGCTCCAACATCCAGATTGGTGCTGAAAATATGTATTTCGAGGAGAAAGGTGCTTTCACAGGCGAAATCTCCCCGGCTATGCTGACAGACGCTGGTGTGAAATACGTTGTACTTGGCCACTCTGAGAGAAGAGAATACTTCGCAGAGACCAGCGAGACCGTAAACAAAAAAATGCTGAAAGCTTTCGAGCACGGCATCACCCCGATCATGTGCTGCGGAGAAACTCTGGAGCAGAGAGAGCAGGGTGTAACGATGGATTTCATCCGTCAGCAGGTAAAGGTTGGATTCCTGAATGTAACAGCAGATCAGGCAAAAACAGCCGTTATCGCTTACGAGCCAATCTGGGCAATCGGAACCGGCAAAACTGCTACAACAGAGCAGGCTGAGGAAGTTTGCAAAGGCATCCGCGAGTGCATCGCTGAAATCTATGATGATGCAACAGCAGCAGCTATCCGTATCCAGTACGGCGGCTCTGTAAACGCAAAAACCGCACCGGAACTGTTCGCACAGGAGAACATCGACGGCGGTCTGGTAGGCGGAGCATCCCTGAAACCAGATTTCGGAGCTATCGTAAACTACAATAAATAATTAGATTTTGTACGAAATCAATCAATAAAACAGGCTAAAACGCCACCAAACACGGTGAAATTTGGCAGAAATGTCAAAGGGAAAGTGTTTGGTGGCGTTTGCTGTTTTACGACGTGATGGCAATACCGCTCTTTAGGATCTGGCGTAATAAACTTCTGCAATGCTTTTTCGCACTTGCGGACATCTTCCACATGTGATATGATGGGAACGACAAAAAGTGTCGGAAAAACCGCATGATAGAGGGAAAAAACGCGGCAAATCAGACGACGCGAAAGAAAGCATAAAGGAGAATATGATTATGGCAAGAGAAATCATTAATACAGAAAAAGCACCGGCAGCAATCGGACCTTATGTACAGGCGGTCGCAGACAACGGCCTTTTATTTATTTCCGGACAGCTTGGCTTTGATGTAGAGCATGACAGCGTGATCCCGGAAACCGTAGAAGAGCAGGCAACCCTCTCTTTAAAGAATCTGGACGCAATCATGACAGCAGCAGGAACTGACCGCACGAAAGTGATGAAAACAACCATTTTCCTGACCGATATGAACGATTTTGCCAAGGTAAATGAAGTATACGGTGCTTTCTTTGGCGAGTCCAAACCGGCTCGTTCCTGTGTAGCAGTTGCCGCTCTTCCGAAAGCAGCAAAAGTGGAAATTGAATGCATCGTATCCCTGAAATAAGAGAGAGAGATGAGTATGGCAGAGGAAAGAGTAATTAAAATCGGAATGCTGGGTCTTGGTACTGTCGGTACCGGTGTGTATAAAGTGCTGAAAAGCCAGCAGGAGGAAATGCTTCCGAAGCTGGGAGCACGTGTAGAGCTGAAAAAAATTCTTGTGCGCAATGTGGAAAAAGCAGCTGCAAAGGTTGACGATCCCTCCATCATTACCACCAGCTTCGAGGAGATTACCAATGACCCGGAAATCGAGATTGTTGTTGAGGTTATGGGTGGAAAACAGCCGGCCATGAATTACATTCTTGCCTGCCTGGATGCTGGAAAGAATGTTGTAACGGCAAATAAAGATCTGGTGGCATCCGAGGGCAAAAAAATCCTTGCAACAGCAAAGAGAAACGGAAAAGATTTTCTCTATGAGGCATCCGTGGCGGGAGGAATTCCGATCATCCGTCCGGTGAAACAGTGCCTTGCCGCCAATCATATCACAGAGCTGATGGGTATTTTCAACGGTACCACAAATTTCATTCTCACAAAAATGTCGCAGGAAGGCATGGAGTTTGGTGATGCGCTCCGTCTGGCGCAGGACATGGGTTATGCAGAAGCAGACCCGACCGCAGATGTGGAAGGTCTTGATGCCGGCCGCAAGGTAGCAATCCTAGCTTCGGCAGCGTTCAACTCCAGAGTGACATTTGAAGATGTTTACACCGAAGGCATTACCAAAATCACGGCGACTGATATCGAGTATGCAAAAGAGATGGGATGCACGATCAAGCTGCTCGGCGTGGCAAAAGATACCCCGGAAGGAATCGAAGCCCGCGTTCATCCGATTCTGATCGACAGCAATCATCCGCTCGCGACTGTCAATGATTCCTACAATGCCGTATTCCTGACAGGCGATGCCGTACAGGATACGATGTTTTACGGACGAGGTGCCGGAGAGCTTCCGACTGCGAGTGCCGTTGTGGGCGATATTTTCGATGTTGTGCGCAATATTTTATGGAACTGCTGCGGCAGAATCGGCTGCACATGCTACCGGGAATGCCCGATCAAGCGTGTCGGCGAAATTAAGTCGAAATATTTTGTACGCATGCAGATTGAAAATCGGTATGGAACGCTGGCATCGGTAGCTTCTGTCTTTGGAAACAACAAGGTTTCGATTGCACAGATGCTTCAGAAACGTGTCAATGGAAAATACGCCGAGATCGTCGTCATTACGGACGAGGTCAAAGAGCGCCATTTTGAGGATGCCATGCAGATTTTAGGCGGAATGTCGATGATCCAGGAGATTTCTTCGACAATCCGGGTATACTAACAAAATGTAACAATTCAGAGCCATGCGAAATGGAAGAAAAATCGCGAATCCTGCTTGCATGAAGGAGCGCTTTTTCTTGAGTTTCATATGGCGAAAAGCAACATCGAGATGCAGCGTAAGCGGAATCGAGACGGGGCTCTGGATTGTTACCCAAAATTTAAGTAAAGAAGGGAATTCACAATGAGTAAAAAACCAACCGTATTAATGATTCTTGACGGATATGGACTGAATGACAAATGCGAGCATAACGCTGTCTGCGAAGCGAAAACTCCGATTATGGACCAGCTGATGAGCCAGTGCCCGTACGTAAAAGGACAGGCCAGCGGACTTGCTGTAGGTCTTCCGGACGGACAGATGGGTAACTCTGAGGTAGGCCATCTGAACATGGGCGCAGGCCGCGTTGTATATCAGGAGCTGACCAGAATCACGAAAGCAATCCAGGACGGCGATTTCTTCGAGAATGAAGAGCTGGTAAAGGCTGTTGAAAATGCAAAAGCAAATAATTCCGCACTGCACCTGTTCGGACTTCTCTCTGACGGCGGTGTTCACAGCCACATCACCCACGTATTCGGACTTCTGGAGCTGGCAAAACGTAAGGGTCTCGAGAAAGTTTATGTACACTGCTTCCTGGATGGCCGTGACACTCCTCCGGCATCCGGAAAATCTTATGTAGAGCAGCTGCAGGCAAAAATGGATGAGATCGGTGTCGGCGAAATCGGCGTAATCTCCGGCCGTTACTATGCAATGGACCGTGATAACCGCTGGGATCGTGTCGAGCTGGCTTACAAAGCTCTGACAAAAGGGGAAGGCGTAGAAGGAACCGATGCAGCAGAGGCTGTTCAGGCTTCCTATGATGCTGAAAAAACCGATGAGTTCGTTCTGCCGACCGTTCTGCAAAAAGACGGAAAACCGGTTGCAACGATTCAGGATAAAGATTCTGTAATTTTCTTCAACTTCCGCCCGGACCGTGCAAGAGAGCTGACAAGAGCATTCTGCGCAGATGAGTTCACCGGATTCGAGAGAGAAAAACGTCTGGATCTGACCTACGTATGCTTCACGGAATACGATGAGACTATCCCGAACAAATCCGTTGCATTCAAAAAAGAAGAGATCACCAACACCTTCGGTGAGTATCTGGCAGCACATAACATGACTCAGGCACGTATTGCTGAGACCGAGAAATATGCACATGTAACCTTCTTCTTCAACGGCGGCGTTGAGGAGCCAAATAAAGGTGAGGACAGAATCCTTGTAAAATCCCCGAAGGTTGCTACTTATGACCTGAAACCGGAGATGAGTGCTTACGAAGTATGCGACAAGCTGACCGATGCCATCCGTTCCCAGAAATACGATGTCATCATCATCAACTTTGCAAATCCGGATATGGTTGGCCATACCGGCGTTGAGAGCGCAGCAATCCAGGCAGTTGAGGCTGTTGATGAGTGCGTAGGCAAAGCAGTGGAGGCATTAAAAGAGGTTGACGGCCAGATGTTCATCTGTGCGGACCACGGAAATGCAGAGCAGCTTGTAGATTACGAGACCGGCGAGCCATACACCGCTCATACCACCAATCCGGTTCCGTTCATTCTGGTTAATGCAGACCCATCCTACACGTTAAGAGAGGGCGGATGCCTGGCAGACATCGCACCGACCCTGATCGAGCTGATGGGAATGGAGCAGCCAAAAGAAATGACAGGAAAATCCCTGCTGATTAAGAAATAAAGAGAAATCGTGAAAATGTCCCTGCCGGATTCGTTTTGAAACGGGTGCGGCAGGGATATTTTATTATAATAATCTGAAAATAAAAATAATTACGCAATAAGAGACAGAATAAAAATGGAAAACAGGTAAAAAATCAAAATAAGGTGTTGACAAACGGTGAGAAAACTGATATAGTAAAGTCAACAAAAGAAAACGGAAGAAAAAAAACAGAAAGAGAGGACGGACCACCGAGAACATAACGAATTACCCCATAAACTAAGAAAGCGAAGGTATGGACCCAAGAAAACGTAACGAAGTACCCCAAAGCGAAACAAAAGAACAAAAAAAAGAAAGGATTCAGTCCAATGCACAGTTCTAACTTATGAAAGCCATCCGAAAATGGAAAAATCGGATGGCTTTCATATTGCGTTTTTTTATGTTTGAAAAGAATAAGGACTGGAAAAAAGAGGTTTCGACAGAGAGAGCAACATATTTTTCCCATAGCACGGTCATACTGTGAACGCAGAGAAGAAACTTGGTTACTGTTCACTTTGCAGCAAAACAGGAGGGAAAACTATGTTTCGATATTTACCAATTCGAAGCGTGACAGGAAGAGAAATTCTGGATTCGCGCGGAAATCCGACCGTAGAGGTGGAAGTGGCCGTCGGGGAGGGGATTCTCGGGCTGGAAGGCCATATGGGGCGTGCCCAGGTGCCGTCCGGGGCATCGACAGGAAAATTTGAGGCACTGGAAAAAAGAGATCAGGAAGTGCGCTATCTGGGGCAGGGCGTGAGAAAGGCTGTAGAAGCGGTCAATACCGTGCTGGCCGATGCCGTTGTCGGCGAGAATGCGCTCGAGCAGGAGCGGATTGACCATATCCTGTGCCAGGCAGACGGAACCGAAACGAAAGAAAACCTCGGGGCAAACGCCATTCTCGGTGTCTCACTTGCTGTGGCGCGCGCGGCGGCAAATGCGCTTCATCTGCCGCTGTACCAGTACCTGGGCGGCTGCCACACAAGCCGTATGCCCGTGCCGATGATGAATATTTTAAACGGCGGCCGTCATGCCGACAACACCGTCGATCTGCAGGAATTTATGATTATGCCGTGTGGCGCTCCCTCATTCCGGGAGGGTCTTTCCATGTGCGCGGAGATTTACCATACGCTGAAGCAGCTCCTGAAGGAGAAGGGATACTCGACTTCTGTCGGCGATGAGGGCGGCTTTGCGCCGGATTTAAAGGATTCCGATGAAGCACTGCAGCTCATTGTCAACGCGGTCCAGAAAGCCGGCTATGCGCCCGGAAACGACGTGATGATCGCGATCGATGCGGCGGCAAGCGAGCTCTACGAGGAGAGCAGGAACGTCTACTACTTTCCCGGGGAATCCCGTCAGTGCGGAAAGACAGTATTTCGGGATACCGCAGAAATGGTTGCCTACTATGAGGAACTGATCGAAAAATACCCGATCGTATCCATCGAAGACGGGCTGTGCGAGGACGATTTCGAAGGCTGGAAACAGATGACGGAAGCGCTCGGGAACAGAGTACAGCTGGTCGGGGATGATCTGTTTGTGACGAATGTAAGAAGGCTTTCCTGCGGCATTGCACTTGGCACGGCAAATGCGGTTCTGATCAAGGTAAACCAGATCGGAACGCTCTCTGAGGCGCTGGATGCGGTGGAGATGGCGCAGAGAGCAGGGTACCGCGCCGTCATTTCCCACCGGTCCGGAGAGACAGAGGATGATTTTCTGGCAGACCTTGCCGTCGCGACAGGCGCCGGCCAGATCAAAACCGGAGCACCGTGCCGGTCGGAGCGGAATGCGAAATACAATGAGCTTCTCCGCATCGAGGAACGCCTCGGTGAGGAAGCGAAATACCGGAATCCGTTCCCGCAAAAGGGAACCGGCGTAAGAGAATGGTGAAAACCGGCGTAAAATAGGCAAATAACAGTTGAAATCATTCTTCCGCTATGGTAAAATAATATAAGTTGGCCGTAGGAGGTGTAATTGTGGAAATTTTAAGAACGATTTTGACAGTCATTTATGTCATTGATTGTATTGCTTTAACCGTTGTTGTATTGATGCAGGAAGGAAAACAGCAGGGTCTCGGTGCTATCGCAGGTATCTCAGACACTTACTGGGGAAGAAACAAAAGCCGTTCTGCAGAAGGAACTCTGATCCGTGCAACAAAAATCATGGCAGTTCTGTTTATTGTACTGTCGGTTGTATTAAACATGAATTTTTAGCAAAGTAAAGACATCCTTATTCCCACGAGAAGGCGTAAGGGTGTCTTTTTCTACAAAGAGGAGATAATAGATGAAAGATAATAAGAAGAAAAAAGATCGGAGGAAATATCCGCAGGGCAGTGCGGCGTCCCATGCAGGACAGAACAGCGGGAACCATGGCGGTCATGCGGGCCATCCGCGTTCCAGAAGTTCGAAACTGCTGAAAAACCGCAAGACGCTGCTCGTGGATCTCGTAAGCTCGAAAAACTATGAGCCGATGCGTCTGAAAGACATTGCCATGCTGCTGCAGGTGCCGAAAGCAAAACGGTCGGAGCTTGCGGAGGTTATGGAAATCCTGGTAAAAGAAGGAAAAATCGATGTGATCTCCGACGGCCGTTACCAGAAGAGCCGCGGTGCATCCACAACGACGGAAAAACGGGAAAAAAGAGACCGCCGCGCCGGAGAGCAGGGCAGAAGAGGACGCGATGACCGATTCCGCAGAAAGAATGGAAAGGACGGCGACACAGAGAAGAAGCCGCGTATCCAGACTGTCGATATCCAGGCAGTCGTGGACGCTTACCAGATCCCGGAGGAGTTCCCGGCACGCGTGATCACACAGGCAGAAAAATGCCCGGAGGAAGTAATTCCAAACGATTACAACGGCCGCCTCGATCTAAAAAGCTGGCAGATGGTGACAATCGACGGCGAGGATGCCAAAGACCTCGATGACGCCGTATCCGTCACAAAAGCGGGCGATACGTGGACGCTTGGCGTTCATATTGCTGATGTCAGCAACTATGTGCAGGAAAATTCCGCCCTCGACCGTGAGGCGTTAAAGCGCGGCACCAGTGTCTATCTGCCGGACCGCGTCATTCCGATGCTGCCGAAGCGTCTGTCAAACGGCATCTGTTCCCTGAATGAAGGAAAGGAGCGCCTGGCACTCTCCTGTATTATGACGATCAACGAGAAAGGCCGTGTGATCGGCCATCAGATCGCTGAGACGGTGATCCGCGTGGACCGCCGCATGACATACACCGCCGTCAATGCAATCCTGACCGAGCCGGAAGCACATCCGAAGCTGCTGGAGGAATATCATGAGCTGGTTCCGATGTTCCGCCAGATGCAGGAACTGTCTGCACTGATCCGGAGCTGTCGGAAAGAACGCGGAGCAATTGATTTTGAATTCCCGGAGAGCAAAGTAATTCTTGATGCAGAAGGGACGCCGGTGGAGATCCGTCCGTATCCGTCGAACGTGGCAACACGGATGATCGAGGACTTCATGCTGATGGCGAACGAGACCGTGGCAGAGGAATACTGCACACGCGAAATCCCGTTCTTATACCGGACGCATGACAAGCCGGACGGAGACCGCATGGAGGCAACGCTGATGCTGATCCGTGAACAGGGCATCAAAGTCGAAAAGCGTTCTCATGAGATTACGCCGGGTGAGGTGCAGAAGATTCTCACCAGCATCGAGGGAACCCCGGAAGAGCCGCTGATCAGCCGCCTGCTGCTCCGGTCGATGGCAAGAGCCATTTATACCCCGGAATGCAGCGGCCACTTCGGACTGGCAGCGTCATATTACTGCCATTTTACCTCACCAATCCGCCGTTACCCGGATCTGCAGATCCACCGCATTATCAAGGATGATCTGCGGGGACGTCTCGACAAGGGCGGCAGAATCGGCAAATATTCGTCCATTTTGCAGCATGTGGCGGAGCAGTCGAGTGCGATGGAGCAGCGTGCTGCAGAGGCAGAAAGAGAGGCTGTGAAGCTGAAGAAAGCCGAATATATGCTGGAGCATGTCGGCGAAGAGTACGACGGCGTCATTTCCGGCGTGACCGGATGGGGCTTCTATGTGGAGCTGCAAAATACCGTTGAGGGACTCGTTCACATCATGACACTGAAAGACGATTATTATAATTTTGATGAAGAAAATTACCGTCTGGTCGGAGAGCAGCACGGAAGAGTATTCCGCCTTGGTGAGCCGGTGCGTGTCCGTGTACGAAACGCCGAGCCTGCCAACCGGACAATCGATTTTACGTATGTAGAAAAAGAAACCGAGACAGAATAAATCCCTGGAGGAAAAAGCTATGGCAAAACAAAAAGGAAATCGAATGATTGCCAACAATAAAAAGGCATATCATGACTATTTTATCGAGGATAAATACGAGGCCGGCATCTCCCTTGCCGGTACCGAGGTAAAATCCCTCCGCATGGGAAAATGCAGCATCAAGGAATCCTTCATCCGCATTGAGCGTGATGAGGTATTCATATACGGCATGCACATCAGTCCGTACGAGAAGGGCAACATATTCAATAAAGACCCGCTGCGCATCCGGAAACTGCTGCTGCACGACTATGAGATCCGCAAACTTGAGGCGCAGATCAAGGAAAAAGGCTACACGCTCGTTCCGCTGCAGGTGTATTTTAAAGGCAGCCTCGTAAAAGTCGAGATCGGTCTGGCACGCGGTAAAAAACTGTATGATAAACGGCAGGATATCGCAAAGAAGGATCAGAGACGTGAGGCGGAGAGAGATTTCAAAGTTAAAAATCTGTATTAAAAATCCTTGACAAAAAGTATGGGGAAAGACTATAATACGATATACGGCAGTTGAAAGAGAGTTTTCACTGCACCGGGACGATCTGTTTGCGTCCCCGTATCAAAGAAAAGCGTCTGTAGAACCAGCACGGGCTTGTACTGGTTTCGACGGGGGTTTTGAAGTTTGGGAAGCCATTCGTGGACTCCGGGACCGCGTCATCAACCTGGAACCTAAATTTAAACGCAGACGATAATTACGTAGCGTACGCTGCCTAAGTGCGGCGTTGTCAGCTGAATAGTTTTCCGCGGCTATTCTCCTGGCATCAAACAGATGCGGAGCACTTCGTTTCCAAAGCTTTGCGGAGATGGAAGATTTTATGAAGCTACCGAAGCGGCAAGCCTGTCATCCGGCGTGCCGATGGGGGAACCTTTAATAGAATGACTGTAATGGGAGATGCCTGAATGAATAGGCTTTCGGACAGGGGTTCGATTCCCCTCAGGTCCATACCTGAAAAACCGCTAAAATCCAGTGTTTTAGCGGTTTTTTTGTACATTTTTGATGGAAAAAACAGGGCAAAAATGCCGCTTTAGACCGTTTCAGACCGTTTAAAACCGCATGAATTTTGGTCAAAAAAGAAAGGAAAAATTCGAAATTTTGTCAAACTTTATCTTTATTCGCACTGTTAAGAACGTAAAAGAGACCGTTTCAAAGTGCTGCAGGCACATGAAGTAGAGATACTTGATGTGCCTGCTTTTTTGTACAATAGGAAAGTTCGACTTCCGTCGAACTCTTGATAAAAAGAGCCCGCACAAAGGCGGGCATGGCAAACAGACGATAGATTAAAAGAAGTCAATGTAAAAGCCTTCTTCAAATTCATCCTTATCAAGATCGTCATCTTCGGTAAGAAAATAGTGCATATGCACTATTTAAAAACGGTGGCTCCGTATAACAAAGATTTCTGTTCACAATATAAAAAAATATCCAGCAGGTTAACTTTTGAAGCGGTAAAACAAATGCTTAAGGATGTTTTGAGTTGGTAAGGGACTAATAGATTCTGTACTTTTCGCCCTATGATTGAATCTGATCATGCGCGAGAAAAGGAAAATAATAGAATTGACAGACTTGAAAAAATGAATTACGATTTTTAAAAGTACTGCATTGCTTGAATGAGAATTATATGTTAAGGTAACAGATATAAAGAGAACTTTAAGCATTGATTTATTAAAATAAACACGGATAGCGAGGTGTATTTATGACCATAGAAGAAATTCTTGCAGGAGAATCCAAAAACGTAGAATTCAAAGAGAACCTGCCGGAAAAGAGCATCAAATATATGAAGTCTGTGGTTGCCTTTGCAAATGGAACCGGAGGAAAAATTATTTTTGGAATTGCGGATAAAACCCGAGAAGTGGTTGGCTTTGACAAGGAAGATGTATTCAAAAAGATGGATGCGATTGCCAATGCCGTCTCGGATAGCTGTGAACCGGCAATTATTCCAGATATTACGCTGCAGACAGTTGATGGCAAGACGGTTATTGTGGCAGAAATTTCTGAAGGCAGACAGCGGCCATATTACATTAAAGCGCTTGGACGAGAGAGAGGCGTATATGTCCGTGTTGCTGGAACAACCCGGCTTGCTGACGAGTATATGATCAAAGAGCTGATGCTTGAGGGAAGCAATCGTTATTTTGATCAGGCGTTATGTACTGGACTGAGTGTTACAGAAGAAGAAATTGATACGCTTTGTAAAGCGATGAAGGAGCAGGCAGTCAAAAATGCCCATAATGAGGAGCAGAAAGCATCGGTAAAAGACGTTGGAAAGCAGCAGCTTCGATCATGGGGTATTTTGATTGAACGTGATGGAAAAGACTACCCTTCTAACGCTTATGCTATCTTAACGGGCTGTGGAGGGCTTCATGTTGCCATTCAGTGCGGTGTGTTTAAGGGAACAACGAAAGCGGTTTTTGTTGATCGAAGGGAATATACGGGTCCTTTGTGGGAACAAATAGAGGAAGCATTTCAGTTTGTTCTGCGAAATATTCATCTGGGAGCTACGCTTGTCGGCATTTACCGTCAGGATATTTATGAAATCCCGCCGGATGCAATTCGTGAGTTGATTATCAACGCGGTGGTGCATCGCAGCTATCTGGATCATGGTACAATACAGGTTGCGGTGTATGACAACCGACTGGAAATCACATCGCCGGGGAAATTGCCGATGGGACAAACGTTGGAGCGTATGAAAGAAGGCTATTCCAAAATCAGGAATGAAGCCCTTGCACATGCCTTTTCGTATATGAATCTGATTGAACATTGGGGAAGCGGGATTCCGAGAATTATAGACAAGGTAAAATCTGCTGGACTACAGGAACCGGAGTTTATCGGTGGAGAAGTTGACTTGCGTATCAATATCTATCGAGGACAAAACGATACAAATAACGCCAGAATCAACGCCAAGAAAACAAAAAATGGCGTTAATGATATAAAAAATGGCATTGATGGCGTTAAAATATCACGAACGAAGGAACAGGTTCAGATAGAAAAACTGTTACAGGCTATAGAAAAGAACCCATTTGCAACCCAGGCGTATTATGCGGAACAGATCGGTGTGTCCAAAAGAACTGTTTCACGAATATTTGTTTCTTTACAGCAAAATGGTGTGTTGGTACAAAATGGAACAAACAGAAAATCGAATTGGGTAATCACAAAGTAGGAGAAACAGAAGAATGCAAAAATTGGTCGATGCAGATGCCTGTCCGGTAATTGAGACGGTTGAGAAAATTGCAAAAGAGCATTGTGTTCCGGTAACACTGTTGTGCGATACCAATCATGATTTGATATTTGATATCGGATTATAGCGAAATAGTCGTGGTTGGTGATGGAGCAGATGCTGTGGATTATGAACTGATCCGTGTCTGTCATAAAGGCGATATTGTCGTATCGCAGGATTATGGTGTGACGGCGATAGCGTTGGGAAGAGGTTCTTATGCGATTCATCATTCTGGTAAATGGTACACGAATAAGAATATCGATTAGATGCTCATGGAGCGTTATTTAAACAACGAAGTGAAAAAATACCCGCATCATCGTGTCAGAAGGACAAAGAAGCGAAAAAAAGGCGGATACTGAGGGATTTGAACAGTCTTTTGAAAAAATGTTAGGGATGATACAGGAGAAAGAAGGAAAAGAGTTTAGAAGATAAAATTATCAGAGAGTGAAATAAAGTGATTTGATAATATTAGGAGATATGCCCGGATGCTATTTTTCAAAAAGGAAAAAGTGTCAGGGCATTTTTATGTGCAAAACTAATAAAAATAATTCTGAAAATATAGTAAAAATAAGCATATTGTCAAATGAAACGGAGGGTATATAATAAAATATAGAAATATAAGCGGTGAGAAAAATTGAAAGGAAAAGTGCCTATGAAAAAACTCGGAAAATATGGTAAAAAGGTATCCTGCGTGGTAATTGGAATGCTATGTGCAGCAGCGATTGGCGCCTGTGGAAGCACACAAAGTGGGTCCCAAGATGAAAAAGATGTGAGAAATGATATTTCTGTCTATGAAGAGGGAGCTGATTTGGAAGGAACGCTTACATATGGAACCTTATTTATTGAGCCGCAGACCCAGCATATGATTGATTTATTTATGAAGGAGCATCCAGGCGTAAAAATTGAAACAAAGGTTGTTTTTGACAATGATGTTACGGATGAACAGTATAATGAAGGCTTAAATACCTTGCTTACAGAACTTGTATCGGATCAACGGGCGGATATTTATGATGCAACGTATTTACCATCGGAAATTAAGACGAAAGGCAGCGGCTATTTCGAGGACTTAAATCAGTATATTGATGCAGATCCTAATTTTAACAGAGATGATTATTACGATAATATCCTGCGAGCAGCAGAAGTCGATGGAAAACTGTATCAAATTCCGGAAGGTTTTTATTATGTTATGCTTCGGTTGAATAGAAACATAACGGATGAACTGAATTATGAAGTCCCGGACGAAATGGATATCAATGATTTATATGAGTTATATCAGCAGGCCAAGCCAATTGCAGATGATGATTTTACGATTGATGTACAAAACAATATTTACGTGTTTCTGCCGATGACAGAGGACAGAGCTTATTTGAAGAAGGAAGAAGTAAATTTTGATTCAGAAAATTATGTGGATTTTCTGAGAAAAATGCAGGAACTGTATCAATATCAACCATCCTATGCGACCCATGCATTTACGGATATTAAAAGCTTTTCCGGAAAGAGTGTCCTGCTGAATACATTTACAAATTTACTCGAAGGTTCTACGAGCGGAATGTTTGAAGAAACCGATACGGCAACAAAACCGATCCTGTTGAAATCAACGGATGGAAAAATTCCTTTCTGGAGAATTGGTGAGGACTTTTCCATGAGTTCAGGCTGCAAAGATAAAGCGCTTGCATGGGAATTTATCAAATTCTGCATTGGTCAGAAACAATTTGAGTTCGAAGATGCAAACAGTGATTCTTACTACAGAAATTTCTTTACCTATGGCAGTATGCTGAACAAAGAAAACACACGGCAGCTTGTTGCGTATCAATTGGAAAATGATGACGACACAGCAGAAAAATGGGAAGCATACAATGAAAAAGTTTCTGCAAAAGCTTTTCGGGATTTACAGTTAGACAGTATTTTGACTGAAATTCGAAACGAATGTATGGAGCAGAAAATCACCCCAGAGGAATGTGCGAAGCTTTTTCAGCAAAGAGCAGAGCTTTATGTTAATGAGTAGAAGCTGTCCTTAATCCATGGAATCAGGTATATGAAATGAAAAAACGAAATTTTATTTATATGTGTTTTATCCTTCCAAGTTTTATCGGGATCATGGCTTTTTACATCGTGCCGTTTCTTCTGTCCTTGTATTTTGCAGTGATTGACAACATGATGAACAAGGAATGGGTGGGTCTTAAAAACTTTAAACTGTTATTCGAAAATGAGTTATTCCTTTCAGCACTCCGTAATACCGGAATTTTTTGCGGGATTGCAATACCGCTGGGAATGGCGATTGCTTTGCTTCTGGTACTGGTTTTGAAAAAGCAGAGGAGAGGTCGAATTCTTCTTATCCTGCTCCTGATCCCATTAATCGTTCCATCTGGAACGGTGATTGCTTTCTGGAAATATTTGTTTGAGAGAAATGGTTTTCTGGATGGGTTTTTACAGCTTTTTGGAAAAAACATGTTCGATATTGAGAATTCCAGATGGGCCATTTTGATTATTATCCTGATGTATCTGTGGAAAAATATCAGTTTTTCGATTGTCCTTTTCTGGTCCGGGATAAACTGGATTCCGCAGATCTATCATGAGCAGTGCCAGCTGGATGGAGCTACAGGGCGGCAGGAATTCCAATATATTACATGGATCTTATTAAAACCAACGACGTTAGTTGTGCTGTTGATGTCGATCGTGAATTCTTTTAAGGTTTTTAAAGAGATCTATATGCTGTATGGGGCCTATCCATCACCGTATGTTTATATGCTGCAGCACTATATGAATAACCAGTTTTTGTCACTTAATATGCAGAAATTGTCTGCTGCAGCATGGTGTATGTTTCTCATACTGGGAATCTTTCTGGGCATCATTTATCGGGTCCAGAGGAAGAATCTGGATTATTTGTAAAGATCTTTTGTGGGTGATTTTATGAAAAAGAGATATTCGAATTTTTTCGAAAAGCTGATCTGCATGGGAGCTGTCATTTTGGCAGTCATTCCGTTGTTGTTTGTGGCTGGAAAGTCGGTACAAGTTCCAGAAGAGTATCTTATATTGCTCTTTAAGAGACCTTTGTATTTGCGGATGATGTGGAATTCCCTGATTATTACTATTCCGGTTTTGATTGGACAGCTTTTGCTTGCACCGCTTGCCGCATACGGCTTTTGGCAATGCAGGTGGAAATACAAGGAGATTTTGTTCTATCTTTACATGATTGTCATGCTTATGCCGCTGCAGCTGACTTTAGTGCCAAATTATTTAGTGGCGAATTGGCTGGGCATTCAAAATTCGTCCTTGGCAATTATTCTTCCGGCAATGTTTCAGCCATTGGGGGTATTTCTGATTCGTCAGCAGATACAGGATTTTCCGCAGGAAACGTTAGAAGCAGCCAGACTGGACGGAGCCAGCGAATACAGAATTTATCGTTCCATTGTAAAGCCTAATTTGAGTTCAGCCATTGCTGCTGCATTAATCCTGATTTTTATTGACAATTGGAATATTGTAGACCAGGCGGTCATTTTTTTGAGAGAGCCATATCAGCAGCCGTTATCCGTGTATCTTTGCCAGATTTTAGAGGAACAGCCGGATATCTTTTATGCAGCGTCCGTTTTTTACGCAGTACCAGTTTTATTGATATTCTTAATGGGACAGGACTATTTGATACAGGGAATCAGTATGTCCGGTGTGAAAGCGTAGAGGGGAAGAAAGTACGATGAAGTTCAAAAAAATAAGTATAGGGTTAATCGCTCTGTGGTTTCTGTTTTTAACTGCCGCAACGTTTTGGTCGGTCAAAGAAGAGAACAAAACGCTTCCTTCCGTCTGGACAGAGGAGGCACAGGAAGGCAGCATTGAGTATGAATTTCCAGTTGATTTGGAAGTAAGCGCAGCTGATCAGGCAATTGGCTATATCAGCATGTATGATAACGTTCCGGAATCTTTGCTGCAGGAGGGCAGAGATCTTCTGGTTGGAAAAGTGTGTTCTGTCATTCGAAAGGATGATTTGTATGAGCTTACGGTAGATCTGTATGAAAAACATTCGATTGGTGAAAACGTTGAGGGAAAAATCGAAATCACTTCTGAAGATGTTTTTCCAAAAGTGATCACACGGCAGGCGATTCATGAAGGAGACTTTGGAAAAACGTGTGTCTATTATATTAAGCGTCAGAAGGGAGCCTGGGGGTATGAAAATATTCTGGAAGAAAAAGCTGTGACATGTTTTCCAAATAGAAATTCAGATTTCGTGGTACTTTTATCAGAAGTAGACGAACCGATGGTCGTAAGCACATCAGAATTGACAAATGGAGAACGGGTGAAATTAACAGAAAAAGATTAAGGAAAAGAATACAGCCTCACTACCGGGACTTTCAGGGGTGAGGCTGTTTCATTATGTTCTATGCATGTGCCGATTTGTACAGGCTTTAAAACACATTATCATCCGAATAATGCGTCATGATACCTTTCGCATTGTAGCCCAATATATTCCGTAACTTATCAATTGCATTTGCTTCTATATATTGATTATACCATAACCGCTTCATAAGAACTACGGTCCTAATCGTAAGAACTGGAAACATTGTGAATGACAATGAAAAATGTACGACTATCACCAAAGCCGGAAGCCTAGAAACAGGAGATGCGACCTTGACCGGCATTTTAATGGCGCTGGTGGCAGGATTTTTCGGTGTGCTGGAAGAAACCGTCCGCAGAAAAAACGCCAGTAATGCGGTGGTAATTTAAAAAATATGGAAACAAGGAACGATATAGCTTAACGGCTATGCCGTTCTTTGTTTTTTACTTAAGTACATGTTAGAAATTCCCTGGTATCTGACAATCACACATTATTTTTACGTAATTTAATGTGTGTTCGTCGCTTTACAGTTGACAATCACACATTATTTCAATATAATATAATGTGTGATTGTCAAAGAGGGGTGAGAAACATGAATGTTAAGGAGAAAATCAAAGAACTGCGAGAGGCGTCAGAGGACGGTACGATTACCGCAGCGCAAGTAACAGAAGCCGGACTGCACCGCAGCGTTTTACAGAAGTTTGTCAAGAGCGGCGAGATATACCGCTTCGGGCGTGGCCTGTATGTGTGGAGCGACGTATGGGAGGATGATTTCTACCTTTTACAGCGAAAGTATGGGCGCGGAATTTATTCGCACGATACTGCTTTGTATCTGCGGGGCTATTCGGATCGTACCCCGGCAAAATATACGATGACCTTTCCCAAAGGCTACAATGCTTCATCCTTGAAACGGGAAAATCTAATTGTCAAGCGCGTTGTGCCGGAGAACTATGAACTTGGCAGAATTGAAATGAAATCCCCATCCGGCAATCCAATTCGTGTTTACAATTTGGAACGGACGCTGTGTGACATCCTGCGCGGCAGCGGCAGTGATATACAGATTGTCGGAGAAGCTATGAAACGCTATGCAGCATCCAAGGATAAGAACATTCACAGACTGATGCAGTACGCAGATCAGCTTCGTGTGAAGCCCAAGGTGCTGCGATATATGGAGGTTTTGCTATAGACCGTTTCAGACCGAAAAAAATGGGGTCAAAATCGCGGCCGAAAATTAAGGGGAAAAGGAAAAATTTTCCATAAAAAAGTTGATTGTCTGATAGAAAAATGAAAAGGGGAGCAGATATGCAGTTACTAATCAAACAACGTGTATTTTCCTGGTCAGACATGTATGATATCTATGACGAGCAGGGGAACCAAAAGTATTTTGTGAAAAATGAATTTATCTCGCTGGGACACCGTCTGCATGTGTACGATGCGGCGCATAATGAAATTGGGTTTATCAAACAGAAATTATTTTGCTTTCTTCCGACTTTCGAAATTGAATGGAACGGGCAGTTAATGGGACATATCGAAAAACGTTTTGCACTGTTCCGCCCCAAATACGATGTAGATTTCATGGGATGGCGTGCAGAAGGTGACTTCATGGGATGGGATTACGATGTATATGAAGCCTGCAGTGCAGTCGTCCACGTACATAAAAAACTTCTGAGCTGGGGTGACATGTATGTCATCGAATATGATAATCCGAGCAATGAAATTCCGGCATTATTACTGGTGCTGGCGATCGATGCGGCAAACTGTTCACAAAATAATGGATAGCTGGTGGTGTCTGGAATGGCGTCAGGGGAGATGCGGATATGAGAACTTTGGGAAATATTCTGTGGTTTATATTTGGAGGCATGTTCGGCGGACTTGCATGGATTTTTGCAGGATGCATCTGGTGTATTACGATTGTTGGAATTCCGTTTGGACGGCAGTTTTTCAAGATGGCAAGGCTTTCGTTTATGCCATTTGGCACGAGTGTAATTGGATAAAAGGTGTATGGAAAAAGATCGGGTTACCGGTCTTTTTCTATGCATATCATGAGGCGGCCATTCCTTTGATGCAAATAGAAACATGATAAAAGTATTGCGCAGCAGAATAAAGTATGATACCATAAATTTACAGAAAAAATAAAGAAACGATAGAATATTCAGTATTAATTAAAAAATCAGGAAACAGAAGGGGGGAAGTTTATGAAGATAAGACAGACAATCTTTTTATTACCTTTGTTTTTGCTGGCGGGCTGCACATCTGCAGGAGGATCACAGAGCAGAGATCTGGATTTAAAGGAACTCTGTACAGAGGAGCAGGTTTTCCAGTATGCGGATTTTGAATGGGGAACGGATTCGGAACAGCTTTTCAAACAGAGCTTCCTGAAGTTTGATGAAAAAGATCTGGGACAGGGTGATGAGAGCAGCACAAAGACATACGAGAGCAAAGAAAAATTTTCCCTGGAAAATGCAGAATCTAACATGGATCTGGAATTTTCGGACGGTCAGCTGAGTCAGGTTTCCTTTACTTTTGACATCGAACAGGATGCCAATACATGGATTCAGAAAGAAGTAGACGAACTGAATTCTTTATACGGCGGAGGAATTGCAACTGGACTCGGAAATCAGATTTATCAGTGGCAGGGGGAGCAGGATACGGTTCTGCAGCTGACGGCTTTTAAGGAAGGGGATGAAAGCGCAACCGTTATCTTAAGCGTGGCATCGATGGAATACTCGATTGGATCATAAAATTGACAGATACGGGCGCATCAGACGGCAATGTCTGGTGCGCCTGCTTTTTTGTGAAAAAACTTTCCAAAGCTTTTAAAAGCCAGAAAGATAGAATGACAAAAGTGTCACAGATGTGATATAGTAGTAGAATAATGTGAAAAAGAGAAGGATTTGACAAAAGAGATGGAGTTAGGAAATTTTCAGAAATCAGTAGATTCAGATGAAATCAAAACAATGGCATTTGAAATCATCGGAGAACCGGTAAAAGCAGTTTCCCGCATCTGCGAGCAGTGGGGCGAGGCGGAAGATGAAGTGCGGGAGTACGATGTGTATGTGATCGAGACAGATGCAGGAAAATATACACTGAAGAAAACCGGCAGCAAAGAAGCGCAGATTTATGCGCAGTATCTGTCAAAAGGAGAGTTTCACGTACCGCAGTATGTCGGCATGCGGCAGGCAGAGGATGCGGACTGGATCTGCATGAAGTATGTAGAAGGAAACGACATGCGGGATATGACGGACGAGACAACAGAAAAAGCGGCAGAAACCTTAAGTAAAATTCAGTCGTATTTCTGGACACCGTCGATGGACAAAGCGCCGGAAAATGAAGTGGAGCAGAGATTTGTCGAATATTGGAAACGCGTTCTGCGCCGAGCATCGTCCGTAGCGGATGATCCAATTCTGCGGAAAGCGTATCAGATGTTCCTGGACCGCCAGCTGACTTGTCCATGTACAATGTCAAACGGTGATTTCCTGCAGTGGAATGTGATCTATGACGGCGAAAATGTTGTCATGATTGACTGGGGATTTGGTGGAATGATGCCGTATTCTCTGGACATTGCAAGATTCCTGGCACATGCGACCGAGACACGGAGTACTTTCCCGTTCTACATGAACGATGCACAGAAAGAGCTGTTTCTGGATCGGATGTATGAAGCGTTAAAGATAAAGATTTCACGCGAACAGTTCAATCTGGATGTGAAGCTGGCCACGCTGAATGAGTATATCGAGTTTGTGGAAGCAGAAGAGGACGAAGACGGCTGGTATCTGGAGCATGCACAGGCGCTGGCAGAGGAACTTCTCAATTTGTAAAAAAACGGATTGCATTTATCTGTAAGTTGTCCTATAATAGGGAACAGAAAATAAAAAGAAAGAGCACCATTGGTGTAAAGGTGAGGGAATGTTTCTGCGATAATCGACTTTAAGAAAAACACAAAGAATGGACAGCCTGGAAAACAGGCCTGTTTTTCGTGTACGCTTAAAGACGAGAATCGCTGAATCATTTCCCTTTTTTATGAGAATAGAACAGGGATATTTTTTTGCGGGTCTGTTTTGCGTACGCAGGACAGGCTCGTTTTGCGTAAAAAAGCAGAAAAGAGGCTGCCGGAGCAAAGGGGGCTTCTGTATGATGCAGATAAAAAAATTAACACTGACACATAAAAAAGATCTGCGGGTGATTCTCGAAGATTTTCAGCTTGTACTGAATGACGGTGATAAGGCCGTTATCATTGGAGAGGAGGGAAACGGAAAATCGACGCTGCTGAAGTGGATGTACGATCCCGCACTGACGGAAGATTACATCGAATCCACAGGCGAGCGCATCATCGGAAAGGAGCGGCTTGGATATCTGCCGCAGGAACTTCCGGAGGCGGAGAAAACGAAGACGGTGTATGAGTATTTCTATGAAAAAGAAAAGTTCTGGGATCAGACACCGAAGGATCTGGCGGTGCTGGCAAGAAAATTTGGTCTGACGGAAGAGTTTTTCTATCGGGATCAGCAGATGAGGGAGCTTTCCGGCGGCGAGAAGGTGAAAGCGCAGATGATGCGTCTTCTCATGGAGGATGCCACGGTCCTTCTGCTGGACGAGCCGTCAAATGATATTGATCTTGCGACACTGGAACTTCTGGAGAAACTGATCCGCGAATGGGAGCATATTGTTGTTTTTATTTCGCACGATGAAACGCTGATTGAAAACACGGCAAATATGGTCATTCATATTGAACAGATTGTGCGGAAGACAAAATCGAGATACACGGTTGCGAAACTTCCCTATCGGACGTATGTAGAGGAGCGCCTGCAGAATTTCGAGCGCCAGGAACAGAAGGCGCAGAGTGACAGGAGAGAGAAAGCGCTGCGCGATGAGAAATACCGAAAGGTATACCAGAGCGTGCAGAACGCCTTGAACAACTGTTCCCGTCAGGCACCGTCCGTGGCGAAAAATCTGAAGGACAAAATGCATACCGTAAAGGCGATGAACCGCAGATTTGAAAAAGAAGATGCCAGCATGACAGAAATGCCGGAGCAGGAGGAAGCGATTTACTTCCAGCTTGGAGGAGCAGAGGCAGCCATGCCCGCCGGGAAAACGGTCATCGAATATCGTCTTCCGAAACTGGAAACGCCGGATGGAGAGCGGGTTTTGGCGGAAAATATCACCTTAAAGATAAGAGGACCGGAAAAAATATGCATTGTCGGCCCGAACGGGGCAGGTAAAACGACACTGCTGAAAAAGATTGCAGCAGAGCTGAAAGAACGGGAGGATCTCCGCGTAGATTATATGCCGCAGAATTATGAGGATCAGCTGGATCTTTCCATGACGCCGGTCGATTTTCTGGATTCCACCGGGGAGAAGAGTGAGAGGACGAAGATTCGGACGTATCTCGGATCGCTGAAGTACACGGCAGACGAGATGGATCACCCCATCCGCGAACTGTCCGGCGGCCAGAAGGCAAAAGTATTGCTTCTGAAAATGAGCCTTGGCAATGCCAATGTGCTGATTCTGGATGAACCAACCCGAAACTTTTCACCCTTATCGGGACCGGTCATAAGAAAAATGCTCCGCGAATTTCCAGGCGCCATCATCAGCATTTCGCATGACAGGAAGTATATCGGAGAGGTGTGCGGGAAGGAGTATCTGCTGGAAAAAGACGGACTCAGACTGATCAGAGAAGAAAAATAAAAATATTCGATAACGAAAAATACGACGGTGGCTGGCCGTCGTATTTTTCCGTAGAGAGATTATGTTTGTCTTAAGAGAAGGTTTCGCAGCAGATTCTGTTCCGGTGAAGTCGGGAAAAATGTTGATTTTATATTGAATTAAGTCGGGAAAAATGTTAAATTAGGGTAAGAATAACACAGGAAAAATGTGAAATAATAAAAAAGAGAAATGGAGGAAGATCAGCATGCGTCGATTTGCAATGGATAAACTATTAGACTGGAAGAAAAAAAGTAACAGAAAACCACTGATTTTAATGGGAGCCCGGCAGGTTGGTAAAACGTGGTTAATGAAAGAATTTGGTAAGACATATTATGAAAAAACCGCCTACATTTCTTTTTACAATAATCAGAGAATGCAGGCGGCTTTCGATACGGATTTCGATATAAAACGTATTATTATGAACCTCAATATTGAATCAGGTGTAGCGATTACCCCAGAGAATACATTGATTGTTCTGGATGAAATTCAAAATGCACCGAAAGCGTTGGAATCTTTGAAATATTTTTGCGAAGAAGCACCGGAATATCATGTAATAGCAGCAGGTTCACTTCTTGGCGTGGCGCTTCATGAGGGAATATCCTATCCGGTGGGAAAAGTAGATTTACTGGATTTATATCCATTCAATTTTAGAGAATTCCTGTGCGCTATGGACGAAGAAGGGCTGGAAAGTGCATTGGAAACAAAGGATTACAATTTAATTGACAATTTTGCGGATAAATATTTGTTCTGGTTAAAAAATTATTATTATACAGGAGGCATGCCAGCAGTTGTGGATGCATTTCGGCTGAACAAAGATTATGCAGAGGTACGACAGATACAGAGTGATATTGTACGGCAGTATGAGGGTGATTTTGGAAAACATATCAAAGCAAAAGTTCTCCCAAGAATACGAATGGTATGGGATTCCATTCCGATGCAGCTGGCGAAGGAGAATAAAAAATTTTTCTTTGGACAGATAAAGAAAGGAGCCAGAAGCAGCGAATTCGAAATAGCAATTCAGTGGCTTCTGGATTGTGGATTAGTATATAAAGTCAACCGGGTAAATGAGCCTCATATGCCGCTGAAGGCGTATAAAAATATGAATGCATATAAATTATTCGTACTGGATGTAGGACTGCTCGGAGCAATGAGTGAACTGCCAGCAGAATCCATATTGGAAGGTAACGATATTTTTGTTGAATTTAAAGGCGCGCTTACAGAACAGTACGTTCTGCAGCAGTTAATTTCAGATACCCCTTATACGCCATATTATTATGGAAATGAAAAAGCAACTTTCGAGCAGGATTTTCTGATTCAGAAGGCAAAGAGTATTGTGCCGATTGAAGTAAAGGCAGAACAGAACATTCGATCCCATAGTCTTAAAACATATTGCGAAAAGTTCCAGCCGGAAGAAGCAGTTCGATTTTCAACATTGAAGTATAAAGAGCAGGAGTGGATGGTAAATATACCATTATACGCTGTTTGCAACTTATAAATTAAAACAGCTATAAATCCCACGAAAGAAGGTGATCCCCATGCCATTTAAAATCATCCGAAACGACATCACAAAAGTTCATGCCGATGCGATCGTCAACACAGCCAACCCTTAGCCAATTTACGTGAAAACGTATCAGAGGGGCGGTTACTTTAATCAAAGCCAGACGTTCCACCCGTTTTACCAGCCGGAGCAGATCAAAAAGGAAGAACTGGACAAAATTCTCGAAGCCGACAGCATCGCTGATGACAGCACAATCCAGAATGCTTTTTACGATGCCCCGACAGTTGTCTATCTGTTTGCACCGTATACCTACCCAAACGACGCACAGGACTGCTGCGTTGCAAAATCATTTACGATCAGGCAGAATAAACCGAAAAATCCCGGGAAATATGTGAACTTCCTGGGTGCTTTTTGGATGGAAATATTCTTGCAATTTTACAGCACAGTTATTATAATAAAGACAAGTTCTGCAGTAAACTCGTTTTTCGCAGAAAACGCCAGAAGCGGAGGATGACGTTCAAAAAACAAAAAAGGAGCGTAAGAGAAATGGCAAAAATTTTAATCAGCCCTTCCAAATATTTACAGGGCGCAGGGGAAATGAAAAACATCGGAACATATGCTGCAAAATGCGGAAAGAAAGCACTGGTTCTGATCAGCCAGGGAGGCTACAGACGGATCGGAGCAATGATCGAAGAAAGCTTTGCGGGAAGCGACTGCAACGTTGTTTTTGATTATTTCAACGGCGAGTGCTGTGAGAGTGAGATCAACCGTCTGGTTGCTATCGTGAAAGAAAAAGGCTGTGATCTGGTCATCGGTGTCGGCGGAGGCAAAATTTTTGATACCGCAAAAGCAGTTGCCTACTACGCAGAAAAACCAGTATTCATCTGCCCGACCATCGCATCGACCGATGCACCGTGCAGCGCACTGTCTGTTGTATACACAGAAGAGGGTGTATTCGAGAAATACCTCTTCCTTCCGGCAAACCCGAACCTGGTTCTGATGGACACCGACATCATCGTAAAATCTCCAGTCCGCCTGACCGTAGCCGGAATGGGTGATGCACTTGCCACCTATTTTGAAGCAAGAGCCTGCCAGAGAAGCGGAGCTACTTCCTGCGCCGGTGGAAAAACAACCGAGGCAGCGATGGCACTCGCGAAACTCTGCTTTGACACTCTGATGGAAGAAGGTGTAAAAGCCAAAATCGCTCTTGAAGCCGGCGTATGCACCCCGGCAGTCGAGAAAGTCATCGAGGCCAACACCCTCCTTTCCGGAATCGGTTTTGAAAGCGCAGGCCTCGCAGGAGCCCACGCCATCCACAACGGCTTCACCGTACTCGAAGAGTGCCATCACATGTACCACGGTGAAAAAGTAGCCTTCGGAACCCTGACTCAGCTCGTCCTGGAAAACGTACCGCTCGATGAACTCGAAGACATCATCTTATGGTGTATCGAAGTCGGTCTCCCAGTCACCTTGGCTGAACTCGGTGCCGGAAACGTAACCGATGACCAGCTCATGGAAGTAGCCAAAACCGCATGCGCAGAGACCGACACCCTCCACAACATGCCATTCGAAGTAACCCCGGAGACCGTCTTCGCCGCCATTAAAGCAGCCGACGCCTACGGCAGATACTATCTCGACGAAGAAGAATAACCCGTATGAAAAAAGATCTCCTGCCAACCCCAGGAGATCTTTTTTCATACCCAAATTTAATCAATACAAAAAATAGAAGTTTCCAACTCCCGTCCTATATGTTAAAATAAACTCACCCCATTTCACAGAAAAAACATAAACCCATGTTAAAGTAAAATGGTAAAAATATCAAACATAAAAACACAACGAGATCAGGAAAAAGCACGAGCGGGCGGGCAGCCGGGCGTTTTCCGTCCGTCATATAAAGGAGACAAAACTCATGGAAAAATTAAAAATCCTAGTAGTAGACGACGAAAGCCGCATGCGCAAACTCGTCAAAGATTTCTTAGTAAAAGCCGGATACGACGTCATCGAAGCCGGTGACGGCGAACAGGCCGTAGACACCTTCTACGCCCAGAAAGACATCGCCCTCATCATCCTCGACGTCATGATGCCCAAAATGGACGGCTGGCAGGTCTGCCGCGAAATCCGCCAGAACTCCAAAGTCCCGATCATCATGCTCACCGCCAAAAGCGAAGAACGCGATGAACTCCTCGGCTTTGACCTCGGCGTAGACGAATACATTTCAAAACCATTCTCCCCGAAAATCCTCGTCGCCCGCGTCGAAGCCATCCTGCGCCGCAGTGGCAAAACCGGCGAAGACGAAGTATTAGAAGCCGGCGGCATCCGCATCGACAAAGCCGCCCACATGGCATCCATCGACGGAAAACCAATGGAGTTAAGCTATAAAGAATTCGAACTCCTCACCTACTTCCTCGAAAACCAGGGAATCGCCCTCTCCAGAGAAAAAATCCTGAACAACGTCTGGAACTACGACTACTACGGCGACGCACGCACCATCGACACCCACGTCAAAAAACTCCGCAGCAAAATGGGCGACAAAGGCGATTTAATCAAGACCATCTGGGGCATGGGCTATAAATTCGAGGCGGACGAATCATGAACGGAACAGAAAAACAAAATGAGACTTCCGTGGAGATGCCTGCAGAAGATTCCCGTGTGACAATGGGAAACCAGACGGAGAAAAAGCACCGGTTTCACTTGAAAATGCCACAAAAGGGAAGAAAACACTCCGTCAAAAAACGAATTGCCTACACTTTTATTGCGACCATGGCAGCTACCCTGCTTATCATCGGCCTGATCAATTACTTCTTTCTCGGGTCCTTTTATATCCGGGATAAAGAACACATTCTGGCAGAGAGCTTTCAGAAACTGAATGTGACAGGCGGAGACAGCGACGATATCCCTGATACCTTCGAGCAGTTCTGCGCTACCAACAACCTGAAGGTCATTATCACCGGACCGGAGCTCAGCAGCTTCGTCTATTCCAACGCAACCGACCGCCAGAGCCTCCAGACCCTGATCTTCGGCCTGATCAGCGGAAACGAGCAGGCAAATACCAAAGTCGTTGACAGCAAAGACAACTATCAGATCCAGAAATTCTACGACAGCCACGCCGATGCCGAGTATCTGCAGATCATCGGCTGGTTTGACAATGGAAATTGCTACTTTGCAAGATGCCCGCTGGAGAGCATCACGGATGCGGTCGGCCTTTCCAACCAGTTTTACCTCTTTATCGGTATTCCGATCATCATCATCGGTGCCATTGTGATCTGGATCATCACCCGCCAGATCGTCCGTCCGGTGCAGGAGCTGACCGAAATTTCGAAAAAAATGGCAGCCCTTGACTTCGATGCCCGCTACGTGAGCGGCGGAAAAGACGAGATCGGCGAGCTTGGAAACAACTTCAATGTCATGTCCGAACAGCTTGAGCAGGCGATTTCCGAGCTGAAAAGTGCGAACGTTGAGCTGCAGAAAGATATTGACAAAAAAACGCAGATTGATGAAATGCGCCGCGAGTTCCTCTCAAATGTCACACATGAGCTGAAAACCCCGATCGCTCTGATTCAGGGTTATGCGGAAGGCCTGAAAGACAACATCAACGACGATGAGGAAAGCCGCGAGTTCTACTGTGATGTCATCATCGACGAGGCGGCAAAGATGAACGAGATGGTCAAAAAACTCCTGAACCTGAACCAACTCGAGTTCGGTGAGGATCAGGTCAATATGGAACGGTTCGATCTGAACGCCGTGATCAAAGGCGTGCTGCAGTCCTCCGACATCCTGATCCGCCAGAAAGAGGCAAAAGTGCTCTTTACCGGCGGCGACCCGCTCTATGTCTGGGGCGATGAATTCAAAGTCGAGGAGGTTATCACCAACTATCTGACGAATGCCCTCAACCATCTGGACTACGACCACACGATTGAGATCACCTGCAAAAAAGAAGGGAATGTCGTAAAGACAACCGTTTTCAATACCGGGGACCCGATCCCGGAGGAGGATCTCGACAAGGTATGGGTGAAATTCTTCAAGGTGGACAAAGCGAGAACAAGGGAATACGGCGGAAGCGGCATTGGCCTTTCCATCGTAAAAGCCATTATGGATTCCTTCCAGCAGCAGTGCGGCTGCCAGAATTACGACAACGGTGTGGCATTCTGGTTCACACTGGAGGCAGATGGAAAAACGGAAGAAGCATGATTGCAAAAAGCGTGCCAGAAAAAGGAAATACAGCCTTTTCCTGGTGCGCTTTTCTTGCATAAAGGAAAAAGATGGTGTAGAATAATAGCACAAACGGTCGAAAAGAGAGGGAGAGAAGAGATGGCGGATTCCAACAGTACAAAGAGTGCGCTTGCAGATGCAATGAAAAAATTGATGGTACGCAAGTCTTTTGCGAAAATCAGTATTTCAGATCTCTGCGAGGAATGCGGTCTGAACCGGAAAAGCTTTTATTATCATTTTAAAGATAAATACGATCTGGTAAACTGGATCTTTTATGTGGACTTTCTGACAAACATGGGAGGAAAGAACTTTGAGAATGAATGGGATGTGCTGGTGGCGGTCTGCAATATTTTCTATCAGAATAAAGCATTTTACCAGAGTGCCCTGAGGATCGAAGGGCAGAACAGTTTTAAGGATTACTTTTACGAGATGCTCGAGCCGGTCATGGCGTTTTTTGTACAGGATCTCTTTCAGGTACAGAATCAGAAACTGTTTGTAACGTTCTTCTGTGATGCCTTCCTGACCGCGGTTCTGCGCTGGTTTTCCATGGAAAGCGAGCTGGAACCGGAAACGTTTGTCGAAGAACTGAAAGAAGTGATATACAGATCATCAGAAAAAATAGCAGCCAAAGCGGAACCAAAGAAATAAAATTCCGCTTTGGCTGTACTTTTATGCATCTGCGAGCAGTTCACGGTAAAATATATTCCGAAGAGACAACTCTTCAAAGGAAACGGTGGGCGTATCGAGTGTGCGGGCCATGTGATCCGGCAGAAGCAGCAGATACGCCGGATGGGCGGTGATAATCTGCTCAATTTTGCGGGAGTCTTCCTGCACTTCGATCGGGAAGAATGGCTGTATGGGGGTGAAGCGGTACTGTTGAACAACATCGGAAACAGCCCGGATACTTTCTTTTGAGCACGAATCATCTGCGACCAGAAAGAAAAAGACACTCTGTTCCATCTGGGAATACAGGTGGTCAAAAGAGAGCAGATAAGCGGCAGCATCTGCATCCTGATAGACTTTGTGCATACCGAACAGCGTTTTCTGATGGCGCAGGGCTTTTGCCATGGAAGCCGTTGAGGGGGCATCAATTGGAAGAGAAACCATCAGGTTCGGGCAGGATAAAAGCAGTTTCTGCTGTTTTTCGGTAAGCGGCGTATCGGAAAGAAACCAGAGAAACGCGCATTCCGGATGCGACTGGATGACGGCAAGGTAGGATTCCATATCCTCATGATGATCCATGGAGCGGAGCTGATAAGAGTAGATGCCGTATGTCAGACCGGTTCTGACCACGGATGCAAAAAACGAGGAATCGTAAGTGTCCGGGATGCGGCTGTCGAGACGGATCTTGACAACCCAGGGAACAGCAAAGGAAAGTTCTTTCTGCTTCTGGCGCAGAATCTGCGCACCGTAGGTAAAACTGTTGTAGCCGATGTTGATGCCGAACTGACGAAGCGCTTCCGGATCGTTGCTGCGCAGCAGAAAGTCGATCGCCTGATAATACGGGCTTTCATCGTTGCGCAGAAGATCCTGAAAAATGGCAAAAATCTGATTCTGAAAGCGGCCGCGGGAAAACTGGCGGCCAAGATCGCAGAGCTTGCGGACGCTGCGTTTCGGATCTGCGTCCATCTCCACCATCGCGCGTGCAACTGTTGTGTCGATCAGTGCGCGGGTGATGTCCTGTGAATTCATAATGTGTTCCTCCGATCAAGTAAAATAAGCTGTTTTTATCATAGCAAAAAGAACACGGTAAAAACAGGGACAAAGAACAGGAATTGTCTAAAAACTCCATTCCTTAAGGAAAATTTACCAGATCTTCAGAAGAAATTTCTTTTTCTTTTGTGGAAAAAGTGGTAAAATAAAGTTAGATGGTACAAACTATCGATTCTGCCGCGCCAAAAACGCGGCGGAACCATCCGAAACAATTCCAGAAAAATAGGAAAAACGAAATGGTTTTCGAACATGGAAGATAAAAGGAGGCGTTTTGCATGAAATTTGATATGCACTGCCACACAAAAGAGGGTTCGATGGATGGAAAAGTCATGATTGAGGAGTACATCCGAACACTGAAACGAAAAGGATTTGGAGGAATGTTGGTATCCGACCACGATTCCTATGACGGATACCGCGAGTGGAAGAATGCCATCAAGGGAAGAGCACACCAGGATTTTGTGGTATTAAAAGGTGTTGAGTACGATACGTGCGACTGCGGCCACATTCTTGTGATTATGCCGTTCGGCGTAAAATTAAAAATTCTGGAGCTGCGCGGCCTGCCGGGATCGATCCTTGTCAAGATCGTCCATGCGTACGGCGGAATTTTAGGACCGGCGCATCCGTACGGCGAAAAATTTATGAGCATGATCAGCACGAATGAACGGAAGAAAAAGTATCAGCAGCGGATTGCCCAGCTTCTCCCGCAGTTCGATTTTGTTGAAATTTTCAATGCGTGTGAGAGCGCGGGGACGAACGCAAAAGCGAAACGGCTGGCGGAGAAATTCAATAAGCCCGGCTTTGGCGGAAGCGATGCGCACCGGCTGGACTGCATCGGAAAAGCGTATACCGAGCTGCCGGATACTATCAGAAGTGAGGATGATCTGATCGCCTACGTAAAAACGTGCCCGCAGATCGAATGCGGCGGCGAACATTACAACGGAACGACGAAAGACCGGATCGGCCGCCTGAACATGGTGCTTGTGGATTCGTTCTATTTCTACAACAAACTTGCAAATGGCTGGCGCTGGCGGAAGCGGAGACGTGAGCTGTTTGATATCATAGAGAAAAAACTCTGATGAATGCCTGGCAAAAAAGCGTGCCGGAAACGTTTCGTTCGGCACGCTTTTTCCTGCCCTGTATTTGAATCGAAAAAGAGAGGAAACATACGTATGCTTGCAATATTTCTTGCGCCGGTCTACATACTGGCAAATGTATTTACCGCCTACTGGCTGCTGCGGTGGATGAAGGAGGTGCATCCTTTGTTCCGCCATCCGGCCGTGCTGGGTGTCATTTTGGTGCTGTATGCATTTTTTGCACTTTCCCTGCTGACGAGCTTTCTGATCAAAAGAGATCCCGTTCACCGGATTTTAAAGGTCATCAGCAACTGCTGGCTTGGCATGTATCTGTATTTTCTTGGCTTCACCGCGATTCTGGTGCTGCTGCGCTTCATTTTTGCGCATACGGCACTGACGAAAACTTGGCTGTATTCTCCGATGGGATTGAAAGCGGTCGGCCTTGGCGCGATCCTTTTTGTGATGGGAATGTGCATCTACGGAATGGTGCATGCAGTCCATATTTACACGACACGATATGAGGTTCCATCGAAAAAGGATGCACATCTGAAAATTGCTCTCGTCGCAGATCTTCATCTGGGGTACAGCATCGGCAGTCATCAGATGGAAGAGATGGTGGAAAAAATTAATGCTGAGGAGCCGGATGTCGTTGTGATTGCCGGGGATATTTTTGATAATGAGTACGATGCCATCTATGAGCCGGACCGCGTGGCGGATCTTCTGGCGGGCTTAAAGAGCCGGTACGGCACGTACGCCTGCTACGGCAACCACGATCTCGATGAGAAGATTCTCGCGGGCTTTACGTTTGAGACGAAGGAGGAGCGCATCGCCGACCGCCGGTTCGGTGAGTTTCTGGACCGCGCGAAGATTCATCTGCTGGAGGATGATGTGGTCTGTATCGATGATGCCTTTTATCTGGCGGGCCGAAAAGATCCCGACCGGATCCGCAAAACGCAGGAGACACGCGACACGCCGTCCGAACTGCTTACCGGACTGGACCAGTCGCTTCCAGTTTTTGTGATTGACCACCAGCCGTCGGAGCTGACCGAGCTGGCAGAGGCAGGCGCAGACCTTGATCTTGGCGGCCATACGCACGACGGACAGCTCTTCCCAGGCAATATCCTTACCGGCCTGATGTGGGAGAATGCCTGCGGGATGAAGAAAGTCGGAGACATGTACAGCATCGTCACATCCGGCGTGGGTCTCTGGGGACCGCCGATGCGGATCGGGACGAAAGCGGAAGTGGTGATCATCGATTACGGAAAATAAGGGTTGACAAAACCGGAACGCAGAATTATAATACAACAAAACTACGAAACAGAGGTTATCAACGATGAACGAGATGCACAGCGTACAGATGCACAGGGACGACGATTGATAGCGCTTGTATCAAAGTGAAGACTACTATACTTCACAGGTACAGGCGCTGATTGTGTTGTACCTGTGTGGAAGATAAGGCAAAGGGAAACCACACCGGGAGAAAAAGAAATACCCCGTGTGGTTTTTCTTTGCCATTTTTTATCCATGCGGGAATGACTTGAAATTTACATCAGAGAAGGGTTGTGATCGTATGGGACATACAGATTATGTCCATATGGATTTTCTGCTGATTTTGCGGCGATAAAGAAAAATCAGAACAGAAAGGCAGAAAAGACTATGAAGACAGAAATGAATACCGTAAAAGTAAGAAAAACAGAGGAACTCGAAGCAGAGCAGTTAGGAGCACACATCGGCGAAATCGTGCGGCTGCATGGAAGCATTTACAAAATCCGAAAAATGAGCTCATTTGCATTTGTGCTGCTTCGGACGAAACGGCAGATGGTACAGTGTGTGTACGAGCCGGCGTATGCCCGGTTTGCATTGGAGGAATTAAAAGAAGAGGCGTGTGTCCGGTTTACCGCGGAGGTGATCCGTGAAGAGCGTTCCAGAAGCGGGTATGACCTGCATCTGTTAGAAGTGGAAATCCTCTCCGAGCCGGAAGAAGTACCGCCGGTTGTCATCAACCAGAAGCGGGTCAATACTTCGATTGAGAACCTGCTGGACTATCGCCCAATTACGCTGCGCAACGAAAAAGAGCGCGCGATTTTCCAGATCCAGGCAAAGATCTGCCAGGCGTTCCGCGAATTTCTGGACAGCCATCACTTCACCGAAATCCATACGCCAAAAATCGCAGCGGCAGGAGCCGAGGGCGGAGCTAATATCTTCTCCCTGTCGTATTTCGGCGAACAGGCATATCTGGCGCAGAGCCCGCAGTTTTACAAGCAGATGATGGTCGGCGTCTTCGAGCGTGTCTACGAGATCGCACCGGTCTTCCGGGCGGAGAAGCACGACACGGCGCGTCATCTGAACGAATATACAAGCGTGGACTTTGAGATGGGTTATATCGAGAATTTTGAGGACATCATGGCGATGGAGCAGGAAATGCTGCGGTACACATTTGGACGGCTGCAGGAGACATGCGGAGCGGAGCTTTCGCTTTTAAAAGCAGAGGTGCCGGTGATCACGGAGATTCCGAGAATCCGTTTTTCCGAGGCGAAAGAGCTGGTGAGCCGCGTATACAAAAGAGCCTTTTCGGAGAAACTGGACTTTGAACCGGAGGAGGAAAAACTACTGTGCGGATACGTGAAGAAAACGACAGGCAGTGACTTCGTATTTGTGACACATTATCCAAGCGCCAAGCGCCCGTTCTACGCGATGGACAGCAGAGAAAACCCGGCAGTGACGGAAAGTTTTGACCTTCTCTTCCGCGGCCTTGAAGTGACGACCGGCGGCCAGCGCATCCACAATTACCGGGAGCAGGTGGAAAAGATCGAAAGCCGCGGCATGCATGTTGAAGCGTTTGAGAGCTATCTAATGATGCACCGCTGCGGCATGCCCCCGCACGGCGGCCTCGGTCTTGGGCTGGAGCGGTTTACGGCACGGCTTCTCGGATTTGAAAATGTGCGGAACGCATCCCTGTTTCCAAGAGACATTCACCGTCTGATTCCGTAAACCAGAAGAGTGTAAAAAACTCCGGCGAAGCCGTGGCGCAGATCCACGGGCTTAGCCGGAGTTTCATAAGATTTCCCTCCCATTTGAAAGAGAGCGTAACCGTTTGGATATTTCTATTATACATCAGGGGAGTGAAAATGACAAATTGTTTATTGCAGACAGGATTGCTGTATAAAAGTCAGAATTTTTGCAGAAATGAGCCTTGTAAAGCGTCCGAAAATAGGCTATACTAAACAAGGTTTGGCTGCCGGCAGAATCTGGCAGTATCGGCAAATATTGGAAAAAAGAAAGACGGGAGTTTCCCGGTTTGAGGATAGGAAAATATGAAATTATATGACATTTCCGGAGAGCAGTTTTCCGCAATGGACGCGCCGCGTCATCTGATGACGGAGGAAGGAACGGCGCAGACGACGCTCGACCGGTCACTTGGCATCTGTCAGGTGGCGGAGCTTGAGGGAAAAGTGACAAGAGAAGTGCTCGAGGAGGTCATGGAAGAAGACTGTGAACGTCTCCTGATCCGCGGCGATGCGCAGATTACACGCGATGGGGCAGATTACCTGGCAGAGAAAAAACTGGTGCTGCTCGGTGTGGAGCAGGAAACCGTCGGAAATGAGACATCAGGGAATGATGTTCATCAGCAGTTACTGAAAAAAGGCACGGTGATTGTTGAAAATCTGAATCTGGAGAAAGTGACCTCGGGTCATTATTTTCTCGTGGCTGCGCCGATCCAAAAGAAACACCAATACGGCGGCCCGATCCGTGCGGTTCTGATCGAAAATTAGGAAATGCCCTGTGTGAATCCGAAAATGCAATGTGAAACATAACAGAAAGAGAAAAACAGGAAAAAGTGTTCCCTCGTGGGACACTTTTTTTGATATGTCCAAAACGAGGGAATTTTGGGTTGTATTTTCCAAATATGGAGAATATAATGGGAAAAAGCCAGGATGTGGTATTCAAAACCAGATCAATTCCGGGCGAAAATATTAAACTATTACAAAGGAGATCGTGAACAATGGATGCAAAAATGAAAGTAGAAAGAGCCGCTGCAGGCGCTGCGATCGATGGTGTTTTAAAATATGTGAACCACGGAGATGACAGAACAAAAGCACTGCTGAATCTGACGGATTTTGTACAGAAATTTACCGGAAATATGTTTGCGGAGAAAACGTTCGACAATATCCGCACCATGCTGCAGAATCCGGACAACAAATGGGTACAGTACGTCAACCGCGGACTGGACGAGCTGGATCCGCAGGTGATCAAAATGACTGCTTTGAACCTGGGATTCCAGGCAGCTTTCGTCGGAACGAAACAGATCCGTATGAACCGTGAAAAATACAACTGCAACATCCCATGGACGATGCTGATGGACCCGACAAGTGCCTGTAACCTGCACTGCACCGGATGCTGGGCAGCAGAATACGGCCACAAGCTGAATCTTTCCTATGAGAAACTTTCTGATATCATAAGCCAGGGAAAAGAGCTGGGAACCTACTTCTACATGTTCACCGGCGGCGAACCGCTTGTGCGCAAAAAAGACATCCTGCGTCTGGCAGAAGAGCATCATGACTGTGAATTCCACTGCTTCACCAATGGAACCCTGATCGACGAGGAGTTCTGTGAGGCGGTTCAGAAGCTCGGCAATATCTCCTTCTCCCTGTCTCTGGAAGGCTTCGAGGAGGTCAACGACGGACGCCGCGGCGAGGGTATTTTCGATAAAGTTCTGGCAGCCATGGATCTGATGAAAAAACACGGTCTGCTTTTTGGTACTTCCATCTGCTACACAAGAGCAAACCTCGAGACCGTTACAAGTGACGAGTTCCTGGATCTTTTGATCGAGCACGGATGCCGTTACAGCTGGTATTTCCACTTCATGCCGGTCGGCATGGACGCTGCACCGGAGCTGATGCCGACGGTTGAGCAGAGAAAATATATCTATCACAGACTGCGTGAGATCCGTTCCGATAAGAGCGACAAACAGATCTTTGTTATGGACTTCCAGAACGACGGTGAGTTCGTCGGAGGCTGTATCGCAGGAGGAAGAAACTACTGCCATATCAATGCAAACGGCGATGTGGAGCCGTGTGTTTTCATCCATTACTCCGGCGCCAACATCAACGAAGTTTCCCTGATCAAAGCACTGCAGCAGCCGCTGTTCCAGGCATACCGCGATGGACAGCCGTTCAACCGCAACCACCTGCGTCCATGTCCGATGCTCGAAAATCCGGAACTGCTGCGTGAGATGGTAGAGAAGACCGGCGCGAAGTCAACCGACCTGCAGTCTCCGGAGAGCGCAGAGCATCTGTGCGGAAAATGTGATCTGTATGCTGCTGAGTGGAAAAAAGCCGCAGACGAGCTGTGGGCAGAGAATCCGCATCACAAACAGAGATATGAGAACTATAAGAAAGAGAACCTGGACGAGGAGGCAAAAGCTTCCACAGAGGAGATTCTTTCCGGAATCCGCGGATAATGCGATCGATGAATCGAAGATAAAATAGAAGCAAGACACCGGAAAATGGGACGAAAACCTGTTTTCCGGTGTCTTTTTGTGCGGGCAGTGAGCCAAAGTCCGACCTTGCAGAAAGCGGCCGGATCCCGTATACTATAGAGAAGCAAAGCGATATTTTAACGACAGAGAGGATTAAAAAATAGAAGATGAACGATTCATTTTTACAGGAACAGGGCGTAAGCGGGGCGTTAATTGAGAGTGTGCGGAAATTCCGCGAGAGCTATCCGGTGGCGGAGGGCTTAGAGAACCGCATGAGCACGCCGGAAATCCCGTTTTTCGGAAAAGAGATTCTGGAGATGGCAATTGCCGCGCTGCTGCAGGGCGAAAATCTGCTGCTGACCGGCGAGAAGGCAACGGGAAAAAACGTGCTGGCAGAGACACTGGCGTATATTTTCGGAAGACCGACGTACAACGTTTCCTTCCATGTAAACACAGGAAGCGCCGAGCTGATCGGAACAGATACGTTCCAGAACCAGGAGGTCACACTCCGGAAAGGCAGCATTTACCGCTGTGCAGAGGAAGGCGGTTTTGGCATTCTCGATGAGATCAACATGGCGAAAAACGATGCGGTCAGTGTTCTTCACGCCGCGCTCGACTACCGCCGCATCATCGATGTGCCGGGCTACGATAAAATTCCGCTTCACCCGGCGGCGCGGATGATCGGAACGATGAATTACGGCTATGCGGGAACGAGGGAGCTGAATGAAGCGCTGGTGTCCCGCTTTCTGGTGATTGACATGCCGCCGCTTACAGAAGAGACACTGTTTTATCTGATGCAGTCAAAATTCCCGGATCTGAAACCGGCGGCACGCGAAGCGCTGGCCGGCCTTTACCTCGATCTGCAGAAAAAGGCAAAACAGGCGGAAATCACCACGCGCGCGCTCGACCTCCGCGGTCTGTTCGGAGCGATCGGCACGATGCGCCAGGGGCTGTCCCCGTATCTTGCGGTGCAGATCGGCATTGTCAATAAATGCTTTGACCTGTTTGAAAAAGAGATCGTGCGGGATGTCGTGCGCACGCGGATTCCGGAAGAGTGGACGCCGCAGGATATTTTTTAGAGGAAATACGTATGGTGACAGAGGAAACATTAAAAACGCATGAGATGGAGCTGGAAAGCCGGATCCGCAATCTCGTCTGGACTGTCAGCGGCGACTACACGCTAAAGCTGAACCCGGATGTGGAGCGGTATGCGAAGGAGCCGGATACGGTACTGTACGACACAATCCGCCAGGGCGCCTTTTCGTGTTACTTTGATCGGGAAGCCTACAGCCTGTATCTGGTGAAGAAGGTTTACAGCGGCGCAGCGGAGGGAGAACTGATGATGCTCGCCCAGCTGGTGACGGAGGAGGCCGTATCGAAGCGGCTCGAAAGCGAGCGCCCCGGTGTCAAGGGCTTTCGAAGGAGAGCAGCGGAGGAAATACTGGACCACTCTTTTGAAACTCTATCCAGAAATGAGACAGGCCGCCTGAAACTGGAGTATCTACGCGGAAGAAGAGAGGAGGACGAGGGAAAAAGCCCTTCATACTCGGGGAAAACGCGGGAGTGGATGGAGCTGCTGAAGCACGCATCCGAAACAGCGGATACAATGGAACTGATCCGGGTGACGGACGAGCTGTACAATAAGGTCGTCGATCCCGCATTTGTGAAAAAGCACGGTGATCTTGCCTCGGTTCTTGCGGTAACGATCGAGGAGCTCACCGAGTATTCCTGGAAGGATTTCCTTTCGGAGGAACTGTACGAGGACGGGCTCGAGACATATCTGGAGCGAGTTTCGCTTGATATGACAAATTTCACATCAAAAGAGGCGGAAGAGAAGAAAGAAAAAACAGCGGGAAACGATACCAAAAAGATCGTTGTCGTCGATGAGAAAGCGCTGGCACGGATGTATCAGTACATTCAGCGCAATTACGGAAAAACGTGGCTCTCGGAGAGTGAGGAGAAAAGCCGGAATTACCAGCTCTGCCGCGGCATCCACAGCGACTGCAGCCTCTATTACACGGAGGGTGTGCTGAAAAATCCGGTCGGAAAGTATTATCAGCTCTCCTACGCGCAGAAGCAGAAGGATAAAAACCTTCATGCCTATTACGACCAGCACCGCGCGGTGCGGCAGAACATTTCGCTGCTGTATCAGGAACTGAAAAAAGCGATGCTGCTGCAGGAGGATCAGTCGTTTGCGGATGCAGACCACGGAATTTTACAGCCCGCGCGGATGTGGAAGGTGGGACGGAGCCAGAATGCGGATCTGTTCCGGCTGGAGCAGCGGCGGAATTCGCTGGATTTTGTCGTGGATATTCTCGTAGATGCGAGCGGTTCCCAGCGGCCGCGCCAGGAGAATGTGACACTGCAGACGTACATTCTGGCGGAGACCTTAAGCCGCCTGCACATCCCGTTCCGCGTGATGAGCTTCTGTACGTTCTGGGATTACACGATCCTGCACCGGATGCGCGATTACGACGATCCGCGGGAGAAGAACAGCAATATTTTTGAGTATATCACATCCTCAAACAACCGCGACGGGCTTGCTGTCAAGGCGGCGGGGATGGATCTTTTAAAACGCCAGGAGGACCGGAAGCTGCTGATCCTCTTAAGCGACGGAAAGCCGTACGATGTGCTGGTGAACCGGCCGAATGCGAGAAATCCAAAGCCGTACCGGGATGACTATGCACTGCATGACACGGCAACTGAGGTGCGGCGCCTCAGGCAGCAGGGTGTCTCGGTGCTTGGGGTCTTTGTAGGCGAGGAGACGGAGCTTATGGCGGAGCAGAAGATTTTCGGCAAGGATTTCGCGTATGCGCGCGATATCCGCAACTTTTCCCATATGGTGGGAAGCTATTTAAGAAGAAAAATCGAAGAATAAACGAGCGGAATGCTCCGGGCGGAAAGTGAAAAACTTTTATCCGGAGCATTTTTTTCGATTTTTTTACGCAAACAGGTTGACATTTCCCACAAAATCTCCTAGAATGTTCTATAGCGAACTGTTTAATATGAAACAGTCATCTATAGAACAGTTGCTTATAGAACAGTCCTTATTCAAACAGTTTTATAACGAACAGATGGGGACGGCAGCAAAGGGGAAAGGAGGAAAAAAGCAGCGTGTGTTGTAAAAAAAGAAAAATCGGCCACGAACTGCGGACGCTGGACAATATGATGTCACGGAACCTGATGGCAGCCGCCAGAGAGCGGGGGGTCGATGAACTGACCGCCATGCACGGATGGATTTTAGGGTATCTGTGCCGGAACGAAGACAAAGATATTTTCCAGAAGGATATCGAGGCGGAGTTTAAGATCTGCCGGTCCACCGTGACGAATATTTTAAAACTCATGGAGAAAAAGGGCTACATCCGACGGGAGTCCGTTCCCTATGATGCACGTCTGAAGAAACTGGTGCTGACCGATACCGGAAGAGAGCTTCACGAGAATACGAAAGATATGATCGATATTCTGGAAGAACAGACAATTGAAGGAATTGCAAAAGAAGATCTCGATACCTTCTACCGCGTCATCGACCAGCTTAAAAGCAACGTAAAAAATATGTTAGGAGAGACATCATGTTAAAAACACTTGGAGCACAGGTAAAAGAGTTTAAAAAAGCCTCCATTGCCACTCCGATTTTCATGATTCTGGAGGTTATCATGGAGATGATCATTCCTCTTATGATGGCATCCATTATCGATAACGGTGTAGAAAAAGGCGATCTCCATCACATTTACGTGGTGGGAGCATTCATGGTAGTGGCAGCAGCCATCGGTCTGTTTGCAGGTATCATGGGCGGAAAATATGGAGCAAAGGCATCTGCCGGATTTGCAAAAAATCTGCGTCAGGCCATGTTTGAAAATATCCAGGAATATTCTTTTTCCAATATTGACAAATTCAGTACAGCAGGTCTTGTCACCCGTCTGACCACAGATGTGACGAATCTGCAGAATGCATATCAGATGATCCTTCGTATGTGCATGCGTGCACCGGCGAGTATGATCATTGCAATGATTATGTCGTTTTACATCAATGCACGCCTTGCGAGCATTTATCTGGTGGCCGTTATTCTTCTTGGAACGTGTCTGTTTCTGATCATGCGGTCTGCAACCAAATATTTCGAGCAGGCATTTCCAAAATATGATGAATTAAATGCGAGTGTGCAGGAAAACGTATCCGCAATCCGTGTGGTAAAAGCGTATGTGCGCGAAGATTATGAGACAGGAAAATTTCACAAAGCGTCCGAAAATATTTATAAAATTTTCTGTAAAGCAGAAGAAAATCTTTCCTTTAATGCACCGCTGATGCAGCTGACCGTGTACAGCTGTATTCTTCTGATCAGCTGGCTCGGCGCCAAAATGATTGTCGGAAGCAGTCTTTCGACCGGAGAACTGATGAGCCTTCTGACCTATTGCATGAACATTCTGATGAGCCTTATGATGCTTTCCATGGTATTCGTTATGATCACAATGAGCCTTGCAAGTGCGCGCCGTATTTCAGAAGTCCTGAATGAGAAGAGTGATCTCGATAATCCGGAGAATCCGGACTTTTCGATTCCGGATGGAAGCATTACCTTCGATCATGTCTATTTCAACTACAAAAAAGGAGCCGGCGAGCCGGTTCTTTCGGATATCAATCTTTCCATCCAATCGGGTGAGACAATCGGTATTATCGGTGGAACCGGAAGTGCGAAAACAAGTCTTGTCAACCTGATCAGCCGTCTGTATGATGTAACAGATGGATCCGTTAAGGTCGGCGGAAAGGATGTCCGCTCCTACGATATGGAAACGCTGCGAAATGAAGTAGCCGTTGTTTTACAGAAAAATGTGCTGTTTTCCGGTACTATTCTCGACAACCTCCGATGGGGTGATAAAAATGCTTCGGAAGAAGAGTGCAAGCGTGTCTGCCGTCTTGCCTGCGCCGATGAATTTATCGACCGGATGCCGGAGGGCTACAACACCTACATCGAGCAGGGCGGATCCAACGTATCCGGCGGCCAGAAACAGCGCCTCTGTATCGCAAGAGCACTGCTGAAGAAACCAAAGGTGCTGATTCTGGATGACAGTACAAGTGCTGTCGATACCGCAACCGACGCGAAAATCCGGAAGGCATTCCTGACCGAGATCCCTGAAACGACAAAGCTGATCATTGCACAGCGTATTTCCAGTGTGCAGGACGCAGACCGCATCATTGTCATGGAGAACGGAAAAGTAAATGGTTTTGGAAGCCATGAGGAATTACTGAAAACCAATGAAATTTACCGCGAAGTATATGAGTCTCAGACCGGTGGCGACGGAGACTTTGACGAAAAGAGAGGTGAGTAAGGAATGGCAGAGAGAGTACAGCAGGTAAAGGGGCCGGGAGCAAGACCTCCAAGAGGGGTGAAACCGCAGGTCAAGAATCCGATGAAGATCTTTACCAGAATTATGAAATATGTATTAAAGGATTATACGGTACACTGCATCGCTGTTGTCATTGCGATTTTTGTCAACGTCCTGGCAAATGTACAGGGAACGATGTTTATGAAAACGCTGATTGACGGCTATATCACGCCGATGCTGACCCAGCCGGATCCGGATTTTGGCCCGCTGCTCCACGCAATTTTGCGGGTGGCCGGATTTTACGGAATCGGTATTGTGGCTGCGTTCGTTCAAAACCGTACCATGATTTATGTATCCCAGGGAACCCTGCGGAATCTGAGAAATGATCTGTTCGGCAATATGGAAAAGCTGCCGATTAAATATTTTGATACCCATGCGCACGGCGACATCATGTCGATTTATACAAATGATATTGATACCCTGCGTCAGATGATCAGTCAGAGTATCCCGCAGATCATCAACAGTGCAATCACGATTGTCAGTGTCTTTGTCAGTATGCTGATTCTGAACATCCCGCTGACGATTACAACGCTGGTTATGGTATCTATCATGCTGGGAGTGACAAAAAAGGTGGCCGGATTTTCCGGAAATTTCTTTGTAAAACAGCAGAGGGATCTTGGTAAAGTCAACGGCTTTATCGAAGAGATGATGGATGGCCAGAAGGTTGTCAAGGTATTCTGTCATGAAGAGGAGAATATCGAAAAATTCAAAGAAATTAATAACAATCTGTATGAGAGTGCTTACAATGCCAATGCGTTTGCAAATGTTATCGGACCGATCAATGCACAGCTTGGAAATATGAGCTATGTTGTCTGTGCAATTGTCGGCGGTGCACTTGCTCTTGGCAGCGTCGGTGGCTTTACGCTCGGTGGTCTAGCAAGCTTTCTGACCTTCAACAAGAGTTTTAACATGCCGATCAACCAGGTCAGCCAGCAGCTGAACGCAATTGTTATGGCACTTGCAGGAGCGGAACGTATTTTCCGACTGATGGATGAAGAGCCGGAGCTGGACGAGGGGTATGTAACGCTTGTCAATGCGAAGGAAGAAAACGGAAAACTCACCGAGACGAAAGAGCGTACCGGAAAATGGGCATGGAAGCATACGCACCAGGCAGATGGATCTGTGGATTACCGCGAGCTGCAGGGCCGTGTGGTATTCGAACATGTTGATTTCGGCTACAACCCGGATAAAATTGTTTTGCACGATGTATCGCTGTTTGCAGAGCCGGGTCAGAAGATCGCGTTTGTCGGTTCTACCGGAGCCGGAAAGACAACCATTACCAATCTGATCAACCGCTTCTATGATATTCAGAAAGGTAAGATCCGTTACGATGAGATCAACATTGGAAAGATCAAAAAAGATGACCTGAGAAGATCGCTTGGCATTGTTTTGCAGGATACACATCTGTTTACGGGAACGGTAAGAGAAAATATTGCCTTCGGAAAGCTCGATGCGACGGAGGATGAGGTTGTAGCAGCAGCAAAACTGGCGAATGCGCACGGATTCATTATGCGTCTGCCGCAGGGCTATGACACAATGCTGACCGGAGACGGTGCGAATCTGTCCCAGGGTCAGCGGCAGCTTCTTGCGATCGCGCGTGCAGCCATTGCAGATCCGCCGGTACTGATTCTCGATGAGGCGACAAGCTCCATCGATACCCGTACCGAGCGCATTGTTCAGGATGGTATGGATAAGCTGATGAGCGGAAGAACAACCTTTGTTATCGCACATCGTCTGTCTACCGTACGAAACGCCGATTGTATCATGGTTCTTGAGCAGGGACAAATTATTGAACGCGGTACCCATGATCAGCTGATGGAACAGAAAGGAAAATATTACCAGCTGTATACCGGAAATCAGGTTTCCGCATAGCAGAAAAAACGGAAAAAGTAAGTCCCGCACGACAGAAAATAAAAATCTGTCTGTGCGGGATTTTTTTGCGAAGCAGCGGCTGGTTTTATGTGCGAGTAGCGAAGCGGATTGCGAATATCCGCTTCGAAATGATGATTGCGAGTGATACAGTAAGTTCCCGCAGGTTTTTGGGTCTTGAAAAAGACAGCGGGATTTTATAAAATAGAAGAAGCGTTTGAATATATGCAAAGGAGAAAAACTATGGAATACCTGAATACAGCGCAGGAGCTGCTCGATTTTATCATGCGGTGCAAAAGCCCGTTTCATGTGGTAAAAGAAGCCGGCGATCTGCTGAACGAAAATGGATATACAAAACTGGAGGAGACAAAAGAATGGAGTCTCGTTCCGGGCGGAAAATATTATGTGACGAGAAATGAATCCTCGGTGATTGCGTTCCAGATCCCTGAGAGCGCATTTTCCAGCTACCAGATCATCGCAAGCCACAGCGACTGTCCGACGTTTAAAGTAAAGGGAGAGGACCCATTCGTGACGGATGGTCATTACACCCGCCTGAACGTGGAGGGCTACGGCGGCATGATCCGCGCTCCGTGGTTTGACCGTCCGCTTTCCCTGGCAGGCCGTATGGTGGTCCGCGATGGAAACGGCGTAAAATCCGTTCTGGTTGATGCCGGACGAGATCTGGTGACGATCCCGAATCTGCCGATTCATCTGAATCGTGACATCAACAACGGAATCAAATACAGTGTGCAGACCGACATGCTCCCGATTCTCGGTGATGAGACAGCGAAAGATCATTTTTATGAGCTGTTTCTGCCGGATACCGCAAAAGAGGATATTCTCTCCATGGAGCTTTATCTGTATAACCGAGTGGAAGGATCCATCTGGGGTGCCGGCAGGGAGTTTTTATCCAGTGGGCGTCTGGATGACCTGCAGAGCGCGTTTGGCTCCTTAAAGGGCTTTCTTGCTGCAAAGGCAACAGGCCAGGTCAATGTCTGCGCAATCTTTGACAATGAGGAGGTAGGAAGCCTCACAAAGCAGGGTGCGGATTCTTCGTTCCTGACAGAGACACTGCAGCATATCAATGCAGCCTGTGGAAAAGACACGATTGCATATCACAGAGATCTTGCGGGAAGCTTCCTTGTTTCTGCTGACAATGCACATGCCTTCCACCCGGCACATGCGGAGAAATACGATCCGAAGAGCCGCGTATACATGAACGGCGGCGTAGTCATCAAACAGAGTGCAAACCAGAAATACACGACCGATGCTGTTTCGGAAGCCGTAACAAAGATGATTTGCGAGAAGGCCGGCGTACCGTGCCAGGTATTCGCAAACCACGCCGACATTCCGGGCGGAAGCACGCTTGGCGCAATTCTGAACTCTCTTGTCTCGGTGACAAGCGTGGATATCGGAATGGCTCAGCTTGCGATGCATTCCCCGTATGAGACGGCAGGCGCCAAAGATACTGCTTATCTGGTGCAGTTCGCAAAGACCTTCTATGAGACGACACTGGTGCGGACAGAGCATGGATTTTCTCTGGAAGAAAAATAAAAGTTTAAGATAGAAAAAAGCGGCCGGCGGGACTTTTGAAAAGCCTCTGCCGGTCGCTTTTTGCGTACTTGCAAAGTGTGTTTTAAGGATCAGATTATTCTGTCCGGAGTGCCGTAACCGGATCGCTTTTTGCCGCTTTCTTCGACGGAATCAGACCGCCGATCAGGGTCAGAACGACGCTGAGTGCAATCAGAACAAGCGCCGGGACGAGCGGAAGAGAAGCACTGACCTTCGTCGTATCCGCCAGATGGTGGATCAGAAGGTTGCCCGGAATCATCAGAAGCAGCGAGAGCCCGATGCCGATCAGTCCTGCACAGAGTCCGATGATGAAGGTTTCGGCATTGAAGACCTGCGAAATATTGCGTTTCGAAGCACCGATCGCGCGCAGGATACCGATCTCTTTCTTACGTTCCAGAACACTGATATAGGTGATGACGCCGATCATAATCGAGGAAACCACAAGGGAAATGCCGACAAAAGCGATCAGCACGTAGCTGATGATGTTGACGATATCCGTGACGGAGGACATCAGAGTGCCAACCACATCGGTGTACGAGATTACCTGCTCGTTTTTGCCTTCTTTTTCCATCGTGTCATTGTAAACGTCGAGGATGGAGACAACGTGTTCCTTGCTCTCAAAGTTTTTCGGGTAAATGCTGATCGAAGAAGGTTCGTCAAAATCAGCGTAGCCCAGTTTCTGCAGATTGCCCTCATAGGTGGAAGAGCCGGAAGAACTAAGAGAAGCGAAGAGCTCCTTCATATCATCCTCAGTCATATTCATCTGGAAGGCACTTGCAAAGGCATCGGTGTCAATCTTCATGGCATCGCCCATCGAATCCTGCAGAGAATTACCGACCTGCGTTATGGCGCGCTCCATCTCGGACTGAATTGCAGAGGCCATCTGCGTCATCATCTGTTCCATCGCGGAAGTGATCTGTGTCTGCAGAACCGAGGCGACAGAAGCGGAGTAGCTTCCCATAACGCCTGCCATGTAGTTTGTGAGCGCAGAAGAAACCTGGGACTGCAGTCCGTCGAGATCGACGATTTTTGTGATACCGCTGTTCAGCCGCTGCTGGCCGTCCGCCGTGTTCAGATAGGCGATAAAGTGCTTGCCCATCTCCGTTGGATCCGGCAGGCCGTTCTCCTTCACGTAAGCGAGATAACCGTTGGAAAGCTCCGTCGCAAGCGCAGTGAGCTGGTCGGATGTAATTTCGATATTGCCGTTGTTCTGCATCACCTCGGAAATCCAGTCGTTGATGATCTGAACAGCTTCTTCGGTCTGCAGATACTCCGCAAGATAAGCATCAAACTGTTCCGGATCGGTGTAGCCCATCTTGATCAGGTATGCCTGATACCCTTTGAAGATCCGCTGAATGAGTTCCTGGATCTGTTCCTGGGTAATGGAAACACCGCCGCCGTCTGCAATGATGGTCTGGATGTGGCGCCGCAGGATTTCCTGTGCTTCCGTGGAATTGATGTAGGAGACGAAATCCTCCTGTAAATGGGAATAATCCGCCTCCGGGTGCTCCGAGGCGTAGCCCTGATAGCCCTCCATGAGGCTGGAAGCCAGTTCCTGCATGCCGTCTTCACTGACATTGAGAGTAAGCCCGGATAAAATCTGGCCAAGATCAAGCTGCGGCAGTCCGTCGAAATTAAGAGAGATCTGACTGAGGTCAATCGCACCCGCGAGATCCATGCTGCTTCCGGCGTCTGCAAAGGCGCTGGAAAAATCAAGGTTCATGGAATCACCGGAAAAAGCACCGGAGAGTGCGGAATCGTCGAACTGGAAAGCGTTCTGCAGCTTGTCCTCATCGACAGTGATAAAGGAATCCATATCAAGACCGCTGTTCTGATCCACGGTGCCGAATTCCTGATTCGTAAAGACATCGATGGAGGAGTCCGCCATCTGCTGTTTCACAATCTCGGATTTCTTTGCTTCCTCCACAACGTGGCGGGTCAGCGATGCCGGGTAATTGATGCCGGCGGTCAGGGCAGAGGCGGCAGAGTCAGGGGACGGCTGGACAATACCGGTGATTGTGAGCTTTTCGCCGTTGGCAACGAGTTTTTTCATATAGTCTTCGTTGTCGCTTTTATCTTTCCAGACCTGATACTGACTGTCGTATTCGTAGCAGTCGGCGCTGTTCACAAGATGGAACGTGGTGCCGAGGATATCATCGTAGGAATACGTGCCGATGGAGGAAGGGGTCTCGACGGTTTCTTCATTTAAAAACTGGCGGACCATCTCATCCAGCTCGAGTGCATCGCGGAGCCCCAGGGTGTAGAGCAGAAAATCACTCATTCCGCCGTCGGAAGTGAGGACAAGCACACATTCGTTATAGTTTTCCGGCCAGTGTCCGGCTTTTAAGTCGTACTGGTTCTCATACAGGGAAGCGGTGTCCGGCATCTCGTAAAAGACGTTGGTGCTCATCATGGATGACATGATGCTGTTGGAGCTTGCGCCAAGGCCGAGCGAGCGGAACGACTGGTCCGGGTGCACCTGGCGGATGGAATCGCCGTATTCGCGGTAGATCTGCGGCGTGACGGAGTAGGAATATTCGATGGCATTTGTGTAGTCGGAAATGCCGTCCGCACCGCCGTCAAGGTACTTTTTCAGGGAAGCGAGATCGTTGGAGTTCATGGTGGAGAACATGTTGGTCACGACTTCCTGGACTTTGATTTCATTCTTTTTGCCGGAATCTTTTGAGTCTTTGCCGGCATTCTGTGAGCCGATCATCATCGAAGTGAGGTCAAAGCCGGTGCTCTGGATCTGAAGCGGATATTCGGAGAGAGTTTCCTCTTCCATATTCTGAATATACTCGTTGACACCAGAGGAGAGTGCCAGAATCAGTGCAATGCCGATGATGCCGATTGAGCCGGCAAACGAGGTGAGCAAGGTCCGCGCTTTCTTGGTGCGCAGGTTATTAAAACTTAAGGAGAGCGCCGTCAGAAAGGACATCGACGATTTGCCCATGTTTTTGTGTTTGGGAGGAAGCAGGGTTTCGGAATCCGGCTCAAACGGGTTCGTGTCGGAGCAGATCACACCGTCGCGCAGGGTGACGATCCGGTTGGCGTAAAGCTCGGCGAGCTCCGGATTGTGTGTGACCATGACGACAAGGCGTTCTTTGGCAACTTCCTGCAGCAGGTCCATGACCTGAATACTGGTGTCGGAATCGAGCGCGCCGGTCGGCTCATCGGCAAGCAGAATTTCCGGGTCATTGACAAGAGCGCGGGCGATGGCGACACGCTGCATCTGACCGCCGGACATCTGGCTCGGCCGCTTGTGGAGCTGTTTTCCAAGACCGACCTTTTCAAGTGCCGCGATTGCTTTTTTGCGCCGCACCTCTTTGGAAACACCGGAAATGGTAAGCGCAAGCTCTACGTTTGCAAGGACGGTCTGGTGCGGGATCAGGTTGTAGCTCTGGAAGACAAAGCCGATCGTGTGGTTCCGGTAGGAATCCCAGTCGCGGTCCTTATACTTTTTCGTGGAAATGCCGTTGATGATCAGATCGCCGCTGTCGTAGCGGTCGAGGCCGCCGATGATATTCAGAAGCGTCGTCTTTCCGGAACCGCTCGGCCCTAAAATAGCGACAAACTCGTTGTCGCGCAAATTTAAGGACACATCGTCGAGCGCTTTCTGTACCAGCGTCCCGGTCCGGTATTCTTTTTTGATATGCTGAATCTGTAGCATGAAAGGGTAACTCCTTCTGTGATTAATATGTGAACAGTTGTCCTTTATTCTACAACGAAATACGGGAAAAGTCCCGGGCTTTAGAAAAATTTAAGAAAAGTTTATCGACAGAAAAAAAGTTCCGCCTCTGTTTCGGAAAAACAAAAAACGGAACTTTCTTTATCTGTGATACTTATGATGCCGGAAAAGTCAGACTTCCATCAGAAGACCTTTCATATAAGCCTTTAAGATTTTCTTTTTTTCCAGCGAAAGATTATTGTAAAGCGTAATGATTTCCTGCTGTCCTTCGGTAAGCTGCAGGGCATCCGGCTCGTCGAGAAAGAAATCGGCAAGTGTGATGCCGAAAGCGTCGCAGAGCTTCTGCAGGGTAGGGATGGTTGGAATATTGGTGCGGTTTACCATATTATTTAAGGTAGAATAGGGAATGTCTGCCTCTTTTGCAAGGCGGTAATAAGTCCAGGAGCGCTCGCGGCATAAATCCTGAATGTGCTGTATCACATCTTTATCTCTCATAAAAAGATACCTCGTATTCCTATGTAATGTAGCGGCATGAAAATTGCTACTCACATATATTATACGTCTGTAAAAGAATAGAAACAGATCTTAAAGAGAGATGCAGAAAAGCTGTACAAATAAGAAATAATGGGAATTTGAGAGAAAAAGAGAGAAAAACCCGGCAGGAAAATAAGGTCTCCCGCCGGGTTCTGCAATCGTTTCAAAGTCTGTGATTCTTACTCTTCGGTGGAATTTTCTTCCATCTCGTTGAACTGCTCGGTATCCATCAGCTCGTCGAATGCGTCTGCTGCAATTTCGTACTCTTCATCGGAATCGATGTTGTCGAGGTTCGGCTGGCCGTTCTCTTCGTAGTAACGATACAGATAAACTTCGCCGTCTTCGTTCTCGCCGTTTTCATCGAGCGGCAGAAGAGCGATGTACTCTTTCTGGTTCGGAGCTGGGAAAATGGTCAGTACGGCACATTTTACTTCGGTATCGTCGTCCAGTGTCAGGGTAACAGTCGGCTGATCCAGATCCTGGCAGTCGCTGCCGCAGTCTGCGCAGTCTCCGCTGCAGGATGCGCTGTTGAATAATTCTTCACTCATTTGTATTACCTTCCTTTTTCGTGTTCAAGTCTTATCAGGTTCTTGTCTGCCATTCTAACAGATAATAGAAAAAAACACAATGGCTGTGCCGGGAAAGCAGAAAAAATGCGGCTGATACAGGAAAATACGGAAAAGATACAATAAATAAGAACGAAAAAATGAAAAATTAGTCGTATTTTCTATTGACTGTTTTCGGGTACAGTTTTATACTATCACTATTGAATCTAAATATACAGGCAGCTGAACAAACTTATCCTCAACTGCCGGGGAGGCAAAAAATGGATATCAGATTTGAAAAAAGAGAACATTTACAGGAAAAACCGGATCAGAAAAATCTTGGATTCGGAAAACACTTTACAGACTATATGTTTGTCATGGACTGGGACAAAGAGCAGGGATGGCATGATGCAGCAATCGTACCGTACGGCGGAATCCCGATGGATCCTGCAACCATGGTACTTCACTATGCACAGGAAACGTTCGAGGGACTGAAAGCCTACAGAACAGCAGAAGGAAAGATCCAGCTGTTCCGTCCGGAAATGAACGCACGCCGTATGATTAAATCCAACGAGAGACTCTGCATGCCGGGCGTACCGGAGGAGATGTTTGTAGAGGCTGTCAAAGCACTGGTTAAAGCACAGGAAGACTGGGTACCGTCTGAGCCAGGTACATCTCTTTACATCCGTCCGTTCATGTTCGCTACTGAGGCAAGCCTTGGCGTACATATGGCAAAATCCTACAAATTCGTTATCATCACCACTCCGGTTGGAGCATACTATGCAGAGGGCATCAACCCGGTTAAGATCCTGGTTGAGGATGAATATGTTCGTGCAGTCAAAGGTGGCACAGGATTTACAAAATGCGGCGGTAACTATGCAAGTTCCATCGCAGGCCAGGTAAAAGCAGAGAAGATGGGATGCACCCAGGTTCTGTGGCTGGACGGCGTACATCGTAAATATGTAGAGGAAGTTGGAACCATGAACATCATGTTCAAGATTGCCGGCGAAATCTACACCGCACCGCTGGAAGGAACTGTTCTTCCGGGCGTAACCCGTGATTCCCTGATCCATATCTTAAGAGACTGGGGATATAAAGTAAACGAAACACATCTGTCGGTTGACGATCTGATGAAAGCAGGTCATGACGGCACACTGGAAGAAGCATTTGGTACTGGTACAGCAGCAGTTGTATCTCCGGTTGGTGAATTTGTATACAAGGACGATTCTGTTGTTGTAAATGACTTCAAGATCGGTGAGCTGACCCAGAAACTGTACGATACCCTGACCGGTATCCAGTGGGGTAAACTGGAAGATAAATATGGCTGGACTACTCCGGTAGAATAAACCATATAAAACAGAAAAATGCAGATAAGGGGGTCCTTCCCGCACAGCGGTGCGGGGAGGATTCTTTCGCTTCAGAAAAAGATTCAGAAATCGTTTGAAAGGAAACAAAGCAGAATGGATCAGAATCGAATGCCTCTTGTGGAGGCGTTACAACAGTTCCGGGAGGAAGCACCGGCCTATTTCCGTATTCCGGGACACCGGTTTGAGCGCGGGCTGGATGAGACGTTAAACGGAGCGTCGCTTGCGGCGTATGACCTCTCGGAGGCAGAAGGGCTTGACGATCTGCATCACGCGGAGGGCGTGATTGCAGAGGCGCAGAAACTGGCGGCGGAAACGTGGAAGGCAAAAAAAACTTTTTTTCTTGTCAACGGCACAACATGCGGCAACGAGGCGATGGTGCTTTCGTCTGTGAAAGAGGGCGAAAAAATCATTGTTCCGCGAAACGTGCACAAATCGGTGCTGATGGGCCTGATTTTAAGCGGAGCCACACCGGTTTATGTGATGCCGGAGTACAGCACGAAATGGCAGATGTGGGGCGGCGTAACGCCGGAGACGATCGAAAAAGCCTTCGCGGAAACGCCGGATGCGAAAGCCGTACTTCTGGTCAGCCCGACGTACTACGGTCTTTGCAGTGATCTGCAGGCGATCGCAGAAATCTGTCACTGCCACAACGCAGCGCTTCTTGTCGATGAAGCACATGGATCGCACCTCTATTTTTCCGAACAGCTTCCTCTCGGCGCACTGGAAAGTGGTGCGGATGCCTGCGCGCAGAGTATCCACAAAACGGCGGGTTCCTTTACACAGAGCTCCTTCTTATCACTCGGTTCTGGCCGTCTCGATGAGGCAAGAGTGGCCGCCAATCTGCAGATGGTACAGAGTACATCGCCGTCCTACCTTCTGATGGCATCCCTCGATGCGGCGCGGCGCGGGATGGCGCTGCACGGAAAAGAGCGAATGGAACGCGCGCTGGAACTCGGCCAGAGGGCGCGGCAGGAGCTTGCAAAGATCAAAGGAATCGAAGTTCTTGGGACCGAGATGGAAGGAACGTGCGGCGTATGGAAGATCGACCTGACGCGTCTTGTATTCTCGGCAAGAGAACTTGGTATTTCCGGCTACGATCTGCAGGTGCGTCTGTACGAGGAATACCGCGTCAGTACAGAGCTTGCCGACGAGGAGAACGTGGTCTGCGTTATTACCTGGGCAAACAGCGAGGAAGATATCACACGGCTGATCGATGCGCTGGCAGGAATTTCGGCAGCAGAGAGCGGGAAAACGACGGGGCGGACGAAGTTTACAGAAAAGCAGTGGCTGTTCCGCAGCCTGCCGGAGATGGTAAAGACACCGCGCGAGGCATATTTTGCGGAGAAGGAAGCCGTTCCGTTTGCAGAAGCGGAAGGACGAATTGCAGCCGAGATGGCAGCCCCATATCCGCCGGGAATCCCGCTCATCTGCCCGGGCGAGCGGTACAGCAGAGAAATGTTGGAACTGATGCGCCAGTATAAAGCAGACGGCTGCGAATTTCACGGACCGTCGGATGCGTCGCTGGAAGTGCTGTATGTTCTGAAAGAGGAATAAAAGAAAACGGAAGTCGGTTCCCAGCGTTTTGCAACAGAAACCGCAGAGAACAGACTGTCAGGAAAAGGAGATGAATTGCGTATGAAAAAAATGATATCCTGGAACGTAAATGGACTGAGAGCCTGCATGAAAAAAGGTTTTCAGGAATACTTTGAGGCGGCAGATGCCGATATTTTCTGCCTGCAGGAGACAAAGCTGCAGGAAGGACAGATCGACCTTGAGCTGCCCGGCTATCATCAGTATTGGAATTATGCGGAAAAGAAAGGATATTCCGGCACGGCCCTGTTTACCAAAGAGGAGCCGATTTCTGTTCGCTATGGTATCGGAATCGAAGAACATGATATGGAAGGCCGTGTGATCACGGCAGAGTTTCCGGAATACTTTGTTGTAACCGTCTACACACCGAATTCGCAGGATGAATTAAAACGCCTTGCCTACCGGATGGAGTGGGAGGATGCGTTTCTTTCTTACTTAAAAGGACTGGAGCAGGAAAAACCGGTGATTTTCTGCGGAGATCTGAACGTCGCAGCGACCGAGATGGATATCAAAAATGCAAAGGCAAATGAGAAAAACGCCGGCTTTACGAAAGAGGAGCGCGAAAAATTTGCTGTGATCAAAGAAAAAGGCTTTGTTGATTCCTTCCGTATGCTGTATCCGGACACCGTGACGTATTCCTGGTGGTCATACCGCTTCCAGGCACGCCAGCGGAATGCAGGATGGCGGCTTGATTACTTTATGGTATCAGAGTCCTTAAAAGATGCAGTTGCAGATGCCAAAATCCATACCGAAATTCTCGGTTCCGACCATTGCCCGGTGGAACTGGATTTAGAGGTATAACAATTGGTAACATTGGTCAATTGACAATTTTATTCAAATGATTTACATTAATAGTATGACAATTGCAACAAATTATAAAAAATAAGGGCGGGAATTATGATACAGACAAAAAACAGAGGAAAATATCGAATTTTACCGGGAAATCCGGAGAAAATGGGCGCATCGGCGACGAAAGACGGATACAATTTTGCCGTAGAAGTATCAGATGGAAAAAAAGCAGAGCTTCTGCTGTACCGGAAAGGTCACCAGAAACCGTTTCTTACCGTGCCGCTTCCGGAAGAGGAGCGCACTGGCGTGATCAGTTCCGTGGAAATCACAGGCCTGACGGTAGGAAAGTTTTCGTATGCCTACCGGATGGACGAAGCTTTCTGCTTGGATCCATATGCGGGAGCAGTAGAAGGAAGAGAAACCTTCGGTGCACCGATGGAAAAAGAAGAGGGCGCCTGCTGCTGCCTTCTCCCGGAGTACCCGGTAATGCGCACCACCTCACTGCACCGGCCGTATGAGGAGACGATTCTGTATAAGCTCCATGTGCGCGGTTTCACCAAAGACGGAAGCTCCCGTGTAAAGAACAAGGGAACGTTCCGCGGCGTGATCGAAAAAATTCCATACTTAAAAGAACTCGGTATCAATGCAGTAGAGTTGATGCCGTCCTATGAGTTTTTTGAGTGGACCTCCCTTACGGAGCCGGCCTATGTATATCCGGCGCCGGTGGAAGAGAAGCGCGTGAATTATTGGGGATACGGCACAAAGGCCCTGTATTTTGCTCCGAAAGCTTCGTATGCTGCATCCTCAGATGCCGTCGCAGAGTTCGCAGAGATGGTCGATGCCCTGCATGAGAATGGTATCGAATGCCTGATGGAATTCTGTTTTGCCCCGGGAACGCCTTCTGGTTTTGCCCTGCAGGTTCTGCACCACTGGCAGCTCCGCTATCAGATCGACGGTTTCCATCTGGTCGGCGATGCATCGCTGGCAGAAGAAGCGTCCAAAGATGCACTCCTTCGGAAGACGAAACTGATTTTCCTCGGTTTTGACGGCGCACGGATCTATCAGGGAAAACGCCCGTGGTTCCGGAATTTAGGGGAACACAATCAGGGTTACCAGTACCATATCCGCCGCTTCTTAAAAGGCGATGAGGGCAGCCTTTCCGACTTCACCTATTATCTGAGAAGAAGCCCGGAGACACACGGTGTGATCAATTATCTTGCGGATCACGACGGTTTTACCCTGTATGACAGCGTTTCCTACGAACAGAAACACAATCTGGACAACGGCGAAGACAATATGGATGGTTCCAACGAAAACCTGACCTGGAACTGCGGCGCAGAAGGCGTGACCCGGAAACCGGCTGTGCGCGCGCTGCGTCTCCGCCAGCTGAAAAATGCCGTTCTCATGCTGATGACAAGCCAGGGAACACCGCTGATTTACGGCGGCGATGAATTCGGCAACAGCCAGAAGGGCAACAACAACGCCTGGTGCCAGGACAACAAAACCGGCTGGATCGACTGGAAAGCAGCCGCCCGGAATCCGGAGTTTGCCGCCTTTGTAAAAGCAGCAATCGCCTTCCGGAAAGCGCATCCGGCGCTGCACGGCGAACGCGAGCCGCGCCTCATCGACTACAAATCCTACGGCTGCCCGGATATGTCCTTCCACAGCCAGAGAGCCTGGTTCTCCCAGATGGAAAATACGTGCCGTTTTATCGGCGTCATGTACTGCGGAAGCTATTTCCAGGATAAAGACGGCAACAAGGACGACGATCTTTATATTGCCTACAACATGCACTGGAATCCGCATGAGCTGGCACTGCCGTCCCTCCCGGAACAGAAGGTCTGGTATCTGACGGCCGACACCAACACGCCGGAAGTCTTCCTGACAGAAGAAAATCAGAAAAAAGTCAGCGCAAAAACGGTCATCGTGCCGCCGCGCAGTATCATAATTTTAACAGGAAAGCAGGAGAAGAGGCAGAATGATGAAAGCATGGCAGCACTTTAAAACCATTACCACACACAAAATGTGGGTCATGCGGTACTGCTTCAAAATAGGACTGTACTGGCAGGGACTGACCCACGACCTCTCGAAATATTCGCCGACGGAATTTCTGGTCGGCATGAAATACTATCAGGGCGACCGGAGTCCCAATAACGCCGAGCGCGAAGACACCGGCATGTCAAAATCCTGGATGCACCATAAAGGGCGCAACAAACATCATTTTGAATACTGGATTGATTACGGTATCAATTGTGACACCATCATCAAAGGCGTCCCAATGCCGCGCCGTTACGTCGCCGAGATGATTATGGACCGCATCAGCGCGTCCCGCGTCTACCTCGGAGACGCTTATACCGATCAGGCGCCGTACCAGTATCTCAAAAAAGGAATCGGCCACCTCTGGTTCGTCCATCCCGAGACACTCTCGCAGCTCGAATTTCTGCTGCGCATGCTCTCGGAACGCGGCGAAGACGATACCCTCTATTACATCCGCTACCATTTCCTAAAAGGTGCCCCCGTCCCGCGAATGCACTGTCCTCAAGAATGCACCGTCTACGAAGAGGCCATCCGCAAGAAAGTGTCCCCGTCCACTCATTAAGGTATTGGACCCACCCGCCCTCCCGATACTCCTGAGCGTCCCTTCCCCACAACAAAAATACAACTTGTCACAACAACCGTACAAGTTGTATTATAAATTCCAGAAAGGGGAATCACCAATCACATGGAACCAACCACCGGCAAAGCCAAATACTACACCCTGATGGAAGCCCTAAAAGAGCAGATTCTCTCCGGAACCATAAAACCCGGCCAGAAGCTTCCCTCCGAAAACGAACTGACCCGGGAATACGCCCTCTCACGCCACACTGTCCGAAAGGCCCTCGCTCTTCTCGAAAATGAAGGCTACATCACCGCCCAGCACGGCAAAGGAACCTTCTGCTCCGAGCGCGTAATCCAGCGTCATAATTCAAAAAACATCGCCGTCACCACCACCTACCTGTCCGACTACATCTTCCCCCGCCTCATCCAGGGAATGGATCGAGTGCTGAGCGAAAACGGCTACAGCATTATCTTAAAGAACACCTGCAACAGCCGCTCCAAAGAAGAAAAAGTCTTAAAAGAACTCCTCGACAAGCCCATCGACGGCCTCATCATCGAGCCGAGCAAAAGCCAGATCCTCTGCCGCCACATCAACTTGTACGAAATGCTGGACAAGTACCAGATCCCGTATGTCTTCATCCAGGGCTGCTACCCCCAGATGGCAGACAAGCCCTGCATTCTGATGGATGACTGCAAAGGCGGCTATCTGCTGACCCGGCACCTTTTAGAGACCGGCCGACGAAACATCATCGGCATCTTCAAGGCCGACGACAGCCAGGGCGCCCAGCGCCATAAAGGCTACGTGCAGGCGCTGCAGGAAAGCGGAATCCCGTATGATCCCGAAAACGTCATCTGGTTTCACACCGAGGACCGGAAAACCAAACCGTCCCTGATGCTTTCCATGCTGCTCGACAGCAAAAAGTCCGTCGATGCCGCCGTCTGCTACAACGACCAGATCGCGCTCGCCGTTATCTCTATGCTGGAACAAAAGGGAATCTCTGTGCCGGAAGACATCGCCGTCACCGGATACGACAACTCGCTGATCGGCCAGAGCAGTCCGATCGGGATCACGACCATTGCCCATCCGCAGGAGAAACTCGGTGAGATGGCAGCAGAGCTCATTCTCGAAAAAATCAGAAAAGTCCCGGAAGAAGAAAGCAGTGTCAAACGCCTGATTTCCCCGGAACTCATCGTAAGAGAATCCACCGCAGGAAAAAATCTGTCAACAGAGACGAAAAAATAGAAAAGAACCCAAGGGAGGAAAAAACAATGGGAATGGATGCAAAAACAGCAATCCTCGAACAGAAAACAGCACTTGGTATTGAGTTCGGCTCAACCAGAATTAAAGCCGTCCTGATCGGCGCAGACAACGCCCCGATCGCATCCGGAGATCACGAGTGGGAAAACCGCTACGACAACGGCGTGTGGACCTACACCCTCGAGGACATCTGGACGGGCCTGCAGGATGCCTATACCAAAATGGCAGCTGATGTCAAAGAAAAATACGACATCACCCTGACCCGCGTCGGAGCCATCGGCTTCAGTGCCATGATGCACGGCTATATGGCATTTGACAAAGCAGGAAACCTCCTCGTGCCGTTCCGCACCTGGAGAAACAATATCACAGAAGAAGCAAGCGAGAAGCTGACCGATCTTTTCGGATTCCACATCCCGCAGAGATGGACTATCGCCCATCTGTATCAGGCAATCTTAAACGGTGAGCCGCATGTGGCAGATATCGACTACGTGACAACCCTTGCCGGATACATTCAGTGGAAAATGACCGGCGAGCGTGTCGTTGGTGTCGGCGAGGCATCTGGAATCTTTCCAATCGATTCTGAAACCAACACTTACTTTGCCGACATGATCGCCAAATTTGACGAGGCAGTCGCAGACAAAGCATATTCATGGAAAGCACTCGATGTTCTGCCGCACGTTCTGACCGCAGGTGACAATGCCGGTGTTCTGACAAAAGAAGGTGCCGCACTTCTCGACATGTCCGGAAATCTGGAAGCAGGCATTCCGCTCTGCCCGCCGGAAGGAGATGCCGGAACAGGTATGGCAGCAACAAACAGCGTCCGCGTCAGAACCGGAAACGTGTCTGCCGGAACTTCCGTTTTTGCTATGATCGTTCTGGAGAAGAACCTCTCCAAAGTATACCCGGAGATCGATATGGTAACAACCCCGTCCGGTCATCCGGTTGCCATGGTGCACTGCCAGAACTGTACTTCTGATCTGAATGCATGGGTCAATCTCTTCCGTGAATTTGCGCAGACCTTCGGCATGGAAATCAGCACGAATGATCTGTTCGGCAAGCTGTACAACAAAGCCCTGGAGGGCGACGCAGACTGCGGCGGACTCCTTGCCTACAACTACTTCTCCGGCGAGCACGTAACCGGCTTCAACGAGGGCCGTCCTGTCTTCGCACGTACTCCGGATGCGAAATTCAATCTGGCAAACTTTATGAGAGTCAACCTGTTTACTTCCCTTGGCGCCCTGAAAGTCGGCCTTGATATCCTGATGAAAGAGGAGCATGTGCAGGTCGACCAGATTCTCGGCCACGGTGGTCTCTTCAAGACAAAAGGTGTCGGCCAGAAGATCCTCGCAGGTGCCATCGACGCACCGGTTTCCGTCATGGAGACAGCAGGAGAGGGCGGAGCCTGGGGCATCGCACTGCTGGCTTCTTATATGATCAACAAAGAAGAGAATGAAACACTCGAGGATTACCTCGATGCAAAAGTCTTCGCAGGAAATGCCGGAACCAAGATGGATCCGGACCCGGCAGACGTCGCTGGATTTGAAGTATTCACCGAGCGCTACAAAAAAGGCCTGCCGATTGAGCGTGCAGCAGTAGAGAGCTTAAAATGAACCATCGTTTGGGAAAGACAGAAAGGACAACACAATGTTAGAAGAACTGAAAAAAAGAGTATACGAAGCCAACATGCTTCTTCCAAAATACGGACTGGTTACCTTTACCTGGGGAAATGTCAGCGAGATTGACCGGGAAAGCGGTCTGTTCGTCATCAAACCAAGCGGCGTGGATTACGACCTGCTGACACCGGACGATATGGTTGTCATGGATCTGAACGGAAACAAAGTAGAAGGACGCTACCGTCCGTCTTCTGACACCCCGACCCATCTGGAGCTGTACAAAGCATTTCCGGAGATCGGCGGCATTGTTCACACACATTCTTCCTATGCGACAAGCTGGGCGCAGGCGGGAAGAAGCATTCCGTGCTACGGAACAACCCATGCAGACTACATCTACGGTGAAGTACCGTGCCTGCGCTGCCTGACAAAAGAAGAGATTGACGAGGCATACGAGGAAAACACCGGCCATCTGATCGTCAATGAGTTCAAACGGATGGGAAAAGATGTAAAAGCCGTTCCGGCCGTTCTTTGCAAGAACCACGGACCGTTCACCTGGGGCAAAGATGCGCATGAGGCTGTTCACAATGCTGTTGTCCTCGAAGAGGTTGCCAAAATGGCATACCGTGCCGAGACCATCAACCCGAGAATCCAGCCGGCACCGCAGGAGCTGCAGGATAAACACTATTACCGTAAGCATGGTGCAAATGCTTATTACGGACAGAACTAAAAAAGAGTAAGAAGATAAGAAAAGTGTCATCCACAAACTGCAGGGCACACAGCCCGCAGGTGGATGACACTTTTTTGATAAAAACATTTTTATGATAGAAATCTGCTTTTAAAATCAAGTGGTCGTCTGACGCCGGATCAGAAGCGGCGGAACGGTCTTGTGAACCGGCTCGGCAAGCGGCACCGGGTGGCGTTTTTTCCGTTCCTGCATCTGGGAGACCAGAAGGGAAACAGCCTCGTCTGCAATCTGGTCAATCTGCTGGCCGACAGTGCTGATCGGATAGATAGCCTGCTCGGAAATCGGCGCACCGTCGAAGCCGATGAGTTCGTAATCGTCCGGCAGGGTATGGTATTTGCGGATCAGAAGATTTAAAAGAATATTGGCATGATCATCGTTGGAGAGGAAAATGCCCTTTTTCTGACCGGCATATTTTTGTTCGATGTTGTCAAAGATTTCCTGCAGCGGTGCGGCGGCTTCCTGATAGGAGAGTCCGAAATCCCGAATGATAACCTTGTGCGGTACACCGGCCTTTACACAGGCATCCTGGAAACCGGCGAGACGGCGGTAGGCAGGAACATTTTCTTTGGTCGGTGAGTTCAGATGAATCAGGACATCACAGTGGTTATGAATCAGAAGCGAAGTCGCTTCGTACGCGCCGAGGTAGTTGTCTGTATTGACACTGCTGACGAACTGGTCTTCGCGCTCAATTGCAACGACCGGGATCTGCAGATCGGAGAGTTCGCGGGAGGAGAGTGTATGGGAGAGGACGATGAGGCCCTCGATTTTGTACGACATCAGCTCCTGAATGTAGCGGCGCTCCGTCTCGTCGTGGCCGTTTCCGGCGAAGACGAGGAATTTATAGCCATATTTCTCATAAGAAGCAAGAATCTGATTCAGCATCTCGGAATAGTAGTTCATGGAGAGACTCGGGATCAGGACGCCGACAAATTCGGTCTGTCCGTTCGCGAGAATTTTTGCCACTTTGTTTTCTTTATAGTTCAGTTTATCCAGTGCATCGGAAATGATCTGCTGATTTTCCGGTGTCAGGGAATCCGGGTTGTTGAAATACCGGGAAATGGTTGTTTTGGAAAAATGCGTGTACTGTGCAATATCATTAAAGGTTACATTTTTTTTTCGTGCCATAAGTTCAAGTGTCCTTCCCTTCAAAAGTGTTGCGTGAATCATGTAAGCTTTCAGAAAAAAACAAATAATATATGAAGATAGTATAACATTTCTCGCCCGCCGGAACAAGCGGGAATCGGTTAAGTAACCGGTTTTGTAAAAGTTCCACAAAAGCCAAAAACAAAATTATGGAAAATCACGAAAAGTAAAGAAAATATTGACGAAACCCACTGTCAATGCTATGATAAAGACAACGAAAGTAACCGGTTACTTGACCGGTTACACAAAACGAAGGACAGGACTCGCTGTCCAGAGATAACAGGAGGAATTGTGATGAGAAAGAAATTTAGTGCCAGGGCGGCAGCTCTTGGAATGTCCGGCGTGCTTCTTACTTCTGCACTGACCGGATGCACCTTCGGCTTCGCAAGCGATCCGGATGACCCGAACGCAGTAAAAGAAGAAGTGCCGATCGACATGACCACCGATACCTTCCAGTACGATACGTCGCTTTCCGGAACGAGTATCGTCATCATGAACACAAAAGCAGAAATCCAGACAGCACTGGAAAAGATTGCAAAAGTGTTCGAGGAGAAAGCAGGCGTACATATTGAGATCATGCCGGTAACGGACGGCGATTCTCCTTATACCAAAGTAGTCAGCCTCTACAACTCCGGAAACCCGCCGACACTTTCCATTCTGGATACGACCGATGTCATTGCACTGGCAGAAGAAAAAGCAGCCGACTTAAGCAATGAAGCATGGACCGGCGAGGCAGAAGAGTACCTGACCAAAATCAACGGAAAGGTTTACAGCTTCCCGCTCTGTATCGAGGGCCGCGGTATTATCTACAACAAGAGCGTGATTGAAGATACCTTAGGTACCGAGTTCGATCCATCCGATATCAAAACCCAGGACGATTTCGCAGCACTTCTCCAGAGCCTGCGGGACAACGGAATGAAGAATCCGATCTCCATGGCAAAAGAAGACTGGTCCCTTGGAGCACACCAGCTGCAGTACATCTACGAGACATACAACGGAACCTCCGACGGTGCAGCAGAAGTCATCAACGAGCTGAAGGACGGAACCTTATATCTGCCGGACTACACCCGCATGAACGAGTTCCTGAATACCTTTGACCTGTTAAAAGAGTACAACGTAGCAAAGGGCGATCCACTCGGCGCAGATTACGATGAGATGGCAATTGACCTGGCAGACGGAAAAACCGCTTTCTGGTTCAACGGAAACTGGGCATGGCCGAACATTGAGGAGGCAGGAGCCGAGACGACCGATGAGTATGGTTTCCTTCCATACTTCCTGAACAATGATCCGGACGACTTCGTCAACAGCAAAATCCAGGCATCCCCGTCCAAACAGATCATGCTGGATGATATCGTGGCTACCGACGAGCAGAAAGCAGCAGCAAAAGAGTTCCTGAACTGGCTGGTTTACAGTGAGATCGGACAGCAGATGGTTGTAAAGACCTGCAGCCTGATCCCTCCGTTTAAAAACAACCCGAACGAGCCAAGCGATCCGTTAAGCCGCGACATTTACGAAAAAGTACAGAACGGCGGAGCATTCAACGCATCTGCGATCGTGCCGAACGATCACTGGTCTGTCCTTGGTGCGGCAATGCAGAAATATCTGGCCGGAAGAAGTGACCGCGAGGAACTGATAGATTCCATCCAGGCATACTGGGATGAGCAGTAAGCCGGAGGATATGAAGGAGGAACGAAAATGAAATCAAGCAACAAGGGAAAAGATTTCTGTGTATTTGCGCTGCCGGGCCTGTTCTGCTTCCTGGCAGTCGTCATGGTACCGTTTATCTACGGTATTTACCTGACCTTAACCGACTGGAACGGTGTTTCCAGCGTGAAAAACTTTGTAGGACTTTCCAACTTCGCAGCCGTTATGCGCGACGCGCAGTTCTGGAAATCCCTGCTGTTAACCTTTAAATATGTCATTGCGGTTGTTGTTCTCGTCAATGTGATCGCCTTTTTACTGGCTTACATCCTGACCCGCGGCATCAAAGGTCAGAACTTCTTCCGCGCCGGATTTTTCACCCCGAACCTGATCGGCGGTATCGTACTTGGATACATCTGGCAGTTCGTATTCTCCCGTGTTTTCGTCAGCATCGGCGAGACCACAGGATGGAGCCTGTTTGAAATTTCCTGGCTTTCTACCCCGAACAAAGCATTTGCAGCACTGGTGCTCGTTTCAGTATGGCAGCTGGCAGGCTACATGATCCTGATCTACGTTGCCGGCTTTATGGGACTTTCCGAGGACGTGCTCGAGGCGGCAAGCATCGACGGTGCATCCGGCTGGGTAAAAATGAAAAACATTATCCTTCCGCTGATGATGTCCTCCGTTACTATCTGCCTCTTCCTGACCCTGTCCCGTGCGTTCATGGTATACGATGTCAACCTGTCCTTAACCGGCGGTGCTCCGTACGGAACCACCGAGATGGCAGCCATGCACGTATATGAGAAAGCATTCACATCGAGACAGTTCGGTGTCGGCCAGGCAGAAGCCTTTATCCTGTTTATCATTGTAGCCTGCATCAGCGGTATTCAGGTATACACCACCAAGAAGAGGGAGGTTGAAGCATAATGAATCAGAAGAAAATTGGCGGAACAAAGAAAAAAGTAACTGACGCGCTGGCTATGCTCCTTATGATCATCGTTTTCTGTGCGTTCATGTTCCCGTTTGTCATGGTTATCATCAACTCCTTAAAACAGAAACGTGATATCATCAAGAGCCCGTTCTCCTGGCTGTTTACCATCAAAGGTCTTTCGTTTGACAACTTTGTAAAAGCATTCAATCAGATGAACTTCCTGAATGCCTTCAAGAACTCTCTGGTTGTAACCGTAACAGCAACCGTACTGGTTACGGTACTCGCAGCCATGCTGGCTTACTACATCGTGCGTAATGTCAACGTATTTTCCAATATCATCTTTGCACTGATGGTTGCATCCATGATCATTCCATTCCAGGCAATCATGATCCCGCTTGTCGGTGTATACGGCGGAACCTTAAACATTCTGAACCACAGACTGACCCTGATCTTCATGCACACCGGATTTTCCATGGCGATGTCCGTGTTTATGTTCCACGGATTCATCCGCGGAAGTATCCCGCTGGCGCTGGAGGAGGCCGCTTACATCGACGGCTGTACCCACACCCAGACCTTCTTCCGCATCGTGTTCCCGCTGTTAAAGCCGATCATTTCCACCATGGTAATCATGAATGCGATGGCATTCTGGAATGACTTCCTGCTGCCGTCCCTGGTGCTGACCGACAAAAAGCTGCTGACTCTGCCGCTTTCCACCTACAGCTTCTACGGAACTTACTCTGCAGATTACGGAACCATCATGGCAGGTCTTCTGCTCTGCGTCATCCCGATCCTGATTCTGTACGTGGCACTGCAGAAACAGATCATCAACGGTGTCGTAGCCGGAGCAGTCAAATAAGTAAATCATAGAAATCAAGAACAAGCCGGGCAAAGGAGGGCGGAATTAAAAATGCTTTCTTTTTCCGGCTTTTCTTATCAGAGACAACAAGAAAGAGACAGAAAGGAAATCAAACACATGAAAAACAGATTACACGTAAAAGCGCCGGGCAACTGGGTGAATGACCCGAACGGCATGATTTATTATAAGGGACAGTATCATCTTTTTTATCAGCATTTTCCGTACGCGCCGCGCTGGGGCACCATGCACTGGGGCCATGCGGTGAGTCCGGATCTGATTCACTGGGAGCATGTCGGCGTTGCCCTGTTCCCGAGTCTTTCCGAGGACCAGAACGGCTGCTTTTCCGGAAGCGCAGTAGAAGAGAACGGCGTGATGCATCTCTTTTACACGGGTGTTCACTATAATCAGGTAAATCCGAAGGATATTCATCAGTGCCTTGATCAGGATTTTACTTCGGCGCAGCTTCACCTTACTTCGAAGGACGGTATGCATTTTGATGTCTTCGGGGATAAGGAGGTTGTTATCCCGGCACTCACCGATCCGGAAATCGGCGACAATACGCACACGCGTGACCCGAAAGTCTGGAAGGGAAGCGACGCATGGTATATGGTGCTTGGAAGCACGACGAAGGATCACAAGGGCGAGGCATTATTCTATAAGAGTGAGGATCTTTCCCACTGGCGTCTGGCCGGACAGGCGACGACGAAACAGAAGCTCGGCTGGATGTGGGAGTGCCCGGATCTCTTTAACGTAAACGGACGCAGCGTCTTTGTATTCTCCCCGATGGAACTGATCGAGGACACCGACGGCTATGCGGATCGGGCGATCTGTATGCTGCCTGAGTTTGATGAAAAAACCTGCACAATGAAATTTCCGGAGAACTGGCAGCTTCTGGACTGCGGCGGTGACCTCTATGCACCGCAGACCATGACGGATGCGGACGGAAACCGGATTTCCATCGCATGGCTTCGGATGCCGGAACCGGTAGATGGTATATGGCAAGGCATGTTCTGCATGCCGCGTGTGGTGGATGTACAGAACGATCATATTTACTTCCGTGTTCTGCCTGCCATCCGTGACGGATTCTGCAAAAAGACGGATTCCCTCGTTTCGGCATGCGGAGAGTGTGCCATGATCCGCGCCGAATTAAAAGAGGGTGAGAGCCTGGAAATCGGCGGCTATAAGATCTGGCGGCAGAGCGGAAAAGTCTGTGCAGACCGCACGGATGTCTATCCATCCGGTGCAAAAGGATGGCTTCATGCCGAGACACCGCAGTTAAAAGAGGGGGATCTTCTTGAGATTTTCGTGGATCCGAATATGATCGAAATCTATGCAAACAACGGCGAGTACGTATTAAGCCAGGCGGTTTACGGGCTTGGAGAGACATTCTCCTATGAAATGGAGAAAAAACCGGAAATTTATCTGTGGAATGAATGAATCAGCCAAAAAAGTTCTTGACGCATACGGGATTTTGTTCTAATCTAGTACGTAACAGCTTTCTAACGTTAAAGTGACGGGCTGAAAAACGAGATTTCGAAAGATATCCGAAAAGAACGCAAGGAGAGATTATTATGAAGAAAGTAGTAAAATTCGGCGGCAGCTCCCTCGCGAGCGCAGAGCAGTTTAAGAAGGTCGGAGACATCATCCGCGCAGATGAGGGAAGAAGATACGTGGTACCTTCCGCTCCTGGAAAACGAAATTCTGCTGATACGAAAGTAACCGATATGCTGTATGACTGCTATCGCACTGCAGTTGCTGGAAGAGATTTCAAGAAGAAACTGCAGAACATCAAAGCGAGATATCAGGAGATCATCGACGGTCTGAACCTCAGCCTGGATCTTTCCCCGGAATTTGAAAAAATCGCAGAAAACTTTGCCGCAGCAGCCGGAGAGGACTACGCCGCATCCCGCGGAGAGTACCTGAACGGTATCGTGATGGCAAATTATCTGGGATATACGTATATTGATTCTGCAGAAGTGATCTGCTTCGACGAGAACGGAAACTTCCTTGCAGACAAGACTGACGAAGTGATCTCCGAGCGTTTAAAAGATCTGGATAACGCAGTCGTTCCTGGATTCTACGGTGCAAAACCGGACGGAAGCGTAAAAACCTTCTCCCGCGGCGGATCCGATATCACTGGTTCCATCGTGGCAAAGGCCGTACACGCTGACATCTACGAGAACTGGACCGATGTTTCCGGTTTCCTGGTAACCGATCCGCGTATCGTCAAGGATCCGGAAGTCATTTCCACCATTACCTACCGTGAGCTGCGTGAGCTTTCCTACATGGGAGCTACCGTCCTTCATGAGGACTCCATCTTCCCACTCCGTCAGGAGGGAATCCCGATCCACGTGCTGAACACCAACGCACCGCAGGATCCGGGAACCATGATTGTGGAGAACACCTGCAGCAAACCGAAATTCACCATCACCGGTATCGCCGGAAAGAAAGGCTTTGCATCCATCACGGTTGAGAAGAGCATGATGAATACTGAGATCGGCTTTGGCAGAAAAGTGCTCGGTGTTTTTGAGGACAACAATCTTTCCTTCGAACATATGCCGTCCGGCATCGATACCATGACTGTATTCGTTCACCAGAACGAGTTCGCAGAAAAAGAGCAGCAGGTCATCGCAGGACTGCACCGTGCGGTACAGCCGGATTCCATTGACCTTGAGTCCGATCTGGCGCTGATCGCTGTTGTAGGCCGCGGCATGAGAAGAACGAGAGGCACTGCCGGAAGAATCTTCTCCGCACTGGCACACGCACACGTCAACGTTAAGATGATCGACCAGGGTTCCAGTGAGCTTAACATCATCATCGGCGTGGAGAACCGCGATTTTGAGACGGCAATCAAAGCAATCTATGATATCTTTGTAGTAGCACAGATCTAAAATGAATCTATAAAAATCTCTGTCAGGAGTCTGAACTTCCGACAGAGATTTTTTTATGGTTTTTATGCCGCCGTACCGCGGAATTCTTTTCGAATGGTGAATGTAAAAATACAGATTACCACACAGCAGATGATCCAGGTCGTCGGTTCGCAGAAGCAGACGGCGCGGTAACCGATCTGCGGAACACAAACGAAGAGATTATGTCAATTGCACTGAACTATCAATTTTCCTCACCGGGGTATTTTTCAAAGAGATTTAAAGGCTACACCGGCCTTACGCCGACCGAGTACCGCAGGTAAACAGAAACGAATTTTGCCCTTGTCGTTTTGGGGAACAGATGGTATAATCATTTCATAAATGCAAGACATTTGTGAAAAAATATCATAAAGGAACGAGGATGCAAGATGAAACGACGAGTATTACTGAAATTGAGCGGAGAAGCTCTTGCAGGAGAGAAACACACCGGTTTTGACGAGCCGACCGTCACAAAAGTGGCAAAACAGGTAAAAACTCTGGTAGACCAGGGGATTGAAGTCGGCATCGTAATCGGAGGAGGAAACTTCTGGAGAGGACGCAGTTCCGAAAATATCGACCGTACCAAAGCAGACCAGATCGGTATGCTGGCAACCGTTATGAACTGTATCTATGTATCAGAAATCTTCCGTTCCCAGGGAATGATGACCGCAGTTCTGACTCCATTCCCATGCGGAGAGTTCACAAAAGGATTTTCCAAAGACCGTGCAAACAAATATTTCCAGCACAACATGGTTGTATTCTTTGCCGGCGGTACAGGCCATCCATATTTCTCAACCGATACGGCAACCGTACTTCGTGCGATCGAGATCGAGGCAGACGAGATTCTGCTTGCAAAAGCAGTAGACGGTGTCTACGACAGCGATCCGAAAACAAACCCGGATGCAAAGAAATTTGACGAGATTTCCATTCAGGAAGTCATTGAAAAGGATCTGAAGGTGGTAGATATGACCGCATCCATCCTTTGCAAGGAAAACAAAATGCCGATGCTGGTATTTGGTTTAAATGAAGAGAACAGCATTGTAAATGCTGCAAACGGAAAAATTAACGGCACAAGAGTAACGGTATAATTAATAAAAATTCAGCAGTAAAACACTTGCTGTTTTACTGCGTAAGAAAATGATTCAGGTGTGAGCAGCTCTCCTTTTGCGAAGCAAAATTTTAAATGAGAGCTGCGAATGTCACAGTTCGCAGAACTGTGACCGTATAAGAGATAGCAGGAGGACAAATTTAATATGGCAAATCAGATCGACGAGAGAGTAAAACCGTTTGAGGTAAAAATGGGCAAATCCATTGCAAGCCTCGATTCCGAATTCGGAACCATCCGTGCAGGCCGTGCAAACCCGCACGTACTGGACCGCATTACTGTAGATTACTATGGAACACCGACTCCGCTGCAGCAGGTGGCAAACATCTCTGTTCCGGAAGCACGTATGATCCAGATCCAGCCGTGGGAAGCATCCCTGGTAAAAGAGATCGAGAAAGCGATCATGATGTCTGACCTTGGCATCAACCCGTCCGATGACGGAAGAGTCATCCGTCTGGTATTCCCGGAGCTTACCGAGGACCGTCGTAAAGAGCTGGTAAAAGAGGTAAAGAAAAAAGCAGAAGGCGCAAAAGTAGCCATCCGCAACATCCGCCGCGATGCCAATGATGCGTTCAAGAAACTTGCCAAAGAGGACGTTTCCGAGGACGAAATCAAAGAGCTCGAGGAGCAGACCCAGAAATTAACAGACAAATATATCAAAGAAGTAGATCAGATGGTGGACGTAAAATCCAAAGAAATTATGACCGTGTAATACAAAGAAAACGAGGGGCTGCCTGTCATTTGCAGGCAGCCTGTTATCGTTTACGGAGGAAAAAAGTATGGATAATGAATTAAAAGTGCCGAATCACATCGCCATCATCCTGGACGGAAACGGCAGATGGGCGAAAAAACGCAATATGCCGCGCGGCTACGGCCATATCGTCGGATGCGACAATCTGGAAAAAATGTGTGACGTGATCAAAGACATGGGTGTCAAATATCTGACCGTCTATGCGTTCTCAACCGAGAACTGGAAACGCTCCCGCGCCGAGGTGGAGGGCCTATTAAAGCTGTTCCGCCAGTATCTGAAACGATGCATCAAAAAAGCACATAAAAATCAGATGCGCGTCAAAATCATCGGAGATCCGAGCGCATTCCCGCAGGATATTCAGGACAGCATTCATGAACTGGAGGAGTGCTCCAAAGATTACGATCACATGTACTTCCAGATCGCAATGAACTACGGTTCCCGCGATGAGATCCTGCGCGGCATGACCCGCATGATCGAGGATGTGAAAAATGGAACTCTCGCAGAGAATGCGTTTGATGAGAACGGAAAACTGACGGAGCAGTGTTTTGAGAGCTACCTCGACACCGCCGGAATCCCGGATCCAGATCTTCTGATCCGTACAAGCGGCGAGCAGCGCCTTTCCAACTACCTGATGTGGCAGCTGGCCTACACGGAATTTTACTTTACCGAGGTTCCGTGGCCGGATTTCCACGAAGAGGAATTGAGAAAAGCCATCGAACAATATAATAACAGAGACCGGCGTTACGGCGGCGTGAAGGAGGAATAAAAAAGATGTTTAAGACAAGACTGTTAAGCGGCATCGTGCTCGTCCTTGTGGCGCTGCTTACGATCTGCAGCGGCGGAACCGTGCTCTATATGACGGTTCTGTGCCTGTCGCTGATCGGCGCAGGAGAGCTGTTCCGCGTGATGAAGGTAAGAGAAGATAAATGGAATCTGTTGGAAATTACGGGCTATGCGGGCGTTGTGATTTTCTATCTGTCCCTGCTGCTTCATGACCCGATGTACCAGATGCTCGCGCTGATCCTGGATCTCGTGCTTCTGATGGCAGTATACGTATTTACTTATCCGAAATACAACGCCAATCAGGTGATGCCGGCGTTCTTTGCGATTGTCTATGTCGGCGTAATGCTTTCCTATGTATATCAGACCCGTATGCTGGATGGCGGAAAATTCCATGTATGGCTGATTTTCCTGTGCTCCTGGGGCTGCGATACGTGTGCATACTGTGTCGGCGTACTCTTTGGAAAACATAAAATGGCACCGGTTTTAAGCCCGAAAAAATCCGTAGAAGGAGCTGTCGGCGGTGTCGTCGGAGCGATTCTGCTCGGCATCATCTATGCGGCTGCGACAAAGGGCGGCATGGTGGAATACGCCATCATCTGCGGTGTCGGCGCGCTGATCTCCATGGTCGGAGACCTTGCGGCATCCGCAATCAAACGAAATCAGGGCATCAAGGATTACGGAAAGCTGATTCCGGGCCACGGCGGTATTCTCGACCGCTTCGACAGCGTGATCTTTACCGCACCGATCATCTATTTCCTGTCGGTGCTTCTGATTCATTAAAAAAGCTTCCCCTACAGCATAAACGGGAAGCAGATGGGAGAAACTGGAATATGAAGAAAATAGCAATTCTTGGTTCAACCGGTTCGATCGGAACCCAGACCCTCGATGTCGTGCGTGCCAACGGCGATCTTGAGGTGGTCGGCATCAGTGCCGGAAGCAATATTACACTGCTCGAGCAGCAGATCCGGGAATTTCATCCGAAGTTTGCGGCAGTCGGCGATGAGGCGAAAGCGGCAGAACTCCGTGACAGAGTGAAGGATCTTCCTGTAAAAATCGGCAGCGGCATGGACGGCATGATCGAGCTTGCCACGATGCCGGAGAGCGAAATCCTTGTGACAGCGATCGTCGGCATGATCGGCATCCGCCCGACGGTTGCGGCGATGAAGGCAGGAAAAGACATTGCACTGGCAAACAAAGAGACACTGGTAACGGCGGGACACATTATTATGCCGCTGGCAGAGGAATGCGGTGTGCAGATCCTTCCGGTGGACAGCGAGCACTCGGCGATTTTCCAGTGCCTGCACGGGGAAAACAGAAAAGAAATTGAAAAACTTCTGATTACTGCATCCGGCGGTCCGTTCCGCGGAAAAACAAGAGCGGAGCTCGAAAACGTAACGGTAGAGCAGGCGCTCCGTCATCCGAACTGGTCGATGGGGCACAAGATCACGATTGATTCCGCGACACTCGTTAACAAAGGACTGGAAGTCATGGAAGCAAAATGGCTGTTCGGTGTTGATCTCGACCACATCCAGGTTGTGGTACAGCCAAAGAGCATTATCCATTCCATGGTAGAATTTAAAGACGGCGCTGTCATGGCACAGCTTGGCACACCGGATATGAAACTGCCGATCCAGTACGCACTGTATTACCCGGAGCGCCGCTTCCTTGCAGGCGACCGCCTCGACTTTGCGGCGCTGACACAGATCACGTTTGAAAAACCGGATATGGATACCTTCCTCGGCCTTCCGATGGCAATGCAGGCGTCCCGGACGGGCGGCTCCATGCCGACGGTCTTCAATGCGGCAAATGAACGCGCCGTTGCACTGTTCCTCGCGAAGAAGATCCGTTTCCTCGAGATTTACGACGTGATCGCCGGTGCAATGGAAGCACACAAAACGATTGCCGATCCGACGCTGGAGCAGATTCTCGCGGCGGAGCAGGAGACGTATGAATGGATTGCGAACAGATATAAGATGGGAGAATAAGACAGCATGATTGTAAAAATCCTGATAGCCGTACTCATTTTCGGAATCACCGTCATTATCCATGAGCTGGGGCACTTTCTTCTGGCGAAAGCGAATGGTATTACCGTGACGGAATTTTCGATCGGCTTTGGCCCGACGGTGGTAAAGACAGAAAAAGGCGGAACGGTCTATTCCTTAAAACTTCTGCCTTTCGGCGGTGCGTGCCAGATGCTCGGCGAGGACGGTGAAGAGGAGGGGGAAGGAACCTTTAACAGCAAATCCGTGTGGGCAAGAATTTCCGTCGTTGTGGCGGGACCGGTGTTCAACATGATTCTGGCATTTTTCTGCGCAATCTTTGTGATCAGTTACGCGGGAAGTTCCCCGGCGCGCGTCACAGAAGTGGCAGACGGTTCGCCGGAGGCAGAGGCAGGCCTGGAAGCGGGAGATATCATCACTTTCTATGAGGGAAGACATATTTCCATCGGAAAAGAGCTGAACTCTGTGATGACGGTACAGGGCGTGCCGACGGATGAGATTACGCTGGAGGTTAAAAAGGCCGACGGGGAAAAGAAAACGATCACATATGAACCGACGGTGACAACGCGGTATATGATGGGCTTCAACTACGATGACTGTGACCGCGGCATGGAATTCACGTATGTGCAGCAGAATATGCCGCTTGCCGCTGCGGGTGTTGTCGCGGGCGACCTGCTCGTATCGATCAACGGAGCGCCGATTACCTGTGTGGCCGATTTTACTGCTTACCAGACAGAGCATCCTTTCGATGGAAGCGCTGTGACGCTGGAGTATGAGCACAGCGGAAAGACGAAAGAGATTACGGTGACACCGGTTGAAAACACGTATGCGAATGTACAGTTTTCGTATCAGCTCCGGGAGAAACAGTCCCCGATCGGCGTGCTGAAATACAGCGTGCTGGAGATCAAATACTGGGTGCGCACCGTCATTGACAGCGTCGGTATGCTGATCACCGGACAGTATTCCGTGAACGATCTTTCCGGCCCGGTCGGCGTGGTGGATGCGATCGGAACCGCCTATGATGATGTAAAATCGCAGGGCGTTCTGGTTACGGTGATGACGATGCTGAACATGGTGATTCTGCTGTCATCGAACCTTGGCGTCATGAACCTGCTGCCGCTCCCGGCACTCGACGGCGGACGGCTTGTCTTTCTGATCATAGAAGCCATCCGCAGAAAACCAATCCGGCGAGACCTGGAGGGTATGGTTCACTTCGCGGGCCTGGTGCTTCTGATGGCGTTGATGGTCTACGTCATGATCCACGACGTCCAGCGGATCCTGTAAATCGAAAAGTGAAAAGCAACAAAGCCTCATATTCTGCATACCATAAAAGGAGTGCAGGATATGGGGCTTTTTTATGAAAAATTTGCGTATGCAGCAGGAAATGACTGACCGCGGGCGGCTGGAAATCCGGGTAAATGCAAGAATCCAGGCGCGGCCTGTTTCCGGGGCGCGGGTGACGGTTTCGTATACGGGAGATCCGCAGAATGTGATCGAGGAGCTGATTACCGACGGGGACGGCAGAACGGAGACGCTGGATCTGGCGACGCCGCCGCTCGAGTACAGTCTGGAACCGAATGTGAATCAGCCGTATTCCGAATATACGGTGAAAGTGGAGGCGGAAGGGTATGAACCGGTTGAAGTGACGGGCTCCGAGCTTCTTTCAGGAGAACAGTCCGTCCAGCAGGTGGACCTCGAACCGGCAGAGGGCGCAGCGTTTGCGGATGTGACGATCCCGGACCATACGTTGTTCGGCGAATATCCGGCGAAAATTCCGGAAAGTGAGATCAAGCCGACGTGGGAGAGCGGTGAGATTGTGCTGTCCCGCGTCGTGATCCCGGAGTATGTCGTTGTCCACGACGGAGCGCCGACCGACAGCACGGCGCGCGACTATTATGTGCGGTACCGCGACTACATCAAAAACGTGGCGTGCTCGGAAATCTATGCAACATGGCCGGATGCGGCGATCCGGGCGAATATCCTCGCAATCATGTCATTTACGCTGAACCGTGTCTATACAGAATGGTACCGCAACAAGGGATACGATTTTACGATCACTTCGTCGACGGCCTACGATCACAAATGGATTTACGGCAGGAATATTTTCGACAGCATTTCCCTTGTGGTCGATGAGATTTTTGCCGATTACCTGTCGCGCCCGAATGTGAAACAGCCGATTCTGACGCAGTACTGTGACGGAAACCGTGTGAGCTGCCCGAACTGGATGAGCCAGTGGGGGTCCAAAAACCTGGCGGACCAAGGGTATTCAACGATTCAGATTCTCCGCAATTATTATGGAGACAATATGTATATCAACACGGCGGAGGAGATTTCCGGCATCCCGTCCTCCTGGCCGGGGTATGACCTCACCATCGGCTCGTCCGGGAACAAGGTACTGCAGATGCAGGAGCAGCTGAACGTGATTGCGGAGGTGTATTCATCGATTCCGACGGTCTATGAAAATGGCTATTTCGATGAAGAGACGCAGGACGCCGTCGAAGCGTTCCAGCGGCTGTTCGGCCTGCCGGTTTCCGGCATTGTGGATTATCCGACGTGGTACAAAATCCAGTCGATTTATGTGGCCGTGACGAGGATTGCAGAGCTGCAGTAGGTATACAAAAGTCTTTATAAGGGGCGTGTTTTCTGCGAAAAAACGCGGAAAATGCGCCCTTTCTGCGGCTTTTGAAACGGATCAGAAAAATTTTAAAACTGTCAAGAAAAAATACTTGACACCCAGCATCATTTCGTGTATGATAACCAAGGTGATCGCAATGGAAAAAATATTGGAACAGACATTACTGTATGATTTTTACGGCGAACTTCTGACTGAACATCAGCGTCAGGTATACGAAGACGTGGTGCTCAACGATTTTTCCCTGAGCGAGGTTGCGGCAGCGCGGGGCATTTCCCGCCAGGGAGTCCACGATCTGGTCAGACGCTGCAACAAGACACTGGAAGAGTATGAAGAAAAGCTTCATCTGGTACAACGCTTTGTACAGATCAGGGAAAATGTGAACGAGATCCGAAAGCTGACAGACCCATCCGGTGATACCCCGAAAGAAGATGTGATGCAGCGGATTGCGGCAATTGCATCGGATATATTAGAGGAGCTTTGAGCATGGCATTTGAAAGTTTAACCGAGAAACTCCAGAATGTTTTCAAAAATCTCAGAAGCAAGGGCCGTCTTACTGAGGCGGATGTAAAGACTGCGCTGAAGGAAGTTAAAATGGCACTTCTCGAGGCGGATGTCAGCTTCAAAGTAGTAAAACAGTTTATCAAATCCGTACAGGAGCAGGCAGTCGGACAGGACGTCATGAACGGACTGAACCCGGGACAGATGGTCATTAAAATCGTAAATGACGAGCTGGTTAAGCTGATGGGCTCCGAGACAACGGAGATTGCACTGCGCCCGGCAAGCGAAGTTACCATCATCATGATGGCAGGTCTTCAGGGAGCCGGTAAAACAACCACAACCGCAAAAATTGCAGGAAAGTTAAAAGCAAAGGGAAGAAAACCTCTCCTTGCCGCCTGTGACGTCTATCGCCCGGCAGCGATCAAACAGCTGCAGGTCAATGGAGAAAAGCAGGGCGTGGAAGTGTTCGCCATGGGAGATAAAAACCGTCCGGTGGATATCGCAAAGGCAGCGCTGGTGCATGCAAAGACAAACGGCTTCAATGTATTGATTCTGGATACGGCAGGCCGTCTGCACATCGACGAAGAGATGATGCAGGAGTTACAGGATATCAAAGCGGCTGTTCCTGTGGATCAGACCCTTTTGGTAGTAGATGCTATGACCGGACAGGACGCAGTCAATGTGTCCGAGATGTTCAACAACAAGGTTGGCATTGACGGTGTAGTACTTACAAAATTAGATGGTGACACCAGAGGCGGTGCGGCACTTTCGATCCGCGCAGTTTCCGGCAAACCGATTCTCTATGTCGGCATGGGCGAAAAGCTTTCGGATCTGGAACAGTTTTATCCGGACCGTATGGCGTCCCGTATTCTCGGCATGGGCGATGTGATGAGCCTGATTGAAAAAGCACAGGCAAACATCGACGAAGAGAAAGCAAAAGCCATGGAACAGAAGATGAAGAAGGCACAGTTCGACTTCAACGATTACCTGGATTCCATGGAGCAGATGCGCAATATGGGCGGCATCTCCAGCATCCTGAATATGCTTCCGGGCGTCGGCGCGAAAATGAAGGGCCAGGATCTTGAGAGCATGGTGGATGAAAAAGATATGGCGAGAAAGGAAGCTATTGTACTTTCTATGACGCCAAAGGAAAGAGAAAACCCGGATCTCATCAATCCGTCGAGAAAGCAGAGAATTGCAAAAGGCGCCGGTGTTGACATCGCGGAGGTAAACCGTTTCATCAAACAGTTTGAACAGTCAAGAAAAATGATGAAACAGATGACCGGAATGGTCGGTAAGGGTGGTAAAAGAGGAGGATTCAAACTTCCCTTTTAGCATAAAAGAAAAAATATAAATAAATACATGAATTTACAATGGAGGTAAAGAAAAATGGCAGTAAAAATGAGATTAAGAAGAATGGGACAGAAGAAAGCTCCTTTTTATAGAATCGTTGTAGCAGATTCCAGATCCCCAAGAGACGGACGTTTCATCGAGGAGATCGGAACTTACGATCCGAACCGCGAGCCGAGCGCAATCAGCTTCAACGAGGAGGCTGCTAAAAAATGGCTGGCTAACGGCGCACAGCCGACCGAAATCGTTGCCAAACTCTTAAAACAGGCTGGTATCGAGAAATAATTCATACGGGGGTATCTTGTAATGAAAGAACTTATCGAAGTAATTGCAAAATCTCTGGTTGATCATCCATCTGAGGTAGTTGTGACAGAAACCGTCAGCGGTGATGACCTTCTGCTGGAACTCAAAGTAGATCCGTCAGATATGGGAAAAGTCATCGGACGTCAGGGACGCATTGCGAAAGCAATCCGTACGGTTGTAAAAGCAGCTTCCTCAAAGAGCGACAGAAAAGTTGTCGTAGAAATTTTACAGTAAGTAAAAGATAGAAAAAGGAACCGACAGTTGTTGCCGGTTCCTTTCTTTACGCGGGCAACGAGACAAAGTCCGTGCTTGCACGGGACCTTGGCGACTGCCGCGATAACTTGAGAAACTCGCAAAGCGTGTTTCGCAAGTCGCAATACACAGTAGAACTGGTTGGAAAGGGTTTTTGAATGGAAGAATATTTGCAGATTGGCGTAATTACCACAACCCACGGCGTACGCGGTGAGGTAAAGGTATATCCGACGACAGATCCGGAGCGTTTTCTTTCTCTGGACCGCGTTTTTCTCGATACAGGAAAAGAAAAAAAAGAACTCCATGTAACTGGCGTGCGTTTTTTCAAACAGCTTGCCATTGTAAAATTCAAAGGAATTGACAACATCAACGATATCGAACGGTATAAAGGCTGCAGCCTCTATGTGACGAGAGAGGATGCCATTCCGCTGGAAGAGGACGAATACTATATCGCAGACCTGCAGGGGATGCAGATGTACACCGAGGACGGCGAACTGTTCGGCACGCTCCGCGATGTGATGGAGACCGGTGCGAACGACGTCTATATTGTAGATTCAAAAGAGCACGGAGAGGTTCTGATTCCGGCGATCCATGACTGCATTCTGGATGTGGACCTGGATGAGCAGAAGATGACGATTCACCTTCTTCCGGGCCTGATTGACTGATAAAGAGAGTAAAGAACGATGAAATATCATATTCTGACGCTGTTTCCGGAGATGATCGAGCAGGGGCTGCACACCAGCATCCTCGGAAGAGCCATCAACAACGGCTATATTTCCCTCGAGACGACGAATATCCGGGATTTTTCAGCAAATAAATTCAACCGCGTGGACGATTACCCGTACGGCGGCGGTGCGGGCATGGTCATGGAGGCGGAGCCGGTGTTCCGCGCCTACCAGTCGGTAGCCGAAAAGATCGGGAAAAAGCCGCGCACGGTCTATCTGACACCGCAGGGAAAAGTACTGAACCAGACGATGGTGGAAGAGCTGGCGCTTGAGGACGATCTTGTGCTGCTCTGCGGCCACTATGAGGGCATCGATGACCGCGTACTGCAGGAAGTGGTAACGGACTATATCTCGATCGGGGATTATGTTTTAACAGGCGGAGAACTCGGTGCAATGGTGCTGGTGGATGCGGTATCGCGGTTTGTGCCGGGTGTCTTAAGCAACGAGGAATCTTCGCAGTTTGAGTCACTGCAGGACAACTTGCTTGAGTATCCGCATTACACAAGACCGGAGACATGGCACGAGAAAAAAGTTCCGGAGGTGCTTCTTTCCGGTGACCACAAAAAGATCGAAGCATGGCGCCATGAGGCCTCTCTGGTGCGGACAGCCGAGCGGCGGCCGGACCTTCTGGAGAATGCATTCCAGATTTCCTGCGCATGCAATGAAAAAGAGGAATCGTCTGCCTGGGCGCACGATCTTTTGGCAGGCATGACACGCTATGGTGTCAGCCTTGATCTCGGACGAAAGAAGATCCGGAAACAGAAAAATCTGTTTGATGACCATGATCTGCTGATTCTGCAGCTTCCGGGAACGCTTGAGGAGGGTATGAAAGCAAAGAGCGAATATATCCGCAGCTTTGCCGGAAAAGAGACACCGCTGGTGTTTTTATGCCCGGACGGATTCTCGGAAGAGGAAGAAAAACTCGAAGAGCAGCTGGAAAAAAACGGTTTCCGTCTGGTCGCACGGCTTACCGGCATACCGTCCGCGGACGGCCTGCAGCGGTTTTCCTTCGCGCTTCGCAGTCTGCTGTACAGCGGCGAATGGAAAGTGAAAAAAATACTTGCATCTGCGGATGCATTATAGTATAATATATCTTGTTGTGAGTAAAGAGATGGTCCGCTGTTGCAAAAAGGCATTAAGAACATCCAGGGTAAAAAAAGGAGATAAAGAAATGAACGACATTATTAAGAAAATCGAAGATGCACAGTTAAAAGCAGAAGCACCGGAGTTCCGCGTTGGTGATACCGTTAAAGTTTACGGTAAAATCAAAGAGGGTAACCGCGAGCGTATCCAGGTATTCGAAGGCGTTGTCCTGAAAAGACAGGGCGGCGGAAGCAAAGAGACCTTCACTGTTCGTAAGAGCTCTAACGGCGTAGGCGTTGAGAAAACATGGCCGGTACACTCTCCGAACGTTGAGAAAGTAGAAGTTATCAGACGTGGTAAAGTAAGACGTGCGAAACTGAACTACTTAAGAGACCGTGTTGGTAAAGCAGCGAAAGTGAAAGAGCTGGTAAAATAATAAGTCGTTAAAAGGATGGCCGGAGGAACATGAGTAATTGTGTTTCTCCGGTTTTGTCTTACGGAGAATTACACTATGGGCATGAATACCAGATATGTAAAAGAATATTTCTACAAGAAAAAGATCCGTTCCATGTTTGTATGGAATCTGGAAATCATCGCAGCGATTCTTCTTGCGGCGGCATTTTCCTGGTTTTTCTGCAGAAGTGTCGTGGTGCAGGAGGGCTCGATGGAGCCGACTCTCGTGCCGGGGGAGCGTGTGCTGATGGACTCCGCCTGGTACCGCTTAAGTTCTCCGAAACGCGGGGATATCATCGCGTTCCGGACGAGTGAGGACAAGAAGGCGAGCATCCACATCAAGCGTGTGATTGCGCTGCCGGGCGAGACGGTACAGATCAAAGACGGACAGATCCTCATCAACGGGGAAGTCTATAATGAAAAAGATGAATTTCCGGCCATTACAAACGCGGGACTTGCCTCCGAGCCGATCACGGTCGGGAAGGGACAGTACTTTGTGCTCGGCGACAACCGGAACAACAGCGAGGACAGCCGCCACAACGGCATGGGACTCGTGGATTCGGACCGCATTGTCGGAAAGCTCTGGTTTACGATTTCGCCGTGGAAGAAAATCGGTTTCGTGTAAACGCAGCATAGAAGGAGAAGAAACATGAATTATCAGTGGTACCCGGGTCATATGACGAAGGCCCGCAGACAGATGCAGGAAGACTTAAAGCTCATCGACCTGATGATTGAGCTGGTCGATGCGAGAGTTCCTGCAGCGAGCCGCAACCCGGATATAGATGAACTTGGAAAGAACAAAGCACGGCTGATCCTGCTGAACAAATCGGACCTTGCCGATGAGCGCGGAAACGATGCCTGGATGGAATATTTCAAGGGAAAGGGATATTCTGTTGTGAAGGTCAATTCCCGTTCCGGAGCCGGCATGAAAGCGATCAACAGCGCCGTACAGGAGGCCTGCAAAGAGAAAATCGAGCGCGACCGCAAACGCGGCATCCTGAACCGTCCGGTCCGCGCGATGGTTGTCGGTATTCCGAACGTCGGAAAATCGACATTTATCAATGCGTATGCGGGCAGAGCCTGTGCGAAAACCGGAAACAAACCGGGCGTCACGAAGGGAAAACAATGGATCCGTCTGAGCAAACAGCTGGAGCTTCTGGACACACCTGGTATCCTGTGGCCGAAGTTTGAGGACCAGCAGGTGGGACTGCATCTTGCGATGATCGGTTCCATCAACGATGAGATCCTGAACGTGGAGGAGCTGGCGCTGTCCGTCATCGATTATCTGACGGCAGAGTATCCGGGAACGCTGGAGAAACGCTTTGGCTTTGAAGGTATGACGGATCGTGTGGAAATCCTGGGTGAGATTGCGCGTGTGCGCGGCTGCCTGAAAAAAGGAAATGAGCTCGATTACGAAAAAGCAGCACGGCTTCTGATGGATGATTTCCGGAGCGGAAAGCTCGGCAGAATCACGCTGGAAAAACCGGAATAAATGGATTTATCAAAATAAAAAATGCGGAGAACAACGATGACAGAGAAAAAACAATCGATATCCGCCATACGGGAAATGTTTGCGGCAGCTTCGGAGACGGAGCTGCCCGCCCTTTATCTGGAATATGAAGAGGATTCCCGTGCCGGCGTACAAAATCTGATTCAAAAATACCAGAAACAGGAAGAGGCCTTAAAAAAAGAGCGCGAGCGCACGGAACAGATGAAGATCTACGAGCACAAATATGAGGATCTGGGCTGGATCTGCGGCATCGACGAGGTCGGAAGAGGCCCTCTGGCGGGCCCTGTGGTCGCAGGTGCGGTCATTCTGCCGCGCGACAGTAAAATCCTGTATCTGAACGATTCCAAGCAGCTGACGGCCAAAAAACGCGACGAGCTGTACGATGTGATCATGCGCGAGGCAGTGGCCGTCGGCATCGGCTATGCCTCCCCGGCGCGGATCGACGAGATCAATATTTTACAGGCAACGTACGAGGCGATGCGGGAGGCGATCAGCAAGCTTTCCGTGAAGCCGGATGTGCTCTTAAACGATGCGGTGAAAATCCCGCAGGTGGACATCCGCCAGGTGCCGATCATCAAGGGAGATGCCAAGAGTGTTTCGATTGCGGCGGCAAGTATTGTTGCGAAGGTGACAAGGGACCGCCTGATGGAAGAGTACGACAAGGTGCTTCCGGGCTACGGTTTTGCATCGAACAAGGGCTATGGTTCGGCAGAGCATATCGCTGCTTTAAAAGAAATCGGCCCGTCACCGATCCACCGGCAGTCGTTTATCGGCCATTTCGTGTAAAGGCACCGCATCAAAAAAAGGAGAGGGTATCGCATTTGAACCAGCGGGAAGTAGGAACGAGACAGGAGAGCCGTGCGGCAGAATATCTGGAAAGCCTGGGATATCACATCCTGGTGCGGAATTTCCGGTGCCGCTTTGGTGAGATCGACCTGATCGCAAAACAGGACGACACATACATTTTTATCGAAGTAAAATACCGCACCGGCCGGACAGCCGGAGACCCGACAAGCGCCGTGGATGGAAAGAAACAGAAGAAAATTTCAAAAACAGCAGATTACTACCGCATGCTCCACCAGATCCCGATGGATGTGCCCTGCCGCTTCGATGTCGTGGCAGAGACACCGGAGGAGATCCGCGTCTATGCGAACGCGTTTTATTATCAAGGGAGCGGCTGGTAGGAAGGGAGTTTTTATGATACCAATTCAATGGAAACAAAACGATAAAAAAACGATGCATGTCAACGAGGCGGAAAACGGCGTGGTCTATCTGACCTGGCCGGCGATTGAGAAAATTGAGGGCATCCGCCATGCATTTTCCACACGGATCGGCGGGGTGAGTAAGGAACATCTTTCCAGCATGAATCTCAGCTTTTCGCGCGGCGACGATCCGGCGAATGTGCGGGAGAATTACAGAAGATTCTGTGAGGCGGCGGGGTTTGAAGTGGAAAACATTGTTACCTCCGATCAGACACACACGACGAAGGTCCGTTATGTGACGAAAGCAGACTGCGGCAGCGGCGTGACAAGAGACCGCGATTTTCATGATATTGACGGTATGATCACTGACGAGCCGGGCGTCGTACTTGCGACATTCTATGCGGACTGCGTGCCGCTCTACTTTGTCGACCCGGTGCACCGTGCAATTGGACTTTCACATTCCGGCTGGCGTGGAACGGTCCACAAGATGGGACAGGCAACGCTCGATGCGATGCACGAACGGTTTGGAACAGAAGCAAAAGATGTGATCGCCGCCGTCGGCCCGTCGATCTGCCAGGACTGCTACGAGGTGAGCGGTGACGTGATCGAAGAGTTCCGGGCAGCATTCCCGGAAACACTGCATGAGAAACTGTTCTACGGAAAACCAGATGGAAAATACCAGTTAAATCTCTGGGAGGCGAATCATCAGATCCTTCTTGCGGCAGGAGTGCCGGAGAAGCAGATTCATCTGCCGAACCTCTGCACCTGCTGCAACCCGGATTTCCTGTATTCCCACCGTGCATCGAAGGGAAAAAGAGGAAACCTCGCGGCATTCCTTTCCCTGGTCTGAAAACAGGATCGAAAACAGAATAGGAAGCATCAAAAAACGGACCTGGAAAAAACAGATCCGTTTTTTTGCTGTATGCATCCGGCGGACACAAAATCGACTATCTGTGTTTTGCCAGCAGCTTATTGATTTTCTCTGTCGTAGACTGTACTTTTGCAACGGATACGTCGTGGTTAAGCGTATCGATGATGCTTGCCATATATTTGCTCATCTCAGCCGGCTCATACCAAGGACGGGAAACGAGTTCCGGTGTACGGTAGGTCAGGTCGGTGGTGATGACTTTGCTGATATAGCCTTTCTCATAGTAAGCATCGAATTTCTCCAGACCATCGGTGAAGAGGCCGAAGGTGGTGCAGACAAAGACGTGGTCAGCGCCGCGCTCTTTGACCTGTTTTGCAACGTCGAGCATACTCTCACCGGAGGAGATCATATCGTCGATGATGACAACATCTTTTCCTGCTACGGAATCGCCGAGGAACTCATGTGCCACGATCGGGTTCTTTCCGTTTACGATGGTGGAGTAATCTCTTCTCTTATAGAACATACCCATATCGACGCCGAGCACGTTGGAGAAGTATACGGCACGCGCCATCGCTCCCTCGTCCGGGCTGATGATCATCAGATGATCGTTGTCGATCGTCAAATCCGGAACGGAACGAAGAAGGGCTTTTAAAAACTGGTAGGTTGGCATGAAGTTGTCAAAGCCGCCGAGCGGAATTGCGTTCATGACACGAGGATCGTGTGCGTCGAAGGTGATAAAGTTGGAAACACCCATGTTCATCAGCTCCTGCAGAGCAAGTGCGCAGTCGAGAGACTCACGTTTGGTGCGCTTATGCTGTCTTCCTTCATAAATGAAAGGCATGATTACGTTGATCCGGTGTGCTTTTCCCGTTGCAGCAGCGATGATACGTTTCAGATCCTGATAATGGTCATCCGGTGACATGTGGTTCTCGTAGCCGCAGACCTTGTAAGTGATGCTGTAGTTGCAGACATCAACCAGGATGTAAAGATCGGCACCGCGGACGGATTCGTTGATCTTTCCTTTTGCTTCGCCGGAACCGAAACGCGGGCACTCGCAGTCAATCAGAAAAGAATCCTCGGAATATCCGGAAAAGGAAACCCCGTTGCGGCGCTCGGCGAGCTCTTTACGGAACTGAACCAGATACGAATCAACTTTTTTTGCCATTTCCATACTGCCCGGCAGAGCTGCGAGCTTTAACGGAGCAACCGGAATGGAATTTTCAAGTAAATCTAAATTAGCCATACAAACCTCCAGTAATCGACATTTTTTACAAACCATTTACTTCCTATTTATATCATCTTGGGAAAGGGCGCGTCAAGCAAAAAACGAAAGAATCCTTGCTTTTTGTGCAGGTTGTTGTTATTATAATGGATGAATGTCCGGAAGGTATGCAAAAAAAGCACGCTTTTTACTGGGCAAAGAGAAGTTATAAAGAAGTAAATGGAAAGGCCAAAACGTAAGATCTGTGAAAAACAAGACGAAACACATTATCAAGACAATAGAACCGGGCAGTATTGCCGAAGAACTGGAACTCGAACCGGGAGATGAACTGCTCCGCGTGAACGGGGAAATCATCGAGGACGTCTTCGATTACCACTTCCAGACCAACGACACGTATCTGGAACTCACGATCCGGAAAAAGGACGGTGAGGAATGGGACCTGGAAATCGAAAAAGAGTATGACGAGGAAATCGGCATCACATTCGAGAACGAGTTCATGGATCAGTACCGTTCCTGCAGCAACAACTGCATTTTCTGCTTCATCGATCAGATGCCGCCGGGAATGCGTCCCACCTTGTATTTTAAGGATGACGATTCGCGTCTGTCCTTCCTGCAGGGAAACTATATTACACTGACCAACATGAGCGACCACGATATCGACCGGATTATCCGCTACCATCTGGCACCGATCAATATTTCGTTCCAGACAACGAACCCGGAGCTCCGCTGCAAAATGCTGCACAACCGTTTTGCGGGCAATATCTTTCCGAAGGTCCAGCGCCTTTACGAGGCGGGAATCGAGATGAATGGACAGATTGTGCTCTGCAAGGGATACAACGACGGCGCAGAGCTGGAGCGCAGTATTTCGGATCTGTCAAAATATCTGCCGCATCTGAAAAGTGTTTCGGTTGTCCCGGTCGGACTTTCGAAGTACCGCGACGGACTGGCGCCTCTGGAACCGTTTACCAGGGAGGATGCAAAAGAAGTTCTTGCCACGATTCACAAATGGCAGAAAAAGCTGTATGAACAGTGGGGACTTCATTTTATCCATGCTGGTGATGAATGGTATCTGCTGGCGGGAGAGCCGATCCCGGAGGAGGAAAATTACGATGGCTATATCCAGCTGGAAAACGGAGTGGGAATGCTCCGGCTTCTGGAGGACGAGGTTGCGGAAGAACTTTCGAAACGAGAAGGGGACGACCGTCACCGCCATGTAACGATTGCGACCGGAAAAGCTGCGGCGCCGTCGTTGAAAAAACACATGCAGAAAATTCGTGAAAAATATCCGAATGTACAGGCGGAGGTTGTCACGATTATCAACTATTTCTTTGGAGAATCCATTACCGTATCCGGTCTGATTACCGGAAAGGATCTGATGGAGCAGTTAGAGGGAAGAGATCTTGGCGACTGCCTGCTGCTTCCGTGCAACATGCTCCGTTCGGGAAAAAACGTCTTTCTCGACGATGTGACGGTGGAAGAGGTGGAAGAGCGCCTGAAAACACCGGTACAGATTATCGATGAGCCGGGCAGCGACCTGGTGAAAGCCGTTGTGGAGGAAAACCAGGAGACGATACACAGAAGGAGAACAATGTATGAGCAAGCCGATTGTAGCAATTGTGGGCCGGCCGAACGTGGGTAAATCCACCCTGTTTAATGTATTAGCCGGAGACAATATTTCGATTGTAAAAGACACACCGGGCGTAACCCGTGACCGTATTTATGCCGACGTGGAGTGGCTGAACCACAAATTTACGCTGGTAGACACCGGCGGTATTGAGCCGGAATCCAAAGATATCATTCTCTCCCAGATGAGAGACCAGGCGCAGATCGCCATTGATACCGCAAATGTCATCATCTTCATCACTGACGTCCGTCAGGGCCTTGTAGATGCCGATGCAAAAGTAGCTGATATGCTCAGAAGAAGCCGCAAGCCGGTTGTGCTGGTGGTCAACAAAGTCGACAACTTCGACCGTCAGATGATGGATGTTTATGAATTCTATAACCTCGGCATCGGAGAGCCGCACGCCATTTCCGCATCCGGAAAGCTCGGCATCGGCGATATGCTCGATGAGGTGACAGGATACTTTGATCCGGAGATGGAAAACGAGGAGGAGAGCGAGATTCCGCGCATCGCCATTGTCGGAAAACCGAACGTCGGAAAATCCTCCCTGGTCAACAAACTGCTGGGCTCGAACCGTGTCATTGTATCCGATATCGCCGGAACGACGCGCGATGCGATCGATACCACGATCATGCACAATGGAAATGAATATATTTTCATCGATACCGCAGGCCTTCGAAAGAAAAACAAGATCAAAGAGGAGCTGGAGCGGTACAGCATCATCCGTACAGTATCTGCCGTAGAGCGCGCAGATGTCGTCGTTCTTCTGATCGATGCAACCGAGGGTGTCACCGAGCAGGATGCCAAAATTGCCGGTATCGCCCATGAGCGTGGAAAAGGTATGATCATTGCGGTAAATAAATGGGATGCCTTGGAAAAAGATGACAAGACGATCTACCGTTTTACCGAAAAAGTAAGAAATACACTGGCTTACATGCCGTACGCAGAGCTTCTTTTCATCTCTGCGAAGACAGGACAGCGTCTTCCGAAGCTGTTCGAGACGATCGACATGGTTCTGCAGTACCAGAACCTGCGCGTACAGACCGGTGTCCTGAACGAGATTCTGACCGAGGCAATGGCAATGCAGCAGCCGCCGTCAGACCGTGGAAAACGACTGAAAATCTACTACATGACACAGGTTTCGGTCAAACCGCCGACATTTGTTATTTTCGTCAACGACAAAGAACTGATGCATTTCTCCTACGTTCGATATCTGGAGAATAAAATCAGAGAGTCGTTCGGCTTCCGCGGCACACCGCTGAAATTCATCATCAGAGAACGAAAAGAGAAGGAGCAGTAAAGAGTTATGGTACGGATCATATGCCTTTTGATCGGATACGCATTTGGCCTTTTTCAGACCTCATATATTTATGGAAGGACGAAGGGAATTGATATCCGGGAACACGGCAGCGGAAACGCAGGAACGACCAACGCGCTCCGGACTTTAGGGAAAAAAGCAGGCGCCATCACGCTTGCCGGCGACTGCATCAAATGCATTCTGGCGGTCCTGACGGTACGCCTGATCTTCGGTGCATCGCACCCGGAAATGCTGAAACTGCTGACGGTGTATACTGCAGCCGGAACGATTCTCGGCCACAACTTCCCGTTTTACTTAGGCTTCCGCGGCGGAAAAGGAATCGCTGCGACCGCGGGTCTGATTATCTCGTTTGACTGGAGAATCACGCTGGTCTGTGCAGCGCTGTTTTTCCTGAATCTTGCAGTAACACACTACGTTTCCCTCGGTTCCATGATGGTTTATGTTGTCTTTTTTGTAATGGCAGTCATCATGGGACAGGCGGGCTGCTTTGCGCTGGAACCGCCGTATCTCTATGAGATGTACGTGGTGATCGCACTTCTTGCTGTGCTTGCCTTCTGGGAGCACCGTGCAAACATCAAGCGTCTCATCGCGGGAACAGAGCGGAAAACGTATTTATCCAAAAAGTCGGAGAAATAAAATATGGCAAAGATTAGCATCATCGGAGCAGGAAGCTGGGGAACCGCCCTCGGCCTCCTGCTCTGCAACAACGGGCATGACGTGACGATCTGCTCGGAAAATGAAAAGGAAATTGAGAGCTTAAAGGAACACAGAGAGCATCTGACGAAGCTTCCGGGCGTAAAACTGCCGGATGAAATGAAGTTCACCTGCGATGTGCGCGGCTCCCTTTCCGGTCAGGACATCCTTGTGATGGCAAAAGCATCCCCGTACGTGCGGACCACATGTAAAAAGTATGCGGCGGATATTCCGGACGGCCAGCTCATCGTCAATGTGGCAAAAGGCGTGGAAGCCGATACCCTGATGACGATGTCTCAGATCATCGAGGAGGAAGTGCCGGGAGCGAATGTCGTTGTTCTCTCCGGACCGAGCCACGCAGAGGAAGTCGGCCGCGGCCTGCCGACCACGATCGTTGTCGGCGCGCATGACCGCGAGAGCGCACTGTATGTGCAGAATGTGTTCATGAGTCCGGTCTTCCGCGTTTACACAAGCCCGGACATCACGGGAATTGAACTTGGCGGAGCTCTGAAAAATGTCATCGCACTGGCAGCCGGAACGGCGGATGGTCTTGGCTACGGCGACAATACGAAAGCGGCTCTGATTACCCGCGGGATCGCGGAAATTGCACGGCTCGGCACGGCGATGGGTGCCCATGCGGAAACCTTCTACGGTCTTTCCGGCATCGGTGACCTGATTGTAACGTGTGCGTCCGTACACAGCCGGAACAGGAAAGCAGGATATCTGATCGGTCAGGGAAGAACAATGCAGCAGGCGATGGATGAGGTTCAAATGATTGTTGAAGGTGTCTATTCCGCAAAAGCGGGGCTCACCCTGTCAGAAAAATTCGGAATCGAAACGCCGATCATTCAGGCAGTCAATCAGGTTCTGTTTGAAAACAAAAACCCGAAACAGGCTGTGGATGAACTGATGCAGCGTATGAAAAAAGACGAACTCGCCCCGGATCTCTGGGAGCGGTAAAAATAAGAAACCTGTCACTTCTGTGAAATGATACAGAGACGGCAGGTTCTTTTTTTGTGCAGACCGAAATTTTTCAGCAAAAATACGGGAAAAAGATGACAATACTTTCGAAATCAAGTATAGTAATAGAAAGCGGAATAATTTTAACTGAAAAGATGCGGAGGAAAATACGGCAGGAGGAAGAAAGAATGAGAGGAGTAGAAACAAGAATTCAGGAAATCCGTCATGCCATTTTTACGGAAGTTGCAAAAATGGCGTATGACGTGGACTCCCCGGTGGAAAAGACGATCGAGGAAATTCCTTACCGTGTAATTCCCGGTGAGGTCGGAAATTTTAGAAATGATGTGTTTCTGGAGCGGGCGATTGTAGGAGAGCGGCTTCGCCTTGCAATGGGACTTCCGTGCAGAAGCGCGGCAGAGCACGCCCCGATCTCGGACAATATCAAACTGGCGGACCAGGCGGAGACGTATTATACACCGCCGCTCATTAATGTCATCAAATTTGCATGCAACGCCTGTCATGAAAAACGGGTTCTGATCACGGAGGGATGTCAGGGGTGTCTTGCACATCCGTGCGTGGAAGTCTGTCCGAAAAAGGCCATTACGCTGGACCGCACCAATGGACGATCCTATATTGATCAGGATAAATGCGTCAAATGTGGTCAGTGTGCCAAGGTATGCGGATACCAGGCTATTATCATTCAGGAGCGTCCGTGTGCGAGAGCCTGCGGAATGGATGCCATCGGTTCAGATGAGAACGGAAAAGCGGATATCGATTACGAGAAATGTGTATCCTGCGGCCAGTGTCTCGTCAACTGCCCGTTCGGCGCTATTTCGGACAAATCCCAGATCTTCCAGGTAATCCGTGCGATCCAGTCGGGAGAGCGCGTCTATGCAGCGCTGGCACCGGCGTTTGTCGGCCAGTTCGGACCGAAAGTAACGCCTGGAAAACTGCGTGCGGCGATGAAAAAGCTCGGTTTTGCGGATGTCTTTGAAGTTGCGATCGGAGCGGATCTCTGTGCGGCACAGGAGGCAGAGGATTTTGTGAACGAAGTTCCGGAGAAACTGCCGTTTATGGCGACATCCTGCTGTCCGGCCTGGTCTGTAATGGCGAAGAAACTGTTCCCGGATTACGCAAGCTGTATCTCGATGGCACTGACCCCGATGACGCTGACGGCGCGTCTGATCAAGAAACACAATCCGAATGCGAAGGTTGTCTTTGTCGGACCGTGTGCGGCGAAAAAACTGGAAGCCATGCGCCGGTCTGTCCGCAGTGAGGTGGACTTCGTTCTGACGTTTGAAGAGATGTCGGGCATTTTCGATGCGCGCCAGGTAGATGTGAGTGCACTTGAGGAAGATCCGGACGGCGTCAGCGATGCATCGGTGGACGGAAGAAACTTTGCTGTCTCCGGCGGCGTTGCAAAATCTGTGGAAAATGTAATCCGTGAAAAATACCCGGACCGCGAAATCAAGATGGCAAATGCAGAAGGTCTGAAGGAATGCCGGAAACTGCTGACAATGGCAAAGGCCGGAAAGTACAACGGTTATCTTCTCGAAGGCATGGCCTGTCCGGGCGGATGCGTGGCAGGAGCCGGCACGATGCAGTCAATCAAAAAGTCGCAGGCGGCAGTCAACAAATATGCGGCGCAGGCAAAACACAAGATTTCCAGCCAGACAGAATATGTAAAAGAACTGGACAAGCTGGTAGACTAAAAAGAACAGCAAGGTGGAGACAAAAGTGAAAAAGAAAAGAAAGATGGGCTTTGCGGCAGCGATTCTTGCAATGGTACTTCTGTTTGCAGGATGCGGCCAGACAGAGACAAAGACAGAGAGCAGCACAGCGGCATCGGAAACAGAAGATGAGACACCGGTCCATGTGCTTGCATTAAAGGGACCGACCGCCATGGGAATGGTAAAAATGATGAGTGATAACGACAGCGCTGAGACCCCTGCCGATACGTTTGAACTTGTCGCTGCCCCGGATGAGGTCAGCGCAAAACTGGTACAGGGTGAGGTGGATATCGCCGCAGTTCCGGCGAACCTTGCAAGCGTGCTCTACAACAAGACGAACGGCGGTGTACAGGTGCTCGCAGTCAATACGCTCGGTGTCCTTTATATTGTCGAGGACGGCGATACCGTACAGTCGGTTGCAGACTTGAAGGGCAGAACCATTTATGCGAGCGGCAAAGGTGCAACTCCGGAGTATGCTTTGAATTATATCCTCGAAAAGAACGGTCTCGTACCGGGTGAGGACGTAATGATCGAGTGGAAGAGCGAACACGCCGAGTGCGTGGCAGCACTTGCAGAAGATGCCGATGGAATCGCCATGCTGCCGCAGCCGTTTGTAACGACGGCACAGACGAAAAAAGAAACGCTGCGCATCGCACTTGACCTGACCGAAGAATGGAACAAAATCCAGAAGTCCGAAGGAACGGCGAGCACACTGGTGACAGGTGTTACCGTTGTGCGCACTGCCTTTGCCAAGGAGCATCCGGAAGCAGTTGCAGACTTCATGGAAGCTTACCAGGCATCCGTATCCTACGTAACCGAAAACACTGATGAGGCGGCAAAACTGATCGGGGATTATGACATTGTTCCGGAGGCAGTCGCAAAGAAAGCGCTTCCGGCATGCAACATTGTCTGCATCACCGGTGATGAGATGAAAGAGAAGCTTTCCGGTTATCTCGGTGTACTCAAAGACCAGAACCCGGAGACAGTCGGAGGAGAACTTCCAGGAGATGACTTCTATTATTCCGAATAAAAACAAAAAAGAGAAACAGAGAAAAACGAAGCTCTGGCCGATCGTGTTCTGGCTTATGATCTGGCAGGCGGCAAGCGTTTTTGTCGGGCAGGAGATCCTTCTGGCATCTCCTGCCGCTGTTTTGAAACGCCTTTTTACGCTTGCAACAGAACCGGTCTTCTGGCAGTCCCTGCTGTTTTCCGGAGTACGCATCGGAGCCGGATTCCTTCTTGGTGCGGCGGCGGGAATTGCAGGAGCTGCACTTGCCGGTCGGTTTTCCATTGCAGAAGAACTCCTGACGCCGCTGGTTGCAGCAGTGAAAGCAGTACCGGTCGCTTCTTTTGTGATTCTGATCCTGATCTGGGTTTCGTCGAAGAATCTTTCGGTTGTGATTTCGTTTCTGATGGTATTTCCGATCCTGTATACAAACACGCGGAACGGCCTGTGGGAACTGGACACAGCGCTTTTGGAGATGACAGACGTTTTTCAGGTTCCGCGGCCGGTGCGGCTGCGCTGGGTGATCCTGCCGCAGCTGTACCCATATATCCGGACGGGATGTTCACTTTCCCTCGGCCTTTGCTGGAAGGCCGGAACGGCAGCAGAAGTAATCGGCATTCCGAACCGATCCATCGGAGAGCATCTGTATCAGGCAAAAATATATCTCGACACACCGGGACTCTTTGCCTGGACGGCAGCGATCGTGTACGTCAGCTTCTGTCTCGAAAAAGCTGTTTTAAAAGGAATGGATCTTGCAGAAAAAAGGATGCTGGTGATGAAATGAGAGAAGATACGATTGAAATCTGCCATCTGAAAAAAGCGTATGGAGAACACGTTATTTTTTCGAATCTTACGATGGAACTGAAAAAAGGAGCAGTGACCTGTCTGATGGCTCCTTCCGGGGTGGGAAAGACAACCCTGCTGCGGATTCTGGCAGGCCTGGAGCAGGCGGACGGCGGAAAAATCGGGGGACTGGAAGCCTTAAGAAAAAGTATGGTTTTTCAGGAACCGCGGCTGGCAGAAGAACTGACAGCTGCAGCCAATATCCAGCTCGCGGTAAGGCGCCGCATGTTTGGAAAAGAAAAAAGAAGCTCCCGTCATCTTGTGGAGGAGATGGAGGAACTCGGCCTTTCGGGCTGTGAAAACCAGGCTGTATCGGAACTGTCGGGCGGCATGCGCCAGCGGGTGGCGGTTCTGCGGGCCATGCGCATGGACGCAGATTTCCTCCTTTTGGATGAGCCGTTCCGGGGACTGGATGCGGGGATGAAAAAGAAAACGATGAACTATATCCGCAGAAAAGGAAAAGAAAAAACGATGCTTCTGGTCACACATGATTTAGAAGAAGCCGAAGCAATGGGGGACTGGATCTGCACCTGCAGCAGACTGGATGGTATCCTCGAAATAAAGAGAAACAGCAAAAGCAGCACAGAAATCTGAAACGGAAAGAAACAGATTTTCTGTGCTGCTTTTGTTGTGAATCCGCAGTTACAGCAGGTCATCCGGTATGGAAGCAGAGCGGAGCTGTTCGTCCATCGTGTCGATGAGCGCCATGTCGGCTTCAGAAAGTTCGAAGTCGAAGACATCCGCGTTGGCAAAAATGCGGTCCGGCTGTGTCGATTTCGGGATGACACTGATGCCCTGCTGGACGAGGTAGCGGAGGCCGATCTGCGCTTCAGTGCGTACATACTTTTCTGCCAGCTGCTGCATAATCTCACGGTTCAGATAAAGACCTCTTGCGAGCGGCGCATACGCTTGAACGGCGATTCCATGTGAACGGCAGAAAGCGATGAGCGGTTTCCGGTTCCAGAGCGGATGGCATTCGATCTGGTTGACGGCCGGGATGATGCCGGAAAATTCAAAGAGGGCGGTAAGGTGCGGCTCCTCGAAGTTGCTGACGCCGATCGATTTTGCACGCCCGGATTCGCGGATTTTTTCGAGTGCGCGCCACGTCTCCGGGTAGCAGCCCGGCACCGGCCAGTGAATCAGGTAAAGATCAACGTAGTCGAGACGGAGACGGTCGAGGCTGCGGTTGAAGGCACCTTCGATATCACCGACCCGCTGCGCGGTATTCCATACCTTTGTGGTAATAAAAAAGTTTTCCCGCGGAATCCCGCTTGCGCGGATCCCGCGGCCGATGCTGTCCTCATTTTTATAGGAGGAGGCGGTATCGATCAGACGGTAGCCGTATTTTGCCGCGGTGACAATTGCTTTTTCTGCCTCTTTTTCTGTCGATTTGTAAGTGCCAAGCCCCAGAAGCGGCATCGCTCTGCCGTCGTTCAATGTGATGGTTGGAATAGAAAGTGCCATGAAAACCCTCCGTATCTTGAATTAAAAAAAGATTCTGCCGTATTTCTCTCATAAATACCGTAAGTATAACATGAAATTTTAAAGAAATCAGACCAAATATATTAAAAAAGTTTAACACAATTGAAAAATGAGAAAAAAATAACAAGCCCTGTAAGAAAAAAAGGAGGACGCCAGGGCAGACTGTACGGCGAATTGTACAGAAATTTTGTGAGGGCTGTATTGATTTTGTGCATGAAATAGAGTATAATAAATTCGAATTGATATTTATTTATCATTCCCTGTACAATCTGCAGGACGTTTCAAGAAAACAAAAAGCGGACGAAACGGACGGCAGAGGAAAAAAAACGGGGACAGAGGAGGCCATATTATGCATTTATTATATGACGAGAATGGAAATCCCATTCCGCACGGCGCTCACGACGAGCACCATCATCACCATGACCATCATCACGAGGGAGAAGACTGCGGACATGCCTGCAATGCATGCGGTTCCGAAGAAAAATGCAAGGACGAGAATCTTGCCCTTTTAACCTATATGCTGCAGCACAATGAACATCACGCAGCAGAACTCGACGAGATGGCCGACAAACTGGAAAAGGCCGGAATGGCGGACGCCGCAAAACAGATCAGGGAGGGAGTATCCGATTTCCAGAAAGGCAATATGCGCCTGTCCCTTGCACTGACGCTTGTAAAAGAGCATTTGAAAGAAGTTAAGTAGAGGAGGCGTAAGCTATGTGCCTTGCAACGGTATACAAAAATCCGGAAAACACAGTTGTCTGTAAAAATGTAAGCCGCATCGATGTCGATGGAGAATACGTTCTCATCCGCGACATCCTGGGCGAAGAGATCAGACTGCAGGGTAAGATCAAAATGGTAGATCTTGCAAACAGCATTGTAGAGCTGGACTGTGAATGATAATTGGTTGACGGAACCAGTTATTCTATAAAAGCGGTTTTAGGCCCCCGGGTTCTGCAAATCGGAACAAACAGAACAAGCGAACCGGGACTTAGAATAGGAATATATCATATTAAAGCGGAGGTAAATTGAATTATGAAACTTTCAGAAGAGATGAAAAACAAGACTCTTCTGTCTTTTGAGCTGTTCCCGCCAAAGACAGAGAAGGGACTGCAGAATCTGCCGGGTACCATCGACCACCTGATGAAATATAACCCGTCTTACATTTCCTGTACATACGGAGCAGGCGGCGGAAACGTCGGAGCAAACCGTGAAGTATGTCAGATGATCAAAAATGCCGGAACCACACCGGTTACTCATTTCACCGTTATCAAAAACACAAAAGAAGGAATCAAAGAGCAGCTGGATCAGTATCTGGCTGACGGCGTAGACCACATGCTGGCACTGCGCGGTGATATTCCGCTTGGCGAGACCACAACCTGTGGTGACTTTGACTATGCTACCGATCTTGTAAAATTCGTACGTGATACCTACGGCGATAAATTTGAAATCGCTGTTGCAGGTTCACCGGAAGGCCACATCTCCTGCAGAAGTCTGGAGTCTGATATCGCAGTTCTGAAACAGAAACAGGACAACGGAGCAGACTACATCATGACACAGCTCTGCTGGGATATGGAGCAGTTCAAATACTGGCTGGATGCAATCCGTAAAGCAGGAATCACCATGCCGGTAGACGTTGGAGTTATGCCGATCCTGGATCAGGCAGCTACCATCAACATGGCACTTTCCAGAAACGGCTGTGTTATGGATAGAGAGCTTTCCAGAATGATCTCCAGACACTGGCTGTTCCCGAACCCATTTGCAGCAAAAGACGCAGAGGGCAAACCGTTCGACGTATTCTACGACAAAAAAGTTGCAGAGTTCAAAGAAGAGGGTATCGAATATACCGTAAAACAGATTGATGCATACCGTGCACTCGGTGTCAACGGAATTCATCTGTACGCGCTGAATAAATGGAAAGACGTATCTGAAATCATCGACAGATCCGGCCTTTGCACACTGGTTTAATGAATTAATTACTTGAATTTGGGAGGCATCCGATTTTTATGGCACACGTAATAGCTGTCGCCGGAAAGGGCGGCGTTGGAAAAACAACATTATGCGGCTTGCTGATCCAGTATCTCTGCGAGTCAGGAAAAGGTCCTGTTCTTGCAGTTGATGCGGACGCAAACTCAAACCTGAATGAGGTACTCGGTGTAGAAGTAGAAGCTACCCTTGGAGATATCCGGGAGGAGATTGCCCGTGCAGAGATGGCATCCAAAAACCCGATTCCGGCAGGCATGAGCAAGGCAGATTATGCGGAATTTAAATTTGCAGGCGCTCTGACTGAGGAAGATGATTTTGACCTGCTTGTGATGGGAAGAACACAGGGAAAAGGCTGCTACTGCTTCGTCAATGGACTTCTGCAGAATCAGCTTGCAAAGCTGTATCCGAATTACCCCTTCATGGTTGTGGATAACGAGGCAGGCATGGAGCATATCAGCCGTGGTATACTTCCGGGAATGGATACAGCTATTCTGGTCAGTGACTGCTCAAGAAGAGGAGTACAGGCCGCTGCGAGAATCGCGGAGCTGATCAAAGAATGCGATATGAAGCCGAAGCAGGTAGGACTGATCGTAAATCGCGCGCCGAATGGCGTGTTAAATGAGGGAACTCGTGAGGAAATTGAAAAACAGGGATTAACTCTCCTTGGCGTTGTTCCGCACGATGATCAGGTTTATGAATATGATTGCGACGGAAAACCAACTGTACGTCTGCCGGAAGACTCTCCGGTACGCGCGGCATTAAAGAAAATCGTAGAAAACCTTGCTTTATAAAAACAGAGAATCTGCCCTCCGCTTTGTACACGCTGCAGACGGAGGGATATTTCAAAAGTAAAATATCCCCCATGGGAGGATGTTTTTACCATAAAAATATTAAAATACAATCTTGAGGAGGACAAGATGAGCGAATTCAAATTAACAAGCGTAGAAGAATTCGAACAGGCCACGAATGAGCTCCTGGAAACAGGTGCAAAGGTTGGCGCTGACGCATGGCAGTTTCGTGTAAAAAACCAGACCCCGCACTGTAAATTCGGTGAGCAGGGAACCTGCTGCCGTATCTGTACGATGGGACCTTGCCGTATTACACCAAAGGCACCGAGAGGAATCTGCGGATGCGATGTACACGGTATTGTAGGACGTAATTTCCTGCGCTTTACAGCAGGCGGTTCTGCAACACATTCCGATCATGGCCGTGAGATCTGCCACACACTGCATGAGGCTGATCCAAACGGAAACTACAAAGTAAAAGATCCGGAGAAACTGATCCGTATTGCAAAAGAGTGGGGCGTAGAGACAGAAGGAAAAGATATCTATGATCTGGCACATGAGATGTCCGAGCTGGCTCTTTTAGAGTATGGTAAACCGTTCGGAACACAGAGATTCCTGAAACGTGCTCCGCAGCATACACAGGAAATCTGGGAGAGAGAAGAAATCGCACCGCGTGCGATTGACCGTGAGGTTGCATGTTCTCTTCATATGACCCATATGGGATGTTCTTCCCTTCCGGAAGCACTCGTTCGCCAGTCCCTTCGTTCCGGACTTTCCGATGGATGGGGCGGCTCCATGATGGGTACCGAGTTCTCTGACGTACTGTTCGGAACTCCAAAGCCGATCGAAACCGAGGCAAACCTTGGTGTTATGAAAGAAGATGAAGTAAATATCATCGTTCATGGCCATGATCCGTCACTTTCCGAGATGATCTGCGAATACGCAGACGATCCGGAGATGATCGCATATGCAAAAGAAATGGGAGCAAAGGGAATCAACGTAGCAGGTGTCTGCTGTACTTCAAATGAAGTAGCAATGCGCCGCGGCGTGCCGATGGCAGGTAACTTCCTGCAGCAGGAAAACGTGGTACTGACCGGTGCCTGCGAGGCCATCGTTGTTGACGTACAGTGTATTTTCCCGGCCCTTGGACCTTTAAGCAAATGTTTCCATACTAAATTCGTTACCACCAGCCCGATTGCGCAGATGCCGGATGCAGAATACATTCGTTTCAACGCAAAAACAGCAGGTGAGAATGCAAAAGCCATCGTAAAAATGGCAATTGAAAACTTTAAAAACCGGAAACCGGAGCTGGTACATATCCCGCATATGAAGCAGAAAGCAACCGTGGGATACTCTTTTGAGTCCATCATTAAGACTCTGGATAAAGTAACCAATTCCCAGGTTGACCAGACCGGAACTCTGATGCCGCTGTGGCAGTGTGTGGCATCCGGCGTTATCCGCGGTGCAGTTGCCATGGTAGGATGCAACAACCCGAAAGTCCGTCCGGACACCGCTCACATCGAGCTGATGAAGAAGCTGATCGCGCACGACGTTATCATCGTTGCTTCCGGATGCTCTGCACAGGCAGCAGCAAGAGCAGGTCTGATGGACAAACGTGCTAAAGATCTCTGCGGTGCAGGTCTGAAACGTGTCTGCGAGCTGGCTGATATCCCGCCGGTACTCCACATGGGATCCTGCGTTGATATCTCCCGTATGATGGTTCTTGTAGCAGAACTTGCTAAAATCGGTAATGTCAATATTTCCCAGCTTCCGGTTGTCGGATGTGCTCCGGAGTGGATGTCTGAGAAAGCAGTTTCCATCGGAAACTATGTTGTAGCAACCGGTATCGATACTTACCTTGGCGTAGAGCCGTACGTATCCGGATCCACTGAGGTAACAGGACTTCTGACCAACGGTGTCCGCGACTGGGTTGAGGCAGCTTACACAGTAGAAAAAGACATCGACAAGCTGGGCGATGCAATGCTCGCACGAATCGAAGAGAAACGTGCCGCACTCGGCGTATAAAAAGGACAGGGCGGTCCCTGACGTAAAAAGAGACCGCCCTTTTTGAAGTGAAAAGGTGTAAAATGAAAATAGCAGTAACTGGAAAGGGTGGCGTAGGAAAAACAACCATCGCAGCGACCCTTGCAAGACTTTATGCAGAAGAAGGCCATCCGGTTCTGGCTGCAGATGTCGATCCGGATGCCAATCTGGGCCTTGCGCTTGGATTTCCGGAAGAAATCCTCGATTCGATCGTTCCGATTACCAAAATGAGAAAACTGATCGAAGAGCGCACCGAGGCAAGTGCAGACAACCGGTTTTACAAAATAAATCCGAGAGTAAGTGATATTCCCGATAAATACAGCAAAGAGTACAACGGAGTCAAACTCCTGACACTCGGCACCGTGGAGACGGCCGGAAGCGGCTGTGTTTGCCCGGAGCATGTGATGCTGCGGAGAATCATCAACAGCCTGGTCCTTCACAGAGGGGATGTTGTCATCCTCGACATGGAAGCAGGCCTTGAGCATCTGGGAAGAGGAACGACGGAGGGCATGGATATGTTCATCGTAGTCATCGAGCCGGGTGCAAGAAGTATTCAGACCTATAAGAATGTCAAACGTCTGGCCGAAGAGCTTGGCGTTCATCAGGTTCATGTCGTGGCAAACAAAGTACGCGACGAAAAAGATGAGGCATTCATACAGGACCGTATCCCCCCGGAGGATCTTCTGGGCATGGTCCACTACAACCCGGAAATTATGGAAGCGGACAGGGAAGGTTCGTCTCCATATGATTACAGCGCGGCTGCAGTAGAAGAGATACGGAAAATAAAAACAAAAATCGATAAGTCAAACATGCCTGGCATGGAAAAAGTGTGATAGGAGGAAAAACACATGACATTATTCGAGAGAGTATTTGGCGGAAATGATGCAGTATACGGTCTTACCGAAGCTGCCGTTGATGCCGCAATCGCAGCAAACGGAGAGGAAAAAGCAGTCAGCTTCCCGGACACTGCTTACGCACTTCCGTGTTACTATGCTGTAACAGGAGTAAAGGTTACCAACTTAAAAGAGATGAAAGAGGCTCTTGGCGTGGTAAAATCTCTGATGACAAGAGAAAATCAGCTGAATGATGTATTTATGTCCGGTGTTGCAACTGCACTCTGCGCAGAGTTCATCGAGGCAATTAAATACATCGACGGTGCAAAACCATATGATGAGCCGTGCTACGGCCATTTAAGCGATGCCATCATCCGTGAGCTTGGTGTGCCGCTTGTAACAGGCGATATCCCGGGCGTAGCTGTTATCCTTGGAAGCGCTCCGACTGCACAGGAAGGCGTGGATCTGGTTAAGAGCTATCAGGCACAGGGTATTCTTGTAACACTGGTTGGCGGAATCATTGATCAGTGTCAGGAACTGGGATACAAGACCGGCGCAAACGTACGTGTCATCCCGCTTGGAAAAGACGTAACATCTGTTATCCATGCTGTATCCGTAGCAATCCGTGCAGCCCTGATCTTCGGTAACGTAACTGCAGGCGATGCAGGCGCACTGATGACCTACACCAAAGACCGTGTACCGGCATTCGTAAATGCTTTTGCTCCTCTGGATGATGTGATCGTTGCATGCGGCGCTGGTGCAATTGCACTTGGCTTTCCGGTTATCACAAACGATGACAAAGACGTTCCGGCTATTCCGAAGAGCCTTATTATCCAGAAGGACGTTTCCAAATTCAACGCAACTTCTCTGGAAGCACGCGATATCAAGATCAAAATCACCAACATTGATATCCCGGTTGCATTCGCATCTGCATTCGAGGGCGAAATCATCCGCCGCGGTGATATGCAGGTTGAGTTTGACGGTTCCCGTGTAGACTGCTGCGAGCTGGTTCAGACAAAAGATGCTTCCGAAGTAGAAGATCACAAGATCGAGCTGATCGGACCGGACATCGACGAGTTCGAGGTTGGTTCCAAACACAGCATTGCATACGTTGTTGAGGTTGCCGGAAAGAGCATGCAGCCGGATTTCGAGCCTGTATTTGAGCGTAAATTCCACAGCTACCTGAACTGCATCGAAGGTGTGATGCATACCGGACAGCGTGATATGATCCGTATCCGTGTCAGCAAAGAAGCTTTCAACGCAGGCTTCCGTGCAAAACACTTCGGAGAAGTTCTGTACGCACAGGTGAAGAACGAGTTCGAGGCTGTTGTTGACAAATGCCAGGTTAAGATCTACACCAATCCGGAAGACTGTACCAAGATCCGCCACGAAATTGCAATCCCGGTATTCGACAAACGTGACGAGCGTCTGTCTACCATGACAGATGAATCCGTACCGGTATACTACAGCTGTATCATGTGCCAGGCATTCTCCCCGAGCCATGTATGTGTTGTTACACCAGAGCGTCTCGGACTTTGCGGTGCTGTTTCATGGCTGGATGCAAAAGCTACCAACGAGCTGGATCCGAACGGACCTTGCCAGGTTATCACAAAAGAAAAAGTAATCGATGAGAGAATCGGTGAGTACGAGGATGTTAACGAGGCTGTTCGTAAACTTTCCCAGGGTGCTCTTGATGATGTATCTCTGTACTCCATCATGGAAAAACCAATGACATCCTGCGGATGCTTCGAGTGTATCTGTGGTATCGAGCCGTTCTCCAACGGTGTCTGCATCGCAAACCGTGAGTACGCAGGCATGACTCCTCTGGGAATGACCTTCTCCGAGCTGGCTTCCATGACAGGCGGCGGTGTTCAGACTCCTGGATTCATGGGACACGGCAAACACTTTATCGCTTCCAAGAAGTTTATGAAAGCAGAAGGCGGTGTTGCCCGTATCGTATGGATGCCGAAAGAGCTGAAAGAGCAGGTTGCAGAGAAACTGAATGAAACAGCAAAAGAGCTGTACGGTATCGACAACTTTACTGATATGATCGGTGATGAGACCATCGCAGAAGATCCGGAGACACTGGTTGCATTCCTGACCGAGAAAGGTCATCCGGCACTTGGCATGGATCCAATGATGTAATTCGTATTTTACAGGCTTATCCTGTGAAAGAATAAGCAGACCGGCATGGCTTGGGAGGGGATTCCAAAGCGGAGGAGGAAGCCCTTTCCGGCACATGCCGGCAGCTGTAAAGTGATTTTCTGGGAAAAAACGGCTGACGAAAAGAAAACGGATACTTTTTGTCAGAAAATCTTGGAAAATATCCTGGTAAATCTTGCATTCTCCGGGAAAAAACGTTAAAATAATAACAGGTGTGTCCATGAAGCGGAATCATGGAGATATGCCTGTATGGAATTTTATTTTTAAGGAGGCTTTTTTTATGCCGTTTAATCGCAAACCACAAAAGTTTAATGCAGCAATTAAATCCGTTGTAATCGGCAGCGGAGACAAAACCGTAACTCTTGGCGGAGAAAACGTATTACCATTCTATGCTTTCGACGGTGAAATCAAAAACGGACCGAAGGTCGGCGTTGAAATCACAGACCTTGGTATGGAAGGAGAACCGGAAAGCGTAAAAGCATACTATGAAGGTGCAGCTACCATGGGCGAGATTGCAAAAAAAGCAGCAGCTATGGAAGGTGCAGATTTCCTCTGCCTTCGTCTGGCAGGCGGAGACCCGAACGGTCTGAACAAATCGGTAGAAGAACTCATTGAGACAGTCAAAGAGGTTGCTGATGCCGTTGACGTGCCGCTTGTTGTAGAAGGATGTAAAAACGTTGAGAAGGATTCCGAACTGCTCACAAAAGTAGCAGAGGTCCTTCAGGGAAGAAACGTTCTTGTTATGTCCGCAAGAGAAGAAGATTACAAGGCAGTTGGTGCAGCCGCAGGTCTGGCATACAACCAGAAAGTCGGCGCTGAGTCCGCTGTAGATATCAACCTTGCAAAACAGCTGAATGTTGTTATGACCCAGCTCGGTGTCAGCGCAGACAGCATTGTTATGAACGTAGGTTCTGCAGCAGTCGGATACGGATACGAGTACGTAGTATCTACACTGGACCGTATCAAAGCAGCAGCATTATCCCAGGACGATAAAATGCTGCAGATGCCAATTATTACTCCAATCGCTTCTGAGACATGGAATGTAAAAGAGGCAATGGCAACAGAAGAGGAATCTCCGGAATGGGGAAATCAGGAAGTACGAGGAGTCTCTATGGAGATTCAGACAGCAGCCGCATCTCTGGCTTCTGGTTCTGATGCAGTTATCCTCAAACATCCACAGTCTGTTGCAACCATTTCCAAAATGATTCAGGAACTGATGTAATCAGTACGTAAGGAAGAGATTAGGAGGATAAAGAATTATGGCATTATCAGGTATTCAGATTTTTAAAATGACCCCAAAGAAAAACTGTAAGGAGTGCGGATGTCCGACCTGTATGGCATTCTCCATGAAGGTTGCACAGGGCGCTATGGATATTTCAGCGTGCCCATATATGTCTGACGACGCTATGGCACAGCTTTCCGAAGCTACCGCACCGCCAATGAAGACGATCAAAGTCGGAACCGGCGACAGTGAGTACACTCTTGGCGGAGAGACGGTCCTCTATCGTCATGAGAAAACATTTGTAAGCAAAACCCGTTATGCGGTATCTCTCTGCAGCTGCATGTCTGACGAAGAGATCGATGCAAAACTGGAAGAAGACAAAAAAGTTGATTACGACCGTATCGGTGAGCGTATGTGCGCAGAGATGCTGTATGTAAACTATGCCGGAAATGGCGTAGACAAATACGTATCTCTTGTAACGAAAGCAGCAGCAACCGGAAAAGTTCTGGTACTTGGCTGTGAGGACGCAGATGCTGCAAAAGCTGCTCTGGAAGTATGCAAAGCAGGCAAACCGATCCTGAATGGTGCAAATGCATCCAACTATGAAGAGATGAGCAAACTTGCCACAGAGGCAGGCGTTGTTCTCGGCGTTAGCGGCGCAAATATTGATGAGCTTCACGACACCGTAGAAGCAATCGAGAAACTCGGCAACAAGAACCTTGTTCTTGATACCACAGAAGCAACCATCAAAGAGACCTTCGCTACTACCGTACAGGTAAGACGTGCATCCTTAAAGGATACAGACCGTACCTTCGGTTATCCGTCTATTGTAAATCTGGCAAAAATCGCACAGGGCGACAGATATATGCAGCAGGCACTGCTTTCCCTGTTCACCATGAAATACGGTTCTATCATCGTTCTTGAGGAGATGGGATACGCAGAGGCACTTCCGGTATTCGGACTTCGCCAGAACGTATTTACCGATCCGCAGAAACCGATGAAAGTAGAGCCGGGCATCTACCCGCTGAACGGCGCAGACGAAAATTCGATCTGCCTGACCACAGTAGACTTTGCCCTGACCTATTTCCTGGTATCCGGAGAGCTCGAGAGATCCGGAGTTCCGGTTAACCTTGTAATCAACGATGCCGGCGGACTTTCCGTACTGACTTCCTGGGCAGCAGGTAAATTCTCCGGTAACTCTATCTCCAAATTCTTCAAAGAGAATGTAGAAGATAAAGTAAAATCCAGAAAAGTTATCATTCCTGGTAAAGTAGCCGTATTAAAGGGCGACATTGAGTCCAAACTTCCTGGATGGGAAGTAATCGTTGCTCCGCTTGAGGCAGTTCAGCTTGTGAAATTCATGAAAGATCTGCAGGCAAACGGAGAACTGTAATACATAAAAAATCCGGGAGGAACTCTGGTATCCGGAAGTTTCTCCCGTGAAAAAATAATTATGGGGGATTCCCAAAAGAAAAGGAGAAGAGATATGGCAAAATTTGTAACCATCGGCGAAAGACTTTCTGTTACAGCTCCTACTGTAAACAAAGCATTCGCAGCAAGAGATGAAGAGCCAATTTTAAAGAGAGCAAAACAGCAGCTGGATGCTGGTGCCGTTTACCTTGATGTAAACATCGGACCGGCTGAAAATGATGGAGAGGACATTATGAAGTGGGCTGTTGAGCTGCTGCAGAGCAATTTTGACAATGTTCCGCTGGCTCTGGATACATCCAACAAAAAAGCAATTGAGGCTGGTATCTCTGTATACAACCGTTCCAAAGGAAAACCGATCGTAAACTCTGCAGATGCTGCAGGAAGAATCGAGTACGTTGACCTTGCAGCTGCAAACGATGCAATCGTTATTGCACTTTGCAACGGTGAAGGAATTGCAAAAGATAACGACGAGCGTATGATGTACTGCCAGACCCTTCTGGAAAGAGGTATGGAGCATGGCATGGAGCCGACAGATCTGTGGTTTGACCCGCTGTTCCTGGTTGTAAAAGGAATGCAGGACAAACAGATGGAAGTTCTTGAGTGTATCAAGATGTTCAGCGATATGGGACTGAATTCTACCGGCGGACTTTCCAACAACTCCAACGGTATGCCGAAAAACATCCGTCCGATCATGGATTCCGCACTTGTAGCTATGGCTATGATGCAGGGTCTGACCAGCGCCATCGTTAACCCGAATGACCTGAGACTGATGGAGACCATTAAATCCTGTGACGTATTCAAAGGCAACACTCTGTATGCAGATTCTTATCTGGAGCTTTAATCTTTAAATCTCGCAGGTTTTCCCCTGATGGTGCCGCAGCGTTTGCGAAAACCTGAGGCACCATCAGGGGTTTTTCTATCTAAAAGCGGAAAAATAAAAAAAGCGGAGAATATATACGACTGGGGGATTTACAGATTATGGCAAAAGTAACCTTTCGATTTGAAGAAGGAGAACCGGTAGTCACCTACGCAACCGAGGGCGAGCGCCTTCTTGAAGTAGCGCAGAAGAGCAATGTGCCGATCGATGCACCGTGTTCCGGAAACGCATCGTGCGGTAAATGCCGCGTTCGTCTTGTGAGCGGTGAGCTGGATTCCAAAATAACCCGCCATATTTCTGAGGAAGAATATCAGAATGGCTGGAGACTGGCGTGCGTCAGCACCGTCAAAGGCGATGTTGAAGTGGAAGTGCCGGACATTGCATCCGCTTACCGGAGCCGCATGAAAGTGGCAGACCTTAGTTCACCGAGTGAAATTGCAATTTTTGAAGATACGAAAAAGAAAATTACAGACGCCGGCCTGGAGCTAAAAAACAGCATGCAGGTGATTACAATCTCAATGGAAGAGCCTACTCTGGATGATACGATGCCGGATAACGAGAGAGTAACCTGGGCTGTACAGGCAGCGACGGGGCTTGAACGGGTACGGATTCCGTACTCTGTATTGAAAAAAATGCCGGATGTCCTTCGGGAATCCCATTTTCAGGCACAGTGTGTCGTCCGGGTTACGGCAAATGACGTCTTTTTATACGATATGCTTCCAATGGAAGCAAAAGCAGTGGTCGGTGGTCTCGTTGTCGACATCGGAACAACGACAGTTTCTGCACTGATCGTGGATATGCTGAGCGGAGAAATCCTGGCAAAAGCCTCTTCCGGAAACGGACAGATCCGGTATGGTGCGGATGTTATCAACCGTATCATTGAATCCCAGAAACCGGGAGGCCATGAAAGACTGCAGAATGCAATCATCAAAGAAACCTTAAACCCGATGATTTCCAACATGTGCCGCGCAGCGAAAATCAGCAGTCAGCAGATTTACCGTGCGGCGATTGCCGGAAACACTACCATGGAGCATCTGATGATGGGCATCAATGCAGATCCGCTTCGGATGGAGCCGTATATTCCTGCCTTCTTTAAAACAAACTCACTGTTTGCATCGGACGTCAATCTTGCGATTCATCCGGACGCCCATATCATTCTGGCACCGAACATCGGAAGCTATGTGGGCGGAGATATTACTGCCGGCGCGTTGGTCAGCATGATCTGGAACCGGCCGGAGATGAGTCTTTTTATTGACCTTGGTACCAATGGCGAGCTTGCATTTGGAAACTCTGACTTTATGGTAAGCTGTGCCTGCTCGGCCGGACCGGCCTTTGAGGGCGGCGATATCAGCTGTGGTATGCGTGCGACCGACGGTGCGATTGAAAAATGTACGATCGATCCGGAGACGATGGAACCTTCGTACCATGTTATCGGAGATGAGGGAACGAAGCCGATTGGTCTTTGCGGTTCCGGAATCATCGATGTAATTGCAGCGCTGTTCCGTGCGAAAATGGTTAATCCGAAGGGAAAATTTATCCGGGAAGGCAAAAGAATCCGTCATGACAAATATGGCATGGGAAGCTATGTCATCGCATTTGAAGAGGAAGCCGGAAGCGTCCGCGACGTTGAGATTACAGAAGTAGATATCGACAACTTTATCCGTGCCAAGGGCGCGATTTTCTCAGCGATCCGTACGATGCTGAACTATCTGGATATGGATGTTTCCATGATCGAGGAGGTTTACGTAGCGGGCGGTATCGGAAGCGGCATCAACATGAAAAATGCCGTTACCATCGGTATGTTTCCGGACATCCCGCTGGAAAAATTCCATTACATTGGTAACTCTTCCCTGACCGGTGCGTACTCAATGCTTTTATCGACAGCAGCAGAGAAGAAAACGTATGAGGTTGCCCGGAACATGACATATCTGGAACTCTCTACGGTACCAACCTATATGGATGAATTTGTAGCGGCGTGCTTCCTGCCGCACACAGACACGACGATGTTCCCGTCTGTGGAAGCATAAAACGGAAGCAGAACTTTCTGTTACGATTCAAGGTAAAACACATGTGGTTTTGCTTTGAATTGTGGCGAACCTTTTTGAGAGGAATTGGATTTACATGACAGTAGACTTAAATTACGAAAAAGACAGCAAAGAGCGTATTCCGTATGAGCATTATCTGGAAGTGTATCAGAATGCAGATCCAAAAGAGATTTCCAGCCGGTGCGACGTTCCGTATGATGCGGAAAAACAGGAGTTTACCGTTTCCCTGATGGGTGTTTCCTACCGGATTTCGTGGCCGGAGTACAACGTATTTCATATTGGAGATGATGGAAGCGTTTCGCCGATAATTGGCTGGTATCCACTCGAGAAAAAACCGAATGCAAAAATTTTGGTATTGCGTTATCTGACAGAGGGCGGAGCTGCTCCGTCTACCGGAAAATTTTTGACGTACCGGGAGATTCCGTGGGGAGAAGTTTATTTTAAACAGTTCCAGGGAAGATGCCTGTTCCGTCTTGCGTTTGGCTTTGGCGGAAAGCTGGATGCATTCCGTGAGATCATGGAACGTGTCGGCGCTCAGGCGATTTCATCCGGTGATGTCGGATATGAGCTGGAGTTTATGAAAGGGCTTTTTGTACGACTGATTTTATGGGCAGGAGATGATGAGTTTCCGCCGTCCGCGCAGATCCTCTTTTCGGACAATTTCCCGGCTGCATTTACGCAGGGAGAGGATATGGCGGTTGTGGGAGATGTCACAATTGATATGCTGAAGGCTCTGGCTGCAAAATAGTTATGGTTTGAGGCCATCAGGATGGCTTCTGGATCGAAAAAAATAAGCGGAGGAAAATAACATGGGATTTTCAACAGTACCTTGCAATGAGTTTGTAGAAGTGCTCGGTTCCAAAGCACCGGTTCCGGGCGGTGGCGGAGCTTCTGCACTGGTTGGCGCTGTCGGCACAGCGCTTGGCAACATGGTTGGTGCGCTGACAGTAGGTAAAAAGAAATATGCGGATGTCGAAGAGGAAATGAAAGAGCTGATGGCGAAAGCAACCACGCTTCAGGACGAACTGCTTCACCTGATCGAGCGCGATGCAGAAGTGTTCGAACCGCTCTCCAAAGCATACGGCATGCCGCGCGAGACAGAGGAGGAGAAGGCAGAAAAAGCAAGAGTCATGGAGATTGTGCTGAAGGATGCCTGCTCTGTTCCAATGGAAATTATGGAAAAATGCTGCGAAGCAATCGACCTGATCGTAGAATTTGCAGCAAAAGGTTCTGCACTTGCGATCAGTGACGCAGGTGTTGGCGTAGCATTCTGCAAAGCAGCCTTAGAGGGTGCTTCCCTGAATGTATATATCAACACGAAATCTATGAAAAACCGGGAATATGCAGAAGAACTGAATCGAAAATGCGATGAAATGCTTGCGGTCTATACCGTAAAAGCAGACGAGATTTTCCGGAACGTACTGGGAAGACTGAAAGCCTGAAAACAAACGGCCAGAGAAGCTTCCCGGCAGCAAGCGGGTTGCAAAAGGAGTTCTCTTTGACCGAAAAGAAAAGCGGAGGATAAAAAAATGGCAAAACAGTTATTAGGAAAAGAAGTAACAGCAGCATTAAATGAGAAGATCAAAGCAAATGTAGCAGAGCTGGAAGCAAAAGGAGTAAAACCGACTCTCGGAATCATCCGTGTCGGAGAGAGAGAGGATGACCTTTCCTACGAAAGAGGAGCAACCAAACGCTGTGAGACCTTAGGCGTTGCATACGAGAAATTCCTTCTTCCGGCAGACGTTACCCAGGAAGAGCTGATGGCTACCATCGACAAAGTAAACAAAGATGATTCTATCCATGGCGTTCTGATTTTCCGTCCGCTTCCGAAACATCTCGATGAGGCAGCAGTCATCAAAGCACTCTCCCCGGAGAAGGACGTAGACGGTATCACAGACGGTTCCATGGTAGGCGTATTCGCCGGAACAAAACAGGGCTTCCCGCCATGTACTCCGCAGGCCTGCATAGAGATCCTCGACCACTACGGTATCGACTGCACCGGCAAAAAAGCTGTTGTTGTAGGCCGCAGCCTCGTTGTAGGAAAACCGGCCGCCATGATGCTGTTAAAGAAAAATGCAACCGTAACCATCTGCCATACCAGAACGAAAGACATGCCGTCTGTAGTCAAAGAGGCAGATATCGTGATCGTAGCAGCAGGCCGTGCAGGTGTTGTGGATGATACTTACCTGCGTGCAGGCCAGACCGTTATTGATGTCGGAATCAACGTAAACGAAGAAGGAAAACTCTGCGGAGACGTTGCATACGCAAAAGCTGAGCCGATCGTTGAGGCAATCACACCGGTTCCAGGCGGTGTAGGATCCGTTACCACATCTGTTCTGGTCGGCCATGTGGTAGAGGCTGCCATGAGAAAAAACAGCTGATCATAGGCTGAAGATAAGAATGTGACAGAAAAAAGGCACTGTGCGTCCGAAAAAAGGGCGGCGGTGCCTTTTTTGCGTGCGCGGCAGTGCAGTTTTGGTGATAGGAGAGGGGGCCGGCTCATAGAATATAACAGTACATAGCAACAAAGATCAAAAGGGGGACAACAGCGCATGGATGCATATTCAGTATACCGCGATATTCAGAAACGAACGAAGGGCCAGTTCCTGATCGGAGTGGTGGGGCCTGTACGGACGGGAAAGTCCACCCTGATCCGCCGTTTCCTGGAGGTGCTGGCACTGCCGTATCTTTCGGAAAAGGAACAGGCGGAGGTACGGGATGCCCTGCCTTTAAGCGGGGAGGGAAAGACGATCACAACGGTGGAGCCGAAATTTGTGCCGAAAGACGCCGTGGAGCTGCAGCTTGGGGAGGGCGATCCGATCCGGCTGCGATTGATCGACTGCGTCGGCTTTCTGGTGCCGGACGCGGCGGGAAATCTGGAAAATGAGAAGGAGCGGATGGTGAAAACACCGTGGTCCGAGCAGGCGATTCCGTTCCGGGAGGCGGCGGAGATCGGTACGAAGAAGGTGATCGCAGAACATTCCACGATCGGTCTTATGGTGACGTGCGACGGATCGTTCGGCGAGCTGCCGCGGGAGAATTTTCTGCAGGCGGAGGAACGGACCGTTGCGGAGCTTAAAAAGCAGGGAAAGCCCTTCCTGATTCTTGTGAATGCGAAAAAACCGTACCGGGAGGAGACACAGCGGCAGGTAAAGGAGCTTGAAACAAAATTCGGCGTGGCAGCGATGGCGGTGAACTGCGACCAGCTCCGCAAAGAAGATATTCTGCATATGCTCGAAAAGGTGCTGTATGAGTTCCCGCTTCAGCAGATGGAATTTTATATTCCAAAATGGGTGGAGCTTCTTGCCGATGACCATCCGCTGAAGGCAGAGCTGCTGCAGAAGATCCGTGAGATGTGCAGGGAAAAGACGCGCCTGAAGGATGCAGTGGGCGGAAAAACAGCGATTGCCAGTCAGTATGTCAGCCAGACACTGCTGCAGTCGATGGATCTTGCAAGCGGTACGGTGAAGGTGCGGATTGAGGTGAAAGAGCAGTATTATTATGAAATGCTGAGTGTACTTGCCGGCGTGGAGATCAAAGGCGAGTATGATCTGGTGCAGACGATCCGCGAGCTGTCGGCACAGCGGGAAGAGTACCGCAAGGTAGAGGACGCGATTCATGCGGTGCGCGGATGCGGCTACGGCGTCGTGATTCCGGGGAGGGAGGAGATTCAGCTGGAGGAGCCAGCCGTGATCCATCAGGGAAACAAATACGGCGTGAAAATTAAATCGGTGAGCCCGTCGATTCATATGATCAAGGCCAACATCGAGACGGAGATTGCGCCGATCGTCGGAAGTGAGCAGCAGGCGGAGGATCTGATCGCCTATATCAAAGAGAGCGCAAAGAGCCCGGAGGGAATCTGGAATACCAACATTTTCGGCAAATCCGTCGAGCAGCTCGTTGACGACGGCATCCGCAGCAAAATCGCCCAGATCACTGAGGACGGCCAGGCAAAACTCCAGGATTCCATGCAGAAAATTGTCAACGACAGCCGGGGCGGAATGGTGTGTATTATCATTTAATACAAAAGCTGTTCGAATATTTTTGAGTAATTGTGCAATAATACTTGAAAAGCGAACCAAAATAGCGTATAATCCGAATTGTGAAAAGAAAAGAAGAAAAATGTAACTTCCTGGAATGTTCGATGATCTCATTATTTTGAACCTACATTTACTTTAAACGGGAGGCTTATTATTGTCATGTGGATGTCAGGCCACCCTGGAAACAGACGTCAGTGGAAGGCAGAAATGATGACTGCGGCTACCCACCTAGCTTGCGTTGCTAGGAGTCAAAGTATGGGAAACGGCATTCCGGGGTTACAAAAGAGAAAAAAGAGAATCATGAAAATGGTTCTCTTTTATACGTTACATACAACCAAAAGGAGAAGGAACATGAAAAAACAGGGTTTTGGAACAACAAAAGACGGAAAAGAAGCATTGCTCTACACGCTCTCCAATAAAAACGGAATGGAAATCAGCGTAACCGATTACGGCGCACATCTGGTATCGGTTCTCGTTCCGGATAAGGATGGAAAGAAGAGAGACGTTGTCCTTGGATTTGACTCCGTAACCGGCTATGAGACCGACGGAAGCCATTTTGGAGCCACCATCGGAAGAAACGGAAACCGTATCGCGGGAGCAGCATTTGAACTGCACGGAAAAACATACCAGCTGGCAAAAAATGAGAACAACAACAACCTGCACAGCGGCCCGGACGGATACGATTACCGCCTCTGGAACGTAGAAGAGGCGGATGACAGCGCCGTTACCTTCGTTCTGATGAGCCCGGACGGAGACCAGGGATTCCCGGGAAACTTTGAAGTGTCCGTTACGTATACCCTGACCGATGAGAACGCCGTAGAAATCCACTATGAGGGAAGCTGCGATCAGGATACCGTTGTCAACATGACAAACCACAGCTACTTCAACCTGGCAGGCCACGATGCCGGATCTATTGAGAACCAGACACTTGTCTTAAAAGCGGAGCAGTTCAGCCCGGTGATCGATTCTGCATCCATCCCGACCGGCGAGCATGCACCGGTACAGGGAACTCCGATGGATTTCACCAGCGAGAAAGCAATCGGAGCAGAGATCGAAGCAGATTTCGAACAGCTCAAACTGACCGGCGGCTACGACCACAACTTTATCCTGGACAAGGCTGTCGAGGGAAGCATTGAGCTGATGGCAGTCGCATCCTGCAAAGAGAGCGGCATCACCATGGAAGCCTTCACGGATCTGCCATGCGTTCAGTTCTACGCCGGAAACTTCATTGCTCCGGTTACCGGAAAGAATGGGGTATTCTATGACAAACGCAACGGCTTCTGCCTGGAATCTCAGTATGTGCCGAATGCCATCAACCAGGAGGGTGAGGAGAAACCGATCCTCGAGGCAGGCGATACTTACGACACCACAACCGTATACAAATTCATTTTCTAAGATCCTATTTTATAGCAATCCCCGAAAATAATGCAAAAAATTCAGCACCGCAGAGCGTGAATTACTGCGTCACAGATTTTCGTCGTACCCCGGTACGCCTTCAAATCTGTTCCTTGCAATTCGCGCTCTGCAGCACTGCCTTTTTTGCATTATTTTCGGGTCTTGCTATAGAAACAGCATAAAAAAGCTCCCTTCCTTCAGCATCCTGTGAAAACAGGAGCGCAGGCGGGGAGCCTTTTTATGGGAAAATATGCAGAAAACGAATTCTGAAAAAACAGAAAAAGAAAAGACCCTGTTTTCGAATCCAACAGAATCTTACCAGTTATGTCATATTCTTTTCAGAGGTGGGTAACCGCTTCGCCATCTGAATCAACCTGCAAGCGGAATAGCAGACACCTTTAAGCGGAGGATGGCGCCTGATTAAGAACAGGCGAAACCAGAATCTGAAACGGTTTACCCGGCCGTTTAATGCAATGCATAAATCTCGCTCGAAGGTTTCTAAAAATCTAATCGAAAATTTTCAGACATTCCATATCCCATAATAGTCTTTGAATGGAAGCTTTCATCGGAAGCATCAACCCTATGCATACAGAGCAGGTTTCCTGACTTACAGATCATCGTTCCACATTCCTTCTCATATGTTGCGGACATACAATGGATTTGTTATGCTTCACTCCCTGATTACAGTGACCGGATCGCCCAGGAATCTCACCTGAATTCCCTCTCTCACCAAAAGACGGATCTTCTTTTGATGCACTCTGGATGTTGATATGAAATTTATACACAACCGTACTATATACCATAGGGCGGTATTTGTCAAGGAAAAATCGCAAAAAGAAAAGGAATCGGACAAAAAGCCGTGTGCATAGAATGAGATATGAAGAGAAAAAATGATAAATTGGAATTGATACTGTTAGGAGTGGGGATTCTCCTGCTGCTGTTATTGTTTGTTGTGAAGCGCCGTCTGGATGCGCCGGAAGAGACAGCGACAGCAGAAAGCAGGACGGAGACGATGGAAGGCAAAAAGCAGGAGGAGACGATACAGAACATGGAACAGGAAAACGCGGCTTTTCTGAACAGTAAAAAGGAAGAACAAAAAGAAACAACGGCAGCCGGACCGGTACAGATCCGTGTCCTTCTGACGGACTGCGGAAAGCTGGGATACGCACAGAAACAGGTGTCCCTGCGTGGAAACGCAAGCCTTTCCATGAACGACGGCGCATACATAGCTTCCCCGCAGGAGACGATCTGTGTGACGGAACAGGAATGCGGGGAAGTTGTGCATGTGGTGCCGGCCGATGAGACGGCGGGAACGGCGGTTTCCCTGACGGGAAAGCCGGAGGACGAGACGGTTTATCCGGGAAGTTTTGTCATCTATAAAAGCGAAGAGGGACTTCTCGTTGTAAATGAACTTGATCTGGAAATGTATCTTCGGTATGTCGTGCCGAGTGAGATGCCGTCCTCCTATGAAAAGGAGGCATTAAAAGCACAGGCGGTCTGTGCGAGAACGTATGCGTGTGCCAGGATTCGTGAAAAAACGTGGGAGAACTACCACGCGGATGTAGACGACAGCGTGGAAAGCCAGGTCTACCACAATATGGAAGCGCAGCCGGAGACAGACGCTGCGGTGGCGGAGACAGAAGGAAAAATCATCACCTGCGGCGGGGAACCAATTCAGGCGTATTTTTTCTCAACCTCCTGCGGGAAGACGAGTACGGATGAAGTGTGGAATACGGCGGAGACGGCAGAATATCTGAAGAGCGTGACGGTAGGCGGGGAGAAGCAGGAACCGGAGACGGAGGAGGCGTTTGCATCGTTTATCACCAAAAGGGACAGCACAAGTCTGGAAGTGGAGGACGGCTGGTACCGCTGGCAGGTGACGATTCCGGCGGATGTGCTGTCAGAACGGGTAGAGGATCAGAAAATCGGGGAGATCACGGGGATTGAGGTGCTGCGGCGGTCAGAGGGCGGTGCGGCAGAAACCGTCCGTATCGAGGGGGAAAAAGGATCCATGAAAATCGAGGGAGAGTATCAGATCCGAAAGTTCCTCTCGGCGAAAGGCTGGCCGATTCAGAAAAACGACGGAACCGTAAGCTGCGAGATGGATCTGCTTCCGAGCGCCTGCTTTGCCGTGGTTCCGGAAAAAGAAGGGGAAACGGCTGTCTCCTTTACATTTTACGGCGGCGGCTACGGCCACGGCGTCGGCATGTCACAGAACGGTGCGAAACATCTGGCAGAGCAGGGAAAATCGTATGAGGAGATTCTCCGCTATTTTTACCAGAACATCGAAATCGGCGACTGCCGTTCCCTTTTTTAAAAAAATCACCGAAAACAGATTTTTTGTGCTATAATGAGCGAAAGCGAAAAACAGTTAGAAAATGACGAGGAGAGAAACATGGCGACAATCAAGGACATAGCGGCACGCGCCGGCGTTACGGCGACGACGGTTTCCCGCGTGATCAACAACCGCGGATACATCAGTGAAGAGACAAGAAAAAAAGTAACGCAGGCGATGCAGGAGATGAATTACCAGCCGAATGAGCTGGCGCGTTCCCTGGCAAAAGCGCATTCCAATACGATCGGGGTTATCGTTCCGCACATCTCGCACCCGTTTTTCAGTAAAATGATCAGTGCACTCGAGAGCGCGGCGGCAAAGCGGGGCTACAAGATTCTGCTCTGCAACTCGAAAGATCAGCCGGAGAAAGAAACCGAATATCTCGATATGTTCATCTCCAACCGTGTAACCGGCGTTGTGATGGCAAGCCGCGATGTGCAGATTGAAAAGTTTCATGATCTGAAAATTCCGATCGTCAATTTCGAGCGAGAGGAAAATACGGAGGCCATTACAATCCAGTGTGACAACGAGCAGGGAGGAGCGCTTGCAGCATCGCATCTTGCGGACTGCGGCTGCTGCCATCTGCTTCATTTCGGCGGAATCGTCGGAAGAGATATGCCGGCGGACCGGCGTGCGGATGGATTCCTGCGCGTCTGCCGGGAGCGGGGGATTGAAGGGGAAGTTCTTTTGAGTGACCGCTTAAGCTACGGCTCCATGCACTATGAATCCTATATTGAAAAGGGCCTTCTGGAGCACCCGGAGACGGACGGCATTTTTGCAAGCAGTGACCTGATTGCCGCACAGGTACTCCAGCGCCTTTACGCCATGGGAAAACGGGTGCCGGAGGATATTAAAGTTGTCGGGTTTGATGACACTGTGATCGCCGGGATTACCACGCCTTCCATCACGACGATCCATCAGCCGATTGAGGAAATGTCGGAGCTTTCCATTGCGTATATCGACCGGAGAAGAAAGGGAGAGATGGTGCCGAATGTGACGACCATGCCGGTGAGCCTTGTGGTGCGCGATTCGGCGTGAAACAAAAACGAAAAGAAAACTCTGCGGAAAAAAGAAACCGCGGAGTTTTTTTCTGCCCTGCGGTAAACGATAGACAGAAAAATAGCAAAAAAGACAAAGAAGAAGCCGGAAATTTGTTGAAAAATATGGTATGTAAACGGTTGACATATAATTCACACAACGGTATACTGCAAGAGAAGAAACGTAACACAGAATTACCGTTACCGGAATGATGTGACAAAATAAAGAATAAGATAAAGGAGAATAAACAACATGACAGTGGAATATCAGAGAAGACTCGAAAAACACTACGACGAGCTGAAATGGCTCTACTGTGAGCTGTATCCAAACGGCCAGGGACGCTTTGAGGAACTCTGTGCAGCCATGGAGCAGTGGTACAAAGAGCGGAATAAAAAATGGAAAGCGCTGGATCGGAAAAGAGAAAAACAGAAAGACTGGTACAAGAGCCAGAAAATGCTCGGTATGATGCTGTACATCGACGCATTCGCAGATAACATCAGCGGCCTTGAGAAAAAACTGGATTATTTAAAAGAGTGCAACGTCAACTACCTGCATCTGATGCCGTTCCTTGCAACGCCGAAGGGAAAAAGCGACGGCGGCTATGCGGTTGCCGATTACCGCACGGTACAGCCGTCCCTTGGAACGATGGAAGATCTGGCTGCCCTCTCTGAAAAATGCCATGACCAGAGCATGAGCCTTTGTATGGATTTCGTTATGAACCACACTTCCGAGGATCATGAATGGGCAAAACGTGCACTTGCCGGTGAAAAAGAGTACCAGGACCGTTACTTTTTCTTCGACAACTACGATATTCCGTCCGAATATGAAAAGACCTGTCCGCAGGTATTCCCGACAACGGCACCGGGCAACTTTACCTGGAGAGAGGACTGCCATAAATTTGTCATGACGACGTTCTATCCATACCAGTGGGATCTGAACTATGCGAACCCGGTTGTCTTTAACGAGATGGTAAACAATATGCTCTATCTCGTCAACCAGGGAATCGATATCGTCCGCATTGATGCCGTTCCATACATCTGGAAACAGCTCGGCACCACCTGCCGTAACCTGCCGCAGGTACATACCATTGTCCGCATGATGCGTATGATCACCGAGATCGTCTGCCCGGGCGTTCTGCTGCTCGGCGAGGTTGTCATGGAGCCGGAAAAGGTTGTTCCGTACTTCGGAACACTCGAGAAACCGGAATGCCATATGCTGTACAACGTAACGACGATGGCATCCACCTGGCACACGGTTGCAACGGCGGATACCCGCCTGCTGAAACATCAGATGGATATTGTGACGAGACTGCCGAAGGACTATGTCTTCCTGAACTATCTGAGATGCCACGATGATATCGGCTGGGGCCTCGATTACGAATGGCTGAAACAGTTTGGCATCGCCGAGGCACCGCATAAGAAATATCTGAATGACTATTTCCGCGGTTATGTGGAGGGAAGCGACGCAAGAGGAGAGCTCTATAACGACGATCCGGTGCTGCAGGATGCGCGTCTCTGCGGAACAACCGCTTCCCTGTGTGGACTTGAGGCGGCAGGCTTTGAGCAGAATGAGGCGAAGACCGAACAGGCGATCCAGAGAATTGAGATGCTGAACGCATACCTTTTCATCCAGTCTGGTATTCCGGTTATCTACAGCGGCGATGAGATCGGCCAGGTCAACGATTATTCCTACAAAGAGAGTGAAGATTCTGACCGCGCAGCCGACAGCCGTTATCTGCACCGCGGCCACTTCCGCTGGGATCTGGAGCCCCAGAAGGAGAAAAAAGGAACGGTTCAGAATCAGATTTTTGCTTCGATGAAAAAGATGGAGGAGCTGAAATTCAAATACCGTCCGTTTGAGGGTGAGGCGGATGTCTGGACCGAGGAAACGTATGATACGGCGCTTCTCTGTGTCTGCAGAAAATCCGGCAATGAGATGGTAACGGGTCTCTTTAACTTCAGCAATGAAGACCGCACGGCCTGGATCGATATGGGTGAGTTCACCTGGAAGGATCTGTTTACCGGCGAGAAACGTGTTCTGCGCGGCGTTCCGGTTCCGGCACGCGGTTACGCATGGTATTACCGGAAATGGAATTAAATCCCTTGCGAAGGAAAGAAAAGTATGATATGCTTTGTAGGCTATCCTGAAGTACGATATATGTGCAAGAATGGGATAGATTCACGAAAACAAAGAAAAGGCGGTTTTGCCAGATGATAAAAACAATCCGCGGTTTTATGAAGCGCCTGAATGAGGACCATGTCGGTGCTTATGCAGCGCAGAGTGCGTATTTCATTCTTCTTTCCTTTATTCCGTTTGTTCTTCTGGTTGTTACGCTTGTAAAATATACGCCGCTGACGCGCGACGATGTTTACAGCGTTCTGATCAATATGCTGCCCACGGAGTTTCAGAGCTACGTGGGCGGTATTGTAAATGAGATCTTTTATCAGTCCGTTGCTTATATGCCGATTACGATCATCACAACGCTGTGGTCGGCGGGAAAGGGCATTGCGGCGCTGACAAATGGGCTGAACAGCATTTATCACGTAACAGAGACACGTAATTACATCATCAACCGGCTGCGGGGCATGGCATATACCTTGATATTTGTCGTTGCATTCCTCACCAGTCTGGTGCTTCTGGTCTTCGGAACCCGCATTCAGAATAAGCTGACGGAACATCTGCCGATGGTGGCGCGTGTGACATCCTCTATCATGGGAATGCGTACCCTGATCACGACAGGCGTGCTGGCTCTTCTGTTTCTTGTACTGTATAAATGTATTCCAAACCGGAAGGCGAGCTTTAAGAGCCAGTGCCCGGGCGCACTGATCTCATCCCTTGCCTGGTCTATTTTTTCCCTTGCATTTTCCATGTACCTCGACATCGCGCTTGCGGCGTCCAATATGTACGGCAGTCTGACGATGATCGTGTTTATCATGATCTGGATGTATTTCTGCATGTGGATCCTTCTGATCGGCGCGGAGATCAACGCGTATTTTGAGGATAAACTGCGGAAACTGCAGAACGCGGCGATCGAGCATTTTATGGAAAATAAAGAGACGAATAAAGAAGCGGGAAAATAATGGCTTGACATCCGGGGGTCAAGACGGTACAATAAATATTGTTTATGAAAGTTTTATAAATAATCTAACAGGAAAAATGCTGTGAAGATGTTCAGAGAAATATTTTTTCCGCCAGAGAGAGGGAGTCATCGGCTGCAAGCTCCTTCAGGTTCAGGAATATTTCAAATTTCGCATTGGAGCAGATGTCCGGAACGTATAGCAGGATACTGGAAATGCAAGTAGGGACAGACGTTTGGTGTACGTTACAGCACCGGTTATGAGTGTCTGCAGGAAGTATCTGCAGAAATCAGGGTGGTACCGCGAAATTTCAGATCTCGTCCCTTTGTGGGGCGGGGTCTTTTTTTGTGAGCAACGAGCCAGACAGCCATGCTTGCATGGATATTTGGCGACTGCCACGAAAATCAGATGCTCCGCTGTTTGCAGCGGGGTATCTGACTGTTTTTCACATTTACCATCAAACAAGCAAGAAAAAGAAAGTAGGAGAGTCAAATGCAGGAAAAAAGTGTATTAACCGGCCATCTGTCTGAATTAAAACAGAAGATTGAAAATGGACTGGAAGAGCTGAAAAGCTCCAAAGAACTGTATGAATTTAAGAGCGAGTATCTGGAAGGAAAGAAAAGTAAGATCAGCGGGCTGATGAAAGAAATGAAAAACATTGCCCCGGAAGAGCGCGCAAACTACGGTAAATCCGTCAATGAGTTAAAAGAGTGGGCGCTTGGCCGCTTCCAGAAAGTGGAAGAGGAGATGAAAGAGCGCGAGCTGCAGAAGAAATATGAGTCCGAGAAAATCGACCTGACCCTTCCGGCAGAAGAGACAGCGATCGGAAACCTTCATCCGGTTACCCTGATCCGCAAACAGCTCATCGACATCTTTGCAGGCATGGGCTTTGAGGTATACGAGGGAAGAGAAATCGAGACCGATTACTACAACTTTACTGCACTGAATACACCACAGGATCACCCGGCAAGAGATATGCAGGATACCTTCTATCTCTCCCCGGAATTCCTGCTTCGTACCCAGACATCGGCAGGCCAGATTCATGTCATGGAAAACAAAAAGCCGCCGATCAAGATCCTTTCCCCGGGACGTGTTTTTCGGTCTGATGACGACGCAACCCATTCTCCGATGTTCCATCAGATGGAGGGACTCGTTGTCGACAAAAACATCACCCTCTGCGACCTGAAAGGAATGCTCGACGTACTCGTACAGAAGATCTACGGCGAGGGAACGACAACACGTCTTCGTCCATCTTACTTCCCGTTCACGGAGCCGTCCGTTGAGGTAGACTGCAGCTGCTTCGCCTGCGGCGGAAAAGGATGCAGCCTCTGCAAGGGAACCGGCTGGATCGAGGTCCTTGGAGCAGGTATCGTAAACAAACGCGTGCTGGAGAACTGCGGCATTGATTCAGAAGAGTACAGCGGCTTCGCTTTTGGCATCGGCCTGGAGCGTATCGCCATGCTGAAATACGGAATCAACAACATCAAACTGTTATTCGGTTCCGATCTGCGGGTTTTAAATCAGATTAACGAGAAATAAAGACGAAACAGTTTGAATTTGGAGGTTTAATATGTTAGTACCGTTAAGTTGGCTGAAAGAATATGTAGATATCGATGTTACCCCGGAAGAACTGGAGAAAAAACTGTTCGACGGCGGTTTTGAAGTAGAAGAGCGTTATCAGGTGGGAAAAGACATCAGCAACGTTGTTGTCGGTCTGGTGGAGGGCTGCGAGCCGATCCCGGAGACCCATCTTCATGTGTGCCAGGTAAATGCAGGAGAACACGGCACCATGCAGATCTGCTGCGGCGCAGACAACGTGCACACCGGCGGAAAATTCCCGGTTGCCCTTCCTGGCGCTTCTGTTTATGCAACAGCAAAAGATCATAAGACCATCGAGGGTGTTATGACCATCAAAAAAGGAAAATTAAGAGGATATGAGTCCTGCGGAATGCTCTGCTCCGGCGTGGAGCTCGGCCTTACCGAGGATCTGTACCCGGGCGCAGGCTACAACGGACTGCTTGTTCTGCCGGAAGATGCCGAGCTTGGCGCAGATGTCAAAGAGCTGACAGGTCTTGACGACTGGATCTTTGATATCTCCCTGACTGCAAACAGACCGGACTGCCAGAGTATCCTCGGTATCGCAAGAGAAGTATCGGCGATGCTGGAAAAACCTTTAAAAATGCCGGCAACCGATTACACCGAGACGGATGTGGAAAAAGAAGGCTTCTCTGTCCGCGTGGAAGCTCCGGAACTCTGCCCGCGTTACAGCGCTCATTACGTATATGACGTAAAAATCGGAGAGTCCCCGGCATGGATGAAACGCCGTCTGGCACTCGTCGGCATGTCCGCGATCTCCAACGTGGTTGATATCACAAACTACGTCTTAAAAGAGATCGGCCAGCCGATGCATGCTTTTGACTGCTCTTATCTGGAAGGCAATGAAATCTGTGTCAGAAGAGCAAAAGAAAATGAAAAGATTGTGACCCTCGATGAGCAGGAATACACAATGAATGAGAACAACCTCGTGATCTGCGACGGCGTAAAACCGGTTGCACTTGCCGGTGTCATGGGAGGCTTAAACTCCGAGATCCGCGACACGACAGAGGCTGTTATGTTTGAGTCCGCAAAATTCGCACGCGACAACGTCAGAAAGACAGCCCGTGCGCTTGGAAAAGCGACGGATGCCAGTGCAAGATATGAGAAAGGCGTGGACGAGTATTCAACCGTACTTGGTATGAAACGTGCGCTGCATCTGATGGAAGAGCTTGGCTGCGGTAAAGTTTCCCGTACCCATTTCGATGTGAACACCGGAAACTCCATCGATCCGACTCCGATGACCGTCAGTGTCAGCAAAGTAAACGGCGTACTCGGTATCGAAGTTCCGGAAGCAGAGATTCTCCGCATTATGAAAAACCTGAACTTTGCACCGGAAATCAACGGCGATGAGCTGACCATCCAGGTTCCGGCTTACCGTGAGGATATGCTGCCGGAGGGAGAGAACGATGTCGAGCGCTATCCGGACGTGGCAGAGGAAGTCATCCGTATGTACGGCTACGATCACGTAACCGATACCTTCCTTTCCGCTGCACAGGTAACGATGGGCGGCTACAATGAAGAGCAGAAAGGCGAGCTGGCACTGAAGAATACCTTATGCACCATGGGTATCTACGAGTGCATGCATTACTCCTTCTTCTCCCCTGCAGATCTGGATCTCTTGAAACTGCCGGCAGATGCAAAAGAGAGAAATGCCATCGAGATCATCAACCCGATCAACCAGGATCTGTCCCTGATGCGTACCACACTGGCAGCTTCCATGCTGAATGCCATTTCCAGAAATGAGAAACAGGGCACCCTTGAAGGAAGACTGTTCGAGGTGGCAAGCATCTACATTCCGGAGTCCCTGCCGCTGACATCCTACCCGGATGAGAGAAAAGTTCTCTGCGTCGGAACCTTCGGAAACAACGAGAGCTTCTTCACTATGAAGGGCATCGCCAACACCATCGCCGAGAGCATGGACATTGAGTTCACCTACGAGCCGGTTCAGAAATCCTTCCTGCATCCGTATCAGGCAGTGAAAGTACTCTGCGAGGGTACAGAAATCGGATACTTCGGAAAAGCAGCATACGATATCCAGAACGAGCTGAGCATGCGTACTTCCTCTTACATCATGGAGCTTGACTTAAAAGAGCTCTCCAGATGGTACGGCAAAAAACGCACCTTCCAGCCGATCTCCAAATTCCAGGAGGAGAAACGTGACCTGGCATTTGTCATGGACAAAAACATCAGCTGCGGCGATGTAGAGAACTGTATCCGCGAGGCAAACAAATACGTAAAAGAGATCCGTCTGTTCGATGTTTACGAGGGCGGCCAGATTCCGGAAGGCAAGAAGAGCATGGCGTTCACCGTCACCTTTGCACCGAAGGAAGAAGCATTTGACTTCGAAAAAGTACAGAAATTTGTCGAGAAGATCTGCAAGAAACTGCAGAATGAGTTCAACATCGAACTGAGAGGCTGATTTTTATGAAACTTTATATCATACGCCACGGTGAAACTGCGTGGAACGTAGAAGGCAGACTGCAGGGCCAGACGGACACCGAGCTGAATGAGAATGGTGTCCGTCTGGCGAAAGTGACGGCGGAAGGACTGAAAAATATCCCGTTTGACCTTGGAATTTCCAGTCCACTGCGCCGCGCAAAGCACACGGCAGAGCTCGTCCTTGCGGGCAGAAATGTGCCGCTTACGACCGACGACCGCCTGATGGAGCTTTCCTTTGGCTCCTGGGAAGGGCTTGGATGCCGGGCAAACAATTTTGAGATTCCGTCTGAACACTTCGACGATTTTTACAGAGATCCGTTCCACTTCTGCCCGGCGGGAGACGGAGAGACGATCCAGGAGGTCTGCGACCGGGCAGAAGCGTTCTATCATGAGCTGACTGCAAAACCGGAGCTCCAGGACAAGACGATCCTGATCGCCACCCACGGCTGCTGCATGCGTGCGCTGCTACGCAATGTCTATGAAGACAAGAACGACTTCTGGCACGGCGGCGTGCCGTACAACTGTGCGGTCAGCATCATCGAAGTACAGAACGGTGTTTCCACGCTGCTTGCGGATAATAAAATCTATTATGATCCGTCGGACTGCGTAAACTTTTATAAAGAAGTAAAATAAAAAATGATATTCAGAGGCAGACATAAAAGGAAAGTATTTCCCTTTGTGCCTGCCTCTTTAAATCGCGTTTGCCGTCTGATAGAAAGTGTGATACTATAGAAATAACGGATTTTAACACCAGTAGACAAGAAGTCCCCCGTTTCTGAAGCGGTGGGATGAATTGCTAAAAGAAACATAACGGCAGTGGCGGGCGGAGAGAAATCGGTATTCTCCACTGACATGAGGCAAGTCACAGTCGAACTATTTTCGACATGTCAGACTCCGTGAAATACCGACTATGAGTTGAAACAATGAAAGCGAAAAAGGAGGAACATAAGTATGTCCATGGTAACACTGGGAAGTACAGGAATCTGTGTAAACAAGAACGGCTTCGGCGCGCTGCCGGTACAGCGTGTCACGAAAGAAGACGCTGTTTATCTGCTGCGCAAAGCGTATGACGGAGGCATCCGCTTTTTTGATACCGCGCGTGCATACAGCGACAGCGAGGAAAAATTAGGCGCAGCGTTTGAGAAAATGCGTGAGAAGGTCTTTATCTCTACGAAGACGATGGCAAAGGATGTGGAGGGCTTCTGGAAGGATCTGGAGACAAGCCTTTCCCTTTTGAAGACGGATTACATCGATATCTATCAGTTCCACAATCCGTCCTTCTGTCCTAAGCCGGGAGATGGAACCGGCCTGTATGAGGCGATGCTGGAAGCAAAAGCACAGGGAAAAATCCGCCACATCGGTATCACGAACCACCGCATGAGCGTGGCAGAGGAGATCATCGAGTCCGGTCTTTACGAGACGCTGCAGTTCCCGTTCTGCTATCTGGCAACGGACCGTGAGAAAGCACTGGTACAGGGATGCAAAGAGAAAAATATCGGCTTTATCGCAATGAAAGCGCTTTCGGGCGGGCTGATCACAAACTCCGCGGCTGCATATGCTTTTGAAGACCAGTACGACAACGTGCTTCCGATCTGGGGCGTCCAGAGAGAAAAAGAGCTGGACGAGTTCTTAAGCTACATTGCCTGTCCGCCTGCCATGACGGATGAAATCAAGACGATCATCGAGAAAGACCAGAAAGAGCTCTCCGGCAACTTCTGCCGCGGCTGCGGTTACTGTATGCCATGTCCGGCAGGCATTGAGATTAACACCTGCGCGCGCATGAGCCTGCTTCTGCGCCGTTCCCCGTCCGCCAACCAGCTCACCGAGCGCGGCCAGGCGATGATGAAGAAAATCGAAGGTTGTCTCCACTGCGGCGCCTGCATGAAGAAATGTCCCTACGGTCTGAATACGCCGAAGCTTCTCGAAGAGAACTACGAAGATTATAAAAATGTACTGGCAGGAAAAACGCTGGTATGAGTAATCTGATCTTCAGCCTGAACGCGACGATGCCGATCTTCCTGACAATGATTTTGGGACTTTTCTTTCGAAAGGTTGGTATTCTGGACGAATCGTTCACAAGCAAAATGAACAAATTTGTGTTTAAAATCGCACTCCCGGTGCTGCTGTTCCAGGACCTGTCGGATTCTGATTTCTCCGCTGTGTGGGATATCAAATTCGTTCTGTTCTGCTTCTTTGCAACACTGCTCTCAATTCTTGCGGTATGGGGACTTTCCCATCTCTTAAAAGAGAGAAGTGCAAGAGGCGAATTTATCCAGGCGGCGTACCGGAGCAGTGCGGCGATCCTTGGTATTGCCTTTATCCAGAATATCTACGGAAATTCCGGCATGGCGCCGCTGATGATCATCAGCAGTGTGCCGCTGTATAATATCATGGCGGTTGTCGTTCTTGCAGTATTCCGTCCGGAACGGGAGGAGATCACGGCAGATTTTGTGAAAAAGACGGCGAAAAATATCGTGACAAACCCGATTATCCTCGGGATCGCTACAGGACTTCTCTGGTCGGTGCTTCGCATTCCAAAGCCGGTGATTCTGCAGAAAACGGTGCAGAATATTGCGGTACTTGCAACGCCGCTCGGCCTGATTGCGATGGGTGCGTCGTTTGAGGCAAAGAGCGCGGCAAAGAATATCCGGCCGTCGATTGCTGCAGCTGCGATTAAGCTGGTCGGTCTTGCAGCTGCCTTTCTGCCGATCGCCGTGATACTTGGCTTCCGTCAGGAAAAATTGGTGGCAATCCTTGTGATGCTGGGTTCCGCAACGACGGTGAGCAGTTTTATCATGGCGAAAAATATGGGTCATGAGGGAAGTCTGACGGCAAACACCGTTATGCTCACAACGTGCGGCAGTGTCTTTACGCTGACGTTCTGGCTGTATCTGATGAAAACGCTGGCGTTTATCTAACCGGATTGCGAATATCCGCTTTGATTTTCAGTACACCAAAAGCGTGTCCGGGATTTTGTCCGGGCACGCTTTTATCAATCATAAAAATCAGAAAAAGAGGGAAAAGAATGGACTTCAAAAATGCGGTCAAAGCATTACAGATTGGAAAAAAGGAAGGAAAAAAATTCCGCCTTTCTACGGAATTTGGGAAAAATCCGGAAGAAGAGCTCCCGTTTCCGGAATATCCGCGTCCGCAGATGCGCCGGGAAAACTGGACAAATCTGAACGGATGGTGGGAGTATGCGTTCACGGAAACGCAGAAAATGCCAGAACAGCGGGACGGAAAAATTCTCGTTCCGTTTTCCCCGGAGTGCGATGCGTCCGGCGTGAAGCGGCAGCTGCTTCCAAAAGAATATCTGTGGTACTTCCGCACGATTCAGCTTCCCAAAATTCCTGCCGGAAAACGGCTGCTGCTGCAGTTCGGCGCCGTGGATCAGGATGCGGTAATTTACTGCAACGGAAAGCGTGCCGGAGGCCATCTCGGCGGGTATCTTTCTTTTTCAGTGGATCTTACGCCGTATCTCAAAACGGGAGAGAACGAGCTTGCCGTCAAGGTGCGCGATGAGACGGACACGGACTGGAAGGGCCGCGGAAAGCAGAGCCTTACCCCGGGCGGCATGTTTTACACCGCGCAGAGCGGCATCTGGCAGAGCGTCTGGATGGAATGGGTGCCGGAGACGTATCTGGAACGCATCGTGATCACGCCGGAATATGATACGGCGAGCGTAAAAGTACGGGTTTTCCTCAACGGACCGGATGCGGGACTGACGAAAAAAATTACGGTGCGGGAGAGCGAAGCGCCGGATGCGAAGGTGATCTGCGTCCGGGAGACGAGAGAAAACGAGGCGGAGCTGATTCTCGGTAATTTTGCAGGCTGGAGCCCGGAACATCCGCATCTATATGGGGTTTCCATTGAAGCGGGAGAAGACCGCGTCGAGAGTTATTTCGGCATGCGCAAATTCGGCATTGGAAAAGATGAGAAAGGAATCACGCGTCTTTTCTTAAACGGAAAGCCGTATTTCCAGAACGGTGTCCTCGACCAGGGTTATTGGCCGGAAAGCCTCTACACGCCGCCGTCCGATGAGGCGATGGTTTATGACATTAAGACGGCCAAACGCCTCGGTTTCAATATGATCCGGAAACACCTGAAAGTTGAGTGCGCAAGATGGTATTCCCACTGCGACCATATCGGTATGCTGGTGTGGCAGGATATGATCAACGGCGGCGGCCGGTCGGTCCAGACGTTCCTTTTGTACCTTCCGACCGTACTGCCGTTTGTGACAACGGAATTCAGGGATAACTGTTATCCGCTCTTTTCGCGGACCTCAAAAACGGGAAGAGAGTGGTGGAAGCGGGAGTGCCGCGAGACGGTTCATCAGCTTTACAATGCACCGTGCGTGTCGCTCTGGGTTCTGTTCAACGAGGGATGGGGACAGTTTGATGCCAGGGAGATGACAGAAAGGGTGCGCGCTCTCGATCCGACGCGGCAGATCGACCACGCGAGCGGCTGGTACGATCAGGGAGCGGGGGACATCAAGAGCCTTCACAATTACTTTCGTCCGTTAAAAGTAAAACCGGAGGAGCGCGCGTTTGCTTTTTCTGAATACGGCGGCTATACGTATCCGGTACAGGAGCATCTCTACTCCGAAAAATCGTTCGGCTACCGCACGTACCAGAACCAGACACAGTACCAGAAAGCGATGAATGCACTGGCAGAAAAGATAAGAGAACTCACAGAACAGGGACTTGCCGCAGCAGTCTACACACAGCTTACCGATGTCGAGGAAGAGTCGAACGGCATCCTTACGTATGACCGGAAGGTATGCAAATGGGAACCACAGGAGGCAAAAGATTTTTGCCCAAAAGAATAATTTGGTAAAATTTTTGTTGACAAAGTGAGGATAAGTTGCTAATATATTGGATAAGGCGTTGGAAGTTGTAAGAAATTGCTGAAAATCCGCGGCGCCTGCGGATGGAGGAAAGTTGGTGTTTATGGAACAGAAAAGAACATTATCCCTGCTGGTGGATAATACGCCGGGACTTTTAAGCAGAGTAGCTGGTCTTTTCAGCCGACGCGGATACAATATCGAGACGATCACCGCCGGTGTGACAGCAGACCCGCGATACACAAGAATGACTGTTGTTCTGTACTGCAGTGATGAAATGATTCTGGAGCAGATCAAAAAACAGCTGGCAAAACTTGTCGATGTGCGGGATATCAAAGAGCTGAAGCCGGACGAGAGTGTCAGACGAGAGCTGATGCTGGTCAAAATCCGTGTGAATGAAAATGAACGCCGCAATGTCATCGCCATCTCCGATGTCTTCCGTGGAAGAATCGTGGATGTGGGACAGGAAAGCCTGATTGTAGAGCTGACCGGAAACCAGTCAAAGCTCGAAGGGTTCCTGAATCTGGTACAGGGATACGAAATCCTGGAACTGGCCAGAACAGGAGTGACAGGACTCTCCAGAGGAGCCCACGATGTGCGTTACCTCGATTAACGCAGATCACATTACATACGTTTGCTAGAGGAATGAAATTTTTGTATAGAAAAGTTCATTTCCCTGACAAACAGCAAAAGGCAGAAATGCTTTTCGCTGTATAAATTGACCGACCTGCCGCCGGTCAAGACATTCTATATATTATGGAGGAAAATAAAATGGCAGCAAGACTTTTTTATCAGGAAGATTGTAATCTCTCTTTACTGGAAGGCAAAAAAATCGCAATTATCGGCTACGGAAGCCAGGGACATGCTCATGCACTGAACCTGAAAGATTCCGGCTGTGATGTTATTATTGGACTTTATGAAGGCAGCAAATCCTGGGCAAAAGCAGAGGCACAGGGATTCAAAGTATACACCGCTGCTGAGGCTGCAAAACAGGCTGATATCATCATGATCCTGATCAACGATGAGAAACAGGCTGCAATGTACAAAAAAGATATCGAGCCAAACCTGGAAGAGGGCAACATGCTGATGTTCGCTCATGGTTTCGCTATCCACTTCGGACAGATCGTACCTCCGAAGAACGTAGATGTAGCTATGATCGCTCCGAAAGCACCTGGCCACACAGTAAGAAGCGAGTATCAGGCTGGCAAAGGAACTCCTTGCCTGGTTGCTGTTGAGCAGGATTACACCGGAAAAGCTCTGGACAGAGCACTGGCTTACGGCCTTGGAATCGGCGGAGCAAGAGCTGGTCTTCTGGAGACAACCTTCAGAACTGAGACCGAAACAGACCTGTTCGGTGAGCAGGCAGTTCTCTGCGGCGGTGTATGCGCCCTGATGCAGGCTGGATTTGAGACTCTGTGCGAGGCTGGATACGACCCAAGAAACGCATACTTCGAGTGCATCCATGAGATGAAACTGATCGTAGACCTGATCTATCAGTCGGGATTCTCCGGAATGAGATACTCCATCTCCAACACAGCCGAGTACGGCGATTACATCACCGGACCGAAGATCATCACAGAAGAAACCAAGAAGACCATGAAGAAGATCCTTTCCGATATCCAGGATGGTACTTTCGCAAAAGACTTCCTTCTGGATATGTCCCCAGCAGGCGGACAGGCTCACTTCCGTGCAATGAGAAGAAAAGCTGCAGAGCATCCGTCAGAGAAAGTCGGAGAAGAAGTCAGAAAACTGTACAGCTGGAGCAACGAGGACAAACTGATCAATAACTAATCGGTTTGCTGTCAAATGATCCATATCGGGAGGCTGCCTTTGCGGGCAGTCTCCTTTTTTTGTTCTATCGTTTTATCATAGAAAAAACACTTCTGCGCCATGCATATCCCCCAATATGATAGGGCGCGGAAGTGTTATCTTTTCTGTATTCGTTTTTTTATGCCTCCTGACGACAGGCAGGAAAAGCACGGTAGTATTTGATATAAGAACTTAAAATATCAAAAAATTCGGAATTGGTCGGTTTTGTCAGAACCGGATGCACAGAAAGCGAAAAGAGCAGATCACGGTTTCCGCGGGTCCAGCAGACGGAAATAGCGGTGCGGATGTCTCGTTCGACGCAGGAGGACGATACCTGAAACGTTTGCGCGATCTTTGGGTACAGCGTTTTGCTGACCCGAAGGAGATAATCTTCGTCTTCCATGCATAAAGCGATACCATAGGCGAGATAGCGAAATCCGCGGTATTTTGCACCAATTCCTAAAGAGTGTAGTAGAAAGTAAATTTCAGTTTCCATTACGATGTCTCCTTTTATTCAGTTTTTACATAGTCTTTGCAGACGGGCATGCCAGAGGTGAAAGTTTGTATGGCATACGATTTTCCCCTTTCACTTATGATACGTGGAAAACGTCGAAAAATTACATATTCAGAAAGAAAAAGTGACAATATAGTAAAATAAAAGAGAATATGACACGAAATAAAGAAATGAATGTAATGAAACGGGAGAGGGAAAAATAACATTGATTTTTCAGAAGTTCGCTGGTATAATGAAAACATGATTACGGGGTATGGCGTAGCTTGGTAGCGCGCACGGCTGGGGGCCGTGAGGTCGCAGGTTCAAATCCTGTTGCCCCGATCGGTAAGAGTGTCGTTTTACGGCACTTTTTTTCTTACAGACAAAGACGTGTGCGGAAGAAAAATGAATTGCGCAGAAAAAACAGGGAGGAAGTTATGGGGAAAGTAACGATACAGAGTATGGCAAAGGAGCTGGGATTGTCCCGGAATACGGTTGCCATGGCATTAAAGGATGATCCGAAGGTAGCTCCGGTGACGCGGGAGAGAGTTCTTCGGATGGCGAAAAGAAATGGCTATCTGGGCGAAAATGTATATGTGGAAGAAGTTCGGGCACCGCAGGAGAAGCATTACAATATTATGGTTCTGCGTACGCGGGATGCCGCTGTTTATTGGGACCGTGTCGTGAGCGGCATCTCCGAGGAGGCGAGCCTCAATAACTGTCAGACGCGCGTTGCGGTCGTGACGGAGCGGGAGGAGGAGAACGGCATTCTGCCGCTCGGCCTGAATGAAAATATCGATGCGATCTTCTGCATTAAAATGCTGCCGCTGGAATATATGCAGAAACTGGTAAATCTGGGATACCGCATTTTTCAGCTCGACCATTACTGCGGTATCGAACAGCGGCCGATGGGCGATATCGTGCGTGTGGACGGTGTGCAACCGGTGAGTCTTCTGACGTCCCATCTGATCGGGCAGGGCATGACGCGGATCGGTTTCCTAAGTGAGCACAGCAGCACGTATGAGTCGATGCATGACCGGTATGTCGGTTTCCTTGCAGCGATGGAACAGGCGGGCATTCCGCTCGAGGAGGAGCTTGTGCGCCCCAATATGGAGAGCGATCATTTTTATTACCCGGAAAATTTTGACAAGATTGTGGCGAGCTACGATACACTGCCGGAAGCGATTGTCTGCGGCAACGATATGATCGCCAAAAGATTGACAGAATCCTTCCGGAAAATCGGCGTGCGCGTGCCGGAGGATGTGGCACTGACCGGATTTGATGATGATGAGGACCGGATGCTGTATCCGTTCTTCTCAACCGTTCATGTCGATACGAAGTGGCTTGGCCGCCGTATGGTGCATGAATTTTTATGGCGGGAGGAGCACCCGGAAGCGCCGAAAGAACGGATTCTCGTTTCGGGGGAGGTTGTGGTGCGCCGTTCCTCGTGCAAGCGTCAGGGATAGAAAGAAATAGAAAAAACAGGAAAAAGTGAACAAAGAAAGAAAGCTAGGGACGCCCCGGCGGACGAGAAGAAAAACCGTCTGCCGGGGCGTTTCCGGCTCCCTTTTTGCGATGATTCAAATTCGTGCATAAATGCCATGTAGAAAAACACTACCACGGAAAACAGGTAGAGGATTACCAGAAATACCTAGAAGAGTACAACAAATAAAACAACGAAATCATGCGTTAGAGCACTCGCCGGAGCCTCCTTTCCGGCGGGTGTATTTTTACGGAATCCTGCGTTTTGCGCTTGACAGAGATGGAGAAAAATGGTAACATAAGAGCCAAGTTAGGAAAAAGGCAAAGAAGAGGAATACTACATGGAGCTTCCGAATCCAGAAAGCTGTTGGGTGATGCGAAACAGCAGACGAATTCCGTGGAACTGACCTCAGAGCCGCTGCTCCCAAATTTAGAATAAAAAGAGTAGGTGCAGACGGAAACCCACCGTTAGAGGGGCAGGATATGCAGATGTTTCATCCGTATCCGCAGAGTGTACAGAGAAAATCTCTGTAAAACAGGAGTGGTACCGCGTAAGATAGCAAGTCTTTCGTCTCTTGTGTCAGAAGCCGACACAGAAGATGAGAGATTTTTTTATGCTTTCATCCCGAATTTATGTCGGCAGAATAAATTATATTTCACTTTCTGAGAGGAGAAAATCATGATGAATGTAAAGAAGTATCAGAAACAGTACTATATGCCGCCGGTTCCGTGCATGGACTGGGCAAAAAAAGACAGCATCGAGAAAGCACCGGTATGGTGCAGCGTTGACTTGCGTGACGGAAACCAGGCGCTTGTCATTCCGATGAGCCTGGAACAGAAGGTAGAGTTCTTCAAACTTCTTGTGGAAGTTGGTTTCAAAGAGATCGAGGTTGGCTTCCCGGCAGCATCCGAGACCGAATATGAGTTTCTCCGCACCCTGATCGAGCAGGATCTGATCCCGGAAGACGTAACCGTTCAGGTTTTGACCCAGGCGAGAGAGCATATCATCCGCAAGACCTTCAAGGCATTAAAGGGCTGCAAGAATGCTATCGTTCACGTTTACAATTCCACTTCCTATGCACAGCGTCAGCAGGTCTTCAAAAAGTCGAAAGAAGACATCCTGAAAATCGCCGTTGAGGGAGCGAAGCTCTTAAAAGAGCTGACAGAAGAGGCCGGCGAGAAATACCGCTTCGAGTACAGCCCGGAGAGCTTTACCGGAACCGAGCCGGAATATGCGCTTGAGGTGTGCAACGCCGTTCTCGACGTATGGCAGCCGACTGCAGACCGCAAAGCCATCATCAACCTGCCGAGCACCGTGGAGCTTTCCATGCCGCACGTTTATGCAAGCCAGGTGGAATACATGAGCAAAAACCTGAAATACCGCGATAATGTCGTTCTTTCCCTTCATCCGCACAATGACCGCGGCTGCGGCGTTTCCGATGCAGAGATGGGTATCCTTGCCGGAGCAGACCGTATCGAGGGAACGCTGTTCGGAAACGGCGAGAGAACCGGAAACGTGGATATTATCACGGTCGGCATGAACATGTACATGCAGGGCGTCGATCCGGAGCTTGACTTCTCCGATATGCCGAAACTCTGCCATGCATTTGAATCCTTCACCGGTATGAGCATCAACCCGAGAAGCCCGTACTGCGGATCTCTCGTATTTGCAGCCTTCTCCGGTTCCCATCAGGATGCGATCGCAAAAGGCATGCACTGGATCGAGGAGAAAGCACCGGATACCTGGACCGTTCCGTATCTGCCGATCGATCCGACCGATATCGGAAGAAACTACGATGCAGACGTCATCCGCATCAACAGCCAGTCTGGAAAGGGCGGTGTCGGCTATATTCTGGAGACGAAATACGGCCTGAATCTGCCGGCGAAGATGCGCGAGGCTATGAGCTATACCGCAAAATCCGTTTCCGATCATCTGCATAAAGAGCTGCGTCCGGATGAGATCTTTGAACTCTTTAAAGATACCTTCGAGAACGTAACGACACCGTACAACATCAACGGCGTTCACTTTAAACAGCTCGATGAGGGCAGAATTGAAGCACAGGTTACCTCCAATTACGAGGGCGGTGAGTATGCAACTGTATATGCAGAAGGAAACGGCCGTCTGAATGCTGTCAGCAACGCGCTGAAACAGCAGTACAATCTGCAGTATGATCTGGTCAGCTATACGGAGCACGCGCTGGAGCAGAGCTCAAGTGCACAGGCAATTGCCTACGTCGGCATCAAAAAGCCGGACGGAATCCTTTCCTGGGGCGCAGGCGTAGATCCGGATATCATCCGCGCTTCCATCGACGCGCTGGTAACTGCAATCAACAACCGATAAGAAAAGAGAGAGCATATGCTGTTTAAAAACAAAATTGAATACACCAAAGGAATGTTTGTGGAGATTTACGGCACCGAGATAAAAAAAGTACGTCTGGTACTGCGGATCATTACAGGGATTGCTGTTGTGGCTGCGATCGCTTTTATGATCTACGGTGCAGCAGCGCGGGGATTTATCATGCCGGGAGACTTCTTCAATCTTGGAATCTCCATTCTGATGGCACTTCTGTGTACGTTTCTGCCGAATCTGATGGCACGTTCACAGATGAAAAAATGCAAAAAGAGAGGACTCCTTGGAGAACGTACCCTTCGTTTTACTGAGCAGGTGCTCACAATGACATACGAAAAAGAGGGCAGAAGCACTGATATTCCGCTCGAAGAGCTGACAAAGGTGACGGAGTTTGACAACTTTATCCGCATCACCATCGGAGGCAGAAGCACCTTTCTCGATAAGAAACGCTTTGAAATCGGAGACGCGGCAGCGTTTGTGACCTGGGCGGAAGATAAAATCGCAGAGAATGCGGAAAAAGAGGAAGAGGCACTCGCACTCGAGGAGACAGAAAGGGAAGCTCCGGCGTTAGAAGACGGCGAAGCAAAAACGGAGGAGTCCGACGAAAATTAAATCATACATTCTGACAAAAAATATTTTGGCAGAATGGTGGAAAATGGCTGTGCATTTTTGTGCACAGTCATTTTTTGTATATTTTTGTTGTTTTTTCATACTTCATCCATTATAATAAGAGGAAGCGTACAGGTAAAACTAATCTGAAACGTATCCGGCCGGGAGTTAGAGAGGCTCTGCCGGGAGTCAAAGTGAAGGAGAGAAAGAGCATGGAAGTATTATACAAAAGTACCAGAGGCAATGGAGAAACCGTAACTGCATCCCAGGCAATCTTAAAGGGTCTGTCCGACGACGGCGGATTATTTGTACCGACCTCCATTCCAGCACTGGATGTTCCCATGGAAAAACTTGCGGCTATGAGCTATCAGGAAGTGGCATACGAGGTAATGAGCCGTTTTCTTACCGACTTTACAGAAGATGAACTGAAAAACTGTATTGCAAACGCATACGATGCAAAATTTGACACAGAGGAAATTGCACCGCTGACAAAAGCAGACGGTGTTTACTATCTGGAGTTGTTCCACGGCGCAACGATCGCGTTCAAGGACATGGCACTTTCCATTCTGCCGCATCTGATGACGACCGCCGCAAAGAAAAACGGCGTGAAAAATGAGATCGTTATCTTAACTGCTACATCGGGAGATACCGGAAAAGCAGCAATGGCAGGCTTTGCAGATGTGCCGGGCACCAGAATTATTGTATTTTACCCGAAGAACGGCGTAAGCCCGATTCAGGAAAAACAGATGGTAACACAGAAGGGCAAAAATACCCACGTTGTTGCCATCCACGGAAACTTCGACGACGCACAGACCGGCGTGAAGAAAATGTTTAACGACAAAGAGCTTGGAAAAGAGCTGGCAGATAAAGGCTTCCAGTTCAGCTCTGCAAACTCGATCAACATCGGAAGACTCGTTCCGCAGGTCGTCTACTACGTATATGCTTACGCAAACCTGGTGAAAAACGGAGAGATTGCAGACGGAGAAAAGATCAATGTAACCGTTCCGACCGGAAACTTCGGAAATATTCTCGCTGCATTCTATGCAAAACAGATGGGACTGCCGATCGCAAAACTGATCTGCGCTTCCAATGAGAACAAAGTTCTGTTTGACTTCTTCCGCACCGGCGTTTACGACAGAAACAGAGACTTTATTCTGACAACATCACCGTCCATGGATATCCTGATCTCGAGCAATCTGGAGCGTCTGATCTACCGCATCGCCGGAAACAGCGAAGCAGCAGACCGCGAGCTGATGCAGGATCTTGCAAAGGACGGAAAATATGAGATCACCGATGCGATGAAAAAAGAGCTGGCAGACTTCTACGGCAATTATGCATCCGAACAGGAGACAGCAGACGCGATTGCAAAACTGTACAGCGATACCGGATATGTGATTGATACCCATACCGCGGTTGCAGCGGCTGTATACGGAAAATACCGCGAGGAAACCTATGACGAAACTAAGACCGTCATCGCATCTACCGCAAGCCCGTATAAATTTACAAGCAGCGTTCTTGCAGCGATTGCACCGGAGTATGACACCCTTCCAGTACTGGAGCAGGTAGACAAGCTGTCTGCACTTGCCAATACCGAGATTCCGCGTGCGATCGAAGAAATCCGTACTGCACCGGTGCTTCATACGACAGAGTGTGATGTAGATCAGATGCCGGAGACTGTTCGGGCGTTTTTGAAATAAGATAAAGCAGGAGCAGAATTTTAAAACAGGCAGAGCACACAGCAGGCTTTGCCTGTTTTTGCAGGGAGAGAAGAATAAATAATGAAAAATAAAGTAATCAGGGGAGTACTGGCGGCAGCCTGCGTGACAACCGCTGTCAGTGCTGCGAACGTATTTGGAGCAGGCACAGAGCAGAGTCTGGTAAATGAGGCTTCTGCTGTTACACAGGAAGAAACAGAAGAAACATCGGAGGCGGAAACCACAGACGAAAATACGCCGGAGATGACAGAAACGGAGACGCCGGATTCGACAGCGGAAAATGCCGCCTCGGATCTTCCGGCGGCAGAAGTACAGAGCGGAAATCTCGAAGAAACGGCGGTATCCGTGCAGGCTGGAAGCTATTACCCATGGGTGAATGAGAACGGGATCTGGTATTTTAAGGATCCGGATGGTACCATTGTCAAAGGAGCCTGGAGAGAGTACGACAAGAACCGTTACTACCTGAATAATGACGGAAAAATGGCGGTCGGCTGGAAAAAACTTGATGGAGCCTGGTATTATTTCCAAAGCTGGGGCGGTGTTTACCGGGATGCCTTTTACACCGTGAAAAATGTACCGTATTATTCTGATGCGGACGGAAAAATGGCGACCGGCTGGAAACTGATCGATGATGTGTATTATTATTTTGATGATCAGGGCGCGATGTACCGGAATCGTTTTTTTGAGTATGACAAGAATACGTATTATGTTGATGCGGATGGAAAAATGGCATCCGAGTTCGAACAGATTGACGGGATCTGGTATTACTTCCGAAGCTGGGGCGGCATGGCACAAAACACCTTTCTGACGCATAAAAATAATATTTATCATGTTGATACGGATGGAAAGATGACGACCGGCTGGCTGCAGCAGGATGGAACCTGGTATTATTTCCGAAGCTGGGGCGGCATGTACCGCAGCACCTTTTTCAAAGCACCGACAGGAAGTGCACTTTACTATGCCGATGAGAACGGAAAGATGGCTGTCGGAAAAAAACAGATCAACGGTGACTGGTACTATTTCAAGGACTGGGGCGGCATGTATCAGAATGCATTCATCAAAAACGGAACGAGTGTATGCCATGCGGCTGCAGATGGAAAACTGACCGTCGGCTGGCTGCAGCAGGGCAGTACATATTACTATTTTGATGAAACCGGAGAGCAGTATTTTGACCGCTTTTTTGAATATGACAACAATACATATCGTGTGAATGCAGATGGAAAGATGGTAACCGGCTGGCAGAAAATCAATGGTACGTATTATTATTTCCGGGGCTGGGGCGGCATGTACCGTGGTACCTTTTTCCAGCTTGGCGGTGAAACGTATTATGCCGATGCGGATGGAAAGATGGTGACGGGCTGGCTTTCGAAAGAGAACCAGTGGTATTACTTCCGGGAAAATGGTGCGATGTACCGCAATACCTTCTTTACGCATTTAAACAACAGTTACTATGCCGATGCCAACGGCGTGATGGTGACGGGAGAGCGGACTATTAACGGCGCTTCCTATTACTTTAAAGACTGGGGAGGCATGGCAAAGAACCAGTGGCTCAATGCACAGAAACGGATGGTAAGCGGTGATCCGCAGACGGGCTGGTATTACTTTGGAAGCGACGGAAAGATGGTAAAATCGTATTACGCTCTGCTGAAAAAGAACAGCAGCAACTGGTACTACAGCTTTGACGAAAACGGAGTGTGCATTCTCGGCTCGAGCCAGTATGTGCGTGCAAAGGACAGCGTAAGCGGAAAATATTATACGATGGAGCATCAGTATTACACGGATCCGTCTGTGAGTGACCGTGATTTCTTTGCGGCTATCTGCAGTGCGGAGGCGGGTGTCCAGAGAAAAACCGGTATGACGGCAGTTGCGATGGTCATCCGGAACCGGATGGCGGCACAGAATATTTCGCTCCGCACAGCGATTTATAAACAGCAGCAGTTTGAACCGGCGCGGAACGGAAGTCTGACAAACTATCTGACGGGAATTGCGGAGCAGAGCAGTTCGATCATCAATCAGCTGAAAAATAATGGAGCCTACGGTGCAGTGGATGAATCCCGGTCGATCATGGATGCATATCTGAAGAACGGCACAAAACGTGTGATCCCGGGCTTTGGCGATACGAGAGATGATTTTGATTATCTATATTTCATGACTCCGAAAGCATTTGAAAATCTGAATATGGATAAAGAAAAATGTGTGACATATACATACACCTATAAATGGACAACTTCCAGCGGAACAGCGCGGGAAGATTCCCATATTTTCTTTGTGAACTGGGTGAAAAAACAGAGCTGATCGGACGTCATATCGAAAGAAGGGGCGAACAAAAGATGACATTACAGGAAACAATCGGACAGATCCATCCGCTTTCGAAAGAGGCGATGGATCGTGCCAAGGCTCACTGGGACGGCATTGCAAAGCCGCTCCACAGCCTCGGAAAGCTGGAGGACGTGCTCATCCAGATTGCCGGAATCACCGGAAAAGAGAAGATTTCGATTGAAAAAAGAGCACTTCTGACGTTCTGTGCGGACAATGGCGTTGTGGAAGAAAACGTGACGCAGAGCGGTCAGGAAGTGACAGCGACAGTTGCGGAAAATTTTCTGCAGGAGAAGGCGACAGCAGCCATTCTCTGCCGCGGTGCGCATGCGGATCTGTTTCCGATTGATATCGGAATGGCGCGCGATACGAAGGTTCCGCGGTATAAAGTTGCGTATGGAACAAAAAATATGGCAAAAGGTCCGGCGATGACAAGGGAAGAGGCCGTTCGTGCGCTTGAAACAGGAATCGCCGTGGCGGAAGAAAAAATTGCGGCGGGCTATCAGCTGATGGCAACCGGTGAGATGGGCATTGGAAATACGACGACGAGCAGTGCAATGGCAGCCGTTTTCCTGAATCAGCCGGTTCCGGAACTGACGGGACGGGGCGCCGGGCTTTCGAGTGAAGGTCTTGCGCGGAAAATTGCAGCGATTGAAAAAGCAATTGCCATCAATCAGCCGGATCCGTCCGATCCCATCGATGTGCTGGCAAAGGTCGGCGGTTTTGACATTGCCGGCATGGCGGGTGTCTTTCTTGCAGGGGCTGCACATGGCGTTCCGGTTGTGATGGACGGCTTTATTTCCTGTGTGGCAGCGCTTCTTGCTGCACGGATTGCACCGTTCGCAAAGGACTATATGATCGCTTCGCACGTATCGAAGGAGCCGGCGGCGCATCTGCTGCTTGCAGAGCTTGGAAAAGAAGCCTTCCTGCACTGCGATATGTGTCTGGGCGAGGGAACGGGCGCCATCATGCTTTTCCCGATTCTGGATCAGGCAAATGCCGTATACCGCGGCATGGCGACATTTGACGAGGCACAGATCGAAACGTATGTGCCGCTGACTTAAAAAAGGCAGGTGAAACGATGATACATCTGGTTACAGGCGGCAGCGGCAGCGGAAAATCGGCGTATGCGGAGCAGTGTATTCTGGATTTTGGCGGAACACGGAGGGTTTATATCGCAACGATGCAGCCGTTCGGTGCGGAAGGGCAGGCGCGTATTGCACGCCACCGGAAGATGCGCGCGGCAAAGAAGTTTTCGACGATTGAGTGTTATACGAATTTAAAAGAAGTGGAGCTGGAACCGGGAAGCGATGTGCTGCTCGAATGTATGTCGAATCTCACGGCAAATGAAATATTTGATCCATCCGGGGCGGGAAAAGCGCGGACGGAGGAGGAAATTCTTGCGGGCGTTTCCCGTCTGGCCAATCAGGCGCGGAATCTGGTTCTGGTGACGAATGAAATTTTTTCGGACGGATACCGATATGAGGAGGAGACGATGGAATACCAGCGGATCCTGGGAAACATTAATGTACGTCTGGCAGAGATGGCGGACTGTGTGACCGAGGTTGTGTATGGGATTCCCGTCAGAATAAAAAAAGAATAAGATGAAAACGATATGGAATAATTTTAAAGTGGCGTTTGCCATGTACTCGAAAATCCCGATGCCGCCGGCAGACTGGGAAAAAGAGAACATGAAATATGCGTTGTGTTTCTTTCCGTGGGTCGGACTGGCTGTCGGTGCAGTTTCGGCGGTGCTTTTCTGGCTGCTGCAGCAGATTGGCGCGGGAAGCATGCTGCGGGCTGCAGTGCTGACGGCAGTTCCGGTTCTGGTGACGGGCGGCATTCACCTCGACGGCTATCTGGATACGATGGATGCGTTAAGTTCCTGGAGAGAAAAACAGCGCCGACTGGAAATCTTAAAAGACCCGCACGCCGGAGCATTTGCGATTATTATGGGATGTCTGTATTTTGTACTGTACGCGGGCGCAGCCGGAGAACTTGTCTGGAAGATTTTTCCGGCGTATGCATTTGGCTTCGCAGTTTCGAGATCGTTCAGCGGTCTTTCGATCGCGTTTTTTCCAAATGCCAATCCGAAAGGAACAGCGGCAGCGTTTGGCATGAGCGCAGAGAAAAAAAGAACGGCGGCGGTGCTTGTTGTGACGATTTTTGCCGTGACGGCGCTCTCAGCTTCGTTCTGCGTCTGGGCGGCACTGGATGTACTGGTTGTATCGGCACTGGTATTCTGTTATTATAAATGGAAAAGCAGTAAGTATTTTGGAGGAATTACAGGAGATCTCGCAGGCTATTTCCTTTCGCTCTGTGAGCTGGCACAGCTCCTGTCTCTTGTGGTACTTTCTCTTGGAATGGAGAACTGGAAATGAAATTAGTAATTGGAGGGGCTTTTCAGGGAAAGCTTGACTTTGCAAAGAAGATGACCGGAAAAGAAACAGGATGGGCCGATGGGGCAGCAGTTTCGAAAGAGGAGCTGTCGGCATGTTCCGGCGTATATGATTTTCAGGAACTGGTCCGCAGATGGCTCCTTCTGGAAGAGGAGACCGGGACTGCACCGGAAGCAGAACTGGAAGAACTGCTGCAGAAAAATCCGGAAATCTGCATTGTTACGAATGAACTCGGTTACGGAGTGGTTCCGATCGAACCCTTCGACCGGAAATGGCGGGAAAAGACGGGGCGCATCTGTACGGAGCTGGCAGCAAAGGCTGATTCGGTAACCCGTGTGGTGTGCGGAATCGGAATCCTGCTGAAAGGTGAGGAAAAACATGATTAAAATTGCAATGATCCGCCATGGAAAAACCTATGGCAATACATTAGGACGGTATATCGGCGTGACGGATGAACCACTGTGTGAGGAAGGGAAAAAAGAGCTGGAACAGCGGACGATGGATACCGTTGAGCTTCTGTTCGTCAGCCCGCTGAAACGGTGTCTGGAAACGGCAGACATTCTGTATCCGTATGCCAAACAGGTCAAAATCCCGGAATTTGCAGAGTGCAATTTTGGTGAGTTTGAGAACAAAAATTATCAGGAATTAAAAGATAATCCGAAATACCAGGAGTGGATTGATTCCATGGCGACGCTTGCCTTTCCGGGCGGTGAGAGCCCGCAGCAGTTCAAGGACCGCTGCATCGCCGGCTTTGACAAGATGGTGGATACGTGTATCCGCCGCCATTACCGCAACGTGGCGATGGTGGTGCACGGAGGCACGATCATGAGTATCCTTGAGCAGTACGGCGTGCCACAGAGGAGTTACTATGACTGGCGAGTAGAAAACGGCTGTGGATATCATCTGTATCTCTCGGAGCAGAACTGGAAAATGGGCCGCAGAGAAGCTGTGGTGGAATCGGAGATAAGGCGGTAAACAAAAATGGTGACAGCAGAATGCCATGCCCATATTTTTATGGACGGTGTGGATTACAAAAAGGCGGCGGCAGCGCATGAAAACGGCCCGCGGGAGGATCTGATCCGGGAACATCTGGCGGCGTATCAGAAGGCAGGGATTTCCTATGTGCGTGACGGCGGAGATCCGTACGGGGCGGGTGTTCTTGCACGGAGCCTTGCGCCGGAGTACGGGATCACATACCGCACACCGGTTTTTGCGATTCACAGGGCGGGCCGTTATGGAAAAATTGTCGGACGCGCATTTTCAGACGGGAAAGAGTATTGCGCGCTTGTGCGTGAAGTACGCCGTGCGGGCGGAGATTTTATCAAGATCATGACGACGGGAATCCTGGATTTCGCGACAAAGGGGCATGTGACCAGTGAGCCGCTTTCCAGGGAAGAGGTTTTTGCAATGACAGCTGCGGCGCATGATGCGGGGCTTTCTGTGATGGCGCATGTGAACGGCGCACAGGCTGTGATGGATGCGGCAGAGGCAGGCGTGGACTCGGTTGAGCACGGGAACTTTCAGAATGAAGAGAGCATCTGCTGTATGGCAGAGCATGCAACAATCTGGGTGCCGACAATTGTGACGGTTTCGAATCTTCTGGAGAACGGCAGATATCCGGCTGAAACGCTGGCGTGGATTTTTGAGACGCAGAAAAAAGGTCTGCAGCTCGCATTTGAAAAGGACGTTGTGCTTGCGGCGGGAAGTGATGCCGGCGCATACGGCGTACTTCACGGAAAAGGAATCCGGGAAGAAGAGAGTGTAATGCGAAAAATCCTTGGGGCAGAAAATGGGCAGGAGCTGGAAAAGCGGCTTGCGTTTGGAGAAAAAAAGATCCGGGAAAAGTTCTGAAAATTTTCTGCGTTTCAGGCTTTAGAAAAAATTTAGAATTAAACGGGCAGACAATGCTTGCGCTTTCGCCCGGACTATGGTAAGTTTAAATCACTTTTACAAGAACTTTAGAGAAAATGAAACAGGGATATTCTGAGACAGAGGGTAAATGCTATCCTCTGTTTTTTGCGTGCAAAAATGACAGTCTGGATGTCCGCATCGACGGAAGGGAGCAAATGAAAGCAAAAGGAAAACTGGGGCTGCAGGGCTTTCTTTCCTTCCTTTTTCTGGCGGCGGGATGGTATCTGATGCAGTATTTCTGCGCCTATGTCGTACTGTCCGGGTCCATGGAACCGGAGATCCCGACGGGATCTGTTGTGGTTGTGGATGGACGGAAGAAGGAATGGAATCCGGGGGATGTGATTACCTACCGGAGAGGAAATATGGTGGTGACACACCGGATCGTGGAAAAGAGCGAGGAAGGATACTGTACTAAGGGGGATGCCAACGCGGAGGAAGATGCAGGCATCGTTTTGGAAAAACAGGTGATCGGGAATGTGATCGTAGCTCTTCCCTGGCTTGGCTTTGGTATCGTCTGGCTCCGGCAGAGAGGAACACTCTTTTTTCTGGCCGTGGGAGCGGTGATGCTTTTTACAATCCGGCAGCTTTGGCACGGTAGAAAAATCATGCAGGAAAACAAGTTATAAAAAGAATTAGCAAAATTATTTAGGAAAACAGGAGGAATTGATCTATGAAAAAACAGCGGAAAATCGTATTCTGGGCAGCATCACTGCTTCTGACAGGAGCCCTGGCAGCGGGCGGAACACTGGCGTATCTGACGGATAAGGATTCTGTGACGAACCAGTTTGTTGTGGGAAAAGTAGATATCGAAGGAAATGAACCATCGTACGCACCAGATCCGGACGGAAAGACCAATCATATCGTGCCGACCCAGGTGATTCCGAAGGACCCGCGTATCAAAAATAAAGGTAAAAATGATTCTTACGTCTATATGGATGTTTCCATACCAATCGCAAAAGTGATCGTTGCAGATACATCCGGAAACCGTTTAAACGGCGGGGCAGCCGTCGATACGGAACTGTTTTCGATGAATCAGCTTTCGAAAAAATGGGTGCTGATGTACAAGAAAAAACAGAACAATTCGATGGTATATACATATCTCTACAATGAAGTGCTTGCAGCTGGCAAAACGACGGATCCTTTATTTACGAGCGTGACAGCAGCTAATATCGTGGAAGGGCAGCTGGATGAAAAAGAGGTCGATATTCCGATCAATTATTATGCAATCCAGGCGCTGAATACCGGTGAGGGAAGTACGGCTGCCGAGCGGGCAGCAAAGGCCTGGGAGAAGTATGTAAATCAGAATAATGGGCAGAAGGGGCAGGTAACGGCACCGCAGTCGGAGCCGGAACAGACAGAAGCACCTGGAATTTAAGCAGTTTTCTGGGGGACAAAAGATGAAGAAAAAGACGAAACGGCTGTTTTTCCTTGCGGGTGCTGCCGGGTGTACGATGGCGGCAGCCATTTGGCTGCTGCCGGGAACTTCGGCGTATTTTACAGATCACGAGAGTGTCTGGAATCGTATGGTGTTCGGACATAATACAAGTACTATCGATGAAGAATTTCCGACACCGACGCCCGTACCGCCAGGGAAAAGTGTGGTAAAGAGAGTAAAAATCAGAAATGAAGGTTCCGTTGCCTGCTATATTCGTGCGGCACTTATATTCAGTGAACCAATTGAAGCGATTGAGGGACTTGATACGGAAAACTGGGTAAAAGGAGAAGATGACTACTATTATTACAAAAAACCGGTTTCAGAAGGCGAAAGCACGACGGAATTGTTTACCGGAATCCGCGTTGCAAAAGAAATGGAACAGAAAGAACTTGAGGTTTCGGTCTATGAGGAATCGGTGCAGATCCAGAAGGGGAATATGGTATTTCACGGCTATCGGGAGGCATGGGATGCTTATGAGCGAGGTGGTCAGACATGAAAGGAAAACGCGTCAGGATCGGATGTGCGGCGGCAAGTCTTCTGATGGGAATCAGCGGAACGTATGCATATTACCGGAGCAGTGTTGAGACCATTAACAAAATAGCTGTCGGAGATGTAAATATTGGAATCTGGGAATATGAGGAAGACGGGGATGGAGAAAAGAAGTATGAGGGACCGGAAAACGGCATTGTACTGCCTTCCCAGGTGATTTCAAAAATTCCGCGGATCACCAATTATGCTGAACCATGCTATGTCCGGGTAAAGCCTGTGTTTGATGAGGAAGAAACGCAGGATTACCGTCTGGGGGAAGAGGACCTTGGGGGAATCGAGGACGTCTGGCTGAAAGCAGGAGAGTATTATTATTATCCAAAAGTGCTGGGAAAGCAGGAATCTGTCGATTTTTTCCGTACAATCACCATTCCATCTGCGTGGACCAGTGAGGCGGAGGGACAGGTGCTGTCCGTTGAAATCCAGGCGGAGGCCGTACAGGCAGCGAATGTGACGCCGGATTTTACGGCAGAAGCTCCGTGGGGAGAAGAACTGGAAATTGAACAGTGTGTCCACGAGGCGGATAATACCGTTTCGGAGGTTTCGCAGCAGAGCTTCCTCACCGTTTCGTACGAAGGAGCAGCGCGGAATCTGATCTTGGCACCCGACAATTTCTTTCGGAACTTTCCAGTGCTGATGCCGGGAGATGAATGGGAAGATACGTTCACACTGGTGAACACGACAGCAAGCCGTGCAGAATTTTTTCTGCGGACGGAACTTCCGGAAGAACTCAGTGAAACAGAAAAAGAACTGCTTTCCAAGGTGAAACTGGAAATACGAGAGGGAGACAGCGTGATTTATGAAGGTGATTTAGAGAGTGAGGGACTATGGGCAGCAAAAAGTCTTGGAATATGCAGTCCAGATGAACGGAAAGAAATCTGTTTTTCAATCCGTGTGCCGTCAGAACTTGGAAATGAATGGGCACTTCGGAAAAGCGGGGTAAAATGGATTTTTTCTGTCGAAGGAGAAGATCTGCCGCAGGAAGAAGGCCCCTCTATCTGGCACAGCGCGCCAAAAACAGGTCTGCGCGATCCGTCAGCAGCGGTCCCCATTGGAATTGCCGTGACAGGAGCCTTCCTGTTTCTTGCCGCGGGCCGGTCTGAAAGGAGGAAAGAATGAAAAGAGCAAAGAAAAGCTTCTGGTTTCTCGCAGGAATTCTGCTGTTGTTGGGATTTTGTTTTCGGGAAGATGTTCTGGCTTCGAGTCTTACGAGTCTTCCTTCTCTTTCGAAAGCCGGAATCGGAGAAGTTGTATCATCGGACTCTGTTATTGACGGCCGATATGATTTTACCCCGCTGATCGGAAGTGAGACAAAAATCCGTTTTGGAAGTACAGATGGAAGTACCTGGGACAATCTGTTCTGCAAAAACGGAGAGAGCCATTCGAAATGCTGTTCCACATGGTGGCCGGCGGCCGATGTGAAGGGATGGAGTAATCTCCGTTCCTTCACGCCGCTGGAGTCGAAAAAAGGAAAAATGTATGCGGAATATACGAATGTTGGAGAGTGCCACGGGGAAAATGTAACGATGCGGATCTGGCTGGAAGACTGGCAGAACACGGTTGTACCATCAGGGTATGAGGACGTGGATGCGGTAGTCGTGGCGATTGACCACAATAAGCCGGTCATTGATATTAAAGGTCTGCTCTGGATCAAGGTACGGTTTGCTTATTACGACAGTAAAGGAAATCCGCTGAATGTGAAAGGATATTTTACACTTTCAGATCTGGACTTTAAGCAGGGCTTTTATCTGGCTGATGAGACAGAACATATCTATCTGACGAAGGAGGCAGATGCCAGAATCGTCTACGATGCCAGAACAGAAGCGATCTGGTCGGCAAGACGCGGCTCTGAGCCGGACGGTGGAACAACTCCGGAAAATTCGGAAGGCTGGGTTACATTTACCTTTGAAGGAAATTCCCAGACGATGATTTTCTATGATGGAGGCACTAACGACGCGGTAACTGGTCCCGGCGGCGGAGTGAAAGCACCGAAAAAATGGCCGGATAATTTTGTAAACGATACTTCCAGTACGTACAACAACTGGCATGGAGCATCCCGGGAAACGGGAATAACTGTTGTGCCGTGGAATACTTCGGAATTTGGTTACACAGCGAACGTTCCCTGTCATCTGTCGAAAGTAGGAGATCTTGTAGTGAAAAAAATGGATGCAGAGACAAAAGAAGCTCTTTCGGGTGCAGAATTTACCGTGTACCGCTGGAAAAACAACACCTGGAGTGAATTCAAAAAGATGAACTGGGTGAAAAAAACGGGTTCTTATCTGCTGGAGGGAATTCGGGATACAGACAGTGAAAATGGAAAATTCCGTGTTGTGGAGACAAAGAATCCAGCTGGTTATGCAGGAAGCTGGGAGCAGGAATTTTCCATTGACAAGGAAGGCATGCAGACGATCCATCTGGAGGCAGAAAACACAAGAAAAACAGGCTCACTGAAGATAAAAAAGACGGAAGAAAACTCAGGGAAAGCACTTTCTGGTGCAACATATCAGGTGATTGCGAGCGGAGCAATTACAACGGTAAACGGAACAGTGCTGTTTCCGGATCAGGCGGTAGCAGCTGTGCTGAAAACGGATGAAAATGGAGAGGCGTTCAAAAACGGGCTGGAGTACGGAACGTATCTTGTGCGGGAAACGGCGGCTCCAAATGGATATGTGCTGGATCCGACGGAAAAGAAAATAACGATCGGGGAACAAAACGCACAGATCACACTGACGTTTACAAACTGGAAGAACCGTTTTGTTCTGCAGAAAGTAAGTCAGGGAGACGGAAAAGTGCTTCAGGGAGCAGCCTTTCATATCTGGACGAAAGATGGAAGTTTTGATGAGACAAAAAAGACGGATGCAAATGGAAAAATTGAGCTGACGGGACTTTTGGACGGTGTCTGGTACTATCAGGAGACAGCATCTCCGGAGGGCTATCTGCTGGACAGCACATGCCGGGAATTTGTGGTAGAAAACGGAAAAATTGACGGTAAATCGGAACTGTCGGTGGCGGTCGAAAATGATGGAACACATCTGACAATTGAAAAAATAGATGCAGAGAGCGGAAAACGAATTTCCGGCGCAAAGCTGGTATTAAAAGATATGGATGGAAACCGTGTGGACAGCTGGATTTCAGGAGGAAGCGGCCCGCATGAACTGGAAAAATTAAAGCCGGGTTCTTATGTCCTTGTGGAGGAGGCCGCGCCGGATGGATACCTTGCGGCAGAACCGGTTTCGTTTGTGCTGGAGGCAAAACAGGAAGTGCAGACCGTGACGATGAAGGATCTTGCATGTGAAACCTTGACGATTACAAAGAAGATTAAGGCGGATGAGATTACATGGGCGCATGGAAATCCAACGTTTCTGTTTTCCGTGAAGGGAAAGGATCTGTATGGAAAAGAACATACATACCAATGCTATCTTACGTTTACAAAAACACAGGTGGAGAAAACGACAGATCAGGACGGCTACACGGAACAGTCGGTACAGATCCGGGGAATTCCGGCAGGAAACGATTACCGGGTACAGGAGAAGAAGGTGCTGCGGTATTCGCTTATGCAGGTGACAGGTACGAAGAATGTTACCGTGAAAAAACTAGAAGAGCCGGCATATGGAAAAGATCCTGCGCGCGTCTTTTCGGTATCGGTAAATCTTTGCGGACATCCCAAAGAAAGTGAGGTTGTATTTGAAAATCAGAAATACCGCTGGGATGATTATGGACACAACAGTATTGTAAAAAACCGGATTCCGGTTGAATAACAAAACGGAAAAACATTCCACCATCGGTTCGGGTGGTGGAATGAAAACAAAATGGAGAGAGAAAAAATCAGCAGAAAAAGAAGAGGGATTGCAGTTCTGACATTGGCGGCGCTTTTTTTCTGGTATCTGCCGCAGATTCAGGTAAGCCGGCAGATTCGAAAAGAACAGGAAGAAGCGGTGGAGATGTATGTCAGAGAAGAAAAAGAAGAGAACAAAGAGGAAAACGAAAAAAGCGAAGAAGTGCAGGAGCAGGAACCGGGCAGTACAGATCAAAATCTGTTTCGGACAATTGATTTTGCGGGACTTCGATCAAAAAATAGAGAAATCTGCGCGTGGCTCTGGATTCCGGGCTGCGCCTTAGATGTTCCGGTTGCGCACGGGCAGGATAACGCATATTATCTGACACACGATGCGTTTTGCAGGGAGCGGATTTACGGCAGTATTTTTGCACCGTGTGATACACCGGAGGATTTTTCTGAACGTCACACGATTTTATATGGGCATAATATGCGGGATGGAACGATGTTCGGAGGATTGAAAAAGTATCGTGAGACGTCGTGGGAACAGGAATTTCCGTATCTGTACCTGTATTTGCCGGGTGAAGCATGGCAGTGCCGTATTTGGAGTGTGGAGGAGACGGATGCCAAAAGTGATGTTTACCGGCTGGGAGCATGGAGCGATGCGGACTGGAATGCATGGGTACAGGAAAGAAAAGAAAACAGCATTATCTTTGGCAGCGGTGAGGAAAAGGAAGTTCAAAAGATACTTACCCTTTCCACCTGCATTGGTGACGGCAGCAGTTCACAGAGACTGGCTGTACATGCGGCGGTGGAGATGATTTTTGCAACAAAATCTGGAAGGGAAGAGGGTTCTGTGCTAGAATAAGACAGAATCAAAAGACTTATGATACAGAGCAGGAAAAAGGATGGCGATAAGACATGAAAGAACTGTACACGGCAGCAGGAATTTTTGTTGTTCTGATACTGCTGGGAGTTTGGATGGTACAGAATAACAGAAATGAACAGGAAAAGAAGCTGGTACAACTGCGGAAGAAATGGGGAAAAAAGCAGGAGAAACGGACGGCACGGGAAAAGAAAGAAAAACTGGAAGCGTGTCTGAGACGAAAAGCAGGGGAAAACTTCTGCGTGGACGCGATTACCTGGAATGACCTGGATCTCGATGCGGTTTTTGACACAGTTGACCACACAGTGTCGGTGTGCGGGGAAGAATATCTGTACACGGCGCTTCGGATGCCGGTCACAACAACAGAAATCAGGGAAGAGCGGGAACGGCTGATGAAGCTTTTTGCAGAGAACCAAAAAGCCAGAGAAGCAGTGCAGAAAGCACTTCTTTTGATGGGAAAAGAAAAGATGAATCCGCCGACAGAAGAAATAGCCGTACTGATGGAGGCGGAGCCGGGAGAGAAGGGGAAATATCTTCTGATGGCCGGTATTGCTGTGCTTGGAATTGGACTGCTGTTTGCACTGCCTCCGCTGGGTGTGGCTGTTCTGTTTGCTTCTATGGTCGGCAACGGACTGATGCATGGAAGGGAGAGCAAAAAGCTGGAGAGTGCATTAAAAGCGTTTGGCTGTATCCTGCGGCTGCAGCGGACAGCCAGGGAACTTGGAAAAGAAAAAATTTCCGGACTGGAAATGTATCAGAAGCGTCTGGAAGAACAGGAAAAACAACTCCGTCCGATTACAAGAAAATGCAGAACACTTGTGAATACGAAAGAATCGCAGGGCGGTGCAGCAAACATGATTTTTGCATACTTTCACACGTTCTTTCTGCTGGATCTGATCGAGTATTCTTCGGTTGTTTCCGGAGTGAAATCGTATGAAAAAGCGATTCTGCAGATGGCAGAGGATCTTGGACTCCTGGACTTTGCACTGTCTGCAGCATCGTACCGGGAGAGCCTTTCGTATTACTGCCGGCCGGAATTCCTGGATGAGAAAAAGGCGGGCTGTCGGATCGATGTGGAGGAGCTTTATCATCCGCTTCTGACACATCCGGTGGCAAACAGTCTGTATGCGGAGGGCGGAATTCTGCTGACCGGCTCGAATGCGTCGGGAAAATCCACATTTATGAAAAACATGGCAGTGAATGCAATTCTGGCACAGGCACTGAACACGAGTCTTTCGAAGCGGTACCGCGGTGTTGTGTGCCGGATCATGACATCCATGGCACTCCGCGATAATCTGGCACAGGGAGAGAGTTACTTTGTTGTGGAAGTAAAATCTTTAAAACGGATTCTGGAGGCAAGCCGTGAAAAAACACCGCTTCTGTGCGTCATTGATGAGGTGCTGCGGGGAACAAACACGACGGAGCGGATTGCAGCGTCAGAGAATGTGCTTGCTGCCCTGCGCCGTGCAAATGTGCTCTGTCTTGCAGCAACACATGATACTGAACTGACGTATCTGCTGGAAGATCTCTACACCAATTATCATTTTGAAGAGCAGATTACCGCGCAGAGTATTTCCTTCCCGTATCGCCTGGAACAGGGGCCGGCAAGAGGAAAGAATGCGATTGCGCTGCTTGGAAATATGGGAATTGATGAAAAAATTGTAAAACAGGCAGAAAGAAGAGCTGCGGAGTTTGAAGCAACAGGAAGCTGGGAAAAGAATAAGTTTCTGAGATAGAAAAACAGCCGGGAAAAATTGATCTTTTTTGAAAAAATATGCGAAAATGGTTCAGCATTTTTTCATTGTGTGTTATGATAAAATAGATCGCGTGATCCGGCAGAAAAACCGCCGGATCTGTTAAGGAGAAAAACATGAGCAGGACAGGCTTGGAAGATGCATATATTATGCGCGGCAGCAAGAAACTCCGCATGGGATATACGACGGGTTCCTGCGCTGCAGCGGCAGCGCGGGGAGCGGCGTTTATGCTGCTTTCCGGGAAAGAAATACAGGAAGTGAAAATCCATACGCCAAAGGGCATTGTTCTGAATCTGGAATTGCTGGATATCCGGAGAAGTGCCGAAAAAGTAAGCTGTGCCGTCCGAAAAGACGGCGGGGATGATCCGGATGTGACAGATAAAGCATTGATTTACGCGGAAGTGACGTTTGGAACAGAAGAGGGAATTGTAATCGATGGAGGATTCGGCGTCGGGCGTGTGACAAAGCCGGGGCTGGATCAGCCGGTCGGAAACGCGGCGATCAACCATGTACCGCGCCAGATGATCCGCGAGAATGTGGAGGAGATTCAGAAAAAACTCGATGATTTCCGCGCACTGCAGGTTATCATCTCCGTACCGGAAGGGGAAGAACTGGCAAAGCATACATTCAATCCGAGACTTGGCATCACCGGCGGCATTTCAATCCTTGGAACGAGCGGGATTGTAGTGCCGATGAGCGAGGAGGCGCTGATTTCCACGATCCGCGTCGAGATGGAAATGCGGAAAGCACAGGGTGACCGCGTCCTTCTGGTGACACCGGGAAATTACGGACAGGACTTCTTAAAAACGTATCCGTGGGTCCGTGCAGACCATTCCGTTAAGTGCAGTAATTACGTCGGAAAAACACTGGAATTTGCAGCTGAGCTCGGCTTTGACGCCATCCTTTTTGTGGCACATCTTGGAAAATTTGTCAAGGTGTCCGGCGGAATTATGAATACCCATTCCCATGAGGCAGACTGCCGTGCGGAGCTTCTTACGGCGCAGGCGGTGCGTGCAGGGGCGGATCTTGCACTGGCAAAAAAACTGCTGGAGACCGGAACGACGGAAGAAGCGGTGCAGATTTTAAAGGAAGCAGGATGCCTGAAAGAGACCATGGAAAAAGTGACAGAAAAAATTGCTTTTTACATGAATTACCATATTGAGGGCAGAGTGCAGACGGAGGCGATTGTTTTTTCAAGCAATGAGGGCCTGCTCGGGGAAACCCCGGGAGCGGGAGAACTTCTGGAGCGCCTGCGGGAGCAGGAAGAAAAAGAAAACAGAAAAGAGTAAAAACAAAATGACAGGAATTTTATTTGGAACAGGAATCGGACCGGGAGACCCGGAGCTTATGACGTTAAAGGCCGTCCGTCTGATCCGGGAAAATGATACGATTGCAGTACCAGGAGAGAAACCGGAAGAGAGCATTGCCTACCAGATTGCTGTTCAGGCAGTGCCGGAACTGGCAGAAAAAGAGCTCGTTGCTATTCCAATGCCGATGACAAAGAATGCCAAAGAACTGGAGGAAAATCACCGGCGCGGTGCAGAAAAAATAGAGGAGCTGCTGGATGCAGGAAAAAACGTAGTATTTCTGACACTCGGAGATCCAACCGTGTATTCTACCTACCTTTATGTACACAGACGGGTACTGGAAGACGGTTACGATGCGAGAATTGTAAGCGGTGTTACATCGTTCTGCGCGGCAGCAGCATCTCTTTCCGAGGGACTGGTGGAAAATTCCGAAGAACTGCATGTGATTCCGGCGTCTTATCAGATTGAAGATGCACTGGAACTTTCAGGAACAAAGGTTCTGATGAAAGCGGGTAAAAAGATGCCGGCTGTGAAACAGTTCCTGAAGGAAAAGAACTGCCGGGCGGTGATGGTAGAAAACTGCGGCATGGATACGGAACAGAAGTATTTCAGCGCGGAAGAAATCCCGGACCAGGCAAGTTACTATTCACTGATTATTGTAAAAGAAAAGAGGAAAAAATAGATGGTACATTTTATTGGAGCGGGCCCTGGAGCCCCGGATCTGATTACGGTAAGAGGACAGAAGCTGCTTGGTGAGGCGGACATTATCATTTATGCAGGTTCTCTTGTCAATCCGGCACTGCTGGATCTGAAAAAAGAGGGCTGTGTGGTATATAACAGTGCAACCATGACGCTGGAGCAGGTGATTGATGTTATGAAAGAGGCCGAAAGCAAAGGCCAGACTGTGGCAAGACTCCACACGGGAGATCCGTGCCTGTACGGTGCAATCCGCGAACAGATTGATGCGCTCGATGCCCTTGGAATCGCTCACGATGACTGTCCAGGTGTCAGCTCTTTCTGCGGAGCGGCTGCTGCCCTTGAAATGGAATATACGCTGCCGGATATCTCCCAGAGTGTTGTCATCACCAGAATGGCCGGAAGAACACCGGTTCCGGAGCGGGAGAGCATTGCGTCTTTTGCGGCACATCAGGCAACGATGGTTGTATTCTTAAGCACGGGACTCTTAGAGGAACTTTCCCGTGAGCTGATTGCAGGCGGCTATACGGCAGATACTCCGGCAGCGATCGTTTACAAAGCAACCTGGCCGGAGGAGAAGACGTTCGTCTGCACCGTTGGAACACTTGCCGAGACGGCGAAAAAGAACCAGATCACCAAGACAGCGCTGATGATCATCGGAAATGCCGTTTCCCAGGGAAATTACCGCAGAAGTGATCTGTACAATCCGGCGTTTACCACCGAATTCCGAGAGGCAGAAAAATAAGATGAAAATAGCCATAGCAAGTTTTACAAGAAACGGATGCGTCTGGAATCAAAAACTCTGTGCGGCACTGAAAAAACACAGCTGTGAAGGATATGCACTGGAAAAGTACGGGAAAGAAGCGGGAATTCCTGCGATTGCACCGTCGCTTCCTGCATGGACAGAGCGCATGTTTCAGAAAATGGATGCGATTTTGTTTATCGGAGCGTGCGGGATTGCGGTGCGCAGTATTGCACCGTACGTGAAAAGTAAAAAGACAGATCCGGCGGTTCTGTGTATGGATGAACAGGGAAAGTTTGTGATTTCATTACTTTCCGGCCATATCGGCGGAGCAAACGAGCTGACGGAAGAAGTTGCAGCTGTAACGGGTGCGGTTCCGGTCATTACAACGGCAACGGATGTCAATCACAAGTTTGCGGTCGATGTCTTTGCTGTAAAAAATCATTGTGAAATTTGTGAGATGGAGCTGGCAAAAGAGACAGCGGCGCTTCTGGTGGACGGAAAAACGGTTGGATTCTGCAGCCGTTTTCCGGTGGAGGGAACAAAACCGGAGGAACTGATCCCGGAAGAGGCGGCAAAACCGTCGATGGGAATCTGCATTACCACATCGGAAGAGGATTCGCCATATGAGAGAACACTTCACCTGATCCCGAAGGTGATCACCGTCGGCATCGGCTGTAAGAAGAATACACCGGCCGGCCGGATTGAAGAAAAGGTTCTTGCGGCACTTGCGGCGGCCGGGATTTCTCCAAAAGCAGTTCGACAGGCGGCAAGTATTGATCTGAAAGCGCAGGAGCCGGGAATTCTGCAGCTGGTGGAAAAGTATGGCTGGCAGTACCGGACCTTTTCTGCAGAAGAACTGGAAACGGCGGAGGGGGAATTTACGCCGTCTCCGTTTGTGAAGAAGATTACAGGAATTGACAATGTCTGTGAGCGCAGCGCAGTTCTTGCCGGCGGCAGACTGATAAAGAAAAAAAAGGCAGCGGACGGTGTAACAGTTGCACTGGCTGCGGCGGACTGGAGGGCAGTATTTTGAGTACAATTTTTGTCGTGGGCATCGGCCCCGGAGCATATGAAAAAATGACGATCGAGGCGGCGGATGCGCTGCGGAACTGCGATGTGATCATCGGCTATACCGTCTATGTGGATCTGGTAAAAGAACATTTTGCAGGAAAAGAATTTCTGACGACGCCGATGCGGAAAGAGGTGGAGCGCTGCCGTCTGGCATTTGAAACTGCGGCAGAGGGAAAACAGGTTGCTATGATCTGCAGCGGAGATGCCGGCGTTTACGGTATGGCAGGTCTGATGTATGAGCTTTCGGAAGAATGGCCTGATATTGAAATTAAGGTAATTCCAGGCGTGACCGCCGCAACGGGAGGCGCTGCCGTTCTTGGTGCACCGTTGATCCACGATTTCGCCCTGATCAGCCTGAGCGATCTTCTGACACCGTGGGAGAAAATTGAAAAACGTCTTCTGCTGGCATCGGAAGCGGATTTTGTCATCTGTCTTTATAACCCGGGAAGCCATAAGAGAGCGGATTATCTGGAAAAAGCGTGTGATCTGATGCTTCGTTACAAAGCGCCGGAAACCGTCTGCGGAATCGTAAGCCAGATCGGAAGAGACGGGGAGACGAGCCGGACCATGACGCTTGCAGAACTTCGCAATACAAAAGTGGATATGTTTACGACGGTATTTATCGGAAACAGTCAGACAAAGGAAATCCGGGATCACATGGTAACGCCGAGGGGATATCGCTATGAATAAAGTAATCGTCTTTGCCGGAACGACGGAAGGCCGGGAAATCTGCAGTTTTCTGAAGAAATATGAGATTGCATCCCTTGCCTGTACGGCGACAGAATACGGCAAGTGCCGGATCGAGGAGGGCGGTGCCCTGACGGTTCGAAGCGGAAGACTGACAGAAGAAGAGATGGAACAGCTTTTTGGCGAAGAACAGCCGGAAATGGTTATCGATGCAACCCATCCGTATGCCGATCTTGTGTCGGAAAATATCCGGTCTGCATGTGAAAAAGCAGGAAAAACGTATCTTCGGCTGCTGCGGCCGTCGCTTGCGGCAGATCCATCCTGCGTCATGGTCGATACGACAGAAGAAGCGGTATCGTATCTGGCGGGTACAGAGGGAGAGATTCTGGTGACAACAGGAAGCAAGGAACTCGCAAAATTTGCAGAGCTTCCGGATTATAAAAACCGTGTGTATGCCCGGGTGCTGCCGTTGCCAGGCGTAATTGCATCCTGCGCGGAACTTGGATTTGATGCCGCACATACCATAGGCATGCAGGGACCGTTTTCTATGGACATGAACGTTGCAATGCTGCAGTCGTTCCATGCCGAATGGATGGTAACGAAGGAATCCGGAAGAAACGGCGGCTTTGAAGAAAAAATTGAGGCAGCAAAAAAGGCCGGTGTCCGTGTCGTTCTGATCGGCCGTCCGAAAGAGGAAGAAGGACTCTCGGAGGACGAGGTCAAGCGGTATCTCGTTGAAAGATTTGATCTGTCCGTGAAACGGGACGTCGTGATCGCCGGAATCGGACCTGGTGCAGAAGCGCAGATGACGCTGGCGCTCGTAGACGCGTGTGAGCAGGCGGATGTGCTGATCGGTGCGGGACGCATGACAAAAGCAGTAGAAAAATATCAGAAGCCAATGCTTGCAGAATACAGCCCGGAAAAGATTTACGAGTATCTGAAGGCGCACCCGGAATATGAAAAGATTGTTCTTCTGCAGTCGGGTGATGTCGGCTTTTACAGCGGAGCAAAGAAACTTCAGGCCGTCCTTGCGGAAGATGCGGATTTTTCTGTCCGTGTAGAGCCGGGAATTTCTTCGCTGGTTTATTTCTGTGCCAAAATCGGAGTGTCCTGGGAGGATGCAGCATTTGTGAGCCTGCACGGACAGCACTGCAACTTTCTGGAGACGGTCCGCCGAAACCGGAAAACTCTGGCGATCGCCGGCGGAAAGGGCAGTGTCAGGGAAATCTGCCAGACGTTAAGTTCGTACGGCTGGGAGCAGATTGTGCTGCATGTGGGAACGGATCTGTCGTATCCGGAAGAACAGATTGTGACAGGAACCCCATTCGAACTTGCTAAAATGGAGTTTGCTCCGCTTGCGGTTCTTCTGTTTGAAAACCCGAATCCGGAACCAGAGTTTACAGCCGGCATGGCAGATGAAGTATTTCTGCGTGACAAAGTACCGATGACCAAGCGGGAAGTGCGCAATGCGTCTCTTTCTCATCTGCAGCTTTCTTCGAATTCTGTTGTCTATGATATTGGATCGGGCACAGGTTCTGTTTCGATTGAGATGGCGCTTCGTGCAGCACAGGGAAAGGTATATGCGATAGAAAAAAATCCGGCAGCCGTTGCACTTCTGCAGGAAAATAAAAAGAAATTTGCAGTGGATCATCTGGAAATTATTGAGGGAACTGCACCGGAAGCACTCGAAGCACTCCCGGTTCCGACGCATGCATTTATCGGCGGGTCTGCCGGAAACTTAAAAGAGATTCTGGAACTGCTCCTGCGGAAGAATCCGAACATCCGCGTGGTATTAAATACAGTAACCGTGGAAACATTAGCGGAGGCAGCATCGTGTTTCAAAAAACTTGCGTTTGAAGAGCCGGAAATCGTCTGCCTGCAGGCTTCCAATGCGAAAAAGGCCGGAAGAAGCCATCTGATGATTGCCCAGAATCCGGTTTATATCTTTACAGCCCAGGGAGGTGCCAAAGAATGAAAGCACCAAGAATCATGCTGGCAGCAGGAAGGAGCGGAAGCGGGAAAACGATGATCACCTGCGGACTGCTCCGTGCACTGCAGCAGATGGGAAAGCAGCCCGCAGCGTTTAAATGCGGCCCGGATTATATCGATCCGATGTTTCACGAACAGGTAATCGGCGCCCCGTCGTGTAATCTGGATCCGTTTTTCACAGAGGAAGAAACAACACAGTATCTGTTCTGCAAACATGCAGCGGGTCATGACATTTCCGTATTGGAAGGCGTTATGGGGTATTACGACGGTCTTGGCGGAATTTCTACCAAAGGCAGCGCCTACGATCTCGCCGGTATGACAAAAACGCCGGTTCTTCTGGTTGTCGATGCCAAAGGCATGAGCGTTTCAGCGCTTGCCTTTATCAAGGGATACCTGCAGTACAAAGAGGACAGCCGGATCGCCGGTGTAATCTTTAACCGGATGTCAGAGATGCTGTACCGGGAGATCGCGCCGATGGCGGAAAAAGAACTTGGCATTTCCTGTGTCGGCTTTGTGCCGGAACTGAAGGAATGCCACTTAGAAAGCCGCCACCTCGGCCTTGTGATGCCGGATGAGGTGGAAAATCTGCAGGAGCAGGTCAATCTGCTTGCAGAAACACTGCAGAAGACACTGGATTTTGAAAAAATTCTTGCGATTGCAGAAGGGGCAGAAGAGCTCTCGGGAAAAATGCCGGAAGTCCTGCGTAAGGTGACAGAAAGCGAAGTAGCCGCCAAGGTGCGTGTTGCGAAGCCGATTCTTGCCGTTGCAAAGGATGAAGCATTTTGTTTCTTTTATCGGGATAATCTGGAGCTTCTCGCGTCACTTGGAGCCAAAATCGAATATTTTTCGCCGCTTTCCGATGCGGAGCCGCCAAAGAATACAGACGGATTTCTGTTCTGCGGCGGCTACCCGGAGCTGCACGCAGAAGAGCTTTCGGAAAACCAGACCATGAGAACGAAGATCCGCGATAACATCCGTCAGGGAATGCCGGTTCTTGCAGAATGCGGCGGTTATATGTACCTGTCAGAATCCATGGAGGATATGGATGGAAATGTGTATCCTATGGTACAGGCTGTTCCGGGAAATGTTTACCGGACAAAAAAGCTGGGAAGATTCGGCTATATCACCCTCACGCCAAACACGAAAGATACCTTTCGGAACGGCGGAAATCCGGTGCGCGGCCATGAGTTCCATTACTTTGACAGCACAGATTGCGGAAGTGCATGGCATGCGGCAAAACCGCTGCGGAAGCGGAACTGGGAATGCATTCATGCGACAAAACGGATGATGGCGGGATTCCCGCATCTTTACTATATGGCAAGTCCGCACCTCGCACTGGAATTTCTGGAGCAGTGTGTTTCTTACCGGAAAGAACAGGAGAAAACAAGATGAAAACAGCATTAGCAGCCCTGATTGTGGGCTATGGATTGGACCTGCTGCTTGGAGATCCCTCCTTTTTGTACCATCCGATCCGTGTGATCGGAAATCTCATTGCCCTGCTGGAAAAATGGCTGCGGAAGGTATTTCCGAAAACGCCAAATGGAGAGCTTGCCGGAGGAGTTTTTCTCGTGATCCTCGTCTGTCTGGCGGGATACGGTGTTCCGGCACTGCTGCTCTTTGCGGCATTTAAAATTCATCCGGTCATCGGCTTCCTTCTGGAGGTTCTCTGGTGCTGGCAGATTCCGGCAACGAAATGCCTGAAGGATGAGAGCATGAAGGTCTATCAGAAATTAAAAGAAAACGATCTTCCGGGGGCGCGCTATGCGGTTTCCATGATCGTAGGACGTGATACGAAAAATCTTTCGGAAACAGGAGTGACGAAAGCTGCCGTGGAAACGATCGCGGAGAATACGTCGGACGGTGTCATTGCACCGCTCCTCTTTCTTGCCCTCGGCGGACCGGCATTGGGCTTTCTGTATAAGTCCATCAATACTATGGATTCCATGGTGGGATACAAAAATGACAAATATCTGTATTTTGGACGGTGTGCGGCAAAGCTGGACGATGTCGTCAATTACATACCGGCGAGAATCAGCGCATGGCTGATGATTCTTGCGTCTGCATGCGAGCGCATGAACTGGAAAAATGCAGAAAAAATTTACAAACGCGACCGTTACTGCCACGCCAGCCCAAATTCTGCGCAGACAGAAGCAGTTATGGCAGGGGCGCTGGAAGTACAGCTTGCCGGAGATGCCGTGTATTTCGGCAAAGTCGTAAAGAAACCAACGATCGGCGATGACATCCGCCCGGTCGAGGCGGAAGATATCAAAAGAGCAAATCATCTGATGTATCTGACCTCGTTCCTCGGACTGGTGTTCTTTGCGGGAATCCGCGCGCTCTTTTTATTTCTGTAAAAAGAGAAGATAGAAACACAACGGAAAAGAGAAAGGAAGGCATATGGTATGAGACAAAATCCACATGGAGGAGACATTTACACGAAAAAATGCAGAGTCGATTTTTCTGTGAATGTCAATCCTCTTGGAGCTCCGGAAAGTGTGAAAGAGGCGGTGAGAAAGAGCGCGGAATCGGTGGAACAGTATCCTGACGCACTGTGCCGGGACCTGACCCGGGCACTGTCGGAAAAGGAGCAGCTTCCAGAAGAAAATATCCTGTTTGCAAACGGCGCCGCGGAGCTTATTTTTGCTCTGACACAGGCTCTCCGCCCGAAAAAAGCGCTGATTGCAGCGCCGGGATTTGCAGAGTATGAAGCAGCACTTTCAGCGGCAGGGTGTTTTATCCGTATGTATCCGCTGCAAAAGGAAAAAGGCTTTCTTTTACAGGACGATTTCTGCGATGATCTGACCGACGATCTGGATCTTGTTTTTTTATGTAATCCAAATAATCCAACCGGCCTTACGATTCCGCAGGAGCTTCTTTTAAAGATCCTGGATAACTGCCGGGAGCGTAACATCTATCTGGTGCTGGATGAGTGTTTCATAGAATTTCTGCCGGAGCCGGAAAAAGTGACGATGCAGGGAAAACTGGACGAATATCCGAATCTGCTGATTCTGCGTGCGTTCACAAAGATTTACGCAATGCCTGGCCTGCGTCTTGGCTATCTGCTCTGCAGCGACGAGGATCTGCTGGATCGGATCAGCCGCAGCATGCAGTCGTGGAATGTTTCGATTCCGGCGCAGATGGCAGGCCTTGCCGCCCTGAACGAGGATGCTTACGTCAAAGAAGCACGGGAACTGATCGGAAAAGAACGCGCCTGGATGAAAGCAGAACTGGAAAAAGCAGGTCTTACCGTATGGGATTCCTGTGCAAATTATCTGTTCTTTGAGGGACCGAAAGGACTTGCCGCACGGCTGGAAAAAGGCGGCATTCTGATCCGCGACTGTTCCAACTACCCGGGCCTTGCCGACGGATATTACCGTGCAGCCGTACGCACACATGAAGAAAACCAGATTCTGACAGAAGCCGTTTCACAGATTCTGCAGTGGTTTTAGGAGGAAAAACGATGGCGAAAGTAATTATGATACAGGGAACGATGTCAAATGCGGGAAAAAGTCTGCTTGCGGCGGGCTTATGCCGGATTTTCCATCAGGACGGATACCGTGTGGCGCCGTTCAAATCACAGAATATGGCGCTGAATTCGTTTATTACGAGAGAAGGCCTTGAGATGGGACGTGCACAGGTCATGCAGGCGGAAGCGGCCGGGATCGAACCGTCCGTTTTGATGAACCCGATTCTGTTAAAGCCGACGAATGACACCGGTTCGCAGGTGATTGTAAACGGTGAGGTACTGGGAAACATGAGTGCGCGGGAATATTTTTCCCACAAAAAAGAGCTGATCCCGGACATCATGAAAGCGTACCATGCACTGGAAGAACAGTATGATATCATTGTGATCGAGGGAGCCGGAAGTCCGGCGGAGATCAACCTGAAAGCCGATGATATCGTCAATATGGGAATGGCAAAGCTTGTGGATGCACCGGTGCTCCTCGTCGGAGATATTGACCGCGGCGGCGTTTTTGCTCAGCTTTACGGTACCGTAGAGCTTTTAGAGCCGGATGAGCGCGACCGCATCAAGGGTCTGATTATCAACAAATTCCGCGGGGACAAAACCATCCTGGACCCGGGCGTTGTGATGCTGGAAGAAAAAACACACATCCCGGTGGTCGGCGTGGCGCCGTATCTCCACATCGAAGTGGAAGACGAGGACAGTCTGACCGAGCGATTCACCAGAAAAGAGGAGATCGGTCTCATTGACCTTGCGGTCATCCGTCTTCCGCGTATTTCAAACTTCACCGATTTCAACCCGTTCGAGCGGATCGAAGGCGTATCACTCCGCTACGTAAGATCTGTCTCCGAACTGAAAAATCCGGATATGATTCTGCTTCCGGGAACGAAAAACACGATGGAGGATCTGCTCTGGATGCGTCAGAATGGTCTGGAAGCGGCCGTACTGAAGGCGGCTGCGGCCGGAAAAGTAATTTTCGGTGTCTGCGGCGGCTTCCAGATGCTCGGAGATACGCTGAGCGATCCGCTGCATGTCGAAGCCGGCGGAACGATCAAAGGAATGGGACTCCTGCCGATGGATACCGTATTTGCCGGTGAGAAGACGAGAACCCGCGCGGAGGGCGCTTTTGGAAAAACAGAAGGCGTTCTTGCCGGGATCGAGGGAACCCGGATTGAGGGCTATGAAATCCATATGGGAGAAACGGTGCGGAAAGAAGAAACAGAAGCATTCACGTTCATCGATGATCAGAACCGTGCTGATTCGGATAAGCTGGACGGTGCACAGAAAGGAAATGTGTACGGTACGTATGTGCACGGCATTTTCGACAAAGAAGAAGTTGCCGAGCGGATCGTGGAAGCACTTGCAAAGAATAAGGGAATTGCCATGGAGCAGATTCACGGTGTCGATTACCAGACATTCAAAGAGACACAGTACGATATTCTCGCAGATGCGCTGCGCGAGCATCTCAACATGAAGAAGATTTATCAAATTCTGGAAGAAGGGGCATAAAGATGAAGATAGAACTGGAGCAGGTAAGCCCGCACGAGATTGAAAAGAGAAGCTTTGAAATTATCACGGAAGAATTAAACGGAAGAACGTTTCCAGAGGATCAGGAACTGGTTGTAAAGCGGTGTATCCACACAAGTGCGGATTTTGATTATGCGGATAATCTCTGCTTTTCGGAGCATGCGGTGGCAAAAGGCATCGAGGCGATCCGGGAGGGAGCCTGCATTGTGACGGATACGCAGATGGCAAGATCCGGCATCAACAAAAAGGTGCTTGCGCGCCACGGCGGTGAAGCGCTCTGCTTTATGTCAGACGAAGATGTTGCGGCAAGAGCAAAAGAAACCGGAAGCACCCGCGCGGCAGCCTGCATGGAAAAAGCGGCGGAGCTGGATAAAAAGCTGATTATTGCGGTTGGAAATGCGCCGACGGCACTGGTCCGCCTCTATGAACTGATCGGGGAAGGAAAAATAAAACCGGCGCTGATCATCGGAGTTCCGGTCGGCTTTGTCAATGTGGTACAGTCCAAAGAACTGATTATGCAGACCAATATCCCGTATATCGTGGCACGCGGACGAAAAGGCGGCAGCAATATCGCGGCGTGCATCTGCAACGCACTCCTGTATATGATGGATCAGGACCGCGGATATTAAAAATAGATGAAAAAACGGAAAGCAGAAGTCTTGACAGATTTCGAATCACCGTTTATACTATGGAACATGGAAAAAGGCTTGGAAGGGAACAAGTAGACGTACAAAAACGCGGACAGAAAGCAGCCGGCAGATGAGAGGCGCATGCAGGTTCTGTACGATTCGAATACATCCCGGAGTTGCGCACCGAATAAAACGGGCGGCAGAAGAACTATGATGCACGTTTTTAGTAGGCTGCGACGTAAGAGACGAACGTTACAGCGTCAGGGTATTCAGAGGTTTTGGATACCGACAAAGGCAGCTGCCGTGAGACAGCTGTGAAGTAAGGTGGTAACACGGGAGATACGGGCTCTCGTCCTTTGAATCGGAAAGGACGGGAGTCTTTTTGTATAAAAAACTTTGGTCCCAGACGGTAACACATACCCGAAAGTCAACCGAAAAAAGGAGAAAAACAAAATGCAGATTTATGACGAACTGATCGCCAGAGGCCTTCTGGCACAGGTAACCGACGAAGATGAAATCAGAGACCTGGTAAACAATGGAAAAGCAACGTTCTATATCGGATTCGACTGCACCGCAGACAGTTTGACTGCAGGTCACTTCATGGCACTGACCCTGATGAAACGGATGCAGATGGCAGGAAACAAACCGATCGCCCTGATCGGCGGCGGCACCACCATGATCGGTGACCCGTCCGGAAGAACCGATATGAGAAAAATGCTGACCCGCGAGGAGATCGACCACAACGCAGAGTGCTTCAAACGTCAGATGGAGCGTTTCATCGAGTTTGGCGAGGGAAAAGCTATGATGCTCAACAACGCAGACTGGCTGCTGAACCTGAACTATGTAGAACTGCTCCGTGAGGTAGGTGCATGCTTCAGCGTCAACAACATGCTCCGTGCAGAGTGCTACAAACAGCGTATGGAAAAAGGTCTTTCCTTCCTGGAGTTCAACTATATGATTATGCAGAGCTACGACTTCTATCACATGTTCCAGAAATACGGCTGCAATATGCAGTTCGGCGGCGATGACCAGTGGTCCAACATGCTGGGAGGAACCGAACTGATCCGCCGTAAACTTGGAAAAGATGCCTATGCAATGACCATCACCCTTCTGACCGACTCTCAGGGCAAGAAGATGGGTAAAACCGCAGGAAACGCTGTATGGCTTGACCCGAACAAGACCAGCCCGTTCGATTTCTACCAGTACTGGAGAAACGTGGACGATGCCGACGTCTTAAAATGTATCCGTATGCTGACCTTCCTGCCGCTGGAGCAGATCGACGAGATGGATTCCTGGGAAGGAAGCAAGCTGAACGAGGCAAAAGAGATCCTGGCCTATGAGCTGACCTCCATGGTACACGGCGAGGAAGAAGCAAAGAAAGCGCAGGAAGGCGCACGTGCCGTATTCTCTACCGGAAGCTCCGAGCATATGCCGACCAGTGAACTTTCTGCAGAGGATTTCACGGACGATAAAATCGATATCGTAACCCTTCTTGTCAAAGCAGAGCTTGCAAAGACCAGAAACGAAGGACGCCGTGCCGTAGAGCAGGGCGGTGTATCCGTAGACGGTGAGAAAATCACAGATCCGAAATATGCCGTAGAAAAAGCAGCCTTCGGCGAGGACGGTATCGTTCTGAAAAAAGGAAAGAAGAATTTCAAAAAAATTTGCGTTAAATAATTAAGTGTGCTATTATAAAAGAATGGATTCCCGGAAAAAATTCCGGGACACACTGAATTATTTGGAGGACAAACAGTCATGGAAAAATATGGCGTAAACGAATTACGAAAGATGTTTCTTGAGTTCTTCGAGAGCAAAGGACATCTTGCTATGAAGAGTTTTTCGTTGATTCCACACAACGATAAAAGTCTTTTACTGATCAACTCCGGTATGGCTCCGCTGAAACCTTACTTCACAGGCGCAGAGATTCCGCCGAGAAGAAGAGTAACAACATGCCAGAAATGTATCCGTACCGGCGATATTGAAAATGTAGGAAAAACAGCCCGTCACGGCACCTTCTTTGAGATGCTCGGAAACTTTTCCTTCGGTGATTATTTCAAACACGAAGCAATCGCATGGTCCTGGGAGTTTTTAACACAGGTAGTAGGGCTCGATCCGAATCGTCTGTACCCATCCATCTATCAGGACGATGATGAAGCATTTGATATCTGGAACAAAGAGATCGGCATCCCGGCAGACCGTATTTTCCGTTTTGGAAAAGAGGACAACTTCTGGGAGCATGGCGCAGGTCCGTGCGGTCCGTGTTCTGAGATTTATTATGACCGCGGAGAAAAATACGGCTGCGGCAAACCGGGATGTACCGTTGGCTGCGAGTGTGACCGTTACATGGAAGTATGGAACAACGTATTCAGCCAGTTCAACAACGACGGCGAGGGCCACTACACCGACCTGATCCAGAAGAACATTGATACCGGTATGGGACTTGAGCGTCTGGCCGTTGTCGTACAGGATGTAGATTCCATCTTCGATGTCGACACCATTCAGGCACTCCGCAACAAAGTATGCGAAATCTCCGGAAAAGAGTATGATAAAGATCATGAGACCGATGTTTCCATCCGCCTTATCACAGACCATATCCGTTCCGCAACATTCATGATTTCCGATGGAATCATGCCGACCAACGAAGGAAGAGGCTACGTACTGCGCCGTCTGATCCGCCGTGCAGCACGTCATGGCCGTCTGCTTGGCATTGACGGACTGTTCCTTGCCCGCCTTTCCGCAAGCGTAATCGAAGGCTCCAAAGACGGATATCCGGAACTTGAAGAGAAAAAAGATTTCATCTTCAACGTTCTGAACAACGAGGAGACCCAGTTCAACAAAACCATCGACCAGGGACTTCATATCCTCTCCGAGCTCGAAGAAAAAATGCAGAGCGAAGGCAAAAAAGTTCTGGACGGACAGGATGCATTCAAACTGTACGATACCTACGGATTCCCGCTGGATCTGACCAAAGAGATCCTCGAGGAGAAGGGCTACGGCATCGACGAGGACGGTTTCCATGCAGCAATGGAAGAGCAGAGAGAGCGTGCAAGATCGAGCCGTGAAGTAACAAACTACATGGGTGCTGATGCAACCGTTTACGATGAGATCGACCCGTCCGTAACAACTGAGTTTACCGGATACGATCATCTGGAGGATACCTCCAAAGTAACCGTTCTGACGACAGAGACTGAGATTGCAGAATCTCTGATGGAAGGCCAGAAGGGAACCATTTTCGTAGAGAAAACTCCGTTCTACGCTACCATGGGCGGTCAGGAAGGCGACTGCGGTATCATCAAAGGAGCAAATGGTGTATTCGAAGTAGAAGATACCATCAAACTCCGCGGCGGAAAATACGGCCACGTCGGTGTCATGAAATCCGGTATGATTTCAAACGGCGAGGAAGTTACACTTCAGGTCAACGAAGAGGCAAGAAAAAATATCGAGAAGAACCACAGCGCAACACACCTTCTGCAGAAGGCATTAAAGACTGTTCTCGGTGCACACGTAGAGCAGAAAGGTTCTCTCGTAACCCCGACCAGACTCCGTTTCGACTTTGCCCACTTCCAGGCTATGACACCGGAAGAACTGGAAAAAGTTGAGAATCTGGTAAATGAAAAAATTCAGGAGCAGATCCCGGTTGTAACCGACATCATGGATACTGAGGAAGCAAAGAAATCCGGCGCGATGGCTCTGTTCGGTGAGAAATACGGCGACAAAGTACGTGTCGTTTCCATGGGAGACTTCTCCAAAGAGCTCTGCGGTGGTACCCATGTAAAGAATACCGCTGAAATCGGACTGTTCAAACTTGTTTCTGAGGCAGGCGTTGCAGCAGGTGTCCGCAGAATCGAAGCTCTGACCGGACCGTCTGTTACTGCATACTATAAAGCACAGGAAGAGAAAATACATGAGGCAGCAGCTCTCTTAAAGACAACACCGGCGGATCTCCTCGAGAAGATCGCTCATCTGCAGGCAGAGGCAAAGGCACTCCAGGCAGAGAATGAGTCCTTAAAGAGCAAACTGGCAAAAGAAGCGCTCGGCGATGTTATGGATAAAGTAACCGAAGTCAAAGGTGTAAAACTTCTCGCTGCATCCGTACCGGATGTCGATATGAACGGACTGCGTGACCTTGGCGACCAGCTGAAAGAAAAACTGGGAAGCGGCGTTGTTGTTCTGGCATCTGCAAAGGACGGTAAAGTAAGCCTTCTTGCCATGGTAACCGATGATGCGATGAAGAAAGGTGCACATGCCGGAAAACTGATCAAAGAAGTGGCAGCCGTTGTCGGCGGCGGCGGCGGTGGACGTCCGAACATGGCACAGGCCGGCGGAAAGAATCCGGAGAAGATCGACGAAGCAGTTGCAAAAGCTGCTGAGGTACTGGAAGGCCAGATCGCATAACAATAAGCAGGAAAAACAGCACAAAATCCTGCCGCCTGCAGGGCAGAAAAAGGAGCCAGGCAGGCGGCAGGGAAAAATTTTGCAAAAAAATGAAAAAACTTGTTGACGTACGAGATTTTTCTGGTATAATAAGAACAGTGCAAAAAATACCCATACAGTTGTATTATGCACAATCTACAACTGGAGGGAGGTTAGGTGTGAGACTATGTCAAATGTAATCGTTAAAGAAAACGAAACGTTGGACAGCGCTTTACGCAGATTTAAGCGTAGCTGTGCAAAAGCTGGCATTCAGCAGGAGATTCGTAAAAGAGAGCATTATGAGAAACCAAGTGTTCGTCGTAAAAAGAAATCTGAAGCTGCCAGAAAACGTAAGTATAATTAATGTGCAAAAAATCCCCGGCGATCTGTTTTGCCGGGGATTTTTATACTTGTAACTTAAAGTCGCAGGTTTTGACAAAACAGCAAGGCGGTGACAAATGAGAATTTTGTACAAAATAGCAAACAAGCTGTTTCGTATCGTGAAAAAGATTCTGAAGCTGCTTACCAGCCGTATGGTCATTATCGGTGTTGCACTTCTTCTGGAATTTTGCTGGCTGGCCGGAATTGTGATGCAGCTCAATGAAAAATCTGTCTACATCAACTATGCGGTCACGATCCTTTCCCTGATTGCAGTGCTTTCGATTATCAATAATCCGAAAATGAATCCCGGCTACAAACTGATGTGGGCAGTCTGTATCCTGGCGCTTCCGGTAACCGGAATCTGCCTGTACGGCATTCTCGGCCATTCCAGTGTGGCAAGAAAATTCCGTACACATTACGATACAGTTCTGCTTTCGCAGGGAGGCGTTCTTGGAGAGGAAGAAGAGACGCGTAAAAAGCTCGAGGAAGAAAATATCCTGGCAGCGGGGCAGTCTTCCTATCTGACCAATTATGCGCATTATCCTGTTTATGAAAATACAGAAACAGAGTATTACCCGCTGGGAGATGTATGGTTTGAGCACTTTATTGAGGAACTCAAAAAGGCAGAACACTACATTTTTATGGAATATTTCATCATCAGCGAGGGGTATCTGTGGGATACGGTGCTGGAGATTCTGAAGGAAAAAGCGGCCGCCGGTGTGGATGTGCGGCTGATTTACGATGATTTCGGCTGCGTGACGACACTGCCGTATCAGTATTATAAATCGCTGCAGCAGATGGGCATCAAGTGCGCGGCGTTCAATCAGTTCCGACCGGTGCTGAATGTCATTTTAAATAACCGTGACCACCGGAAAATTGCCGTGATCGACGGTCATACGGCTTTCACGGGCGGCATTAATCTTGCGGACGAATACATTAACCGCAAGGAGCGGTTCGGCCACTGGAAGGATTCCGGAATCTGTCTGCATGGTGAGGCGGTATGGAGTTTTACGGTGATGTTTCTGCAGATGTGGAGCACAATCACCGGTATGGAATGCAATTTCGAATCATACCGGCCGGAGATCTATCACGAGGAAGCGTTTAAAAAAGACGGTTTTGTGCAGCCGTACGGCGATTCCCCGCTGGATGGAGAGACAGTAGGCGAGCATGTTTATCTGAACATTATTTCACAGGCGAAAAAATATCTTTATATTTTTACTCCGTATCTGATTCCGGACAACGAGACGCTGACCGCTCTCTGCATGGCGGCAAAGCGCGGAGTCGATGTGCGGATTGTAACGCCGGGTATCCCGGATAAGAAGATTGTCTATATTCTGACGCAGGCCAATTACGAGATCCTGCTGGAATCCGGCGTTCAGATTTACCAGTATACGCCGGGCTTTATCCATTCCAAGAGCTTTGTCTGTGATGATGAAATTGCGACGGTCGGAACGATCAACATGGATTACCGGAGCATGTACCTGCATTTTGAGTGCGGTGTCTGGATGTACGGCAGCAGTGCGGTTGCCCAGGTAAAAGAGGATGCGCTGACCACGTTTGAACAGTGTGAGCAGATCAATATGGACTATTGCCGAAAGAAAAATTTTGCAGTCCGTGCACTCCGCGGTGCGCTGAAGTTTCTGGCACCGCTGCTGTAAACGGAACAGACAGCATAGTTCTGCGGTCGTCTGCATAGCCTGTAGGGAAGAAAGAGCAGATGTTTCGGGGGAATATGAAGAGAAGAACACGAAATATCGTCTGGAGCCTGCTGATGATCCTGGCGCTTCTTGCAGCGCCCTTGAAAGTGACTGCGGCAGAGCAGAATGGAGAATCTTCCGACAAGCAGCAGAACGAAACAACGGAACAGAAAACAGAAGAGACGGAGGAGACAGCACCGGAGATGACAACGGACCTTGGGCTGGCTTCGCCGTCTGTTCTTTTGATGGAGGCACAGACCGGAACTGTTCTGTACGAGAAAAATGCGTCGGAACAGCGAAGCCCGGCGAGCATCACAAAAATCATGACGCTGCTGCTGATTTTTGAAGAGCTCGAAAAAGGGACGCTCCAGCTGACCGACGAAGTGACGACGAGTGCGCACGCCAGAAGTATGGGCGGGTCCCAGGTTTTTCTGGAAGAGGGCGAAAAGCAGACCGTTGAGACGATGATCAAGTGTATTGTCGTTGCTTCGGGAAACGATGCATCTGTAGCGATGGCAGAGCATATTGCGGGGACAGAAAGCGAGTTCGTCAGCCGGATGAACCAGAAAGCAAAAGAACTCGGCATGAACGACACGAAGTTTGAGGACTGCTGCGGCCTCACGGATTCCGATGGCCATTACACGACAGCGGCAGATGTGGCGAAAATGTCTCGGGAGCTGATCGAGCGCTTTCCGCAGATCCTGAACTATTCCTCTATCTGGATGGAAGAGATTACGCATGTCACACAGAAGGGAAGCAAACCATTCACCCTCACCAATACAAATAAGCTGATCCGCGGCTATGAGGGCTGTGTGGGACTGAAAACAGGAAGCACCTCGAAGGCGAAGTACTGCGTCTCGGCAGTGGCGAAGAAAAATGATCTGACGATGCTGGCAGTCGTGATGGGAGCACCGGACTACAAGGTGCGGTTTGCAGATGCGGCGTCACTGTTCCAGTATGGGTTTTCGTCCTGCAGCATCTACATAGACCGGGAACGCGATCCCCTGCCGGAACTTTCGGTTGTTTATGGAAAGCAGGATACGGCAGAACTGGAATATGCGGAAGAATTCCGCTATCTTGCGACGGGCGGGACGGTGATCGGTGAAGTGGAAAAAACGATAGAACTGCCGGAAGAGGTGCAGGCCCCTATCCAGAAAGGCGAGTGTGCCGGAAGAGTTGTTTACAAAGCAGACGGTGAGGAACTTGGTTCCGTTGCGATTTTATATGGAGCAGACGTGGCAAGAGCCGGCATGTGGGACCTGTTCGGATGTACGATGAAACAATATTTTCTTGGGACGGCATAAAGCCGGAGTATCATGCGCGAAAAGGAGAAAAACATGGCAAAGAAAAATTACTATGCGGTAAAACAGGGAAAGGTTCCGGGCATCTACCGGACATGGGATGCGTGCAAAGCGCAGGTACACGGTTATCCTGGCGCAATTTACAAGGGATTTGAGCGTCTGGAGGAGGCAGAGGCCTTTCTGGGCGGCGGTAAAATGCCGGAACCATTGCTGCGGGAAACAAAAGGAACGTATTCCGCTGCCCCGGAACGAAAGGCAGTACAGAGCACGGCAGCACCCGATCCTTCTTCTTGGGACTGGGAACACCTGATTCTGGCAGAAAAACCATGCGAAGACCCGGAATACGCCGGTGTCGGCAGGAGCGCCGTCGCATACGTGGATGGAAGCTATCAGCATGCGCTCGGAAAGTTCTCCTGCGGTGTGGTCCTCTTCCTGGACGGAAAAGAGTTGAATCTTGCAGAAGAATACAGCGACCCGGATCTCGTCTCCATGCGGAATGTGGCAGGCGAGATCAAGGGCGCAGAGCTGGCCATGGCTTACTGCCTGACACATGATATTCCGGAGCTGACCATCTATCACGATTACCAGGGAATCGCAAGCTGGTGTACGAGAGAATGGCAGGCGAAAAAACAGGGAACCATCGATTACCGGAATTTTTACGATCTGGCATCGGCCAAAGTTGCGATCCGCTTCTGCAAAGTAAAGGGCCACACCGGCGTCACCTACAACGAAAAAGCCGATCAGCTGGCAAAACAGGCACTGGGCTTATAAACAGCAGGGAAAACGGGTTGTCATACACCGAAAAATCAAGTATAATGAACGGTATGAGAAAATTTACAACGACCTATTACAAACTTTCGTCAAACGGAAAATTTCCGGAAGGAAACGGTTTTCGTCTGGCGTTTATCAGTGATCTCCACAATATGGAGTTCGGCCCGGACAACACGGTGTTAAAGGCAGTCATCGATGAGGCGGCTCCGGATCTTGTCATCATCGGCGGAGACCAGATTGTGGCAAAGCCGGGGGAGAACCTCGACCCGGGTCTGAGTTTCGCGGAACGTCTTGCGGAGGAATACCAGGTGATCTATGGCTGCGGAAACCACGAATACCGTCTGAAGCTGTACCCGGAACAGTACGGCGATCTGTATGAAAAGCTCCGGGAGCGCCTGAAAAAGGCAGGAATCTGCTATCTGGAAAATGAGACGGCGGATCTTACCATCAGCGGCTGTCCGGTCCGGATCTACGGCTATGCCATGGACCGCACCTATTACAACCGCTTTTACCGCGGACCGCTGCCGGTTTCGGAACTGACGGACCACCTTGGAAAACCGGCTCCGGCGCGCTACGGCATTCTGCTGGCGCATCACCCTGCCTACCGCAGCTCCTATGCATCATATGGAGCCGATCTGACGCTTTCCGGCCATTATCACGGCGGCGTGGTGGGCCTTGGCGCGCACCGGGGGCTTGTGACGCCGGATTTCCGCCTTTTTTCGAAAAACTGCCGCGGGCTGTTCCTGACGGGCGGCACCTGCCAGATCATCAGTGCAGGAACGGGCGAACATACCATTCCGGTCCGCATCTGGAACAGAAGAGAATTGATTATTACAGATATCGGGAAACCGTAAGGGAGAACAGAGCACATGGCGATACCAGTAAAGCTTCCGGTGTTTGAAGGACCGCTGGACCTTCTTCTTCACCTGATCGATAAAAACAAAATAGATATTTACGATATCCCCATTGTAGAGATTACGGACCAGTATCTGGAATACATTCATCAGATGGAGCGGGAAGACCTCGACATCATGAGCGAGTTCATGGTCATGGCGGCGACGCTTCTGGATATCAAATGCCGCATGCTGCTTCCGAAAGAAGTGAATGAGGAAGGCGAGGAAGAGGACCCGAGAGCCGAGCTGGTGCAGCAGCTTTTAGAGTACAAAATGTACAAGTACATGTCGTACGAGCTGCGTGACCGCATGAACGAGGCGAGCCGTTCCGTGTACAAGGAACCGACGTTTCCAAGAGAAGTGCTGGAGTACAGGACGCCGGTCGACACCTCCGAGCTCCTTTCGCAGATTTCTCTCGCGAAGCTCCATACGATCTATAAAATGATTTTAAAGCGCCAGGAGGACAAGATCGACCCGATCCGAAGCAAGTTCGGAAAGATCGAAAAAGAAGAGGTCAGCCTGCCGGACAAGATGACGTATGTCGAGCAGTTTGCTGTTAAAAAACGCCGCTTCAGCTTCCGCGACCTTTTGGAATCCCAGCCGGGCAAGGTGCATGTGATTGTCACCTTCCTTGCAATCCTGGAGCTGATGAAAACCGGCAAAATCCGGATCAGCCAGGAGGAGCTTTTCGGGGATATCCTGATTGAATCCCTGGAGGATGAAGACACCGTAGTTGTGCCGTATACAGACGAGACAGACAGTGAGGACAAGACAGATGGAAGAACAGAACAGGAATAAAGAAACTGCCCCGGGTGAGGCAAGACGCCCCTCTTCGGTCGAGGAGGCGGAAGCAGCCATCGAGGCAGTCCTTTTTGCGATGGGAGATTCCGTGGAGCTGGGAAGGATTGCAAAAGCGATCGGCCATGACACGGAGACGACCCGCAGGATTCTGAACCATATGATGGAAAAATATAATACGAAAGACCGCGGCATCCACATCGTGGAGCTTGAAAATGCGTATCAGATGTGCACGAAACAGGAATATTATGATTATCTTGTCAACATCGCCATGCAGCCGAAGAAGGCGGTTCTGACCGACGTCATGATGGAGACCCTCTCGATCATTGCCTACAAGCAGCCGGTCACGAAGCAGGAGATCGACAAGATCCGCGGCGTCAAGAGCGATCACGCGGTCAACAAACTGGTGGAGTACAATCTGGTGCAGGAGCTTGGCCGCCTCGACGCGCCGGGCCGCCCGATTGTGTTCGGCACGACCGAAGAATTCCTGCGGAACTTCGGCGTCGATTCCACCGACAATCTGCCGGAGATCAGTCCGGTCAAGATGGAGGACTTCCGTGCAGAAGTGGAAGAGGAAATGCAGATCAAGCTGGATGTCTGATCCGGCAGGAGAAAAAAGAAGGGAGATACCGATATGCCTACTACGTACGCACACGACAGGTTCGGAAGAGAAGTCTATGAACAGCTTCCGGCAAATTTGAAAAAGATCATTCGAGAAAACAAAAAATTGTATCTGATCGGACTGCACGGGCCGGACATCTTCTTTTATTACCATCCGTTCTCGAAAAACCGTGTGTCTGATTACGGAACGTTTCTGCATGAGCAGACGGCTTCCGTTCTGTTCGAGGATGAGGTGAAAAAGTATCAGCAGAGCCCGTCAGAGGCGATGGAAGCGTATCTGTTAGGCTTTGCCTGCCATTACCTTCTCGATTCGACGTGTCATCCGTATATCGGGAAATTTGTGGATCACACTGGAATTTCCCATGCAAAGATTGAGACGAGCCTTGACCAGTACTTTATGCTGGAGGACGGCCTCGATCCGCTCGTATACCGTCCGGCATCGCCGATCTGCCCGCACACCGACGGCAACAAGGTCATCCACCGCTGTTTTCCGGAAATCGGGGAAACAGAAATTGTCGAATGCCTGAAGGGCATGAAGCTCTGGACGAGAATCACGATCTGCCGCAGCAGTGCGGTAAGAAGCCTTCTTCTTGGAGCGATGAAACTGGTCGGCTGCTACGATTCGATGGGCGGCCGTGTGATGCCTGGAAGGCCGCAGAAGGAATGCGAAGCGGGCACACGGAATCTTGTCCACCTGTACGAAAGAGCGCTTGCAGAGGCGCCGCAGGAGCTTGTAAAGCTGGATGAAGTGCTCCATGGAAACGGAACGCTTTCCCCGCGCTTTGACCACAATTTTGATTAAAACAGACTTTTGAGAGCAACAGTAAGAACAGAAAAATCCCGGCAGGAATCTTTCCTAAGAATTCCTGACCGGGATCTTTTTTTACCCGAAAGCAGATCTTTAATTTGATTTTACTTCACGCCACAGCTGGTTGTAAACCTCATCGGCATCATCGCCAAGATACGTAAAAGTTTCGCACCGTGCAAGCGTTTCCTCATCCGGGAAGGCGATTTCACTGTTTCGGATATCGTCATCCTCAATCAGTTCACGCGCCGCATCATTCGGCGTAGAGTAGGTAATATACTTAAAGTTTTTCAGTGCGATGTCCGGCCGGCAGAGGAAATTCAGGAATTTCTCTGCGTTCTCGACATGCTGCGCATCTTTTGGAATGCACCAGGAATCGATCCAGACGTTGGAGCCTTCTTTTGGAACAACGTATTCCAGATCCGGGTTTTCACGCTTCGTGTAGATAGCTTCACCGGAGTAAATAACGCCGATAGCCGCCTCATTTCCGATCATCTTGTCACGCACCTGATCCACAACGTACGCCTGCACGAGAGGTTTCTGTGTCACAAGCAGATCCTTCGCCTCCGTCAGCTCCTTGATATTGGTGGAGTTTAAGGAGTATCCCAGATCCTTTAAAGCAACAGCAAACGCATCGCGCACGCTGTCCTGCATCAGAATGCTGTCGCGGTAATTGGTATCCCACAGAACAGACCAGGAGTCGATCGGCTCGGTTACCATTTTTTTGTTGTACAGAATACCAACTGTTCCCCAGCAGTACGGGATCGAGTAGAGATTGCCCGGGTCGAACTGCTCGGAAGTCTCGTAGTACATATCTCCAATGTTGGAAGCGTTCGGAATATGGTCAAAGTTGATCGGCTGCAGCAGATCGTTCTGGATCATCTTCTGAATCATATAGTCGGACGGGCAGACAAGATCGTAGGAAATCGCACCGGATTTGATCTTCGGATACATGATTTCGTTCGTCTCATACTCCTCGTAAACAACGTGGATACCGGTTTCTTCCTCAAAGATATCGATGACATCAGAATCCATATATTCGCCCCAGTTGTACACAATCAGCTGCTGGGAGCCGCCGGCTGAAGCATTCTGGCTTCCGTAGTAAATACCGCCGCCGCCGATGACAAGCACCATGGCGATCGGAAGAATCCGGCGGAAGACCACCCATTTCGTGATGCGGAAACGGATGCCCTTCTTCGCCATAGCCTCGCGCTCTTTTGCCTCCTCTTTTTCTTCCTTCGGAGAAGGATTCACATTCACAAGGAGCAGCAGAAGCAGTACGGTGACAAAAAGAATCGTGGAGAGCGAGTACATCTCCGGCTTGATTCCCTTGCGGACCTCGGCATAAATCTTTGTGGAGAGCGTATCAACGCCCGGTCCCTTGGTGAAGTAGGTGATAACGAAATCATCGAGGGACATGGTAAAGGAGAGCAGAAAGCCTGAAACAACACCCGGCATGATGTCCGGGAAGATGACTTTCCAAAACGCGTACAGAGGGGAAGCGCCAAGGTCGAGGGCTGCCTCGTACGTTGATTTGTTCGTCTGCTTTAATTTCGGCATAACGCTCAAAATAACATAAGGAACATTGAACGTGATATGCGCCATCAGAATCGTGCCGAATCCAAGCTGAATGCGGCAGATGATAAAGAGCAGCATCAGCGAGATTCCCATAACGATCTCACCGTTCAGCATCGGGATGTTCGTAATACCCATGAAAAGCGTCCGGCTTTTTTTTGACATGCTGTTGATGCCGATGCACGCAAGCGTTCCAAGGATGGTTGCAATCGCAGAGGCAAGAAGCGCAATGATTAACGTTGTATACAGCGCGTTCATGATCTCTGTATTGGCAAACAGTGAACGGTACCAGTGCAACGTAAAGCCGCCCCATTTGGCACGCGTTTTTGATGCATTAAAGGAGAGCACCACAAGGGTGACAATCGGCGCATACAGAAGAATAAAGATGAGCGCCATGTAAATTTTTTCCAGTTTCTTTCTCAAAATGCCGTTCCCTCCCCGTCTTTATCGTATTTGTTCATCAGAACCATCGACAGGATGATGAAAATCATCAGGACTGTGGAAAGTGCACTTCCGGCATTCCAGTTGTTGGTCTGTTTGAACTCCTGCTCGATGACGTTTCCGATCAGAAGGATCTTGCTTCCGCCGAGCAGGTCGGAAATAACAAAGGTTGTAAGCGCCGGGATAAATACCATGGTAATACCGCTTACGATACCCGGCGTGGTGAGCGGCAGCGTTACTTTCAGAAAAGTCTGTACACTGTTCGCTCCAAGGTCTCTTGCTGCGTTGATGACATCGCGGTCGATCTTAATCAGGACATTGTAGATCGGCAGAACCATAAACGGCAGGAAGTTGTAGACCATACCGAGAATGATTGCTCCCGGCGTATTGATGATGGAAATGCCGGGCAGATGAAAAAACGAGAGAATGCTGTTGATGACGCCGTTTTTCTCAAGCAGTGTCTGCCATGCAAGCGTGCGGAGCAGAAAGTTCATCCACATCGGGAGAATGAAGATCAGCACAATAAAGCTGGTCTGATTGACGTTCCGGTTTGCCAGAATCATGGCAAGCGGATAAGCAAGGACAAGACAGAGGACTGTGCTGAGCAGCGAGAGCCACAGAGCCAGGCCGAGTGCCTTGATGTTTTCCTTCGTTGCAACGTAGGCAAAATTCGAAAGGGTAAAGCCGCCTTCTTCCCCGGTGAACGCATAGTAGAGAATCAGGATCAGCGGGATGATGATGAAACCAACAGCCCAGACGGCATAAGGTGCTGCCAGCCATTTCTTTAATTTATTACTCTTCAACAGTTGCCGCCTCCTCATCTTCGGATTCCGGTTTGTTCATGATCTGGATATCAAATGGATCGACATGGATGCCGACTTCCTGTCCGACCGGGAACAGATCGGTAGAGTGAACGAGAAGCTCAAAACCGTTCACCGTAACCTCCATCTCATAGTGAACACCTTTGAAAATCAGATGGGTGACACGTCCGCGGATGGTACCTTCCTCCGGTTTCACAAGATCAATATCCTCCGGGCGGATCACAACGTCGACCGGTTTGTTTTTGCCGAATCCGACATCAACGCACTCGAACTTCGCACCGAGAATCTCGACGAGACGGTCCTCAATCATGATGCCGTCGAGAATGTTGCTGTCACCGATGAAGTCTGCAACGAATGCGTTCTGCGGTTCATTGTAGATGTCTTCCGGTGTGCCGATCTGCTGGATATAACCCTGGTTCATGACAACGATCGTGTCCGACATGGTAAGCGCCTCTTCCTGATCGTGGGTGACATAGACAAAGGTGATGCCAAGTTCGTTTTTCAGACGGATCAACTCGTACTGCATGTCCTGGCGGAGCTTTAAGTCAAGTGCGCCGAGCGGCTCATCCAGAAGGAGAACTTTCGGTTCGTTGACAATCGCGCGCGCAATGGCGATTCGCTGCTGCTGGCCGCCGGAGAGAAGCGCCGGGGAGCGGTTTTCGTAACCCTCAAGGTTAACAAGTTTTAATGCGTATTTGATTTTGTCATTGATATATGCTTTGGATTTTCCTTTGATTTTCAGCCCGAAAGCAATGTTTTCCGCAATTGTCATATGCGTGAAAAGAGCATATTTCTGGAACACCGTGTTTAGCTGGCGTTTGTTTGGCGGAAGCTGGGTGATATCCTGTCCGTTAAATAAAACCTTTCCGGCATCCGGTGTCTCAAAACCGCCGAGGATACGTAATGTGGTTGTTTTTCCGCAGCCGCTCGGGCCAAGGAGGGTAAGAAATTCGTTTTCACGGATATAAAGATTCAGATCATCCAGAATGGTAACTCCGTCGTACGATTTTGTGATGTTGACCAGATCAAGTAATTTGGTACTCATGTGTAATATGCTCCTTTCGGGTTGTGAAATTTGGAACACCGTTTCTCGTGAAAATCACGCGGTGTAAAAAATCTAAAAATAAGGCGGTGAACTGACCCAGAGAATGATGGCCGGTGTTTTACCCGGATTTTCCAGATAATGATTACAGGAAGCGGGATAGTAGAAGCTTTCCCCTTTCTTCACTTTGTGGCATTCATCTCCAAGATGAAGGAGAATACGGCCGGAAAGTACATAGCCGAATTCCTCGCCTTCATGCGGTGAATCAATCTCGGTGCACGCGCCGCTTTGCAGCGTCAGCCGGATTGGCTCCATCCTGTTTTTCTGTGCATTCGGAACGATCCATGCGATCTCGTTGCCCTGCGCTTCAGCGGTCTTTACAAAGTAATCTTCTTCGCAAAAGACAACCTGATTGTCCTGCTCTTCGCCGAAAAACGTTTTTAGATCCGTTCCAAGGCAGGTAAGAACATCAACCAGCGTGGCGATCGAGGGAGAGGTCACATCGTTTTCAAGCTGGGAAATAAATCCCTTTGACAGCTCGCTCCGATCTGCCAGTTCCTCCTGCGTCAGCCCTTTCCACATCCGCAGTTCCCTGATTTTTTTTCCGATTTCCATAAAAAATCCTTTCTGCATCCAAAGTCTTTCCCGGGATCCTTTTGCTGAATACGGATTCTCAGGAAATCTCAGTAAAAATAAACAAAAAGTTTAGTAATTCTATACAAACACGGGGAATTATACATGATATGGATCGCAGTGTCAATAACTTTGTGAAATTTTACCATGATTTTGCAGGAAACCTCATATAATGAAGAAGAAGCAGACAAAAAGCCGGTCCCAAAAGAGCGTCCGGCTTTTCCGTTTTTAAAGAGAAAAAACACAAGGGGGATCTGATTTTGAACAGAAAAAGAAGAAACAAGACAGGTTTTTTCCTGGGAATCCTGCTTCTGTTTTTGGGAAGTGTGTCCGTGACTGCGACAGAGCAGGAGAGCGAGCCGAATCAGCTGTTTGCAACGGCGGCATGCCTGATGGATGGCGATACCGGCCGTGTGCTGTTCGGAAAACGCGAGACAGATCCTATGGCAATGGCGAGCACAACGAAAATCATGACATGCATTCTGGCACTGGAAAACGGACAAGAGCAGACGGTCGCAACTGCATCGGCTAAAGCAGCCGCAGCGCCGAAAGTACATCTCGGTGTGAGGGAGGGAGAACAGTTTCTGCTTGGCGATCTTCTGTATTCCCTGATGCTGGAATCGCATAACGACGCGGCGGTAATGATTGCAGAGACCATCGGCGGAAGTGTAGAGGAATTTGCATCGCTTATGAATGAAAAAGCCGCAGCAATCGGCTGTACAGATACGCATTTTGTGACGCCGAACGGTCTCGATGCTTCTGACGCAGGCGGAGATCACCACACGACAGCAGCTGATCTGGCACGGATCATGCGATACTGTGTCTGGATTTCACCGAAAGCCGCCCAGTTTCTCGCAGTGACGCAGACGCGGTCCTATACCTTCTGGGATCTGGAAAAGAAAAACATGTTCAACTGCTATAATCACAACGCACTGCTGGATCAGATGGATGGAGCTGTTTCGGGAAAAACCGGCTTCACGGCAAAAGCCGGTTACTGTTATACCGGTGCGCTGGAGCGGGATGGAAAGCGTCTGATTGTGTCGTTGCTTGCGTGCGGATGGCCCAGCCATAAAAACTATAAATGGGCGGATGCCGCAAAGCTTTTAAACTACGGGCTGGAATCGTATATGTATCGTGACGTGCTGGACCATAGCTGGAACCCAGGGCAGATTGAAGTAGCAGACGGTGTTTACGACGGGATGCTGCAGGTAAAAAGCAGCGCCCGCCTTACCCTTACAAGCCCAGCGCTTGATCCGGCGCGCTCGCTTCCCGCTCTTCTGAAAGAGACAGAAATACCGGAAAAAGACATTTTTTTACCGGAGCTTTTGAAAGCCCCGGTAAAGAAAGGAGAAAAGGTCGGTTCGGTTACGTATTCGATCGACGGGATTCTTCTCGCGGAATATCCCGTCTATGCAGCCGAAACGATCGAGAAAATTGATTATGGGTGGTGCATGGAAAAGGTCGCAGAGCGCCTCTTTTGTCATTCTTCGGTATGAGTCACTTTTGCAAGTGTTTCTGTTGAAAGAATTTTCCGGATATTGCAGAGAAACAGCGTAACGGCAGTGATAACAGAACATACATCAGCGATCGGTTCTGCATAGTAAACGCCCATGACACCGAAGAAATGCGGCAGAATGAGTGCAAGCGGAATCAGAAGGATGACTTTCCGGAGCAGTGCAATAAAAAGAGAAATCTTCGCCTGGCCAAGACCGAGGAAGGAACTCTGTACGCCGCTCTGCAGTCCGAAAATTGCCATGCCGGCAATGTAAACCGGAAGTACCTTCTCTACGATGACAATCAGTTCCGGGTCAGTCGTGAAAAGACCGGCAAAAAGAGCCGGACGAAGCATTGCGAATACAACGTAGACGAAAGCGGCAGTAAAAGTAATGGCGATCATGCGCCGGATTGTCTGGCGGACACGGTCAAACTGGCCTGCACCAAAGTTGTAGCTGATGATCGGCTGTACACCGTTCGTAAAGCCGTTGACCGGTACGAAAATCAGCTGCAGCACCGACTGGAGAATTGTCATCGAGCCGACATAGAGGTCGCCGCCGTACGTCTGTAGCCCGTGGTTCATGACGATTGTGATGGCACTTTCCGTTGCAGACATGATAAATGGTGAGATGCCGAGTGCCATGACAGAGCCTAAAATGGAAAAATCCGGTTTCATGGTGCGAAGAGAAAGGCGGACACCTGATTTTTTTGAGGTAAGAAACCGAAGAACCCATGCAGCACTTAAAGCCTGGGAGAGAATGGTAGCAAGTGCGGCCCCGGAAACACCCATATGAAGAACGAAGATGAAAACCGGGTCAAGACCAATGTTGATAACAGCGCCAATGAGAACGGAGCACATGGCCGTGCGTGCGTGTCCCTGACAGCTGATAAAAGTATTCAATCCGACAGCCAGCTCGACAAATACGGTTCCGACAAGATAAATGGAAATATACGTGGAAGCGTATCGGATTGTGTTGCTGCTTGCACCAAAGAGGTACAGAAGCGGTGTCTGAAAGAAAAAGAAAAACGCCATCAGACACACGGAGAAAAAGAGCAGCAGGGAAGTGGAGCTTCCAAGAATTTTTTCTGCGCGGTCCCGGTTTTTCTGTCCGAGTGCGATGGCGGCAAGAGGAGCACCGCCTCCACTTGCGAATCCGGCAAAGGCGGAGATGATTGTGATAATCGGAAACGTGACGCCGACACCGGTCAGTGCCAGGGAACCAACATCAGGAATCCGGCCGATATAAATGCGGTCTACAATGTTATATAGTACATTTACAATCTGTGCGAGGACAGAGGGAAGGGCCAGTTCGAGCATCAGTTTCCCGATTTTTTCGGTGCCGAGACGGCCATCTTGCTTGGTCTGCATGAAAAAAACCTCCAGTTTTTTTGTTGATGAAACGTATATTTTTCTGCGTCCTTTTCGTGGACATTGCTTCTATTATAGCTTTTTAAGGGCAATCCTGCAAGAAAAAAACGAAAAACTTTGCAATCCGTTGTGAAAGTCTACAGGCTTTTCCCGGAAACGCAAAACAGGGTGTACGGAAGAAAAAAAATATGGTACGCTATAGGACGAAGCGAAAGTGATTTCGTGAAAAACTTTTAGAAAGTAGTGGGAATAGATGGAGGAAAATCATATGCGAAATCTGTTAGTAGCGCAGTCTGGCGGACCGACCGCGGCGATCAATGCAACGGTGGCAGGAGTTGTTTCCTGTGCTGTACTGTCCGGAAAAGTAGATCATATTTATGGTGCGGTAAATGGAATTGAAGGCGTGCTTGCAGAAAAATTTCTTGATCTTGGAAAAAAACTGGATTCAGCAGAAAAAATCTCTCTTCTGATGCAGACCCCGGCAGCAGCGCTTGGCTCCTGTCGTTATAAACTGGGCGATCCGGAAGAAAACAAGGAGGATTTTGAAGAAATACTTCAAATTTTTCGCAGACATGAGATCCGTTATTTTATTTATATCGGCGGAAATGATTCGATGGATACCGTAGACAAGATGTCAAAGTACTGCAAAGAAAACGGTGTGGACGATGTGTTTGTTGTCGGGGCGCCAAAGACGATTGACAATGATCTTGTCGAAACGGATCACTGCCCGGGCTTTGGATCTGCGGCAAAATATCTGGCAGCAACCTTTGCAGAGCTGGAGAGAGACTGCCATGTATATGAAAAGAAGGCTGTGACCATCGTGGAGGTCATGGGAAGAAACGCAGGATGGCTGACGGCAGCGTCTGCACTGTCCCGTGTCAACGGCGGAGAAGGGCCGAGCCTGATCTATCTTTGCGAGCCGGTCTTTGACACCGAACAGTTTTTAAAGGATGTGCAGGAAAAACTGGAACAGAAGGACAGTGTTCTGGTTGCAATCAGCGAGGGCATCCATGACAGCGAGGGCCGCTATGTTTCTGAGCAGGTGCAGAGCGATGCACAGGATCAGTTTGGGCACAGCTACATTGCAGGTTCTGCAAAAGTACTCGAAGAGCTGGTGCGTGACCGTATCGGCTGTAAGGTAAGATCGATTGAACTGAACCTGATGCAGCGGTGCGCGGCTCATCTTGCGAGTGCGACCGATCTTGAGGAGTCCCGTATGCTCGGCATGAAAGCCTGCCAGTGTGCACTGGAAAAACAGGGAGGACAGATGGCATCGATCCGAAGAATCTCCGCGGATCCTTACCGCGTGGAGTATACCTCCGTTCCGGTATCGGAAGTGGCAAATAAAGAAAAGAAAGTGCCGCTTTCCTGGATTACAGAAGATGGTCATGATGTGACCGAGGAGATGATGGCGTATCTTCGTCCGCTGATTCTTGGCGAACCGGCGATGCAGTATGAGAATGGAATTCCGGTTCACATTGAACTATATTAAACCGAAGGAAAAACGTGTAAGAAAAGCCGCCGCCGGGCGGCTTTTTTGTACGATGCGGAAAGAAAACAGGACTTTTTGAAAAAGGAAAGGCCGGGAAAAATCAAGTTTGACCTTCCATTTATAATAGGAAAAATCTGAAATTTTTCTGTCTATTTTCTGTCAAAAAGGTGAGAAAAAGTATTGAAAAAAAACGAAAAAACAGATATGATAGACTTGTATAAAATTTGTTTAAAATTTTATAATGAAAATAGAAAGATGGAGGTTTGAAGAATGAGTAACACAGCACAAAGTTTAGCGAGCACAAGAATCGCCTCTTTGCTGGATGAAAACAGCTTTGTGGAAATCGGCGGACAGGTTACTGCCAGAAGCACAGATTTCAACATGGCCGGCATGGAGACACCATCCGATGGTGTAATTACTGGTTACGGTGTGATCAACGGCAGCCTGGTATACGTATACAGCCAGGATGCGTCTGTGATGGGCGGTACCATCGGCGAAATGCATGCAAAAAAAATCGCGAGACTGTATGAGTTTGCACAGAAAACAGGTGCTCCGGTCATCGGACTGATAGACTGTGCCGGTATGCGTCTGCAGGAGGCAACTGATGCTCTGAACGGTTTCGGCGAAATCTATATGGCGCAGGCAATGGCATCCGGCGTGATTCCACAGATCACAGCAGTATTTGGTACCTGCGGCGGCGGTATGGCACTCATCCCGGCTATGACAGACTTCACGTTCATGGAGTCTAAAAACGGAAAACTTTTCGTAAACTCCCCGAACGCACTGGACGGAAACCACGTATCCAAATGTGATACCGCATCCGCAGATTTCCAGGGCGAAGAAGCAGGTCTTGTTGACTTTGCTGGAACCGAGGAAGAAATCCTCGGACAGATCAGAAACCTGGTATCTATGCTTCCGGCAAACAACGAGGACGAAGCATACACCGAGTGCGAGGATGATCTGAACCGTGCATGTGCAGACCTTGCAAACTGCGCAGGCGATACCGGAATCCTTCTTTCCCAGCTCAGCGACAACGGCATCTATTTTGAGACCAAAGCCGCTTACGGAAAAGATGTTGTAACCGCATTCATCCAGTTAAACGGAGCAACCGTAGGAGCAGTTGCAAACCGCTCTGAAATCTACGGCGAGGACGGAACTGTAAAAGAGAAAATGGATGGAACCTTAAGCGCAAGAGGAGCCAAAAAAGCAGCAGATTTCGTAAACTTCTGCGATGCTTTCTGCATCCCGGTACTTACCATCACAAACGTAACCGGATTCAAGGCAACCAAATGCTCTGAGAGAACCATGGCTAAGAACGCAGCAGCCCTGACCGCAGCTTTCGCAAACGCAACCGTTCCGAAAGTAAACGTTGTTGTCGGCAAAGCATACGGAAGCGCATACGTTGTCATGAACAGCAAATCCATCGGAGCAGACATGGTATTTGCATGGCCGAACGCAGAAATCGGAATGATGGATGCAAAATCTGCAGCAAAGATCATGTACGAAGGATCTGACGCTGCTACCATCAACGAGAAAGCAGCTGAATATGCAACCCTTCAGAACAATGTAACTTCCGCAGCCAGAAGAGGCTATGTGGACACCATCATCGAGCCGGAAGACACCAGAAAATATGTTATCGGCGCATTCGAGATGCTGTATACCAAGAGAGAAGACAGACCGGACAGAAAACACGGAACAGTCTAAGGAAGGTGGCATACGATGAGAAAGAACTGGAAAAAATTAGTAAGTCTCGTCCTTACCGCAGCCTGCACCATGGTTGTGACCGTAGCTCCTGTTTTTGCGGATGCGGCATCTACACCGGCTTATTCACCGGTTGAGGCATCTACGGTAGATTCTCTGCTCTCCTCCAGTGTTCAGTGGGTAGGACAGAGCCTGATGACCTACAGCGATGACGATCTTGCCAATATGGAAGCTTCCGACCAGCAGTTCTATGCAAGAGCAGCTGAGGCATGGGAAGAGGCAAAGGCTGACCTCGGAGAGGTAAAAAGCCTGGAAGACGGTACTCTCGAAGTAGACGGAGATTTTGTAACCTGCACAATTCCGGGTGAATTTGAAAAAAATCCTGGTATTGTCCGCGTATTCTGGAACATCAGCACCGGAACACCAGTTCCGACCGACCTCACCATCACCGTTGAGGAGTCAAAGGGCGTTCTGATCGGCCAGGCCGGCATGAACACCATCATCGGAATCGGTACCGTATTTGTTATGCTGATTTTCCTGATTTTCGTTATTTCTTCGTTTGATTACATTTTGGGAGACAAGAAGAAGAAAAAAGCACCGGCAGCACCTGTACAGGAAGCACCGAAGGCTGTCGCAGCACCGGTTGTTGAAGAGACAGCACCGCAAGCAGACGATATGGAGCTGCAGGCTGTTATTACAGCTGCAATCGCCATGTATGAAGAAGATATGGCTTCTGCATCCGGAGATGCTTATGTTGCACGTCCGATCCGCAGAAAAGGCAAAAGAGCTTAAGGAGGAAATTTTCAATGAAAAACTACACCATTACCGTAAACGGAAATGTATATAACGTAACTGTAGAAGAAGGAACCACAGCAGGCGCAGCTCCAGTTGTCAGCGCAGCAAAAGCAGCTCCGGCACCAAAAGCAGCACCGGCAGCACCGAAAGCAGCAGCTCCGGCAGGCGCAGCAGGCAGCGTAGAGGTTACTGCTTCTGTACCTGGTAAAATCTGCAAAATCGAAGCAGCAGCAGGCACCGCTGTAAAAGCAGGAGATGCTGTTCTTGTACTGGAAGCCATGAAGATGGAAATCCCGGTTGTAGCACCGCAGGATGGCACAGTAGCAACCATCAATGTAGCAGTAGGCGATGCAGTAGAATCCGGTGACGTTCTTGCAACCATGAACTAATGCCCGTTGTAAGAAAAAACCGGAGGTGAAAAAATGATTACTGAAACTTTAAACAACCTGCTTCACCAGACGGCGTTTTTTAATCTGGACTGGGGCAATTACGTTATGATCGCAGTGGCTTGCTTCTTCTTGTATCTTGCGATTAAGCATGAATTTGAGCCGTTGCTTCTTGTACCGATCGCATTCGGTATGCTGCTTGTAAACATTTACCCGGACATCATGGCTGAGCCTTATACCGACGTACAGGGTCTTGAGCATGCGGGCGGTCTGTTCTACTATTTCTTTACTCTGGACGAGTGGAGTATCCTTCCATCCCTGATCTTCATGGGTGTAGGTGCGATGACAGACTTCGGTCCGCTGATTGCAAACCCGATCAGCTTCATCATGGGAGCTGCAGCACAGCTTGGTATCTATCTGGCGTACTTTTTCGCTATTTTCATGGGATTCAATGGAAGAGAGGCAGCAGCTATCTCCATCATCGGCGGTGCCGACGGCCCGACTTCTATCTTCCTTCTGAACAAGCTCGGACAGCAGCACCTGATGGGACCGATCGCAGTAGCAGCATATTCTTATATGTCACTGGTGCCGATCATCCAGCCGCCGGTCATGAAGCTTCTGACTACAGAGAAAGAGCGTAAAATCAAAATGGAGCAGCTTCGTTCCGTATCCAAACTCGAGAAGATCCTGTTCCCGATTGTTATCACCATCGTTGTCTGCATGATCCTTCCATCTACCGCTCCGCTGGTAGGTATGCTGATGCTTGGTAACCTGTTCCGTGAGTGCGGCGTTGTAAAACAGCTCCAGGAGACAGCTTCCAATGCCATGATGTACATCGTAGTTATCCTTCTTGGTACTTCCGTTGGTGCATCCACAAGTGCTGAGGCATTCTTAAATGTCAGCACCTTAAAGATCGTTGCCCTGGGTCTGATCGCATTCGTATTCGGTACCGCAGGCGGTGTCCTGTTAGGAAAGGTACTGTGCAAGGCAACCCACGGAAGAATCAACCCGCTGATCGGTTCTGCAGGTGTATCTGCGGTACCTATGGCAGCCCGTGTATCCCAGAAAGTCGGTGCGGAGGCAGATCCGACGAACTTCCTGCTGATGCATGCAATGGGACCGAATGTAGCCGGTGTTATCGGTACAGCCGTAGCGGCCGGTACCTTCATGGCGATCTTCGGTGTATAACTTCTTGAGACAAACACAAGTGAAAAACACTTCATTTAGGAGGATAGAAATGGCAGTAGAAAAGAAACCTGTCAAGATTATGGAAACTGTTCTGCGTGATGCACATCAGTCCCTGATCGCGACGAGAATGACAACAGAACAGATGCTTCCGATCATCGATAAAATGGATAAAGTCGGATATCACGCAGTAGAGTGTTGGGGAGGTGCAACTTTCGATGCTTCCTTACGTTTTCTGCATGAAGATCCATGGATGAGACTGAGAAAACTCCGTGACGGATTCAAAAATACAAAACTGCAGATGCTGTTCCGTGGACAGAATATCTTGGGATATCGTCCGTACGCAGACGACGTAGTAGAGTATTTCGTACAGAAATCCATTGCAAACGGAATCGACATCATCCGTATTTTTGACTGTATGAACGATCTGCGCAACCTGCAGACCGCTGTCAGCGCAGCAAACAAAGAAAAAGGCCACGCACAGGTAGCACTTTCCTATACTTTAGGAGATGCTTACACCCTGGATTACTGGACCACCATGGCAAAGAGAATCGAAGAGATGGGTGCAGATTCCATCTGTATTAAAGATATGGCAGGCCTGCTCGTTCCGTACAAGGCAACTGAGCTGGTAACCGCGCTGAAAGAAGCAACCGATCTTCCGATTCAGCTGCACACCCACTATACTTCCGGTGTTGCATCCATGACGTACCTGAAAGCAGTAGAGGCTGGTGTTGATATCATCGATACCGCAATGTCTCCATTCGCTATGGGTACTTCACAGCCGGCAACTGAGGTTATGGTTGAAACCTTCAAAGGCACTCCATACGATACTGGTCTGGATCAGAACAAACTGGCTGAGATCGCAGATTACTTCCGTCCGATGAGAGACGAAGCGCTCGATACAGGCCTCTTAAATCCGAAGAACCTTGGCGTAAATATCAAGACTCTTCTGTATCAGGTACCGGGCGGTATGCTCTCCAACCTGACAAGCCAGTTAAAAGAGCAGCACGCAGAGGACAAATACTACGATGTACTCGAAGAAGTACCGCGCGTAAGAAAAGACCTCGGCGAGTGCCCGCTGGTTACTCCGTCTTCCCAGATCGTTGGTACCCAGGCTGTATTCAATGTCCTGATGGGCGAGCGTTACAAGATGGTAACGAAAGAGACAAAAGACGTTCTTGCCGGAAAATACGGTGCAACTGTAAAACCGTTCAATCCGGAAGTACAGAAGAAATGCATCGGCGATACCGAGCCGATCACCTGCCGCTACGCAGACCTGCTTGAGCCGGAGCTTCCGAAACTGGAGAAAGAGATCGAGCAGTGGAAACAGCAGGATGAGGATGTATTAACCTACGCTCTGTTCCCGCAGGTAGCTGTAGACTTCTTCAAATATCGTGAAGCGCAGCAGACAAAAGTAGATCCGGCAGCCGCTGACAAAAAAGACGGCGCATATCCGGTCTAAATAAAATCTGAGTAAAAAAATCAGCCGGTGTTCTGTGTTCCCTGTAAAAAGGGAATGCAGAACACCGGCTTTCCTTTTCAGCTTTTCAGCCATTGCGTCAGTAATTTATTCGTGTTATAATTCAAAAGATCGAGGTGTGTCCGAAAAAGAATCAGGATGCCCCCAAAAGAAAAAATGTGGATGCCGAACGGCATTTGCAGATCGGAAAAACAAATCAGGAAGAAAATAACATGAAAAAAGAAAAAGAACAGTCTTCTTCAGAAGAGCAGAAGGCAGCGAACGAGAATCTCCTCATTCGTCTGAATCAAAATTACGGAAAGTTGAGCAAAGGACAGAAGAGGCTGGCAGATTTTATTACGGCACATTATGACCAGGCCGTATCGATGACGGCAGCGCGCCTGGGACAGCAGGTCGGCGTCAGCGAATCGACAACGGTTCGCTTTGCGATGCAGCTTGGCTACGCGGGATATCCGGAGTTCCAGCGCGCACTGGAGGAGATGGTGATGAATCGTCTGAATTCAGTGCAGCGGATGCAGTTTACGTATGGCCGCGTGCCGCAGGGAGAAATTCTGGAGACCGTCCTGCAGTCGGATATTGAAAAAATCAAGATGACGCTGGAAGAAGTGGACCGGAGCGCCTTTGAGCGCGCTGCGGATACGATTCTTTCTGCGCGGACAATTTACATTGTCGGCATTCGGAGCTGCGCGCCGCTTGCGAGCTTTCTGGCGTTCTATTTCCATATGATTTTCCCGGATGTGCGCCAGGTACAGACAAACAGTTCCAGCGAGATTTTCGAGCAGATGATCCGCATCACGGAGGATGATGTGGTGATCGGCATCAGCTTCCCGCGGTATTCGATGCGTACGATGAAGGCACTGGAATTTGCGAACAGCCGCAAAGCGAAGGTGATTACGATCACAGACAGTGTGCATTCACCGATGAATGTTTATGCAGCCTGTACGCTGATTGCCAAGAGCGATATGGCATCGATCGTTGATTCTCTGGTGGCCCCTTTGAGTGTAATCAATGCGCTTGTCGTGGCGCTCTGCATGAAACGCCAGGCGGATGTGAAAAAGACACTTGAGAGCATGGAAAAACTGTGGGATGAGTACCAGGTTTACAGCAACGATGAAATCAACGGGCTGGACGATGCACGTCCCATGGGCGGAAAAAAGGCAGCTCTGCCGGTAAAGGAGAAAGCATGAGAAAAGCAGCAGTAATCGGCGGAGGCGCCGCCGGAATGATGACCGCCGTGCTTGCCGCCGGCGAAAAGACAGAGATTCATCTCTATGAAAAAAATGAAAAGCTGGGAAAGAAGCTGTTTATCACAGGAAAGGGCCGCTGCAATGTGACAAACGACTGCCCGACAGAAGAGTTCTTCACGAATGTGGTGACAAACCCGAAATTTCTGTACAGCTCCGCCTACAGCTTTGACAGCGCCCAGGTGCAGGAGTTTTTCGAAGCGGCAGGTGTCCGCTTAAAAGTGGAGCGCGGAAATCGTGTCTTCCCGGAGTCAGATCACTCCTCGGATATTATCCGCGCGCTGGAGACGGAACTGAAACGGAAAAATGTGCAGGTGCATAAGAATACAAAAGTAAAAGAGCTTCTTTTCGAAGGAGACCGCGTGAAAGGAATCCGCCTGGAAAACGGGAAAGAGCTTTTTTACAATGATGTCGTTGTCGCAACCGGCGGTATGTCGTACCAGACGACGGGGTCGGATGGAGACGGCTACCGTTTCGCAGAAGAGGCAGGACTTGCCGTCACTCCGCTCCGCCCGGCGCTGGTGCCGCTGGAAACAGAGGAAGCGTACATCCGTGAGCTGCAGGGACTCTCCCTGAAAAATGTGACGATGACGATTAAAAACGGCAAAAAGACGCTGTTCGATGGATTCGGCGAGATGCTGTTTACACATTTCGGAATTTCCGGCCCGCTGGGGCTTTCTGCGAGCTCCTACATCGGAAAAGCACTGGAACAGCAGCCGCTGAAAGGATATCTGAACCTGAAGCCGGCACTCACGGAAGAACAGCTGGATGCGCGGATCCTGCGTGAATTTGAGGAAAACCGGAACAAACAGTTCCGCAACGTGATCAACAGTCTGTTCCCGGCGAAACTGCTTCCGGTGATGCTCTCTCTTGGCGGGATCGACCCGTACAAACAGGTCAATGCCGTATCGAAAGCGGAGCGTCAGCACTTTGAAGAGCTGATCACGCATTTCCCGTTTACAGTAACCGGAACACGGGGTTTCCGTGAAGCAATTATCACACAGGGTGGTGTTTCCGTGAAAGAGATCCGTCCGGGCACGATGGAGGCAAAGAAAAAAGAAGGTCTGTACTTCGTAGGAGAAGTGCTCGATCTCGATGCACTGACCGGCGGCTTCAATCTGCAGATTGCCTGGGCAAGTGCCCACGCTGCAGCCGAAGAGATCCGGGCAAAGGAAGAACAGGAATAAAATATGGATCACAGATTTTAGAATTTTCAGGAGGAAGAGAGAAGATGAGATTTAATCTTGCAATTGACGGACCGGCAGGCGCTGGCAAAAGTACAATCGCAAAACGTGTGGCAAAGGAGCTTTCGTTTGTCTACGTTGATACAGGAGCAATGTACCGTGCCATGGGCATCTATTTTTCAGATCTTGGCATTGCACCGGAAGAGCAGGAAAAAATTGAGGCAGCCTGCAAAGATGTAAAAATTTCCATTTCCTACGAAAACGGAGAGCAGCAGGTTTATTTAAACGGCGTCAATGTCACCGGAAGACTGCGCACCGAGGAGGCTGGAAAGATGGCATCCGCGACAAGCGCCTATCTGGAAGTACGGAAAAAACTCGTGGAGCTGCAGCAGGAGATGGCGGAGAATACGGATCTTGTGATGGACGGCCGCGATATCGGAACTGCCGTTCTGCCGAACGCACCGTTGAAAGTCTATCTGACAGCAAGTGCCCATGTCCGCGCACTGCGCCGCTGGAAAGAGCTGACCGAAAAGGGACAGACAGCCGATCTTGCGAAAATCGAGGAAGATATCAATGAGCGTGATTATCAGGACATGCACAGAGAGCATTCCCCGCTGGTACAGGCAGAAGACGCCGTACTCGTTGACAGCTCTGAAATGACGATCGATGAGGTTGTGAAAAAGATCTTAAGCCTTGCCCGCGAGCGCATGTAAACGCGGCAGAGAAAAGAGGAGAAGAAAAACAGATGGAAGTAACTGTTGCAAAAAGTGCAGGCTTCTGCTTCGGCGTCAAACGGGCGGTCGATACGGTATACCGTGAAATTGAGAGCGGTGAAAAGCCGGTCTACACCTTCGGGCCGATTATTCACAACGAACAGGTTGTGGAGGATCTCGAAAACCGCGGCGTGCAGGTGATCCATTCGGAAGATGAACTAGAGGGGCTTTCCGGCGGAACCGTTGTGATCAGGTCGCATGGCGTGTCGCGGGATGTCTGTGAAAAGATCGAAGCGCGCGGCATGAAGATTGTAGATGCGACGTGCCCGTTTGTCAAGAAGATCCACCGGATTGTGGACGAGGAGGGCAGAAAAGGCCGCCACGTCGTCATCATCGGAAGCGTGGATCATCCGGAGGTACAGGGCATCATGGGATGGGCGAGCGGCCCGGTTACCGTGATGCATACCGCCGAAGAAGCGGAAAGTTTTGTGCCCGAAAATGGAAAACCAATATCTATTGTGGCACAGACGACATTTAATTACAACAAATTTAAAGATTTAGTTGAAATTTTTTTGAAAAAGAGTTATGATAGTACTGTTTTAAAGACTATCTGCAACGCTACCGAGGAAAGACAGACGGAAGCGAGAGCAATTGCCAGGAAGGTTGATGCCATGTTTGTCGTGGGAGGCAGACATAGTTCAAACACGCAAAAGCTGTATGAGATATGTAAAGAAGAATGTAAAAATACTTACTTTATAGAGACACTCGTTGATTTGGAATCTAAGCCTTTTCAATCATTTGGTCGCGTAGGTATTACAGCTGGGGCATCCACCCCGAATAAAATAATTGAGGAGGTTCAAAAAATGTCAGAAATGAGTTTTGAACAAATGCTGGATGAATCATTTAAAACAATCAGAAACGGAGAAGTCGTTGAGGGTACTGTAATCGATGTCAAAGACGATCAGATTATCCTGAATATCGGATACAAAGCCGATGGTATTCTTACCAAAAACGAATATTCCAACGATTCTTCCATCGATCTTCACACCGTTGCACAGCCAGGTGACAAAATGGAAGTCAAAGTTCTGAAAGTAAATGATGGAGAGGGACAGGTCCTTCTTACTTACAAGAGACTTGCTGCTGAAAAAGGCAACAAGAGACTCGAGGAAGCATTCGAGAATCATGAAGTTCTGAAAGCAAAAGTAACACAGGTACTGAACGGAGGATTATCCGTAGTTGTTGAGGAGACCAGAGTATTCATTCCGGCCAGCCTTGTATCTGATGTATATGAAAAAGATCTGTCTAAATATGCAGATCAGGAAATTGAATTCGTTATTACCGAGTTCAACCCGAGAAGAAGACGCATCATCGGTGACCGCAAACAGCTCATCGTTGCTGAGAAGAAGAAACTGCAGGAAGAACTGTTCGCACGCATTGCAGTTGGCGATGTTGTAGAGGGAACTGTTAAGAATGTTACCGATTTCGGCGCATTCATCGATCTGGGCGGAGCTGACGGACTGCTTCACATCTCTGAGATGTCCTGGGGCCGCGTAGAGAACCCGAAAAAAGTATTCAAAGTTGGTGAGACTGTAAAAGTTCTGATCAAAGACATCAACGGCGACAAGATCGCTCTTTCCTTAAAATTCCCGGAAGAGAATCCGTGGCTGAACGCTGCTGACAAATACGCTGTAGGCAACGTAGTAGAAGGCTGTGTTGCCCGTATGACTGACTTTGGTGCATTCGTTGAGCTTGAGCCGGGCGTAGATGCTCTGCTTCATGTTTCCCAGATCTCCAGAGAGCACGTTGAGAAACCGTCTGATGCACTGAAAATCGGACAGGAAATCACTGCAAAAGTAGTTGATTTCAACGAGGAAGACAAAAAAATCTCTCTGAGCATGAAAGCTCTGGAAAACGAAGAGCCAGTAGAAGAGTAAGAATAATTTAACTTGCAGGTGCTGCAGTTGGATGATTAGAATGCCGTAGACAACCGGGTTTCCTGAACAGACAGGAAACCTGTTGTCTGCGGTATTTTCTTATCATCCTGTTTTTGGCACCAGAAAAGAAAAAGGGGATGAAAGTTTATGTGGGAGACGAAGATTCTGGGTGTGGATCTGTACCACGTTCTAGCATGGTTCTGGCTGTACAGCTTCTGCGGATGGATCTGGGAGAGTTCCTATGTATCGATCCGGCAGAAAAAACTGGTCAACCGCGGTTTTGTCAATGGTCCGCTGCTGACACTGTACGGCACCGGCGCTGTTATGGTATACTTGATCCTGCGCCCGTTTGAAGCGAACGTCTGGGCACTGTATTTCGGAGGTGTCATTGTAGCGACGGTTCTGGAATATGTAACCGGCGTGCTGATGGAGACCATTTTTCATGCGCACTGGTGGGACTACAGCAATCAGAAGTTTAATTTTCAGGGAAAGATCTGCCTCAGCAGTTCGATTGCCTGGGGATTCTTTACACTGGGGCTGTTCTATATTCTGCAGCCGATTGCCGTGAAAGTAGTGAATCTTGTTTCGGATACTACAGGAGAGATCATTGTTTCCGTTGTTACCGTCTGCTATCTGGTGGATTTTGGATTTTCCGCAGCCGCAGCATTCCAGCTGGGACAGAAGATGCGCAGTCTGGAGAAAACGTGGGGAGAATTTATGAAATATCTGCAGAAATCCCGCTTTAACCAGCTTGCCGAGGAGATGAATGCGAAAGTACAGCAGTATCGTGCAGAGTATTCCAGAGATAAGATGAAAGAATATCTGGCCGAGAAGCGCCAGACACTGTCTGAGGCAATGGAGCAGATGCAGAAGCTGGAGAAGGAGCGGAAAGAAGCCGAGGGAAGAAGAAATCCGCTTTTCGAGTCGAAGAACCGCCTGATGGAGTTCGGAGCAGAGCAGAAGGAACGCCTGACCGAGTTCGGAGCAGAGCAGAAAGAACGGTTTGCGGCACTTGGATTTGATGCGCGCAGCGATAAGATGCCGGATCTTAAAGAGCTGCTGGAGCGCTTTGACCAGATGACAAAACCGCAGCTTCCGACCAACTGGCTGATGCGCCTGACAACGAAACGTTATCTGCGCGCCTATCCGCATCTGCAGGGAACGCATCATGCTTCTCTGAAAAAGGAAGAAAAAAAGGCAGAAGAGAAAGAAGAGAAAAAATAAAGGACTGCTTGGAAAGGACAGTCCCGGAAAAACGGCCGTGCATGCAAAAACGTGTACGGCTGTTTTATTTTCTGGTTTTGCTATCGTCTTTGAAAAAGAGCTGAAGCTCGGAACAGAGATACTCTTTCAGGAGATTTTCCTGCGAAAGAAAGGCATCGGACCACTCAAAATAGTAAGGGCGGCTTTTGAAATCCTCGCGGAAGGCCGGGGTGAAAAACTCTTTCTGCTGCGGAAGAAATGTACCGGTCCGCCGCTGATAGCAGTTGGCAGCCTTTGCTTTCTGACGGTGTTCCGGATCGACAAACGCGCCAACGCTCTTGTGAACAGCCTGATCCTCCAGCGGAAGATAATAGTAATTCTTATAGTCCGGGAAGAAATATTTCAGCTCCGCCGTATGCGTCTGCAGGGAGAGAGAAACCCGTGAACCAAAGGCTGTAAGAGAACCATCCGCGCAGACACGGGAGAGGAAAACCGGAACTTCCCGCTCGGGCTGCAGTGAAACTTCCAGTGTCTGTCCGGTAAAACGACACGACTGGACAGAAAAATCGCCGTGAAACAGGGCAGGAAGCGCGAGCAGTTCCAGAACAGAACCCATGCCGAGGACATCCTCATAATTGTGAAGGAAAAGCAGTTCCAGTTTCTTTTCATCCAGTGTCTGAAGATAGTCGTGGTAAACAGAAATCAACTGTTTTCCGTTAAGTTGATCCTTCCGTGGGAATGAGAGATACTGTTCCACATTTTTCTGTTTCATTGAAGAAAGTCCCAGGATTGACTGAAACGGGCGGAGTGCCTGATAAAGATCCAGGGATGCGATTGACGAAAGCGGATCTTCCATCTGATAAAACAGTGCTTTGTGTGTGAGGTAAGGAAGATCAAATGTCGTTCCATTAAAATGCACCAGCCGCTTCACGTCGGAAAGAAACGTGAAAAAAGAGACAAGCATCTCTTTTTCTTCGGTCGGTCGATCAAGAAACCACTGGCGCAGTGTGAAAGCATCCGCGGCCGGGTCAAAGAACAGCGCACCAATCAGATAGAGATGCGAGGTACGCCAGGAAAGGCCGGTCGTCTCAATATCGAAAAAGACATCGCCGTTTCTCAGATACATCTGAAGATTGGCAGAGAGAGCAGCGGGGGTAGAATCTATGATCTGCATAAGGTTTTTTGTCTCCTTTGAAAAACTTTTTTGAATCTAAAGATATTATAAGACGAAAAAATCTGACATGCAAGAAAGACAGCGACTAATCGTTGCGTGATGAGAAAAGTTCTGCTATAATAGAATGTGCGTTCGCTTTCAAAAAAAGAAAACGGCGCTTTGGAGGAAAAACATGATTGCATTTATCAAAGGAACTGTAGATTCTCTTTCGGAAGGAAAAATGATTCTCGAAAGCCATGGAATCGGCTATGAGCTGAATATTCCAGCGAGTATGTTCGACGCAGGCATCCGGGAGGGAGAAGAGTTAAAGATATATACCCATATGAGTGTGCGGGAAGACGGAATTTCCCTATTCGGCTTTCTGTCCCGTGAAGATCTTGAAATATACCGTATGCTGATCGGCGTAAGCGGCATCGGACCAAAAGCGGCGCTTGCGGTGCTGTCCACGCTTACTGCAGACAATCTGCGCTTTGCCGTCCTCTCGGAAGATGTCCAGGCGATTGCCAAAACACCGGGCATCGGAAAGAAGACCGCGCAGAAGCTGATTCTGGAATTAAAAGACAAATTCGACCTGCAGGAAGCGTTCGAGCAGAAGCTGGCAGGAAATCAGGCGGCTGCGGCGGTACGGCAGGCAGGCGAACCGGATGCCTTCCAGGATGCGGTACAGGCGCTGACTGCGCTTGGCTACTCCGGAACGGAAGCACTGCAGGCAGTAAAGAAAGTCGAAATCACCGAAGGCATGGACAGCGAGGCTGTGCTGAAAGCGGCATTGAAGCATATGTTTTAGCAGATGGTCCTAAATTGTGGAAGAAGGAAACCTTATAACGATGGAAAGAAGAATTATCACAACTGACGTTCTCGAGGAGGACGTGAAAATCGAAGGTTCGCTCCGTCCCCAGCACCTGGACGACTACATCGGACAGGAAAAGACGAAAAAGAACCTGAAAGTATATATTGAAGCAGCAAAACAGCGAAGTGATGTTCTCGATCATGTGCTGTTTTACGGCCCTCCGGGACTTGGAAAAACAACGCTGGCGGGCATCATTGCAAATGAGATGGGAACCCATATGAAGGTAACGAGCGGCCCGGCGATCGAAAAACCGGGTGAGATGGCAGCGATCCTCAACAATCTGCAGGAGGGCGACGTCCTGTTTGTTGATGAGATCCACCGCCTGAACCGCCAGGTCGAGGAGGTTCTTTACCCAGCGATGGAGGATTTTGCGATTGATATCATGATCGGAAAAGGCTCTTCGGCGCGCTCGATCCGCCTGGATCTGCCGAAGTTTACGCTGGTCGGCGCAACAACGCGTGCAGGTCTTTTGACTGCTCCGCTCCGCGATCGGTTCGGTGTCATCCACCATCTGGAATTTTACACGGAGGAAGAATTGGCCAACATTATCCTGCACTCCTCAAAAGTACTGAATGTGGAGGTGGACCCGCAGGGAGCGCTTGAGATGGCGCGCCGTTCCAGGGGAACACCGCGTCTGGCAAACCGGATTTTAAAGCGTGTCCGCGACTTTGCCCAGGTGAAATACGATGGAAGAATCACAAAAGAGGTCGCATCATTTGCTCTCGATCTGCTGGAAGTAGACCGTTACGGACTGGATCAGACTGACCGGCTGCTTCTTACCACCATTATGGAAAAGTTCCAGGGCGGTCCGGTGGGACTCGATACCCTGGCAGCATCAATTGGAGAAGATGCCGGAACCATCGAAGATGTCTACGAGCCGTTCCTGATCAAATCCGGATTTATCAACCGCACTCCGCGCGGAAGAGTGGCAACGGAATTTGCCTGGCACCACCTGGGGCTGGAGGCACCGCGTAAGATCGAAGAGTAAAAGCCCTGAATCTTTCATTTTCTGTCGCTTTTTGCAGAAAAAGGTTGTTTTTCTTCCATTTTCGGTATATGATAGGTTATATTAGCCGGAAGTTTGGTCCGGTTAAATTCAGTGGAGGAAAAGCAAAAGAATGGCTGTAAAAAATACAACACAGGTTTTAATAGATGGAAAAATTATCACACTGGGAGGCTATGAGAGCCCGGAATATCTGCAGAAAGTAGCTGCTTATCTGAATCAGAAGATCAGCGAACTTTCCCAGTCAGCCGGATACAACCGCCTGTCGGTGGATACGAAGCACACACTGCTTGCACTGAACATTGCAGACGACTATTTCAAAGCAAAAAGCCAGGTAGATACCCTCGAAGAGGATATGGAAGCCAAAGACCGGGAAACCTACGATATGAAGCACGATCTGATCGCAGCGGAAATCCAGGCCGGCGATCTGAAAAAAGAGCTGGAAGAGAAACGAATCGAGCTGGAACATGTGCGCGGCGAGATGGAAGAACTGCAGCGGCAGCTTGATAAGGCAAATAAGGATCTGGAAGATTTATTAAAAGCGTAAAAGAAGGAAAAACGGGGGATTGCGGAACAGGTAATCGCCCGTTTTTAGGAGATAAAGATGAAGACAGAATTATTAGCACCAGCCGGTTCGATGGAAGCGTTAAAAGCGGCGGTTTCCGCCGGTGCGGATGCCGTCTATCTCGGCGGAGCCGCATTCGGCGCAAGAGCGTATGCAAAAAATCTGGATGAGCAGGAGATTCTCTCAGCCATCGATTACGTCCATCTGCGGAACCGGAAACTGTATCTGACGGTCAACACCCTCTTAAAAGAGGAGGAACTGGAAGAGAAACTGTATCCGTATCTGCGTCCGTACTATGAGCAGGGACTGGATGCCGTGATTGTCCAGGATATGGGCGTTTTAAAGGCGGTCCGCTCCTGGTTCCCGGATCTCGACATTCATGCGAGCACACAGATGACAGTGACAGGATCTGCGGGAGCGCGTTTCCTGGAGAGCCTTGGCGCGACGCGTGTGGTACCAGCCCGTGAGCTTTCGTTTGCGGAGATCCAGAAAATCCACCGGACGACCAACCTTGAAATTGAATGCTTCGTCCACGGGGCGCTCTGCTACTGCTATTCGGGACAGTGCCTTTTTTCCAGCCTGATCGGCGGGAGAAGCGGAAACCGCGGAAGATGCGCGCAGCCGTGCCGTCTGCCGTACGAAGCGTACGATAAAGACAACCACCGCATGGGGGAGCCGGGCGACCGCTATCCGTTAAGCCCGAAGGATATGTGTACGGTAGAACTGCTGCCGGAGATTGTAAAATCCGGGATTATGTCCCTCAAAATCGAAGGCAGAATGAAAAAGCCGGAGTATACAGCGGGCGTTGTCAGCATTTACCGCAAATACCTCGATCTGTACGAAAAAAAGCCGTCCCGTTTCCACGTTCTGCCGGAGGACATGAAAAAGCTGTATGAGCTGTATAACCGTGACGGTTTCAACAAAAGCTATTATACCGTAAGAAACGGACGCGATATGATGGCGCTGAAGAACGAAAAAGAGCAGGAAAATAAAAAGAAACAGCGCAGAAATGAGCAGCTCTTTTATGAGATCCAGAGAGATTATATCGAGACTGAGGCAAAAGAGCCGATTTCCGGCTTTCTGACCCTGTATCCGGGCCAGCCGGCGTTCTTAAGTGCAGAAAGCGGAAAATACAGCGTAACAGCAGAGGCGGGCATGGTAGAACCGGCAAAGAAGCAGCCGCTGACAGAGGAACGCGTAAAAACACAGCTGGAAAAGACAGGCGAGACACCATTCTATTTCAAAGAACTCGATGTCTGTATGGATGACAACTGTTTCGTGCCGATGCAGACGTTAAACGAGCTGCGGAGAGGCGTTTCGGACCAGCTGGTGAAAGAGATGACAGAGCCATACCGCAGAAAAGCAGCGGAAAAGCCGGAACAGGAAGCAAAAGCATCTGGAAAACCGGACCAGGAGAACAGGGCAGAAAAGAAAATGGAGCTGACCGCATCTGCCGAGACGAGAGCCCAGTGGAATGCGCTGCTCGAGATTCCGGAGATCACGACGATCTACGCCGGCATGGGATGCTTCAAACGGGAAATCTTCGAAGAACAGGCGGAAAAAGGAATCCTGCAGGCGAAAGAACTGGGAAAACAGGTTTATCTGATGCTGCCGCACGTTGTGCGTGAAGGCGATCTGAAGGAATACCGCGACACGTTCCGCTGTCTGAAGGAGATCGGTCTTGGCGGTTTCCTGATCCGCAATCTCGAAAGCTTTTCATTTTTGAAAGAGATGGGAATGGAAAAGGATATCCGGCTCGATTACAGCGTTTACACGTACAACAGCCGTGCGCAGGCATTCTGGCAGGAGCAGGGCGTGCAGCGTGATACCGTTCCGTATGAGCTGAACGAGCGGGAAATCGGAAAACGTGACAATACGAACAGCGAAATGGTGGTCTACGGCTACCTTCCGATGATGGTTTCCGCCCAGTGTGTCCAGAAGAACCTGAACGGCTGCAATCACAGTTATTCTCTGGTACGCTTAAAAGACCGGATGGGAAAATACTTCCCGGTGAAGAGTTACTGCACCTCGTGCTACAGTGTGATCTACAACAGCCTTCCGCTCGGCCTGGTAAAAGAAGCCGATGAGATCCGGTCCATGCATCCGGCTGCGGTGCGGCTGAATTTTACCATCGAGACACTGGAGGAGACAAAAGAAATCGCCGCTGCGTTTGCTGGAACGTACTGTAAAGGAATCGCAGTTCCGGCCGAACAGGAATATACCAAAGGCCATTTCCGCCGGAAAGTAGAGTAAACGGTGAGAAAAAATAAGGGGAATTTATGGAAAATACCATTGTTCAGTTATCAAAATATGTGATTACCTTCCTCATGATCTGTTTTACCGTGCAGTCGTTTGCTGCACTCAAAGAGCGGGATGAGGATGAGCGCCATTACATTCTGATGCGGCAGATCATCATGATCATTCTGATGAATTTCATCTGTTTCTTCGTGATGTTCCTGCAGGAAGGCGAAGTATCAACGATTCAGATGTTTCTGCTCACGATGGCGTATATCCTGGGCGTACAGATCCTGTACCGCCTGATTTACCGGAAGGCATCGATGATCCTGGTAAACAACATGTGTATGCTGCTCTCGATCAGCATGATTATTCTGACGAGACTGAGCGTGTCAAAGGCGATGTCCCAGTACAAAATTCTGGCGGCATCCACACTGCTCTGCTTCATCATTCCGGTCATTGTCCGAAAGGGCAAGTTTCTGAAAAATCTGACCTGGATTTACGCTGTGCTCGGAATTGCTATGCTTTCCGTCGTTATGGTGCTTGGCTTTACTTCCGGCGGTGCGAAGCTGTCGATCGAAATCCACGGCATTACGTTCCAGCTCTCCGAGATTGCCAAGATCACACTCGTGTTCTTTATGGCAGGCATGCTGCGCGAGGATAATTCCTTTGGAAACGTTGTGAAAGCAACGGTCGTTGCGGCAGTTCATGTGCTGATCCTTGTTGCATCCACCGACCTTGGAACTGCGTTCGTCTTCTTTATGGCGTACGTGGTTGTAATCTATGTGGCAACGAGAAAAGCCAGATATCCGCTTTTGGGACTTGCGGGAATGAGTGCCGCCTGCGTTGTGGCGTATTTCCTGTTTTCCCATGTACGGAACCGTGTGGCACTCTGGCAGGATCCGATCGGAAACTGGGATATCAGCAGCCAGTTAGCACAGGGACTCTTCGGCATGTGCTCCGGCGGATGGTTCGGAACCGGCCTTTTCGAGGGACGGCCTGACATTATCCCGGTTGCAACGAAAGACTTTATTTTCTGTGCGATCTGTGAGGAGATGGGCATTATCTTCGGAATCTGCCTGATTCTGCTGTGCATGTCCACATTCCTTCTGATTATCAATATTTCCATGAAGATGAGCAAACGGTTCTACAAACTGATTGCCATGGGTCTTGGAACGGAATATGCGACACAGGTGTTCCTCACCATCGGAGGAACCATTAAATTTATTCCTATGACAGGTATCACGCTGCCGCTGGTCAGCTATGGAGGAAGCTCTATGTTCTCCACGGTGCTGATGCTGTCGATCATTCAGGGATTGTACATCTTAAGGGAAGACGAAGGTGAGGAGCTTGAGAAAAGACAAAACAAGAAGAAACGAAACCAGCAGAAAAACGACCCAGGCGCCAAGAAAAAACGACGCCCGGACGAAGAGACCGAAAGACGAAAGAAGAGCGGCAGCCGGAACGACGGACAGGGAACCCGCCAGAAGTACCGCGAGCAGCCGGATGAATTCGAACGGCGGATCGAAGAGCAGACCGAGAACAGCCTCCACTGGTAAGGCGGCAAACAACGGCGCAGGGCCGTATCTGATCGTTTCGTTCCTGTTCGTGGCCATGTTTCTTGGGCTGATCGCGTATCTCGTTTACTTTAATGTCGTGCGGAAAGAAGAATTTCTGAATAGTTCTTACAATACGAGACAGAATAACTATGCAGAGCGCGTGATCCGCGGAACAATCTATTCTGCGGACGGCCAGGAACTGGCAAAGACGACGACAGATGAAAACGGGGATGAGGTAAGAACGTATCCGTTCGGCAGCCTGTTTGCGCAGGTGGTTGGCTACACGGGAAAAGGAAACAGCGGCCTCGAATCTTCCTACAACTATATGCTGATGGAGTCCCATACAAGTAAGTTAAAGCAGGTAAAGAATGAATTCAGCGATGCGAAGAACCCGGGAGACAGTCTCTATACAACGCTGAATACAACACTCCAGCAGGCCGCGGCCGATGCACTGGACGGATACCGCGGTGCAGTTGTCGTGCTGGAGGCAAAAACGGGCCGTGTACTTGCCAATGTGAGCAATCCGGTTTTTAATCCTAATACGATTGATGAGGACTGGGAGGCACTGAACGCAGACGATGAGAGCGGCGTGTTTCTGAACCGCGGTCTGCAGGGAAGATATCCGCCGGGATCTACGTTCAAGATTGTTACTTCGCTTGCGTATCTCCGTCAGAACGGCACACTGGACGGTTTTTCGTTCGACTGTGACGGTGAGCTGACAGCAGGAAACTATACGATTCACTGCTCCGGCGGTGAAGTGCATGGACCGGAAGATTTTGCAGGTGCGTTTGCACATTCGTGCAACTCTGCCTTTGCACAGATTGGCCTTGGGCTGGATAAAGATGCCTTCCGCTCGCTGGCGGATTCCCTGTATCTGAACAGCCGTCTGGATCTGGAGCTTCCGACCAGCAAAAGTTCTTTCGACCTTGATTCGACAACGGCGGATGCTCTTGTGATGCAGACCTCCATTGGTCAGGGTGATACGCTGGTAACACCGATGGAGATGGCACTGATCGCCTCCGCGGTTGCAAATGACGGAGAAATGATCAAACCGCGTTATGTGGACAACATTGTGTCTGCGGACGGACAGGCAGTCAAAACCTTTTACAAAGAGTCTCTTGGCACGGTAATGTCCGAGAGCGAAGCCAATACGCTGACAGAGCTGATGAAAGGCGTTGTCCAGAGCGGAACTGCAGTTTCACTTTCGGATCTGCCGTACAATATCGCCGGTAAAACAGGAACCGCAGAACACGGAAGCGACGGAGAGACACCGCATTCCTGGTTTGTCGGATTCTCCAATGCGGATGATCCTGATATTGTCATTGCTGTTGTGGCAGAAAACGGCGGATATTCGAGTGAAGTCGCTGTACCGATTGCAAGACAGGTAATTGAAGCATATTATGCACAGCAGTAAACGATGAAAAAAACGCGTTCGAACCGGAAAGGATGGGTTCGGGCGCGTTTTCTGAATTTTTAGAAAAATGTTAGAAAAAGGATGCGGTTTTAAGGTTGCGCGGGGGCGGGAAAAGAGGTATACTTTTTAACAGAAGATCTGGCGGCAAGCGGGAAGAAAAGAGCTGTCAGGGAATGGAAAAAGCCAGAAGGAGCTTAAAACGTATGATCGAAGCAGTAAGCTGCGGAGGTATCGTAATCTACCGTGGAAAAATATTGACGCTTTACAAAAGCTACCGCAACAAATATGAAGGCTGGGTTCTGCCGAAAGGAACCGTTGAGCCGGGAGAAACCCATGAACAGACTGCTGTCCGCGAGGTATATGAGGAGTCCGGCGTACACGGCACCATCATCAAGTACGTGGGAAAAAGCCAGTACAGCTTCAGCATTCCGGAGGACACCGTGGAAAAAGAGGTGCACTGGTATCTGATGGTCTCATCCGGCTACTACAGCCGTCCACAGAGAGAAGAATACTTTGTGGATTCGGGCTATTACAAGTATCACGAAGCATATCATCTGCTGAAGTTTTCCAATGAACGGCAGATTCTGGAAAAGGCCTATCAGGAGTATCTGGAACTGAAGAGAGCAAATTTATGGAAGGTTCAGCCACAGGCTCAGGGAAAATATGGTAAACTGGTATAAAAATCTGTACGTCGGGGATACTGCAAAAAAGAAACAGAAAAAATGGATGCGCCGGATTGAGAACAAAAAAGCAGTTCCGGGAGTCTGGCTCCTCACACTGCCTTCCAATCAGCAGAACAATCTGGATGTAATTCCGGCGGATCTGCTTTTGCAGCCGGCCGTGCGGAGAAACTGTCCGATGATTGTCGGACTTGCCGTGTCGCGCGAGGAAGCTTTTGAGCTTGTGGAGGCGATCGCATTGGAAACTTATCGGGAAACCGGAGAAGTAAAAATCCGGGAATGGCTGCTGAACCGGATTGAGGGATGTGAATGATACATATACTATTCATGATTTTGAAGGCACTGGGGATTTTACTCCTTGTTTTACTGTTTCTCGTGCTTCTTATCGTCTGCACCGTCCTGTTTCTTCCTTTTTGCTACCGGGCGCAGGTTCTGAAAGAAGAAGAGGGATTTGCCTGCGTAAAAGCGAGCGGAAGAGTATCGTGGCTTTTCGGAGCTGTCGCGCTGACGGCCTCGTATGAGGAACAGAAGCCGGAGGCGCAGATTCTGCTTTTCGGGGCATCACTGGAAACATGGAAACGGCGGCTGAAAAAGATCCGCCGGGGAGAAGCGTCCGTGCCCCGGACGGAGGAAAATGAGACAGAAAATGCGCTGGAAGCAGAAAAAACAGCAGAGCAGAAAGCACCGGACCAGAAAGAAAAGCAGCAGAAGGTGACAGCACAGAAGGAGCAGCCAGAGCAAGAGCAGGAACCGGATGCGCCGAAAAAAAGCATTCTGGAACGGTTTTTCGGAAGGATCGAATATCTTCCGGAAAAACTGCTGAATCTTGCCAGCCGTCTGCTGCAGACAGCTTTCCGGCTGTTGGAACTTCCGTTCCGTCTGCTTGAAAAACTGGAGCAGAAAATCCAGGCAGGCAGACGGTTAAAAAGAAAGTGGGAGAGTGTGAAAAAATTCTTCCGTTCGAAGATGTTCCGTGAGGCGCTGCTCCATGCAAAGAAAGAAGTGCTTTATTTCCTGAAGAAAGCAGCACCGAAAAAAGTAACCGGCACAGTCCGGTTCGGATTTAACGATCCGGCACTGACCGGAGAGACACTCGGCATTCTGGGTATGATTTATGGAAAACTGCCGAAAGACCTTTCCATCCAGCCGGATTTCGAACAGGAAATTCTCCAGGGCGATGTCCGGATGAAAGGAAGTTTTCAGGCTGTGACAGCAGCCGGCATTGCACTTCGATTATTCCGGGATCAGAATCTTCGGAAAACCATACGACATTTCAAACACAAGGAGGCCTAAAAGATGGCAGAAAAGGACAACACATTTCAGAATACCGTAGAAGCACTGTTCCGCGGAATGGACAGTTTTATCACAACAAAGACGGTCGTAGGTGAGGCGATCCACATTGAGGATACGATTCTTCTGCCGCTGGTAGACGTTTCCTTCGGCGTGGGAGCGGGCGCATTCGCAGAAAATGCAAAGAACAATGCAGGAGGCGGTATGGGCGGAAAAATTTCTCCGAGCGCCGTTCTTGTCATCAGCAAAAACGGAACGCGTCTGGTCAACATCAAAAACCAGGATGCTGTGACCAAAATCATTGACATGGCTCCGGATCTGATCAGCCGCTTTACCGGCAAAAAGGAAGAGGACGGGTATACCGCAGAGAAAGTAGAGCATATAATAAACCAAGAGGCGGATAAGGAGTAAGCTCGTTTGTGCAGAATTTTAGGTTTTCTGCTGTTTTGGATGGGGGTCGGGCTTCTCATCAGCCTGATGATCCGCAGCTCATTTCTTACGGTTCTTGCGGCCGCTCTGCTGCTGTGCGTGGGATATCATCTGTTCTGCAATACAGGGGAATAGTGAAAGATGCACAAAAAGATCGGAAATGAACTGGCTGATTTGTACAGAGAAATACTTGCAAAATGAAGAAAGCTGCGCTATAATAAGTCCATCTTAAATGAATCAGCCAACTATACTAATATCATAGATCAAGACGAGGGCGTCTTACCAGAATGAAAGTTTCGGTAGGATGCTCTTTTTCTTTTGCTAAGCATATGGATCGTTGGCAGGTTCAGCTTAAGAGACCACGCTATTTTTTTCTCCCTTTTAAAATATAAAAAATAGAGCACAACAGGGCATAAGCGAAAACTTATGTCCTGTTTGCTCTTCCCAGAACTTTTTTTAAAATCTTAATTCTATTTTTAAACAGCAAAAAAGCCTTCCCGGACTGGAAAGGCCTTTTAACCATTCAACTTATGCACGCTCTACTTTTCCGGATCTTAAGCAGGAAGTACATACGTACATTTTCTGCGGTACACCGTCAACTTTAACTTTGACAGATTTTACGTTAGATTTCCACATTTTATTGCTTCTTCTATGTGAATGACTTACGTTGTTTCCGAAATGAGCACCCTTCTCACAAATTGCACACTTTGCCATGATTGCACCTCCTTGACATACGTACTTGAGTCAAAACGCATTTTAGACTCACAACATAAGTCATTCTAACAGATCTATACCGGTTTTGCAAGTAAAAAATGAAAAAATTATATGAATTTTGAAGGTTTTTCATTTTAAACTTTCTTTTTTGCGGAAAAGCGGTTATAATGTATCGTAGAGTGGAGTCAGTTATTCCTGTCTCCATGTGTTTTGAATAGTATGATGGAATTGGAGGATACAAGGCATGAAAGGTCGTATGAATACAGGCTTGGGAGAAATCGTAATCAATCCGGATGTAATCGCCCTGTATGCGGGCAGCGTTGCTGTGGAGTGCTTCGGCATTGTCGGAATGGCAGCGGTAAACATGAAAGATGGACTGGTCAAACTTCTGAAAAAAGAGAGTCTGACACACGGAATCAATGTATCGATTTCGGAAAATAAAATTTCCCTGGATTTCCACGTGATTGTTTCTTACGGAGTCAGTATTTCTGCCGTAACAGATAACCTGATCAATAATGTGAAATACAAGGTGGAAGAGTTCACCGGAATGGAAATTGAAAAAATCAACATCCTGGTTGAAGGCGTTCGCGTCATCGACTGATGGTAATAGGAGGAAATGAAGAAAGTGGCTACAAATACAATTGATGCCGGCTTACTGGCAAAAATGTTTCTGGCTGGTGCAAAAAATCTGGAAGTAAAGAAAGAGTGGATCAATGAGCTGAACGTGTTCCCGGTACCGGACGGCGACACAGGTACCAACATGACGCTGACGATCATGTCCGCAGTCAAGGAAGTAAACTCGCTCACAGAAGTGAACATGTACAACCTTTCCAAGGCAATCTCTTCCGGTTCTCTGCGCGGTGCCAGAGGTAACTCTGGCGTTATTCTTTCCCAGCTCCTTCGTGGCTTTACCAAGAAGATCCGCGACTATCAAGAGCTGAATGCAGAGATTCTTGCAGAGGCAATGGAAAAAGCAGTCGAGACTGCATACAAAGCCGTTATGAAGCCAAAAGAAGGTACCATCCTGACCGTGGCAAAGGGAGCAGCAGAGAAAGCAGCAGAGCTTGCACCGGAAAGCGAAGATCTGAACGCATTCATCGAGGACGTTCTCGCGCATGCAGAGTACGTGCTCTCCCAGACACCAGAGATGCTTCCGGTATTAAAAGAGGCAGGCGTTGTGGATTCCGGCGGACAGGGTCTCTTAACCGTACTGCAGGGCGCATATGACGCGTTCCTCGGGAAAGAGATTGATCTGAATTTCGAGATGCCGGAAGCAAAGACAGAATTTGTCAGACCGTCCAAAGAGACAGAAAAAGAAATCAAATTCGGCTACTGCACCGAGTTTATCATTATGCTGGAAAACCCGCTTCCGGATGAAGAGGTTTATGCATTCAAAGATTTCCTGAATGGAATCGGAGATTCGATCGTTCTCGTTGCAGACGATGAGCTGGTTAAGGTACACGTACATACCAACGATCCTGGAAAAGCAATTTCCAAGGCGCTGACGTACGGACAGCTGACCAGAATGAAGATCGACAACATGCGTGAGGAGCATCAGGAGCGCCTGATCAAGAACGCAGAAAAGATCGCAGCACAGCAGGCAGAGGAAGATAAGAAGAGAAAAGAAGCAGCAAAACAGCCGCCGAAGGAGAACGGATTCATCGCCGTGTCCATCGGAGAGGGAATCAAAGAGATCTTCCAGGGACTCGGTGTTGATTACCTGATCGAGGGCGGTCAGACCATGAACCCGAGCACCGAGGATATGCTGACTGCAATTGAGAAGGTCAATGCAAAGAATATCTTTATTCTGCCGAACAACAAAAATATCATCCTCGCAGCAAATCAGGCAAAAGCCATGACTGAGGACAAAAATATCATCGTTGTTCCGACCAAAACCGTTCCGCAGGGCATCACAGCCATGATCAGCTATGTGCCGGAGAAATCTGCAGAAGAGAACGAGGAGGCCATGACAGAGGGCATCCAGATGGTAAAAACCGGTCAGGTAACGTACGCGGTACGTGATACCCACATCGATGAGAAAGAGATCCATCAGGGCGACATCATGGGACTTGGCGATCATGGACTTCTCGCTGTCGGACAGGATATTCTTACCGTTGCAGAAGAAACCATCCGCGCCATGGTCGATGAGGACAGCGAGCTGATCAGCATCTACTACGGTGAAGATATGAGTGAGGAAGATGCCGAAAGCCTTGGCGAAAAAATCGAGCAGGCATATCCGGACTGCGATGTGGAAGTAAACTATGGCGGACAGCCGATTTACTACTGTGTCGTTTCGGTTGAATAAGAGTAAGGAAAGAAAAATATGAATACGGAACCCCTGACAACACTGAAGGGGATCGGTGAAAAAACGGAGAAGCTGTTTGCAAAAGTAGGAATCTACAATTTGCAGCAGCTTCTGCATTATTATCCAAGAGATTATGACTGCTATGCAGAGCCGGTTCCCCTTCGCGAATGCAGACAAGAGGAAAAGAATGCGGTATACGGAAGAATTGTCCACAGTCCGTCGGTAAAAGGAAACCAGAGAAAGAGCGTCGTTGTCCTGGAACTCTACGAGGAGCCGGTGCGGCTGCAGCTTACCTGGTTTAATATGCCGTTTCTGCGGAGCACGCTGAAGAAAGGCAGTGTTTTTATCTTCCGCGGAAAGATACAGGAAAAATCAGGCCGTCTCGTGATGGAGCAGCCGGAAATCTTCACTCCTGCCGCATACCATGAGCTTCTGGCAAGTCTTCAGCCGGTTTATGGGCTGACAGCCGGTCTCACGAACAAGATGGTGAGCAAGGCCGTTGCACAGGTGCTGGAACGATGCGCACCTGCGCAGGACTATCTGCCGGAAAAAATCCGTGCCCGGTATGAACTCTGTGAAATCAATTATGCCCTCCATGAGGTTCATTTTCCAAAAGACCAGGAGCATCTGGAAACGGCGCGGCGCAGAATTGTGTTCGAAGAGTTTTTTCTCTTCATCCTGTCCCTGCGGCAGTTAAAAGAGCAGACGGAGGGAATTACCAATGTGTTCCCGATCCGCGCCGTCTGGAAGACGGAGGAAGTCATCGAAAATATGCCGTACCGTCTCACGAATGCACAGATGCGCGTGTGGGGCGAACTGGAGCGGGACTTAAAAGGCCATACCCGCATGGCGCGGCTGGTACAGGGAGATGTCGGAAGCGGAAAGACGATTCTGGCATTCCTTGCAATGATTATGACAGCTGAGAACGGCTACCAATCGGCGCTGATGGTTCCGACGGAGGTTCTGGCGCGGCAGCATTATGAATCGCTCTGCACTCTGTTGAAAGAAAACAATCTGACGGGATACAATCCCCGCCTTCTGACTGGATCCACGAAAGCAAAAGAACGCCGGGAATTCTATGCCAGTCTGGAAGACGGAAGCTGCAAAATGGTGATCGGCACACATGCACTGATTCAGGAAAAGGTACAGTACAAAAATCTGGCGCTTGTCATCACAGACGAACAGCACCGCTTCGGTGTCCGGCAGAGAACGGCACTTGCTGAAAAAGGGGAACCGCCGAATGTTCTCGTTATGAGTGCAACGCCGATTCCAAGAACCCTGGCTATCATTCTGTACGGAGATCTTTCGATTTCTGTGATTGATGAACTTCCGGCGAAGCGTCTGCCGATCAAAAACTGTGTGGTGGATACGTCTTACCGTCCAAAAGCTTACCGCTTTATCACGCGTCAGGTCGAACTGGGCCGTCAGGCGTATGTGATCTGCCCGATGGTGGAGGAGAGCGAGGGTCTGGAAGCGGAAAACGTCACCGACTATACACAGCTCCTGAAAAAAGAGCTGCCGGGCATCACAGTAGAGATGCTGCACGGACAGATGAAGGCGGCGCAGAAAAACGAGATCATGGAGCGGTTCGCCAGCGGAGAAATCCAGGTACTCGTCTCGACGACAGTCGTGGAGGTCGGTGTCAACGTGCCGAATGCGACGGTGATGATGGTGGAAAATGCCGAACGGTTCGGCCTTGCACAGCTCCATCAGCTCCGCGGACGTGTCGGAAGAGGAGAGCATCAGTCCTACTGTATTTTCATCCGCGGAAACAAAGATCAGGAGACCGCCAAACGTCTGGAAATCCTGAACCATTCGAACGACGGGTTTTATATTGCTTCGGAAGATTTGAAACTGCGCGGCAGCGGCGATCTGCTGGGAACGCGCCAGAGCGGGGATATGGAATTCCAGATGGCAGATATTTTCCGGGATGCCGATATCCTGCAGAAAGCGAGTGAGGCGGCTTCAGAACTGCTTGCCGACGATCCTTATTTTGAAAAACCGGAGCATGAACTGCTGAAAAAGGTAATGAAATCGTATCTTGATCTGGAAAACCACGACATTGGATTGTGAAAAATTACAAAAAAAATCCGGCTTTAAAATGCAAAATCGGATAAAAGTAACAGCCTGATTGGATAGTATGGAAAATGACTGTACAATTTCGTGGAAAATTCGTGCGAAATCAGATATTACTTGAAATGACAAAAAAATTCATGTATCATAAACAAGGAATCAAAAAATGTGCGGACCGTGAGTGTCAAGCGTTCGCCTGAATAATAGTTCGCAGGATGGCTCTTCCAAAATATACAGGGCCGGTCCAAATGGGAGGAAACAGATATGGTAAAGAAAAAACCAGCTGCCCAGGCTAAGACAGCAGAGAACGAGACAGTAAAAGTAGAGACCAAAGCAGCAGAAAAAACAACCGCAGCAGAGAAAGAAGCTGTAAAAGAAGTTGCAAAAGAAGTTGTAAAGGAAACTGCAGCAGCAGAGGAAGCACCTGCAAAAGCAGAAGAAAAACCGGCAGCAAAAGCTGCAAAAACAACCCGCACAACAGCAAAGAAAACAACGACAAAGAAAGCGGCTGCACCGAAAAAACCAGCAGCAGTGAAAAAGCCGGCAGAGAAAAAATCACCTGCAAAAGCAGCAAAGAAAGAAGCGGAGCAGGAGATGATTCTGCAGTTCGGCGGAAGAGAAATCAAGGAGAAAGATCTGTACGAGAGAATCCAGCAGATCTGGATCGAAGGATATGGCAAGAAAGCAGAGGAATTAAAGAGCCTGAAGGTTTATGTAAAACCGGAGGAATTTACTGCTTACTACGTAATCAATGATGATGTAACCGGAAGCATTGATCTGTAAGTATTATGTACCAGCTCTGCAGGAGCAAGAAAAAAGCGTGAGCTTTTCCGAAAAGAAAAGAGCTCACGCTTTTTGATGCCTGTTCCGGCATCAGGATGTTATACCGGGATGATTAGTACTGGCCAGAAGAACCGCCGGACATCTGGCGTTCCTGCTGCTCAATCATCTTTTTGACCATATAACCTCCGACAGAACCATTCTGTTTGGAAGTCAGGTTACCGTTGTAGCCATCACTGAGCGGCACGCCGAGTTCGCTTGCCACCTCAAATTTGAATTTGTCCAGAGCGCCTTTTGCTTCTGGTACTGCTGCGGTATTCGATGAACGATTCGCCATGTTCATTCCCTCCTTTATCTTTGTGCTTGTTAAAAGCTGCTGTGAAGCAGATCCGGATGTGTTTTTCATCTGTTCTGCTACGGTCATAGTATGTGGAAAGAAAACAAAAATAAACTTCCAGATTCTGTATTTTTTCCGGAAAAGCGGAGAAAGTAAAAGAAGAAGGAAAAATGGAACGGCAGAAAAAATATAAAAACTGTGTAAAAAATTCACAAAAAGAATTGCGTTTTGAAAATAAATTTGTTATAATTGCTGTACATGGTAGTAAAAACAGGAGAAGGGGCGGTTTGCAGTAATGAATATTGGAATCATAGCACACAACAGCAAGAAGAGTCTGATCGAGGATTTCTGTATTGCATACAAGGGAATCCTCATGAAACATGAGGTGTACGCCACCGGAACCACCGGACGGCGGATTGAAGAGGTGACGAACCTTCATGTACACAAATTTCTGCCTGGAAGCGTAGGCGGAGACAAACAGTTTACCGAGATGATTGAACGCGGCGATATGGATATGGTAATTTTCTTTTACAATCCGACGATGATCAATCCGAAAGAGCCGGATGTCTACAAAATTATCCGTACCTGCGACCAGTACAATATCCCGATTGCAACAAATATCGGAACTGCGGAGTCTCTGATTTTGGGACTTGCAAGAGGAGATTTGGACTGGAGAGAGCAGTTGAAAGCCGACTGATCCATCAAACAAAAACAGTAAGGACGAAAATAAGACCAACATGAGAGTAATAGCAGGAAAATGCCGGAGTCTTCCATTAAAGACGGTTCCCGGCAGACAGACCCGGCCGACGACGGACCGGATCAAAGAAACCTTATTTAATATGCTTCAGCCGTATCTGCCGGATGCGCGTTTTCTCGATCTGTTCGCCGGAAGCGGGGCGATCGGAATCGAGGCGTTGAGCCGCGGCGCCGAGCGCGCGTGGTTCGTAGAGCAGAACAAAGCTGCAGCAGACTGTATCCGGCAGAATTTAAAATTTACGAAGCTGGAACAGCAGGCAGTGCTCCTGCCCATGGAAGCGCATGCAGCTCTGCAGTCGCTTCAGGGACAGGAGCCTTTTGACTGCATTTTTATGGACCCGCCATACGATAAGGGACTGGAAAAGGACGTGCTGTATGCGTTCCGCGACGCCTCTTTTATCGGTGAGGATACCTTAATTATTGTAGAAGCATCGCTGAATACTGATTTCGACTGGGCGGAGGATGCCGGATACGAAATTCTGAAGAAAAAAATCTATAAGACAAATGTCCATGTATTCCTTACCCCGAAAAGCAAACACGAAGGAGTAAAAGAATCATGAAGACAGCCGTATACCCGGGAACTTTTGACCCTGTAACGTATGGTCATCTGGATGTTATCTTGCGTGCATCCAAGCTTTTTGACTGCGTAATCGTGGGAGTTTTACATAATTCCTCAAAATCTCCGTTGTTTTCTGTGGAAGAACGTGTTAATATACTAAAGAAAGCGACCCAGGACATTCCAAATGTCGAAGTCCGTTCTTTCAGCGGGCTCGCTGTTGATTTTGCGAAGGAATGCCAGGCGCATACGATCGTCCGCGGACTCCGCGCGATCACAGACTTTGAATATGAACTGCAGATGGCACAGACGAACCGCGTTCTGGAACCGGAAGTAGATACCACGTTTCTGATTACCTCGCTGGAGTATGCGTACCTCAGCTCCACGGTAGTAAAAGAAGTAGCTGCTTTTGGCGGCGACATTCACAAATTTGTTCCGGATTTTGTGGAAAAAGAAATCCGCGCAAAGTATGCCGCCCGAAATTCAGAAGGAATGCCGCAGGATAAAAGATAAGGAGAATTAAAATGAGCAGCAGAATTGAACAGATCATCGAAGAAATTGAGGAGTATGTAGAGAGCTGTAAATATCAGCCGCTGTCTACCACCAAAATCGTTGTAAATAAAGAAGAATTAGAAGAGCTTCTCCGTGAGCTCCGTCTGAAAACACCGGACGAGATTAAACGGTACCAGAAGATCATCAGCAACAAAGATGCGATTCTGGCAGATGCACAGAACAAGGCAGATGCCATCATTGCAGAGGCACAGGCAAAGGCAAGAGAGATGGTAGAGCAGAGTGAAGTGATGCAGTCAGCATACGCACAGGCAAATGAGACCGTCAACAATGCAAACCAGCAGGCACAGGAAATCCTGGATGCTGCAACCAACGATGCCAACAGCATCCGTCTCGGTGCCATCGGATATACCGATGATATGCTTGCCAACTTAAGTAATATTATGACGACTGCATTAAACGATGCAGGAGAGAAATACAACAGCTTTGTAGAATCCCTGACAAGCTGCTACAATACCGTTGTTCAGAACAGAAGTGAGCTCTCCCCGCAGGGTGCTCCGGAAGAAGAAAAGCCAGAGGAAGAAGTTGTCGTACCGGAATATGATCCGGCATCAGAAGAGGAAAGCGAAGAGGAATAAACCAAGCGTTCCTGCGAAAGCAGCACAGCAGAGCTTCCCGGCAAGATAAGGCCAGAGGGGCAGACCGCTGTTATGGATCATACAGTTTGTCTGGGCAGCGACAGAGAGACCGCCGAAGGCGGCGCAGGTAAGGACAGCAGAGACTTTTCCAGCGTAAGGGAGAGAGGACGCGGCAAGCTGTGCGATTCCCGTCGTGATTTCCAGCGCGCCGCAGAGCAGGGGCGAGGCGGAACCAAACGGATGCAGATCCATCAGAAGTCCGGACAGAATGGAAAACAGGATGATGTATCCGCCAAGCTGTGTAATGATTTCAAATCCGTTCATGATAGAGGTGTCCAGCAGGTTTCCTTTGGAAGTCTGTTTTGACATCTCTTTTTTTTCCACGGAATGTGTCCGATGGGCGGTGTGCCGGTGCAGGCGGAAGCGGCGGAAAACAAGCCGGAACAGAAAACCAGTTAGAAAATTGGAACCGTAGAGCACGCCGAAGACGAACCCGGGATGGATCTGTCCGGAAAACGCAGTTAAGATAACATAGGAAGACAGAAAAGCAGGACTCGGACTGCTGCAGAAGGTTAAAAGATAGCACGCTTCGTTCCGGTCAATTTCTTCTGCCTCATAGAGCTGGGCAGTGATGCGCGCTCCCATGGGAAAACCGCAGAAAAGACCGAGAAAAAGTGCATAAAACCCAGCCGGGGAAAGACCGAAAACCGTTTGAAAAAAAACTTCTGCACGGGCAGAGATCCGCCGCGCGGCTCCTGTTTCCAGAAGAAGAGATGTCAGAATCAGAAACGGCAGAAGTGACGGAAGAATGGTATGAAACCAGAGATTGACACCCTCGCAGGCATAGAAAAAAGTCCGCGCGGGAAAGATAAGAAGACAGAAAAAAAGAAGCAGGGAAGAGAGAAATAAAAGTGATTTTTTCATGACGTTCGAACCTCCTCCCGCTTTCTAAAATAGAGTATGACGAAGCTTTGAAAAAAAGAAGATGGGAGAAGAAAAAATGAGCGTATTAGCAGGATTAAAACCAGAACGTGTATTTTATTATTTTGAAGAGCTCTGCCGCATTCCGCACGGCTCCGGAAACACAAAAGAAGTGAGCGACTATCTGGTTCAGTTTGCAAGGGACCATGAATTATCCTGGTATCAGGATGCGTCCAACAACGTGGTCATCCGCCGCCCGGCATCGAAGGGATGTGAATTGGCTCCGACCGTGATTCTGCAGGGCCACTGCGATATGGTCTGCGAGAAGAAGCCGGGCAGCAGCCACGATTTTACGAAGGACGGCCTTGAGCTTCACATCGACGGCGATGAGATTTATGCCAGGGACACGACGCTTGGCGGAGACGACGGAATTGCCGTTGCCTATATGCTGGCTGTGCTGGAATCGGATGATCTGCAGCTTCCGGCCATCGAGGCACTGATTACGACGGATGAAGAGATCGGACTGCTCGGCGCAGCAGCATTAAACGGGAATGAATTAAAGGGAAGAACACTGTTAAATATGGATTCTGAAGAGGAAGGCATTCTCACCGTATCATGCGCAGGCGGTATGACAGCCATGATGGATCTGCCGGTGCGCAGAAGCGAAGTGATGGGTGAGCAGATGGAAGTGACGATTTCCGGTCTTGCCGGTGGCCATTCCGGTACGGAAATCCACAAAAACCGTGCCAACTCCAACATTCTGGCGGGCCGTTTCCTGTACGAACTGGCAGGAAAGATGGATTATGCCCTGATCGAGCTGGAGGGCGGTTTAAAAGACAACGCCATTCCGCGGACAACCCGCATGCTTCTTGCCATCGACGGCGGAGAGAAAGAGATCTTAAAAGAGGAAGCATCACGCTTCACCGAAAATCTTTGCAGAGAGTACAGCGGAACAGATGACGGTATTACCGTTACGGTAGCGAAAACAGGCGAGGGCGCTGCACCGGCGCTTCATCCGGTCAGCCTGCAGAAAACCGTCTTTTTCCTGATGAATCTTCCGAACGGGGTACAGAAGATGAGCGGCCAGATCCCGGGACTGGTGGAAACATCCCTGAACCTCGGTATTCTGAAATTAGAGTCGGATCACCTGCATGCGTGTGCAAGTGTGCGGAGCTCCGTGGGAAGTGCAAAGGAAGCCCTTTCCGACAAGCTGGAGTATCTGATCGGTTTCCTGGGCGGTGAGTTCCACGTAGAGGGCGCGTACCCGGCATGGGAGTATAAAGAGGATTCTGCCCTCCGCGATCTGATGGTGGCGGAATATGAAGCCATGTATGGACAGAAACCGGCAGTGGAAGCGATTCATGCCGGACTGGAATGCGGTCTGTTCTATGAAAAGCTTTCCGGTCTTGACTGTGTATCTTTCGGCCCGAACATGAAAGCAATTCACACGACCGAGGAGCGGCTTTCGATTTCCTCCGTGGAGAGAACGTATCAGTACCTGTGCCGCGTTCTGGAGCAGCTTTCGAAACGGCAGGCATAAAAAACTGCCCGTGTCTATTTCAAAAAAGTTTCTGAAAAACAGTCATAAAACAGAAAAGACAGGCATAAAGTAACAGGGTGGGGATTGAATTTCCAAAGCGTTTACCATCCGATAAGAAAAATGGCTGAAAGCAGGAGCAAAAAAGGAGATTAGGGGACATGGATATACTGTTATGGCATGAGATTCTGGAACCATACGAGCTGGCTGTCAAGGAATTACAGGTGAAATTCCGGCATCTGATCAAGGAGCACCACGGAAAAGGGCTGTACTCACCGATCGAGAGCGTGAGCGGCCGTGTGAAGAGTGTTTCCAGTATTCTGGAAAAAATGCAGAGAAAGGGCATTGTGCCCGAAGAGATGGAGGAGCAGGTGGAGGATATCGCGGGCATCCGCATCATCTGCCAGTTCGTTGAAGATATTGAAAAGGTTGCCGACCTGATCCAGAAGCGGTCGGATATTGAGATTAAGAGCGAGAAAGACTACATCCGCCACATGAAGGACAGCGGTTACCGGAGCTATCACCTCATTGTTTACTATACCGTGGAGACGATGAACGGCCCGAAGCGCATCCAGGTGGAAATCCAGATCCGCACGATGGCGATGGATTTCTGGGCGACGATTGAGCACTCGCTGCAGTACAAATATAAGGCAAACATTCCGGATCACATCCGGGAGCGCTTAAGTGCAGCTGCAAAGGCGATTATTGTGCTGGATAATGAGATGTCCTCTGTGCGGAGTGAGATTATGGATGCACAGAATTCCTCCCAGATACAGCGGAATCTGATCACGGATATCCTGAATAATATCGAGAATCTTTACAAGGTGACGAACAAACGCGAAGTAGAAAAAATTCAGGATGAGTTTTATCACATCTATGCGCAGAACGATCTGCAGGAGTTAAAACGGTTCCACAAAGAACTGGATCTGATTGCAGAGGGATACCGCGCACAGGCAATTACAGACGAACTTTAGAACAAAAGGGGATAAACGGATATGATCACACTGCCGGAAGCCTTTGAGCAGGAGATGAAACAGCTGCTCGGTGAGGAAGAATATGAGGCATACCGCAAGACATTTGACGAGGCGGTACATAGAGGACTGCGGGTAAACAACGGAAAAATTTCGACAGAAGAGTTTCTTAGGCGGACCGATATTCCGCTTAAGAAGGTTCCGTGGATCCCAAATGGATTTTATTACGATGAAGAGAGCTGCAATCCGGCAAAGGATGCCGATTACTATGCGGGTCTGTATTATCTGCAGGAGCCGAGTGCGATGACACCGGCATCCCGCCTTCCAATTGAGCCGGATGACCGTGTGCTCGATCTCTGTGCGGCACCGGGCGGAAAGGCAACGGAGCTGGGAAGCCGGATCGGTGAGGGCGGCATGCTGCTGGCAAACGATATCAGCAATTCGCGGGCGAAGGCGCTGCTGCGCAACCTGGAAATCCAGGGAGTGGGACGTCTTCTCGTGACGAGCGAGGATCCGGAAAAATTAGTAACCTTGTATCCGGCCTTTTTTGACAAGATCCTTCTTGACGCGCCGTGCTCTGGGGAGGGCATGTTCCGAAAAGAGAGCTCAATGCTGCGCTACTACAGTGAAAATGGGCCGGAGCATTATGTGCCGATCCAGAAAAAACTGATCGAGCAGGCGTATCAGATGCTTGCAGAGGGCGGAGAGCTGCTGTACTCTACCTGTACATTTTCTGTAAAGGAGAACGAAGAGGTCATCGCAGGGCTGCTGGATGCGCATCCGGATATGGAAGTGCAGGAAATTACCCCGGGTTACGAAGGGTTTGCGCCGGGAGTATCCGTGAATGGCCGCGATCTTTCCCGGTGCGTTCATATTTTCCCGCAGCGGATGGAGGGAGAAGGCCATTTCGTGGCGCTCCTGAAAAAGCAGGGAGAGAGCCGGAAACGGCAGCCGTCCCGACTTTTGGAAACGACAAAGAAGCTGCCGAAAGAGGCGGAAGAGTTTCTTGCTGGCGTGCGCATGGACTGGAAGAATGGTTCGTTTGCCCTTGTGAAAGACCAGCTCTATTTTCTGCCGGAAGGTGTCTGTGCGGCAAAGGGTCTGCGCTATCTGCGGACCGGACTTTCGCTTGGCACCGTAAAGAAAAACCGCTTCGAGCCGTCCCAGGCGCTGGCGGCGTATCTGAAAAAAGAAGAATACGTTTCGTGTTTGACCATTCCCAAGGGAGATGACCGTGTCATGCGCTACTTAAAGGGTGAGACACTCTCGTTTTCCGAGGAAGAGTGTCAGGGGAAAAAGGGCTGGGTGCTTGTGTGCCTGGATGATTTCCCACTTGGCTGGGGAAAAATAAACAACGGAACGTTAAAGAATAAATATTATGCAGGATGGCGGATGGTATGAGTAAATTACGACTCGATAAATATCTGGCGGACATGGGTGTGGGAACACGCCAGGAAGTAAAGGCCCTGATCCGGAAGGGACGGGTGGCCGTAGACGGAATTACGGCAAAAGCCCCGGAACTGAAAGTCGACCCGGATGAAGCGCAGGTGACTGTGGACGGAAACAGCATTTCCTATGTGAAAATGGAATACTGGATGCTCCACAAACCGGCGGGTGTCGTCTCTGCGACGGAGGACCGCCGTGACCGGACCGTACTCGATCTTTTAAGTGGTGCGGCAAGAAAAGACCTCTTTCCGGTCGGACGGCTCGACAAGGACACCGAAGGGCTGCTGCTGATTACGAACGATGGAGCCCTTTCCCACCGGCTGCTCTCTCCGAAATCGCATGTCTCGAAAGTGTATGAGGCCGTGATTGACGGAAAAGTGACAGAAGAAGATCGGCAGGCATTTGCCGAAGGGCTCGACATTGGGGACGACAAACCGACACTTCCGGCCGAGCTTACCATTCTGGAAACGACAGAAAAAGAGCCTGGCATTTTTGAAAGCCGGATCCGCATTACCATCTGTGAGGGCCGCTTCCACCAGATCAAGCGCATGTTTGAGAAGGTCGGAAAAACGGTCGTCTATTTGAAACGGCTGTCGATGGGGAGCCTGGAACTTGATCCGGCGCTGCCAAAGGGCAGTGCCCGTCTCCTGACGCAGAAAGAAAAAGCGGCGCTTGGCATAGCGGACGCCGAAACACAGAAAGGAAAGTAAAGCATGCCTTTTTTACCAATTACAAGAGAAGAGATGAAGGAACGGGGAATCGAACAGTTTGACTTTGTCTATGTCATCGGAGATGCCTACGTGGACCATTCCTCGTTCGGACCGGCAATCATCAGCCGTGTGCTCGAGGCGAACGGCTATTCCGTCGGCATCATCTCACAGCCGGACTGGAAGGACGAGAACAGCATTTCGATTTTCGGTGAACCGCGTCTTGGCTTTCTTGTCTCTTCCGGAAATATGGATTCCATGGTCAACCATTATACCGTGGCGAAAAAGCACCGAAAAACAGATGCCTTTACGCCGGGCGGTGTCATGGGAAAACGGCCGGACCGCGCGGTTACCGTGTACGGCAATCTGATCCGGAGAACGTATAAACATACACCGATGATCCTCGGCGGCATCGAGGCATCGCTCCGGCGCCTTTCGCATTACGATTACTGGTCTGACCAGGTGCGCCGCTCCGTCCTTCTCGATTCCGGTGCGGATCTGATTTCGTACGGAATGGGAGAACTTTCGATCGTAGCGATTGCAGATGCACTTGCGGCTGGCATTGACGTTCATGATGTCACCTTTATTCCGGGAACCGTTTATCGGAGCAAAACGCTGGATCACCTGATTGACCCGGTGGTGCTGCCGTCATTCGAGGAGGTGCGGGAGAGCAAGCGGACGTATGCGGAGAGCTTTGCGATTCAGTATAAAAATACCGATGCCATCAATGCGAAGCCGATGGCAGAGCCGTATGAGGGCCAGGGCTACATTGTACAGAATCCGCCTTCCCGTCCTTTGACAGAGCAGGAGATGGATGATGTCTATGCGCTTCCATACATGCGCGCCTATCACCCAAGCTATGAAAAAGACGGCGGTGTGCCGGCGCTTGGAGAAATCAAATACAGTCTGACGAGCAACCGCGGCTGCTTTGGATCCTGCAGTTTCTGCGCGCTGACGTTCCACGAGGGACGCGTTGTGCAGACAAGAAGCCACGAATCCATTCTGGCGGAAGCGCGGCAGATGGTTCAGGAAAAAGAATTTAAAGGCTATATTCACGATGTCGGCGGCCCGACGGCGGATTTCCGCGGTCCGGCATGCAAAAAGCAGCTCACCAAAGGCGCCTGCCCGAACCGGAACTGTCTCTTCCCGGAGCCGTGTAAAAATATGGTGGCAGATCACAGAGATTATGTGAAGCTGCTGCGGGAATTAAAAGACATTCCGGGCGTGAAGAAAGTCTTTATCCGCTCCGGCATCCGTTTTGACTATGTCCTGGCCGATAAAGACCAGACGTTCCTTTCCGAGCTGGTAAAGGATCACGTCAGCGGTCAGCTCCGCGTTGCGCCGGAGCACGTTTCGAACCGTGTGCTTTCCTATATGGGAAAACCGCGCCACGAAGTATATCAGGAATTTATCCGCCGCTTCGATGCGTGCAACAAAAAGACGGGGAAGCAGCAGTACGCACTTCCGTATTTTATGTCGTCCCATCCGGGGTGTGACTTGGAGGATGCGGTGGAGCTTGCCGAGTACATCCGCGATATGGGATTTATCCCGGAGCAGGCACAGGACTTCTATCCGACGCCTTCCACACTTTCCACCTGTATGTACTATACCGGTCTTGACCCGCGGACGATGGATCCGGTTTACGTGCCGAAATCGCCGCATGAGAAGGCGATGCAGCGTGCGCTGATTCAGTACCGGAATCCGGAGAACTATGAGCTCGTCTGCGAGGCACTGCGCCGGACACACCGGGAGGATCTGATCGGATTCGGACCGAAATGTCTCGTACGGCCGAGAAAGATGGCCGGGGAGGCAGGAAAACCGTCAAGAGGAAAAGGGTCCAACGGAAAAGGCTTTGGCCAGAAGACGGCGAATGACCGTTCCGGACAGGGAAAAGCCAAAACAGGCGGACGGTCGAAAAAGACGCTCCGCAACGTGCACAAAAAGAAATAAACACGCAGAAGATGAGCGGGGATCTTATCGAAGAAGGGAAATGACAGAAGAATGAAGATCAGAAAAGGGGATTACGGCTATATCCGCCGGGAAAAGAAAAAAAGACTGCTTGTGACACTGGGACTGTTCGTCCTTCCGGCCATCGTTTTTATTGTCGGACTTGTGCTTGCAGACGGAAACAAGAGCAACATTTTTACGGTTGTCGCCGTAGTAGGCTGTCTGCCGGGCTGCCGCGCCGCCGTCGGTTTTATCATGATGGTTATGCAAAAGCCAGTGGACAAAGCAGTGTACGATGCCATTGAGGCAAAAAAAGGAAAACTGCTGATGGGATATGAAATGTATATCACACAGGAAAAATCGAGTCTGATGATCGAAGCAGCGGCGTTCTGCGGTGAGGAGATCGCCTGCTACACCACGCGCGCCAAAGACCAGAAACAGATCGAGGACTGCACTACGTATCTGAACAAGATCATCCGTGCCAACGGCTACAAATGCCATGTGAAGATTTTTGATCGGGAAAAAGCGTTTCTGGAGCGCCTCGATTCCCTGAACCGCAACTACGATGAGCTGGAAAAGAGCGCCAGTGAAAACTTCAAACCGGATGAGCGGTACCCGGATCTGTCCCGCACGGAACTGGTGAAACACACGATGCTGGCGCTGGCACTGTAGGAGACCATTGCTATGAGAGAACTGACCGTGACAGAAAAAGACTGCGCGCAGCAGCTCATCAAATATCTGTCCAAATATATGGAGGAGGCGCCAAAGAGTTTCTTCTATAAAATGCTGCGAAAGAAAAACATTGTGCTGAACCAGAAAAAGGCGGACGGCAGTGAAAAGCTGAAAACAGGCGATACGATCCGGCTGTATCTGGCGGAAGAGACCATCGAAAAATTTCGGAAAACACCGGAAAAACCGGCGGCTGGAAAACAGGTAAAGTATCCGAAGCTGGATATCGTCTATGAAGACGAAAAAGTAATTTTCCTGAACAAGCCGGCAGGTGTCCTCTCACAGAAGGCGAAAGAGACGGATGTGAGCCTTACCGAAGCGCTCGGCGCCTATCTTTCGGAAAAAAATGCCGGGGAGGAGACCATGTTCCGCGCCGGACTCTGCAATCGTCTGGACCGGAACACCAGCGGTCTGATTCTTGCCGGAAAAACCGTTGCGGCGACGCAGCAGCTTTCAGAACTGATCGCAGAGCGGGCTGTTGGAAAATACTATCTGACGGTTGTAAAAGGAACCGTGACAGAGACAGAGCGGATACGCGGATATCTCACAAAAAATGAGAGGACAAACCGTGTTTCGATTCAGAGAGAGCAGCAGGGAGATGCTGTTTACATAGAAACCGCATACCGGCCGCTCTGTGCCGGAAGAGGCTGTACGCTGCTGGAGGTTGAGCTGGTGACCGGAAAGAGCCATCAGATCCGCAGCCATCTCGCGAGCATCGGTCATCCGCTTGCGGGAGATACGAAATACGGGGATGCGGAGTTTAACCGCCGCTTCCGGGAAAAATACGGACTGAAATACCAACTTCTCCATTCGTGGAAGGCGGTATTTCCAGAGCTTACGGGCACCTTATCGGATCTGTCCGGAAAAACCTTTACAGCGCCCCTGCCATCATCCGTGCGCTGGATTTTACAGGGAGAACATTTGACGGGAGAAGGATTATGAGCCGAAAAGACAACGAAAAGAAAGAAACAAAACCAAGAAAAACGGAGGAGACGAGCATCGGACGGGAAATCTGGGAATATGTAAAAATGATCGCCATTGTCGTGGCAGTCGTTGTTTTTGTGGAGCAGGTCATTGTCATCAACGCAAGAATCCCATCTCCTTCCATGGAAAACACGATTATGACAGGAGACCAGATCTTCGGTAACCGCCTTGCTTATGTAAAGAGCGATCCGCAGCGGTATGACATCGTTATTTTCTATTATCCGGACGACGAGAAGCAGAAGTTTATCAAGCGCGTCATCGGACTGCCGGGAGAGACGGTTACGATCCGCGACGGAAAGGTGTATATCAACGATTCCACCGAGCCGCTGCGCGATGATTTCTGCCCGGAAACACCGGTCGGCGATTTCGGACCGTATGAGGTGCCGGAGGGCTGCTACTTTATGCTCGGCGACAACCGGAACGTATCAAAGGATTCCCGCTACTGGCTGAATCCGTACGTAGAGAAAGACAAGATCATCGGCAAGGCTTTTCTGCGCTACTGGCCGCTGAACAAAATTTCTCTGATTGAATAAGAACAGAACAAAGACGAGGACAGGAATTATGGCATGGACATCGAGGGGACTCCGCGGATCAACGCTGGAGGAAATGATCAACCGCACAAACGAGCAGTACCGTGACAAGCATCTGGCACTGATCCAGAAGGTGCCGACGCCGATCACCCCGATCAAAATAGATAAGGAGAGCAGACACATCACGCTGGCTTATTTTGAAAAGAAGAGTACCGTTGATTACATCGGTGCTGTACAGGGCATTCCCGTCTGCTTCGATGCCAAAGAGTGCAAAACGGATTCCTTTCCGCTCGCAAACATCCACGAGCACCAGGTCACGTTTATGAAAGATTTCGAGCAGCAGGGGGGGATTTCCTTCCTGCTGCTGTATTTTACGGCGCGGGACGAATATTATTACCTGCGGTATGAGACGATGAAAACCTTCTGGGACCGCGGACAGAACGGCGGAAAGAAGCATTTTTCCTACACCGAGCTTGAAACGTCATTCTTCCTTCCCAGAACGGGAAGCAGCGTTCTCGTCCCGTACCTGAACGGAATCCAGAAGGATCTGGAGATACGGGATTCGAAAGCGGATTAAAATTTTGGGTTGACAGGGAAAATGTTTTCCGATATACTAACCATAGTTTTAAATTTAATATGGTAATATGGTAGCGGACTAAAGCGAAAAAGTGAGGACAACAAAACATGGATCGATTAATTCATACCCCGGAAGGCGTCCGGGATGTCTACAATCAGGAATGTACGAAAAAATTATACCTGGAGAATCAGATTGAGCAGGTATTTCATGCGTTTGGATATCAGGATATTGAAACACCGACGTTCGAGTTTTTTGATGTATTCGGAAGAGAAGTGGGAACAACACCGTCCCGCGAGCTCTACAAATTCTTTGACCGCGACGGCAACACCCTTGTGCTCCGTCCGGACTTTACCCCGTCGATTGCACGCGCAGCCTCCATGTATTTCATGGAAGAGACGATGCCGATCCGCCTTTGCTACAGAGGAAGCAGCTTCGTCAACAGCAGCAGCTATCAGGGCCGCTTAAAAGAGTCCACCCAGATGGGCGTCGAGCTCTTAAACGATGATTCCGCAATGGCAGACGCAGAGATCATTGCGATGACCGTAAAAGTTATGCTGGATGCCGGTCTTACCGATTTCCAGATCAGCATCGGCCACGTAGGTTTCTTCCAGGCGCTCGCCGAGGAAGCTGCTCTCTCCGAGGAGGTTCTGAACGAATTAAAAGAACTGATTTCCATTAAAAATCATTTTGGCGCCGAGGAGCTGCTGGCAAAACAGAACCTTCGAAGTGATCTGTTTGAAGCACTCCGTGATGTTCCGCAGCTGTTCGGAAATGCAGAGATTCTCGAAAAGGCAAAAGGCCTTACAAGAAATCCGGCGGCAAGAGAGGCGCTTGATCGTCTGGCTACGATCTATGAGATCGTTAAAGATTACGGCTATGAAAAATACATCTTCTTCGATCTCGGCCTTTTAAGCAAATTCCATTACTACACCGGTATTATTTTCCAGGCCTACACCTACGGCACCGGCGAGCCGATCGTAAAAGGCGGCCGCTACGATGCACTGCTGCAGCACTTCGGAAAGAAAGCGCCGGCGATCGGATTCTGTACTGTCATGGAATCTCTGATGAATGCACTGGAGCGCCAGAAAATTTCTCTTCCGATTGCCAATACGAAAACGATGCTGCTCTACCCGGATTTTCTTCAGCCGCTGGCCGTAAAACTTGCTAACGAGCACAGAAGCAAGGGCATGGATGTCGCGCTGGTCTGCTTTGCAAGGGACAAGGTTCTTGCAGATTATGAAGAATACGGCAGAAAGAACCAGTTCGGCGGCATTGTCTATATTCAGAAGAGCGATTCGGTGCTTGCTATCGATTTGTCGACAGGAGAAGTACAGCCGGTGGAGCTGTAGGAGAGGAAGGGTACGAAAAAGATGAGATATTTGACCATTGCACTGACAAAAGGACGCCTGGCGTACCAGACGCTGGAGCTGCTGGAAAAAGTCGGCATCACCTGCGATGAAATGAAAAATAAAGATACGAGAAAGCTGATTTTCACGGACGAAGAGCATAAGCTCCGTTTCTTCCTCGCCAAAGGTCCGGATGTGCCGACCTATGTGGAGTACGGCGCAGCGGATATCGGAATCGTCGGAAAGGACACGATTCTGGAGGAAGGAAGACGCCTCTACGAGGTATTGGACCTTGGCTACGGCAAGTGCCGCATGTGTGTCTGCGGACCGGAATCCGCGCGTGAGCTGCTGCAGCACAACCAGCAGATCCGTGTGGCAACGAAGTACCCAAACATTGCCAAGGATTACTTCTACAACCGCAAGCACCAGACCGTTGAGATGATCAAGCTGAACGGCTCGATCGAGCTGGCACCGATTGTCGGACTTTCCGAAGTGATTGTGGATATTGTAGAGACAGGAAGCACTTTACGGGAAAACGGCCTGACCGTTCTCGAGGAGGTCTGCCCGCTGTCTGCGCGCATGGTTGTCAACCAGGTGAGCATGCGGATGGAAAATGAGAGAATTACTAAATTAATTCAGGATCTGAAAGGAGCACTGGTATGAGAATCGTAAAACTGACAAAAGAGACTACAGAAAATATTCTGGAGAATATGCTGAAACGAAGCCCGACACAGTACGGAACGTACGAGGCTTCCGTGCAGGAGATCATTGAGAATGTAAAAACAAGAAAAGACGCAGCCGTTTTCGAATATACCGAGAAATTCGACCACGCGGTACTCGATGCTTCTACCGTAGAAGTAACACAGGAAGAGATTGATGAAGCGTACAACATCGTAGATCCAGAGCTGATCGGTGTCATCCGCAGATCCATGAAAAATATCCGTGAGTTCCACGAAAAACAGAAACAGAACAGCTGGTTCACATCCACCGAGAACGGAACGATGCTTGGCCAGAAGCTGACTGCCCTGAACCGTGTCGGCGTATACGTTCCGGGAGGAAAGGCAGCGTATCCGTCCTCTGTTCTGATGAACATTCTTCCGGCAAAAGTGGCAGGAGTCAAAGAAATCTGCATGACAACGCCGTGCGGCAGAGACGGAAAAGTCAACCCGGTTGTCCTTGCGGCAGCAAAAGAAGCCGGTGCGGACCGCGTCTTTAAAATCGGCGGTGCACAGGCAATTGCAGCCCTTGCTTACGGAACCGAGAGCATTCCGAAAGTCGATAAAATCGTAGGACCTGGAAACATCTACGTTGCCCTTGCAAAGAAAGCCGTATACGGAAATGTCAGCATCGACTCCATCGCAGGCCCAAGTGAGATTCTTGTCCTTGCTGATGAGACTGCAAATCCGCGGTTCGTGGCAGCCGATCTCTTAAGCCAGGCTGAGCATGATGAGCTTGCAAGTGCGATCCTCATTACCACCTCCCAGGAACTGGCAGAGAAGGTAAGTGAAGAGGTAGACGGTTTCTTAAAAGTCCTCTCCAGAAGCGACATCATCTCCAAATCACTGGACAACTTCGGCTACATCCTTGTCACCGATTCGCATCAGGAAGCGATCGACACCGTAGATGCCATCGCACCGGAGCACCTCGAGATCGTGACGAAGAACCCGTTTGAGGATATGATGAAGGTACATAACGCCGGTGCTATTTTCCTCGGCGAGAACTCCAGCGAGCCTCTCGGTGACTATTTTGCCGGCCCGAACCATATCCTGCCGACGAACGGAACCGCAAAATTCTTCTCCCCGCTGTCCGTAGACGATTTCGTGAAGAAATCCAGCATCATCTATTATTCCAGAGAAGCCCTTTCCGAGATCCACGAGGATATCGAGAGCTTTGCAAAATCAGAGAGCCTGACGGCACACGCCAATTCGATTGCCGTCCGTTTTGAGGGGGAAGAGTAAGTGGAGAACAGAACAGCCAGCGTAGAACGCGTGACAAAAGAAACAAAGATCCGCATGACATTAAATCTGGATGGAACGGGAAAGAGCGACATCCACACCGGCATCGGCTTTTTTGACCATATGCTCGACGGCTTTGCCCGCCACGGTCTTTTCGACCTTTCCGTTTCTGTAGACGGAGATCTTGATGTAGACGGCCACCACACGATCGAGGACACCGGTATCGTGCTCGGAACTGCAATCCGTGAGGCAGTCGGCGACAAACAGGGCATCCGCCGCTACGGCGACAGAATCCTTCCGATGGACGAGACACTGGTGCTCTCGGCCATTGACCTCTGCGGCAGACCGTATCTCTCTTTCCAGGCAGAATTTACACGGGAGAAAGTAGGAGAGATGGAGACTGAGATGGTAAAAGAATTCTTCTACGCCGTTTCCTATGCGGCGCAGATGAATCTGCATATCAAAGTGCTTGACGGCGGAAATAACCACCACATCATCGAGGCGATGTTCAAAGCATTTGCGAAGGCACTCGATGAGGCAACTTCCTTCGATCCGAGAATTGCCGGCGTGCTCTCGACCAAGGGCAGCCTGTAAGAGCAGAAAAAGAGGAGAACAAGAGATGAAACAAGCATTAAAATGTGATTTTACCTGGGCGGATTTTAAGACAAACAGCGACGGCATGGTTCCGGTTGTTGTACAGGATGCGGAAAATGACGAAGTGCTGATGCTCGCCTACATGAATGAAGAAGCGTTTGAGACGACACTGCGCCTTGGAAAAATGACGTACTGGAGCAGAAGCCGCAATGAGCTCTGGACGAAGGGACTGAGCTCCGGCCATGTGCAGTATGTAAAACAGCTTCTGATCGACTGCGACAACGATACAATCCTTGCCAAAGTAGAACAGGTCGGCGCAGCGTGCCACACCGGAAACCGCACCTGCTTTTACCGGACCCTGGCAGAATAAAAATTTTTGATTCAGAGCATAAAAAGAGCTCCTGTTTCACAGAATAAAATCTGTGGGACAGGAGCCTTTTTATGCGGTTCTGTATCGTTAAAAAGCCATTACAGAAGAAGGTATTTTAAGATAAACAGAACAGCCAGGATGTACATGATCACGCTGATCTTTTTTTCTTTTGCTTTTCCGCTCAGGATCTGGATTGCAACGTAGGAGATAACTCCCATGGCAATACCTTCGGAAATGCTGTAGAAGAATGGCATTGCTCCGATGCAGATGTAGCACGGAATCGCCTCGGAAAGATCGCTGAAATCAATGTTGACTACGTTGGTCAGCATGTAGAAGCCTACCACGATCAGTGCCGGAGCCGTTGCAAAGGACGGGATGGCAAGGAAGATCGGGGAGAGGAACAGAGCGAGGCCGAAGAGGATTGCAGTGGTAACAGCGGTAAGACCGGTACGGCCGCCTTCGGAAACGCCGGAAGCACTCTCAACGAAAGTCGTTGTGGTAGAAGTACCAAGAACAGCACCTGCGCAGGTAGCAACAGCATCTGCCATCAGCGCGCCCTTGATGCGCGGAAGTTTTCCGTTTTTGTCGAGCATGTTTGCCTTGGAAGATACACCGATCAGAGTTCCGATGGTATCAAACATATCGACAAACAGGAATGCAAACATGATCACGAAGAACTCGCCTGTTTTCAGAATGGAGAAATCCAGTTTTCCGAAAATCGGGGCAAGGCTTGGAATGGAAAGTCCGTTGGAAAAATCCGGGAACAGGCTGTAGAAGCCGTTTGCCGGGTTCGGAACGTAGAGACCGCATGCCTGGCAGATCATGCCGAGGATCCAGGTTGCAAGAATTCCCCAGAGGATGTTTCCTTTTACATTGCGTACGACAAGAACAGCGGTGAGGATAACACCGATGACTGCGAGCAGAACGGTGATTCCGACATCGTTAAACGTTCCTGCCACATACTCTGTTCCGTTTAATGTGGCTGCAGACTGCAGGTTGGCATTGTAGGAAGACAGGGAATAGAGGCCTGCCACGGTTGAAGAGTTCGACAGTACAATTTTTGCATTCTGAAGTCCGATGAATGCGATGAACAGACCGATGCCGACGCTGACTGCAGATTTCAGGCTGACCGGAATGGAGTTGAAGATCGCCTCACGGACGTTGGTCAGAGAAAGTACAATAAAGATGATACCTTCTGCAAAAACGGCGGTCAGGGCTGCCTGCCAGCTATATCCGTAGCCGAGAACAACGGTGTAGGCGAAATAGGCGTTGAGGCCCATTCCTGGTGCCAGAGCGAATGGATAATTGGCGAAAAGTGCCATGAGCAGGGTGCCAAGGAAGGCTGCCAGAGCCGTTGCGGTAAAGACAGCGCCGTGGTCCATGCCGGTGGAGGAAAGGATGTTCGGGTTGACGGCAAGAATGTACGCCATCGTCATGAACGTGGTGACACCGGCGATGATCTCGGTTTTGACCGTTGTTCCATTTTCCCGCAGCTTGAATGTGTTTTCCATCAGCTTGCTAAACTTTTCCATAGTTTTCTCTCCTTTTGAATTTTGTAGGCGGAAATGTCGCCTCATAATATGGAAACATCCTAAATGTTACAATATTATCAAGTAGAATGCAAGAAAGAAACGAAAAGAATCTGAAAATTTCTTGTCGAAATTTTTAATTTTTCTATAGACAAATGTCATGATTTCTTTTATGATAAAAAAGGTGTCTTGTAAAATCTGCGTTAAGGAAATGTAAAATATTGAGACCAAAACATGAAAATGCTTTGACAGGGATTTTGAAAAGACATCAGAAAAAGACAAGGAAGAAAAAAGAATATGAGTGTAATAGTGTCTTTGATGGGCGGTCTGGGCTTCTTCTTATATGGAATGAAGCTGATGAGTGAAGGACTGCAGAAGGTTGCCGGATCCAAGATGAGAAGCATTCTGGAGGTATTTACGAAGAACCGTGTGATCGGTCTTCTGGTCGGTATTTTCTTTACCGCGCTGATTCAGTCCTCCAACGCTACAACCGTTATGGTGGTCAGCTTCGTAAACTCCGGTCTGATGAAACTGGCACAGGCTCCTGGAATTATCCTCGGAGCAAACATCGGTACGACAGTTACCGGACAGCTGATTGCGTTTGACCTTGCGGATATCGCGCCGCTGTTTGTCATCATCGGTGTTCTGATGGTTATGTTCGTAAAGAACAATCTGACGATCAGCCGTCTCGGCGAGGTTATCTTGGGATTTGGTATTCTGTTTATGGGTATCTCTGGTATCTCAGGAGCCCTGAACGAAGCAAAAGAGATCCCTGCAGTCGTCAACGCCCTCGGATCCCTGACGAATCCGTTTCATGCGTTCTTAGTCGGCTGGGTGGCTACCGCGATTCTGCAGAGTAACTCTGCAACGGTCGGAATCATCATGCTTCTTGCAAGAGAGGGCTTGATGGGACTTCCGATCTGTCTGTTTATGATGCTTGGATGCAACATCGGATGTACGATGTCCGCGATTCTTGCCAGCTTCGGCTGCAAAAAAGATGCAAAACGTGCGGCATGTGTCCACCTGCTGTTCAACATCTCCGGAACGATTGTCTGCTCCATTATTTTCCTGCTGTTTGGAAATCAGGTAGTTGACTTCTTTATGGGTATTTCCGGAAACGAAGCAGGCCGTATGATCGCAAATGCAAACTCGATCATCAAAGTATGCCAGGTACTCCTGATGCTGCCGTTTACCCCGCTTCTGGTGAAGGCAACGTACTTTATCATCCGCGGAAATGACGAGGAAGACAAAAAGTTCGAGCTTGCCTACATCAGCTCGAAACACGCGATGTCCCCGACGACTGCAGTTCTGCAGGCTGTCCGTGAGATGGAGCGTATGGCACAGATGGCAGAGACCAACCTGATTCGCGCGATGAATACGCTGGTGACCCGCGATCAGAAAGAAATCGATGAGGTCTACCGTGTCGAGGAAAATATTAATTTCCTGAACAAAGAGATTACGAACTATCTGGTTCACTTAAATCAGGCATCGCTGCCGACATCAGACGTTATGCGCATCGGAGCGCTGTTCCATGTGGTCAATGATATCGAGCGGATTGGTGATCATGCCGAGAATGTCGCAGATTCTGCTGTGCAGATGACGAATGACAATGTGACCTTCAGCAAACAGGGCGAACTGGATCTTTCCGAGATGCTGGATATGGTATTAAAAATTCTCGATGAGTCGATCGAAATGTTTGCAAAGAATGATCTGCAGCACCTGCAGGAGATCATTGATATTGAAAATTCCATTGATCAGGAGGAGCGGGATCTGCAGCAGAAGCATGTAGAGCGTCTGACCCGCAACGAATGTACGCCGGAAGCCGGCATGATCTTCTCCGATCTTGTATCCGGACTCGAGCGTGTCGCGGACCATGCAACCAATATTGCATTCTCCATTCTGGATGAAGATCCGGAAGAGAAAGCAGCCCGCGAGGCAGTTGCAGGAGCAGAAAAATAAGAAATGGATTAAGAGAATAGGAGAAAGGCCCCGAAACATTGGAGTTATGTTTCGGAGCCTTTCTTTCATGCTTATGATGTTTTTTATTTATGGATTTCTTTCACGGGAGAGCGGGCAGTCAGATCGAAGGAGTAGCGGAGGTCAGGGTATTTCCACCCTCTGCAGAGCGGGATGAACCCGCATTCTGCTGGGAATCGCTCTGCTGATCATCTGAAGAGCTGGTGCTCGTTCCGAGGGTCAGTGAGAAGGTCTTTGTCTCATAGGATCCGTTGTCTGGAACCTGTACTTCCACCTCAACGGTTTCGCCGGCAGAGTAATACTGCAGCAGGGATTTCAGCTCGCTGGTGGAGGTGATGGAATGTCCGTCAAAGCTGGTCAGAACGTATCCGGATTTCAGACCTGCATTTTCAGCGGCACCGCCGGAGGTTACTTCGGAGATATAGATGCCGGCCGGCATATTGTATGCCTGCTGGATCTGGCTGCTGACATCGAGGCATTTGATGCCGATCGCTCCCTGATCTTCTGCGGCAACCTTTGTTCTGGTCTGCTCATTCATCAGATTTTCAATGATATCGGAAACACGGGAGACCGGGATTGCATAGCCCATGCCCTCTACCTCTGTAGAAGCAAGTTTTGCGGAGTTGATACCGATGACCTCTCCGTTCATGTTCAGAAGAGCGCCGCCGCTGTTGCCAGGGTTGATGGCTGCATCGGTCTGTAAGTAGGTCTTTCCGGTTGTATCAGTGGAAGAAGTATCTGCCGTTGTTCCATCGGAGCTTCCGTCAGAAGAGGAATCGCTGTCGATCACACGGTTTGCAGCACTGATGATACCGGTCGTAACGGACTGGCCGTAGCCGAGTGCGTTGCCGATCGCAACGACCTGCTCGCCGACCTCAACGGAATCAGAATCGCCCATCGTGGCAACAGCGATGCTGCTCATCGTGTCATCCGGGATCTCGGAGAGCGGAACGGCGATGACGGCAAGATCGTTATCGGCATCGGTACCTTTGATATTTGCCTTGCAGACCTGATTGTTTACAAAACTAACAGAAAGAGTATCGGCATCTTCTACTACATGGTTATTGGTGACGATCAGAAGCTCGGTGTCATTCTTTCCGATGATGATACCGGAACCGCAGCTTGTGGTCTCCTCGGTCTGCGGAGTCTGGGCACCGTAACCGAACATGCTGAAGTAGTTCTGTACTTCCTGTACGGACTGGTTTGTGATGGAGACGATCGACGGCATTGCGTTTTTCGCAATCGTGGAAACATCCATCGTTCCGGTGGAAGTGGAGCTTGAGGATGTGGCAGCGGCTTTTAAGAGGCTGCTGTTGGAAGTCGTCTGCTGTGCAGTGGTTGTTGTTGCAGTGGCTGTCGTGCTTCCGGCAAAGTGGTTGACTGCCTGGAAGGTACCGCCGGCAACACCGCCGAACAGAACTGCGCTTAAGGCGATGGCTCCGATTTTTTTTGCAAGCTTAGCAGCTTTTTTGTTTTTGGAAGAAGGTTTCTTTCCGTTGAAGCTGTTCTGCTCTGCTGCCATCATGTTCTCATTATTGGTTTCGTTTTCGTTATTGTAGTTGTTTCTGTAGTCCATCATAATAAATGCTTCCTTTCTGGTATCTGTATTTTAAACTGTGTTCCGGAATCGGCTTCCGGTTTTGTTTGCTTCCTTTTTTGTTTCTATGCTTTGCAGTATAATGGGAATCTGTGATGGAAATGTAGTAAAAATGTGAAAAAAATAAGTTCTCTGGAAAAGAGAAAAGTGCTACAATAAGAAACAGAAAAATGATCAGGAAATGAGGAAGTAATAATGAATAGAGGAATAACACAGAAACAGTATCTGGGGTTGGTCCCGCCGACGGAGGAGGACGCCCGCTCCAGCCAGATGCGGATACTGGATGCATTAAAAGAGAAAGGAATCACCGCATCATTTACCCTTCCAGCGCTGCAGAAACTGTATCCCATCTGCGATGAGGCAGACTATAACATAACGGTTTCCCTCGCATGGAATGGAAGCATCTGGCAGGTGGTTGATCTGGAAGCGGGCGATACAGCAGCAGAGCATTACGGCTATGCCGCTGATCTTGGAAGTACGACCGTCGTTGTGCGCCTGGTAAACTGCAGCAACGGTACTGTGCTTGCCGAGGAGAGCGAATACAACCGCCAGACTGCCTATGGAACCGATATTCTGACGAGAATCTTTGCCTGTAAGGATAAACCGGAGGTACTGCAGGACATCCGTGCGTGTACGATGGAGACATTTACACTGCTCTTTGAAAAACTTCGCCAAAAGACAGGAATTGCGCCGTCGGATGTTCTCTCAATGGTCGTATCCGGCAACACAACGATGATCCATTTCCTGCTGGGACTGGATCCGTTCTGCGTCTTTTCATCCCCGTACGCCGTGCGCGCAGACCGCGTCGGATTCCTTCCGGCGAAAGAGATGGGATTTCCCATGAAGGGATGTGTCTACTGCGTGCCGGGAAAATCCAATTACCTGGGCGGTGATATATTAAGCGGTATGATCGCAACGGAACTCTATAAAAAAGAAACGATCAGCGTTTTTTTTGATATCGGAACGAACGGCGAGCTTGTCGTCGGAAACCGGGAATTTCTGCTCTGCGGCGCAGGCGCTGCCGGTCCGGCGCTCGAGGGCGGCGTGGTCAAAACCGGCATGCGAGCTGCAGAAGGCGCTGTTGATACGGTAAAAATAGAAGACGGGAAAATCCAGTGCCATGTAATCGGAGAGGGTAAGCCAAAGGGCATCTGCGGTTCCGGCATTATCGATCTGCTCGCGGAATTATTCCTAAATGGATGGATCAACCTGTTCGGCACCCTGCAGCCGGAGCGGTCAGAAAAGATCAAAGAAGATCCGGAGACGGGAGAATGGTGTGTCGAGTACAGGGAAGGACTGAACTTTTATCAGAGCGATATCGCCGAATTTCTGCGGACGAAATCGGCCGCCTACACGATGGTTGAGTACATGATGCGTGAATCCGGCATTTCCATGGAAGAGATTGACCGGTTTTACGCGGCGGGCGCGTTTGGAAAACACGTCTCGAAGGAGTCTGCCATCACAATCGGCATGTACCCGGATATGGACCGGGAACGCCTCATCTGTGCTGGAAATACGTCGTTAGAGGGAGCGGAAAAAATTCTGCTGGACAGAACCCGAATCGAAGAGATTGACCGGATTCTCGAGGAGATGGTTTATATTCAGTTTGGTCAGGTCTCTGACTTTATTTCCATGATGGCAGCCGCCCAGGCAATTCCACACACGGATCTCGAGCGGTTTCCAAGTGTACAGAAAAAACTGGAAGAAAGAAAACAGTAAATAGCGGCAGGCGCTTGACCGCAGTCGAATCGTGTCATATACTTGTTAATGATAATGAGAATCAACAAGGAGAGACAGATATGACATTGAAAGAACTGCCGATCGGAAAAACGGCGACTGTCCGTACCGTAGGAGGAGAGGGTGCGCTGCGGCAGCACTTCCTCGATATGGGAATCATTCCAGGTGCGGAGGTAACAATGGTAAAGTATGCACCGATGGGAGATCCTGTGGAAGTACGGATTCACAGCTATGAGCTGACACTTCGCCTTGACGATGCCGGACGGATTGAAATTGATGAGGTGCGGGATACCGTAAAAGAAAAGGAGCAGCCGGATGCCAGAGCGATTCCGCATCCCGGCTTTGGAGAGGGCGGAAAGTACCACAATAAGGCAGAGGAGCATCCGCTGCCGGAAGGAGAGCTGTTGTCCTTTGCGCTGGCCGGAAACCAGAACTGCGGCAAGACCACCCTGTTCAACCAATTAACGGGATCCAACCAGCACGTCGGAAACTTCCCCGGCGTGACCGTAGACCGGAAGGACGGTGAAATCCGCGGCCAGAAAAACACGCTGGTCACCGATCTTCCCGGCATTTATTCGATGTCGCCGTATTCAAGTGAAGAGATCGTCACCCGGAATTTCGTTCTGAACGAGCATCCGCGCGGCATCATCAATATTGTAGATGCGACAAATATCGAACGAAACCTGTATCTGACGATGCAGCTGATGGAACTCGACGTTCCGATGGTACTGGCCCTCAACATGATGGATGAGGTACGCGAAAACGGCGGTTCTGTGCTCGTGAACCAGATGGAAGAGAGACTTGGCATCCCGGTTATCCCGATTTCCGCTGCAAAAAACGAGGGAATCGATGAACTGGTTGCCCATGCTGTTCATGTGGCCAAATACCAGGAAAAACCGGGCAGAAAGGACTTCTGTGAGGCGAATGACCACGGCGGTGCCGTCCACCGTGCGTTGCATGCGATCATGCATCTGATCGAGGATCACGCCGCAAGGGCGGATATTCCGGTGCGGTTTGCGGCGAGCAAGCTGGCAGAGGGCGATGCGCTGATCCTGGAGCAGCTGGCCCTCGATGAAAACGAGAAAGAGATGCTCGAGCATATCGTCTGTCAGATGGAGACGGAGCGCGGCCTGGACCGCGCGGCGGCGATTGCGGATATGCGTTTTAATTTTATTGAAAAAGTCTGCCGTGAGACCGTGGTAAAACCAAAAGAGAGCCGCGAGCATGTGCGGAGCACAGAAATTGACCGTGTGCTGACCGGAAAATATACGGCTCTGCCATGTTTTGCTGGGATTATGGCGGCTGTCTTTTTCCTGACCTTCCATGTGATCGGAGCATCGCTGCAGAGTGTGCTGGAGATTCTGATCGGAAAACTGACCGAGCTCGTGGACAGCGCCATGAAAGCATGGGGCGTCAATCCGGTGCTTCATTCCCTTGTGATTGACGGTATTTTTAACGGCGTCGGAAGTGTCTTAAGCTTCCTTCCGATCATCGTCACCCTGTTTTTCTTCCTGTCCATTCTGGAAGACAGCGGCTATATGGCGCGCGTGGCATTTGTGATGGATAAGCTGCTCCGGAAAATCGGCCTCTCCGGCCGCAGTATCGTGCCGATGCTGGTCGGTTTTGGCTGTACCGTGCCGGGCGTCATGGCGAGCCGCACCCTGCCTTCCGAGCGTGACCGGAAAATGACGATCCTATTAACTCCGTTTATGAGCTGTTCGGCAAAACTTCCGATTTACGCGTTCTTTACCGCCGCATTCTTCCCGAAATACAGTGCCCTTGTGATGGTTCTTCTGTATTTCGGTGGCATCTTCATGGCTGTCCTGATGGCGATGCTGATGCAGGGAACTTTATTCCAGGGGGAAGCCGTTCCGTTTGTCATGGAGCTTCCAAACTACCGCATGCCGGGGGCAAAAAATGTCGGACAGCTTTTGTGGGATAAGGCAAAAGACTTCCTGCAGCGGGCATTCACCGTCATTTTTGTTGCCACGATTGTGATCTGGTTTTTACAGACCTTTGGAACGCATCTCAATGTCGTGGAGGACTCCAAGGACAGCATTCTCGCCGTTGTCTCCGGCCGTCTCGCCCCGGTTTTTCGGCCGCTTGGATTTGGAGACTGGAGAGTATCGACCGCCCTTCTAACCGGATTTATGGCAAAGGAGAGTGTCGTCTCGACACTTTCCGTACTGTTCGGCACAACCGCGCAGCTGACCGAAATTCTGACACCGGTTTCCGCATTAAGCCTTCTGGTTTTCTGCCTCCTCTATACGCCGTGTGTGGCGGCAGTCGCTTCCATCAAGCGGGAGCTTGGCGGCAGATGGGCAGCCGGTGTTGTCGTTTCCCAGTGTGTGATCGCCTGGCTGGCAGCTTTTGTCGTACATGGCTTTGCACTGCTGTTTGGCATGTAAAAAAGAACATTAAATAAGAAAAGCTCTGCAGAACAGAAAATGCAAAATTCTGATCTGCAGAGCTTTTGATATATGGCTGGTAAAAAAATGCCGGTTTTAAATTTTTCGTATCACATGCTTTAAAATTCTTGTCTTGTGGAGCAGAAAGATCGAGCAGTCCATAAACAGATGGGCAAGAAAGGTGCTCAAAATGACGCCATTTGATTTCAGCAGAAAGCCGACATGGAACCCATACCAGCACACGAAACCGGAGTAGGCGCTCATGATGACAAGAAGCGGTAGATTTTCCAACACGCCCCGCATCGTTTCAAGAAAACTCTTGACCGTAAAGTCGAAATACAGGAAGCGGCCGACCGTCAGTGTCAGGAAATAGAGAATCAGGCCGTCGTAATTCGTGTCCTCGTAGATAAAGCGGATGTACAGAAGAATCAGTACAATATAGAAGACCGAAATCAGCCGCACCGACGCCTTCTGCTCCGGGTCAAGGTGCGTGAGCTTTACCAGAACCACATCGAGCCAGCTCGTCAGAAAGACGGAGAGCACGATAAAGACAAGAAGCACCACATCCTGATATTTCTCCCAGTACATCGAAATCTGCGGCAGACGCTCATCGATAATGTAATAGAGGGAGAGGAAGAGAAGAATCGAAGTGCCGGAGAAAACCAGCTCATAAAAGCTTTCCACAATCTGATACTGCCTGCGCTGGTGTTTCTTCCGGCGTATTTTTTTCGCTTTTTCCTCTGTCTCCTCTTTTAGCTGCCGCTGAATCTGCAATTTTGCAATCAGAAGCACAAGGGCAAGCACCAGAATCAGGCCGAGCAGTGAGACAAGCAGAAAACTGCCCACATTGGCGGGATCAAAATAGTGAAGAATATAGTATCGTTTCAAATAAAATCACCTCTTCTGGAAATTCTTTTTTTGATTTCTCTTCACTTTAGTACCAAATCCGGAAAAAGTAAAGTACAAAAATGAGAACAGAAAGAAAGTGTCTGATAAAAAATGACCGAAATGGAGAGAATAAAGTGATCAATGCGTGACAGGGAAGAAAAGATGACGATCAGTCAAAGTCGGTCAAAACAGGGCGATAAACCGGGAAAATCCGTCACAAAACTCTAAACTTATGCAAATGTGACAAAAAGAGAAGGGAAAATTCATGAAATATTAATGATTGATTTTGAATGAATATGACGATATGATAATCTTATCAAAGCAAACACGATCAAAATAAAGCAGGAGGGAAATATGATTTACACAGTGACATTCAATCCGTCTCTGGACTACATTGTATCGGTGGAAGACTTCAAGCTCGGCCTTACCAACCGCACAAGCTCCGAGCTGATGCTTCCGGGCGGAAAAGGAATCAACGTATCGACCGTACTTGGAAACCTTGGAATTGAGAGCACAGCGCTCGGATTTCTGGCAGGCTTTACCGGAAAAGAAATCGCCGGACGGCTCGACCAGATGGGAATTAAAAACGGCTGCATCTGGCTGGAAGAAGGATATTCCCGCATCAACGTCAAATTAAAGAGCATTGACGGAACTGAGATCAACGGACAGGGACCCGAAATCCCGGAGAAAAAAGTGGAAGAGCTGATGAAACAGCTTTCCGCACTCGGCGAGGGCGACGTTCTCTTCCTCGCAGGCAGCATCCCGTCATCCATGGCAGATGATGCCTATCAGAAAATTATGGAAATGCTCGACGGCAAGGGCATCCGCATCGTCGTAGACGCGACCCGTGATCTGCTGATGAAGGTTCTGCCGTACCACCCGTTCCTCATCAAACCGAACAATCACGAACTCGGCGAGATTTTCGGTGTGGAATTAAAGACAAGAGAGTCGGTTGTTCCGTATGCAAAACAGCTGCAGAAAAAGGGCGCACAGAACGTTCTGGTTTCCATGGCAGGCGAAGGAGCCGTTCTCGTTGCCGCATCCGGTGAGGTCTTTGAAGCTCCGGCCCCGAAAGGAAAGCTTATCAACGGCGTCGGCGCAGGAGACTCGATGGTAGCCGGATTCATGGCAGGCTACATGGAAAAAGAAGATTACCTCCATGCGTTCCATATGGGAATCGCAGCGGGAAGTGCAAGTGCTTTTTCTGAAAACCTTGCAACCCGGGAGGAAATTGCATCTGTCTACGAACAGATTACAAAATAAAAGGGAGGACGTCTCATGAGAATCACAGAGTTGCTGGACATCCGCAGTATTGCGCTGGATGCCGCACCGAAAAGCAAACAGGAAACGCTTGATGCAGCCGTAGCGCTGATGGTCAAAAGCGGAAAGATCACAGACGAAGATGCGTACCGTGCACAGGTTTACGCAAGAGAAGAAGAGAGCACCACAGGAATCGGAGAGGGAATTGCGATTCCGCACGGAAAATGTGATGCAGTAAACAAACCGGGCCTTGCAGCCATGGTGATCCCGAACGGCGTTGATTTTGATTCTCTCGATGGAGAGCCGGTCACCCTGCTGTTCCTCATCGCAGCGCCGAACACAAAAGACAACGTTCACCTCGATGTCTTAAGTAAACTTTCCATGATGCTGATGGATGAAGAGTTCACCAAGAGCCTTCGAAACGCAAGGACACCGGAAGAGTTCCTTGCCATTATCGACCGCGCCGATGAAGAGAAAAAGAGCGTAGATGAGCGTCTTGCAGAGCCGGTGGAAGCAAAAGAAAATCAGGTGAAGATTCTCGCCGTTACTTCCTGCCCGACCGGTATTGCCCACACTTACATGGCAGCCGAGGGAATCGAGAAAGCAGCGAAAGCAAAAGGATGCTTCGTAAAAGTCGAGACACGAGGCTCCGGCGGAGCGAAAAACGTGCTGACTGCACAGGAAATCGCCGATGCGGACTGCATCATCGTTGCAGCCGACGCACAGGTTCCGATGGATCGTTTCGACGGAAAGAAAGTCATTCAGCGCCAGGTATCCGACGGTATCAGCAAAGCAGATGAGCTGATCAAGCTTGCGATGTCCGGAAACGCACCGGTTTACAAGAGCGGCAATGCGCAGACAGCCGCAGCAAGCACGAAGAAGAACAGCGGCGGTATCGGCCACCAGCTGTACACCCAGCTGATGAATGGTGTTTCCCATATGCTTCCGTTCGTTGTCGGCGGCGGTATTCTGATCGCAATCGCATTCCTGATCGACGGACTTCTTGTTGATATGAACTCCCTTGATGCCGCAGCCAGATCAAACTTCGGTACGATTACCCCGGCTGCAGCGATGTTCAAACAGATCGGCGGCGTGGCATTCGGCTTCATGCTCCCGGTTCTTGCAGGCTACATCGCCATGGCAATCGGCGACCGGCCGGCACTTGCCCTTGGTTTTGTCGGCGGTATGATGGCATCGAGCGGAACCTCCGGTTTCCTTGGAGCACTCGTTGCCGGTTTTGCAGCAGGCTACATTATCCTTGGCCTCCGCAAAGCATGTGAGAAACTTCCGGAAGCACTCGAAAAGATTGCGCCGGTTCTGATTTACCCGGTAGTCGGCATCCTTGCGATGGGACTTCTGATGCTCTTCATTGTAGAGCCGATCATGGGAACCGTCAACACGGTACTGAACAATGGTCTTGCTTCCATGGGCGGATCCAGCAAGCTGATCCTTGGCATGATCCTCGGCGGCATGATGGCCATCGACATGGGCGGCCCGTTCAACAAAGCAGCTTACGTATTCGGAACAGCAGCCATCGCAGCAGGAAACTACGACATTATGGCATCCGTTATGATCGGCGGTATGGTTCCTCCGTGTGCGATTGCACTTGCAACCCTGCTGTTCAAAGATAAATTTACAAAAGAAGAAAGAGAATCCGGTCCGACCAACTTCATCATGGGACTCGCCTTCATCACCGAGGGTGCGATTCCATTCGCAGCAGCAGACCCGATCCACGTTCTTCCGGCCTGCATCATCGGCTCTGGCCTCGCAGGTGCGCTCTCCATGGCATTTGGCTGTACCTTAATGGCACCGCACGGCGGCATCTTCGTTGTACCGGTTATGGGAAATGCGCTGCTTTATCTGGTGGCAGTTGTCATCGGAACAGTGGTATCCGCAGTTCTGCTTGGAGTTTTAAAGAAAAAAGCTGTATAAAAGAGTAGAAAAAAGACAGAAAACAAAGTAAAATAAAAATATCAAAGATCCTATGGGAGGAAAAAATCATGAAAGAATTTAAGTATGTTGTAACAGATCCAGAAGGAATCCACGCTCGTCCGGCAGGAATGCTGGTAAAAGCAGTCAAAGAATTTTCCTGTGATATCAAGATCGCAAAAGACGGAAAAGCCATGAACTGCAAAGCCATCTTCGGCATCATGGGACTGGCTGTAAAACAGGGCGAAGAAGTTACCCTGACCTTCGATGGAGCAGATGAAGATGCTGCATACGAAGCAATCAGCAATTTCATGAAAGAGAACTTGTAATTCTACAGAGCCATGCGGAATGGAAGAAAAAAGTGCGAATCATGCTTGCATGAATGAGTGCTTTTTTCTGGAATTCCATATGGCGAGAAGCCACATCGAAATGGAGCGTAAGCGGAATTGAGATGGGGCTCTGGAGAATTACAATATAGTAATCGGCAGGAGCGTGTTTGAAAAACTTTCTGAAACTAAGAAATCCTTTTTAAACACGCTCCGGCTGTCTGGACAGAAAATTCGGATATCGAGAACAAAGGTGGAGAAAACTTATGCAGATTTATCAGGGAAAAAGCGTATTTTCCGGCATTGCGATCGGAAAGATCCGCGTATACAAAAAGAATGAGCGTCAGGTAAAACGTGTGAAAGTAGAAAATCCGGATGCGGAGATGGCACGGTTTGAGGAAGCAAAGGCAAAAGGAATCGCACAGCTTGGCGTTCTGTATGAAAAAGCATGCAAAGAGGTTGGCGAGGCCAATGCAGCGATCTTCGAGGTACATCAGATGATGATGGAGGACGACGGCTACAACGAGTCCGTCGAGAATATTATCAAGAGCCAGGGCGTCAACGCTGAGTATGCCGTTGCAACGACAGGCGACAACTTTGCGCAGATGTTTTCTGCCATGGACGATGATTACATGAGAGAGCGCGCGGCAGACGTAAAGGATATTTCCGAGCGTCTGATCTCCATCTTAAACGGAGACGACACCGACGCATCCTTAAACGACGAACCGGCGATCATCGTGGCAGATGACCTTGCGCCGTCTGAGACGGTACAGATGGATAAGGACAAAGTTCTTTCTTTTGTTACCGTACACGGTTCTTTAAATTCCCACACCGCTATCCTTGCAAGAACCATGGCGATTCCGGCACTGGTCGGAACACCGCTTCCGCTGGATGAGAGCGTAGACGGAAAGCTCGGCATCGTAGACGGATCGGATGGAACCATCTATGTTGATCCGGACGAGGAGACTCTTGCTGCCATGCAGAAGCGCCGCACCGAGGAGGAGGAAAAGAAAAAACTGCTCCTCACCTTAAAGGGAAAAGAAAATATTACACTGGACGGACAGAAAATTCTGCTGTATGCTAATATTGGAAACATCAAAGACCTTGCGGCTGTCATGCAGAACGACGCGGGCGGCATCGGCCTGTTCCGAAGCGAGTTTATCTATCTGGAGCAGGATCACTATCCAACAGAGGAGGAGCAGTTCCGTATCTACAAACAGGCAGCAGAGACGATGGCGGGAAAACGCGTCATCATCCGTACCCTCGATATCGGTGCTGACAAACAGTGCGATTATTTCGAGATGGAAAAAGAGGAGAATCCGGCACTTGGCTGCCGTGCGATCCGCATCTGCCTGACGCGGCCGGAGATCTTCAAGACACAGCTTCGCGCGCTGTTCCGCGCAAGCGCATATGGAAAAATTGCCATTATGTATCCAATGATCACAAGTGTCGGCGAGGTTCGCCAGATCAAAGCGATTGTGGAGGAAGTAAAAGCTTCTCTTGCTGAGCAGGGCATTGAGTACGGAAATCCAGAGCAGGGTATCATGATCGAGACCCCGGCGGCTGCCATCATCAGCGATGAGCTGGCAAAAGAGGTTGATTTCTTCAGTATCGGAACGAACGACCTCAGTCAGTACACCCTCGCGATCGACCGCCAGAACACCAAACTGGATCCATTCTTTGATCCGCACCACCCGGCGATTCTGCGCATGATCCGGATGGTTGTGGAGAATGCACACAAAGCAGGCATCTGGGCAGGTATCTGCGGCGAGCTCGGCGCAGATCAGGAGCTGACAAAAGAGTTCCTTGCCATGGGCGTGGATGAACTCTCCGTATCCCCGGGAAACATCCTTCCGCTCCGCAAAATCATTCTGGAAACCAATGTGGCAGAATATAAGGCAGGAAAGAAATGTTAACACAGCAGAGACATGAAATTATCTTGAAACTGTTAAAAGAAAAGGGAAGCATCACCGTGACGGAAGTCCGGGATCTTCTCGACACTTCGGAATCTACGGTACGCCGCGATATCACGGCGCTCGATAAGGAGGGCAAGCTGGAAAAGGTATTCGGCGGTGCCGTGGAGGCCGGTCAGAAAGTGACGGCGCATGAGTACACCGTTGCACAGAAAAATGAGCTGAACTGCGACGCCAAGCGGAAAATTGCAGAGTATGCGGCATCCCTGATTGAACCGGATGATTTCGTCTTTCTCGATGCGGGAACGACGACAGCGCATATGATCGATTTTATCGGAACAACCTCCGCCGTTTTCGTGACCAACGCAGTTGCCCATGCACAGCGGCTGGCATCCCGCGGCTATAAAGTCATTCTGGTCGGCGGCGAGCTGAAAAGCTCCACCGAAGCCGTTGTGGGAAACCAGGCGATCCGCACGATTCAAGAATACCACTTCACCAAAGGCTTTTTCGGCACTAACGGTGTCACAAGAAGAAGCGGCTGCACAACGCCGGATGTCAATGAAGCAGTAATCAAAAAGACCGCCATGGAGCAGTGCCGCCAGTGCTACGTCCTCTGTGACGCAAGCAAATTTAACAGCATCAGTTCCGTTACCTTCGCAGACTTTGAAAAACCGATTTTTATCACGGACCGGAAAGTTCCCGGGTATGAGAAGAGCAAACATATCATCGTATGCGAGACGGAGCGAAAATAAAAAGCCAACATCTTACACGCACATAAATTGCAAAGCGCCCCGGCCCTGCAGATCATTTGGATGCAGGACCGGGGCACCGTTTACAGACTTATTCTTTGATTTCCGCCAGCATTACATCTGGATGATGATACTGCGGACGATGTTTCAAAAATGGAACTTTAAGCAGGGTAGCATTCTTGGGACACCAGTGAAGACAGGCATAACAGGCTGCACAGGAATGTCCTCCATAAAAATACGATGCAGTAACAAAATCTTCTTTTGGCAGACTTCCGTCAGATGTAAAGTTTGTTTTTCGTTCTTTTATAAAAGATATGATAGATTTTAACCGTTCCGGTGCTTTTTTCAGTCGTTCCAGATTTTCCTGCTCTGAGCTGATTAAACAGTTGCCTGGCATCTGCAGATCAAAGACAGCCGACAGGTTTGCACCGCTGCGGGAAAGTGCCTGACTTAGGCTGACAAAAGAATTTCCGCTTTTTCCATTGTTAGAAGTCATGACGACAAAAGTATAGCAGTCAGGATTGACCGTTAACTTCAATAAAAATTCTTTTACAATCCATGGCAGATCGCTCATGTAGGTAGGAAAGACAAAACCGATTATATCGTCTTTGCAGAAAAAATTGCTTTCTGTTTTCTGTTTTATAATATTCTCAACAGGCTGATTCAGCTCTTTTCCAATTTCTTTTGCAGCCCAAAGCGAATTACCAGTTCCGGTAAAATAAAAAATCATAAGTTTTTCCCTCTCTTTTTGAAGTTTATGACGGAGAAAATATTTTTATCCGTTTGCTTTATATTATTTTAAAACTATGATGTTGGGGTCAAAAGCCCCTCTATAGTACCTTGAAAAGTTCATATATTTTGTAGTAAATACAAGCCTAAATGGTTTACTTGCTGTATAATAGAGATATCTTAGTAGGAAAGAAGGCAATCTCTATGTCATTCAAAGAAAATACTTACCAGCAAATGTCATTTACAGATAGTTTTTCTGGATTAACTGCCAGAGAACAAAAAGCATTGGAAAAATCCTGGGCAAAAGTCTTTGCCGATGAAATATTTCCTGCCATTGATGAAAAGCGTTTTTCTGTCTTATACAGCGATAAGGCATCCAGACCGAATACTCCGGTCAACGTGATTGTTGGTGCGCTCATTATCAAAGAGCTTTTTGATTATTCCGATGACGAGATGGTCGAAAATCTTATGCTGGATTTTCGAATTCAGTACGCACTGCACACAACAAGTTTTGAAGAACAGTCTTTGAGTGACAAGACCTTAAGCCGTTTCCCCAAGAGGTGCTATGATTATGAAACACTTCACAACAAGGATCTTTATCATGATTGTGTGAAAGATTTAAGTGCTTCCATTGCAAAACTGGTGGGAATCAGCGGTAAAGTCAGGCGTATGGATTCCATGATGATCGAATCCAACGTCCGCAGGCTCAGCCGAATGGAACTGATATACACCTGCATTGCAAAGCTGGCGATGTATGTGAATAAAATCAATGGTTCCGCTCTGTCTGACGATTTAAAACATTATATCGATCCTAACGATTTTAACAGAGTGATTTATCATCAGCGCAGTACCGATGCAGATGAGCGCATGAAGCAGCTCTTAACGGATGCGGATAAACTTCTTGCCCTGTGTGAGTCTGATTACAATGATTCAACAGAGTATGATCTGTTTGTCAGATGCCTGTCAGAACAGACCATTGTTGAAAATGAAAACCGAAGACTCCGCACGAAAGAAGACGGCGGCATGAAATCAACCATGCTGCAGAATCCTTCTGACCCTGAAGCGACATTCCGGAATAAAGCAGGAAAAGAGCATCGAGGATATGCTGCTAATCTTGAAGAATCCGTTGGAGCCAATGGTTCTGTTGTAACAGAGTACCAGTATGAGCAAAACAACCATAGTGACAGTCAGTTTATCCAGGAGCACCTTGCGCAGATGGATAACCAGGAAGAACGGACTGTTATAGTCACGGATGGAGCATATAGTGGAACAGAAAACACACAACTTGCAGCTCATAAAAACGTAGAACTGATTACCACAAGTCTGACGGGGAAACCGGCTCCGGATATCCTTGCTGATTTTGAATTCAACGAAGAGGGAACAAAAGTCCTCCGATGTCCAGCCGGCCATGCACCGAAAAGCTGTTCTTATATGAAACCAAGCAATCAGTGTGCCGTTTCCTCTCTGCATGAGCAGTGTGCCAACTGTCCGTAGCAGGATCAATGCAAGCCGAAGATCTTTAAGAAGGTTGCAAAAATAGTAACATCCAAAGCAGCGCATGAACGTGCGAAAATCCAACGGAATAGCAAAGAATTCAAAAATTATGCAGGGTTGCGTAATGGAGTGGAAACTGTTCCATCGAATATACGCAAGAATTACCACTTGGAAAAGATACCTCGTGGGAAACAGCGGGGCAAGTTCTTTTTCGGTTCCAAGATAGCAGCATTGAATTTCAGAAAACTCTTCAACTATGTGAAGGGTTTAGGACATTACGCTCAAAATCCGGTACTTGTATAAAATCAAGGAAGGGAATACCAGCGTATATCCGAAGAAATCCGGTATTACACTACAAAATATGAATTTTTCAAGGTGCTATAGAAATAGAGGACAAAGTTATTTATGGTTTTGACCCTAACATCATAATATAAAGCGGGGAACAAAAAGAGATGGGATGGATATGATGGATCGGATATCTGCCTACCGGGAACTGATTCGGAAAAATATTGATTACGAGAACTACCCGCCGATCTATAACAAGCAGGAAGTGGATGAACTGATTGATCTGATTGTAGAAACCCTAATGCTGCCGCCGGATGCAGGAACAATTCGGATTGGAGGAAAGGAACGTCCTGTTTCGATTGTAAAAAGCATGTTCCTGAAGCTGGATAAAGATCACATCTGTTATATCCTGAAGTGCCTGCACAATACGGAAAAGAAAAAAGAGTAAAAATGGCCGTATCAAAAAAACAGCCAGAGAAAAAAAGGCAGAAAAAGAAAAGCAGCTTGTGGATCATAGCGTTGATTGCTGTTATTTTGCTGATTCTTGTTGGAGTCGTATTTTTGGTACTGCCAAAATTTCGAAAAGAAGCTGCACCGGAAAAACCGGAAACGATCAAGGTGGAAGCTGCAGAGAAAAGCTATGCTGCCGGAAGTCGGCTTTCAGAAAAAAATTTCCGCGTATACGGAATATCCGGGAAACAGAAACAGCTTCTGGATGCAGATACATACAGCGTGTCACCGGCTAAAGTGCCGGCACATGGCCACAGTGTTACCGTAGAGGTTTCCTCCAAGGCATATCCGGATATCAAGGCAGAGATAACAGTGCTTATTGACCGTGATGAAAGTGTTAAGTATAAAATCGGCAGAGAAAATCCAGATGATGTGGAGGCTATCCTGTATTCCAACGGGGATCTAGAAATATCCGGAAAAGGAAGCGTCCGGAATTTCAAATCAGATTCTGCGCCATGGAAGAAAGATTCTGTTAAACGGCTGACCTGGATTGATCCGGAGGCAGAAGTGGAAAGCATGGACTACTGGTTTACAGGAAATGACGAATACCTGGAAACATTGTGCCGCATTCCGGACACAGTGAGAAGCATGGTGGAAACATTCAAAAATGCCACAGCGATGACCAGTATGCCGGATATGTCTGGTGCGGTCCGGCTGGAAGATATTACATCCTGCGCAGAAGGGTGTATTGCACTGGAAAAGGCCATGGAACTTCCAGGGAATATAAAACAGGCAAAAAAAGCATTTTACGGTGATACGGCGCTGATCGATGGAGCCGATACAACAGCCTGTATGCAGCTGGAGAACATGGATTCCATGTATTACGGCTGTATGGCTCTGGCATCTGTCCAGATTCCGGACAGTGCGAAAGAACTTTCGAATATCTGCAATGGCTGCGTCAACCTGAAAGAAGTACATATCCCATCGTCTGCACAGAAAATGAACAGCAGTTTTTTCGGATGTACCGCACTGGAATCCATAACCGGTGAAATCCCATCTTCCTGTACGGATAGCGGGAACCTGTTTTCCGGCTGTAAGTTCCTGAGTGGAACACTTACCGTTTCCTGTACATCCAAGACAACCCTTTCAAGCTCGTTTTCGGACGCTGCAACGGCTGGAACAGGACTTACGATCATTTTACGGTACGATGCAGAAAAATCGCAGGAAACGGCCAATACGGGCTTCTACGGGGGAACAAAAAGTGCAGATGAAATCCTGAACGCATTGAAGGCATCCATGGAAGCCGCATTCAGCAGCGGAAGCCATATTACAATAACAACAAATGCAAATAAAACAGAGGGGTGATTAGAATGTAATAAAAATGCAATATGAAAAATAGCAAAAGACTCTTGTAATTACGGAATTGGAAAGGTAATATGATAATATGATTCCAAAAAATGAAAAAGGGGGAGAAACCATATGGACATGAAAGAGCTTCGAAAAAATGCAGAAAAAGTAATAGCAGAACGTTTTCCGGACTTCAATTTTTCCACACTGGACTGGGGAGAGCTTGATCCATTCTATCTGGAGCATCCGGAAGAAATACCGATTGAGCATGAGTTTGTTGGCTACCGGCAGGATGGTGATGTAGCGGAAGATTACCAGGGAAATCTGTATCTGATTCTTTGTGATCCAGGAATCCACCCGATCGGAAGTGTATGCATGGAACAGTCCGAACTGGACGACGCCATAAAACTCGGAAAACGGGAAGATTATACCGGGGAACTTCTGGAAGAAATTCCGGAGTAAAAAGTGAAATAACAAAACAAGGAATCCCGTGTCAAACGTTGACATGGAATTCAAACAGAAAAATCGGTGTCAATGTTTGACACGGACGGAGGAAAAAGTATGAGAAAAAGAATCGCAATGGTACTTCTTGGCCTGAGCCTGGCAGTAGGTACACCGGCCGCAACAAATATGTTCCCAACAGTTTCTGCCCAGACAGTACAGGCAGCTGGAAAAACCGGATGGACGCAGGAGTCTGGAACCTGGTATTTTTATAAAGACGGTGTAAAACAGACCGGATGGCAGACCTGGGACGGAAAAAAATATTATCTGAATGCAGACGGAACCATGAAAGCAAATGAGTGGATGATTGATACGGATGGATCGGTTTACTACTTCCGCAGCTGGGGTGGAGCTTACCTGAACTGCAAGGCAAGAATCAACGGCAGAAGTTATACATTCGGTGCAGACAGTAAGGTACAGGGTTCCCAGTGGGTTGTAAAAGGTGGAAAATGGTATCTGGTAAAAGACGGAAAAATTGCAACGGGCTGGCAGACCTGGGATGGAAATAAATACTACATGAATAGTGATGGAAGTATGCGCTCCAATGAGTGGAGACTGGATGATACAGGGAAAATCCGCTATCTGTGCAGCTGGGGCGGCGCATATAAGAACAGATCTGCCAAAATCAACGGACGCTCCTACACTTTTGATGGTAATGCTAATGTAACCAACATGCAGTGGATCGTGATGGATGGACAGTGGAAACTAGCAAAAGATGGAAAAATTGCAACGGGCTGGCAGACCTGGGACAATAACCGTTACTATCTGAACGCAGACGGAACCATGAAAGCAAATGAATCTTTCACGGACGGGGGAAAAACCTATTTCTTCTGCAGCTGGGGCGGAGCTTATAAAAACTGCTGGCAGACTTGGAACGGGAAAAAATATTACCTGCATGATAACGGTGCAGCCTATCAGAATGAGTGGCTGAAAACCGGAGGAAAATGGTACTGGTTCCAGGCAGACAGCACCATGGCAGTGAACACAAGCTTTACATACAAAGATAACCTGTATTTTGTGGACGGAAACGGAGTTATGCTTTCCGGATGCTGGAAAGAAGAAAACGGAGCAAAATACTATATCCGGAAATGGGGCGGAGCCTGCAAGGATATGCAGATGAAAATTTCCGGAAAGACATATTATTTCCGATCAGACTGTAAGATGGTAACGGATCAGACGGTAAACGGAAATTACTACGGAAAAGACGGTGCGCTTACAACAAAACCAGCAGCAAAACCGACAGAAACACCGAAACCGACAGAAACGCCAAAACCAACGGAGACACCAAAGCCGACGGAAACGCCAAAACCGACGGAAACGCCAAAGCCGACAGAGACACCGAAGCCAACAGAGACACCAGCAGAAACCGTTTATGCAACAAGCGTAACAATTACACCGAACAGTAATCTGGAATTAACTGAAGTTGGACAGACACTGCAGCTGGCCGCAACCGTATATCCGGAAAATGCAACCAACAAAGCGGTAAAATGGACTTCGGATGATCCAGAAGTAGCAAGCGTAGATGAAAATGGACTTGTAACCGTTCATAAAAAAAATGGTATGCGAAAAGTTATTATCTCAGCTGATGCAATGGGATCTAAGCCAGACGGAGGTGTTGTTGGAAGATACGTAGAAGTAAAAATTAATATCCCATACACCAACGAAGAGGCTCTTGGAATGACCGTTTACGATCAGGAAGTTTCCAGAAAGATTTTCGACCTGGTAAATGAAGAACGTGTCAAAGAAGGACATGCAGCTATGATTTGGGATGAAAAACATTGTTATCCGAGAAGCGTTGCCGCTGCCGGATACCATATCATGAGATCAATCACACAGCCAGGATACGGAACTTCTGATAATCTGGCCCTGCATGGTGGCAGACAGAACGGCTGCGGCGGTGGTCTGTCATATACAGATTCCGATGATCTTGCCCGCCAGATCTTCAACCTTTGGATGTCCTCTCCAGGTCATAAAGCAAACCAGATGGATGATTATAATGCATATGGAGCAATCGCTGTAATGTATGGACAACCGCAGGAGTATAACGGAAGAAAAATTGTGAATTTCTCAGCTGTATTCTCATTTGCAAATCAGGATCTTGACTTTCCAGCTACTTGGGAGAATCAAGATATGGGAATGGGCGAAGTCCTTGGTATGACAGAGAACGATTATAATTTGATCACAAACTACTTTATCCGATAAAAAAAGAATCCCCTCTCGTAGACGAATTACGAGAGGGGATTTGTATGTCGAAGAGGTAGTAAAATAGTCGATGGTATGTTATACTGAATCTAATCAGGTCAGAACGTGATAGGGATAGTCTGGTGGTTGTCTTTTCTGGAAACAGAAAGGGGGTAATGCCAATGAATACAATGGAAGTGTTGACGCTTTTACTTGTTGTTTTTGCGGCGTTATCTTACATAAACTTCCACCGCAAGTAGAAAGAAAGCTATTCCCTACCGCAAATAGGGGATAGCCTATGTCTCTTGTTGCTCTTTGTAATAATTTAGATTATTTCAGAAAGGCAACCACCGACACTGGTATATCCTTGATTGCTTCTGATTTGATTATAAGCTGCCGGACGAAAAAAGTCAAGCAGCATGGGGGATGCGCAGAGTTTTGTGTATTCCTTTTTGTTGAAAAAATAGAATATTCTGTCTGGACTTGTTGTTTTTGCTAAGAAGTCAAGGTAACGTTTATGAAGCGATATTTCAGAGACGTTACCTTTTTTATAAAAAAATCTGTGGTTTTAGACGATAAAAATGTCATCTTTTTTGAGAAAATGTCATGTTCTTATATGAAACCAAGCAATCAGTGTGCCGTTTCCTTTCTGCATGAGCAGTGTGCCAACTGTCCGTAGCAGGATCAATGCAAGCCGAAGATCTTTAAGAAGGTTGCAAAAATAGTAACATCCAAAGCAGCGCATGAACGTGCGAAAATCCAACGGAATAGCAAAGAATTCAAAAATTATGCAGGGTTGCGTAATGGAGTGGAAACTGTTCCATCGAATATACGCAAGAATTACCACTTGGAAAAGATACCTCGTGGGAAACAGCGGGGCAAGTTCTTTTTCGGTTCCAAGATAGCAGCATTGAATTTCAGAAAACTCTTTATAGAAATAGAGGACAAAGTTATTTATGGTTTTGCCCCCAACATCAAAACTATTGTAGTATAACATAGAAAGAAAAACTTACGGTAAACGACGCAGATAAATCAATTTTTATATATTGTACGAGGAGCACGAATATGGAAAAAGAAACCGTCATTTTGACTTGCAGTTCGCTGGAACGTTATGTGAAACGGGCACAGGAGAAGATGCATACCAATTATCCGATTATAGTCATTGACCGGATCTATCACGTAGAGCCGGCGACTATGAAAACGGTGATCTGGCAGGAACTGGAAAAAAGAAAAAGGAAGCCGGATACGATTCTGGCTGCCATGGGATTTTGCGGAGGAGTTTGGGACCAGGTGCGGGCACAGGTAAGGACTGTGATTCCAAGAGTAGATGATTGTGTGTCCCTGCTTTTAGCCACAGATGACCGGTACATCCCCAACCGCAAGGAGAGCGGGCATCTGTATCTTTATGAGGATGAGCCCGAAAAATTTTCTGTGTTATCACTATTGAAAGATTATCGGAAAGCATCCAAGGAATTTCAGGGACTAGATGAAGAAACGTTGTTCCACATGTGGTTTGACCAGTATTATTTTCTGGATATCATTGATACCGGGTATAATGATTGTTATGAACTTGCGTATGCGGAGCAGGCGCAGAAAAATGCAGATATGATTCATGCAGCGTTGGACTATGTGCAGGGAAGTAACCGAATCCTGGAAAAACTGGTGTCGGGAGAATGGGATGAGCAGTTTCTGGTAGCTGAACCCGGGCATTTGATCCGGCATGGGGATTTTTTCTGAGTGGAAAAGGATGTTCCAGCCCAGAGATCTGGCATTTTTGGAAGGTCTTGTACTATTTTTATGTAAAATGGAAAGATGCTGAGAAATTAGTTTGGCATTGACAGATCAGCAAATCTGTGATATTGTCCAACTATGCATAGAGCATATTTGAAAAATGCTTTTCGAAGACGCTTTAAAGCATGAATAGAAAAAAGAAAGAACATGAACGTGTAAAGGTGAGGGAATGTATCTGAAATAATTTAAGCTGGAAAACACAATTGTATTTTGGTAAGACCTGTTTGAAACGGGTTATTTTGTGTACGCTTAAATTAGATACTTAGACGATTCGTTATGTTCCGACACCAGTGCCATGCACGCTGTGTCTGTTTAGGATGCGGGTCTGTTTTGCGTACGCAAAGCGGGCTCGCTTTTTAAATACTCTAGGCAGAATTTTTTATGCCGTGAGAAAAAGAAAAACAGGCAGAAGGGAGTTTTTATGGCACAGATCAATGTCAGTAATCTAACCTTTGGGTATGAAGGAAGTTATGATACAATCTTTGAAAATGTATCGTTTTCAATCGACACCAGCTGGAAGCTTGGTTTTGTGGGAAGAAACGGAAAGGGAAAGACAACGTTTCTTCAGTTACTCCTGGGAAAATACGAATACCAGGGAGCGATCACCCGATCGGTTGTCTTCGATTATTTTCCGTATCCGGTGAAACAAAAAGATCTGGAACGGACAGCAGCGGAGCTGATGGAAGACTGGAAAGCGGGAGTAGAGAGCTGGAGAGTTCTTTGTGAATTGGAAAAAGTGGATATGGACGCAGAACTTTTGTACAGACCATTTGGTACGTTAAGCTTTGGGGAGCGGACCAGGGTTATGCTTGCAGTCCTTTTTTCCGGTGAAAATGATTTTCTGCTGATCGATGAACCCACCAACCATTTGGATCAGGACGCCAGAGAGATTATCAAAAAATATCTGGCGTCAAAAAAAGGATTTATTCTGGTATCCCACGACAGGGATCTGCTGGATGCCTGCATCGATCATGTGCTGGTTTTAAACCGGGCCTCAATCGAAGTACAGAGCGGCAATTTTTCCAGCTGGTGGGAAAACAAGGAAAAAGCAGATCATTTTGCCAGAATGGAACATGAAAAACGTGTAAAAGAAATTGGAAAACTAAAGGCAGCCGCCGACTGTTCTTCGCGCTGGGCAGAAAAAAATGAAAATACCAAGATTGGATATGATCCAGCCAAAGAACATGACAGATCGATATCGACACGATCGTATATCGGAGCAAAGACGAAGAAAATGCAGTCGCGCGTCAAAGCGTACGAGGAGAGAATGGACCGGGAGATCGAGAAAAAGGAAGGGCTGTTAAAAGATATCGAAACGGTAAAAGATTTAAAGATTATGCCGCTTTCCCATTACAAAGAACGGCTGATCGAATGCAGGGATTTTTCCTTAAAATACCGGGATGGAAAAGAGAATGTGATCACCGGATTGAATTTTGAACTGAAACAAGGAGACCGTGTTTTTCTGAAAGGAAAAAATGGCTGTGGAAAATCCAGCCTGATCAAGTATATTCTGACGCAGAACCTGCAAAATTCTTCCAATGGCGGAATCGAAAAGCGGAAAATTACGATGTCCGGATGCGAAAATCTTTCCGGCGAAAATATAATGGCAACGGGTACCTGTTCGATTGCCTCAAATCTCGTTATTTCCTATATCAACCAGGATACCTCGCATCTGTCCGGAACGCTGAAAGAATTTGCCAAAAAGCAGGAAATTGATGAGCCAATGCTCCTTTCCATGTTGCGCAGCCTGGATCTGGACAGAGAACAGTTTGTAAAAAACATGGAGGAATTTTCCGAGGGACAGAAGAAAAAAGTATTGATTGCTGCCAGCCTTTTAACACCTGCGCATCTCTATCTGTGGGATGAACCGCTGAATTATATTGATGTATTTTCACGGATGCAGATTGAGAAACTGATTGCGCAGTTCCAGCCAACGATGCTGATCGTGGAGCATGATGCAAGGTTTGCCAGAAAGCTGGCAACGAAAGTGGTAGAGCTTTGACCAGAAGAATAAACGGAAAGGTTATGACTGAAAAAAACGAGACTTCTTATGGAGGTCTCGTTTTGCTATGATTAAAAATAGTAAAAAAAGGAGGAATTCACATTATGACAAAAAGAAAAATAATGCTGATTACGGTTTGCTTTGCTATTTTTGCTATATCGCTTCTGCTATCCAGACAGTTTTTTAAAAGCGCTGGAAAAAGGAATATGGATGTTCCGGCAGCGGGATCTGAACAGATAGAGGATTCAAAGGATACAGAAGAAATGACAGAGCTGGAAGAAACAGAAAGAACAGCAGCATCAGAAGGGGCAGCAGAACCGGAAAAAGTGGAAAATGTTACCATAGGAAGTGAGAAATACCGGGGATTTATCCTGGATTGTGTCCTGCATTCGGAGCAGGAGGGGGATATTCATTATAATGTATATATTCCGGATTCTTATGACGGAACAAAAGAATATGCATTATATGTAACACTGCCCGGCTATCAGGGACTGTACTTTCAAGGTGTGGGGGAAAATATCAGGACAGAGGATTTTGGTTTTGAGGCACAAAAATACAATTCGGAGATAATTATCGTAGCACCGCAGTTAAATGACTGGGGTGAGACATCCGCGGATCAGGCAATCGAGCTGACGTAGTATCTTCTTGAGAATTATAAGATCAATCCGGAAAAAGTATATAGTAACGGCTATTCCGGCGGAGGAGAAACGCTGGCGCTGATCCTGGGAAAAAAGCCGGAACTGTTTACTGCAGCGCTCATGTGCAGCTCCAAATGGGATGGAGTATATGAACCGGTGACAGAGGCAAAAACACCGGTCTATTTTGTGATTGGCGAAAGTGATGAATATTATGGATCAGAACCGTTTAAAGAAGCGTATCAGATTTTATATGAGCTGTATGCAGAGCAGGGTTTAGCAAAATCCGAAATAGACAATTTGCTGGTACTGGATATAAAAGAGAAAAATTACTTTGCAGGAACGAAAGTGACTTATCAGCACGGAGGCGTTTATCTGTTCTGTCGGGATGAAAAAATTATGGGATGGCTGTTTGGACATTAAGAGTCATGGAAAAATATATTGCAAAATTCCAAAGAAGTCTATAGTATGATAGTAGAGCGCGTTTGAAAAATCATTTCCGCATTCTGTGCGTTCCATTTTGCGGTATGTTTCACTCTTTTGCCGGCATGATGGCAGCAAAAAGATAAAATAAAAAAGGAGTCGACATGGAAAGAAAAAATCGTGGCATCTTAAAAAACAAGTTATTTTTGTATCTGACAGAATTTTTTTCCGGAATGTCTGTGATGGCGGTAGAACTTGGTGCGAGCAGGCTGCTTGCCCCGTATTTTAGTTCTTCACAGATTGTATGGACGATCATCATCGGAACCATCATGATTGCTATGGCACTGGGAAATATCTATGGAGGCAGAACGGCGGACAAGTCGCCCAATCCGGACAAGCTTTATGGCCGTATCATCGTAGCTGCTTTATGGATTGCGTTGATCCCTGTGGTTGGAAAATATATCATTGTTGGCATTTCTGCGGTTCTGATTTTTTCCGTAAATAACAATTTTCTGATCCTGGCTGCGTTTGTGGCCTGTATGGTAATTTTTGTGTTCCCATTGTTTTTACTGGGCACGGTAACTCCGTCACTGGTCAAATATTCGGTGAGCAATCTGGATGATAACGGAAAAACGGTGGGAACACTGGGAGCATTCAATACGATCGGCAGCATTATTGGTACCTTTGTGCCGACGTTTGTTACGATTCCTGCAGTTGGAACATCGATTACTTTTCTGATCTTTGCGGGAATTTTACTTGCGTTATCCATCGTGTATTTTGTGATGGAAAAAGCAGGGAAAAAGAAAGTGGTTGCATCGGTACTTATTTTCGCGTTCTGCTGTGGAACGGGTTATTCCGATTCCTTCGCATTCTGGGAAAACAACCTGACGTATGAGGGAGAGTCTGTATACAACTATCTCCAGGTGTATGAAAACGATGAGAGAGTGGCGTTGTCCACGAATGTTCTGTTTGGGATACAGTCTGTGTATATGAAACAGGATGAACTGACCGGAATGTACTATGATTATGCGATGGCGGCGCCGCTTATGCTCAAGGATAAAGCTGCAGATCAGATGGATGTGCTGATCCTTGGAATGGGTACAGGAACTTATGCCACACAGTGCAGGAAATATTTTGGGGACATGAATATCGAAGGCGTAGAAATTGATGAGAAGATCACGGATCTCTCTCGGAAATATTTCTCACTCTCAGAGGATGTTCCGGTGACTACTTACGATGGAAGAGCGTTTTTAAACGCCTCGCAGAAAGCATATGATGTGATTATGGTTGATGCATATCAGGACATCACAATTCCATTCCAGATGTCCTCGAAAGAGTTCTTTGCGCTGGTGAAATCGCATCTGAAGGACGATGGCGTCATGGTGGTAAATATGAATATGCGAGGAACGAAGGAGGGAAACATCAATCAGTACCTTTCAGATACGATTGGAAGTGTCTTTACTACCGAGGTTATCGTCGATGTGGCGGGATCATCCAACCGGGAACTCTTTGCGTCGGACGATCCGGACATCGGAAAGAATCTGACGAAGCATACAGGCGAACTTACAAATGCAAATCTGAAAAATATGATGCAGGAAGTTGCTTCAAATCTTACAGAATATCAAAAAGGAAATTATATCCTCACAGATGACCAGGCGCCGGTGGAACTGCTTGGCATGCAGGTGATCGATGAATTGATTAAAGATGAGGTCCAATACTATAAAGATATCTATAAAGAACGGGGAATCAAAGGGTTGATGGAGTCTCTCTGATATTTGGGCGCAACATGGAAAAGCGTAAATCATGAAAATCTGGCTTGCGCTTACAAATGGGATTTCGATTTTGGTTATGAGCAAGTAGCGAAAGCGAATTGCGAATATCCGCTTGACTAAAGGAAGAAAGGGAAGGTAAATATAATGAAATTACAATCTATTTTTGACCAGACAGATTTTGTGCATGCAAGCGGCACAAAAGAAGAATTGCAGGTTGCAAATTATTTAAAGGAGCAGTGCGAGACATTAGGAGTCCCGGCAGAACTGGAAAGTTTCCGCGTTGCAATGGGCGAAATCGAAGAGGCACATTTGTATGCAGACGGGATGGGAATTCCATGCAAAGCGCTCACATGCTGCGGAAGCGGAAGCGTGGAAGGCGAACTCTACTATATGCCTGGAACCGATCCGGTTTCTATTGCCGGTGCGAAAGATAAAATTGTGCTGATGGATACGCAGGGAATTGGATTTTTTACGTACCAGGATCTGATGAAGGCAGGCGCAAAAGCGATTCTGTTCCAATATGGAAATAGCTATTACCCGCATACAGATATCGACCAGAGAGATCTTCGGGAAGCCGTTGTCGGAGAAGAAAAGAAAGTTCTCTGCGCCATGATTCATTCCGCACAGGCAGTAGAACTTGTGAAAAATAAAGTAAAACAGATCCGTCTGGAAATCCGGCAGAAGGAATACGATGGAGAATCCCATAATGTGATTGCAGAATTGCCGGGAAAAAGAGAAGAATGGATCGTTTTAAGCGCGCATTATGATACGACATCGCTTTCGCATGGTGCATATGACAACATGAGCGGATGCGCAGGGCTTCTTGGAATCATGGAGCAGATGAAAGGGAAAGAGCTGAATTATGGTCTTCGGTTTGTATTCTGCGGAAGCGAAGAAAGAGGACTTTTAGGATCAAAAGCGTATGTCAGAGATCATGAAAAAGAACTGAGACAAACAGTACTGAACATCAATCTGGACATGATCGGAACGTATATGGGAAAATTTATCGCCTGTGTATCGGCAGAAGAAAAGCTTACCCATTACATCAGCTATATGGCTGCAGAAGTTGGATTTCCAATTGCGGCAGAAAACGGCGTCTATTCCAGTGATTCCACACCATTTGCCGATCATGGGGTTCCGGCTGTTTCGTTTGCGCGTATTGCCAACGGAAATGTCGCCCCGATTCACTGCCGCTACGATGTCAAAGATGTGATGTCGATGGAGCAGCTGCAAAAAGATATTGATTTCCTGACAGTATTTACCGGAAGATTCGCAAACGCAGCGGTCTGCCCGGTGGCAAGAGAAATACCGGAAACGATTCGGAAACAATTGGATGAATATTTGTTTCGCAAGAGAAAAGAAGCCTGATATACTTCGATCACGGATATGAGCAGCGAGACGAATTGCAAATAGGAAAAAGAACGACAGTGGCAGGAGAGAGAAACCATGAAAAAAATAGAACTGGTAGAAATCAGGCAGGTAAACGATGCCCTTGCAGAAATGGTTGCGCTGTTTCGAGTAGAACTGCGTTCCTATAAAGGAATTGCATCAAAACCGAACGTGGAAGACGGACGGGAAGAAATGAAGGAATACCTTTTAGCAGGATTTCCAGTGTTTGCCGCCACGGTGCATGGCGAATACGCAGGTTATGTTGTCTGTCGTATTGAGAGCGAGGTGGTGTGGGTGGAATCCATCTTTGTCAGAGAAGAGTACCGCCGGCAGGGAGTTGCTGCCGCACTGCATGGCAAGGCAGAAGAAATTGCAGCTTCTTATGGAAACGATACGGTTTACAACTATGTCCATCCCAATAACCACAGGATGATTGAATTTTTGGGAAAGCGTGGTTACACCGTTCTGAATCTAATTGAGATCCGTAAACCGTATCTGAATGAAAAACTGACGCAGACGATTACGGTTGGGGAACATGAATTTGATTATTGAGGGAGTCATTTTTATCCCACAATTCCAGAAAAGCCCGAAGTTCAGACGGAAGGCGCCCCTTGCGCCAGGCAAGCAGGATTTCGGTTGTAAGGTCTGCATCTGTGATGGTGCAGGCCTTTAATTTATGGGTAAGATTCAGCATGGAGGCCGGCAGAAGAGCGATGCCAAGGCCTTTTTCTGCCATTGTCATTGCCGTGCGGGCGTCCTCGCAGGTGAGATAGATATCGCAGAACAGACCTGCCTGCTCGAAAGCGGAGAGCATGTATTTCCGGTAGCGGTTCGACAGAATCAGCGGCTGCTCGGCAAGTTCTGTAAGCGAAAGGGTTTCACGCCCGGCAAAAAGCGGGTGAGAAGGGAGTGCCATGGCGGTGATGCTCTCTTTTAAAAGGGTCTTCGTCTCACAGCCATTTAAAACGATTGGCGTACGGAGCGTGGTGAGATCCACCATGTGATTTTCGAGCTGGTCTTTTAAAGCAAAGGTAGAACCCTCGTGGACATCGAAATGGATGTGCGGGTATTTCCGGGAAAATCGCAGGAGATAGTCGGCGAGCAGTGAAACGGTGGATGGCGTCATGCCGATGTGGAGTGTCGCAGACTGACTGGATTTTACGACTTCGCGCCTGGTGAGATCCGCAAACATCAGAAGCGTTCCTGCCTGTTCATACAGTGTTTTTCCTGCCTCGGTCAGAGTGATTTTCTTTGTGCCGCGGATGAGAAGAGGCACCTGAAGCTCTTCCTCCAGCATTTTGATCTGATAACTTAACGGCGGCTGTGTCATATGCAGCACCCGTGCCGCCCCACTGATGGTTCCCGCGTCCACGATGGCGCGGAAGTATTCGAGTTGTCGAAGTTCCATAAAAATCCTCCTGAAAAAACTATATAAAAATTATTTAATATCAATATAAAAACAATAATTTACATATAGAATACGCCATGCTATACTGAAAAGCAAGTGAAAAAGAAGGGAATGAGGGAACAAATGAAACGAATTGATTTCGAACATGGAACCGTAACCGGAAACATCCTCGGGGCAGCGCTCCCGATGCTGGTTGCTCAGATTTTGAGTCTGCTGTACAATATTGTAGACCGCGTCTACATCGCGCGGATCCCGGAGGTAGGAACGGCGGCACTCGGTGCAGTCGGTCTGTGCTTTCCGCTGATCGTTATCATCACAGCATTCAGCAACTTGTTTGGAAGCGGCGGCGCTCCGCTGTTTTCGATTGAGCGTGGAAAGAATGATCAAAAAAAGGCGGAACGTATTATGAATACGTCGTATTCCATGGTATGTGTCTGTGCTGTCATACTGATGGTGATCGGCTTTTTGTTTGCCCGTCCACTGCTGTCACTGTTCGGTGCATCGGCAGATGCGATGGTATACGCGTATCCTTATATGATGATTTATCTGATCGGAACTTTGCCGTCGATGGTGGCAACCGGCATGAACCCGTTCATCAACGCGCAGGGCTACTCGACCGTTGGTATGCTTTCCGTCACGATCGGAGCGGTCGCAAATCTGCTGCTTGACCCGCTGTTTATCTTTGTGTTTGGCTTTGGTGTGCAGGGGGCTGCGATTGCAACTGTGATTTCCCAGACACTTTCCGCCGTGTTCGTTCTGTATTTCCTGACCCGGAAATCGGAACTGAAAGTGCGCTTTGTGCGGAAAGATGAAATTTCTGAGTGTGCAGGCTATGCGAAAAATATTGTCAGTCTCGGTACCGCCGGATTTATCATGCAGCTGACCAACAGCCTTGTCACGATCTGCTGCAACAATGTACTTTCTGTGACCGGCGGTGATATTTACATCTCTGTTATGACGATCGTATCGAGCGTGCGTCAGCTCGTCGAGACACCGATCTATGCAATGAATGAGGGAACTTCTCCAATTTTGAGCTATAATTACGGTGCACGCCGTCCGGCCCGCGTGCGCAAGGCGATGTGTGTCATGAGTGCGATGATCCTCGGCTATACCGCAGTGATGTGGAGCGTGATTGTTCTGGCGCCGCATGCGCTGATCGGTATTTTCAGTTCGGATGCGGTACTGACCGCAGATGCGGTTCCGGCTCTGAAGCAGTACTTTGCAGCATTCATTTTCATGGATCTGCAGTACATTGGACAGACCGTATTCAAATCTCTGAATAAAAAGAAACAGGCGATCTTTTTCTCCCTGCTCCGAAAAGTCTTCATTGTTGTACCGCTCACCTATCTGATGCCGTACGTACTCCACATGGGAACGGACGGTGTCTTCCTTGCCGAACCGGTATCAAACGTAATCGGCGGAAGTCTCTGCTTTATCACCATGCTGATTCTGGTTCTGCCGGAATTGAAGCGAATGGAGCAGCAGAAGTAATGTTTTTGAAAAGTTTCTGAAAAAAGGACAGGAAGATCTTTACCGAAACGGTTTTGGCAGATATCTTCCTGTTTTTTATTGCCATACATACAATATGATGCCTCGGACAATCTGATGCGCATTGGAGTCCCGGCGCTCCGCATTCTGGCAGTGGCCTATCTGCTTTCGATTCCAGGCCTGATCTATCAGGCGGCGTTGCAGGGACTTTCCCTTGGAAAAGAAAGTATGTACATATCCATGACACGCCAGGCGATTCTGCCGCTGGTGTTTGCATTTCTTCTCAAAGGATTTGGAAACCTGAATCTGATATGGGGCGCCTTTGTCCTGGCTGAGCTCTGCGGCATCCCGCTTGCAGCAGCTCTCTGGAAACGGAAAGGGGAAAAGCAGATTCAGTTTTAAGTATAGAAAAGAAAAACAAAAAGGCTGTTCTTTGCGAAAGGCAGCCTTTTTTGCATACCATAAGATAAGAATACACAGGGGCTTATGGATGAAAGAGCAGGAAAATCTGACAGGAAAAGGAATTACAGCCGCCGTGCTGGATACAGGGATTTTTCCCCATATGGATTTTGACGGCCGGATTGTAGCCTTCCGGGATCTTGTGTACGGGCGGGAGACGCCTTACGATGACAATGGACACGGAACGCATGTCTGTGGTATCCTTGGCGGAAGTGGAAGAGCGTCCGGCGGAAAATACCAGGGTGCGGCACCGGGATGCCGGTTTGTCGTAGTGAAGATTCTGGACCGAAGGGGAAATGGAAGAAAGCAGGATATCCTCGCGGCGATTGACTGGGTGTGCAAAGAGCGAATAAGACTTAATATCCGCATTTTAAATATTTCAGTGGGAACAACAGAGCAGGAAAAAACGGTGGATGATCTGCTAGTACAGGCGGTGGAGCGCGCCTGGGATGACGGGATCACTGTTGTGACAGCGGCCGGAAATCTGGGGCCCGCTCCGGGCAGTATTACGGCGCCGGGGAGCAGCAGAAAAGTGATCACCGTGGGAGCGGGCGATCTGCTGGAGCCAAGAAGAGGAATCTCCGGATGCGGCCCGACACGGGACTGCGTCTGCAAACCGGATCTTGTCGCGCCTGGAAAACGTCTCATTTCCTGCGCGCCTGGAAGAAGCAGGAAGGAATATGTGGTGAAGAGCGGCACCTCGATGGCGGCACCTCGGGTGTCCGGAGCCGTGGCTTTGGCACTTGAACGGGTTCCGGATCTTACAAATGTCCAGGCGAAAATGCTGCTTTGCGAATCGGCGAGAGACCTTGGCCTTCCGCGCAACCGTCAGGGGCATGGGATGCTTCAAACAGACCGTTTTCTGTCTCTTCTGTGAGGCACTGTGCGGCAGCATAAAAAAAGAAAAATGAAGGAAAACACCTCTCATCCTGCAAAAATTGTGTGAATTTATGGGAAAATACCAAAAAATCAGGTGGATTTTGACTTGACAAGCTATAGGATACTTTATACAATAAACGGGAATAGAAAAAGGAGGCCTACTATGGAAAAAATTCAGATGACCACTCCTCTGGTAGAGATGGATGGAGATGAGATGACCAGAATTCTCTGGAAAATGATCAAAGATGAGCTGCTTCTCCCGTTTATTGACCTGAAAACGGAATATTACGATCTGGGACTGGAACACAGAAACGAGACGAACGATCAGGTAACCGTAGATTCCGCAAACGCTACCAAGAAATACGGTGTAGCAGTCAAATGTGCCACCATTACGCCGAATGCAGCGCGTATGACCGAGTACAATCTGAAAGAAATGTGGAAGAGCCCGAACGGAACGATCCGTGCCATGCTCGACGGAACCGTTTTCCGTACCCCGATTGTCGTAAAAGGCATCGAGCCGTGCGTGCGCAACTGGAAAAAACCGATCACGATTGCCCGTCATGCATACGGAGATGTCTATAAAAATGCAGAAATGCGCATTCCGGGACCGGGAAAAGCAGAGCTGGTTTATACGGCTGAGGATGGCACCGAGACAAGAGAGCTGATCCACAACTTCACCGGCGCCGGTGTCATTCAGGGCATGCACAATCTGGATAACTCCATAGAAAGCTTTGCGAGAAGCTGTTTCGAGTACGCACTGTCCACGAAACAGGATCTGTGGTTTGCAAGCAAGGATACGATTTCCAAGAAGTATGATCACCGCTTCAAGGATATCTTCCAGGAGATCTTCGATGCAGAGTACAAAGAGAAATTTGCAGAAGCAGGCATTACCTACTTCTACACTCTGATCGACGACGCCGTTGCCCGCATCATGAAAGCAGAGGGCGGCTTTATCTGGGCCTGCAAGAACTACGACGGCGATGTCATGAGCGACATGGTATCCTCCGCCTTCGGTTCCCTTGCGATGATGACTTCTGTTCTCGTATCCCCGCACGGATATTACGAGTACGAGGCTGCGCACGGAACCGTACAGCGCCACTATTACCGTCACTTAAAAGGTGAGGAGACATCCACCAACTCCGTGGCCACCATTTTTGCATGGACCGGTGCACTCAGAAAACGCGGGGAAATGGATGGAAACGCAGAACTTTCCGCATTTGCAGACCGTCTGGAAAAAGCAACGATCGCAACGATCGAGAGCGGAAAAATGACAAAAGACCTTGCGCTGATCACCACCATGGAAAATCCGACCGTATTAAACAGCCGTGATTTCATCCTGGCCATCCGCGAGGAGCTGGAGAAATAATTAAACGAAGCAAAAAAGAAAGCCGATCCGGCATTCCCGCAAAAAGGGATGCGCCGGACCGGCTTTTTCTGTTTTGAATTTTCCGGGGAAAACCAGGCCTATTCGGCAAGCTCTTCCCATTTTTCATACAGCTCTTCGAGTTCCGCGGCAATCTCTGCTTTCTCTTTGCTTAATTTCACACACTCTGCCACATTCGTTGCGACTTCCGGTTTCGACATTTCCTCATCAATTTCCGAATCGCGTGTCTCAAGCTCTTCAATTCGTTTCTCCGTCTTTTTCAGCTCGTTTTCTTTCTTGCGGAGACGTGCCTGTTCTTCTTTCTGCGCTTTCCAGTCCAGCTTTGTGGAGGAGGCTTCGGAAGGAGCCGCTGTTTCTTCCGGAGCGGCGGCATCGGCAGCAGGAGCATAGATGCGGGTCAGCTCTTCTTTTTTCTCCAGATAGTAATCGTAATTTCCGATATAGTTGACGAGTGTTTGTCCCGTCAGCTCCAGAATCCGGGTTGCAGTCTGGTTAATAAAATAACGATCGTGGGAGACATATAGCACCGTTCCGGTGTAGTCCTTCAGTGCATTTTCCAGAATCTCTTTAGAGACGATATCGAGGTGGTTGGTCGGCTCGTCGAGGATCAGGAAGTTGGCGTTCGAGAGCATCAGCTTGGCAAGGGAAATTCGTCCGCGCTCACCGCCGCTCAAGGTATGAATCGGTTGGAAGACATCGTCGTTTGTAAACAGGAAGGCGGCCAGCACATTTCGGATTTCGGTGTTTGTCAGATACGGATACGCGTCGGAAATCTCCTGGAAAATGGTCTTTTCCATGTGGAGCACCTGATGCTCCTGATCGTAGTAACCGATCTGTACACGGCTTCCAAGTGTAAAAGAGCCGGCATCCGGGCGGATGACTTCGTTTAAGATCTTTAAGATCGTCGTTTTTCCCGTTCCGTTGTTTCCGATGATTGCGACGCGCTCCCCGCGCTTGATTTCGAAATTCAGATCCTGGAAAAGCGTCTGTCCCGGGAAGGCTTTGGAGAGGTGCTCGACGGTCAGCACATCGTTTCCGCTTGTGATGCGCGGTTCCAGACGGATCCGCATATCGGAGCGTACTTCGGTCGGCTTTTCCAGCACATCCATTTTGTCCAGCATTTTTTCACGGCTCTCGGCGCGTTTGATGGATTTCTCGCGGTTGAAAGATTTCAGCTTTGCAATGACTTCTTCCTGATGGTGGATTTCCTGCTGCTGGTTGACCCAGGCATGGTAAGCGGCTTCACGGAGCATTGCTTTTTTTTGACTGTAGGCGGTATAGTTTCCCTCAAAAGTTGTTACTTTTTTATTGTCCACTTCAACGACTTTTGTGACAACGCGGTCGAGAAAGTAACGGTCATGGGAGACGATCAGGACGGCTCCGCTGTAATTTAAAAGATACGTTTCGAGCCAGGAGATCGAGTCCATATCGAGGTGGTTGGTCGGCTCGTCGAGCAGAATGATGTCCGGTTTGGTGAGCAGCAGTTTACCAAGTGCCACGCGGGTCTTCTGACCGCCGGAGAGGGAGTCCACCTGTTTTTCAAAATCGCTCTCGGAAAAGCCAAGACCTTTTAAAACACCGACGACTTCACTGCGGTACGCGTATCCGTTTTCCAGTTCAAAGGTATGGGAGAGGCGGGTGTAGGTGGAAAGAAGTTCATCCAGCTCTGCACCGGATTTTGTCTTCATATCACTTTCCATCTGACGGAGGCGTTCCTCCATATCGATCAGATTCTGTTTCGCGGTCAGCACTTCCTGGTAAATGGAAAGGTGTCCGGTCAGATCCTGATGCTGGGCGAGATAGCCCATCGTCTTTCCTTTGGAGAGGATGACCTCTCCCTCATCGGCCCTCATTTCGCCGATGATGATTTTTAACAGCGTCGATTTTCCGGCACCGTTGATGCCGACCAGTGCGGCTTTTTCGCGTTCTTCTATATGAAAAGATGCATTTTTGATAATTTCCGTTGTCCCGAATGCTTTCGAGATATTCTGACATGCAAGAATCATGTGGTTCCTCCAGATAACATATTTCTGTATTTTGACATAATACACCATCCTTATTATAGAGAGTAATACACAAAATTTCAAGAAATCTTTGACAATTTTCTATCAACCATATATAATATGAATATATGCAGGTGTAAATAAGGAGGAATTTATCTTGGAAGAAAAAGGAATTTCGCGGGCAGTTATCAAAAGACTTCCTAGATATTATCGTTACCTGGGCGAATTGCTGGAGGACGGAGTAGAACGGATCTCTTCCGGTGAGCTGAGCGAGCGGATGAAAGTGACAGCTTCCCAGATTCGCCAGGACTTAAATAATTTCGGCGGCTTCGGCCAGCAGGGGTATGGTTATAACGTGCGGTATCTGTACAGCGAGATTGGAAAAATCTTAGGTCTGGACAGAGTCCACAATATGATTTTTGTCGGAGCCGGAAATCTGGGACAGGCGCTTGCCAATTATGCGGCCTTTGAAAGAAGCGGATTCAAAACGGTCGGTATTTTTGACGTCAACCCGGTATTAAAAGGAATCTCCGTGCGCGGAATTGAAATCCGCATGGCGGACGAGCTTCCGGAATTTATCAAGGAACACCATGTAGAGATTGCGGCTTTGACACTGCCAAAAGCAAAAGCGGTAGAGATGGCAGAGATTCTCGTGGACAACGGTGTAAAAGCAATCTGGAATTTTGCACATACCGATCTAAACTTAAAACTTCCGAAAGATGTGATCGTCGAGAACGTCCATCTTTCCGAAAGTCTGATGCGTCTCTCCTACAATCTGACCAGATATGAGGCGGAGCATCCAAAGAACAATTAAGAAACCAAAACAAAAGCAGGAGAGTCTTCGGGAAACCGGAGACTTTTTCTGTTCACTTTCCGGATAAGGCAGGAAAAGGAGGAAAAGCGATGAAACGGATTCTTACAGCAGCACAGATGAAGCAGGCAGACCGCAATACGATCGAAACCATGGGGGTACCGTCCCTGGTACTGATGGAGCGCGCGGCGCTGTCCTGCGTGGAGGAGCTTCAAAATGGAACATGGGATACAGGAAAAGTCCTTGCTGTGTGCGGTCCCGGAAATAATGGAGGGGACGGTGCGGCAATTGCACGGATTTTAAAGACGAAAGGGGTGGATGCGGAACTGTTCTGTCTTGGAAATCCGGAAAAATACAGTGAAGGCATGAGAGCACAGAAGAAAATTGCGGAAAATTATGGGGTCCGTGAGGTTAAGAATCCGGATTTCCGGGAATATACTGTTATCATAGATGCCATCTTTGGAATTGGCGTATCCCGTCCGCTGGCAGGGGAGTACCGGAGGGCAGTGGAAGCAATCTGCGCAAGCGGTGTTCCTGTTCTTGCCGTGGACATCCCTTCGGGGATCCACACGGATACCGGAGAGGTCCTTGATGCGGCGGTGAAAGCCAGAGCCACGGTGACATTTGCCTGTGCAAAGCCAGGGCTTCTCTTTGATCCCGGAAAACGATATGCCGGAGAGGTCCTGGTCCGTGATATCGGAATCGGCTTTGATGCAGGAGAAGAGGAGACGCCCTGGTACGGTTCAGTGGAAAAAGAAGATCTGGACCGGTTTCTTACCCGCACGCCGATGGGAAATAAGGGAACCTTCGGAAAGGTGCTGGTACTTGCCGGTTCCGGTGCCATGTGCGGAGCCGCTGTTTTGTGTGCCAGGGCAGTCCTTGCATCCGGTGCCGGCATGGTAAAGGTTGTGACAGAGGAAAGAAACCGTACGCCGCTTTTCTGTGCCCTGCCGGAAGCAATGGCGGATTTCTGGAAGGAGGATGAGCCGCTTCCGGAAGAAGCCCTGCTGCAGGATCTCGCCTGGGCGGACGCTGTTGTTGCGGGACCGGGACTTTCCAAAAGCCGGACGGCAAAAGAACTGCTCGTTTTTACGGTGCAGCACACAGAAGTTCCTCTTGTTCTGGATGCAGATGCGCTGAACCTGATTGCAGAAGATGCAGAGATTCTTTCGGGCTGCCGGGCAGAAAAAATTTTAACGCCTCATGTAGGAGAGCTTGCACGGCTGCTGCACATGACCATTGCAGAATGCCAGCGTGACCCGGCAGGAAGCGCCGGAAGGGCAGCCGAAAAATACCAGGCCTGCTGTGTACGAAAGGATTCCGTAACCGTGACAGCAGAGGAAGGGCGTGAGCAGTATTACATAAACACAAGCGGAAGCAGTGCGCTTGCGACGGCGGGAAGCGGCGATGTGCTCGCGGGAATCACAGGCGCCTTTGCAGCAAAACGTCAGTGTGAAAAAAACGAGAAAAAAATCAGCCTTGCCAAAACAGCGGCACTGGCGGCATATGCGCATGGAAAGGCGGGAGAGGCTGCGGAAGAAAAAAGCAGTGCTTCCTATGTAACAGCATCCGAGATTATCAGAGGATTGCAGTCAATCTGAGCAAAGCAGATCAGAATCACGGGTTCCCAAAAGGACTCCGGGCGGACTTTTTTGAAGCGCCGGATGAAATTTGTGAATACCTCCGGAAAAACAGGCAATATTAAATACATGGAAACGATTTTAAAAGGCGTAAAACGCCGGATCGTTATCGTATGGGAAAGCAAAACGGAAAGAATCGGAGAGTGAGCACAAGTGGTAATCAAGCGTGGCGATGTATATTATGCCGACCTGCGGCCCGTTGTGGGAAGTGAGCAGGGCGGTGTCCGTCCGGTGCTGATCATTCAGAATGACATCGGCAACCGGCACAGTCCGACGGTGATCTGTGCGGCGATTACATCGAGGATGAATAAGGCGAAGCTGCCGACACACATTGAGATCGAAGCGTCCGCCTATGGGATTGTACGGGATTCTGTTATTTTACTGGAACAGCTTCGGACGATCGATAAGAGAAGGCTGAAAGATAAAATCTGTCATCTGACGCCGGAACAGCTGGCTCTTGTGAACGAAGCACTGAAAATCAGCCTGGATCTGCCTACATAAGGGGTATTTTTGGCGCGGTTCACGGTTGACGAATGAGAAAGATCGTGCTATATTCTATATTATATGGGCTTCTGCCGTTTTTCGGGGAAACCTTTTTACAGAAAAGCAATACTTTAAATAAAGGAGACAAAAGAGGTATGTCAGGACATTCAAAATTTGCCAATATTAAGCATAAGAAAGAAAAAAACGACGCAAAAAAAGGTAAAATCTTTACCATCATCGGCCGTGAGATCGTAATCGCTGTCAAAGAGGGCGGACCGGATCCGGCAAACAACAGCAAGCTGCGTGACGTTATCGCAAAAGCAAAAGCAAACAACATGCCGAACGATACCATCGACCGCGGTATTAAAAAAGCTGCCGGAGATGCAAACGCAGACAACTACGAGCGTATCACCTACGAAGGTTATGGTCCGAATGGTATCGCGATCATCGTAGAGACTCTGACCGACAACAAGAACCGTACCGCAGCAAACGTAAGAAGCGCTTTCACCAAAGGAAACGGAAGCGTTGGAACACCGGGATGCGTATCCTACATGTTCGACAAAAAAGGCCAGATCATCATCGACAAAGAAGAGTGCGAAATGGATGCTGACGATCTGATGATGCTTGCTCTGGATGCAGGCGCAGAAGACTTCGCAGACGAAGAGGACAGCTATGAAATCATCACCGATCCGGATGACTTCTCCGCAGTACGTGAGGCTCTGGAGAAAGACGGCATCGCCATGGCAGAGGCAGACGTTACCATGATCCCGCAGACCTACGTAGAGCTGACCGATCCGCAGGCATTAAAAGACCTGAACCGTACCCTGGATCTGCTGGATGACGACGACGACGTACAGTACGTATACACCAACCTGGACGAGTAATTTCACTGGAAATTACATAGAATCATAAGAATCTGCGCATACTGATGAAGCTATTTTGGAATAGCAGAAAAGAGGAAATCCGTATGGCAGAATCACAGAAAAACCAGACAGAAAAAGAAAATATTGTAGAACTGAAGACCAACATTTATCTGCTGTCCATCATCGGCGAGGTGGAGGGGCATGAATCACTCGGCGAGCGCACGAAAGCGACGCGCTATGAGCACATTCTCCCTGCTCTTGCCCGTGCCGAGGAGGACAAAAGTATTGATGGTCTTCTGATTCTCCTGAATACCGTAGGCGGAGATGTGGAGGCCGGTCTTGCAATTGCAGAGATGATTGCGTCCATGCGAAAGCCTGCGGTATCGCTCGTTTTAGGGGGCGGTCATTCGATCGGTGTCCCGCTCGCCGTTGCAGCAGACTATTCGCTGATCGTGCCGAGTGCCACCATGGTCATTCACCCGGTGCGTACAAACGGCATGTTCATCGGTGTTGCACAGACGTACCGTAATATGGAAAAGACGCAGGATCGGATCACAGGTTTTGTATCGGCCCATTCTAAAATCACCAAGGAACGGCTCGAGGAGCTGATGCTCGATACGAAAATGCTGGTCAAGGATGTCGGAACAATGCTGGACGGCCCGCAGGCAGTGGAAGAAGGCCTGATCGACGAGGTCGGCGGCATTGCCCGCGCGCTCGAAAAGCTGAATGAGCTGATGAAAAAGGCAGCAGGGACAGAAAATTGACTTCACGGCGCGGCTTGTGTTTCAGGGGATTTTGTGTTAGAATGAGTTCGCTGTGAAAATTCGAACGGAAGTTTTGTCCGGACTTTCACAAAAGAGAAAAATAAGGGAACAGGATAAAAAAATGACAGTAATAGAAGCTTTATTTCTGGGCCTGATCCAGGGAGTCACGGAATTCCTGCCGATCAGTAGCTCCGCACATCTGATTATCTTCCGTCACTTTATGAAGATCGAAGATACGCAGACGGTGTTTTTCAATGTGCTTTTGCACTTTGGCTCCATGATTGCAATTCTGCTCACATTTTCGAAGGAATGGAAACGTCTCTTCCTCGCGCTGTGCGGAATCATAATCGATCTGTTTCATAATTTAAAGGAACACTTTTCCAGTCAGCATCAGGAGAGAAAGCAGTACCGGAAGGTACTCGGCAGCAACTACCGTATGCTTGCTTTCCTGCTGATTCTGACCACCATCCCGACTGCTGTAATCGGCGGCATGATTCAGAGCCTTGTCACACTGACCTCCTCGAATCTGCTGGCACCTGGCGTTGGTCTGTATCTGACGGCGATTCTGCTTGTGGTGGCAGATATGCTTCCGGAGGGAGAAAAAACGCAGAAAAATTTGAAGCCGAAAGATGCACTGATTGCCGGATTCTTCCAAGGCTTTTCCACGATTCCGGGTCTTTCCCGTCTTGGTTCGACTATTTCTGCGTGTGTGATCGGCGGCATGACCCGTTCGTACGCTGTGAAATACTCTCTGATTGTGAGTGTTCCGGCGATTATCGGGGCAACGATCGTTGAAATTGCGACCATGGGAAAAAATAAAATTGTTTTTCATCCGGTATATCTGGTCGGCGTTTTCATGGCGGCACTTGCCGGTTACTTTACGATCCGCATTCTGATGCGTGTGGTGAAAAAACGGAAACTGAAATATTTTGCTTTGTACTGTCTTCTTGTCGGGACATTCTCCATTGCAGGATATTTTCTGCTGTAATACGAGAAAGGGGAGAAGTTCTGCATGGCAAATACAACAAAGGGAAGCGGGAAGACAAAGAAAAAAACTTCTGCTTCCGGGACAGCAAAAAAGAAACAGACCCAAACAACGGCCAGAAAAACAACGGTGAAAAAGAGCAGTACCGCAAAACGTACCTCCGGCACAAGGAAAAACACAGTCCGTGAGCCGATGGACGAGGGAGTGCGCGCAGAAATTATTCTGCTTTCCGTGCTTGCTGTTTCGATTCTGCTGATGCTCAGTAATTTCGGTATGGGCGGCGTGATCGGACAGGCTGTCTGCGACTTCTTTTTCGGCCTTTTCGGCGTGACAGAGTGGGCAGCACCGGTTCTGATCTTCTTTGGAACAGCATTTTACATAGCAAACAGACAGAACTTTTTAATTGTGCGGAAAACCGGGGGAGCGATCAGCTGTTTCGTCTTTTTCTGCGCTTTTATGCAGCTTCTGGCGTCCGGCTATACGAGAGATACGACATTTCTGGATTACTATTTTGACAGCGCCTACGATCATCTCGGCGGAGGAATCTTAGGAGGGTCTGTCGTGAAAATTCTCGGCATGGGATTCGGCCAGATCGGCGCGTGGGTGATTATTGTGATCGCCATCGTGATTTCCGTGATCGTGATGACGCAGAAGCCGATTCTCGCGCCGATCCATGAAAAGACGAATGACCACCGCCGGATGGCGGAGGAGCGCCGCCAGGAGCGTCTGGCGCGCCAAGCTGCGATGGAGGAAGAGGAAGGAAAAGAGCTGATTCTTGAGCCAGTGGAGGAACCGAAAAAAGCCGGGAAGAAAAAGAAATCCCGCCTTCTTTCTCATGTGGAATCGAAGGCCGATTTAAACGAAAGCGATGATACCCATCAGATGGAGATGCCGGAGCTTTCGATTCACCGTGGTTCTGTGCCGGCTGAAGAGCCGGAAAAGACAGAACCGGAGATGACACGGCAAGCTGCAGAAGAGGCGAAAAAAGAGAAAACGTCTGCGGATCATACGAGAATTCCGCGGTCTTCCCGTGAAGAGATCGAGGCGGATGTAGACGGCATTCGTCAGGAAATCGGGAAAAAAGCAGAGGAAAAGCGGCCGGAGTACAAAACACCGCCGATGAATCTTCTGAAAAAAGGGACGCGCGGTGCCATGGGCGATTCCGATGCGCATCTGCGGGAAGTAGCGCGGAAACTGGAGGAGACGCTGGACAGCTTCGGTGTCAAAGTTACAGTCAATAACGTAAGCTGCGGACCGACCGTCACACGGTATGAGCTGATGCCGGAACAGGGCGTGAAAGTAAGCCGGATTGTCGGATTGACCGACGATATCAAGCTGAGTCTTGCAGCAGCAGATGTCCGCATCGAGGCACCGATCCCGGGAAAATCCGCAGTCGGAATCGAGGTTCCAAATAAGACGAACACGGCCGTGATGCTGCGTGATCTTCTTGAAACACCGGAGTTTAAGAACTTTTCTTCGAATCTGGCCTTTGCTGTCGGAAAAGACATCGCCGGTCAGCCAGTCATCGCGGATATCGCGAAAATGCCTCATCTTCTGATCGCCGGTGCGACCGGTTCCGGTAAATCGGTCTGCATCAACACGCTGATTATGAGTATTATTTATAAGGCAAAACCGGAAGACGTCAAACTGATCATGATCGACCCGAAGGTCGTTGAGCTTTCTGTTTATAACGGCATTCCGCACCTTTTTATCCCTGTTGTCACAGACCCGAAAAAGGCTTCCGGAGCTCTGAACTGGGCGGTTGCGGAGATGACAGACCGTTATAACAAATTTGCGGAATTCAACGTGCGCGATATGAAAGGCTACAATGCGAAAGTTGCCGAGCTGCCGCCGGATGAAAACGGCAAAAAACCGGAAAAACTGCCGCAGATCGTCATTATCGTGGACGAGCTTGCCGACCTGATGATGGTTGCGCCGGGAGAAGTGGAGGATGCGATCTGCCGTCTGGCACAGCTTGCCCGTGCGGCCGGCATCCATCTGATTATTGCAACACAGAGACCTTCCGTCAATGTCATCACTGGTCTTATCAAGGCAAATATGCCGTCCCGTATTGCATTCTCGGTTTCTTCCAGCGTAGATTCCCGTACGATCCTCGACATGGGAGGTGCGGAAAAACTGCTTGGAAAAGGCGATATGCTCTACAAGCCGCAGGATTACCAGAAACCGGCCCGTCTGCAGGGATCCTTTGTTTCGGATAAAGAGGTCAGCGATGTCGTTGCCTACTTAAAAGATCACTACGGCGAGAACGCTTATGATCCGGATATCGAAAAACGGATTCACACCGTAAGCCTGGATGGCGGTTCTGCCGCAGGCGGCGGAGATAACCGCGATAATTACTTCGTGGAAGCCGGAAAATTTATCATCGAAAAAGATAAGGCATCGATCGGCATGCTCCAGAGAGTGCTGAAAATCGGTTTCAACCGCGCGGCCAGAATCATGGACCAGCTCGCGGATGCCGGTGTCGTAGGACCGGAGGAAGGAACCAAGCCGAGAAAAGTTCTGATGTCCATGGAACAGTTCGAAAATTATCTGGAGGAACACGGATGATGGGAAAAGACGTTGTCCGTTGTTTACAAATAACCGGAAACGTGATAAAGTATTAACATAAAATGCGCGAAAATCCAAGTCGTGCTTTTGTTAAAATATTTCTAACAAGATTAGGAGGATATTATGTACAAGATTCAAGAAGCGGAAATGCTCGCGAATAACATCTACCGTATGGTAGTAGAAGCACCGCGAGTAGCACAGCACTGCCTCCCTGGACAGTTTGTTATTGTCAAGGCAGATGAAGAAGGAGAAAGAATTCCTCTGACCATTTGTGATTACGACAGAGAAGCAGGAACTATCACCATCGTATTCATGCCGATCGGAGAATCTACCAAAAAAATGAAAGAGCTCAAAGCGGGAGATGCTTTCATGGATTTCGTAGGACCTCTGGGACAGCCGTCTGAGTTCTGCAGCGAAGATATCGAAGAACTGAAGAAAAAACGGATCGTATTCGTAGCCGGTGGTGTTGGAACTGCACCGGTTTACCCACAGTTAAAATGGCTGCATGAGCATGGAATCACTGCTGACGCCATTGTCGGAGCAAAGACAAAAGATCTCGTTATTCTCGAGAAAGAAATGTCTGCTGTCAGCAATCTGTACATAACCACAGACGATGGTTCTTACGTAAGAAAAGGTATGGGTACCGATGTACTCCGCGACCTTGTACAGAACCAGGGCAAACAGTATGATGTCTGTGTTGCCATCGGACCGATGATCATGATGAAATTCGTATGTCTTCTGACAAAAGAACTGAACATCCCGACCGTTGTCAGCATGAACCCGATCATGGTAGACGGAACCGGTATGTGCGGTGCCTGTCGTCTAATGGTAGGCAATGAAGTAAAATTTGCCTGCGTAGACGGACCGGAGTTTGACGGTCATCTGGTAGACTTCGACCTGGCTATGAAACGTCAGCAGATGTATAAGACAGAAGAGGGAAGAGCTCTCTTAAGATACCAGGAAGGCGCAACCCATCACGGTGGATGCGGCCAGTGCGGAGGTGACAAATAATGGCAAAGGGATTAAACAGAGTACCGGTACGTGAGCAGGAGCCGAAGGTACGTGCCACAAATTTTGACGAGGTATGTCTTGGATACAACAAAGACGAAGCAGTAGAAGAAGCACAGCGCTGCCTGGGCTGTAAAAATGCAAAATGTATCACAGGATGCCCGGTTAATATCAACATTCCGGCATTCATTGCACAGGTAAAAGAAGGAAACTTCGAGGAAGCATACAAAATTATCGGTGAGTCCAGTGCACTCCCGGCAGTCTGCGGCCGTGTATGTCCGCAGGAGAGCCAGTGCGAGGGCAAATGTGTCCGCGGAATCAAAGGCGACGCTGTTTCCATCGGTAAACTGGAGCGTTTCGTTGCTGACTGGGCAAAAGAAAACGGTATCAAACCGGTTCCGGCAGCAGAGAAAAACGGCCACAAGATCGCGGTTATCGGTTCCGGCCCTGCAGGTCTTACCTGCGCAGGAGACCTTGCAAAACTTGGCTACGATGTAACCATCTTCGAGGCACTTCACAAAGCCGGCGGTGTATTAAGCTACGGTATTCCGGAGTTCCGTCTTCCGAAAGACAAAGTAGTTGCCGCTGAAATCGAGAACGTAAAATCTCTCGGTGTTAAAATTGAGACCAACGTTATCATCGGAAAATCCGTTACCATCGACGAGCTGTTAAAAGACGAAGGATTTGAAGCAGTCTTCATCGGTTCCGGTGCAGGCCTTCCGATGTTCATGGGAATCCCGGGTGAGAACGCAAACGGCGTATTCTCCGCAAACGAGTTCCTGACCAGAAACAACCTGATGAAAGCATTCCGCGATGATTACGATACCCCGATCGCACACGGCAAGAAAGTTGCTGTAGTCGGCGGCGGCAACGTAGCTATGGACGCTGCAAGAACCGCACTTCGTCTCGGCGCAGAGGTACACGTTATCTATCGTCGTTCTGAGGCAGAGCTTCCGGCCCGTGCAGAGGAAGTTCATCATGCAAAAGAGGAAGGTATCATCTTCGACCTTCTGACCAACCCGGTAGAAATTCTGACCGACGACAAAGACTGGGTAACCGGTATCCGCTGCATCCGTATGGAACTTGGCGAGCCGGACGCTTCCGGAAGAAGAAGACCGGTTGAGATTCCAGGATCTGAGTTCGAAATTGAAGTAGACGAAGTTATCATGTCTCTTGGTACTTCCCCGAACCCGCTGATTTCTTCCACCACCTACGGTCTGGATGTCAACAGAAGAAAATGTATCGTAGCTGAGGAAGAAACCGGAAAGACCAGCAAAGAGGGCGTTTACGCCGGCGGTGACGCTGTAACAGGTGCAGCAACCGTTATCCTTGCTATGGGTGCCGGAAAAGCCGGAGCTAAAGGAATTGATGAGTATATCAAAAGCAAAAATGCATAAGGCATTGCTTTTCTAAACTAAAAGCCATATAGACGCGGACAAAAAGTGATCTATATGGCTTTTGGTGTTTTTGACAGATATCCGAAAGGGTTTTAAGATTACAGAATGAAAATTACGATATTAACAGTAGGAAAAATCAAAGAGAAATATCTGCGGGATGCGATCGCCGAGTATTCGAAGCGCCTCAGCCGCTATGCAAAGCTGGAAATTATCGAGGTGGCGGATGAAAAAACGCCGGACAACGCGAGTGAAACCGTAGAGACGAATATCAAAAATAAAGAAGCAGAGCGCCTTCTCAAATATATCCGGGATGACGCTTATCTGATTACATTGGAAATTAAGGGAAAACAGCTCACATCCGAGGAGCTGGCCCAGAAAATAGATACGCTCGGCGTGCAGGGAACGAGCCATATTATTTTTGCGATCGGCGGTTCCTTAGGGCTTGGCGAGGAAGTTCTGAAGCGCTCGAACTATGCGCTCAGTTTTTCAAAAATGACATTTCCGCATCAGCTGATGCGGGTTATTCTGCTGGAACAGATTTACCGGAGTTACCGCATTAACTGCGGGGAGCCATATCATAAATAGTTGCGAATAAGAGAGGTGTGATTGCGATGCGTGAAATGCGTTTAAAAAAGCGGGAGATTACAGATTCTGAAATTTTAAAAGAAATTCTGGAAAATTGTGAAGTCGTGCGGATCGGGGCGATGGATGAGGAAGGCATGTTTATTGTGCCGATGAATTATGGATACGAAGTCCGGGAAGAAGATGGAACTCTTCACGTCTGTCTGTACCTGCACGGGGCAAAAGAAGGGCGGAAGGCAGCTGCATTTGCAGCGGATCCGCGCGTGGCGGTGGAGATGGATTACAACCATGAGGTGATTACGGGTGACTATACGTGCGCGTATTCCTATGCGTACCGCAGTATCATGGGAAATGGAACCATCACGGAGGTGACAGATCCGGAGGTAAAGAAGAAAGGCCTGGAAAAAATCATGGCGCATATCGCACCGGAGGCGAAGATTGCCTTTCTGCCGGAGATGGTGGAGCGCGTTGCCGTGTGGCGCATAGACATCGATACATTTACCGGCAAAGAGCGCAGACGAAAATAGAGTGTTCGAAGCTCCGCAGGCTCCAGACGGAAAAAGACAGCAGAAAGGACAGCAGAAATGATTAAAATTGATCTGATTACAGGCTTCCTTGGCTCAGGGAAGACGACTTTTTTGAAACAGTACGCAAAGTATCTGATGGCGCAGGGAAAGAACATCGGCATCCTGGAGAATGATTTTGGGGCAGTCAATGTGGATATGCTGCTTCTGCAGGAACTGCGCGGCGATCAGTGCGAGCTGGAGATGATTTCCGGCGGATGCGACAAAGAGACACACCGCAGGCGGTTCCGCACGAAACTGATCTCGATGGGCATGAGCGGCTACGACCGCATTCTCGTGGAACCGTCGGGGATTTACGATGTGGATGAGTTCTTTGACACGCTGTACGACGAGCCGCTGAACCGCTGGTATGAGGCGGGAAGCGTCATCACGATTCTGGATGCCGGGCTCGATGAGAAGCTGTCGGAGGAAGAAGAGTATCTGCTGGCTTCCGAGGCGGCGAACGCTGGTAAAATCGTGCTGAGCAAAGTACAGAATGTTTCGGAGGAAAAGAAAGAAGAAACGATTGCCCATCTGAACCGCACGCTCGAGCAGGCAGGCTGCAGAAGACAGTTTTCTGATGCAGAAATTTTACAGAAAAACTGGGATGATCTGACAGAGGATGATTTCAAAATGCTCTCCGAATGCAGTTACCGTTCGGAGGATTACCGGAAGCTGGATTTCGGCGAGCAACAGACATTTGATTCGCTCTGCTTTCTGGAGCCGAAGATTACGGAAGAAGCGCTGAAAAAGGCAGCAGAAGCAATCTTTGCGGATCCATCATGCGGCAATGTATTCCGGATCAAGGGAATTGTAAAGACGGGCGAAATTGTGTGGAGCGAAATCAATGCGACGCGGGACCAGATGACATTCCGGGCAGTGCCGGAGAGCCAGGAAGTGCTGATTGTAATCGGCGCGGGGCTTTCGAAAGAGCGTATTAGTGGAATTCTCGGAATTGAGTAAAAAATGGAGCATGACGGAAAGGGGTATTTTCCATCATGCTCCTGCTGGCTGGGCTAAATAGCAGTTACTGTAAAATGCGCTGCCGTTCTGACAGTGTGGGGAACGGAATGATTTTGGAATCCCGTGCATCATCCGGTGTACAAAGAGCAGTCAACGGCTGCGGCTGATTTTCCATGGTCTGGAAGGAGAGAATGCCATCTTTCCATAAAACGACATCATCCGGTGAATGGACGGCAAAATAGCGGTGCAGCACATCGAAAAGAGAGGATGGAACTGCCGCAAGATCGTGCTCGGGATCGCTGGAATATAGAAAGATCCGGCTTCCCGGAAAACGACGGGAATGGATACCGGCAGAGGGAGCGGTAAAATCCGGGTTTTCGGTAAAATATAAGGATCTTTCTGCAGGTCCGGAAAACGGAATAGACAGCGTTGTGGAAACAACTGGCGCTTCTTCTGCAAGGGCTGGCTGCTTCTGAAATTTGCACAGGAATAATATATTTTGAAAAAATGTATATTTCTTTCTCATAAGACTCACCTTTCAGCCGGAAAAGATCTGGCATTTGGCAGGGTGGATGTTATCGTTTACTTTAATTTTATCTTATCAGAAGTGCAGAAATAACAGGGTTAAACATTTGTAAAAAGCGTGTAAAACATCTTAAAGAGAAAGAAAAGAGAGGGGGAATCATATGGAACAGGAAGTAATGCAGGCCATTCGGGCAGAACTGGAAAGCAATATAGATGCAAAATACCGGGAATTTCACAGCTCTCTTGTTCCGGGACAGAACTGTCGGATTCTTGGTGTCCGCATTCCGGTTTCGCGACGGATTGCAAAAGCGACAGCAAGAGACCACTATGAAGTTTATACCGAACAGTTTAATCCGGAAGTCTACGAGGAGCTTCTGATCCGCGGAATGATGATCGGCTACGGAAAGCTGACCCGTGAAGAACAGACGGCAGAACTGGACCGCTTCGTGCCGATGATCAACAGCTGGGGAATCTGTGACAGCTCCTGTGCAACGTGCCATTTTATGAAGAAAGACCAGGAGTATTGGTATGGATATCTGCAGAAATGGCTGAAAAGCAGCCGGGAATATGAAATCCGGTTTGGTGTTGTGTGTCTGCTGGACTTTTTTATCAACGAAGCGTATATCAATGCTGTGCTGGAGGAGATGAAAAAGATTCATCACGATGGCTATTACGTAAAAATGGCCGTCGCCTGGGCAGTATCGATCTGTTATATTCATTTTCCGGAAAAAACACAGAAACTGCTGAAAGAAAACAGTCTCGATGACTGGACACATAACAAAACAATTCAGAAAATCAGAGAGTCGCTGCGGATCAGCAAAGAAGAAAAAGAGATGCTGAAAACCTGGAAGAGATAAAAAGAAAACCGTATCGCCGCGTTTCGAATATCGCAGCAATACGGTTTTCTTTCTCTTTTTTGAACTTATTCGTCCCATCCCTCAAAAAGCCGGATGTTGACGGCAATATTTCTTGCAATTTCACCTTCGCTTTTCCCGAGATCTGCCACATCCGATACCGGCGGAAAATCAGGTTCTTCTTCCGTCAGTTCCAGAGAGATCCAGTCATAGGCGGAGTGAATGGCATCTTCCAGCGCCTCGTCGAGGGTATCCCCTTTTGCATAGCAGCAGGCGAGATCTGGAAAATAACCTTCGTAGGTTCCCTGTTCGGTTTTATGAAAAACGGCTGGATAAGTAAATTTCATAGTGTTTCTTCCTTCTTCCTTTTCTTTTTCACGGAAATTCTTTTTTATCGTAGCACTTTTTCTCAAAAGATACAATGCCTAAAATACAATTGATCGTATTTGTAATCTATGCTAGAATGAAAAACAGATAATTGGAAAATACAAATGAAACCAAGGGAGGATTTCTCTTTGATAAAAGTAATTTTGTGGGACATCGACGGAACACTTCTGAATTTTAAGATGTCGGAACGATATGCAATTGAGTACTGTTTCAACAAGTTTCATATGGGAACCTGCACGGACGAAATGCTGCAGCGCTACAGCGTGATCAACCGCGGTTACTGGGAGCGGCTGGAGACGGGAGAGCTTACGAGAGAACAGGTGATGCTTGGACGATTCCATGAATTTTTTGAATCGGAAGGACTGCCGACGGATCAGGTAAAGGTATTCAATGATGAATATCAGATCCGCCTCGGCGATAAGGCTTTCTTCTGCGATCACGGAGATGAACTGGTAAAACAGCTGAAAGCTACCGTAAAACAGTATGCAGTAACAAATGGAACCACTGTTGCACAGGAGCGTAAACTCCGCTTTTCCGGGCTTGATCAGCTTCTGGACGGCGTTTTTATCTCGGAACAGGTCGGTGTGGACAAGCCGCAGAAGGCTTTTTTTGATGCGGTATGGAACGAAATCGGAAGTTATGCACCGGATGAGGTTGTGATCGTCGGCGACTCCCTCACAAGTGATATCCGCGGCGGAAAAAATGCAGGAATCCTGACCTGCTGGTACAACCCGGATCATCTTCCGAACAAAATTGAAGTTACACCGGACTGTACCATCGACAATCTTCAGGATATCCTTTCGTATCTGGATGAAAGCAGGTGATTTGCTAATGAGAACACGCGTATTACAGGAAAAAAATTATGCGGAGCGGATGCAGAATGGTGTGGAGCCGTACCTCGCCGCTCATGCAGAAGAATTTTACTGGGAAAGGGAGAGCGGTCATCCGATTCATGTTCTTCGTTACCGCGCATTCCGCCCGAGAGGTGTTGTTGTAATCTCACACGGTTTTACGGAAAATGCAGAGAAATATAAAGAGATCGTGTATTATTTTATCAAAGAGCATTTTCATGTTTATCTGCCGGAACACTGCGGCCACGGAAAGAGCTACCGTCTGGTGGAGGATCCGTCGCTTGTTTATGTCGATTCCTACCATCGTTATGTAGAAGATCTGCTCTTTGTTGCACGAAAAGCAAAAGCAGAGGCATGCGGTCTTCCGCTCGTTCTCTATTCTCACTCGATGGGCGGAGGAATCGCAGCAGCAGCGGCCGCCAAAGCGCCGCATCTGTTCCGGAAAGTGGTCTTGAGTTCGCCGATGATCCGTCCGCTGACCGGAAAAGTGCCGTTCGCCGATGCAAAACGGATCGCAGCTTTTGCCTGTGCCACAGAACGAGGCACACAGTATGTGGTAGGACAGAAACCATACCAGGGAATCGAAAACTTTAAACAAAGTTCGTCCCTCTCCCGTCCGCGCTTTCTCTATTACCAGCAGAAGCGGGAAAAAGAGCCGCTGTATCACCTAAATGCCGCTTCTTACGGATGGCTCCATGCCGCCGCACATCTGTACCGCGATCTGATGCGGAGCGGATGGAAACGGATCGAGGCTCCTGTCCTTTTATTTCAGGCGGAGAACGATCATCTTGTGTCCAACCGTGCCCAGGAGCGGATGATCCGGAAAATGGCAGAACGCCGTCCCGGTATGGCAAAAATGGTAAAAGTACCGGGCGCAAAGCATGAATTGTTTGGAACCAGAGGGCGCATGCTCCAGACGTACTGGAATATGGTATTTGCTTTTCTGGAAAAAGATCTGTAACAAAAGAGAAGGGATGACAAAATGACACAGACAGAAATCGAAGAATATATTACCCAGTTTCCTATCTATCAGTATGCATTTGTAAAACCGGAGGACATCGAATTCAATGACCGGGTCCGCCAGATCTGCAAAAAGGAGTGCTCCCGCTACGGAGCCTCCTGGTCCTGCCCGCCGGCGGTCGGCACTGTTGAAGTCTGTAAGGAGCGTTGCATGAACTACGATCACGTTCTGTTCTTCTCCAGCATCGCAGAAGTGGACAACATCATGGATATGGATGAGACATTAAAAACAAAATCGGAGCACGAAAAAATCACACGCGAAATCGAGCAGCATTTAAAAGACAAAACCCTGCTCACCTTCGCCCTTTCCTCCGATTCCTGCCAGCTCTGCGATAAATGTACCTACCCGAGAGGCGGCTGCCGCCATCTTGAACTGATGCATCCATGCATCGAGAGCCACGGCATCGTTGTTGCAAACCTGATTGAAAAAAACATGATGGATTATTACCTCGGCGAGCATATGGTCATATGGTTCAGCATGATTTTCTATAAAGAATCGTAATCTGTGATGTAATTTTCCATTCTTTCAAACGTATTTACAGTAGAGGATTTCGCTGTAAGAAATTCAGAAAATACACAAGAGGGGGAATGAAATATGCTGAGAAAGGCAGGAAATTTTCTCAGGTATCTGTTCGGTATTCTGATGATGCTGGCGGGAGCCGGTTACTGGAAAGAGGAGAAGGCATATGCATTGTCACTGCTGCTGCTTGGAATCTTTTTGCTTCCGGTTACCTGGAATACGATAAAGAAACGGTTTCATGTGGCGAAAGCACTTCCTGTGCTGCTTCCTGTGTTGCTGCTGGTTTCCGCCTGTGCGCTGACACCTGTGACGTACAGCAGTAAGGAAACACAGAAGGCATCTGCAGAGTCTGTTTCCGTCAGCGTTACGGCAGCGCCGACGAAAAAAGCGACGCCGACCCCGACTGAAACATCAACACCAACGCCGACAGCAACACCGACCGAAACACCAACGCCGACCGCTACCCCGACTCCAACGGCTGACCCGACCGAGACGCCGACACCTGAGCCAACCATAGAAGCTGCGGCGGAAGAAACGGTTGAAACGCAGGCAGCGGAAGAATCACAGTCGGCAGTGACTGCCGAAGAACCGCAGGTAACGGAAGCACCGCAGGAATCGGATCCGTATGGCGGACAGCTCGTCTGGATTTCAGAGACCGGATCGAAGTACCATAACAAAAATAACTGCGGCAGAATGAATCCGGATCGGGCATATCAGATGACGAGAGAAAATGCAGAAGCCCAGGGGTATGAACCCTGCAAAAAATGTTTTTAAAAGGGAAATGAAACCCCGCAGCCTGATCGGGCAGGAAACCCCAGCGGCTGCGGGGTATTTTTGTGCTTTTTTCTGCATAAAATAGCGATAGAACAAAAAGCAGACCCGCAAAGCGGAGGAGGTTTTGGATGCGAAAAAAGAAAAAGCAGAAAAAATCACTCCATCCGCCGGGCGGGGAGCTGCTTTCGGCGATGCAGGTTCCGTCAGATCTTGCTTTTGGCGAGCCGGTTGTGACGTTTTACGGCGGGAGAGAAGTGCAGATTGAAAATTACCGCAGGATTCTGGAATATAATGCGTGCCGCCTCTGTGTGCTTACACAATACGGCAGGCTGCTCCTTGTGGGAGAGGGAATCCGGATTGTTTCGTATTCCGGGGAGGAGATGCGGGTGGAAGGGAGAATCGATCAGGTGACGTTTCAATAAGTGTAATGATTCCAATCATTCCAATGCTGAAAAGGGGGTGTGCGTTTGCAGCGGGGAAAGGTTTTCTGGAAAGGCAATGTGCGGATTCGTGTGACGGGCCGTGAACCGGAGCGTTTTTTCAATCTGTGCGGGCACCATAACATCACACTGTGGGACGTGACAGAACATCAGGGCTGCTTTGAGATGAGCCTTCTGCCGGAAGATTTCTTCCGTCTCCTGCCGATCCGCCGCAAGAGCGGTGTGCGCATCCGAATACAGAAAAAACAGGGACTGCCTTTCTTTTACCGGCGAAGTTTAAAAAGAAAGGCGTTTTTTATTGGCATTTTTCTCTGTCTGGCGGGACTTTATATACTGTCGCAATTTATCTGGAATATTCATGTGGAAGGAAACTACGCGAACAGTACGCAGACGATTTTAAATAGCCTGGATGCGGCCGGGATTCATCATGGAATCTGGAAAAAACGAGTGGACTGCAGCCAAACCGCATCGTATCTGCGGGAGCAGTTTCCGAATCTGACCTGGGTGTCCGCAAAAATAGAAGGGACGCAGCTTGTCCTTGCGGTAAAAGAAAACGTAGACGGCTATGTGATCGAAGAAAAAGCAGATGATCCGCAGAATCTTGTGGCGAAAAAAGAAGGGACGGTCGTGCGCATTATCACACGGAACGGCATTCCGCAGGTGCTCCCAGGCGATACGTGCCAGGCAGGTGATATTCTCGTAAAGGGCGAGATTCCGCTTGTGAATGACAGTGGGGAAACGTATGATTATTCTTATGTTCACGCAGACGCGGATATTGACCTTGAGACGACGTGGTACTATTATGATACCTTTCCGCTTTCCCATACGGTACGGACATATCAGAAAGCAGAGAAAAAAACGCCGGTATTCCAGATTTCTGCTTACCGATTTTTCCTTGGAAATCTGCTGCCGGAGAATTTTGTGGAGAGTTTGCGGAGCATGACCGGAACGGCGGATCAGAAAACAGAGAAAAGGGAAAATGGAGCAGACGAGGAAGTATCCCTTCAGCAGCTTTATCTGACAGAAAACTTTGCCCTTCCGTTTTATTTCGGCTACCGTCAGAAATTTCCTTTTGAAGTTCAGAAAGAAACTTACTCAGAACACGAGGCAAAAGAAAAAGCCTCGCAGAATTATCAGAAATTCCACAGAAATTTATCAGAAAAAGGACTTCAAATATCGGAGAATCATGTTACAATAGAACTTAACGATACGTCATGTATCACAAAAGGGACACTTCGCGTGATAGAACGGGCCGTAGAAGCACAGCCCTGCGAAATGCAGAAGATGTCGGATGGAAAGGAAACAATGGTAGATGAACAGCAATAACAACATGATAGAACTGCAGATGGAACTGCCCATCGAACATGAAAAGAAAGTATTCGGCCAGTTTGATGAACACATCAAAATCCTGGAGAGATCCCTGGCGGTTACGCTGATCTCCCGGGACGGCGTTTTAAAAATTGTGGGCCCGGCATCGAATGCAGCGCGCGCAAAGGAATGTCTGACACAGCTTCTGGAGCTCTCACGCCGCGGAAATGATATCAACACACAGAACGTCAATTATGCAATCTCACTTGTTATGGAGGACAGCGGAAGCAGCCTTGCTGAAATCGACAGTGACTGCATCTGCCACACGGTCGCAGGCCGTCCGGTCAAACCGAAAACACTCGGTCAGAAAGCGTACGTGGATGCGATCCGGGAAAAGATGATCGTCTTCGGCGTCGGCCCTGCCGGAACCGGAAAAACGTACCTTGCGATGGCGATGGCGATCACGGCATTCCGAAACGATGAGGTAGGCCGTATTATCCTGACGCGTCCGGCGATTGAGGCGGGTGAAAAACTCGGTTTCCTGCCTGGCGACCTGCAGAGTAAAATTGACCCGTATCTGCGGCCGCTCTACGACGCGCTGTATCAGATCATGGGAGCAGAGAGCTTCCAGAAAAACATGGAAAAAGGCCTGATTGAGGTTGCGCCGCTCGCGTACATGCGAGGCCGTACGCTCGACAATGCGTTTATTATCCTTGATGAGGCACAGAATACGACACCGGCGCAGATGAAGATGTTCCTGACCCGTATCGGTTTCGGTTCCAAAGTCATTGTAACCGGAGATGCCTCTCAGAAGGACCTTCCTTCCGGTACACGCTCCGGCCTTGATGTGGCAATGCAGGTACTGAAAAAAGTAGACGGAATTTCCTTCTGCGAGCTGACGAGCAAGGACGTTGTCCGTCATCCGCTGGTGCAGAAGATTGTACAGGCTTACGATGAATATGAAAAGAAAGCAAAGCCGGAAAATCACAGCGGCAGAGCAAAAAGTACGACGAGAAAACGGAGGGAAAATAAATGACACTGACGTTTGAAAATGAACAGGATTTTGACCTTGGATTTGATCCGGAAGAGGTTGCAGCAGCGGTAATCAATGGTGTGCTGGATCAGGAAGCGTGCCCGTATGAGGCAGAAGTAGAACTGATTCTGACTGATCCGGAAAATATCCGCACCATGAACCGGGAACACAGAAACATTGACCGGGAGACAGACGTGCTTTCTTTCCCGATGGTAGATTATCCTTCTCCGGCTTCGTTCGATTTTCTGGAGACGGAAGAGGGAGATGACTGTTTTAACCCGGACAGCGGTGAGCTGATGCTGGGTGATATTGTGATTTCTGTTGCGCGCGCAAGAGCGCAGGCGGAGGAATACGGTCATTCTTTAAGACGCGAATTTGCTTTTCTTGTTGCACACAGTATGCTGCATCTTCTGGGTTATGATCATATGACACCGGAGGAAGCAGCCGTGATGGAGGCAAAGCAGGAAGAGGTGCTGCAGCGTCTCGGTATCACAAGAGACTGATTGAAAGAAGAAAAGGAGGGGTCTTTATCAAAAAGAGAGGGTTTTACACATTGGGGATTGCTCTGCTGGGAAGCATGATGCTGTTCGGATGCCGGAAAATTGGGGAAACGGCACCGGAAACTGCATCGGCAGGAACTTCTTATGTCTCAGAAGAGACAGCAGGGGAAAGCAAGACAGAAACGAAAGCTACGGAACCACCGGCCCCGACCGAAGATCCGGCACCGGAACCGCTGGTTCCGGAAGCGATTGAGCCGACACCCGCGGAGGATGCGCTGCCGGAAGGTATGGTGAAAAGTTATCTGACAGGAGAACCTGTCGCCGAAGTACAGGGAAGAAGGCGCCCGGTGGCGGTTATGCTGAGCAATATCATCAGCGCCTGCCCGCAGAGCGGTATCAGCCGTGCGGGAGTGATCTATGAAGCGCCGGTCGAAGGCGGCATTACGCGCCTGATGGGGCTGTTTGAAAACTATGATGATCTCGAAAAGATCGGATCGGTGCGGAGTTGCCGCGAATATTATGTGTATCTGGCAGCGGGATTTGACGCTCTGTATTACCACTATGGACAGGCGGCGTATGCGATTCCGCTGCTCGAATCGGATCACATAGACAATGTGAATGGCATGGAGTATTCGGAACAGGTGTATTACCGGACGTCGGATCGTCCGTCGCCGCACAATGCGTATTTGGATGCGGCCGGGATTGCAGCGGGAATCGATCTCTGCGGCTACCGGACATCTTACAAAGACGGTTATGACGGATTTTTCCAGTTTGCATCCGAGACAGAACCGGAAACGCTGGAACAGGGACGAAATGCCGCCTATGTGGCACCGGGCGGATATTTCCACAATAATCCATGGTTTTCGTACGATGAGGCGAGCGGCACGTATTTGCGTTATCAGTTCGGGGAACCGCAGATCGATGAGATGACACAGGAACAGCTTGCGGTGAAGAACATTATCGTGCAGTACTGTTCCTGGAAAAAGTATGATGACAATGCGGAATATCTCGATATCGATGTGGTAAACGGCGGAACGGGAACGTATATCACAAGCGGAAAGGCCATCGACGTGACATGGAGCAAGGATGATCCGTGGGGCGTCACAAAATACCGGGATGGGAATGGCGATGAGATTAAGTTGAATCCTGGAAAAACATGGGTTCTGATTGTACTGGATAATTATACAGACGAGACTGAAATCCGGTGATTGAAAACCGGATTTCAGATTTTTCGCGGATCTGCTGGACAGATACCGTGTTTTGCGGTAAGATAAAGAGAAAATTCCGGTAATTTAAAGGAGCGAAATACAGAAAATGGAAATTAATATACAGAGAATTAACGAACTTGCCCGCAAGGCGAAAGCAGAGGGGCTGACACCGGCGGAGAAAGAAGAGCAGCAGAAGCTGCGGAGAGAATATATTGCAGCCGTGAAAATGAACCTCCGTACCCAGCTCGACAATATTGATATGCAGGAGAAAGACGGAACAATCGTAAATCTGGGGGAGCGCTATGGAAGCAAAAGGAAACATTAGAAAAGAAGTTTTTGCCCGAAGAAGAGCAGCCACACAGGAAGAAATTCAGGAAAAGAGCCGTATGATTTATGAAAAAATCACGGCTCTGCCGGAGTTTCTGGATGCGGACTGCTTTTTTGCGTATATGGACTTCAAAAAAGAAGTCATGACACGGGATCTGATCGAGAAGGCCCTGCAAATGGGAAAGACGGTCGCTGTGCCGCGCGTGGAAGACGATGATATGGTTTATTATGAGATCAAAGATTTCTCCACGCTGAAATCCGGCTATTTTGGCATTATGGAGCCGGACGGCGGAAAGGTCTGCACGCGGGAAGAGGGCTTTCTGCTGGTACCCGGTGTGGCCTTTGATCCGGCGCGCCACAGAGTCGGATATGGAAAAGGATTTTATGACCGCTTTCTTGCCGCACATCCAGGGTTTACAACGGTTGCAGCGGCGTTTGAGTTTCAGCTGTTTGATGCGGTGCCGTTTGAAGAGACGGATGTTCTGCCGCAGATGCTGGTGACAGAGCAGAAGATTTACCGTTAAGCCAATTACGATAAGACAACACGAGGAGGAGACGAGTATGATGAAGCTGGAAGAAATCGGAACGAGAGCCCGCCAGGCGGAGCCTGTGCTTCGAATCATGGAGACGGAGAAGAAAAACCGTGTGCTGAAAAAAGCAGCGGAAAACCTTGTGGCAGACGCCGAAACGATTATCGCGGCCAATGCGCTGGATATGGAGCATGGAAAAGAAAAAGGCATGTCTCAGGGACTTCTGGACCGGCTCTTTCTGGACAAAAGCCGGATTGAAGCAATGGCAGAAGGCATGTGTCAGGTATCCGAACTGGACGACCCAATCGGGGAAGTGCTGGGAATGAAAAAACGCCCGAACGGTCTTCTGATCGGACAGAAACGTGTTCCGCTCGGTGTTGTCGGCATCATCTACGAGGCACGCCCAAATGTGACGGCGGATGCATTTGCACTCTGCTTCAAAACGGGAAATGTCGTGATTTTAAAAGGCGGAAGCGATGCAATCCACTCGAATACGGCGATTGTTGCCTCTCTTCGGAAAACACTGAAAGAGGAGCAGGTGCCGGAAGACGCCCTGCTTCTGATCGAAGATACCTCCCGCGAGACGACGGCGCAGTTTATGAAGATGAACCGCTATGTCGATGTTCTGATTCCGCGCGGCGGTGCCGGACTGATCCGCGCTGTCGTGGAAAACAGCACGATTCCTGTCATTGAGACAGGAACCGGAAACTGTCATATCTACGTGGATGAGACAGCCGATCTTTCCATGGCAGTGGATATTATTCTGAACGCAAAAACACAGCGCGTCGGCGTATGTAATGCGTGTGAATCGATTGTGGTACACGAAAATGTACGTGAAAAACTGCTCCCGGTTCTGGAGGAACGATTAAAAGAAAAACATGTGGAAATGCGCGCAGACGAAAAGGCAAGAGAATACATGCCGGAAGCAGAAGAAGCGACAGAAGAGGACTGGGGAAAAGAGTATCTCGACTATATCGTATCCATTAAAACGGTTTCCTCTATCGACGAAGCGATCGCGCACATCAACCGCTACAACACAAAACACTCCGAAGCAATCATCACCAACAACTACACCCACGCCCAGAAATTCCTGGACGAAATCGACGCAGCGGTGGTCTACGTCAACGCCTCCACCCGCTTCACCGACGGCTTCGAATTCGGCTACGGCGCCGAAATCGGAATCAGCACCCAAAAACTCCACGCCAGAGGCCCGATGGGACTGCTGGCGCTGACCTCGATTAAATTTGTGGTATATGGGAATGGACAGGTACGGTCATAGAAAGGAGACAAAAACATAATGACAGCAATGAGAGAAGAAGCATTTGAATTATTGGAAAAAATGCCAGAAGATAAACTAGTGTTTATTATTCAGATTATGCAGGGTGTAAACAGTCTTTATAATAGCGGTGCTGTTGAATCGAAAAAAGATGCTTTTTTACGAATGGAGCAAATAAGAAAAAAAGGAAATGTTCAGGATGACGATGCTGAATTGGCATCTTATAGAGAGGAAAAATAAATGCGTGCATTGCCGCACACTCTGTTTCTAATATGTTTTTTATTTTAAGAAAGACATATGATGTAAAAGAAAGAAGAGAACTTCTCCTTAGCTTATTTGAAATTTTTGATGTAGAAGGAATTGATTCAGAAAAACTAATGAAAGGCCTGAAAAATGAAACATTTTCAGATTTTGAAGACTGTTTGCAGATGGAATGTGCCGAATCATTTTGCGCACAATATATTGTTACAAGAAATACAGCAGATTATGTGACTTCAAACATACCTGCGGTTACTCCGACGGAATATTTGGAATCGGAACGGTAGCAGCTGCTTTTACGATGGGAAAAGGTATTGTGCTGATGGGAAAACTGCTGGATAAAAAGTTTGCGTTTGTCTCCGTTTTATCACCGGAAAGACCGTAAAATGCAGGGCTGATATTTGATCGTAAAAAATTAGAAAAAAATGTAAAATCCTCTTGAAACCAAGGGGATTTTACTATATAATGAGCAGGACAAAAACAACTGCAGAGTAAGTTCATATGCGTAAAGTGCTCCCGGGATAGAGAGTAGCCAGGGAGACGAAAAGAGAAAATCTTGCGGTATATGAATTGCATCTCGCTGCAACAGAAGATAGAGACAAGAGATTATCTCCTATTGTAGTCAGATATCTGTAAAGGAGGTAATTTTTTTATGCAGAAAAATGCAAATGAAACAGCAAAAGAAACAAAAAACATGTTTCTGCAGTCAGCAAAAGAGCTGAAAGCAGTCACAACCCTCGCAGCCTGTGCCATGTTCGCAGCGCTGGCGATGATTCTGAACCAGGTAGCATCGATTGATATCGGGCCTTATGTCCGCATCGGATTTTCCGGAATCCCGAACCGCCTTGTCGATTACCTGTTCGGACCAGTGACAGGATGTCTTTTCTCCGGCATTCTTGATGTCGTAAAATACTTCCTGAAACCGAGCGGCCCGTTCTTCTTCGGATTCACCTTTAATGCGATGCTGGCATCTTTTATGTATGGATGCTTCTACTATCGCAAAAAACTGACCATCAAACGTGTGCTTGCAGCCAAGTTCATCGTTATGCTGACTGTCAATGTACTGCTGAACACCCTGTGGATCAGCATGCTGTATGGAAAAGGAATCATGGTGCTTCTTCCGGCACGTGCCTTAAAGAACCTGATTATGTGGCCGATCGATTCCATCATTTTCTACAGCCTGACGAAGTTGATCGAGCAGACCGGCGTCTTCCGCATGTTCCATGCAAGAACCGCTGCACAGGCACAGAGATAAAGAAAAATTCAGACACCATCAAAACGATACATTTACCAATCTGCAGAAAAGGTACTGTCCGCCAGAACAAAAAGGAAGCGGATGGGTTTTGTCGGAAAAGAAAAGCGAAAAAGAACTGCGGCAGGAACTTCCCCAAAAGGAAGCCTGCCGCAGTTCTTTTTGTATGAAAATCCCATCAGGCGGACAGCGATTTTACTGATATCCGTGATCTGACCAGTCATGGTTTTTGATCCGCTCGTAATCCTCCTCTGTAATCGGAAGAATCGTTCCATGCTTGTAGCCGTATGGGAACGAGAAGGAAGCATCAGAACGAACAAATTTTCCGGAAGCAAGGCTGTCTGCAACAAACGGCACATATCCCTGGCCGGCACCCGGAACGCCGTAGTAGTCAAGGAACAGACACCATCTGCTGTCATCAAGCTGTACTGCGGTCGGAGCCTCATAGAGACCGCTCTCTACATCTTTCATGCTCTCATCGAAGCTTTCCATCCGCACATACGGGCCGGCCGCATGGTCGGAGCGGAGCAGAATAATTTTCGCCGGATTGCTTTCACTCTTTACGAAAAGATAATAAACCCCATTCTCTTCATAGATCGCCGAATCAATCACGCCGCTGTCCTCTTTTTCGTACAGAACCTGCGGAGCTGAAAAATGAACAAAATTCTTCGTTGTGCTGTAATAGATTTTTTTGGGACCGTAATCGTTTGCTGCATGGGAAGAAGACCAGTGCAGAACGTACTCACCGTTTTCTTTATCGTAAATCAGATCCGGTGCCCAGAGGCAGCCGAAGTCATCATCACCGATTTTTACAAGACGCTGGTCGCTCCAGTTTACGAGATCCTCTGATTCCCAGACGGAGAAATACTTGCTGCCGTTTCTGCCGATCTCATCCCAGGAATTGTGATACTGATTCCGCATACCGTAAGAAAGACTCAGGTCAGTGGCGAAAATATAATATTTCCCGGTTTCTATGCTGTGAGTGATAGTAAAGTCGCGTACACCCTTATCTCCATAATACGCCCAGAGAACAGGAGCGCCGTCGTTGACAGCTTCCCAGTGGAAACCATCGCGGCTGATGCCGAAATAAACCTGTTCGCCGTCCGGTGTTGTTTTTTCCCGAAAATGAACAAATAAATATGCCTGTGCCATAAAATAAAACTCCTTTATGCATATGTTTGGATGAAAAATTCAGATGTTCTGTTTTTCAGGCCATACCTTATACGGTTCCATTATTTTGTAAGACGGATCACATTCCAGCTGTGTTTTCCAAGAACGGTGTGCATTTTTCCATTCTCCAGTTTGGTAGCATCGGAATGGGTCGGAGCAACGTGGTTCGGATCTGCTTCGGTGTTGACCGCTTTCATATCGTCGTTTGTCAGCACGATGTGCTCAGCCAGACGGCATCCTTCGAACTGACGCAGATCGCAGGAAACCTCCATATCCTCATCCAGGCTCTTGTTGACTGCAAAAATGGTCAGTGCATCGTTTTCCTCATCCCAGATGCAGACAGAATCGAGATACGGAGCTTCGCCGTACGTTTTGCTCTCGTAAACCGGTGTCAGAACCTGTGTATTTAAGACGGTTCCGCGGCCGTATACGCTTGCATGCATGTATGGATAGAAGATCGTCTGACGCCATGCACCGGTATCGGATGTCATGATCGGAGCGATAACGTTAACAAGCTGTGCGAGGCAGGCAATCTTGACACGGTCTGCGTGGCGCAGGAGTGTGATCAGCATGCTTCCGACGAGAAGTGCATCCTCAAAGTTGTAAACATCCTCAAGCTGATGCGGTGCGCGTACCCATTTCTCCAGCTTCTGATCCTGCTCATTGCTGTGATACCATACGTTCCACTCATCGAAGGAAAGGTTAATCTGCTTTTTGCCGTGTTTTTTCGCTTTGACTGCATCACAGATCGCAACTACACCGGAGATGAAATCATCCATGCCCTTGGAGCTTGCCAGGAAATCGACAGTATCATTTGCATAATTTCCGTAGTACTGGTGTAAAGAAAGGTAATCCACCTCATCATAGCATTCGTCCAGAACCGTATATTCCCAGGAACCGAAGGTTGGCATCGTAAGATTGGAGCTTCCGCAGGCAACAGTTTCAATCGTCGGATCCATGAATTTCATCAGACGGGAAGTCTCTGCTGCAATACGTCCGTACTCAGAAGCGGTCTTATGTCCCATCTGCCACGGTCCGTCCATCTCGTTGCCGAGGCACCAGAGTTTGATGTTGTGTGGATCTTTGTAACCGTGGGATTTTCTCAGATCACTGTAGTAGGTGCCGCCCTTGAAGTTGCAGTACTCCAGCACATTTTTGGCATCCTCCGGTCCGCGGGTTCCGAGGTTAACGGCCATCATAATATCACTGCCGGCTTTTTTCGACCAGTCCGCAAACTCATTCAGACCGAATTCGTTTGTCTCAATCACGCCCCAGGCAAGATCCGGTTTTGCAGGCCGTTTGTCTTTCGGACCTACGCTGTCTTCCCAGTGATAGCCCGAGACAAAGTTTCCGCCCGGGTAACGGACGATCGGTACCTGAAGCTCTTTGACAAGATCCAGGGTATCTTTTCGGAAGCCCTGCTCGTCAGAGAGAGCACTTCCTTCCTGATAGATGCCTTCGTAAACGGCGCGTCCCAGGTGCTCGATAAAGGAACCGAAGATTCGTTTGTCAACTTTTCCGGTGAGAAAATATTTGTCAATGATAATCTCTGCTTTTTTCATACTTAAAAATCCTCCTGTTAAAAGAAATGTTCGTTTTCAGACACGATCCAGAAAAACAAAGGATCACCGGCGTGTCTATGATTTTATTCCACCGTTTCGCTTTCGCTTTGGATAGTTTCAATTTTAACAGGAAGATAGAAAAAAACCAGAGATTTTTGTCCGGCAAATTTGACTTTTTTTCCGGTTTTGCGGTAAAATAGGGAGAAGAAAAGAAAAGGGGAAACGAGAAGAATGGAATTTTCAGTTCATATTTGTGAATATAATAGATCCAACGCCGATTATGAGACGATATATCGGCCGGAGGGCAGCGGGGACTATCTGTTTCTGTTGTTTAAAACGCCGATGAAGGTGTATGACAGAACTGCGTTTTTCATTGCACAGGAAAATGCCTGCCTTTTTTACACGCCGGATCACGAGCAGCATTATCAGGCTGTTCAGAAGTTTCGCAACAGCTATGTCCATTTCTGGTGCGGTGAGAATCTGGGTGAAACGTATGGAATTCCGCAGAATGCTGTTTTTTATCCACAGAACACGGAAGCAATTGATGAGCTGATTCGCCTTTTGCAGAGGGAATACATTGTGAAAGATCCATACGCAGTGGAATATGAGGAAGCACTGGTTCGTCAGATGATGATTACGGCATCGCGCGGTATGCGGCTGTACCAGAAAGCGGCAGAGGAGCCAGCCGGACTGTATCAGGAATTCCAGGAGCTGCGCCTTAAGATGTTGAGCCATTATGAGAAAGACTGGACGACAGAAAAGCTTTGCCAGATGGCCAATATGGAAAAAAGCCAGTTTTATTCTTATTATAAACAGTTTTTCAGCAGCACCCCGCACAGCGATCTGATTGAAGTACGGCTCGACAAGGCGAAAAATCTTTTGACAAATCAGGCACTTTCCATCGGACAGACCGCGGAAATCTGCGGTTTTTCCAATCTGTCTCATTTCAGCCGCTATTTCAAACGCCACTGCGGATGTTCTCCGCGGGAATGGCAGCAGCAAGGCGGAAAAAGCATAAAATATAAAGTGAAGTTGCAGGAAGATGAGAAATGCTATAGCTTTTCCCAATAGCTTATGCTAAAATATTCAGAAGATGTTGGAGTCAAAAGGTACTTTGGCCATGATATCTTCAGAAAAAGTAAGAAAAAGGGAGAGCAGTATGAAAAAGAGAGAGTCATTTAACAGTCGGTGGGGATTTATCCTGGCCTGCATCGGTTCTGCAGTTGGAATGGGCAACATCTGGATGTTCCCTACCCGGGTTTCCTTGTACGGAGGAGGTTCCTTTCTGATTCCGTATTTCCTGTTCGTTGCACTGATCGGCTTTACCGGTGTGAGCGGGGAGATGAGTTTTGGCCGTGCCACAAGATCCGGTCCGGTTGATGCGTTCGGTTTTGCATGTGAAACGAAAGGAAAACGAAAAGCCGGAGAGGCGCTTGGTCTGATTCCGGTGCTGGGTTCCCTGGCAATGGCGATCGGTTATACGGTTGTCATGGGGTGGATTTTCAGGTACATGATCGGAACCTTTACCGGAAAGACACTGTCAGCTGTGAGCGTAGAGGATTTTGCCGGAGCGTTTGAATCCATGGCATCTGCGTTTGGAAACAATTTCTGGCAGATCGTAGCTCTTGTGGTTGCGATGGTCATTCTGGCATTTGGTGTTGGTAAGGGAATTGAGAAGGTCAATAAGGTGCTGATGCCTGTTTTCTTTCTCCTGTTTGTTGCACTTGGTATCTATGTTGCCTTTCAGCCCGGTGCAGCGGATGGATACCGTTATATTTTCCGTGTGGAACCAAAAGCACTTGCAGATCCGAAGACCTGGATTTTTGCACTTGGTCAGGCATTCTTTTCCCTGTCTGTAGCCGGAAACGGAACACTGATCTATGGTTCCTATTTGTCAGATGGAGAAAATATTCCGGCCGCCGCCGGAAGAGTAGCATTTTTTGATACGCTCGCTGCTATGCTTGCTGCGCTGGTTATTATCCCGGCGATGGCAACTACGGGAGCACAGTTAAATACAGGAGGACCTGGACTTCTGTTCATTTTCCTTCCGAATTTGATAAAGTCTATGCCGGGTGGCGCGCTGATCGCAATCGTTTTCTTTGTCGCTGTCTTTTTTGCCGGCCTTACCTCTCTGATTAACCTGTACGAAGCACCGATTGCAACGGTACAGGAAAAATTTCATCTCGGAAGAGTAGCAGCCTGCGGTGTGATCGGGGTTATCGGTGTGGTCGTATCTCTTCTGATCCAGGGCATTGTATCCCAGTGGATGGATGTTCTGTCGATCTACATCTGCCCGCTCGGCGCCGGCCTTGCCGGAGTCATGTTCTTCTGGATCTGCGGAAAGAAGTATGTGCAGTCCCAGGTAGACAAGGGAAGAAGCAGCAAATTCACGGATCTGTATTATCCGATCTGCAAATATATCTACGTGCCGATCTGTGTGCTGGTTCTGATTCTCGGAATCGTGCTTGGCGGAATTGGCTGAAACAATGTTGATAGAAAACGCGCCTGTCGTGCGGAAAAAAAATCCGGCGGCAGGTGCGTTTTTTGATAAAATTTTTCAAATATATAAATCCGATTGAAATACTCGGAAAAAAGGTCTACAATCGGAGGCGAAAACAGAGATTTTAACCTCGAAGCAAAATAAGGAGGATATCAATATGGGAAAAAATCTTTTAACAGTGAAAGATTTAACGGTAAATGTAGAAGAAAAAGAGATCCTGCACGGCGTCAATCTTACGATTGGAAAAGGGGAGACGCATGTGCTGCTTGGACCGAATGGTACCGGAAAGTCGACGCTTGGCAATACGCTGCTCGGCAATCCGAAATATAACGTGACACGCGGCGAAATCTGGTTCCAGGGAAAGAACATCACAGAAGAGCCGGTCAATGAACGCGCCAAAATGGGACTGTTTCTCTCGTTTCAGAATCCGCTTGAGGTGCCTGGCGTAACCTTAAGCTCTTTTATCCGCAGCGCCGTCGAGTTAAAGACCGGCAAACGGATGCGTCTGTTTGAGTTCCGGAAAGAACTGGAAAAAGCAATGGAAGTTCTGCAGATGGATCCGTCGTATGCAGACCGTGATCTGAATGTCGGATTTTCCGGCGGTGAGAAAAAGAAAGCCGAGATCTTGCAGCTTCTGATGCTCGAGCCGTCCCTTACCATTCTCGATGAGACCGACTCCGGCCTGGATGTCGATGCGGTCCGCACCGTTTCTGCCGGAATTGAGGCATACCGCAGAAAATGCGGAGGAAGTCTTCTGATCATCACGCACAGCACGAAGATTCTGGAATCGCTGATGGTGGATCAGACCCACATCATGGTGGAAGGTGAAATCGTCAAAACCGGCGATGCATCTCTTGTAGAGGAGATCAACCGGGACGGATTTGGAAAATACGAAAAGTCACTGGCGTAAAACCGAAGGTACAGAAAGGATGAAAACGCTGTGAGAGAAAAAAGTTATGTAGAGGATATTGACCGAAGCATCTATGATTTCAAAGACGATGAAAAGGATGCCTATAAAGTAAAAGCCGGCCTGACGCCGGAAATTGTACAGAAAATTTCGGATGAGAAGAAAGACCCTGCCTGGATGCAGTTGTTCCGTCTGCATTCTTTACAGATCTACAACCAGATGCCGATTCCGGATTGGGGTCCGTCGATTGAGGGTCTGAACATGGATGACATCGTAACGTATGTCCGCCCGAATACGAAAATGAAAGCAAAGTGGTCCGATGTGCCGGATGACATCAAAAATACGTTTGAGCGTCTCGGCATCCCGCAGGCAGAGCGGAAATCACTCGCCGGCGTGGGCGCACAGTATGATTCGGAGCTGGTCTATCACAACGTCCGCGCGGAAGTTGCGGCGCAGGGTGTTGTCTATACCGATATGGAGAGTGCGCTGCATGGTGAGTACGCGGATATGGTGCGGAAACACTTTATGAAACTGGTGAAACCGACCGACCACAAATTTGCCGCACTGCACGGAGCCGTCTGGTCCGGCGGTTCGTTTGTCTATGTGCCGAAGGGGGTTTCCGTGGAAATCCCGCTGCAGTCGTATTTCCGTCTGAATGCGCCGGGCGCAGGCCAGTTCGAGCATACGCTGATTATTGTCGATGAGGACGCGGACCTTCACTTTATCGAGGGCTGTTCCGCACCGAAATACAATGTGGCCAACCTCCATGCCGGATGTGTGGAGCTGTTTGTCGGAAAGAATGCAAGACTCCGTTATTCTACGATTGAAAACTGGTCGAAGAATATGTACAACCTGAACACGAAGCGCGCGCAGGTCGAGGAGGGCGGAAAAATCGAGTGGGTTTCCGGTTCATTCGGCTCCCACGTTTCCTACCTGTACCCGATGAGCGTGCTGAAAGGAAGAGGCGCAAAGATGGAATTTACCGGCATCACGTTCGCCGGTAAGGGCCAGAATCTCGATACCGGAGCGAAGGTTGTCCACAGCGCGCCGGATACGAGTTCCTATATTAACACGAAATCGATCTCGAAGGACGGCGGCATCAGCACCTTCCGTTCGTCAGTCTCTGCAACAAAAGCGGCAAAGAACACGAAATCAGCCGTTTCCTGCCAGTCTCTGATGCTCGATGATATCTCCCGGTCGGACACGATTCCGGCGATGGATATCCGTACAAAAGATGCGAACATCGGCCATGAAGCACAGATCGGAAGCATCAGCGATGAAGCCGTCTTTTATCTGATGTCGCGCGGCATGGCGGAAGAGGATGCGAGAGCGTGCATCGTCAGCGGATTCGCGGATGATGTTTCAAAAGAACTGCCGCTGGAGTACGCGGTGGAGATGAACAATCTGATCCGCCTCGAGATGAAGGGCAGCATTGGATAAGGAGGCCAGACCCATGGAAGAACAGAACAGCATGAAAATCAACCAGCTTCCATCGAAAACATGGTACTGGCTGGGATTAAATGATACAAAAGTAAAATGGGCGGCGGGTGCGCCGTGTGAAATCTGCGCGGAAGAGCCATCTGCGGATGATGAGATAACGGGTTTTCCGGAAGCTATGAATACCGGGGCAGGAAAAGAGACGGATGTCCTTTTTGCACCGGAGCAGACGAAAAACTGGAGTGTCTCTGCAAAGGAGGGGCAGACGAAACAGGTCACGCTTTCCATCGGACAGGGAAAAGAGAAGGTTTCATCCGGAAAGATCCGCGCGGCGGCAGAAGAGGGAGCTTCCCTTACCGTTTTCGAGGTATTTGAACCGGCACAGGCAGCGGGACAGCTCGCGGTGCGGACAGAACTTTACGCGAAAAAAAACAGCCGCATCCGGCTCGTGCAGGTGATGATGCGCGGTGAGGGACAGGAGCTTTTAAATGATGTCGGATGCATCTGCGAGGAAAATGGTGCACTGGATCTTTTACAGGTCGTTGTCGGAAAAGGCAATGTCTATGACGGTATCTGGACCGAACTGCAGAAGGATCACGCATCACTGCAGGCAAAAATCGGCTATCTTCTGCAGAATCAGCAGAAATTTGATGTCAATCTGAATGTGCGCCACTTCGGAAAAGTAACCAAGAGCACGATCCAGGCAGACGGAACGCTGATGGATGCGGCGGAAAAGATCTTCCGCGGCACAATCGACTTTGTGCGCGGTTCGGCAGATTCCGTCGGAGCAGAGACAGAACAGGTATTGCTGCTCGGCGATGATGTAGTCAACAAGACGATTCCTGTGATCCTCTGTGCAGAGGAAAACGTACAGGGAAGCCACGGCGCGGCAATCGGAGAACTCGATGAAGAGACACTGTTTTACTTCGGTGCGCGCGGCATGGACCGTACACAGGCAGAAAATACGATAGCGCGGGCGAAACTGGAAGCAAAAATCCAGAAGATCGGCGATGCGGACATCGAACAGAAAGTAAAAACACAGCTTGCGGAGGTGCTTGACCGTGACAACAGATAACATCAGAAAAAATTTCCCGCTTCTGCAGCAAATGGACACGATCTATCTGGACAACGCGGCGACGGCACAGCGCCCGTCATGCGTTCTTGCTGCAGTACAGGAATTTTACGAACAGAAAAATGCAAATCCTCTGCGAGGCTTCTATCCTTTAAGCCTGGAGGCGACGGAGAGCTATCAGGAGGCAAGGAAGACCGTACAGGAGTTTATTCATGCAGAAGAGCCGGAGGAGATTATTTTTACCCGGAATACAACGGAAAGCCTGAACCTTGTGGCATACAGCTATGGCCTGAACTTTTTAAAGGAAGGCGACGAGATCGCTGTAACAATCATGGAGCATCACAGCAATCTGCTTCCGTGGCAGATGGTGTCGCGTATGACTGGGGCGAAGCTCCATTATCTGGAATGTACCAGTGAGGGCGAGCTGACCGATGAGGAGCTCCAAAAGGGCATTAATGAGAGAACACGTCTTGTGGCTGTTGCGCAGGTATCGAATGTGCTCGGCTGCGTGAATCCGCTCCAGAAAATCACGGAGATGGCGCACCGCGTGGGAGCCGTTGTCGTTGTGGACGGCGCCCAGAGCGTTCCGCATATGCCGGTCGACGTACAGGCGCTGGATGCAGATTTTCTCGCCTTTTCCGGCCATAAGCTGATGGGCCCGATGGGAATCGGCTGTCTGTATGGAAAACTGGAACTGCTGGAAAAAATGCCGCCGTTTTTAACCGGAGGCGAGATGATCGATTCCGTTCACCGCGACGGAGCCGTTTTTGCACCGGTTCCGCAGAAATTTGAGGCGGGAACGGTAAATGCAGCCGGTGCGGTGGGGCTGGCCGCAGCGATCCGGTATCTGCAGGAAAAAGGATTTGATTATATCCAGAAAAAAGAGCTGGAACTGACGCAACGTGCTATGGAAGGACTCGGCGCGCTGCCGTACGTTCATATCCTCGGTTCCAAAGATCCGGCCAACCATACGGGCATCGTTTCGTTTACGATTGACGGCGTGCATCCGCACGATGTGAGCGAAATTCTTTCTTCTGACGGCATCGATGTGCGGGCAGGCCACCACTGTGCACAGCCGCTTCTGGAATATCTTGGCGTCCGAAGCTCGACAAGAGCCAGCATGATGTTTTATAATACACCGGAAGAGATTGATGCACTGATCGAAAGTGTATCCACAATCAGAAGGAGAATGGGCTATGGAGAGTAGAGGATTTTATAACGAAATTTTGACGGAGCACAATCTGCGTCCGGAATTCAAGCATGATCTGCCGGATGCGGACATCGTACTCGAGGGCGTCAACCCAAGCTGCGGCGATGATATCTGGCTGAAATTAAAAGTCGACGGCGATGTGATCACGGACGGTGCGTTCGTGGGCGACGGCTGTGCGATTTCGCAGGCATCGGCGGACATTATGCTCGGCATGATCATCGGAAAGACGAAGGACGAGGCACTGCGCCTGGGAAATCTGTTTCTGCGCATGATCAAAGGAGAAGCATCCGACGAGGAGATTGACGAACTCGAGGAGGCTGGTGCACTGAAGGACATCTCCCACATGCCGGCAAGAGTGAAATGTGCAGTGCTTGGATGGCATACGCTGGAAGAGGCATTTAAACAGGAAAAATAAGAACAGAAAAACTTTTTGCATTTCTGAGAAAAAGTATCACTTTACCCACTTGCAATTTTTAAAAAATTAGTTATAATGAATTATAGTTAGTAAAGGCTAACCAAAGTGAATCAATCATTGTTATCTCCCGTCTGCGGATCCTGGACACTTCGCAGGCGGGAAACTCCAGAAACAAACGAGAAAGGAGCACACGAAAAGTGAAGAGCCTGAAAATTGAGGAAGTAAAAGGAAGAGAAATTCTGGATTCCAGAGGAAACCCAACCGTAGAAGCTGAGGTTGTTCTTGCAGGAGGCGTTGTAGGACGCGGCATGGCACCAAGCGGCGCATCTACCGGTGAGTTTGAGGCACTGGAATTACGAGATGGAGATAAAGCAAGATACCTTGGAAAAGGTGTGCAGAAAGCAGTAGAAAACATCAACACCGTCATCAACGATACCTTAAAAGGTATGGATGCATCCGATACCTACGCTGTAGATAAAGCTATGATCGATGCGGACGGAACAAAGGATAAATCCCGCCTGGGTGCAAATGCCATTCTGGCTGTATCCATTGCCTGCGCAAGAGCAGCAGCAAACGCACTTGAGATTCCGCTGTACCGCTTCTTCGGCGGCGTTTCCGGAAATCGTCTGCCGGTTCCGATGATGAACATCATCAACGGCGGATGCCACGCACTTTCTTCCGGCCTGGATGTACAGGAGTTCATGATCATGCCGGTTGGAGCATCTTCTTTCAAAGAGTGCTTAAGATGGTGCGCTGAGGTCTTCCATGCACTGGCTGCCATCTTAAAAGAGCGCGGACTGGCAACATCGGTTGGAGATGAAGGCGGTTTTGCACCGGCTCTGAAATCCGATGAAGAAGCCATCGAGACCATTCTTGAGGCAGTGAAAAAAGCAGGCTACGAGCCAGGCAGAGACTTCAAGATCGCGATGGATGCTGCTTCCTCCGAGTGGAAGACAGGAACCAAGGGTGAATACAAACTGCCGAAAGCCGGCACTGTATTTACTTCCAAAGAGCTGATCGCTCACTGGAAAGCACTGGTAGAGAAATATCCGATCATCTCCATCGAGGATGCTCTGGATGAAGAAGACTGGGAAGGCTGGAAAGAGCTGACCGCAGAGCTTGGCGGAAAAGTACAGCTTGTCGGTGACGACCTGTTTGTAACCAATACTGAGCGTCTGGCAAAAGGTATCTCCCTTGGCTGCGGAAATTCCATCCTGATCAAACTGAACCAGATCGGTTCTGTATCTGAGACCCTTGAGGCAATCAAAATGGCTCACAAAGCAGGCTACACCGCAATTTCCTCCCACCGTTCCGGTGAGACCGAGGATACCACCATCGCAGACCTGGCTGTTGCCCTGAACACCTGCCAGATCAAGACCGGTGCACCGAGCCGTACCGAGCGTGTTGCAAAATACAACCAGCTTCTCCGAATCGAAGAAGAACTTGGAACGGCCGCTGTATACCCTGGTGCAAGAGCATTTAATGTGACACAGGACTAAGCAGTAAATAACATAATACCATAAAAAAAGACAAGATCCTTCCTCTTAAAACCAACCATAAATAAGTGTCCCCGGGGCCGTTGAAAAACGTGTTTCCCGGGGATTCTTGCATGCGGGGGAGGGGTATATGAAAAAACACTTGACTTGAAGCGGACTTGAAGTGTTATCCTATCTAGGAAAATGTAAAAATAAGGGGGATATATCGAAATGAGCGAAAGATTATGGAATATTCTTCTGGATTCTTTCTGGAAAATCTTTCTGCCGGGCCTTAAGGTGACGATTCCGCTTACTGTAATCTCGTTTTCCATTGCACTTGTAATTGCGACGGCAATGGCTATGGTACAGTTTGCAAACATCAAAGGCCTTCGTCAGATTGCACGTTTCTATATCTGGATTTTCCGCGGAACCCCGCTTCTGGTCCAGCTTTTCGTTGTGTTTTACGGACTTCCGCGCGCCGGTATTCTGATCGATCCGTTTCCGGCGGCAGTTCTCGTCTTTTCCCTGAATGAGGGCGCCTACAGTGCCGAGACGATGCGTGCGGCCCTGGAAGCCGTTCCGGCAGGCCAGCTCGAAGCCGGCTACTGTGTCGGCATGTCGTATCTGCAGATCATGCGGAGAATTATCCTTCCGCAGGCGATGCGCACCGCTTTCCCGCCGCTTTCCAACTCTCTGATCGCCATGGTAAAGGATACTTCCCTTGCCGCAAATATCACCGTAACGGAGATGTTTATGGTAACGCAGCGGATTGTAGCGCGCACCCATGAGCCGCTGGCACTGTATATTGAAGTAGGACTGATCTACCTGCTGTTCTCCACTGTGCTCACGAAGCTGCAGGGAATCGGAGAGAAGAAACTGAGTACATATCAGAAAAAAGGGGAATAAGCCATGCTGGAAATTAAAGGATTAAAGAAAGCGTTCGGCAGCCTGGAAGTATTAAAAGGTGTAGATTTAAAAGTAAAACAGGGCGATGTTGTTGCAATCCTCGGCCCGAGTGGTTCGGGAAAAACGACGATGCTGCGCTGTGTCAACTTTCTGGAGCATGCGGACGGCGGCAGCCTGATCTTTGACGGGAAAGAATATCCGTTCCACAACATCAGCAAAAAAGATATCGCGGCGATCCGTCAGAAAACCGCATTTGTATTTCAGAACTATAACCTGTTCCTGAACAAAACAGCCCTTCATAACGTAACCGAGGGCCTGATCATCGGCAGAAAAATGCCAAAAACCAGGGCGGAGGAAAAAGCGCGTGCAGCGCTTGAAAAAGTAGGCATGCTGGACCGTGCGGACTACTATCCGCATCAGCTTTCCGGCGGACAGCAGCAGAGGGTGGCAATCGCCCGTGCACTGGCAACCGATCCGGAAATTATCTATTTTGATGAGCCGACCTCAGCACTCGACCCGGAGCTGACCGGCGAGGTGCTTGGTGTTATGCGCCAGCTTGCCAAAGAGGGAATGACAATGCTCGTTGTCACGCATGAGATGGGCTTTGCAAGAAACGTTTCGAACAAAGTTGTCTTTATGGAAAACGGCGTTGTCGTTGAGGAAGGTCCGTCGAAGGAATTTTTCGCAAATCCGCGGGAAGAGCGGACGAGAACATTTTTGCAGAATATTGAACAGCATTACGAGTAAGGTATCCCGCAAAGCGGCAAATCCTGCCCGGAGCACGGAATCCGGACAGTTTGCAATAAAGAAAACAGAAGAAGCAAAGGCAGCTTCTTCCAGAACAAAACAAAAAAGGAGTGGCGAATATTATGAAAAAGAAAATGGCAGCAGTATTTCTGGCAGGTATCCTGACATCATCCTTTTTACTGACCGGATGCGGAAACAGCACGGCAGATAACAGCAGTGCTTCTTCCTCTTCATCAGCATCTTCTGCAAGTGCGTCTGGGGATCTTTTAGAGCAGATCCAGAGCAAGGGTGAGATCGTTGTGGCAATGGAAGGAACCTGGGCACCGTGGACGTATCACGATGAGGACGACAACCTGGTCGGCTATGACGTAGAAGTGGCACAGCAGATCGCAGAGAAACTCGGCGTGAAAGCAACCTTTGTAGAGGGTGAGTGGGACGGCCTTCTTGCAGGAATCGATTCCGGCCGGTACGATATCATGGTAAACGGCGTAGATATCACAGAGGAGCGCGCTGAGAAATACAGCTTTTCCGATCCATACGCATACAACCGCACCGCTGTTATCGTAAACTCTGCTAACGATGAAATCCAGTCCATGGAGGATCTCGACGGAAAGAGCACCGCGAACACCATTTCCAGTACGTATGCAGAAGTTGCCGAGAAATATGGCGCAGCCGTTACCGGTGTTGACGATCTGGAGCAGACTTTCGAGCTTCTCTTAAGCGGCCGTATCGATGCAACTCTGAACGCAGAGGTAACGTATTACGATTATATGAAAGCACACCCGGATGCAGAGATCAAAATTGCATGTCTCGATCCGGAATCCACAAAAGTCGGTATTCCGATGAAAAAAGGCGATGAGACCAAGACGCTGCTTGAGGCAGTCAACAAAGCACTTGGCGAGCTCGCAGAAGAAGGAACACTGACAGAGCTTTCGGAAAAATATTTTGGAACGGATATCTCCAAAGAAGCAGCAGAATAAGATACAAAATAAAGAAGGTTACAGATCATGATTGCAAATTATCATACCCATACATGGCGGTGCCGCCATGCGGACGGAACGGAGCGGGAGTATGTGGAGCGCGCGATTGAGGGCGGCCTTAAAATTCTCGGTTTTTCCGACCATTCGCCTTATCCGTTCCCGGACGGCTACGATTCCGGCATGCGGATGCGGCTCGATCAGGTGGAAGGCTATGTAGACACCGTGCTGGCATTGAAAAAAGAGTATGACAAGGATATTGAAATCCATCTCGGACTCGAAACAGAGTATTTCCCGAGATTCTGGGATCAGCTGATTGATTTTTTGTCGGACTATCCGTTTGAGTACTTTGTGCTTGGCCAGCACAGCCTGGGAAATGAGATCGAAAAGATTCTCTACAGCGGCCATGGAACAACAGACGGAAGCTACCTGAAACAGTATGTGGACCAGTGCCTGGCAGGCATCGATACCGGAAAATACCTGTATCTGGCACACCCGGATCTCTTTTTATTCAACGGCGACGAAGCAGTGTTCGACCGGGAATACCGGAGACTCTGCCGTGAGGTGAAAAAGAGAAACATTCCGCTGGAGATCAATTTCCTTGGTCTGATGGAAGAAAGATGGTATCCGAACGAGAAGTTCTGGAAGATCGCCGGCGAAGAAGGAAACACCGCCGTTTTCGGCTGTGATGCCCATACGCCGAAAGCCGTCTGGAATCCGGAGACGGAACAGAAGGCACTGCAGCTGGCAGCAAAATACGGTCTGAAAGTACAGGAAACCGTTCCGATGCCGAAGACATTTTAACAGAAGCAGAAAAAGCTGTTCTTTTCTGGTGAGAGTTTTGAAAACTCCGCGGAAAAGAACAGCTTTTTTGATATGAGATTTTTTATGCTTTTTTTGTGTGCATCAGCCGTACCGCCTCTTCCCGCTGTTTCAGAATCTTCTGAATCGAAGTCCAGTAAACAATCATTGAGACAACCGGCCCGATCAGGTCGGAAATAGGTTCCACGTAGAAGATGTTTTCCAGTGCAAAGAACCGCGGCAGAAGAAACAGAGCGGTAAAGTAGACGAATTTCCGGAAGAAGGAGAGTGCAAACGAATAGCGCACGCAGCCCATTGCAGTAAAGCCGTCTACAATCTCGTACTGAATGCCGAGCGGAATGACTGAGAGTGTCGAAATATGAATCGCGCGGACCACCATCGAGACGATCTGCGGATCGGAAGTAAAAAGCTGCGCAAACAGCGTTCCGGCGGCATTGGAGACGAGGAACATCAAGGTCGTAAATCCGGCACAGAGTGCGATGATGGTTTTCTGTGCCTCAAGAATACGCCCGGAATTTCCAGCTCCATAATTGTATGCGAGGATTGACTGCGTTCCGCCGCTGATTCCGCCGAGCGGTATCGTAATAATCAGCATAAAGCTCTGAACGATCGTTGCACAGGTGATGAAGCTGTCTCCTTGTCCGGCGGGTGCATACCGCTGCAGGACGGCGTTCATCGCAATGATCATCACATTGTCGATGGCAATGATTAGAAACGGAGTAAAACCGACTGTCAGAATGCGTTTCATGATCGCAAATGAATACCCGCCGAAGGTGATGCGGATCGGAATCGTCTTTCCGAACAGAATATGCAGCACATACAGACAGCTTGCGATCTGGGAGAGCACGGTTGCAATTGCTGCGCCGCGCACGCCGAGATGCAGAACGAAGATAAACACAGGGTCCAGCAGCAGATTCAGGACGGCGCCTAGCAGAACAGATTTCATTCCCTCACTGGCAAAGCCCTGGCAGATCACAAACTGGTTCAGGCCGGTCGATAAAAGCGCAAACACAGAGCCGGAAACGTAGATCATAAAATAGGCTCTGGCGTAAGGATACGTAACGGTGCTGGCTCCGAATGCCATCAGCATCGGGCGGGTTAAAAAAAGCGCCGCGGCTGTCAGAACGAGGGACAGGGAAACAAGCATCAGAAACGCATTAGCCAGGATGCGGGATGCCTCTTTTTCATTTTTCTCTCCGAGCCGGATGCCGAGCAGCGGTGCGCCGCCGACCCCGATGAGGGAGGAGAACGCGCCGATCATGGTGAGAATGGGACCGCAGACGCCGACACCCGCGAGCGCCAGATCACCGACAGAGGCAATGTGGCCGATGTACATACGGTCTACAATGCTGTACAGAACACTCACGAACTGTGCCAGCATGCTCGGAAAAGCAATACGGGGAACCAGCTTTCCGATCGGGTCGGTTCCGAGATGGTTTACAGTTTTCATAGAAAAATACCTTGTCGTTTTTTAGGTTTGGGAACAGACAGCAAAAAACATGCCCGAAACAAAATCCGGAAGACTTTGTTTCGGACATGCCGCTTTTGGTCTGTTCTGATAGATCAGCTGACAGAAAAATTATTCAGCAAGAGTGGTCAGATCTACTTTGAAATCGTCAGATCCCTGTCCGTCTACGGTGTAGTAAGCGGCTCTCTGCTCTGCGTTCAGGTAGATTTTGATCTCGCCTTTTAATCCGTTTGCTTTTACTTCTTTTTTGATGACTGCTTCGAGGTCTTTCATAGATACTTTTGTCTCGAAGATCTCAAGAACGGTATCAGATACTTTTGTCATTTTACGTGGGGTTTTGGTTGCTTCTGCCATGGTTTCCGTGGTCTCCTTTTTTATTGTTTTTTTAACGGTTTCTTTTTTGGTTGCTTTTTTCGGCTCTTTTGCAGCTTCTGCTTTTCCTTCGGCTGCTTCTGTATGTAAGGTTTTTTCAGTCGTTGGTTTTACTTCTTTTGCCGGTGCCGCTGTCTTTACAACGGTTTCCGCTGTTTTTGCAGCTTCTGCAGCCTGCTGTTTCGCTTTGGCCATTTTTTTCATGGTTCTTTTATTCATTTTATTCACTCCTCTATGCGATATCTCTAATAAATTACCATGTTTTTTGCCTTCTGTCAAATTTAAATTCGAGAAAACAGCGGCTTTAGGATTGTACACGGCGGAGCACAGAAAAGATTTTTTCAGAATCCCAGATCTGCGGAACAGGGTAGGTGGGATTTGCTTCTTTTAAAGCACGGCGTGCTATTTCTGTGTAATCATTCGGCGAAAGGTGCGGCAGAGTGGATGGAATGTCAAACGAATCGCGCATAGCCTCGATAGCTGCAATCATCCGCTCAGCCTTTTCAGAAACGGTATCTCCGCCGAGAGAAAGCGCATCGGCGAGAACGGCAAGTTTAGGCGCAATGCAGGAACCGTATTCGCGCAGAACAGCAGGCAGCAGAACCGCGTTGGCTTTTCCATGCGGAATGTGGTACAGTGCACCGACGGCGTGAGCGATGGCATGGACGTAGCCGACAAAGTTGTTGGTAAAAGCGAAACCGGCCAGGTACGATGCATGAAGCATTTCCTGCCGTGCGGCAAGATGGGTGCCGTCTCGCCAGGCTTCGGGCAGGGCATGGAAATTTTCGCAGACTGCCTCGATGGATGCATTCTGCACGCTGCGGGAGGCGAAGAGGTTCAGAAAAGCTTCCATGGCATGGGTCAGGGCATCCATACCGGTATCTGTGGTCATAGAGGACGGGAGGCTGATCGTAAGACGCGGATCGAGAACTGCCGTATCCGGGATCAGACAGAGGTCATTGACGGCGTATTTGTATGGTTTCCCGTTGATACAGTCTGTGATGACAGCTGCCGCCGTTGCCTCCGAACCGGTTCCGGCTGTCGTCGGCACGGCAAACAGCGGCGGAAGTTTCCGACGGACTTTCAGGAGGCCCCGCATCGCAGGAACCGTCTTTTTCGGACAGCAGACGCGGGCACCGATCAGCTTTGCTGCATCGAGAACGGATCCGCCGCCGATGGCGAGGATAGCCTGCGCCTGAATCTGCTGATAAAGACGGAAACCCTGTTCCACGCTCTCGATCTGCGGATCCGGGGCGATTTCGGAGAAAATGGTGACGGAAATGTTTTCTTTTTTACAGCCATCCAGCAGAGACGTCAGTGTTCCGCGGCGGATAAAGCCGGGGGTAGTCACCAGGAGAATCCGGGAGATCCGGCGTTTCCGGAATAACGCGGGGAGCAGCAGAACGGCATCCGGTGCTGCAAGGAGTGTCTGTTTCTTATGCTCTGTCAGATGAAGAACGCGGCTCAACACCCACTGCCGGGTGCGGAACCAGAAAATGGAATGCATCAATCAAGTACCTCCATAAAAAATCGTGAGAATCGTATATCTCTTATTGTAACAGTGCACGGCAGGTTTTTCAATTCGTATAGGAATTTTGAATCTTCCGTGAAAAGAATTGACAGTGTCAAAAATGCGTGTTATAGTACGAATAGAACAGATAAAAAGAGCCAGGAATTGTTCACCTGGGAAATCAGGAAAAGGCTTGACTGGAGGTGCCTGATGATGGAAACAAAGAGAGATTATTATGAAGTACTAGGCGTCAGCCGGAATGCAGACGAGAAAGAAATCAAACGTGCATACCGGAAACTGGCGAAAAAATATCATCCCGATACGAATGAGGGAAACCCGGATGCGGAAAAGAAATTTAAGGAAGTGACAGAAGCGTATTCTGTCTTAAGCGATCCGGAAAAGAAGAAAATGTACGATCAGTTCGGATTCGCGGCGTTCGACCAGGGAGCCGGCGCGTACAGCCAGCAGGGCGGTGGAAATCCGTACGGCAGTGCGTATGGAAACCCGTTCGGCGGAAGCGGAAACAACGGCGGCTATCACGAATTTCACTTTGAAGGAAACGCGGACGATATGTTCGGCGATTTCTTTGATCAGATGTTTCATGGCAAAAGCCGTGGATTCGGAAGCGAGCGGTATACGCGTTCGGGAAGCAGCAGACATCCGTTTGAGGATGCATTTTCCGGCCGCGGTATGGCAGAGGATCTCGATCTGCACGCTGAGGTTTCGATCCGCCTGGAGGAAGCGGCATCGGGCTGTGAAAAACAGATTACCCTGCGGAACCCGGATGGAACGACCAATACGCTGCTGATTAAAATCCCGGCCGGTATCGAGAGCGGAAAGAGCATCCGTCTGCGCGGCAAAGGCCATACAGGATCAAACGGCCGCCGCGGCGATCTGCTTTTGAAGGTCAATGTAGAAGAAAAGAAAGGCTTTGAACGGCGCGGAATGGACATCTACACGACGATTCAGATTCCATACACAACAGCAGTCTTTGGCGGTGAAGCGCGTGTCTCGACACTGTACGGAGATGTGGTCTGCAAAATCAAGGAAGGAACACAGTCCGGCAGTAAGCTCCGTCTGCGCGGCAAGGGCATGGTATCGATGAAAGATGCGAACGTGCACGGTGATCATTATGCGACGATTGAGATTGCTGTACCGCGCAGTCTGAACCGCACAGCACGCCAGAAACTGATGGAATATAAGGAAGCGTGCTGAAAATGTGAAGAAACTGTGAAATCGGAAAATCCGGGTTGACAAATCGTGTTTGTGGTATTATATTACACCTAGAACAAAGAAAAGGAATCAACAAGAAACCAATTCTTCCTTGCATGTTCCCAAACATCCTGTTCCAAGAAACTTATTCATAGCCACAAGGCAAAGCAAACTTAACACCCTTCACAAGATAAGAAGCCTGCTAAGAATCAGATTTTTGGAGGAAAAGGTAAATGAATACTTTAAAAGCTGAAAAGAGAAGTTTGGATGTAAAGGCAAAAAGACTCAGAAGAGAAGGATACGTTGTCGGCAATGTATTCGGCAGAGAGATGAAAGAATCCATTCCAGTTAAGATGGTGAAAAGAGATGTCGAGAAACTGCTGAAGACAGACCACAAAGGCAGCCAGATTATGCTGGATGTCGACGGAACCGTATACGATGTCCTGATCAAAAATGTTGATTATAACCCGGTAGCCGGACAGATCGATTCGATCGAGTTCCAGGCACTGGTCAGCAACGAGAAAGTTCATTCCGTTGCAGAGATTGTCCTTGTAAACCATGAAAAGATCGCAGAAGGCGTTCTGCAGGAGGATCTGAACGAGGTTGCCTACATGGCATACCCGGCATCCCTGGTCGATCAGGTAATGGTCGATGTCGGAGAGATGAAGATCGGTGATGTCATCCGCGTCAAAGATCTGTCCCTGGCCGCTGACCCGGATATCACCATAAAGACCAATCCGGAATCCATTGTCGTAAGTCTGATGGCTTCCCACAACGTAGAAGCACCGGCAGAAGATACCGAAGAAGCAGAAGAGAAATAAACAGAATAAGCACATACAAAGAAATCCGAAGGCGTCAAAAACCTTCGGATTTTTTGCATGAAAAATATGGTTTGAATCGATCAGATATAACTCATGAAGCCTTTTCCGATAATTTCGCTGCTCTTTGTGATCGCAATAAACGCGGTCGGCTCGGTATCATGAATAAACCGCTGAAGATAGACGGCCTGCTTGACATCCACAACCGTGAGAATGACTGTCCGCTGCTGGTCGGAGTAAGCGCCGACGGCGTCGTAAAGGGTTGCGCTGTGATTGAGATCCTTTGTGATGAAATCGCAGATCGGCTGCGGATTGTTGGAGATAATCGTAAAAAATTTATTCAGCTTCATCCGCTCAATCGTTTTGTCAATCAGCAGTGTTTTCGCCATCAGACCGAGAACCGAACAAAGTCCGGTTAAGGTATCGAAAATCAAGAAAGCAAGGATGACAACGATGAGGTCGGTCACCAGCAGGGCAGTGGAAATATTCATTGTAGAATATTTTTTAATAATCATGGCGATGATGTCCGTGCCGCCGCCGGAGGCATTCTCAAAAAACAGCAGTGCTGCCGCCAGTGCCGGAAGAATAATGGCAAAGCAGAGCTCCAGCATGATCTCATTGGTAAGCGGATGTGCCATCGGAAACAGCTTTTCAAAAATGTTCAGAAGAACCGAGGAAAGCACGGTCACGTAGGCTGTCTTGACGCCGAAGTTCCGCCCCAGCACAGCAAAACCAACCAGCAGAAGCAGCAGGTTGATAAAAAGGTTGATCTGTGAGGCAGTGAACGGAAGAAACCGGCAGATGACAACGGCCATACCGGATACACCGCCGAAAGAAAAATTATTGGGGAATTTAAAAACATAAATTCCAATGTCCATGATCAGAACAGCTGCGGTAATGACAGCATATTCTTTTAACGTTTGTAATGCAGGCTGCGATGCCTGTTCTTTTTTGTCCATTTTTTTGCTCCTTTATTTGAATTTGAGGCGACCTTTATTTTATTATAGAAGAAACTTTTTTGAATAACAGCTAATAATGTATCCCCCTCTTCAAACATAGCATGGCATAGGGTAGTTTGTCCAGTTACATTTTCCTTATTTCCATTTTTCCGTTTTCCGATGGTTGTATCCAATTTATTTCTGTGGTATGATGAAGGGCAGGATCTTTTTTCGGAAAGAAAAAATCTGCAGTTTCTGTTTCAAAATGTTTCGAAAAAAGAAGAAAAAACAGAAACAAAAATGGAGGAAGAAACATGAAAAATACAAAGGTTTATGTTGATTTTATAACAGAGAAACTGAAAAAACTGCTCTCCATCGACAGCCCGACCGGCTACACGAAAAATGCCGTTGCATGGCTGAAAGCAGAGTACGAAGCGATGGGCTATGCGCCGGTGATCACCACAAAGGGCGGCCTTCTGGTGCAGCTTGCCAAAGGCTGTGAAGGAAACGGCGGTGTCCTTGTGGAGACACATACCGATACGCTCGGCGGCATGGTAGCGGAAGTGAAAGGAAACGGCCGTCTTCGTCTCACCGCGCTCGGCGGTATGAATCCGAACAATGCGGAGGCGGAAAACTGCATTGTCATCACAAGAGACGGAAAACGGTACGAGGGCTGCTTCCAGATGAACAACCCGTCGATCCATGTCAACGGTTCCTACGACCAGCAGGACCGCACCTACGACAATATGGAGGTTGTTCTGGATGAGATGGTCTTCTCCAAAGAGGAGACAAAAGCGCTCGGCATCGAGACTGGTGATATCGTCTGCTTTGAGACGAGAACCCGCATCACGGAGAAGGGCTACATCAAGAGCCGTTTCCTCGATGATAAACTGAGCGTTGCAATTCTGCTCGGCTATGCGAAGTATTTAAAAGAAGAAAATGTCACACCGTCCCGCCCGGTTTACCAGCACATTACCGTATACGAAGAGGTCGGCCACGGCGGATCTGCTTCCGTTCCGGAGGGCGTGACAGATATTCTTTCTGTTGATATGGGCTGTGTCGGCGACGGACTGGAGTGTAAAGAGCATCAGGTATCCATCTGCGTCAAAGACAGCGGCGGCCCTTACAGCTACGATTTTACCGGCGAGCTGATTGCGGCAGCAAAAGCAAACGGAATCGACTATGCGGCGGATGTTTACCCGCACTACGGCTCTGACGTGGAGGCAACGCTCCGCGGCGGCGCAGACGCACGCCATGCCCTGATCGGCGCCGGTGTGTACGCATCCCATGGATATGAGAGAAGCCATGTGGACGGCGTGAAGAATACGCTGGAACTGCTTGCGGCGTATCTGGACAAATAAAAATAAGAACAAGTGAGAGAATTGCATGAGAAAATTAGCATTGCCAGAAGAAGTGCTGCTCCAGATTGAGCAGCCTGCGCGATACATTGGAAATGAATTCAACAGTGTCGTAAAAGACAAAGAGAAAGTAGCCCTGCGCGGCGCATTCCTGTTCCCGGATGTGTATGAGATCGGTATGTCCCATCTTGGCATCCAGATCCTGTACGATATGTTCAACAAACGCGAGGACATGTGGTGCGAGCGAGTTTATTCCCCATGGCCGGATCTGGACCGCGTGATGCGTGAACAGAACATTCCGCTGTTCGGTCTGGAATCCCAGGAGCCGGTGAAAAACGAAGATTTCCTGTTCATCACCCTGCAGTATGAGATGTGTTATACAAACGTTCTGCAGGCGCTCGACCTTGCCGGAATCCCGCTGCATGCGGTGGAGCGTACCGACGAGGACCCGATCGTCATCGGCGGCGGCCCGTGTACGTACAACCCGGAGCCGATCGCTCCGTTCTTCGATCTGTTTTACATCGGAGAGGGTGAGGTTGTGTACGACCAGCTTTTCGACACGTATCTGGAAAATAAAAAGAACGGCGGAACCCGTCTGGATTTTCTGAAAAAGGCATGCCAGATCCCGGGCATTTACGTACCGCAGTTCTATGAAGTAACGTACCACGAGGACGGAACCGTTGCAGCCTTTACGCCGTCCATCCCGGAAGCGCCGGAAAAGATCAAAAAACAGCTTGTCATGGATATGACCGAGGCAACGTATCCGGAGAAACCGGTCGTGCCGTTTATCAAGGCAACACAGGACCGTGTCGTTCTGGAGATCCAGCGCGGCTGTATCCGCGGCTGCCGTTTCTGCCAGGCGGGTATGGTGTACCGTCCGACAAGAGAGCGCGATGTGGAGAAGTTAAAAGAACTTGCGACCCATATGCTGCGCAATACCGGCCACGATGAGATTTCGTTGAGTTCTTTGAGCTCGAGTGATTACAGCCATCTTCCGGAGCTTGTCAACTATCTGATCGACAGCTGCCCGGAAAAAGGTGTCAATATTTCCCTTCCATCTCTTCGAATCGACGCATTTTCCCTCGATGTTATGAGCAAGGTACAGGATATCAAAAAGAGCAGCCTGACCTTCGCACCGGAGGCGGGAAGCCAGCGGATGCGGAATGTTATTAATAAAGGTCTGACCGAGGAAGTCATTCTCGACGGAGCCGGAAAAGCGTTTGAGGGCGGCTGGAATAAAGTAAAACTGTACTTCATGCTGGGCCTTCCGACCGAGACCGAGGATGATATCAAAGGAATTGCGCATCTGGCGGAAAAGATCGCAGAGCGTTACTATGAGATTCCGAAAGATCAGAGAAACGGAAAATGCCAGATTACGGCAAGCTCCTCGTTCTTTATTCCAAAGCCGTTCACCCCGTTCCAGTGGGCACCGATGAACACGGAGAGGGAGTTTCTTGACAAAGCGGCGATTGTAAAGGCAGAGGTCCGCGCACAGCTGAATCAGAAGAGCATCCGTTACATTTATCATGAGGCAGATATTTCCCTTCTGGAGGGATTCCTTGCACGCGGCGATCGGAAATGTGCCGAAGTTATCGAAAAAGCGTACCGAAAAGGTGCTATTTTCGATGCCTGGTCCGAGTATTTCCGGAAAGATGCCTGGGAAGAAGCGTTTGCAGAGACCGGCATTGACGTTTCGTTCTATGCCTGCCGTAAGCGCAGCACCGATGAGATCCTTCCGTGGGATTTCCTTGATATCGGCGTGACGAAAAAATTCCTGATCCGCGAATGGGAGCGGGCACAGAAAGAAACCGTTACCCCGAACTGTAAGATGCAGTGTTCCGGCTGCGGAGCAAAATCATTCGGAGGAGGTGTCTGCTATGAAAATCAGAATTAAGTTTGCCAAAACAGGTGTGATGAAATTTGTGGGTCATCTGGATGTGATGCGTTACTTCCAGAAAGCAATCCGCCGTGCAGAACTTCCGATCGCTTATTCCGAAGGCTTCAGCCCGCACATGCTGCTGTCGTTTGCTTCTCCGCTCGGTGTCGGCATCAGCAGCACCGGTGAATATTTCGATATGGTGCTCGCAGAAGATATGAAAACCGACGAGATTGTAAAACGTCTGAATGCGACGATGGTTGAGGGAATGGAAGTCATTTCCGCCCGCCATGTGCCGGATGGAAAAGCAAGCAAGGCAATGTCTCTCGTGGCAGGAGCCGATTATCTCGTGCAGTTCCGTGAGGGAAAAATGCCGGAGATCGATCTGGAAACGAAAGTGCCGGAGTTTTTCGCACTTCCGCAGATTGAGATCATGCGAAAGACAAAACGAAGCGAAAAGCTGACCGATATCCGCCCGTGGATTTACGATATGAAAGTAAAGAAAAGCGGTGTCTGGATGCAGCTCTCCACCGGAAGTGTTTCGAACCTGAAACCGGAGCTCGTGATGGAAGCGTTCTGCAAATGGTGCGGGGTTGAACTTCCGCCGTTTGCATGCACGATTCTGCGCGAGGAAGTTTACGCAGACATCGGAACGGAAGAAGAGCGAAAGCTGGTTCCGCTGGAAGCGTTAGGAGAAGAAGTTGAGTAAACGAATTGTCATTGCCCATCTGCCGTGGGAGGGAAAAGATTACCTGGTACACACGCTGACGGAAGGAGAAAGACCGGTCGAACTGACGGCCCTCTGCAGGGAGAAGGAAACGCTGCTTGGCAATATCTATGTCGGCCGGGTGGAAAAACTGGCGCCCGGGATCCGCGGGGCATTTGTCTCGTTTGCGGAGCAGCAGAGCTGTTTTCTTGATCTGTCCCGTGTAAAAGAAGGGTATCTTCTGAAAAAAGCACCGGGAACGGAACTGCATGTCGGGGATGAAATCGTCGTGCAGATCCAGCGGGAAGCGCAGAAAACGAAGCTTCCGTCGGCGACAGCAGAACTTTCTCTTTCGGGAAGTGCCCTGGCGCTCTATTATGGAAAGCCTGAAATCTCATGCTCGGGACGCCTTCTGCCGGAGCAGAAAAAACGGTTAAAAGAACTGGGAAGCCGGATCTTTCCAGAGCTTTCCGGCGGAAGTCTTCCGTTTGGCGTGATCTTCCGCACCGCATCCGCTGATGCTTCGGAAGAAGAGATCCGGCAGGAATATCTCGAGCTGTCCGAAAAACTCGCGCGGATTGTCCAGTATGGAACGATGCGGAGCCTGTACTCCTGCCTGTATCGGGCGTCAGATGCCGTGCCGGAGCTCGTCAAACGGTATGCACCGTCGGTTTCAGAACTTGTGACAGACGACAGAGAAACGTATGAGATCTGCAGAGAATATCTGGAGCGTCATGATTTTCACGACTGCCGCCTGACCTGGTATGAGGATCAGCTTACTACACTGACAAAGAAAGAAAATCTCGAAAATCACGTAAAACAGGCACTCGACAAACGTGTGGATCTGCCTTCCGGCGGATTCCTCGTGATCGAACCGACCGAAGCGCTGACCGCGATCGATGTGAACAGCGGAAAGCAGCTCGGCGGACGGAAAAATACGTTTCTGTACAGCGTAAACCAGGAGGCAGCCCGCGAAATCGCCCGCCAGATCCGCCTGCGCGGGATTTCCGGTCTGATCCTGGTTGACTTTATCAACATGCCGGAAAAAGAGCAGGAGGAGCGCCTTCTCGGCTTCCTGCAGGGTCTTGTGCGGGAAGATCCCGTTCCGACCAAAGTTGTGGATATGACGGCGCTTCATCTCGTGGAACTGACGAGAAAGAAAATCCGCCGGCCGCTGGCAGAACAGATGAAATGACGGTAACCTTACAAAGGAGGAATGAATATGGAACCACAAAAGAAACCGATTCACCTCAATGAAAATGATACCCCATATCTTTACGAACCCTTTCGAAACCAGATGCCGGCAAAACGGCAGCATCCGGCGGAAAAAGAAAAGATACTGAAACCATGGCAGGGCCTGCTGGTGTTTGCCTTTCTGATGGTTCTTTTTAATCTCGCCGGAATCCCGCTGGTTCTTGCAGGCGGGATGTATGGAAATGCGCTGGACGAGATCATTGTATTCCTGATCGGATCCATTCTCGTCGTACGGGCACTTCATATTCCGTTAAAAGAAGTGTTCCCATTAAAAAAGCCGGATGGAGCCGGAATCCTCGGAACCATTCTGATGTGGTATGTGACGTACCGCGGTGTGCTTGCTCTTTTCCTTCTGATGGAATGGATTTTCCCGCAGGAATACGCAAGCCTCTCGGAATCCATGGACAGCAGTATGGCGGGCCTTTCCTATTTCGGCGAACTGCTTGTCGTTGCGCTGACACCGGCCATCTGTGAAGAAGCACTGCACCGCGGTCTTCTGCAGTACAGCCTGCGCGGAATCAAAAAGAAATGGGTGATGCTGCTTCTGATGGGCGTTTATTTTGGCGCTTTCCACATGAGCATCGTCCGTTTTCTTCCGATGATGATGATGGGAATCGTTCTCTCGTATGTACGGATGAAGACTGACAACATGTTTTACAGCTCGCTGTTTCATTTCGTCCATAACGCATCGACGATTGTGGCGAGCATTGCGGCAAGCTTCCTCTATATGTTCTCGCAGGGGAACGCAGCAGCAGGCAGCGGATACGCAACGGAAACGTACATCGGCATGTATCTGATCGAAGCGGCGCTGATGCCGATCGGTCTTTATATGGGAAGCCGTCTTCTGATGTACCAGCAGACAAAAAGCGAAGGATTTTTCCCGAAGGAGAGAAGAAAAAAGACCATTGCAAAAATCGTAATTCCGACCATTCTGCTGATCCTTGGCGGACTGTTTTTCCTTGGTATTGGTATGATGTAAAAAGAATCAAAAGCAGTTTGGGCAATTTTGCAGAAATGTCCAAGCCGGGTAGAAAACAGGTACGATTTATGATAGAATAACAGCAAATCAAGCGTTACACGATATTACAGAAAGGAAAAGCTGTTTCTCTAACAAGAGACAGCAGGAATAAGAACTATGGCAAGAACAGCTATTGCTACCGACAGCAACAGCGGTATTACACAGAGTCAGGCGAAAGAGCTGGGCGTTTTTGTCCTTCCGATGCCTTTCTTCATGCGCGGAAAAATCCAGTTTGAGGATATCGACCTGACACAGGAACAGTTTTACGAGATTCTGGCAGAGGATGCGGCTGTTTCCACATCTCAGCCGTCTCCGGGAGATCTGATGGATTTCTGGAACAAAATTCTCGAAGAGTACGATGACATTGTTTACATTCCGATGTCAAGCGGCCTTTCCACCTCCTGTGATACAGCGACCGTGCTGTCCGAGGACTACGAAGGAAAAGTGCAGGTTGTCAACAACCAGAGAATCTCCGTTACGCAGCAGCAGTCTGTTCTGGATGCAAAGAAAATGGCAAACCGCGGCGTGGCAGCAAAAGACATCAAAGCAATTCTGGAAGAGGATGCGCTGGATGCAAGTATCTATATTATGGTAGATACGTTAAAATACCTGAAAAAAGGCGGCCGCGTTACGCCGGCAGCAGCCATGATCGGAACCGTTTTAAATATCAAACCGGTGCTGACGATCCAGGGAGAGAAGCTTGACGCGTTTGAAAAAGCGCGCGGTGTGAAACAGGCAAAGAAAGCCATGATCAAGGCTATGAAAAAAGATATGGACAAACGCTTCGCAAAAGAGCGTGCAGCCGGCATCATGGGACTTCACATTGCCTATACCGCAAACGACAAAGAAGTAATCGATGGATGGATTGTCGAAGTAAAAGAAGCCTTCCCGGATTTTGAAGTCGATGCGCATCCACTGTCCTTAAGCGTTGCCTGCCACATCGGACCTGGCGCACTGGCAATTGCATGTGAAAAAAAATCTGCAATTTCCTGAAAAATACTATTGACAAACAGCAGACGTGATGATATATTGTAGAAGTATGCCGCACAGAGAGGTAAAAGAGTCGAAAGACCACCGAATCTGGCGAGTAATTGATAGGGAGGTGCCATATGTACGCAATTATTGCAACAGGTGGTAAACAGTACAAGGTAGCTGAAGGCGATGTTATCCGAGTAGAGAAACTTGGCGTTGAAGCTGGAGAAACCGTAACTTTTGATCAGGTACTTGCAGTAAGCAATGACGGACTGAAAGTTGGCGAGGACGTTAAAAATGCATCCGTAACCGCATCTGTAGTTGGAAACGGTAAAGGCAAAAAAGTTATCGTTTACAAGTATAAGAGAAAAACTGGTTATCATAAGAAAAACGGTCACAGACAGCAGTACACTGAAGTGAAGATTGAAAAAATCAACGCTTAAGTCTTATGATTTGTATAACCGTAACAGAGTCTGACGGCGAGTACATCTCCGTGGAGTCAAACGGTCATGCAGGCTATGCAGAGGAAGGGCAGGATATCATCTGTGCCGCTGTCTCCGCATTGATTGTAAACACCGTAAATTCCGTGGAAACATTGACAGAGGATCTGATTATAAGTGAAGCTGGAGATGGATACGTGTATTTTTCATTCCCGAATGGGTATTCTGAAAGTACCGCACTTCTTGTAAAATCACTTTTGCTGGGCCTCGAAAGTATCCGCCGCGATTATGGAGCACAATACTTAGAGATCGCATTCAAGGAGGTGTAATACCATGTTAAATATGAACCTTCAGATTTTCGCTCATAAAAAAGGAGTTGGTTCTACCAAGAACGGTAGAGATTCCGAGTCCAAGAGATTAGGAGCAAAAAGAGCTGACGGACAGGTTGTAAAGGCTGGAAACATTCTTTACAGACAGCGTGGAACCAAGATTCATCCAGGCGTGAACGTAGGAATCGGAAAAGACGATACCTTATTCGCTATGGTTGACGGACGCGTAGCTTTCGAAAGAAAAGGACGTGACAAAAAACAGGTTTCCGTATATCCGGTAGCAACAGAAGAGTAAGACAAAGGTGCGGCTTCAAATCTTAAGAGGTTTGAAGCCGTTTTTGTTAATAATAATTAAAGGTCCAACAGACCGATTTGGATTTAGATAAAACAAGACAGGAGAATACCATGTTTGCAGACAGAGCAAAAATTCTGATCCGCTCCGGTAAGGGCGGAGACGGACATGTCAGTTTCCGCAGAGAGCTTTTTGTACCGAACGGCGGGCCGGACGGCGGCGATGGCGGCAAAGGCGGAGACGTTATTTTTGAAGTTGACGAAGGACTGAATACACTGGTTGATTACCGCCACAGAAGAAAGTTTTCTGCTACCGACGGCGAGCCGGGCGGAAAACGCAGATGCCATGGCGGAAACGGCGCAGATATTGTCCTGAAAGTACCGGAAGGAACCGTCATTATGGACGCTGCGAGCGGAAAAGTCATCGCAGATATGTCCGGTGAAAACCGCCGTCAGGTTGTATTAAAAGGCGGAAAAGGCGGAAACGGAAATATGCATTACGCAACCGCTACCATGCAGGTTCCGAAATACGCCCAGCCAGGCCAGCCGGCACAGGAGCTGGAAGTAAGAATGGAACTGAAAGTCATCGCGGACGTCGGACTCGTCGGCTTCCCGAACGTTGGAAAATCGACCCTGCTTTCCCGCGTGACAAATGCAGAACCGAAAATTGCAAATTATCACTTTACCACGCTTTCCCCGAACCTCGGTGTCGTAGACCTTGAGGGCTGCAGCGGATTTGTTATCGCAGATATCCCGGGACTGATCGAGGGTGCATCGGAAGGAGTCGGCCTCGGCCATGAATTCCTGCGCCACATCGAAAGAACCCGCGTGATGATCCATGTAGTAGACGTTGCATCGACCGAGGGAAGAGATCCGGTGGATGATATCAACAAGATCAACAAAGAGCTCGAAGCCTATAACCCGGAGATCGCAAAACGCCCGCAGATCATCGCGGCCAATAAGACCGATGCGATCTATGTAGAAGAGGGCGAAGAGGATCCGGTGGAACGTCTGAAAAAAGAGTTCGAGCCGAAAGGCATCCCGGTTTATCCGATTTCTGCCGTCAGCGGAAAAGGCTTAAAAGAGCTTTTATATGCCGTACAGAAAAAACTCGATGAGCTTCCGAAAGAGCGTATGGTCTTCGAACAGGAATTCTTCCCGGAGGATATGCTTCTTGCCGAGAACCTGCCGTACACCGTCGAGCAGGACCCGGAGGACGAGCACCGCTTTATCATCGAGGGACCGAAGATCGAAAAAATGCTCGGCTACACCAATCTGGATTCCGAGAAAGGTTTTGCTTTCTTCCAGCGGTTCTTAAAAGATACCGGTATCTTAGACGAACTCGAGCAGGCCGGCATCCAGGAAGGCGATACCGTCAAGATGTATGGATTTGAATTTGATTATTATAAATAGAACGAATAAATAACGAAGGAGGAGACGTATGACCAGCAAGCAGAGAGCATACCTGAAAGGCCTTGCCATGACCATGGAACCGATCCTGCAGGTAGGAAAAAGCAGCATCACGCCGGAGCATACCGCTGCTGTAGCAGAGGCACTTGAGGCGAGAGAACTGATTAAAATCAATGTACTGCAGAACTGCCTCGATGATCCAAGAGAGATCGCAGAAGTTCTGGCAGAACGCACCAATTCCCAGGTCGTACAGGTGATCGGCAAAAAGATCGTGCTGTACAAAGAGGGCAAAAAAGAGAAAAAGAAAATTCAGCTTCCGAAATAATCCGCAGGAAAGAACCGCCGGGACCGGAGCATACCGCTGCAGTTCCGGCGCTTTTTGAGGAAAACGTATGGAAAAGACAAACAGAAAAATTGGCATTATGGGAGGCACATTCGATCCCATTCATATCGGTCATCTGATCCTTGGCGAGGCGGCGTACGAGCAGTTCGGGCTTGATGAAGTCTGGTTCCTTCCGGCCGGAAATCCGCCACATAAGCGGAACCGGGCGGGACAGGCAAAGGATGCACAGCGTGTCGAGATGGTGCGCCGTGCCATCGCATCCAATCCGCATTTTGTGCTCTGCACCAAAGAGATGGAAGATGAGGGCTATACCTACAGTTATCGGACGCTTGAGGCGATGCGGAAGGAACATCCGGGCACGGAGTTTTACTTTATCATTGGAGCGGATTCCCTGTTCTATTTTGATGAGTGGAAAAATCCAGAGCGGATCTGCGCCGCGGCAAAGATCCTTGTGGCGACCAGGGATCAGGCAAAAGAGAAAGAGCTTCTGGCCTGTATGGAACGAAATGCAAAAAAACTTCACGGTACCTTTCTGAAACTCGACACACCGAATCTGGATGTTTCTTCCCACGAACTGCGGGAATGGATCCGGGAAGGAAAATCCGTGAAATACTATCTGCCGGATTCTGTGATTTCCTACATTCAGGAGCAGAAAATCTATCAGGATTAGAGGAAGAGCAGGATGGAACAGTACGATTTATGGAAACTGGACAAAAAACTCCAGAAGGAAGTCGATGAAGACCGCTATCATCACACGCTCGGTGTGATGTTTACCGCAGCATCCATGGCGATGGTATGGGGCGAGGATCTCGAAAAAGCCCGTGTCGCGGGACTGCTTCACGACTGTGCAAAATGCATTCCGAATAAGAAAAAAATCACCATGTGTGAGAAAAATAAGATTGAAATCACTGAGTTTGAGCGGAACAATCCGTTTTTGATCCATGCCAAGCTCGGTGCATTTCTGGCGAAGGACAAGTATAAGGTGGAAGATCCGGAGATCTTAAGTGCCATCACCTGGCATACGACAGGAAAAGAAGATATGACATTGCTGGAGAAGATCATCTATATCGCAGATTATATCGAGCCGGCACGAAACAAGGCACCGCACCTTACCCGCCTTCGGAAGCTGGCATTCACCGATATCGACGAATGCATGTATGAAATTTTAAAAGACAGTATGGCGTATCTGTCGGAAAACCCGAAGACGATGGATCCGATGACGGAGCAGGCATATCAGTTCTATGAGGCACTGCACCGGGGACGGACGGCAAAGGAGGAAGCATAAATGAGCGAAGCAAAACAGACTGCAAAACTTGCACTGGAAGCACTGGAAGATAAAAAAGCAATGGATGTCCGCATTCTGGACATTACCCATGTTTCGACTCTGGCAGATTATTTCATGATCGCCAGCGGAAGCAACCGCAACCAGGTACAGGCGATGGCAGACAACGTAGAGGAGGTACTCGGAAAAGCCGGCGTACATCCAAAACAGATCGAAGGCTATCAGACCGCAAACTGGATTCTGATGGACTACGGCGATGTTGTCATCCACATCTTTGATGAGGAGAACCGCCTGTTCTACGATCTGGAGAGAATCTGGAGAGACGGTAAAGTCGTAGAAAAAGAAGAGATTATGTAAGTTAGGTGGAAAAAGGCGCAGAAAATCCGGAACCGTGCAGAGAAAGGCGGACGGGTTCTCTGCGCCTTTCTGGTGTTTGGAACGCATATGATAAAGAAAAAGGGGAATATCACACGATGAAAAAAATAGAAAGCGGATCGCTTGCTGTGATGCTCGATGAAGAGACGCTGGGACTTAGGATCGAAAAAGACGGCGTTGTCTGGAATACGGATCCGAAAAAGACACCGGAACTGATTTTTGCAGAGGGAACATACCGTTTCCTGGATGCAGAGGAGATTTCCCATGAGGTCTATTCCTTCGGCGTCGGATGCGGCATCCGGAGCCATTATGCGGGATTTGCGGGAACACCGTATGCCTTCGAGACGATTATCTGGATCGAAGCTGTGGATGAAACACTCTGGATGGAGTGGATTCCGCTCTGCGAGGAGGGACTGCATCCGGTAAAGGTGCTGTGGCCGACGGCAATGGAGTTTACAAACGGGCGCGATGACTGGTATACACTCCTTACCGAGGGACAGGGACTTCTGATTCCGAATACCTGGAAGACGGAACTTGGAAAGCTTTCGTTTGACGGCAGATTTGAGACCTCCGGCGGCTATATGCCGTGGTTCGGCCAGGTGAAGGAAAGATGCGGCTATACAGCGATCTGTACAACACCGTGGAACGCTGGTTATCAGGCAGAGCACCCGGCAGGCGGCCCATATACCAGCGTGGGGGCATGGCTGGAGCCGAGCCTTGGAACAATGAATTACCGCCGCGTATTCCGTTATACGTTTTTAAATGACTGCGATTATAACGACCTCTGCAAAACGTACCGCCAGTATGTACGGGAACAGGGCCATCTGCGCACTTTGAAAGAAAAGGCAGTACAGAATCCGTCCATTCACGATCTTGTGGGAACGTGTTTTGTTCATACGGGAATCAAGACGGTTGTGCAGCCGGAGTCCGGCTTTTTCGATCCGAAGAATCCGGAGAAAAATAACCGCGTAGTGCCGTTTTCCGTGCGCGAGCAGCAGATCCGCGAAATTCATGATCTCGGCGTAGAGAAAGTCTATCTTCATCTGGACGGCTGGGCAGAACCGGGGTATGACAACCAGCATCCGGACTACACACCGGCATGCCAAGCGGCCGGCGGATGGGAAGGCATGAAATCGCTTGTCGATACGATGCATGATTTCGGCTACAAATTCGGTATTCACGACCAGTACCGCGATTATTACCACGCAGCGCCGAGCTACGATGAAAATTATGCCTGCCGCCTTCCGGACGGAACGATACCGGGACACAGTTACTGGGCGGGCGGACCGCAGAGCTATCTCTGTGCAACGCAGGCACCGTTCTATGTGAAACGGAATTTTGCCGAACTGAAGAAAAACGGAATCCGGCTTGACGGTGCATACCTCGATGTGTTTACGTGCAACGAGGGCGACGAGTGCGCAAATCCGGAGCATGTGATGACGAGAAGAGACTGCTATATGTACCGCGGAAACTGCTTCTCCTGGCTGCTCTCACAGGGGATTCTCTCAAGCTCCGAGGAGGTCAGCGACTGGGCCGTTCCATATCTGGTGTTCTGCCATTATGCACCGTATGACTTTATGCTGCGCCCGTCAGAGACACCGAAGAAAGGAATCCCGGTGCCGCTCTTTAATCTTGTGTATCATGACTGTGTGATCGAGCCGTGGATGATGGACCGTGTTTCAAAAGACGAGGACTATATGCTGTATGCGCTTCTTGCAGGCGGTGCACCGTATCTTGTACGGGACGGCGCATATCCGAATACAGATGGTGCATTTGACGGAGAGAAAATCAGTCTGGAAGAGATGACAGAAAGATGCCGCGTTGTAACGGAGCTGCATGAAAAAACGGCACTCCTGGAACTGGTACGCCACGAGTGTATGACGGCGGACGGAAGCGTACAGAAGAGTGAATTTTCCGATGGAACATATGTTATTTGTGACTTTGCAGAGCAGATATATGAAATCGGATACGGGTCATAAAAGAAAAGCGCCACATGTAGATTTTGTTCTTATAAAAATACAAGATTTTGTGGTTTTCCTTGTATTTTTTCAAGTGCATATCTTGCGCGGAAAGCAGAGATTTGTTATATTATGCATGCGGAGGTGTTCATGCCCGGTGCAAAGAAGATGCCGGAGCGTGACGAAACAAAATAACACCAGAAAGGAACAAATCAAATGAGAGAATTTGAACAGTGGGATGGCTTTACCGGAAGACTCTGGAAAGAAGGCATCGACGTACGTGACTTTATTCAGAACAACTATACTCCATATGACGGAGATGAGAAATTCCTGGAGGGACCAACAGAGGCTACAGACCGTCTGTGGGGCAAATTACAGGAACTCCAGAAAGAAGAGCGTGCAAAAGGCGGCGTTCTGGATATGGAGACAGACGTTGTAAGCGGAATCACAGCTTACGGCGCAGCATATATCGATGACAGCATGAAAGATCTGGAGCAGGTAGTTGGTCTTCAGACAGACAAACCGCTGAAACGTGCATTTATGCCGTATGGTGGAATTAAAATGGCTGAGCAGTCCTGCGAGACTTACGGCTACAAACCAAGCGAGAAGCTTCATGAAATTTTCACTAAATATCACAAAACACATAACCAGGGTGTATTCGACATCTACACACCAGAGATGCTGAAAGCCCGTCATAATAAAATCCTGACCGGTCTGCCGGATACCTATGGCCGTGGCCGTATCGTAGGCGACTACCGTCGTGTTGCTCTGTACGGTATTGATTACCTGATCGAGCGCAAAAAAGCAGACTTCGCTGCAACAAATCGTCAGGGAATGCGTCGTGGTGACTTCCAGTTAAGAGAAGAGATCGCTGACCAGGTCAGAGCACTGCAGGATATGAAAGTTATGGCACAGTCCTATGGCTATGACATTTCCGAGCCGGCTAAGAACGCAAGAGAAGCTGTTCAGTGGCTGTACTTCGGATACCTTGCAGCTATCAAAACTCAGAACGGTGCTGCAATGAGCGTTGGCCGTGTATCTACTTTCCTTGATATCTACATCGAAAGAGATATCGAAAAAGGAATCCTGACCGAGAAAGAGGCTCAGGAGCTGATAGACCATCTGGTAATGAAATTCCGTATGGTTAAATTCGCAAGAATCCCGTCCTACAATCAGCTGTTCTCCGGTGACCCGGTATGGGCTACTCTGGAAGTTGCTGGTATGGGTATTGATGGACGTTCTATCGTTACAAAGAACGATTTCCGTTTCCTGCACACACTGGAAAACATGGGACCGTCCCCAGAGCCGAACCTTACTGTTCTGTACTCTGAGAATCTTCCGGAAGCTTTCAAGAAATATGCAGCTCATATTTCTGTACAGACAAGCTCCATCCAGTATGAGAACGATGATGTAATGCGTCCGGTATGGGGCGATGATTACTCCATCTGCTGCTGTGTATCTGCTACCGAGACCGGTAAGGAGATCCAGTTCTTCGGCGCTCGTGCAAACCTTGCAAAATGCCTTCTGTACGCTATCAACGGCGGTAAAGATGAGAAGACAAAACAGCAGGTTGCTCCGGAATATCAGCCGATCACCAGCGAGTATCTGGACTATGATGAGGTTATGAAGAAATACGACGTTATGATGGACTGGCTGGCTCATCTGTACGTTGGAACTCTGAACATGATCCATTACATGCATGACAAATACTACTATGAAGCAGCAGAGATGGCTCTGATCGACACCGATGTAAGACGTACCTTCGCAACCGGTATCGCAGGATTCTCTCACGTAGTAGACTCCTTAAGTGCAATCAAATACGCTAAAGTTAAAGTTATCCGTGACGAAGAAGGAATGGCTGTTGACTTCGAGACAACCGGCGACTTCCCAAGATACGGCAACGACGATGACAGAGCAGATGAGATCGCTGTATGGCTGCTTCGTACCTTCATGGACAAACTGAAATACTGCCATACCTATCGTGATTCCGAGCCGACTACCTCTATCCTTACCATTACTTCCAACGTTGTATATGGTAAAGCAACTGGTTCTCTGCCGGACGGAAGAAAAGCCGGTGAGCCTCTGTCTCCAGGAGCTAACCCGTCTTACGGCGCAGAGAAGAGCGGACTTCTTGCTTCCCTGAACTCTGTAGCAAAACTGCCGTATGAGGACGCTCTGGACGGAATCTCCAACACCCAGACCATCAACCCGGGCGCACTTGGCCACAACGACGAAGAGCGTACCGAGAACCTGGTACACGTTCTGGACGGATACTTCGAGCAGGGTGCACATCACCTGAACGTAAACGTATTCGGAACCGAAAAACTGATCGACGCAATGGAGCACCCGGAGAAACCGGAGTACGCAAACTTCACGATCCGTGTATCCGGCTATGCAGTTAAATTCATCGACCTGACAAAAGAGCAGCAGATGGACGTAATTGCACGTACCTGCCATGATCATATGTAATTTCTGAAAATGTTATTTCTAAAGCCCCCGCGGCCGCAGTAATGCGGCTGTGGGGGCTTTTTGTATATCGGTGTTTAAATTCCAGTAAAATCCACTTGATTTAGAGTGCATAAAATGAGAAAATTTATCAGATGCAGAACGCTAATTGAAAAACTTTTATCAAGTAATTCATAGCGTAAATTACAAGTTAATGTTATAATACCAAAGTTAGAATTCCCTAACATAAGAAAAAATGGAGTTTTATTTATGAAAAAGAAAATTGTTGCAGCATTTTGTCTTGCCGTGGTGATGATGGTCGGCGGATGTTCCGGTGCGGGGACAGCAGCGCAGTCGGAGAACAGCGGAAGTCAGACACAGCCGGCGTCCGTTTCGGAGTCTTCGAGCAGTTCTGACGCTTCGGAAGAGAATTCCACGCAGGAATCCGCATCATCCACAGCTTCTTCCGATGCCGCAGATGCATCGAGCAGCCGTGATATTTTTGCGATGGATACGTACATGACGGTCACTGCCTACGGTCCGAATGCAGAAACGGCGGTGGATCAGGCACAGCAGGAGATTGAGCGGCTGGATGCGCTTCTGTCGACCGGTGAGGAGACGAGTGAGGTCGCACAGATCAATGCGAACGGCGGCGGAATGTTATCCGAGGATACGGTTTATCTGCTGGAACGTTCGCTGGATCTGTATGACAGCACAAACGGCGTTTTCGACATCGCAATCTATCCGATCATGGATGCCTGGGGCTTTACAACGGGAAATTATACGGTTCCTTCGGATGAGACGATCGAAAGCCTCCTTCCGCTGACCGATGCCAATGATATCCTTTACGACAAGGACAGCGCATCCATCAGCTTTGCCAAGGACGGCATGAAAATTGACTTCGGCGGAATCGCAAAGGGTTATACCTCCGGCAGAATCGCCGATATTTATCGGAAATGCGGTGTGACGAGCGGGCTCATCAACCTCGGCGGAAATGTTCAGGTTGTCGGCACGAAAACGGACGGCAGCAAATGGCGCGTTGCCGTGCAGAGTCCGGAGGCAGAGGATGATTATCTCGGCATTCTCTCGACGGCCGACCGGGCGGTCATTACTTCTGGCGGCTATGAGCGGTATTTCGAACAGGACGGCGTGAAATATCATCACATCATCGACCCATCGACCGGGCATCCGGCAAATAACGGTCTGGTGTCGGTGACGATCGTAAGTGCTGACGGAACACTGGCGGATGGCCTTTCGACTTCTCTTTTCATCATGGGAAAGGACAAGGCGGCCGAATACTGGCGCGCACACAGCGATGAATTTGACACCATTCTGGAGAATGAGGACGGCGTTCTGTATGTAACCGAAGGAATTGCCGACGATTTCACATCCGATCACGAGACAAACATTATCAGGAAAGACGGTGATACATAACCATGGGAAAATGGAAAAAACTGACAGCATTTGCACCAGCTCTCGCGGCAGTTATCGTAGCAGCCTGCGCCGGTATTTCGCTGAACGGATACACTGCACCGGTTTACGCCGTAGAGCAGCCGGAGGCACTGGTGACACCGGAGCCGGAACAGGATACCGATGCAGCGGAAAAAAAAGATGATACAAAAAAGAAGGACGATACCAAAAAGACAACCGATACCGAAGCAGAACTTGTCGCAGCCGTCGGTTCCGGCAGCTTTGAGCTGGCAGACGGAACGTACGAGGGAAGCGGAACTGGTTTTGGCGGTACGATTACAGTATCTGTCGTATTGAAAGACAAAACGATTCAGTCGATCTCGATTGTAAGCGCTCCCGGCGAGGACGCAGCTTTCTTGAACCGTGCGAAGGGAGTTATCGACCGTATCATAGCATCCCAGAGTGTGGATGTGGACACGGTTTCCGGTGCAACCTTCAGTTCAAAAGGTATCCTTGCAGCCGTGAAAAATGCACTGACCGGTCAGGAGGACACTTCAGAGCCGGCATCCGCATCAGGAGCGGCAGGCGGCGGAGCCTCTGCTGGCGGAACAGTTACGGTATCTAAAATTGAAGAGCCGGCTGCCTACCGGGATGGAACGTATTACGGAACCGGAACGGGATTTGGCGGCACAATGAAAGTCTGTGTTGTTGTCAGCGGCGGAAAAATTGCCTCGATTGATATTGTGGAAAACAGCGATACGCCAAGCTACCTTTCCAGCGCTTCTTCACTGATCTCCACGATTATCTCAACACAGAGTACGAATGTGGATACGGTCTCCGGCGCGACATACAGCTCCCGCGGTATTATTGAAGCTGTGCGGAGTGCCTTAAGTCAGGCGGCAGTGAACGGGTCTTCCAGTACAAACGGAGGAAGTCAGAGCAATACAAACAACGGAAACAACAGTCAGAATAATAATCAGAACAATAACAACTCGTCTGCATCCAAGGGAAGCTTCCCTTATCAGGACGGAATCTATTACGGCACGGCCGCCGGTTTCCAGGGAGACATCAAAGTGGCGGTAGCCCTTCAGGACCAGACAATCAAAGCGGTACTGATTCTGGAAAACGAAGATGACGAGACATTCTTCAACCGTGCCAAAGTCGTGGCCGACCGCATTGTGGACAGCCAGAAAACCGATGTGGATCTCGTTTCCGGCGCGACCTACAGTTCCCGCGGTATCCAGAACGCAGTAAAACAGGCGCTGGAAAATGCGAAGAAAGCAACAAACGGCGAGACCGTTCCGGATAACGGAACGAGCAGCGGCGGAACCACAACGATTCCGGAAGGAAAATTCCCATACGAGGAAGGCATTTATTACGGAACCGGCGAGGGCTATCTGGGAGACATTACAACGGCAGTTGTCATTCAGGATGAGACAATCAAGGCAATTCTTGTGACCGAGAGTGAAGATGACGAAGCATTCTTAAGACGCGCAAAACAGACAGCAAAGGACGTTGTGAAAAACCAGACACTGGAAGTCGACACCGTTTCCGGCGCGACCTACAGCTCCAGGGGAATCCTTGCGGCAATCGAGGAAGCTTTAAAAGAGGCAGAACGCGTAACTGAGGAAAAGAAAAATCCGACACCGACGCCAACGGTAACTCCGACACCGACTGAAACGCCAACGCCGACCGAAACCCCGGAGCCAACCGAGACACCAACACCAACGCCGACCGTAACTCCGGAACAAAAGATCTATCAGGACGGCGAATACACAGCGGTTGCCGTCTGCGAGCCGGATGAAGATGAAGATTTTACCGCTTACCAGCTTTCCGTGACGATAACAATTGAAAACGATAAAATCGTAGCGTTAAGCAACATCACCGGCGACGGAGACAGTCAGAATGCCTCCTACATCCGCCGTGCATCCGAGGGAACCTCCAAAATCAAAGGCGTTTCCGCTCAGATTCTGGAAACAGGAACACTGGAAAACATCGACACCGTTTCCCGCGCAACCTGCTCTTCAAAAGCCATTCTTGAGGCATGCCGGAATGCACTGGACGCTGCGAAAGTAACGCAATAAAGGGGAAAACAGATGAGACAATTGATTGTTCGTTTTTTGAATGTCGCTGTCATTGCCGCTGTTCTGATCGGCTACAATACCGTACTCGACAAAAGAGACAAAGAGGATCAGATTGCGTGGCTCTCGGCAGAGCTTGAGACGACCCAGCTTCAGAAGGAAAACCTGCAGGCCGCAGCAGCTGCATCCAACACGGCGGATACGGCCGCAAGTGAAGCTGCAGAAGCAGAAGGGCAGTACGTGGACGGCACGTATGACGGTGAGGCTGACGGCTTCGGCGGCACCATTGCAGTTGAAATAACTGTAGAGGGCGGTCAGATTACCGATCTTGCTATCACATCCGCCGACGGCGAGGACAGTGCGTATCTGTCAAACGCGGAGGCGATCATTCCAAAGATTATTGAGGCACAGTCTGCCGATGTTGATACAATCAGCGGAGCAACGTTCAGCTCCACCGGTATCAGAAATGCGGCACAGGAAGCAATAGAAAAGGCGGAGAAATGACATGAAAAATTTAGATCTATCCAAATTACCGGCAAAGAAAAGAAAACAGATCGTCTCTTATCTGCGCGCCGGAATCCAGCTTCTGTATTTCCTTTTTCTTCCGTCAGTATTTACCGCTGCATTCAACGGAGTCAAATACATTTTTACGCAGCTGGGACAGGGTGAAAAAATTGAGATGACCGCGTTTGTGTCGGCTCTGCTCCTTGTCTGTGCATTTACGATTGTTTTCGGCAGATTTTTCTGCGGTTTTGCATGCGCTTTTGGAAGTCTGGGGGATGCAATGCACGCAATTTATGGTATAATCTGTAAGAAACGTAAAAAGAAGCCCAGACGCATCAAACCGGAAACAGCAAAAAAACTGGCACTGATCAAATACGGCATTCTGCTTCTGATTGCTCTTTGCTGCTTTGCAGGAGTTTATCAGAAAGCAAGAGGAACAAGCCCGTGGGATGTCTTTTCCATGCTGCATGCGGGAAATTTCCGACTTTCCTCTTATGTTCCGGGAATTGTCCTCCTGCTGCTGATCCTGGTCGGCATGTTCTTTGAGGAACGCTTTTTCTGCCGTTTTCTGTGCCCAATGGGAGCTGTCTTTTCTCTGCTTCCGATCCTGCCGTTCTTTACTCTGCATCGGAAACGCGAAAACTGCATCCGCGGCTGCAGCGCCTGTACAAGACAGTGCCCGTCAGCGGTGGAACTGCCATCCGACGGATCCATGGAGATCTCCGGCGACTGCTTCCAGTGCCAGAAATGTATTGATACGTGTCCGAAAGGCAATATCTGCTGCGGCGTAAAGGAACTTCATGGAAATGAAATCCTCTTTACCCTGTTCCGCGCTGTTTTCCTGCTGACACTGCTGTTATGGGCTGGAATCTAATTCAGAACAAGGAAAACTGTATGAAGAAAAAAGATCTGATTCTGGCAGGCATCGTTCTGCTGCTGGCTGGGATCCTTGCCCTGGCGCTTCGGCTGCCGAAAACGGAAAATGGAAATACCATGAAAGTCACGGTGGACGGCGAGGTCTACGGAACGTATTCACTCGCAGAAAATCAGACCGTGAAAATTCAGACGGATCACGGAACGAATGTCCTGGTGATCGAAAATGGAAGTGCCCATATGGAAAAAGCTGACTGCCCGGACGGCTACTGCAAAAGACAGGGTACGATTTCCCGGGTGAATGAGACGATCGTGTGCCTGCCGCATAAGCTGGTGGCGGAGGTAGAAAGCGACGGATCCACAACGGACGACGCCGACGATGCGCCGGATGTGATTGTAAAATAAGTACCAACTTATAGCAATTCCAGAAAATAATGCAAAAAATTCAGCACTGCAGAACGTGAATTACTGCGTCACAGATTTTCGTCGTACCCCGGTACGCCTTCAAATCCGTTCCTTGTAATTCACGCCCTGCCGCACTGCCTTTTTTACGTTATTTTCTGGCCTTGCTATAGAAGAAAGGAATTGGAATTTATGAGAGACAGCTGCACTGCAAGCAGAAAAATTGCCTTATGCGCCATGCTGATGGCCCTTGCCATGATTTTCAGCTACGTAGAGGTACTGATCCCGATCAACCTTGGCGTTCCAGGTATTAAACTTGGCGTTGCCAATCTGGTTGTGGTTGTCGGCCTCTTTTTCCTTCCGGCAGGGGAAGTCCTGATGATTTCCGTTGCCCGCATTCTTCTGATGGGCTATCTGTTCGGAAACGGAATGTCCATCCTCTACAGCCTTGCCGGCGGACTTTTGAGCTTTCTGGTGATGCTTCTGCTGAAACACATCAAAGGATTTAGTATCACCGGTGTAAGCATTGCAGGCGGCGTGACACACAATGTTGCTCAGATCTGCGTGGCGGCTCTCGTGGTGCAGAACCGCAAATTGTTCTATTATCTGCCGGCCCTTCTCGTGGCCGGTGTCATCACCGGAATGCTGATCGGAATCCTTTCGGACCGCATTCTTTCGGCAGTAAAACGCGAAGGAAAGAAGAGTTCTTCGCGGTAAGTGCTGCATATCTATGGTGTTTTTTCTGTGCGGAAATGAAAATCACTCCGCAAATTTCAAAAAACCAAATAAGTAAATAGTGAAAAATACTCAATAAAGAGAATCTGTGTCTTTTTTGAGAAAAAATAATCAGTTAAGAGTTAGACAAAACGATCTAAAATTAGTAGAATAATCTATGGTTAGCTAAAACGATTATTAATTAGCAGCAGCTAATATAATAATAAAAGACAGTTTTGCCCCTGTTTTTCCTGCAAAACTGTGGAAAAGGAAAAAGGAGGAAGTTATGATTAAAAGAAAAGAACTTCAGAAAAAATCATTAGCGGCCGTAATGGCAGCTTCCATGACCATGAGCCTGCTCCCGGGAACCGTACTGGCTGATTCCACGAACGGTGTGATTGCAGACGGTGTTTATGAAACAACCGCCCATGTCACCAGAACGGAAGACGATAAGGACGACGAATGGGATGAATACGATGTCAGTGTCAAACTGACTGTTGCAGACGGAAAGTTTTCTGATATTACGGTAACACCGGGAAGTGGTTATGATTCAGGCAATTCCAGTTATTTTGACAAAGCAGTTTCCAAGAGCAAAGGTTTCCAGACGAAACTGCGCGGACAGGCAGCGACTGTTGAAAATATTGAGAACTGGGATACCGTATCCGGCGCAACCAGAACTTCTACAGCAGTAAAAACCGCAGCTCTTGTAGCAGCTAAAACAACAACTCCAACCCCTGCAGCAGTAGATACCGCAGCTCTTGAAAAAGCAATTGCATCTGCAGAAGTATTAAAAGAAGCTGACTACACCGCAGACTCCTGGAAAGCTGTTCAGACTGCACTTACCGCAGCAAAAGCAGCCCTTTCTGCAAAAGATTCTCAGACGGCTGTTGATACCGCAGCAGACGCACTGAACACCGCAGTAAAAGCGCTTGTGAAGGCGTCAACCCCAACGGCAACTCCTACAGCGACTCCTACAGCGACTCCTACAGCAACCCCAACTGCTGCGCCTACCACAACACCTGCAGAGGATGAATACAAATATGTGTATGCAGGTCTTTCCTGGGCAGAGTACTGGGCAGCAGAGGGTGTTTACCAGGCCGGAGATACCACAAGCTCCAGCGTTGTTGATGCCAAAGGTGAGTACGATAAGGGTGCATTTGATACCGTAACCCGTGCGACCACAAGCCATGGTCTCCACAGAGGAAGTTATCAGTGCAACGCAACTATCTTTATGAAAGACGGTACTCAGTATCAGGTTTCTTATTACACTGATAAAACAACGGTAGTTCTGACGAACGGTGAAACCGTAACCTATGACAAGGCAAACATTGATCATTACGAAGTATACGGTTTAAAATATGTTCCAGTAAAAGTAAAAGCCACAGATTACGAAGCATTCTGCCAGAAATATGCAGTCGTAGAAAATGGCGGAACCTTAAATGGTGGATTTTCGGAAGATAAACTGAGCAGTTATACCGGGCTTGTTGCAAATGTAACAGAGAATACCAACGGACTGAAAGCTGCAACCAAGAATGCAGACGGAAGTTTCTCTTTCTCAGCAGGAAAAACAGGAAGTGATTCCGGTATCAAGGATGTGGCACAGAAAACAGCTCCGTCTGCTGAAGCAGCAGGTCTGACTGTAAAAGAGGCAAAAGGTTCCTATGGTGAGTTTCTTCGTGTGGATTTAAATGGTGATTATGGTGATCTTGGTTCCAATATGCAGAGTGTAACCTGGACCTATTATGGAAGTGATTCTTCTTACAGCAAAGCACTCAGAACTTTCGGAACGAAATTTGCAGCCGATAACTGGATGCACAAATCTAAGGGAATCCAGCTTGGCCTGACGAATTCTGTTCGCTGCCAGCTTCCGGAAGGAACGGACGGAACCGGATACTGGACAATTACGATTCGTGCACTTGGATATGCTGATGTAACCTATAAATTTGAGGCGACCGATGCGAATATCGTAAAAGATGATCCGGTACAGAGTACAGCAGCTCTGGAAGAGGCAATTGCCAAGGCAGAAGCTTTGAAGGAAGCTGATTATACGGCAGAATCCTGGGCAAATATGCAGACAGAACTTTCTGAAGCAAAAGAAGAACTGGAAGCAAAACATACCCAGTCCGCAGTAGACGAAGCAACGGAGCATCTGAATGCAGCTGTAGATGCTCTGGTAAAAGCACAGAAAGAAACTTATGTCCTGATGAACATCCCATACGACCAGTTCTACAAAGCAGATGTAAACAACGATGTCAAAGTAGATGCATTTACCTCTGCAACCAAGAACAAAGTAAGAACCGGTTCTCTTGCAGGTGGATCTTACCATGTGGATGCAAGTGGTGATGAGATCACCGGTGTAACCTTCCCGGTAAAAGTTCCGGCAGGTACCGATCTGAGCAAATACACACAGATCACCGATGATTCGAAAGTAAGCATCACAGTTACCAACAAAGGACAGGAAAGCACAACGGATTATACAGGAAAAGATGCTCTGTTTGAGAGCGCAAGTTATTCCTATTATACATTGAGCGAGAAACCATCCTACTACAAAGAGCTGACAGTAAATGAAGACGGAAGTTTCTCCTTCGGAGCAACCCAGGGAACAGCTGCTACCATCTCAGAAGGTGTGACAGCTGAACTGAAGACGGATTCCAAATATGGTGATTATCAGCTGAAGCTGGAAGGTTTGGACAATACCATTCCGCCAAAAACAACAGCCATCTATGGTGTTATTGTAAGCACAAAAGAAGGCAGCGATTATGGTATGCGTCATCTGGAGAATATCTACAAAGTTTCCAAACTGGCATGGGCTACCGGATTTACCTCAGTAGTACATGGCTGCCCGACATCATCTGAACATTACAAAGCAATGATGGGACAGCATATCAACAAAGTGACTTATTACACAGCTAAGGGTATTTATGAGATTCCGGTAGGCGGTGAGGAAGGCCTGTATGTACCTGTAAAATTCGATACCAGTGCAGTTACTGTAGCAGATGCGGAACTGAAGGACGGAGGAACCAGTGTGGCAACCACAATTTCCGGTCTGACTCTTCCGGAAAGCTTTGACGCAGAATACACGGTAGATGGTGCTACTGCCATCGTAAAAGGCGAAAAACTGATCCTGAAAGATGTGAAAAAAGGAGCATACACACTGACCATTACGGATAAGAGCGGAAAATACGCGCCGATCAGCGTTGGATTTGAAGTATATGCAGAAACAATTCCTGCATCCTACAATGAAAATACGGAAAAACCTGGTCTGACAAAAGCAGCAGGTGCTACGGATACAGAATTTGCAGATTATATCAAAAATATCACTTCCGTATCGGTTAATGGAAAATCTTATGCAGCAAGCGGACGTGGTGCAGTGAAACTGTTCAACGATGACGGAACACTGATCACAGATGCAGCACCATTTGCAGAGGGTGACAGTTTTGAGATTGTAGTAACTGCAACCGGATACAAAAATCTGAGCTTTACTTATAAGAAAGCAGCAACAGATACGCCAACCCCGACGCCTACAGAAACCCCAATCGTAACACCAACTGAGACTCCGACTGTTACCCCGACGGAAACTCCGACCGTAACACCAACGGAGACTCCAACTGTTACTCCTACAACAACGCCAACAACAACTCCGACGACTGCACCGACCACAACGCCAACGACGCAGCCGACGAAGACCCCGACCAGCACACCGAAAGCAACCTCGACTCCGCTTGCAAGCAGCAATGTATCCAATACATCTACTTCCAAGAAGAGCGATAATGCAAAGACCGGCGATGTGACCAACATCTGGGGATGGGTAAGCATGGCAGTTGCATCTCTTGGCGCAGGCGGACTTGGACTCAAACTCCGCGGCAGAAAGAAAAACGAAGATGAAGAGTAATTCAGAACGAAATGACTGAGAAATTCTTCTGATCATAAGAACCCACAGACCCCTCCGCCAGAAAATCTGGATCGGAGGGGTCTGTGGGTTTCTCTGGATAAAAACAGAAATTTTTTCTTGAAACAGAAGAAGATTCGTGCGATGATAATACTGTGCTTTTGGCACATGCAGCATAATGGAGGTGACTGAAAAAATATGACAGCAAAACTGTTGGAAAAACATATTACCGATACGATTCGGGAATGGCAGGTGAAGATCGGCTATGAAGGCGGTACGATGAAGCTCTACTACCCGGCGGAGTCTCTGCGCCGTTCCCTCTCTTTAAACGAAACAGAAGATCTGGACACTGCGCTCGCAGCATTCTGCAAAGAAGTCCAGCCGCGTCTGGGAAGCCTTACCATATCAGCGGTCAAAGACCGTTACTGCGTGGAAATCCCGGAGGAAGGCTGTTCCTACATCGAGCAGGAAATCCCTGTCCCGGAGCTCTTACAGAACCTTCTGCAGGTGATCACAACGCCTGGAAACACAATGGAACAGGTTCGGGACTGCTTTTCTTCCTATGCAGAGAAAATGCATACTACCGTAGAAGAAAACGCATCCGAGGAGCATGAGATGGGTCATGTATTTTCTTTTGCAGACCCGTCTGTAGATGAATACTGTTACTGTGTCGAAGAAAATGAATTCGGCCTGACGTATCACCGTTTTTCACGGGAAGATTACGAGGCTTTATAAATAGAAGGAGGATAACACCATGGAATTTACAAAACTGCTGGAAGAAAGAAGAAGCATCCGCGCGTTTGATCCGGAGAAACACGTAACCGCAGAACAGATCCAGGAGATCGTACAGGCAGCGATTCAGGCACCGTCCTGGAAAAACTCACAGACAACACGGTACTATGCCCTTGTAACACCGGAGAAAGTCGAAGAATTTTCCGCAAAATGCCTTCCGGAATTCAATCAGAAGAGTTCAAAGGGAGCCGCACTTGTCGTAACAACATTCGTAAAAGACCGCTCCGGCTTCACGCAGGACGGAACACCGGACAATGAAGTCGGAAACGGCTGGGGCTATTACGATCTCGGCCTGCACGATGAAAACTTCATTCTGCGCGCAAGAGAACTCGGCCTCGACACCCTGATCATGGGTATCCGCAATGAGAAAGCCATCCGCGAAGCGCTCTCCATTCCGGAAACGGAACTCCTCGGTGCTGTCATCGCTGTCGGCTACCGCGCGATCAACCCGGATAAGCCAAAACGCAAAACGGTAGATGATATTTTAAAACTGTTCTAAATCAGCCGCATCCGACTGCAAACGCGAACGGTACTTTCCGGGCGGGAATCCGAAAAACCGGGAGAACTGTTTGCTGAACGCATAGACATCACCATATCCTACCAGACCGGCAATCTCCTTCATCGGTACGCCGCCCTCGAGAAGAATACGGGCCTGCTCCATTTTCTTCCCGGTGCGGTACCGTGCAGGGGAAACGCCGGTCTGTTTTTTAAATATTTTTCGAAACGTCTCGTAACCGATCTGGAGTGACCGGGCAAGCTCTTCGAGAGAAATTTCTTCATCAAGATTCTGCGAGAGCACATCACAGGCGGCCTCGATCGGATCCCGCTGCAGATTCACCCGGTGCGCATGGTAGCCGTACATCCGCAGAATCTCTTTTTCCATCTCTGGAATCCGCAAAGGCAGCAGACTGTCCGGTGTGGCCTTTAACGACTGCAGAAGCTTCTGATACCGTTCCAGATCGCCGGGAAGCAGCTCTGCCTTTAACACCGGCTCCCGGTTCAGAACCGAAAGCGAACAGAACGATTCAAAAAACGGCTTCCCAATCGAGATAAAAAATTCCAGCCATTTCCCATCGGGGTCTACGCGTGTGGAATGCGGCACGCCCGGCAGACGCTGGACCAGACTTCCCGCCTGCAGCGGATAGGAGGTGCCGTCCTCTGTGATATATTCCCCGCTCCCGCGCAGCAGCACGAAGCAGCTGTAATACTCATTCGAAAAATGATACTGCGAGCGGTCTGCCGTTTCTTTCCGCATAAAACCGCACGCCAGAATCCCGTTCTTCATTTCCTTTCCAATACAGCGATAGATAACATCGCTCTTTTCTATTTTTGCGAGCAGATATTCCGGTATCATACGACTTCTCCTTTGCTTTCCCATTTTGGATAAAAGAAACACCAGATCAACTATTTCTCATCCACGTGCCGTGCTTTATACTGAATCATAAGATAACTGCATGAATCTTCTGGAACTCCACAGATGTATTATATCACAGGAAAGCAAAAAAAGAACACCAATCTGGATAAAAGAAGAAACGCAGTTGGAAGATGGTTACTGTTCAATCAGCAATAAAACACTTGCTGTTTTACTGCGTAAGAACGTGATTCAGGTGTGAGCAGCCCTCCTTTTGCGAAGCAAAACTTTCAATGAGGGCTGCGAATGTTACAGTTTGCAGGGTACCTGTGAACTGTAACGGAAGATGCGAAAGCAAAGGTAAGGAGGGTTTCAAAAACATGAGACAGACAAGAGACTGGGAGAATCAGCATGTAACACAGAAAAACCGTTATCCGATGCATACGCCGTACGGTGCGTATGAGACGGTAGAGGAGGCGCTCGCGGGAGACCGGAATGCATCCCGTTTTGTAACAGATCTGAACGGAGACTGGAAATTTAAACTGTATCCGTCACCGGAAGCCGCAGAAGCTTTTTACGAGGACTCTTTCGACCACGCAGAATGGGATACGATTCCGGTTCCATCCAACTGGGAGCTGCAGGGCTATGGAAAACCGGTTTACACCAACATGCTGTATCCATTCAAACGGGAAGGAAACGGCGAAGCCTTTGAAATTGAAATCACAGAAGGCACCTACGAGCTGAACGCGCCGTACGTACCGGAGAAAAACCTGACGGGCTGCTATTTCAGAACCTTTGAAGTTCCGGCAGACTATATCGGCAGACAGCTTCTCATCGATTTCGCAGGTGTCGAGTCCTGCTTCTATCTCTGGGTCAACGGAAAACAGGTCGGCTATTCTCAGGACAGCAAGCTAAACGCTGAGTTCGATATCACAGAGTACGTGAAAGAAGGAACGAATACCCTTGCCGTACAGGTGATGCGCTACTGTGACGGTACGTATCTCGAGGATCAGGATTACTGGCATCTGTCCGGCATTTACCGCGATGTCCGCCTCGTATCGAAACCGATGCAGCACATCCTGGATTACAAAGCAGAGACCCTGTTTACCCACCCGGATTACACGAAAGCCACTCTTTCCGTTACGATCTGGCCGGACAATTCCAAACCGCTGTACGGCGAGTACCACGCAAAAGTATCCCTGTATGATGCAGAGCAGAACAAAGTAACCGAGATGGTTTCCAAACCGTTCGCGGAATGCGGCTTCTATCTGATGCCGAAATTTATCGCAACCGTAACTGCTCCGATAGAAAATCCGGCACTCTGGACAGCAGAAACCCCGACACTCTATACGCTGGTTGTAGAGCTGCAGAACAAAGAGAACGAAACCGTTGATATTGAGAGCTGCAAAGTCGGTTTCCGTCAGGTGGAAATCAACAGCCGCGGCGTTCTGACCCTGAACGGCAAACGCCTTGTCATCCGTGGTGTGGACCGTCACGATTTCTGCGCTGAGACGGGACGTACCGTTTCCGAGGAGCAGATGCGCAAAGAGATCGCCGTCATGAAACGCCTGAACTTCAATGCCGTCCGTACCAGTCATTACCCGAATTCCATGAAATGGTACGATCTGTGCGATGAGCTCGGTATCTACCTTGTCGACGAGACAAACCTTGAGACACACGGCTACGGCGGACAGCTCAGTGCATCCCCAGAGTGGGCAGCTGCATATCTGGAGAGAGCAACCCGCATGGTACTGCGTGACAAGAACCATCCGTCGATCGTTCTGTGGTCCCTTGGCAATGAGTCCGGTGCGGGCGCAAACCACGCTGCCATGCACAGCTGGATCCGTGAGTACGACAAGACGAGATACGTTCAGTATGAGTCCGGCAACCCGAAGGGCAACATTTCCGATGTGATCTGCCCGATGTATCCGACCATGAGCTGGCTTGAGGATGTGATGGCAGACGATTCCGATCTCCGTCCGTTCATCATGTGCGAGTATGCGTATGCAAAGAGCAACAGCAACGGAAACTTCAAGGAGTTCTGGGACTACGTCAACAAATATCCGCGTTTCCAGGGCGGCTTTATCTGGGATTTTGCAGACAAGGCAATTGCCATCCACAAAGAGGATGGAAGCATCAAATACGGCTACGGCGGAGCGTTCGGTGAGGACGTGACCGATCCGGTTCCGGATATGTGCCTGAACGGTGTTGTCTTTGCGGATCTTTCCTATAAACCGGGTGCATATGAGGTACGAAACGGCCAGTCTCCGGTTACGATCGAGCAGGCACGCAATCCATACACCGGTGAGACATCATGGGTGTTGGCAAACCGTTATCATACTCTCGATCTTTCCCACCTGCAGGTGCGCTATGAGATCGTACAGAACGGCGAAAAGATCGCGGAAGGCACCTATCCTGCATTCCACACCGCAGCAGGAACGACAGAGCAGCTTCCGATGCCAGAGCTTCCGGAGGAGCTGCACGGTGAAGCGTATGTAAATTATTACATTGAACTTGCCAGCGATACGTTCTATGCACCGGCTGGAACAGAAGTATACCGCCGTCAGATTCCGGTTACCACAGGCATTTATCTGGCAGAGGAAAAAGCGATCGCAGAGAAACCGCTGGCCGCGGCAGAAGACGAGAATCAGGTTGTCATCACCGGTGAGGAAACCAAAATTGTCTTTGATAAAAAGACAGGAGAATTTACCGAGTATCAGGCAAAGGGTGTTTCCTTTATGACCGGCGGAAAAGACGAGTTCTACCGCGCGGCAACCGGTATTGATGAGGGAACCCATGAGAGCGATTACGATGACATCTGGCGTGCAGAGGGTCTTGACCGCCTGAAAAAAGAAGTACAGGCAGTATCTGTTATCAGCGCCGGAAACCAGGTTCTTCTCGAAGTACAGGCTTCCTATGCGGCTGATCCAGACAATGCCGTACTCTTTACCGTTCATACCCTGTACCGCATCGGCAGTGAGGGCATGGAGCTGAAAAACGAGGTGGTAAACAACAGCGGTCTTGAGACAATCGCAAGAGTCGGCCAGTCCTTCCGCCTTCCGGCATCATTCGATACGCTGACCTGGTACGGAAAAGGACCGTGGGAAACGTATGCAGACCGAAAAGACGCAGCACTGACGGGTCTTTACACTTCGACCGTGGCAGAACAGCACGTTCCGTTCGTGGTACCGTGTGAGTGCGGCGGCCATGAGGACACGAGATTTGCCGTTCTTTCCGATGGAACACATACCATTCAGGTTGTAGGCGGTGATGATTTCCATTTCAGTGCCCTGCCGTATTCCATGGAAGCGTATCGGAAAGCTGCATATGAAGAGGAGCTTCCGAAAGAGATCACCGGCACCTGGCTGATGCTGGATGCAGCTCACGCAGGCCTTGGCGGAGATACCGGCTGGACGAAGAACATTCATCCGGAGTACCGTGTATGCAAAGGCAGATACAGTTATACTTTCCGGTTCCATTTCGCATAAAAATCGTATAAAAACAGATACAACGGGCGGCTTTTCCATAAAAAGGCGGGGAGCCGCCCGCTTTTTGACTATTTTTATTTAGTAGTAATAATAATAAATACTTGACAATTTATAAGGAGTGGTGTAGGGTAAAAGTGTCAAAGGAATTTCACCGGATCCGGTGCAGTTCCGTTCACAATCCAATACGAAAAGAAGAGGTATTCATGATGAAAGAATTAAAGCCAATCAAAGAGGGTAAGGTACGCGAGATTTATGATAACGGCGACAGCCTGATCATGGTAGCAACCGACCGCATCAGCTGCTTCGATGTTATTCTGAACAATGTAGTAACAAAAAAGGGTACCGTTCTGACGCAGATGTCCAAATTCTGGTTTGACCTGACCGAGGATATCCTTCCGAATCATATGATCTCTGTAGACGTAAAAGACATGCCGGAATTTTTCCAGCAGGAGAAATTTGACGGAAACAGCATGATGTGTCGCAAGCTGGAAATGCTTCCTCTGGAGTGCATCGTCCGCGGTTACATCACCGGAAGCGGCTGGGCAAGCTATCAGAAGACCGGAAAAGTATGCGGTATCGAGCTCCCGGAAGGATTAAAAGAATCCGACAAACTGCCTGAGCCAATCTACACCCCGTCCACCAAGGCTGAAATCGGGGATCATGACGAAAATATCTCTTATGAGCAGAGCATCGCTCACCTGGAAAAATACTTCCCGGGAAAAGGCGCTGAGTACGCAGAAAAGCTCCGCGACTACACCATCGCTCTGTATAAAAAATGCGCAGATTACGCATTAAGCAAAGGCATCATCATCGCAGACACCAAATTTGAGTTTGGCCTTGATGAAAACGGAAACATCGTTATCGGCGACGAGATGCTGACTCCGGACAGCTCCCGCTTCTGGCCGGCAGACGGCTACGAGCCAGGCCATGGCCAGCCGTCCTTCGACAAACAGTTCGCCCGCGACTGGCTCAAAGCCAACGACGGAAACCACGACTGGACCCTGCCGCAGGAAATCGTGGACAAGACCATCGAGAAATACCTTCAGGCATACGAGATGCTGACTGGAAAACCGCTGGCATAAAGAATATTATAGTGTTAAAAAGCTACAGGAGGCAGATTCTGCCTCCTGTTTTTGCGCAGTTTGTGATAATATCGGAAGATAATCAGATACTCATATTCGGGAAACATGTGATATAATGGGGAGAAAGACAGTATGCCAAGGAGGAAACACAAGATGAAAGTTGCATCTGCAGTTGAAAAAATGACAGATTTTTACAAAGGAAATATTCATGACATTTATCATTTTCTGAAAGTATGGGCCTATGCAAAGAACATCGGTGAGGCAGAAGGCCTGGATCCGAAAACACAGGAAACGCTGGAAATGGCCGCTGTTGTCCATGATATCGCCTGCCCGCTGTGCCGCGAGAAATACGGAAACGCCAGCGGAAAACATCAGGAAGAGGAGAGCGCACCGCTGGTTGCAGAATTTTTCAGAGATGTGCCTGCCGGAGAACTGGATGTCGACCGCATTACATGGCTGGTTACCCATCATCATACCTACACCAATGTGGAGGGAATGGATTACCAGATCCTGCTGGAAGCCGATTTCCTTGTCAATGCCGGGGAGAGCGGATATTCGAAACAGGTGATTGAAAATTTCTGCGGCAAGGTGTTTCGGACGGAAACGGGAACGCGGCTGTTAAAGAGTATGTTTCTGGAAAATAAATAAGACTATGAAATATAAAATTGCGATCTGCGACGATTCAGAGGCAGACAGACAATATATCGGGAATATGGTAGAGCGCTGGGCATCATCTGCCGGGCATGTGGTACAGATCGATTCGTTTCCTTCCGCCGAAAATTTCCTGTTCCACTATGCCGAAGAATGTGATTACGATATTCTGCTTCTGGACGTTGAAATGGGTGAAATGGACGGAGTTACGATGGCAAAAAAGCTTCGCCAAAGCAACGATACCGTGCAGATCATCTTCATCACAGGTTATTCCGATTACATTTCCGAAGGCTACGAAGTGGCGGCACTTCATTATCTGATGAAGCCGGTCAAAGAAGAAAAGCTCTGCTTGGTGTTGGATCGTGCCGTGGAGAAGCTGTCGAAAAATGAAAAGGTTCTGAATTTTGAGACCGGCGGAGAAATGGTACGTGTTCCGATTTATCAGATCCGCTATGCGGATGTGTCCGGCAACTACGTGACAGTTCACGCACTGTCCGACGTTACCGTGAAAATGACGCTGAGTGAGCTGGAAAAGCAGCTCGATGAGCGGTTCTACCGGGCGGGGCGTTCCTGTATTGTGAATCTTTCCTGCATCAGCCGTGTCACCAGAAAAGAAATACACTTAAGCGATAAAACCGTGCTGCCCCTGCCAAGAGGTGCTTACGAGCCGCTGAACCGGGCAATCATCAACATGAGGTAAAGCAGATGGGATTTTTTTCCAGAAAAATAGAAAAACAGATTGATTCTTATCAGCACGAACTGATCGAAACACATTACCGGGAAGTTGACAATATGTACCGGCAGATCCGCGGCTGGCGCCATGACTATCGAAATCATATCCAGACGATGAAAGCCTATGCGGCCGCCAAAGACTGGGATGCCGTTCAGCATTACCTGGATCTGCTGGACGAAGACCTGACGACGGTGGATACGGTAATCAAAACCGGCAATTCCATGACCGATGCGATTCTTAATTCAAAAATCTCGCTTGCCAAAGCAAAAGGAATCGAAGTCGTGGCTGATGCACACATCCCCGTAAAGCTGAAATCTTCGGAAATCGACCTGTGCTGCATCATTGGAAATCTTTTTGACAATGCCATCGAGGCAAGTCTGAAGCTCCCGGAGGAGCAACGCCTCATCCGTGTATATATGGATATGAAAAATACGCAGCTTTATATCTCTTTCACGAACTTTACGGCTGGTAAAAAGATGAAAAAGGAAGGGAAACTGTTCCGCAGTACGAAAGGCGAAGGCCATGGATTCGGCCTTGTGCGGATCGATGCGATTGTGGAACGGCTCGACGGCTACATCAGCCGCAACAGCGAAGACGGAGCCTTCACAACAGAAATCCTGCTCCCGCAGGTGTAATATGTGAAATCTGCAGTTCATCACCAGAAAATGACAATTCGTCCCCAGAATGATCCGGGGGCGAATTTTTATGGTAAAACATACACTCGAGGTGAGAAAATGAAAAAGAAAGAAAAACCAAAATACAACACCGTCCAAAATATCGGCTGGATGGTAAAAATGGCATGGAACAGCAGCAGAAGAGTCCTGCTTTTCTGTGTGCTGACCGCAGTGCTGGAAGTGCTGCTGAACCTGGTGCAGCTCTATCTTGCGCCGGAGGTGCTCGCAAAAGTGGAGCAGAAAACATCCGTGCAGGATCTGTTGGTTACGATTGGTATCTTTACCGCCGCACTGTTTTTGGTACAGGGATGCAAAGAGTATGTAAAAACAAACACACTGTTCCCGCGGGTCGATGTCCGCACGGCGATTATCGGAAAAATTGCGGAAAAATGCAGCGGTACTTCGTATCCCAATACCTTAAGCGCCCCCTTTCTGAAACTGCGGGAAAAAGCGCATCTGGCCTGCGAGGGCAATGAGCAGGCCACGGAACATATATGGGAAACTTTGACACAGCTTTTGAAAAATGTGGGCGGTCTGCTGATTTATCTGACCATTCTGTCCCGGATGGATCCAGTCCTTCTGCTGGTGATCATCGCCACCTGTGCGATCGGGTTTCTCGTATCCCTGTATCCCAACAACTGGCGCTACCGGCACCGGGAAGAGGAAGAAGCCTATTATCAGAAGAAATCCTACATCCGTTTAAAAGCAGAATCGATGGAACTGGCAAAAGACATCCGTATTTTCGGTCTGCAGAACTGGATGAATGAACTGCTGGATCAGATCCACAATCTCTATCTGGATTTTACGCTTCGCGGTGAACGGGTGGAAGTGCTGGCAGATCTGACGGAAGTGGTGATGACTATGATACGAAACGGTATTGCCTATGTGTATCTGATCAACATGACACTGAACGAGGGCTTAAGTGTCTCTTCGTTCCTGCTGTATTTTACCGCAGTCACAACCTTTACCGAGTGGGTGATGGGCATTCTGCGGGAACTCGGCACACTGCAGAAAGAAAGTCTGGATATCTCCCGTGTCCGTGAATTTCTGGATTACCCGGAACCGTTCCTGTTTGAAAAGGGAGAGACTGTTCCCAAAGCAACAGCGTATGAACTGAAAATGGATCAGGTATCGTTCCGCTATCCCGGTGCTGATGCGGATACGATTCATGAGCTGAAACTGACGGTTCATCCCGGTGAAAAGCTGGCGATTGTCGGACTGAACGGTGCCGGAAAAACGACTCTGGTGAAGCTCCTGTGCGGCCTTCTGGATCCCACGCAGGGCGCCGTGCTGCTGAACGGGAAGGATATTCGTACATTTAACCGCAGAGAATATTATGGACTGTTCAGCGCCGTGTTTCAGGAGTTTTCCGTGCTGGATGTGACCGTCGCAGAGCAGGTTGCACAGACGACAGAGAATATCGACTATGACAAAGTTACCGACTGCCTGGAAAAAGCAGGGCTGTTATCGATGATGGAAAAACTGCCGCAGGGTCTGAAAACACATGTGGGCCGAGAGGTTTATCTGGATGGAATTCTGTTCTCCGGCGGACAGACGCAGCGGCTGATGCTGGCACGGGCACTTTACAAAGACGGGCCGATTCTGCTTCTGGATGAGCCGACTGCTGCTCTTGATCCGATTGCGGAAAACGATATTTATGAGAAATACAGTGCGATGACGACAGGAAAAACATCACTCTTTATTTCCCACCGTCTGGCGTCGACCCGGTTCTGTGACCGTATTATTTTTGTGGCAGACGGCGGAATCAAAGAGGAAGGCACGCATGAAAGCCTGCTGGCAGCGGGCGGTGCATACGCAGAACTCTTTGAGGTGCAGAGCCGCTATTATCAGGAAGGAAAGGAATTCTAAAAATGAAAGAAAACGTAACGATGTGGCATGCCGCCGCGATGCACCTGCGTGCAGTCCGGGAACTCCATCAAGTGACACCGTCCTTTTTCCCTGTCCTGACGCTGTATTGCATCTTTGATGCTATGCTGCCGTATGTAACCGTATTCTTTTCCGCCAGAATTCTGACGGAGCTGGCTGTTCTGCGACGTGCAGAAATTCTGTGGCAATGGGTTTTCGCCGGAGTGGTATGTACGGGTCTTGGTGCAATTGCAAAAGCAATGCTTTTCAGAAGGTATCATTCACTGCTCAATGACCTTTACGGACGGAAAGAAATTCTGTTCATCCATAAAATGTTCGAGCTTGATTATGCGGAATTGGATAAGCAGGAAAATCATGACCTTCGGGAGCAGATCCGGCAGAATGAAAACTGGGCATCCTGGGGACTGATGCGGACTGAGCGTGTCTATTCCGGCGCAGTGACCAGCGTTCTTGGACTGCTGGGCGGCATGACACTGACGATCAGTTTGTTTCTGTCTCCCGTACCAGAGGATGCGGAATGGCTGACCGTACTGAATCATCCGCTGTTTGTGGTGATTCTGGCGGCAGGAATCCTGGTGATCAGTATTCTTGCCGGAAGGCTCAGTGCAGCGTCTATGAAATGCTGGAGCGATTTTGCAGAGGAAGCAACGTTTGGCAACCGGCTGTTCAGTCATTTCGGATTTGTCGGGAAAGATGCGAAGCGCAGTATGGACATTCGCATGAATGATCAGCTGCGGCTGATCCGTGCGTATTGGAAATGCAATTCCTCCTTTGGCGTCCGCGGTGTTTTGAGTAAATCGGCGCAGGGGAAAATGGGCATATACGCCAGCCTGGGAATGGGGATCACGACGCTCACTACAGGTATGATCTACGTATTTACCTGCTTAAAAGCATTGGGCGGTGCCTTTGATGTAGGCAGCATTACCCAGTATGTGGGTGCAGCTACGGCAATGGTTTCGAATGTTTTTGCACTCACGGATATGATCGGTACTCTGAAAACGAATACCCCGTACCTGGAAAAAACCTTCGAATTTCTGGATATTCCAAATGCGATGTATCAGGGCAGCCTGACGACAGAGAAACGTTCGGATCGGCGCTACGAGGTAGAATTCCGGGATGTATCCTTCCGCTATCCCGGTTCGGAACTTTGGTCTTTACGCCATGTGAATCTGAAATTCAAGGTCGGCAGACGTCTTGCTGTTGTGGGGGAAAACGGAAGCGGAAAGACGACGTTTATTAAACTTCTATGCCGCCTGTATGACCCGCAGGAAGGACAGATTCTTCTGAACGGAATTGATATCCACAAGTATAAATACGACGATTACCGAAACATTTTTTCCGTAGTATTCCAGGATTTCCAGCTCATCTGCCAGCCGGTCGGCAATAACGTGGCGGGCAGTATGAAATATGACAGGGAGCGGGCGAAAAAGGCGCTGGTGGATGCAGGATTCGGCGACCGTCTGGCATCCATGAAAAAAGGGCTGGATACGATGCTCTACAAGAATCTGTCCGAGGACGGCGTGGAGGTTTCCGGCGGCGAGGCACAAAAGATTGCCATTGCCCGCGCGCTGTACAAGGATGCACCGTTTATCATCCTCGATGAACCGACCGCCGCGCTCGATCCGATTGCGGAAGCTGAGATCTATGAAAAGTTTGACAAAATCGCAGGCGACAAGACAGCCGTCTATATTTCACACCGTCTGTCCTCCTGTAAATTCTGCGATGAGATCGCCGTGTTCCAGGATGGGGCTGTGATCCAGCAGGGCACCCACGACGAACTGATCGCGGATACAAAAGGCAAGTATTACGAGCTCTGGAATGCGCAGGCACAGTATTATACAGAATAATATGAAAAAGAAAACAGCAGCAATTTTCATTCTAATACAGGAGATGAAGATTACTGCTGTTTTTTTTCTTACATCGCTTGACAAGGGCACACAGCCCTTTGTCGTGTGCGATGGATAAGTAAAAGTCAAATTTTCCACTCAATCGAAACGTGTTCGTCGGTTGCGCGGATCTGTGAGATCAGGCCGTCGGCAACCTGCCGCCTGTCCTCGAAGTCAATTTCTTCCCATTGGTTGAGGTAGACCGACAACCGCTCGATCTGCTCCGGGGACATGGTTTCCGCCGACAGCGCCGCGATCTCTTTTGTCAGGGCTTGGCGGCGTGTGTCCAGCTCCTCGATTTTGCTGTTGGCATAAGACAGCAGCACCGCATTAGCCCCGGTCAGAGTATTCAGCAGCTTTTCAATCTCGTCCTCCACGCGGGCAAGCTCCATGTTCAGCGCGGTCAATTTGGGATTGACCGTTTCCCGCTTTGCCGTCAGCGTCTGGAACTCGGACAACTTCTTGACCATCTCGCCGTACAGAAAACTTTCAAATTCCCGTGTACGGAGCGTCCCACAGCCGTCACAGCTTTTACTGTCGGCCCGCTTGGAGCAGCGGAGATACTGAACACCTGTCGGATTGCCGACGCTCATAAGCGCGTATCCGCAGCGGCCACACTTGACCTTTCCGGCAAGCCATGTGTTCTTTGCCTTGCGCCCGCCTTGGAACGTCTTGTTCGCCATGAGCTTCTTCCGACAGCGCAGCCATGTATCAGACGATACCAGCCCCTCGCTGGGAGCAAGAACAAGTATCTGATCTTTCAGGTGCTTGTTTTTTCTTTCCTGCACATCCCGGCCCTGATAGAGATAGCAGCCGTTTGTTCCGGCAAAATCTGTCGCTTCATTGACTACCACCGTCCCCTGACTTTTGAAGAACTCGTACATATCGAGGTCGGCCTGCGCGTAAATGGGATTTCTCAAAAGCTGGGAGATAAAGCCCCGTGTCATTTCCTTGCCGTAAATCAGGATGCCCTCGTCGGCAAAGTAACGGGCGATGTCCCCGAAAGAGATTGCGGGCTGAGAGTACATTTCAAACATCAGCTTTGCAATATCTGCCGTTTCCGGGTCAGGCTTTATCATTTTTGTGCGGATGCCCTCAATGGTGGTCGGCTCCAGTTGGAAGCCGTAGGGGGCCGCGCCGCTCATGTGAAAACCGTGCTGGCAGCGGGAATAGTAGGCATCGGTCACGCGCTTCTGGATGGTTTCACGTTCAAGCTGGGCGAACACAATGCAGATATTCAGCATGGCCCGCCCCATCGGGGTGGACGTGTCAAACTTCTCCGTGGAAGATACGAACTCAACATTGTATTCCTGAAAAGTTTCCATCATGGTTGCGAAATCCAGAATGGAACGGCTGATACGATCCAGCTTGTAGACCACTACGCGCTTGATCAGGCCCCGGCGAATATCGGCCATCATTTCTTGGAACTTGGGCCTGTCGGTATTCTTGCCGGAATAGCCCTTGTCGGTGTACTTGCGGAAATTGCCTCCTCTCAATTCATACTTGCAGAACTCAATCTGGCTTTCAATGCTGATACTGTCCTTGCGGTCAACGGACTGTCTGCCATAAATGGCATCTTCACGAATAATCATTTGGTGCTCCTTTCCGTGTAGGAACTACCAAACCTTACACCTATATTATACCTCTGGCAGCCCCGCATCTCAAGGATGTCCCGCATTAGTGCATCTGCGCCCGTCCCGGCGCATACTTCACAAAGACCTCATACAGACAGCTTTCAATCTCACGCTTGCGCTTATCCCGTGCTCGGGGAGAGAGCATCGGGGTCAGATTTTCCACGGTGATGGATTTGCCCTGAAAAGACGCGGTTTTGACTCCCTTGTGATAGCCGACTCTTGCCTCCGTCATCTGAAAACCTCCTATAAAAATCAGCGGTGTGAATAGATTTGATGGTTTCCCATTGTCCGTGGGGAAACGTGAAAGGACGGCACAAAAGCGCCGTCCTTTGACCTTGCCCCACCTCTGGCCACGATGACCAGAAGCAGCGGGACGGTTGTTTTCCGTTTCAATCCACAAAAGAGGGAGCCGCCGCACCGGAATGGTTTGGGCTGTCATAAGACAGAAAGGCCCGGTTTGGCGGCTCCCTGTATGATTGTTGTGTGCCGTATTTGCCACGCATCCCCGGCACGGGGAGTATTCCAGACCGCCGATGGCTTCGGCTGCATAGCCCCACAGCACCGCTGCCCGTGGAGGGCTGGCGCATACCGCAGGAACTCCCCCTCAAGTCTGTGGGAGGGCGTGAGCAAGTTTCATTATCCTCTGCGCTGTTCTCGCGCCCGGTTTGCCAGCACCGGGTCAAAGGCTGCGTTGATCGCTCGGCCAGCTTGTCCATCACCTCCTGAGCTGGCTGTCGTGGCGGCGCACCTTACGTCGCTATCACGCGGATTTCGTATCGGGAATACTGTCTATTCAGTTTTCAAGGCGAGGAAGAAAACTCCTCTCACCTATCAGGAGGTTTTGGGGGCAAATGTACTCCCTCTTACAGAGATTTTTTTAAAATATTTTTCATAGCGGCCAGCCCGCGCTCAACGGAGCAGCAGATGCGGCTCCGGCCAACGCCTTCGGCTGCCGCGATCTCGGCCTTGCTCATGCCGAGAAGATAGTGCTGGTACACACGCCGGGCCTGCGTGGGCGGGAGCTGGGCCAGCGCGTCATAGAGGGCAAAGGTGGTTTCCCGCGCCTCAATGTACTCGTCCGGGGTCAGGGGCTGGCGGAGCACATTGACCTCAAAGCCGGGATCGGTGTCCAGCGAGCACTCGCCATTTCTGCGCTTCTGCCGCTTGTAGCTGTCGCACAAGCGGCCTCCCATCGAGAGGGCGGCGGCGATCTCGTCCGAAACTTCCAGCATCACATTTTCGGTCATATAGGGGTAATACCGTTTCAGGTTGATAGTCGTCATAATTCTCCTCCATTTCAAAAGGTGGTTGGTGAGTGCGGATTGAAATGGAGAACAGGCGGCCCCCGGCACCTTGGAGCCTCTGGCCACCGTGACCAGAAGCAGGGGCATATAAAAACGCCCGCACAGCATGACGCTATGCAGTCGCGCGAAATACTATTTTCGTTTATGTACTGACAAATTTCGCATCCATGCCCGGACTGCTCCGACGGAGGGGCTACGCTTTTTTTAGCTGGTGCAGATCATGGACGCTGCGAAAAAGAAAAATGGACACGGCGGCAATCCCCCTATGTGCCGCCGTGGAGTTACACGGTGTCGGGGCTTCGCTGGTTTAGGATAGACGAAAAGAAACGGCGGCTCTGAAAATCAAAGCCGCCGCTTCATGGGCGCGTGAAAATGCATCTGCGTTACGACGGCTTTTTTCTTTTGCCGTCGTGCGGCAGTTATGTTCTATATACTTTTGCAAGCTACTCCATTTCTCGATACCGCGCCGCGATTTCTTCTGTAATCGGTAGAAGCTGACAATCTTCAATCGAATACACCTGATCGCATAGTTGTTCAATGTCCTTAAAATGGTGTGAAGTCAGAAAAATGGTCTTGCCTTCCGCTTTCAGCATGCGGATGATGGTCTTTACATCCTCATAGGTTTTGTAGTCCAATGCGTTAAAAGGCTCATCCAAAATCAGAATATCCTGCCCTTCCATAATCGCTTGTGCAAGCCCCAATTTCTGCTTCATGCCAAGAGAATAATTGTCTACTTTCTCTTTATTATCGGGGTCAAGCCCCACTTTGCTCATGGTCTGCCGAATTTCTTCCTCTCCAATTTTTCCTTGAATGTCCGCAAGGAATTTCAGGTTTTGAAAGCCACTGTAAATACCGATAAAGCCAGGGGAATTGATAAATACACCCATGTCTGCGGGGAAGTCACGTCCATTTTTGCCAATCTGCCTACCGCGCACATATACGCTGCCCTGATCTGGCTTCTCAAAGCCGCATATAATCTTGAACAGCACCGACTTTCCGCTGCCGTTAGCGCCAACCAAACCAACAGTTGTTCCCTGTTCTACAGACAGGGAAATATTCTGAAGAATTGCCCTGCCGCTAAAACTTTTTGATACGTTTTTTACTTCAATATATGAACTCATATTCTGTCCTCCTAATTCAATACTTTCTTGTAGCCCCACATAAGGATTCCTGCAATCATCAGCGTTAAAATAGCGGCCTCTATACCAAAGGCGGACACGGCGGAAATTCCAATTCCTGGTTCCACAACAGAAATTCTTGTCAGGCTGGAAAGGCCAAAGGGCGAATAAGCTACCCAATTCCCCGGAATGATACAGAGCAGATTTCCCGCCACTAACACAAGGAAACCGATTGTAACCTGTCTTGTGGCAATGTAGATGCCGAGCATAATCAGATATTGCACCAATATATCAAGGCACTTCATTAAAACCGCATAGAGCAGGAGCCTGAAAGAAACGATTGTTAATCCAGTGCTGAATAGAGATGCCCCTATAAGGCCAGCCATAAGCCAAAAGGTTGTATATACCATGAGAAACTTTATGCTGACCGATAAAATGCCCTTCATCAGATGTCTGCGCCCCTTTGAGCGCACAGAAACAAATATAGATTGCCCGTTCACTGTTTGCTCCACAAAAGCGGCAAGCAGGTAAAGGGGCGCACCGCCGGTAATCAGCAGTTCAAGAAAGGGTAAAACTTGAAAATATCCGGTTCCATGTCCTGCAAACAGGGCATAAATCCATTCCAATCCTGATAGGGTGGTGGCATTGCCTAACCCTTTGTAAATCGAAACTCCCAACACAACACCTAAAAGAATCAGCAGATTGCGAGGGATCATGAGCGCGTGAAAATAGTAGCCAGCTATACCACGGCGGGATAACTGTATATGCGGCAACTGTCCCCGCCACGCAAGCCGAATAGATATAGCAATTATCAAAAAAAGGAGCAGCAAGGTAAAGACGGTTATCTCGAAACGATGGGGCACGCCCAAATTGTGGTGCAAAATCAGCAAATGATTAAAACTCGTCAGCGGAATATTTTGAATTGCCGGAAGTTTGATCCACACAGCTGAGAGGATATAAAGAACGATTACAATTCGGATCGTCCACTTTCTCCCGGTGAAATGCCCAATCCACATACAGATTCCAAATATCAGCCAACTTCCAATAAGCTGATAGAGGGTAAAGCAGACAAACGCCTGCAAGGGACTGGAAAAAAGCTGTTCCAGAGTGGAAAACAACTCGGTTTCCGTTGCACCCGCAGCAAGGTTCCATTCGTTGCCTAAAGGTAATCCAATGCCAGACAGAAGAATTGCCCCTGTTTGAACGACCATCAGAATAACCGCAATCGAACCGACACCTACCCACTTTTTCAGGAAATAGGAATGGTAGCTTTGGAACCGTAAGATTATCGGCTCTCCATCGTCATCAATAAAGGCGAAGCAGCTTAACAGTACAATCGGCAACACAAAATAGGTCAGATAGTAATGGTCTGATACCGCCGATAAGATGTGCTGCTCGTATGCAATTCCTTCGTTTAACCTCCCGCTGATGGAAAAAAGCATACATCCAGCAAATAGGGCAAGCGACTTTCCATATCCCCACAAACGGAGATTTTTCCTGATAAGCGCAATCATAATGAACACCTAAATGGTTACGATAGCATTTTTCTTAGAAAGAAGAAACGCTGTCAGACCGATCACAATGCCTAAAACAATTGGGCCAAAGAGGAAAGAGAAGATTGACACGACCCGTGGATCAACTGTTGTGGGATCAAAAGATACAACCAGCCGATATCTCTCCAAACGAAGAATAGCCAGAACAAAATTCTCTAAAATGGAATACATAAACGGCCCGGTAAGGATTACAAAGATGTTCTTGCAGTATAAGGCAAGTACAAATCCGAAGGTCATTACAAAAAGGCTGACTATGCCTCTCCAAAGGGACAGGGCAACTGCATATAACAGTGGAGTCTTTATAAATGCGTTTTCAAATATATGGCTAAACGGATTTTCAACGAAAGGAACCACGGGCGTTTTTACATAGAGGGCAAACACCGCCGATAGTATATAAGGGATTACAATAATACAAAGGGTTCCCAGCGCATACGCGATCCATTTGGCAGTCAGGTAGTTCTTAATTTTCACTCGCGGCAGGACATAGAGCAGGAAGTTGTTTTTGCGCTCGTAATACAAATTCCAGCATAGCGGCACCACAACAAACAGCGGATAAAGCAGAGAAAACAGTTCTGTTCCAACTTCCCATGCCTCCAAATCGTAGTGCAGTGCATAGTTTTGATAAATTGTGCAGGACAACACACTCATGGCGACTGCCAGAAGAACTGTTGTCAATAGCACCGGCAGAAAAACTTTTTTCCACTCATTTCTCACAAGGTCTATCATATTCATTCATTCCTTTCTTTTTTTCCAGTATATCGAACTCTTTCAGGCGTTTCAATAGCCCGGAAACAAGAGAGGGTTTTAAGGGAACAAGATAAATTTCGTTCCCTTAAAACCCTCGTTCATACCATTTTTATGGCATGAGTACGCCAAAGACAACATAATTTTCATTCAAAATGGATTCGTTGCGGGTCAGGATTTTTCCATGATACCGTTCCGTCATGCGTAGGATGTTATACAGACCAAAGCCGTGGCCGTCCCGATTTACCTTTGTAGTTACACCTTTTCCAAACAAGGTCATAAATTCAGTATTTGAAAGCGAAGGAGCTGGATTGGCAACTGTCAATTCCAGAAAGTCCCCCTGTTTCTTACTGGATAAAAAAACCGTACTTCCTTTCGGTGAAGCCTCGATTGCATTATCCAATAAAATTCCAATGGCCTCGATCCATTCTGTTTCCGGGGTGACAGTTTTCTTGAAAAGACCATGTAAAGATAATTCTATGTGACGATTTGCCGCTTCTGCCTGCTTTATTTTTCCAAACAGCATCCCGGCAATCATTTTGCTGTCGCATGAGAGCAGTTCCCGGTCATTAAGACTGATTCCAATACTTCCCGTGAGAGCCGTCACTTCTTTCCGAGCTTCTTCTATAGTATCAGCAGAGACAACGGCAGCTTCAATCGCCATCATCCGGTTATTAAATTCATGCTGCCTTGCCCTAACCTGTGAGATCAATTCTTCTACAATAGGCACATACTGCTCAATCATGTGGATTCGCTTTTGCTCTTGCATTCGACGCTGATGTAGGAACAGCAATATACTGTCCAGCAGCAGTACCGCAAGGATCAGTATAATAATTATCCATAGGTTGGCAAGAAGCCTATCCACATCAAAAGAGAGAATCGAAAGCACTGCCATGAGAAGCACAGCGATATTGGAAGATACGCTCAAAACTGTAAAATCGTTTCTTTGAACGAGTTGATGGAGCAACCTGAAAATTGGAGTGAAACCCAGCACGATTATAAGGCATAACGCCGCTATGCGGCTGCCTAACATGAGTAAATCATCCGTAGCTCCGCAGACAGCAAACAGAACCGCGCACTGGCATTTGACGAGCAGAAAAATGGAGAAAGCCGCCATTGTGGCGCAGAAAACCGTTCTGCTGGATTTAGAGCCGAAGAAAATACTGCTCAACAACAATACTGCAAAAACCAAAAACAGCAATCCAACAATATTGTCTGCTGGTAGTATTTCAAAACCTTCACTGCGGAAAGACGCTGTCATATTTGCGCCAATAGAGAAATCCACTCTCGGCACAACACAAAGTACAAGAAGAATAGGAAAAATGAAAAAATCCTTTGCCTTTATTTCTGCTTTTTGCCGGAAAACGACTTCACAGCAAAGAGCCAGTATTCCCGCATCCAATCCTAACTGTATCAGATTTATTAGAAAGTCCATGCTTACCCCCATAATTCGGCCTGATATTTATTTCCGATGGGGATTGTATCTGTAAATCCTTTCAGAAAAATCTTCCGCCCGGATTTGTCAATTTTCTCGATATGGGATTTGTTCACGACATAACTCTTATGGCACTGAACAAATGCCGGATCATCAAGCAATGCCAATAGTCCAGACAAAGTGTACCCAGAAATAGTATCTTCTTTGATACCGGACAGACGGCTGATGGTATGGATCACAAGTTTTTTTCCAAAGGCTTCGATATAGGCAATATCCTGTGCAGCATATTCTAAAATGAATTGCTTCTGCTCAATCTGGATGGTTTTGGCTTGTTGGTTCATCTGTTTAGACAATCCCAGCGCGTCACGAAATGCCACCGCAAATTCTTCTTCGCTAAATGGCTTTACAAGAAAACTGTAACACTTCGCATCTCGATAAGCTGAAAGTTCTTCTCCTGCCAATGCCGTTTCAAAAATGATCGGCGTATATTTATATTCCGGCAATTCGCGGAGCTGCTTTGCTAAACTGGTTCCTTTATAGTCCTCTAACTGAATATCGAGGATAAACAGGGAAACATCGTTCGCTTTTGCGTATTGCAGGGCTTCGCCTGCTTCGGGAAAAGAAGCCACGTCCAATTCAGAGAATATTTTATTGATATATCGGATTATCCTTTTTGCTGCATTTGGATTATCCTCTACTAATAATATTTTACTCATTATGATGGTTCTCCACTATTATCTTTGAATTATACAAATCAATTATATTATAATCTTTTTCGCCCAAAGGTACAAGCAGCAAAGGAAGTGAAATCAGATAGTCAGGTAAATGAAATTATACATCGTTCAAATAATAACACCCGAAATGTAAAATTACATTAGGTGGTGATGCTATGAAAATTGAACGGGACGAACGCAGATTTGACTTTCGCGGGATCGGCCTTGCCATTAAGCGGGCAAGAGAAGCCAGCGGAATGACGCAGGAGCAATTAGGATACATTGTTAACCGTGATCCTCGCACCATTATGTATCACGAAAATGATGGACAGCATCCGAGCCTAAACGCCTTTTACCAAATGGTAACAATGTTCGGTATCTCCGTGGACGAATACTTTTATCTCGATATGGGAGCCGATGAAGCCGCAAAGAAGCGGATCAATATTCAGCTTAATTCTCTCAATGAAAGCGAGCTACGGCTCGTCGAGGGAATTATCGACGCAATCATAGAAAACCGTGGAACGGAGGGAGCGTAAGAAACGGCGCTGCCTCCGTTTTTCGCCGGGTTTCCGGGGGAGCGCGTTAGCGGCAAGCAAGGCAAGTGTATTGACACTTGCAATTTCCGCGCTGCGGAAATGCTTGTTGGGGTGCCCCCAAACCCGCTGGACTTCTGGCCCCCGGCTCGGTGGGCGCAGCTTTTTCGGCTTTTGCAGGGCGGCCCCGTTTGGGCTTGGGTTTCTCCGGCTCCGGCATGGGCTTTTCCCATTCCTGCTTGCTGTACTCGGTGACGGAAACAGGCGGGGCCTCCGGCTCCTTGGGGATGTCCGGCGGAGCGTCCCTTTCCGGCGCGGGACGCACAGCGGAAAGGTCAATCACCTTTGCGGACGGAGCGGGGCCGCCGCCCACATCAAGGATCTCGGCCTGTTCCATTTCCGGGGCCTTTCCCGGCATTTCAGGCGGGGCCTGTTCCTCCGTGGTAGGGGGATGCTTGTTTTCTTCTGCCATGACACGAATAACCTCCTCAACAAGAATTTAGGCCACGCCGCACGGCTGGCCCATATCGGCACACAGAGAAAACGCTGTCTGCATACAAAAACACCGCCTATGTCCTGTTAGGCGGTGCATTGTGTAAGGCTTGGCAGCTCCATTTTCAGTTGTTTTTCTCTGTGTGCCCTTGTCAAGCGATGTTTACCTTTTCGAAACAAATTCCAGTGTTTTTGTCAGGGAATCCAACCGGGCTTTGAGACCCTTTTCTTTGTTCTTTCCGCGGTCGCCTTTGAAGAGCCGTGCACTCGGCAGGTACATAGGCACAAACATGTGGCTGCCGTAATCGTAACTCAGGTGCTCATAGCTGTATGGAAAGTTATGATCCTTCAGCCGTTTCATGATCTTTTCGGCCGCAAGCTCCGATGGCCACATGTTATCCATCTTGGAGTTGATCAAAAGAACCGGTCCGGTGATCTGCTCCGCCTTGATTTCTGCATCGGGAGCAGGATTCTGTACGAGTGGCTCATAAAGATCATAAATCCATCGGGATCGACACGATAGATATGATTTTCTGTTTTTGCCATAACGCTTGATTCCTTTCCCATACGTTCTGATATACCTATTACATCATAAGCGGTGTTGATCTGAGCAAAAAATCACCGAGTTAAAATACAAAAATTACACATTAAGGGTCAAAAAAGGCATTCGATATCCTTATTGCCGTCAAATAGTTCCTGTGGTATATTAAAAAACAGAAAACATGGGAGAGGCGGACTGATCATGAAAACAATCGGAATTGATATTGGAACAACGACCCTCAGCGGTGTCGTTCTGGAAAAAACAGATACGGGAAAGCCAAAAGTTCTTGAGGCAAAAACAATTGAAAACGGCAGTTTTCTTCCAACAGTGAAGGACTGGGAAAGAATTCAGGATGCGGAGAAAATTATAAAGAAAAGCCGGGAGCTGCTGGATGATTTTTTGGACAGATACCCGGACGTGGAACGAATCGGACTTACGGGACAGATGCATGGGATTGTTTATATTGACAAGGAGGGAAACGGTGTCAGTCCACTGTATACCTGGCAGGATGCAAGGGGAAATCTGTGTGAAGAAAAGAAGAGTTCGCTGGTCGAAGAAATTCAGCAGACCTGTCACATCCTGGCGGCCTCCGGCTATGGACTGGTTACGCATATTTATAATCTAAGGCACATTCTGGTGCCAGACACAGCCGCCAGTCTCTGTACCATCATGGATTACTTCGGCATGAAGCTGACCGGAAGAAAAAAAGCGCTGGTTCATGCGAGCAATGCCGCAAGTTTCGGATTCTGGGACGGACAAAAAAACTGCTTTCTGACAGAAGAACTGCATCAGATGGGCGTAGAAGAAAAATGGCTTCCAGATGTCTGCATGGGAATCGAAATTCTGGGAACCTACAGAAACCGCACGGTGACCACGGCTATCGGTGATAATCAGGCGAGCTTTCTCGGATCAGCCGGAACGGAGAAAAATACCCTGCTGATCAATATGGGAACCGGCGGACAGATTTCGGTGCTTTCCGATCAGTATTTTACGGCAGACAGAATTGAAGCAAGACCTTTCCTGAACGGAACGTATCTTCTTGCTGGATCGTCCCTGTGCGGAGGAAAAGCCTATGCGCTGCTGGAACATTTCTTCCGAAACTTCGTAAAAGCAGCAGCCGGACAGGATGAACCTCTGTATCAGACCATGGAGCAGCTGGCAAGAGCTGGGAAAGAAGTCCATGCAGGGCAGGAAGAAAAGCAGAGACTTCGGATTAAAACAACGTTTGACGGAACAAGAGTCCACCCGGAGCAGACGGGAAGCATTACCAATCTGACAGCAGAGAATTTTACGCCGGAATTGTTTGTCTACGGAGTTCTGGAAGGAATGGGCAGAGAACTCTACACGATGTATCAGACGATCCATGCGGGAACTGCAATTAAAATCGAGCATATGATTGGATCTGGAAACGGGCTGCGGAAGAATCCTGTCCTCTGCGAAATCATGAAAGAAATGTTCGGCGCAGAACTGACGCTGGCAGAGTATGAAGAAGAGGCCGCCGCCGGAGCCGCAGTCAGCAGCTTTTTCTGATTTTTTCTAAGCAGGCAATAAAATATGGAATACAATTTTCTTGCTCCGGTCTGTGCTTTACAGGCTGGAGTATTTTGTTTTTATTTACGACACGTAATTTAGTTGCATCTGCGCCATTCGTTGTATATACTAGAAGAACAAGGTTACGGAAAGGGATACTATTTTTAGAAAACGGATTATGGAAACGGAACGCTTAAAGAAAAAGATTTTAGCATGTAAAACGCGTAATTGAAAACGCCGTCTGATTTGTTGCAGTCAGACGGCGTTTTCAATTACGAAGATTTCATGGAAACATAGCTGTTATTTCGTTTCCTGTCCCGCTTTCTTCCGGAACAGTTCTTTTCCACAGCTGATGACAATGATGACACCAAGAACCATCAGCAGAATGGCGATGATGAGCTGCAGTCCCTCAACGAGGAAGACAGCAGTTCCTGCTCCATACGCTTTTACCAGTGCGATGACACGCTCTACCAGAGCGGCAAAGGTGACGCAGAGCATGATGATAAGCGGCGGGAACAGGGTTCTGTTTTCACGGCCGGTGACTTTCAGGAAGACACAGAGGGTGATCAGAACCAATGCACTCAACATCTGGTTAGCACTTCCGAACAGCGGCCAGATATTGGCATATCCGATCTGGGTCAGGATATAGCCGCAGAGCAGGGTAACAATGGTAGAGAAATATTTGTTGCAGAGCAGCTTTCTCCATCCGGCGGCATGCTCCATATCATCGACAGTGAACAGTTCCTGGAAGGACATACGGCCGATTCGTGCAACGGAATCAAGACTGGTAAGCGCCAGCGCTGATACACACATCGTCATGAAGCACTGTGCGCCGTAAACCGGGATGCCGAACATTTCCAGGAATCCGGCAACACCGGAAGAAAAGATGGCAAATGGAGTTCCGACAGCGGCCGTACCGTCTGCAGAAGCAGCTGCACCGGCAACGCAGAGGGCGAGGACGGCAAGCAGGCTTTCCAGAACCATGGCGCCGTATCCGACTTTCTGCATATCTTTTTCATTCGCAATGGTTTTCGAAGAGGTTCCAGACGATACCAGGCTGTGGAATCCGGAAACGGCACCGCAGGCAACGGTGACAAACAGGATCGGGAACAGGTCTCCGGATGTCGCATTGTGGAAACCGGTGTACATTGGAAGATTCATTTTCGGGTGTGCAACAACAAGTCCGACAACAGCGCCGAGGATCATACCGGCAAACATAAAGGTTGTCATAAAGTCACGCGGCTGCATCAGAAGCCACATCGGAAGGACAGCGGCAAGAAAGATGTAGGCAAATACCAGATAAGTCCAGGTTGCTTTGCTTGTTACAAGCGGTACATTCATGCCGATTGCAAAAGCTGCAACGGTGCATGCAAGGCCGAGTACCATTTCTTTCCAGCCTTTCCACTGCAGTTTTTTCTGGAGCAGTCCGAAGACAACAGCAAAAGCGATAAACAGCAGGGAGATGCTTCCGGCAGCGCCGTTTACAGTTGCCTGGGCAGAAAGTTTTGTGACGCCGTCAACCGTTTCGTAAGCATTAAATGTTCCGGCAACCATATCTGCAAAGGCGGCGATAACGATCAGTGTAAAGAGCCAGCAGAAGAGAAGAAACAGTTTCTTTCCTGTTTTGCCGATGTATTTCTCAATGAGAAGTCCCATGGATTTTCCTTCATTTTTGACACTCGCATACAGCGCGCCGAAATCAGTAACAGCGCCAAAGAAGATGCCGCCGATCAGGATCCATAAAAGGACGGGAACCCATCCAAAGACAGCGGCCTGAATGGCACCGGTGACAGGGCCTGCACCTGCGATTGAAGAAAACTGATGGGCGAATACGGTCCATCCATCGGTAGGGACGTAATCCTGACCGTCATTTTTTGCAACGGCAGGTGTTTTTGCTTTGGGATCGATGCCCCATTTCTTTGCCAGCCAGCTTCCGTAGAAGGTATAACCTGCTATCAGACATACGGCGGCGATCAGTACAATAACCAACGTGTTCATAATAAAATTCCTCCTCGTTCAAAAATGATATTTCCAGTTTACATGGATTCCAAATGGAAAAAGAAAAGGGAAAAGGCAATTGTGTTGGTATGCTTGGAAACAAAAAAAACTTCGTCTCCCTGACTTATGCAAGAAGACGAAGCTTTCAAAAAACGCTCCGCGTTACCACTTCTAATTATCGGCTGTTCCTTTTGGTCGATCACTCAGACAAGATCCCCGAAACCATTTGATACACTTTCCGGTGAATCTCTTCTCTGCTAACGGTGAGAGGCCGGTCCGGACTACTTTCCATTTCTGGTTTCGTCTGTACAGCTCACAGGGGATTGTTCTTTGGGATACCTGCCATCTCGCACCAGCCGATGGTTCTCTGCAAAGGTTCACCCGAAAAATGTTGTCCTGCTCATTGCTTTTTTCTGATCCCTTTTTTCTTTTGAACACTTTGCATTATAGTCTCATTTTTCGGTTTGTCAAGCAATTTTTTAAAAAATATCATGTTTTTTTCCCTGAAAATAGAAAAAATCTATTTCTTGACACAGAAAACCAGAATTTTTATAATAGAAGAAAAAGCGCAGAACCAGAAGGCTTCTGCGGAAAGGTGGTATTTTTTGTATGGGGTATTATGACAAAGAACGTGTAAGGGGATTTTTGCACAATCAGGACGGTATTATTGTGAATGATTTCGGAGAAGAGGTGATTCTCCGCGGCTGGGGCATGGGAAACTGGGATAATCCGGAAGGATTTATGCTCGGCACCCAGAGCGGCTTTGGACTGTTCGAGCCTGGAAAATATGTGCCGATGGAACGCATGGACCGTGGAAGAAGTATGGACCAGATTCTACGGGAGACCTGCGGAACGAAATATGCGGAGGAGTTCTGGAAACGCTGGAGACGGCTGTATCTGACGGAGGAGGATATTGCACTTCTCTCCAGACGCGGTTACAATTCCGTGCGTCTGCCGATCCGCGCAGGAAGCTTTCTGTATGAGGAGCCGGGGATTACGTATAATGAAGATTCCTTTGCCATGCTGAATGATGTTCTCGACTGGTGTGAGACGTATCAGGTTTATGCTGTCGTAGATTTCCATGCGGCAACGGCAGGCCAGTCCGGAATTCCGTGTGATGACGGCGTGGACAATGGACAGCATCTGTATGACGATGAAGAATCGATGGAGCGGATGTTTCTTCTGATGGAAGAGTTTATGAGAAGATACAAAGACCGCTGGATCATCGGCGCATATGACTGTATCAACGAGCCGATCTCCATGACGCCGCGCCGCGAGGAGCTGACACCGAAGCTGGTCTATTTTTACGAGGAAATGATCCGCCGCTGCAGAAAGATCGACCAGAAACACTTATTTTTGCTGAATGGTACACAGTTTTCCTCTCTTACATATTTCTTTGATCATGAGTTTGACCCGGAATACCACAACTGGGGCATCAGTCTTCATGCGTATGAGATGGTTGTTCCGGAGGTGGCTTCTCTTGCCAGCGTTCTCCGTACCTGCCGGGAACAGAAGATCTGCCTGTGGATGGGCGAGACAGGAGGAAGAAATGAGCACGCATGGCAGACAACGATGTATGAGATTCTTGCCGAGTACCACGCCGGTTATAATCTGTGGTGCTGGAAAACAGTAGAGGGAGCAGGATGTGCTTCGATTCTGAACTTTAATGTTCCGGATGAATGGCATCTGATTACCGATTATGCAATTAATGGAGCTGCAAAACCGTCCTACGAGCATGCGCAGGCCATCTGGGACAGCTACCTGGAATGCCTGGCGGTTGATAAATGCAAAGAAAATACGCAGTATCATCCTTATCTGCTTCGAGAGGGCAATTTTGAGATCCCGGCGATCGGCTACAACGCGCTGCCGATGGATTCACACCGTGGTCTTAGTGATCTTCCGAATGCTGCAGGATATCGTCTGTATGACCGGTTTGAATTGGTTTATGAAAAAGGATATCACCCTGAACCGGCTGGGTTTGCCACACCGGGTCCGATCAAACATCCGAGAGATCATGTACAGCTTCAGCTGGGAGCAGGAGAGTATGCTTCCTATACAATCCGTGAAAAAGAAACCTATACCGTTTCTGTAACTTACTGTGCAGACAAAGAGGTGAAGGTACAGGCAGCTATTCAGGGAGAGACTCTTTTTAAAGGGGTAATGCCTCCTGCCAGTGAGAAAGTAACTTCGGATGTTCATCCATATTTTGCATATGAAACAGCACCGAACACACTCGAACGGTTCACACTCGGTACCGTTACAGGAGAAGGCATTCTGAAAATAGAGGTTCTGGACGGATGTGTACGGTTTGGACAGATTGTGATTCGGAAAAGTGAAAAATAGCAGAACATAACGTTTCTTTATGAGGAATAAATAACAGATCTATCTGCCCGCAGGAATCAAAAAAATCCGACGGGCAGATTTTTTGATTTTTTCAGTTTTCCATTGACAATTGCATCACTGGTGCTATAATAAAAACAAACATATGAATAAATGTTCATATGAACAGTGAAAATGAAAAAGGAGATCAAAAGCGATGAAGAAAACGTATAAGATCGATGTTGACTGCGCAAACTGTGCAAACAAAATGGAAGAGGCTGCAAAAAACACAGCAGGTGTAAAGGATGCTACCGTAAACTTTATGATGCTCAAAATGATCGTTGAGTTCGAAGACGGACAGGATCCAAAGAGCATTATGCAGGATGTTCTGAAAAACTGCAAAAAAGTTGAGGATGACTGCGAGATCTTCCTCTAAAATAAAAAACTTTCATCGGCGGATGGAAGAAAAAGCTGGAGCAGAATAGATTCTAAAACCTGTCTGCGGTTCAGCTCGAGAAAAATCCAGTATTTTCTCTCTGGAGCAGCGGATTTGGATCTGTAAATCTCTGGGATGAAATGCTGGATTTTTTCATCCGGCGGTAAGAACAAAGGAGGCATATGTATGAATAAGAAACAGAAAAAGGTTCTCATCCGCGTCATCGTTGCATCGGTTCTTCTGATTTTCTGCGCGGTACTGCCGACAACCGGCTATGTGCGATTTGCAACCTTTATGGTTCCTTATCTGGTCATCGGATACGATATCCTGAAAAAGGCCTGGAAGGGAATCCTGAACAAACAGGTATTTGATGAAAACTTTCTGATGGCTGTTGCAACGGTCGGTGCCATTCTGCTTGGCGAGTATCCGGAGGGCGTAGCCGTTATGCTGTTTTACCAGATCGGCGAACTGTTCCAGAGCTATGCTGTCGGAAAGAGCCGCCGGAACATCAGCGAACTGATGGATATCCGCCCGGATTATGCAAATATCGAGGTAGACGGAAAACTCGAGCAGGTTGATCCGGATGAAGTTGAGGTTGGCACAATCATCGTTGTACAGCCTGGTGAAAAGATTCCGATCGATGGTGTGATCGAAGAAGGAAACACCACACTGAATACCAGTGCCCTGACCGGAGAGAGTGTTCCGCGTGACGCCCGGGAGGGAGACGAAGTCATCAGCGGATGTATCAATATGTCCGGTCTGATTAAAGTAAAAACAACGAAAGAGTTTGGAGAGTCCACCGTATCCAAAATTCTGGACCTTGTGGAAAACTCCAGCTCCAAGAAATCAAGATCCGAGAACTTTATTTCCAAATTTGCGAAATACTATACACCGGCCGTCTGCTACGGTGCGCTGGCGCTGGCAATCCTGCCGCCGCTGGTACGGATGCTGTTTTTAAGTGCCGCTCCTGAGTGGAGCGTATGGATTTACCGTGCGCTGACCTTCCTGGTTATCAGCTGCCCTTGTGCACTGGTCATCAGTATTCCGCTCAGCTTCTTCGCCGGTATCGGCGGCGCAAGCCATGAAGGTGTCCTGGTGAAAGGTTCCAACTATCTGGAAACACTTTCCCAGACCAAATACGTTGTATTCGATAAAACCGGTACCATGACACAGGGTGTCTTTGAAGTAGCCGGTATTCACCACAATACGATCAGTCAGGAAGATGTTCTGGAATACGCAGCACTTGCTGAGTGTGCTTCGAGCCATCCGATCAGCAAGAGTCTGCAGAGAGCATATGGAAAACTGATCGACCGAAGCCGTGTCACGGACATCGAAGAGATCAGCGGAAACGGTGTAACAGCAAAGGTAGACGGTAAAAATGTCGCTGCCGGAAATGCAAAACTGATGGAGCGCCTTGGCGTTGATTATATCGACTGCCACAGCGTCGGCACCATCGTCCATGTTGCTGTAGACGGCAAGTATGCCGGACATATCCTGATCTGTGATATGATCAAACCGCATGCGAAAGAGGCGATTCAGGCGCTGCGGAAATCCGGTATTAAAAAGACGATTATGCTGACCGGAGACTCCAAGCGGATAGCCGATCAGGTAGCTGCAGATCTTGGAATTGATGAAGTTTACAGCGAACTGCTTCCTGGTGACAAAGTAAGTAAAGTGGAAGAGCTGCTTGCCGCAAAGACAGAAAAAGAAAAACTTGCCTTCGTAGGTGACGGCATCAACGATGCACCGGTACTGTCCCGTGCCGATATCGGTATTGCGATGGGAGCACTTGGTTCCGATGCAGCAATTGAAGCAGCTGATATCGTTCTGATGGACGACGATCCGCTCAAGATTTCCAAAGCAATTCACATTTCCAGAAAATGTATTCACATTGTTTATGAGAATATTTATTTTGCAATTGGTATCAAAGTATTGTTCCTGCTTCTGGGAGCCATCGGTATCGCTAACATGTGGATGGCAATTTTCGCAGATGTCGGAGTTATGATTTTGGCGGTTCTGAATGCAATTCGTGCTCTGTTTGTGAAAAATCTATAGAAAGACGAGGACACAAAATGGCAAAAATCAATCTGGAAGAAGCTGATCTGTGCTGTGACTCCTGTGAGGTTCATGAAAATCTGGTAAAGATTGTCAATGAGACCATGCCGGATGAAACAGAGCTTTACGATCTGGCAGAGCTTTTCAAGGTATTTGGTGATTCCACGCGGATCCAGATCCTGTTTGTCCTGTTTGAGGCAGAGGTATGCGTCTGCGATCTGGCAGAAGCACTGCACATGACACAGTCCGCAATTTCCCACCAGCTTCGCATTCTGAAGCAGAATAAGCTGGTAAAGAGCAGACGTGAAGGAAAATCGGTGTTCTACTCTCTTGCAGATGGTCATGTACGGACAATCATCGCACAGGGACAGGAGCATATTGAAGAGGATTAAAAAAAGCATAAGATAGCAGAAACGTCCCGCAGATGAGAAATTTCATTTGCGGGACGTTTCTGCTTTTCACATTCATTCTTTATTTGGTAAACCATGCTTCCCGAACATGCTGTTTTAGAAGGTTCCGTGCATTTTGGAAGCTGTTTTTTTGCTTTGTTTACATAACCGAATTATGTAAATTATTTCTTGAATTTCATGATTTATACTCCTCGGAGTAATACGGAATGCAGAGATACATACCGTCCGTGATCTGGTTGGAACTCAGGTGATTGATCTCACGGACCTCAGCAATGTAACTGGAAATATCGGAGTATTCTTTTGTACGGTATTCTTTGGCGATGTCCCACAGTGTATCGCCGGAAGAAACGCGGATACTGGTGTAGTATTTGTAGGTTGGAGCTTTCGGCTCACTGTCTGCCTGCGTATTCTGCGGCGTGAAGTGGAAGATTAAAAGAAATGTGACGGCAACCAGAGACAGGAGAGCAGCGGCTGCGCGGATCTGCAGTTTTCTTCTCTGGATTTTTCGTCTTTCTCTCAGTGATTTTCTTTTCTTTGCATTGGTACTCATGTAAAATTCCCCCTTGATTTGTGATAGAAGAGTAGTTGTGCTACGTGAACATTTGTTCTTTCGAATATATGTTCATTATAATAAAAGAACGTATGTTTGTCAATACGAAATACGAACAAATTTTCGAAACTTTTGTTTGCGTTCCGGTGGGATTTATGGTAAAATTTATTTGGTATATTTTAAGCAAATATCGTATAGAAAGAGGGGACTACCCTAATTCATATAAAAAACGAAACGACAGGAGGAACATACGATGGCTGGAGACAAAAATAAACTGACAGAGAAACAGAGACAGATTCTCGAATATTTAAAACAGGAAATTTTGCAGAGAGGATTCCCGCCGTCTGTGCGTGAGATCTGCGAAGCGGTTTCCCTTCGTTCTACATCCTCGGTACATGCACATCTGGAAACACTGGAGCGGAAAGGCTATATCAAACGAGATGCAACAAAACCGAGAGCCATTGAAATCTGCGATGAAGGATTCCATACCGGCCGCCTTGGTGCAATCCAGGGAATTGCATCGGAAGACACCGCATCCCAGAGTGAGGTTGCACAGATTCCGCTGATCGGCAAAGTAGCTGCCGGAGAACCGATTCTTGCGGTAGAGAATATTGAAGGATATTTCCCGATGCCGGTAGACCGTCTGCCAAACGCAGAAACGTTCCTTTTAAAGGTACAGGGCGAAAGCATGGTAAATGCAGGTATTTTAGACGGTGACCTTGTTCTTGTGGAACAACAGGCAACTGCGGAAAATGGAGAAAAAATTGTCGCTCTGGTCAATGATTCCGCTACAGTAAAAACATTCTACAAGGAAGACGGTTATTTCCGCCTGCAGCCGGAAAACGATGAGATGGATCCGATCCTTGTGGATGATCTGCAGATCGTAGGAAAGGTAATCGGAGTATTAAGATTTTTATCCTGAAAAATAAAAGAAGAAAATAAAAAATGTTGTGAAAAAACGAACAAGAAATCGGCCTGTAAAATTCGGCGGTTTCAGAGGAAAAACTGGTGATTTCTGAAAGTAACTCTTCAACTATTCGAAAAACCTGCGTTTCCCGAATAGTTATACAGAAGAAATACTTCTTTCATTTTCCCAGATTTTCTGTTTAGAAAGGCTCATTTGCAGTTATGAAATCAAAAATTACGTATCACGAACAAACCGATATGGAAAATACACTGAAGCTCCGCGAGGTTCTGAAGACGCTTCCCTCTTTTACTTCCGAATTTTTCCGCGGCATCAGCACAACGACATCGACCAGCACACGAATCAAATATGCATATGACCTTCGGATCTTTTTTCAGTATCTGCAGAAAGAAAATCCGGAACTTGCCAAAATTCCCATGGATCAGATGTCCGTTGATGTGCTTGACCAGGTCACTGCACTTGATCTTGAGGAATACACAGAATATTTAAAGGCTTATATCGGTTCCCAGGAATCTTATACCACCAACGGGGAAAAAGGCCTGAAACGAAAATTGTCGGCACTTCGGACGTTCTATTCCTATTATTTCAAAAAGGAACTGATTGAGACAAATCCTACGCTGCTTATCGATATGCCGAAGCTCCACGAAAAAGAAATTATCCGTCTGGAGCCAAATGAGGTTGCGGAGCTTCTCGATTTTATTGAATCCTGCGGCGACGGGCTGAGCAATCATCAGCGGGCCTACTATGAAAAAACAAAGGAACGTGATTTTGCAATCATTACTCTTCTGCTTGGCACGGGAATCCGTGTGTCGGAATGTGTCGGGTTAGATATTGAGGATGTCGATTTTAAAAACAATGGCATCAAAGTGCTTCGAAAAGGTGGAAATGAAATGTTTGTCTACTTTGGAGATGAAGTTGCCGAGGCACTGAAAAAGTATATCGAAGTCCGCGCAGGTATTACACCTGTGGCAGGACACGAACACGCACTCTTCTATTCGGCGCAGAGAAAACGGATCAACGTCAAGACGGTGGAAAATCTGGTGAAGAAATATGCGTCCCAGGTGACGACAACGAAGAAAATTACGCCGCATAAACTGCGTAGTACGTACGGTACGACGCTGTATCAGGAAACAGGCGATATTTATCTTGTTGCGGATGTTCTCGGCCATAAGGATGTCAATACGACGAAGAAACATTATGCTGCCATGGACGATGCAAGGCGCCGTCAGGCTGCCACAGCGGTACGGCTGCGGGAGTCCATGCCGGAGCATGAGGAATAAAAACATATCAGAAACCAAAAGAGGAATCAACAGGGATTATATCCCATTCGTTGATTCCTCTTTTTTATGGAGACGACTTCTCTCCTGCTTTTTTTTAAGTTACTCCGCCTTAATTGCCCAGCGCATTTTCGTTGAACTTGCACGGCTGTTGCGGATGCATTCTTCTTTGGAAGGACGAATGACTTCTTTTGAATATTCGGAATAAATACCGATCTGATACAGTCCCTTCATGGACTTTTTCACAAGCCGGTCTTCGCCGGAATGGAACGTCAGAATTGCCGCTCTGCCGCCCGGAGCAAGAGCATCCGGGAGTTTTTCCATGAATGCTTCCAGAACCTCATATTCGTTGTTTACATCGATCCGCAGTGCCTGGAAGGTACGGGCGCAGGATTTTTTGATGGCTTCTTTTTTCTCGTTTTTCGGAAGAAAATCCAGTGCTTCAGCGATCAGATCACGCAGTGCAAACGTAGTGTCAATTTTCTTTCCTTTCCGAAGTGCCCGCGTAACAGCCTTGGAAATTTCTTTTGCATACGGTTCATCGGCGTTTTCAATGAGCATGCCTTCCAGTTCATCGCATGCAACCGTGCGCAGACGCTCGGCCGCGGAAATTCCTGCCTCCGGATTCAGGCGAAGATCCAGCGGTCCATCATATTTGTAGGAAAAGCCGCGCTCCGGATTATCAATCTGCATGGAGGAAACACCAAGATCCGCCAGAATGAAGTCAAAGGGGCCGTATTTGGCAGCAACCTGATCAATATTGGCAAAATTCTGATGAAGAATCGTTAAAATCTCAGGGCCGTACCCCTGCGCGGCCAGTCGTTCTTTTGTTTTTGCCATCTCGATCGGATCGACATCCAGCGCACAGAGATGCCCTTTTCCCTGCAGGCATGCAAGCATACGGGAGCTGTGGCCGCCGTATCCGAGTGTTGCATCAAGTCCGTTCTGTCCCGGCTCGATCTTGAGAAAATCGAGGATTTCCTCTACGAGAATCGGGATATGCATGCCGGCCGGTGTGCTTCCCTTTTGGATCACATGCTCAATGGTCCCCTGATATTTCTCCGGATTCAGTTCTTTGTATTTCTCATTGTAATTCCGCGGATGTGTGCCTTTGTAGCGGACGCGGCGTTTGTGTTCTTTCTGTTCTTCCATAAAATGTTCTCCTTATACTTCAAATATATTTAATCGAACATGTGCGTTCGAATATTTTCCAGATCAATTGGTTCTCCTGTCATCGGCTGCAGAAAGTGCAGTTTCCAGGCATGGAGCGCGGCACGGGTACCGCCGTCGCGGACTCCGTAGAGCGGATCTCCGAAAAGTGGATGTCCAATAGATGCCATGTGAAGGCGGATCTGATGCGTGCGGCCGGTTTCCAGACGGCAGCACACGACGGCCCAGAAAGGATCCTGAAGGACAGCCTCGTAGTGTGTAGTAGCCCACAGGCCGTTCCCTTCTTTACAGATACGCATTTTAGTGATACGTTTCCCAGACGGATCGAAAGAATCAGGGTCATCTCCTGGAATTTGCTCCATGGAAAGATGAATGGTTTCTTTTTGCGTTTCTTCGGAAAAGGGATGGTGTACCAGAGCCAGGTATTCTTTTTTCAGCGCGCCGCTCTCCCGCTGCCGGGACAGTCTGGCAGCAGCCAGCTGATTCTTTGCAAATAGTACCAGACCCGATGTATCTTTGTCAAGACGGCCGATGCAGCGGAGTTCAGAAGGCGCTGTCGGTGTTTTTAACAGGGATGCGGCAGCATGTGTCAGGGAATCGGAATAATGGCCGTGGGAAGCGTGGCAGACCATACCGGATGGCTTGTCTGCGACACAGAGATCACTGTCCTCATAGAGAATCCGTACGCCGGCAGAATCACCTGATACCGGCAGAACCTGATCTTCGGAAAGGTGGGGACACTTCTGCGCATATCGAAAAGTGATCGTATCTCCAGTCTGGACGACTGCATTTGTGCGGCAGGAAACACCGTTTTTCTGAATTCCATCCGGAATATATTTGGCATGGCGGATTTCACGTGGTGTCAGGTGCAGAAAACGTTTTAGAATTGTTTCCACCGACAGCCCCCCCTGTTCCGGAAGGACAAAGTGACACAGCTGCTGATAGTCAAATTGCGGCATAAAAGATTTTCTCCTCTTCACAAGTTCACATAATCATTTTATGTAAACTATATAAATACAAACAATTCAGTCCGATGATGGTACACTATCTCTAGACAAAAACAGGTTTCACAGATCCTCTAAGATCACCGTAAACGGCCCATCATTCACCAGTGATACTTCCATCTCAGCCCCGAACACTCCCGTTTCGACAACAGGAACCTGTTCCCGTGCTTTCGCGACCATATATTCATACAGTTCTTCTGCTCTGTGCGGCTCGCCTGCTTCCGTGAAGCTTGGACGGTTTCCTTTTTTACAGTTGGCATACAGGGTAAACTGTGAAACCATCAGAAGCTGTCCATCCACATCTGCCAGGGACTTGTTCGTCTTTCCATTTTCATCTTCAAAAATACGCAGTCCCAGCAGTTTTTTCATATACTTGTCTGCTGTTGCTTCATCGTCCCCCTGGCCGACACCGATCAGAACCAGAAAACCTTTCTGAATCGATCCAACAACCTTCGCTTCCACCGAAACACTTGCTCTTTTTACACGTTGTATAACAATTCTCATCTTTAAAATCCTTTCATAAAATGACCCTCCTCTTATTTTTAAGAGGAGGGTCGTTTCTCCTATGTTCTGTTTTGATCAGATGCTGAAAATCTTGCGGATTCCCGCTTCTTTAACTTCAATTGCCTGTTTGATCATATCTACGGTTCCATCGATACCGAATACACTGCTGTTCAGGCACAGGTCGTAGCTGTCTACCTCGCCCCAGCGTTTGCTGGTGTAGTAATTGTAGTAGCTTGCACGCTGTTTGTCGATCTTTGTGATCTTGTCTTTTGCTTTTGCATCAGAAAGATCATACAGCTTTGCGATACGGCGGATGCGATCCTGCATATCTGCTTTAATAAAGATGCTCAGCACGTTCGGATTTTCCTCCAGTGCATAATCTGCACAGCGGCCTACGATGACACACGGACCGTCCTGCGAAATCTTCTTGATGGCATCAAACTGCGCCAGAAATACCTTCTGGTTCAGCGGCATATCCATCATGGTAGATCCATAGCCGAAGGAGTAACTGTCCATAACCAGAGAGTATAAAAAGCTGTTGGTTGGTTTTTCATCGTGGTTTTCGAACAATTCCTGGCATAATCCGCTGTCCTTTGCTGCTCTCTCCAGCAGCTCTTTGTCATAGTACTTGATTCCCAGGTCATCCGCTAAAATCTTACCAATGGAATGTCCGGCGCTTCCGTACTGACGTCCAATCGTTATGATAGTTTTCATATAATCCGCTCCTTTCCATTCCGTCACAATAATCTGCTTTCACAGATGTAGTAACTCGCGTTTTTTCGTTACATCTAGTATACTACAGAATTCACAGAAAGTACAGAACATTTTGATAAAACTTATACAAATTAACTATATACTTTTTGAAATATCATTCTTTTTAAGCAGTTTCAAACATTTTTTCGAAACTGCAGCAACAGATTGGAAAAATATTCCGGAAGCGGCGCCTCAAACTCCATATAGGCACCGGTCCGTGGATGGATAAATCCAAGTACCATCGCATGCAGCGTCTGTCCCTGCAGGTTTTTCACCGGGCATTTCTTCGGGCCATAAACCGCATCGCCAAGCAGCGGATGCCCGATACTTGCCATATGGACACGAATCTGATGCGTCCGGCCGGTTTCCAGCTGGCATTCAATATACGTATAATTTCCAAAGCGTTCCAGCACACGGTAATGTGTGACCGCCGGTTTTCCGTTCCGTTCATTAATCGCCATCTTTTTCCGGTCTGTCGGATGGCGGCCGATTGCACCGCGCACGGTTCCCTCGTCCTCTTTCAGATTCCCATGGACAATTGCCCGGTACTTTCTGGTAATGGAATGTACAGAGAGCTGTTCTGCGAGGCTCTGGTGGGCGAAATCGCTCTTACAGATAACCAGGGCACCCGTTGTGTCCATATCGATTCTGTGGACGATTCCGGGGCGCAGAACGCCGTTGATGCCGGAGAGATTTCCGCGGCAGTGATACAGAACCGCATTGACCAGTGTTCCGCTGCTGTGGCCTGCCGCCGGATGTACGACCATCCCCTTTGGCTTATTGACGACCAGAAGATCATCATCCTCGTACAGAATATCAAGCGGAATGTTTTCTGGCTCCACGTTCAGTTCTTCCGGTTCCGGCAGAAGCACCAGAACGGCATCACCGGCGGCAACCTTACTGCTTGCTTTCTGCGTTTTTCCGTTGATCGAAACCTTTCTGTCTTTTAAAAGCTTCTGCAGAAAAGAACGGGAACAGTCCGAAAAAGATGCGGCCAGGCACTGATCAATCCGTTTTCCGTCAAAATCCGGTGTAACTTCCAAAATCCGTTCTTCTTCAGCCATCGGACTCCTCCTTTTTGGCGTTTTTATGCAGAAATGCGAAGTCTTCGTCCTTGTAGTACAACAGATACAGCAGTAAAAAGACAGCGACCGATACGGTGACATAAATATCAGCTACGTTAAAAACCGGAAAGTTGATCAGCGAAACGTAGATGAAATCAACGACATAGTGATTCAGAAAACGATCGTAAAAATTTCCGACCGCACCAGCCGTCAGAACAGTCAGCACGGCAAAAAGCGGTAAAAAGCGGCGTGTCTTTGGAAGCTTGTAAAAGACGATCACCATGACGATCAGAAACAATACCGTCATCATAGCAAACAGCCAGTACTGATCCTGCAGAAGTCCGAATGCCATACCGCGGTTTTCCAGATAAAACAGCTCCAAAACCCCTGGAATGAGCTCGATCGACGGCTGATCCTTCAGATACTGCACTGCCAGTGATTTTGTATACTGATCTGCTGCAAGCAGAAGGACAATCGCTGCCGCGCAAACCAGATAAACGGCCAGCGGAGAAAGTTTTTTACTCTTCATCGATCAGATCTCCATTAATAGAATTAATAGCTTCCAGCATTTCTTCATCTGTAACCGTGCGGTCCACCACAGCATGGCCGACAGACTCCAGAAGGATGAATTTGATCGTACCCTGTTCCATTTTCTTGTCCGATTTTGTTGCAGCCAGAATATCTTCCGATTTCAGGCCGTCCACGGTGATTGGCAGATAGAAACCGACGTTCATATCACGAATCTCGTAAAACTCTTCATCGGAGAGATAACTTCTCTTGTAGGAAATATAGGCAGCAGCAACGGTTCCAAGTGCAACGCACTGGCCATGGAGCAGTTCGAAGTTTTTGAGCTTTTCAATGGCATGACCGATCGTATGGCCAAGATTTAAAACGGCACGCTCTCCCTGTTCTGTTGGGTCATTTTCTACAACCTGGCGTTTGATATCGCAGCATTTCTGGATCATTTTCGTTAATACCGGCTCAATCCGCTCTTCGATCTCAGACATGTGATTGATGGTCCAGATGTAGAATTTTTCATCGCGGATCAGACCTGTTTTCAGGACTTCTCCCATACCGCAGGCAAACTGTTCGCCGTTCAGGGATTTTAAGGTTGCCATGTTCATATAGACAAGACGTGGATGATGGAATGCACCGACCATATTTTTGTACTGGTCGAAATCGACGCCCGTTTTTCCTCCAACGCTGGAATCTACCTGTGCAAGCAGTGTCGTCGGAAGCTGAATGAAATCAATGCCGCGCAGATACGTTGCCGCCGCATAGCCGGTCAGATCCCCAACGACACCGCCGCCGAGTGCGAATAAAATGTCTTTTCTCTCAAAGTGGTTTTCAATCAGATGCGTGTACAGATCTTTGACGGTATCCAGATTTTTGCTTGCTTCACCAGCCGGGAAAACAAATGCGGTTACGGTCTCAAACAGCGGGGACAGTACATTTTTTACCTCTTCCAGATACAGTTCTGAAACCGTGCTGTCTGTGACAATGCAGGCCTTTTTTGCAGGGAGTTTTAAGTTCTCCACACAGCCGGCGAGGCGTTCGTAGCTGCCGTCCCAGACAATTTCATAAAAAAATTCAGTAGATGTGCCTTCTCTTTTAACGGTAAGTGTTTTCATAAATTATGCCTCCTGTATGTTCTTTCATGAAAAAAGCATCAGAATCCTGCATCTGATGCTTTTCCTTTGTTACTAAGTAAATCAATAATTGATCCAGTGGATCCATTTTAATTTACTGCAAAGATAATTTTCTTTAATAATCGGTACGGATATTTGGAAGATCAAAAGCTCCGCTTAAGATATCCTGGATGTCGCCGGAAATTTCTACGCTGGACGGTGTCAGGATGAAAATATAGCTGGAAACTTTCTGCAGACTTCCGCTCATGCAGTAGCATGCACCACAGCAGAAATCAATGATTCTCTGGGCAATATCCACATCAATGCCTTCTAAGTTAAGGACAACGGTACATCCGGCCAGAAGCGTATCCGCGATTTCACGGGTATCCTCCATGGAAGCCGGTTTGATGACGCATACTTCCATATTTAATGCACCTGCTTTCTTTCTCATTGGAGTAACTTTCGGGGAAACCGGAGCAGCTGACTTTGGAGCTCGTGCAGCAGCAGCCTGACTTGAAGCGGTGGTCTTTGGCGCCGGCTGTTTACGCGGTGCAGTGTGAACCGATTTCGCCTGCGGCTCTTCCTCTTCGTCCTCATCCTCGTTCTCCAGTTTACGGAAGAAACGTTTCTTTGGTTTTTCTTCTATATCATCGTCTTCTTCATCGAAGAAGCTATCCGAATCAGCATCCTCTTCCTCGTAATCGTCGTTCAGCCGGATGGCATCCAGAAATTTGTCTAAAACACTCATTCTTATACTCTCCTATTTTTAGTCCTGTGGCATTTGGCCAGACAGCCGTGCAGAATGCGCAGGGTCACTCTTCTTGGAAAGGCTTCCTGTTATCTTTTACTGTAATCCCGTTCGCCAAAGATTCCGGTTCCAACCCGTACTAAAGTGGCGCCTTCTTCTACTGCTACTTCGTAATCGCCGGTCATGCCCATGCTCAAAATGGCCATACGTACATTATTAATGTTTTTGGCGGCAATGTCAACACTTAATTCCTTTAATTTGCGAAAAACCGGACGATTTTCTTCTGGATCTTCCACATACGGTGCAATGGTCATAAGTCCCTCCACATGAATTGCCGGAAGTTTTGCGATTTCTTCAATCAATGGAAGGGTTTCCTCTACGGAGACACCAAACTTGCTTTCCTCGCCGGCAACGTTTACCTCGATCAGGATCGGGATTTCGCAGTTGTGCTTTACCGCTTCCTCACTGATCGTTTTTGCCAGACGAAGAGAATCGACAGAATGAATCAGGGCAACTTTTCCTGCAATGTATTTTACTTTATTCCGCTGCAGATGACCGATCATGTGCCAGTGGATATCCTTTGGCAGCACTTCCTCTTTTTCTGTCAGCTCCTGCACTTTGTTTTCACCGAAATTGCGTTCGCCAAGATCATAGATTTCGGAAAGCATTTCGACCGGTTTTGTCTTGCTGACCGCAATCAGGGTAACTTCCTCCCGGTTCCGTCCGGCTCTTTTGCAGGCTTCTGTGATTTTCTTCTGGACTTCTTCATAGTTCTCTTTCAGCATATCTTTCTAACCTCCAGTATTTAATGCACAATATCTTCTTCACTGACGGTGGATGCATTTTCCACAATATAATCATACTGCGAAATGCCGTATTGCGTTTGTTTTTTTATGATAGAATACTCCGCATTCTGATCGATGATCTGAATTTTGCGGAATACAGCATATCCTTTGTTGATGCAGTAAACACCCTGCAGCGGAACCGTTTCTCCAATCTGATACGTTGTGGCGGAATCCTGTGCACGAAGTATATCTCCATCATTAAAAGCGGCCATGTCGACGTAATATTCGACCGGATTATCATTTTCATCATTGACCTGCTCATAGATCGTGGCGTTTACAAATTCTGTCACCGGCTGTCCGTTATCATCCAGCATGACATTTCCTTTTTTATCGGTCTTTTCCCGCAGGAAACCGGAAGAATTGCTGTCTCCGCCCTGTACGAGCATCTGCGCCGGGATTTTATAGAAATCTTTTTCCGTGATGGCAGTATTTGGAATTTTCAGTCCGCTTCCAGTGTTTGTGACCAGCTCTATTGAAAGAAAACGGTCTTCCGCATAACGGATCATCCCGCTTGTAAACGAAATGACAGCATAGTTCTGATCGTTAATGGACTTTAGATTCAGCGTTCCCGTCTGTGTTTTTCCGTCTTTCAGAAATTTAACTTTTATCGTACTGAAATTGGAAAGTGTAACGACCTGCTTATTCGTCACCGGAACGGCAATTTCCCACTGCTCATCTGTCACCAGACGGTATACTGCATTTCCAGGCTCCGTCTGCGCGCCGGAATCACAGGAAACCACAGAGGCTTTCGTAGAGAAAAGCTCCGGCGTAAGGCTGTCCTCCGTATAGCTTTCATATCCATCACTGCCGTAGACGACAACACCGTCCTGATCTGCATAAAATATCGTCTGTGATGAGGAATCTCCGTTTTCAGCGGCAGCGGCAAGCAGCTTTGCGGAAAGTTCTGTTTTCAGCTGATAAATGCCGGAAAAGGAACTGGAATCATAATCAGAAGAAAAACGTGCAAGCGAGGAACGAAGCGACGTTCTCGTTGCCGCATCTGTCGAAATACCAGAGGTATCGGCATTTTCTGTTGCGGAAATCCCATAAACAGCGCTTCCGCGGCTGATTTTCGATGCATTTGGGGTATAGAACTGAACATATCCGCTGCCGGAGGAAAGCTGCACACTCTCTGTCCGCATGGCGAATGCGGTATAGGTATCATTCCGGGATAAAGTTCCCTGCACAACCTGAAAAGATTTGATATGATCGGCGGTCAGGTAAAAGAAAAGTGAAACTGCCATATAGAAAAAAAGGGCTCCAAAGATGATATTTCCAATATTCAACGCTGGAAAAGGGAAACGGATTCTCGAATGCCGGCGGCTGTTCTTTTTCTGCTTAGACAAAATGTATGCTCCTTTTATTGTTTAATCCATGCGCTAAAAGGACGGTGCCGTAAGCGCCGTCCTTTGGTTTTGTCGCTATGCAATTATTATAATACAGTTTTGGTTACAGTGCAACGATAATCTTATCCTGCATGCCTTCCGGAAGCTCTTCTTTATCCATGGAGACACTTAATACGAAGGTAATGTTATACTGCTTGCCAATGCCTTCCAGCTGTTCAACACAATCTGTGATGTCCTCTCCTTCCAGTTTTGCTACTTTCAGGAAGCTGTCGAGATAAACGCTTGCGAGATCGTGGTCCTGAGAAACGATACCGCAGATAAATCCGATAAATTCATCACTGTTTTTCAGAGGATAGTCGGTTGCGGAAATCAGACGTACTTTGTTGTTTAATTCAAACATGTGCTTTGTGCTCTTGTCAATATACACGATATTTCCGTTTGCGGTTTTTACCTCTGCATTTACTTTGTCTAACAGCTGTTTTGTTTTGCCTTTTCCCTTCTTGCCTACAATTAATTGAACCATAGCAGTTTCCTCCTTAGATTAGAATAAGATATTTTCACCAAAAACCTTTAAGTTCATGGTTTAATTATAGTACAATTCACCAACGTTTTCAATGGTAAAATGAAAAAATTCTGAAAAATCTTCTAATTCGCAGGGAAAGGAGCTCTGTTTTTCTAAACGGATACGACAATCTCCCGGATAGGCAGAAAAAACGCCGTCCGGGGGATTGCAAAAAGATTACGTCAGGAGTTGATATTGGAAAGAAGAGTGTTCATGTCCTCGTACAGTTCCACTTTTGTTGATGCATGAAGAATGACAGAGATAAACGGTTCTCCGTATGCATTCTGGGATACCAGTGCCAGGCAGGAACCGGCCTCATCGGTCGTTCCGGTTTTTCCGCCGAGCACCGTCACATTTTCCGGTGCGTTTTTCTCTCCGGTCAGATATTTGTCCGTGGAGCTTAAATAGATCGTTCCCGCCGTACCGTCCGCATGCGTCATGTTCAGCGTGTAGGAAGACATTGACATCGTATTCTGGAATTCCGTATGCTGATAGGCAGCATACAGCATCAGATAAACATCATATGCAGTAGTGTAATGATTCTCATTGTGAAGACCGTGCGGGTTTGCAAAATGCGTACCGGTCATGGCAAGGGAAGCTGCCTTATCGTTCATCATCTGAACGAAATTCTCTACACTTCCGCCTACCTGGCGGGCAATCGCCATAGCAGCATCGTTGGCAGAATAAATCAACAATGCATGGAAAAGCTGATCCATCGTTACCGTATCGCCCACGGCCAGTCCACTCATCTGGGATCCATCTTCCAGCGCAAGATCCTCTTCTGTGATCGTTACCTGCGTATCCGGCTGGTTGTATTCCATGGCAAGGAGAGCCGTCATGATCTTCGTGATGCTGGCTGGGTAGACCTGATCATACATATTCTGCGCGAACAATACTTTTTTGTGATCCAGATCAAACAGTCCGGCCTTTACCTGTGAAGAAAACGAGATATCATTCAGCGGTACGCTCGTCTCACCGACACAGAGATCGGCAGAGAGCGTTTCAGCCTGAAACCGTTTTTCTGCCGAAAGCGGATCGGAGGCGAGCACCATACTTCGCGCAAACGGCTCTGTAATGTCCATCTGGCGGTCCTGACGGTACAGTTTCACACCGATCAGAACCGCAATAACAGCAACACAGACACCCGCGCCGATGATCAGGCGGTTTAAAATATGTTCGGTTTTTTCCGGAGCAGTCCCGTTTTTCTCCGTTACAGGCAGTTTCTGTTCTTTTTCTGTAGTATTAGTCGTTTCTCCGGTAGATTTCACGCCAGTCCATTTCTCCTCTGTCTAATGATTTGATCAGCATTTCTGCCGTTGCAAGATTGGTGGCAAGCGGAATGCTGTGTACGTCGCAGAGACGGATAATCCGATGGACATCCGGCTCATGCTGTTTCGGCTGTTCCGGATCCCGCAGGAAAATCACAAGATCCAGATCATTCTGCTCAATCTGAGAACCCATCTGCTGAACGCCTCCAACGTGTCCAGCCAGATATTTGCGGACGTTAAGTCCGGTTGCCTCTTCTACCAGACGGCCGGAAGTTCCGGTTGCGTAAAGAGTATGCTTGGCAAGTACCGAGCGGTAGGCGATACACAAGTTCTGAAGCAGCGTTTTTTTTGCATCATGCGCGATCAATCCGATGTTCATTGATGGTTTTCCTCCTTAGTAATTCATAGTTTCTGGTTACAAAATCCCGGTTCTGCAGTCCGACATTCAGGACAAGCCCCATTCCGATGTAAAGTGTTACAAGGGAGGTCAGTCCATAGCTGACGAACGGAAGCGGTGTACCGGTGTTCGGCAGGATTCCGGTTGCAACACTGATATTCAGAAAGCTCTGAAAGGCAATGAGTCCTGCCATACCGCAGCAGATCAACGTTCCTGACAGATCTTTTGCTTTCCGGGAAGTCCGGATGCATTCGACGAGAATCAGGAACAGGAGCAGGATGATTCCGCAGCATCCAAAGAAACCAAGTTCCTCTCCTGCCACTGCAAAAATAAAGTCATTATGGTTCTGGGAAACGAAATTTCCCTTATTTGCGGAAGAAACTTTATTGTTGTTGAGTCCTTTTCCGGTCAGCTTTCCGGAACCGATGGCTGTAATGGAATTCTGCTGCTGGAGACGGCCGTCGGCGTTGTCGGCATCATCGCTTAACCAGTCCTGAATTCGCCCAAGCTGATAACCAATCGTCTTGTCAAGAGCCGCCGGAAGCTGGAAATTCACCTGCGTAATGACAAGCAGAAGCGCAAGTACCAGTGCTGAACCGGAAACCAGAACAACGGCGATAACTTTGTAGCTTAAGCCCGCCACATACATCATAAAGCAGAACAGAACCATGACCGTAATCGTATTTTTCAAATCCGGCTGACGGTAAATCATAACGAGCGGCGGAATCAGAAGCCCGATCGCGGTAAAAATGGTTTTCGCCGTATTCAGATCTTCTTCATGCTTCATCAGAAACATCGCAAAAAACATGATCAGAAAGATTTTTGACAGCTCGGTCGGCTGAAACTGAAAGCTTCCGATCTGAATCCAACGGGTCGCACCAAACATGTTTTTTGCGGTAGAACCGCCGAGATAAAGAACGCCAAGCATCATCAAATTTCCGATGTAAAGAACCCAGTAAAAATTCAGAAGCCAGCTATAGTCAAGCAAAGAGACAATAATCATGATGACTACGCCCAATACGACTCCGATGGCCTGTTTTTTCTGGTCTGCACTGTCTGCACTTCCGATCAGAAGCACACCAATAATGCTGATGGCAATCAGAAGAATGACCAGCCGGAAATTATAATTTTTCAGCTTATATCGTCTTAACATGATACTCCTCGTTTCTTTTCAATGGTATTTTCGCTGTCAGTATGACAGGGGTTGTTTGTGTAATGGTGACGGAAATTTCATCCGCCTCAACGGTAAGGTATTTTCCTGCAGCAGCAGAAAGATCATTTTTCAGCATCTGAAGCGATGCCGGAGAACAGTTCAGACGTTCTGCCATTAAAAGATTGGACAGACGTTCTTTTGCAACGAGGCCGGAGTGCGGCTTTCTGCCTGAAAATAAACCCATACCAGTTCCCTCCTATCGCCCGAATACGCGGCGGAAAAATCCCTTTTTGCTGTCAAGATCCAGGTAGGGAACACTCTCCCCGAGAATCCTGTGGCTGATATTCGTAAAGGCTTCTCCTGCCTTGGAACCGCTTCCGGCGATCGCTTCACCCTGATTGGTGGCGATCACCACCTGCTCATCATCGGGCAGAATGCCGAGCAGCGGAACAGCAAGAATTTCCTGTACATCATCCACCGACATCATTTCACCGCGTTTTACCATATCCGGCCGGATACGGTTGATGACAAGAGAGATATCCCTCAGATCCTGCGCCTCCAGAAGGCCGATGATGCGGTCTGCGTCCCGGATGGCCGAAACCTCCGGCGTAGTCACAACAATTGCCTTATTGGCACCGGCAACTGCATTTGCAAATCCCTGCTCAATGCCGGCCGGACAGTCAAGAAGAACAAAATCAAAGCTCTGTTTTAATTCATCGCAGAGTTTTTTCATCTGCTCGGGCGTTACGCTTGTCTTGTCCCTCGTCTGGGCAGACGGTAGAAGATAGAGCTGCTCGTACCGTTTGTCGCGGATCAGCGCCTGCTTCATCCGGCAGTTGCCCTCCACAACATCCACAAGATTGTAGACAATCCGGTTTTCAAGGCCGAGCACGACATCCAGGTTTCGAAGACCGATGTCGGTATCTACCATCACAACTTTCTTTCCAAGCTGTGCCAGCCCGATTCCGATATTTGCTGCGGTTGTCGTCTTTCCGACGCCGCCTTTTCCTGATGTAATTACAATGACTTCACTCATCTGGAACCTCCTTGTTGAAAACTGTTCTGCATTTTCATGCCGCAGGATGCGTCCAAACCTTGTTTGAAAACGCATCCTTTCTCTTTTGCAGCTTTCTTCCCAGGCTTCGTTTCTGCCGGAAAAATTCCTTAGTCTGCTCTCACGCTTGCAACACCGTTGGAGTTTGCCTGACCGGACAGAACATCGTCTGAGAGGCCATAGTAATAATCTAAGATATCCTTAGCTACCAACTCTGCGTTCATAGAAGAATATCCAAACGGAATGCGGACGGCAAGAGCAATATCATCTCTGCTCTCATAGTGAGAGAAGCCGATAAACAGTCCATGGTTTGCACGTGTACGGTCTTCCTGCGCGGTACCGGTTTTTCCGGAAAGCTCTACCGGCCAGGATTCCGGGAAAATGGTCGCATTGGATACGCTGATTACTTTTCGCATGCCTTCGTGTACCAGATCCCAGATGCTGGAATCAACATCCATTTCTGAATTTACCGTCGGGCCGAAATCTGCGCCCATATCGATGTCATTGCCATCCGAATCCGTTGCTTTCTGCAGAAGGGAAAGATTATAAACCGTACCGGAATTTGCAATCGTTGTGACATAGCGTGCAAGCTGTGTCGTCGTATAGTTGTTGGTACCCTGACCAATCGAGGAAGGGATCGGGAGGGAATCGGTCACATTCGGATCGGTTTCCGAAATTTCGATTCCAGTCTTTTCATCCAGCTTAAACATATCGGCATATTTCTGGATCATTTCCAGAGAGCGCTTCTGTGTAAAGGTGCCGTTCTCATCGAGTCCCAGACGATATCCAAGCGTACAGAAGAACACGTTGCAGGAGTTCTGGATGGCACCGACAATGTTCAGATCTCCGTGGCCGCTCAACTGATGGCAGTGGACATAGTCAGATTCGTTGACAAGTCCTTCCCCGAACAGACCGTTGCAGTTGATGGTACTGGTCGGAGTAATTATGCCTTCGCTTAATCCGGCAACCGCCATCAGCGGTTTAAAGGTGGAACCAGGAGCCGTCTTCTGCTGGGTTGCTTTGTTGTACAGCGGGCTGGATTCATCGGTATTTAATTTTGCCCAGTATGCGGTATCCATCTGGTTTGCCAGGCGGTTGTTGTCGTAGCCAGGATAGGAAACACAGGCTAAAATAGCACCGGTATTCGGGTCCGTAATGACAGCAGAACCGGAACACGGATCGAGTGCAAGCTGTGCCGGGGTGATTTCCAGTTTGGCGATTTTATCGGACAGAAGCTGGAACGGAGTCATGTTTCCTGCCACATAAGCTGCATAATCGTCATCTTCTTTTGTCAGAAGATTCTGATCGTACATCAGATTGCAGATATCGTATCCATCGATCATATCCTGCAGAAGCATATAATGATACATTTTTTTTGCAAACGTCGTATTGTTTGCCAGACGGTCTAAAATGACCTCCGTCAGCTTCTGATAAACCTCCTGGGAATCCAGGTAAGCATCATCCTGTGTCAGTGCAGAGACATCAATCCAGTTCTGACTTGCCGCATAGGTCAGATAAGCCCGAAGAGAAATTGTGCCATCATTCCACGCCTGATATGTTTCATCTTTTTCATCAATTGCAGTCGAAGAAAGAATCCCCATCGTATTGGAAAGAAGCTTGTCCACAATAAACGTCTCGTATTCCTGCATTTCATCGTCAAGATCGTTATAAACGGTTGCTGTTTCGCCGGTCAGTTCCTGCGAAATTTCGGCAATCACCTGCTGAAGCTTCTGCTGAAACAGCGCATATACCTGCTGCTCATGTTCTGTAGCGTCAGCTGCTGTAAAATGAGAAATATCAATGGTACTGTTCTCGATCAATGCATTGTATACATCATAAATCGGGATCGGAACTGCATCTGTATTCGCAAGGGTTGAAGTATCCACTGCTTTTACATCACTCAGATACTGTTTTAAAATTCCGGCAATTCTCTGTTCCAGAATCTTATATACCGCAATCTGCAAGTCATAATCAATCGAAAGATAGATGTTATTTCCCTGTTTTGGTTCAACAAGGGATCCCTCTACGGTTTCCAGTTCTTTTCCGACATTGTTTACGATGATTTCTTCGGAACCGTCCGTTCCCTGAAGCGTTGTCTCCAGGTACTGTTCCAGACCGGATTTTCCGACAATAGATTCCGTAGAGTACTTCTCCTCTTTTCCATCATTTTTCAGTTCTTCATTCAGATCGGTAATTTCATCCGAGGAAGCCTGTCCAGTATAACCGATCAGAGAGGAAAAATACTTTCCGTCGTAATAAACACGCTCCGAATCTTCCGTAATACTGACGCCCTGCAGAATGTCTTCATTTTCTGCAATCGCTGCAGTTGTACTGCTGCTGACACCGGATGCCACTGTCACACGGACATATTTCTGATAGTTGGTCTGCTTCATCTTATAACGGACGACCAGAATTTCCAGACGTTCCTGATTGGAAAGTGAAAGAACTGCTTTTCCGGAATCGTCCGTCTGATACGGCAGACCATACTGTTCAAAGTCATCTGCAGTGTAAGCATATCGTTCGTCATCCGAATACTCATCCAGGCCAAATCCGTCCGGACCGGAAAGAAAAGCCATCAGCGTTTCCGCACTTGAACTTTTCTGTTCATCCGTCATATCATCAATTTTCTTTTCCCCGTAGATATCAGCACGGAAACGGTCTCGTGTCGTTCCTTCCTCACCAGTGAAGACAAAAGTTCCATTTTCGTCGACCTCAATCGGGAACGTACTGGTGTCAATAGAATCCCCGTTTTCACGGATCAGCTTTCCAAGGCGGTAAAGCTCTGCGTTCAGGGAAAGAATACGCTCTTTTGTCGTATTGTACGTTCCGTTATCTTCAATGCTTACCGAATAGGAAACTTTATTACCGGCAATCAGTTTTCCGTTCCGGTCATAAATATTTCCTCTTGTACTCTCAAGGGTTCTGGTTTTTGTGATTTGCAGTTCAAAATTATCCGCATACTCTTCTCCATGCACCACCTGCAGGATAAAAAGTCTTCCGATCAGGACGGCAAACATAGCAAGGAAAACCACACCAAGCAATAGGGTGCGGTTTTCACCGAGTCTGCGGAAAAATTTTCTTATCTTCTTAGCCATGGCGACTGTTGTCCTTCCATTTCATTTTCGGTCAGTTTACGGTTGATGATAAATAAAAGCCGGTAAAGCAGAATGGAGAGCACTACCGTGTATACCATTTCCGGCAGAATAATATGCGCCAGATAATCGAAAAAGTGCAGGCGCACGCGCAGCAGGAACTGCAGCACATACATCAGCAGACTGTAGACAAGATCGCTGGCAGCGACCAGTACAATGTGTACCTTAATATCATCGTCATAGAAGACTTTGCAGAAAAAGCCATTCAGATAACCGATATACATGTAGAGCAGTGCGTAAAATCCAAACAGGCTGCCGTAGAACAGATCAATCATCAGACCGCTGAAAAATCCGACCATCAGTCCCTCTTTTTTTCCGCGCATCAACCCAAAGGCAGACGTCAGAATCAGAAGAAAGTTCGGCGTTACGGACGCGATCTGAAAATACTGAAATACAGTTGTCTGTAACAGGAAAGCTGCCAAAATCAGAAAGGCAAGCGTGATTTTTCTGCGCATTTACTCTCCTCCCTGCTGTTTTAATTCTTTGATCACGAGAACTTCCTGAATATGTTGAAAATCCACAACAGGAATGATGTATCCCTTTTTCGTCAGGTGATTGGAGTCCTCGGTGATTTCACTGACATAGCCGATCAGAATACCGCGGAGGTATTTATCACTGATGTTCGATGTCACAATCTTTTCGCCCTCAGCTACCGTGTCTGTTGTATTCAGCTGGGAAAAGGCAAGCTTTCCGTCTCTGATCAGGCGCAGATCACCCGATACAATACACGTATCCGAGGTAGATGCTGTCATGGCGCTCACGGAACTGGAGTCATCAATGATAGAGCGGACAGTAGCGGAATTGGAACTTACCTCCTCAACAAGTCCAACAAGGCCGCCGTCTGCAATAACGTTCATATCTTTCTGAATCCCGTCATTTGATCCTTTGTTGATGACAAAGGTATCATACCAGTTACCCGGATCCTTTGAGATGACCTGTGCTGCTACTTTTTCATATTCCGAGTAGGACTGGTCCAGCTGATACAGCTCCTGAAGACGCTGCAGCTCCTGCTGATCCTGTACAAGCTGATTGTTTTCCTCAGTCAGATCCGTGACCTTCTGTTCAAGCTCCTCTTTCTCGGCAGACAGTTTTTTGACGTTCTGGAAACCGGTCAGACAGTCTGTCAAATACGCACCGATCTGGTTAATTCCGTTCTGAAACGGGATGATCACAAAGCCTGCGGCTTCCCGGATCGGCGTGACCGGCATTTTGTCTGCTGCACTGCCTAAAATGCCGGAGAGGCACAGGAACGTCATGATGAAAAGTAAATGTTTGCTTTTTAGCTGAAATTTTTTCTTCTTATTCATAGCGGGTCCTTTTTGATAGATTTACTTCTTTTTATTTACCGTGTAAGCCCAGCGATGCAGCGCATCGTGCGTGATCAGTTCCTTGAGCCCACAGATGGTACAGAGGTCATAATACTGGGAAAGCTGCACCGGACAGCCGAGCTGTCTCGAAAGATAGCGGTCAATGTTCGGAATCCTTGTGCTTCCGCCGGTGATGTAAATACCCTCTTTCTGGATATGATCGTGGATCTGCGGCGGTGTACGCTCCAGCGCATGCTTGATTTCCTCGCCGATCTCATTAACACCGGAAAGGAGTGCTTCGTTTACGAGGGAAGAAGTAATGATCCCTTCCATTGGAAGACCGGATGCACCATCTACGCCGCGCACCTTCCGCGCCTCTTTTTTGTCTGTTCCAAGATCCGCCAGCGCAATCTTGACACGTTTGGCTGTTTTGGAGCCAATCTGGAAATTGTTTTTGCGGCGGTTCAGATTGCATATCGATTCGTTGAACTGTTTTCCGCCTACCGGGATGATTCTGGAAAAAATAACCCTCGCGTTGGCGATAACAGAAATCTCTGTGCTCTGCGCTCCGATGTTGACAATCATGGAACCCTTCGTGCGGTTGATCGGAATGCCAAGTGCCAGCGCATCCGCGATTGGTTTATCCACAAGATACATGCGGCAGTTTTTTAAGGCTCCCTTATGTGCAATCGTATAATAAGAACGCCGTTCAATCTCTGTCATATCGCAGGGAACTGAAAAATACAGCTCCGGGCGGTATCCCATGTGGCGCGTACAGCGGTGGAGAAGCGTGTGCAAAACGGCTTCTACCATCAATACATTCGCAATGCGTCCGTTGCTCATGGGGGTAATTACCTCGATATTGGAAGGCGTTCTCTCGTGCATTTCATATGCGTAATTTCCAACGGCAATCACCTGTTCGCGGTTGCGTATGGCAATCATATTTTTTTCTTTTGTGATTGTGTCTTTCTTCAGGTCATAGATTTTGACGGTACTGGTGCCAAGGTCTATGCCGTATACATTTCGAATCTGCATCGTGCTCCTTTAACTTGTTCCCTTCCTTTGGGCATTTCTGCCTCGGATTTTCGGGATCAGATTCCCTGTTCCAGCATACTGGTATAACAGTGATCCCCGATAATAATGTGATCCAGCAGGGTAATGCCGAGCATTTCGCCCGCCCGCCGGATCTGCCGTGTCACGGTAATGTCGTCACCGCTTGGTTCCGGGATTCCGCTTGGATGGTTGTGAACCAGTAGAATATGAACCGCACGGAACTGCAGTGCCGTAAGAAAAAGCTCCCGCGGCGAAATCATCGTCGCATTGACCGTTCCTCTTGTGATTTCCTTTTCTCCGAGAAGCTGATTTTTTGTGTCCAGCATCATGCAGAGAAGAACCTCCTGATCCTCGTGGCGGAGACGTTCCATGTAATAATCCGCAATGGAAGCCGGATCATGAAAGCAGAGACCTTTTCTTGCTCCGGCCGCGGCCATTCGTTTGGAAAGCTCACCGATGCACTGGAGCTGGATCGCTTTTACTTCCCCGACCCCGCGGATCTGCAGAAGTTCCTGTCTTGTACAGTGATAGAGTCCTAACAGGCCCTCCTCTTTTCCGGGAAGGGAAAGAATTTCTCTTGCGAGCTCCAGTGATGTTTTTCCCCTTGCCCCGCATCGTAAAATGACAGCCAGAAGCTCCGCGTCGGAAAGGCTTTCCGGGCCGTTTTCCAGGCATTTTTCATATGGCTGTTCCATCGTCGGCAGGTTTCGTAATCCATTTTTTCTCATGTATTCCTCCCACCACTCTTCCGGGAATTTTCATGGAATACATTGGTTTGAATCACCCATCATTTTAGCACAACTTTCCGCAGATGTATAGGAATTATGAAAAATTCATATATTTTTTTGCAATTTCCTCTGCCGTTTTTAATCCGTCCATGGCTGCGGAAGTGATGCCTCCCGCATAGCCTGCGCCCTCTCCGCACGGGTAAAGACCGGTAAGCGACGGACTTTCGAGCGTTTCATTTCTTACAATGCGGACCGGTGACGAGGTACGCGCTTCCACGCCGGAAAGAACGGCGTCCGGACGGGAAAAGCCGTGGATTTTCCGCTCAGATGCACGAATGCCTTCCACAAGGGAGTCTCCGATAAACGTCGGAAGAACTTCCCGCAGATTGGCGAAAGTCCATTCTCCGCAGATGGAAGGGGTTACCTCTCCAAGTGCTGTAGAAACTCTGTTTTCACAGAAATCACCAAAAAGCTGCACCGGAACTTTGCCTTTTCCGGCTTCCCACGCAGCGTGTTCAAGCGCTCTCTGGAATGCCACACCATCGAGTACGTCCGGCGTTCCCTCTACATGGTACGGGCGGTAGTCTTCCGGTGTTACGGTGACAATCATAGCGCTGTTCGCATTTTTACCTTCCCGGTCAGAATAACTCATACCGTTGACGCAGGTGCGTTCCGCTTCCGAGGATGCGTTGACAACATAGCCGCCGGGACACATGCAGAATGAGTACACACCTCTTCCGTTTTCACACTGATTGGTGAGCTTATACGGTGCTGCCCCAAGGAAATCCGGTGCCTCCGGTCCGTACTGATCCTCCGTGATCATCTTCTGCGGATGCTCAATGCGGACACCGACAGCGAAGGATTTTGCTTCCATGGAGATCCTGCTCTCGCAGAGTTTGAAGAAGGTATCACGTGCGGAGTGCCCGATCGCAAGGACTGCCGTCTCCGCAGCAATCTTCTCGGTTTCATTGACGGTTACAGAAGTGAGTCTGCCGTTTTCAATCCCAAAGTCCGTCACTTTTGCTCCGAAACGGACTTCTCCGCCCCATGCCTCGATCTTTTTCCGCATCGTTGTCACAATTCCGATGAGCTGATCGGTGCCAAGGTGCGGTTTCTGATCGTACAGAATTTCTTCCGGTGCCCCGCATTCCGTGAAGATCCGGAGTACCTCACGGTTTCTGCCGGATGGATCCTTCACCGAAGTGTTTAATTTTCCATCCGAAAACGTACCGGCGCCGCCCTCTCCGAACTGTACGTTCGATTCCGGGTTCAGAACGCCGGTTTTCCAGAACGCATCGACACTTTTCTTTCTCTGTTCTGCAGATTCGCCGCGCTCCAGAACGAGCGGACGGTAACCATGCTTTGCCAGAACATAGGCGCAGAAAAGCCCTGCCGGACCGCTTCCGATGATGACCGGCCGGTGAACAAGGGGCTGTTCCCCGGATTTCGGGAACACATATGGCTTTTTCTCCGCTTTTACGATCTGGTTATTTTTCGCCTTCCGCAGTACGGCATTCTCATCTTTCACTTTTACATCAAGCTGATAAACGTATTTTAATTCGGATTTCTTTCTGGCATCAATTGAGCGGCGTAAGAGCTCAATTTCCTGCAGATCGTGTTTTCCGATTTTCAGTGTTTTTCTTATTTTCTGTTCCAGTTCCTCTTGTGTGTGGGTGACTGGAAGCTTTAATTGCTGTATCCGAATCATGCATGTTCTCCTGCTGCAGCTCTTCCGGCTGCACTTCCGCTGGACCAGGCCCACTGGAGATTGTAGCCGCCGCAGACGCCGTCGACGTCCAGGGCTTCTCCCGCAAAGAAAATACCAGGGTGCTGTACCGATTCCAGAGAATCCGTAAGCTGGTCGAGCGTGATGCCGCCCGCACACACCTGGGCTTTTCCAAAGTCGGTCTGGCCGGTGATCTGTAAACGATATGATTTGATGGCGCCTGCCATTTCTTCCGGAGTCTTTTTCTTTCCGATCAGAACCGGAATGAGTTTTTCCGGAAGAAGACCGATCAGAAGCTCTTTTGGCGCTTTATACGGGCAGATTTCCTGCCGTCTGACAAGTTCTGCAGTAAGCTCCGATTCCGTCAGTTCCGGAAAGAAGTCTACGAGAAGTTCAGCGCGTTTTTTCTGCATGCAGGCGCGCACAGCGAACCGGGAAATCTGGAATACCGGGATGCCGGAGACACCGTAGTCGGTAAGCTGCAGCTCTCCCTGTTCCGTCAGAATCTCCTGATTTTCAACCAGAAGCGTAATCTTCGCGCGCACCCGAACACCCGCCCAGGAGGAAAACTGGTTTCCTTTGCAGCGGAGCGGGCAGAGGGCCGGGGAAAACGGAATCGAAGCGAGCTGAAGCTGATCGGCAAGTCGAAGTGTATCTCCGTCGGAACCGGCGATCTGGGAAGCACAGCTTCCGCAGCAGATGATGACGCTGTCAGCCGGGTACTGCCATCCTTCGGTGCGCACCAGATAACCATTTTCGGCTTTTTCCACTGCAACAGCCGTTTCCCGTGTCTTGATTTTTACCTTTCGGAATCTGGCTTCCAAAACCAGCAGATCAAGAACGGACTGTGCCTGCTCGCTGGCCGGATAAAGCCAGCCTTCACGGCTCCGGATGCGGATGCCGAGCTGTTCAAAAAACTGTTCGGTGTCCTGTTCGGTAAACTGTTCGAGAACCCGTGATGCACGCTCCTGATTTCCGGTGCGGTAGCACGATGCATCCTGATAACGGTTGGTAAAATTGCACCGTCCGTTTCCAGTCGCAAGGAGTTTTCTGCCCGGTTTATCGTTCTTTTCCAGAACGGTGACTGCGGCACCGAGACGGGAGGCCCAAATCGCCGCCATCAGCCCGCTCGCGCCGCCGCCGATAATTACCACATTTTTTGCCATTATAATGTCACCATACCGGCATCGACCAGTTTCTGAAGGCTCATCAGAATACCGAATTTTGCGTGCTGCCACGTAAGACCGCCCTGGAAGTAGACAGCGTACGGCGGTTTGATCGGGCCGTCAGCGGAAAGTTCAATCGAAGATCCCTGCACGAAAGCACCAGCTGCCATGATAACCGGACTGTCGTAGCCTGGCATATCCCACGGTTCCGGAGAAACGAAACTGTCGACCGGGGCAGCTGCCTGGATACCCTGGCAGAATGCGATGACGCCTTCCGGTTTTCCAAAGGTTACCGCCTGAATGATGTCGTGACGGCTCTCGGTTCCGTTTGGAACAACGGCAAATCCCAGTTTCTCATAAACATTTGCAGCAAAGACAGCACCTTTTAATGCCGCTGCGGTAACGGTCGGTGCCAGGAAGAATCCCTGGTAGAAGGAACCGTTCACACCGAGTGTTGCGCCAACCTCTTTTCCAAGTCCCGGGGAGAGCAGACGGTATGCTGCATTTTCCACGTACTTTTTCTTTCCAACAATGTAACCGCCGGCCGGAGCCAGTCCGCCGCCCGGGTTTTTGATCAGGGATCCGACCATCAGATCTGCACCGACATTGGTCGGTTCGATCGTCTCCACGAACTCGCCGTAGCAGTTATCGACCATACAGATGACATCTGGTTTGATATTTTTAATAAATGCAATCAGTTCACCGATGCGGGTAACAGAAAGCGTCGGTCTGGTCTGATATCCTTTCGATCTCTGAATCGTCACCATCTTTGTCTTTTTGTTGATGGCATTTTTGATTCCTTCGTAATCGAAAGAGCCGTCCTCTTTTAAATCTACCTGGCGGTAAGTTACGCCATATTCCGCAAGAGATCCGACGGACGGGCGGATACCGATCACTTCCTCAAGGGTGTCGTACGGTTTTCCAACAGGAGAAAGCAGTTCGTCGCCCGGGCGGAGATTTCCGGAAAGCGCCGTTGCAAGCGCATGGGTTCCGCAGGCGATCTGCGGGCGTACCAGTGCATCCTCAGTACCGAAGCACGTTGCATAGACCTGCTCCAGCGTATCACGTCCCAGGTCATTGTATCCGTATCCTGTGGTTCCATATAAGCATGCCTCGCTGACCTTGCTTGCCTGCATGGCGTGGATGACCTTTAACTGGTTGTATTCTGCGATTTCATCAATTTTTGCAAAACGCTCTTTTAATTCTTCCTCAATTTTCGTTCCAAATGCGAAAACCTCTTTGGAAATGCCAAGTGTGCTGTACATAGCAGCTTTTTCTGTCAACATGATTGTTCTCCTTCTTCCTTTGCATCGGCCGAAACGATTTCGTTCCAGCGATCCAGCATATATGATAATATTTTTTCTTCGTCGTAGTCAAAATCCGGCTTGTTCAGCCAGATCACATCCTTTTCCCGGCGGAACCAGGTCAGCTGCCGTTTGGCAAAATGACGGGTGTCCCGCTTGATGATATAGACGGCCTCCTCCAGCGTGCATTCGCCCGCAAGATACGGGAACAGTTCTTTGTAGCCCAGTCCCTGCATGGAGACAAGATCTCTTGTGTATCCCATTTCTTTCAAATGGAAAACTTCATCAACCAGTCCGTCGCAGATCATCTGATCGACGCGCCTGTCAATGCGGTCATACAGAATCGAACGTTCGTCGTTCAGCACAAAATAAGCAGAACAGTACGGAGATTCCTTCTGCTTCTGCTCCTCGTTGTGCTCCGAAATCTTCTGTCCTGTCTCGTGATAATATTCCAGCGCCCGGATTACACGTTTTACATTATTCGGATGAATCGTCTCCGCGGAAGCAGAATCAACCTCGGAAAGTTCCCGGTACAGTTCTGCCGCGCCTTCCTCCGTTGCTGCTTTTTCTTCCAACTGTTTCCGGATCGGCAGTTCACCGTGCGATTCCGTAAAATCAACTTCTTTTAAAAGCGCCTGGATATAAAAGCCGGTGCCGCCCGTCACGATCGGAATCTGTCCGGCGGCGTATATTTTTTCCATCGCTTCATGCGCCAGTTCCACAAACTTCACGACGTGAAACTCTTCGGACGGATCGAGCACATCGATCAGATAATGCGGAACGCCGCACATCTCTTCCGGGCGGATTTTGGCAGAACCGATATCCATATGGCGGTAGACCTGCATGGAATCCGCGGAGATAATGGCCCCATTCACCGCTTGGGCAAGCGAAATCGACAGCTTCGTCTTACCGACAGCGGTCGGACCGGTCAGGATAATCAAAGGTTTTTTCAAAAAAATCACCTACACAATTCTCTTAAATTTCTTTTCCAGTTCCCGTTTCGAGAGGGAAATGATCGTCGGCCGGCCGTGCGGGCAGTGATACGGATCTTCGAGCGTCAAAAGCTCGGCAATGAGCTGCTCCGCCTCTGCATAGGAAAGATGATTGTTGCCCTTTACGGCGGCCTTGCACGACATCGTCGCCAGACGGTCTTTTAAAATCTCCAGCGGCTTTTCGCGGACCTCCTCAAGATTGTCGAGAATCTCGATAAACAGCTCCTCCGTCGCAATACCGTACAGGTTGTGCGGCACGGCGTTGATCGCATAGTCTTTTCCGCCGAACGGGGAAATTTCGTAGCCGAAGGACTGGAAAACGTCCCTGTAACGGGTCACAAGATCTGCTTCCTGCGGCGTTAAGGAGACGATCAGCGGAGGACTCACCATCTGGGAGGTGACGTTCTTTTCCCGGTAATTTTTCATCATCCGCTCGAACAGTACCTTTTCGTGCGCGGCATGCTGATCGATGATGTAGAGATTCTCGCCGTACTGAATCAGCCAGTACGTATCGAAAACCTGGCCGATGATGCGGTGCGATTTCTCTGCCTCCGGGGTAAGAAACTGCTCATCAAAGAGCTGCATCTGGCCTTCTGGCTCAGGCGAAGCAGATGCAGATGAGGATTCTTCCGGCATGGAAGATACCGTTGGAGCTGCATCTGGCTCCTGCTGATGCTGTATTGCGTCCGCGTTTGAGAGGTCTTCCGTCTTTGGCACGTTTCCTGCACCCGGCTCAAACAGTTCTTCCTCTTCCCGCGTCATTCCCGTCATCTGCTGAACCGGCACATACGTTTTCGCTGCGCGGTATCCATTTCGTTCCACCTCCGGGAAAATTGGCATTCTTCTGCTCTGGCTGGAAACCGGCTCCACCGGAAGGGACTGCCGTGCAAAGCCTTCTTTTACCTGCCGTTTCTGCTCGAACGGTTCCGGAACAACAATCTGTTCTTTCCGTGCCGCTTTTTCCTCTGCTTTCCGTTCCCTGTCGGAAGAAAGCGAAACCTTCACAATCTGCTCCCTGTGATTCAGCGCATCCGAGATCATATCACGCATCTGGCGGTAAATCTCCTCCTGATGGGAAAAACGAAGCTCCATCTTCGTCGGATGCACATTGACATCCACCGCCTCTCCATCCATCTGGACATAGAACAGCGTAAACGGATATTTATGCTGCATCATCGATGTCTGATATCCGTCCTCAATCGCACGGGCGAGCAGCTTGCTCCGCACATACCGTCCATTCACGTAATAATTTTCAAAATTCCGGTTTCCCCTCGAGATCACCGGTTTTCCAATAAAACCATCAATCGTCATCAGCGGGCTTTCCGAGTGAATCTCGATCAGCTCCCGCGCGATGTCGCGGCCGTAAATATTATAGACCAGTTCTTTTAAATTCCGGTTGCCGCTTGTATGAATCTTCACCTGCGAATTGACCATGTATTTAAACGAAATGCCCGGATGGGACAGAGCGAGCTGCTCCACCACAGAAGTCACCGCATTTGCCTCCGTGACCGGCGTTTTTAAGAATTTCTGACGAGCCGGCGTGTTGTAAAAAAGATTCCGGACCAGAAAGGTTGTTCCGGTCGGGGCACCGACCTCCTCATTGGCCTTCTCCGCGCCGCCCTCAATCACATACCGCGTTCCCGTCAGCGCATCCGGCGTTTTCGTAATCATCTCGACCTGCGCAACCGCCGAGATACTCGAGAGCGCCTCGCCGCGGAAGCCAAGAGATGCAATCTGCACGAGTTCTTCCACGGAACGGATCTTGCTCGTCGCGTGGCGCAGAAAAGCGAGCGGCACCTGTTCGGCCGGAATGCCGCTTCCATTGTCCGTGATCCGCACCAGCGAAATACCGCCGTCGCGGATTTCCACGGTGATCGCCGTCGCACCGGCGTCCATTGCATTTTCCACCAGCTCCTTTACCACGGAAGCCGGCCGTTCCACGACCTCACCGGCCGCAATTTTATCGATCGTATTCTGATCCAGTACTGCTATGGTAGCCATGTTGTTCCTTTCTGTTTCGGATTGATTCTAACTTATGTTCTGATCCAGTATTCCCCTATTTCCAGCGGTTTTTCACCTTTCCCTGGAAACGGTACAGGGTATTTAAAGCATCCATCGGTGTCATATTCGAGATATCAAGCTCCGAGAGCTCTTTGATGATATCATCGTCCTGCACCGTATCGAACAGCGACATCTGTGCCATATCGACCTCGTCGTAGTGAACCGGCTTTGCCTTCGGTTTTTTCTGCATGGTCAGATCCTTGACCGCAGCAGTGATATCGGCATCGCTCAGCTGCTCCACCAGCTCCTGCGCCCGGGAGAGCACTGACTCCGGCACTCCCGCAAGACGCGCTACCTGGATACCGTAGCTCTTATCTGCGCCGCCCTGTACAATTTTACGCAGGAATACGATATCGTCGCCCTTTTCCTTAACGGCAATACAGTAGTTGTGCACGCCCGGAAGCTTTCCTTCAAGCTCAGTCAGCTCATGGTAATGCGTAGCGAACAGTGTCTTTGCGCCGAGCAGCTTCGGATTCGCCACATGCTCAATCACCGCCCAGGCGATCGAAAGACCGTCGAACGTACTCGTTCCTCTTCCGATCTCATCGAGAATCAGCAGACTGTTCGAGGTTGCATTCCGAAGAATATTCGCCACCTCCGTCATCTCAACCATAAACGTACTCTGGCCGCTTGCCAGGTCATCGGATGCGCCGACACGGGTAAAGATCCGGTCCACAATACCGATGTTTGCCTTCGAAGCCGGAACAAACGAACCGATCTGTGCCATCAGCACAATGAGGGCCGTCTGGCGCATATACGTCGATTTACCGGCCATGTTCGGTCCGGTGATGACGGAAACGCGGTGGTCACCGTTGTCAAGCAGGGTATCGTTTGCGATAAACATATCGTTTGGAATCATCTTCTCGACCACTGGGTGACGGCCGTCCTTGATATCAATCTTTCCGCGGCTGTTCAGCTTCGGACGCACATAGTGGTTGTGCTCGGCAACGTAGGAAAGCGATGCATACACATCGAGCCGTGCCAGAGCCTGCGCCGTGCGCTGAATCCGCTCCGCCTCACCGGCAACCGTATCGCGCACCGTACAGAAAAGATCATATTCCAGCGCGTACAGCTTGTCCTCTGCGCCAAGAATCGTATCTTCCAACTCCTTCAGACGCGGTGTGATGTAGCGTTCGGCGTTCGTCAGCGTCTGTTTTCTGGTATAGTAATCCGGTACAAGGTCTTTAAACGAGTTCGTAACTTCCAGATAATAGCCAAATACCTTGTTGTACTTGACCTTCATGTTTTTGATACCGGTTTTCTCCCGCTCACTCGCCTCAAGTTCACTCAGCCACTGCTTTCCTTCTGTCTTTGCATGGCGGTAATTATCGACCATCTCGTTGTAGCCGTCTTTGATCATACCGCCGTCGCGCATCAGATACGGCGGATCATCGACGATAGCTGCATCGACAAGCTGATAGAGATCCTCGAGCGGGTCCAGATCCTCCTGAACCTGCGCCAGTGCGCCGCCCTCAAACGAATTTAAAAGCTGTTTGATGTAAGGCAGCATCTGCAGCGATGATTTAAAGGCGATCAGGTCACGCGGGTTAGCAGACTGGTAACTGATTCTTCCGACGAGACGCTCCAGGTCATAGACCGGGCGGAGATATTCGCGGATTTCCTCGCGGATCATTGCCTGGCTGGTCAGGGCTTCCACTGCATCGAGCCGTGCGTTGATTTCCTCCTCGTCGATCAATGGCTGCTCTACGTAGCTTCGCAGAAGACGTGCGCCCATCGCCGTGCGGGTTTTATCGAGAACCCAGAGCAGGGAGCCGCGTTTCTGCTTCTCACGCAGCGTTTCCACAAGTTCAAGATTCCGGCGGCTGGAGCTGTCGATCAGCATATATTTGTCTGTCACATACGGTGTAATCGAATTCATGTGAGACAGATCCGATTTCTGTGTCTCGTGCAGATACTGGAACAGCGCACCGGCTGCAATTGTTCCGCAGTTGTAATCGGCGATGCCAAGGCCTTCCATCGTAGCAGCATGGAACTGTTCCTGCAGCGTACGGCGGCAGATGTCATCATCGAAATACCAGTCTTCCAATGCATTCACGCAGATATGAAGGCGGGTCCGGAGATCCTCCACATCAATCCCGCAGAGCAGGAACGACTGATTGCAGATGATTTCCGCCGGCATAAACTTCGTGATCTCATCCACCAGGCGGCGCGGCTTGTCCATTTCCGTGACGAGGCACTGGCCGGTCGAGATATCTGCTGTAGAGATACCGAAGCATCCCTCCATGCAGACGATCGACATGATGTAGTTGTTCTTCGTCTCATCAAGTCCCTGCGGGATCAGCGTCGTACCCGGTGTGACAACGCGGATGACTTCGCGCTTTACCATGCCCTTTGCCTGTTTCGGGTCCTCCATCTGCTCGCAGATCGCAACCTTATGGCCGTTCTCTACAAGACGGTTGATATACCCTTCTGCAGCGTGATACGGGATACCGCACATCGGAGCGCGCTCCTCCATGCCGCAGTCCTTTCCGGTCAGCGTAAGCTCAAGTTCTTTGGATACCAGGGTGGCATCCTCGAAGAACATTTCGTAGAAATCACCTAAGCGGTAAAACAAAATGGTATTAGCCGGGTCAGTCAAGCCCGTCTTCGTCTGGCAATAATGTACCATCATAGGCGAAAGCTTCTCACACTGATCCAGCGCATCCTGTGCTGTCACAGGCCGCGTGGACATCAGTGCCGGCGCTTTTACCGCTGTGTTTTTTGTTTCTGTATCGTTCATTTGTATTTCATACCTTTTCTCAAGAATAAATATAAGAAGTATAACAAACGTCATACCTGCACAATTTTAGCATGAAACCAGAAATTGTGCAAGATTCACAAGCGTATAAAATGCCCCCTTCCTGTCAGTGGTTTTTTCTCAAAACCAGCCGTCCAGGAAGCGAGCATTCCCTTTAATTTTTCTTTTTTTGTCTCCATTTTGAGAAAGACGAACCAATCAACAGGATCAGCACAAAAACAACGGCAACCGTTTCATAAATCTGCACGCCGGTGTTGACAGGATTGTCGTCAATTGAGCGGTAATCGCGCTCCAGACGCCACAGCATCGCCATCCGGTCCATGAAATCAATCTGCCGCGTGCCGTCCGTCTCGGTCTTAAAGACGGCACAGTAAAGATTCGTGTACCACTGGTCAAGAAGACTGACCCCTGATCGCCCGATCTTTCCGCTGCCGATCTCCTCGTCATTTTCATCATACAGAATCCTGCCGCTTCTCGAACTCTGGTAATCGAGCGGCGTTTCATCTACATCAAGGAAAATCAGTCTTGTATCTTTTCCATAGGAGGTATCCACATACTGCTCCTGCGCATAGCCAAGACACGTACCGGATGCGTCGTAATAGCCGTACGTCGTGCCGGAGCCTTCTCTGTCATTGATGGGCTCATCCTCCACATAGTCAATCGAAAACCACTCCTCCTCGTTGATATAGACCGTATTCTTCTGAAGATAGCCCGCCACTTTTCCGTCTGCCACAATCTTCGTCTTTCGTTTACTTCCATACAGGTCAAAGTAGATTTCTATGGTTTCTGCCGATGTAAGCGCCTCTTTTGCCTCATCCGCAGTTGCAAACTCAGATTCCGGCACTTTTTCTTTTCCGCAGCCGCCAAGCACCAGAGCGGCGGCAAGAAAAAGACCAGCGGCTGTATATATTCTCTTTTTCAACTGCCTTTTTCCTCCGCCTTACTTGTTATCTTTGTAATACTCATTTGCCTCATCGTACATCATATCGAGCAAGGCGTATTTATCCTGGAAATCCATCACCTGCGTACCGTTATCCTCCAGGTTCACATAGAGATTGCACTGTGAACCGGACCAGTCCATCTCTTTTTTCGCAGAACCGATCACCGTTCCGCCCTCTGTATAAATGGTATGTCCATCCTCTGATGCGTAATATGGTTTTTCGTTCAGATCTGCATCGAGAAAAATAATGTAATACGCTTCCGGCATCTGATCCGGTGTCGTCACGCGCTCCTGTGCATAGCCAAGCAGGTTGTTGTCCGGATCATAGAATGCATAGGTAGTAGCGGATTTTGTCATCTTATTGATTTCTTCGTCCGTCACAATTTTCATATGGAACCATTCTTCGCCGGAAATAGAGATCGTCCAGGTCTGATCAAAGAGACCGCTGTTTTTCATATACGCGGCAGCCTTTTCATCCGCATAAATGTTTCCCGAAGCGTCAACGTTATCCAGATCACAGCGCATGCGGACGGACGAAGCCGATGCAAGGGCTTCTTTTGCCACATCCGCGTTTTCATACCCTAACTTTTCTTCTGCCGCCGAGCATCCGCACAGAAGCAGAAGTCCTGCTGTAAAACCCAAAAACAATTTTGTCGTTTTTCTCATAGATTCCCCTCTCTTTCTTTTGTCAGGACCGATTGGAAAGACCGCCGTCCTTGTCGCGTGCCAGTTCTCTTGCCGCCATCACAGCGAGTGCGGTCAGCTGCGGCAGATATTTTGCATCGTAGATAATCAGAAACGCATTGTCGAACATGATGTTTCCGACGGTAAGATCCATATTGTCGACGATGGCGCCGATCATAGTTCCGTTCAGTTTTACCGAGTAATTGTGGCCGATGGAGCCGGCGTATTCCCGGAGTTCCAGTTTTCCCTCCGGCAGTTCCATCGAGAACTGATCCCGTACGAGTGCAAACTGCTTTTTCAACACACCATACGGCTCGCCGTACAGATAAAAACGGTACGTCGGCAGCGCGTGGAGCAGTTCCTTCGTCATACGGAAGATTTCGGTGTGCATCGCATCGTAGATATAAAATGTTTTCAGCGGCACGGTGCTGTCGATCTCGTAAACCAGGTTTCCGTCTGTATCCTCCAGATCGAAATGCTGGCCCGTCAGGCGGTAATCCTCCGTGAAAGTGTAAATCTGGGACGCCGAAATCTTCTGAAACGGCTGTACCGTTCCGGTTTTGACGAAATGCTCCAGATTCGCTTTTAATTCGCTCTGGAACATCATCAGATCGGAATGGTAGCTTAGATGGTCTGCGAGGTTCTCTGCAACATCTTCATGAATCGGATACACGGGTGTGGTGAGTTTCTTTTTGATAAAGCCTTCGATGAAGGAATATCCCAAATAACCGACATGACCGTCTTTGGTCAGCCAGAAGTAGAGATATTCTCCCTTGGCGTCCGGTCCGAAAACGAGTGCTTTCTGCCGCATCGTGTAGAATTTTGCAAGCCATGCAGAACCGAACGGTGTATCGACGTTCTTGTAAGCCTCATAAAATTCTTCGATTTTCCGCGGCTTCTCCATGGAGATCATGGCAATCATATCCGTCATGGAATTGTAGTTCTCCGGGGTTGCCATGGACCAGATGGCAATGCCGAAAATCAGGACAACCGTGGCGATGGTGAGTGTGATCGTCTCTCCGTAGCCGACCGCCATCAGATAGATGCCCAGCAGCGTGACAGCGCCGCCTGCGATGCGGAATTTCCATTTTCTCTTTTTCAACTGAATACCGCCTCCTCTCTTTTCGTTACTTTTATTGTACTTGCTCCCCTTTTTTGTGTCAATTGAAACTCGCTCCTCCGCTCTATTTTGTTCTGCCTGGCGGGACAAAGAAAGCGTGTCGGCGCATCTTTTTTTGTCAGAATGCATCCGGCACGCTTTGTTTCAAAAATTTAATGAACGAAAAGAAATTATGAAATTGGAATCACGCGTCCCGTTTCTGCCATAGTTCGGTGGGAAATGGAAATTACGGTACGGTTTTTGGAAACCCTTTGCAATGCATTTAATACCATTTTTTCCGTCTCTGCATCAAGGTTTGCGGTAATCTCATCGAGGAGCAGAATTTCAGGCTCCGCTGCGGCTGCACGGGCAATCGAGAGGAGCTGCCACTGACCCTGTGAGAAGAGATCCTGTGTACAGATCGTATCATATTGGTTCGGAAGCGCCTCGATGGTCTTTGCAAGTCCGGTCAGCTCTGCTGCTTTTTTTACATCTGTATCCGAAATCTTTGCATCATACAAAGTAATCTGGTCTTTTACCGATCCCGGCACCATGTGGAACGACTGCTCCACATAGCCGAAAACCTTTCGTTTCTTTGCATCCGGCAGATCGACAGATGGAACACCCCAAATCAGAACCATTCCTTTCTGTGGTTCATATAAACCGAGCAGCAGTTTGAAAATAGTACTCTTTCCGGCACCCGTTCGTCCCAAAAGTGTTACCTGCTCGCCTTTTTTGATCTGCAGACTTACATCGTTTAAGATGACCTGGCTTTCGTCATATCCAAACGTCACATTTTTTAGCTCAGCCGCTATGCCGTAATCTGTATTTTCAGTCAGCGCAGCCGGCTCTTTCTTCTCTTCCAGGCTGTAAAATTCATTGATTCTTTCCATACCGGCAAACGCAGACTGAATTGTCTGGATTTCCATACCAAGACTTTCGACCGGAGCAAAGATCTGGGAAATATAGTTTATAACAGCAACGGCGGTTCCGGCGGACATGCCGAACAGTTTTAAAACGGTCGGATTGCCGGAGGCCGAAAGCAGCATGACAACAGCAACAACAATGGCATTTAAAATCAGGATGACCGGAGAATAGACGGCATCGTAAAAATTGGTCTTCTCCATTGCGCTGTAGCTGTCATCAATATAGTGCGCATACTGCTGCTCCATATACGTCTCTTTCTGCAGACAGTGGATGGTACGGATGTTGTGCAGCGTCTCCGGAACGTGACCCGAAGCACGGCTGACTGCACGGCGATTGGCAATCTGGGAGGCCAGCATGTTTTTCTGGATGTAACGGGTAAAGAGGAACAGAACAGGGAGTAAAATAATCAGAACAATCGTAAGTCCACGATTAGTCACCCAGATGACGGCAAGAATGCTTAAGATTTTGCACGCATCGGCAAACATACTGATGATCCCGGAGGTAAACAGGTTTTCCACTGTGTCGACGTCACCGACAAATCTTGATACGAGAGCGCCCGGCTCCTGGCGGTTCAGCTCGTTGGCGGAAAGGCGTCCGAACTTTTCCATCAGACTGCTTCGGAGTGCATGTGTAATTTTCTGGCCGAATACCGTCAGAAGACTCTCTCGTGCCGACTCCAGAAGACCCGTCAGGGCAAGAAGTCCGAAATACAGCAGAATTCCTTCCATCCAGAGGGTATGCTTCTTTGTCAAACGGTCAATCAGCTGTGCCAGCACAAGAGGCGGGAGCAGTGCGAAAATAACCGCACCACAGACGACTCCCAAAAGTGCGGCTGATAAAACGCCGTGTTTTCGAACGGTTTCTTTGATTACCCGCAATACAGATTCTTTCTTTTGCATCAAAAGCTTCCTCCCTTCGTCTGATTGCTGCAGAGCTCTGCGTAGGACGGAACCGTTGCAAGGAGTTCTTCATGTGTGCCGACCTTCGTATGGCACTCATCCATCCAGATGACCTGATCCATCTGGTCGAACAGATAGAGGCGATGGGAAATGAGGATTATAATAGAGTCTTTTGCCAGCTCCTTTAAATTTACAAAAATTTGTGCCTCCGTCTCTTTGTCGAGTGCCGAAAACGGATCGTCGAGAACCAGAACCGGCCGTTTGTGGTACAGGGTTCGCGCAAGGGCAAGGCGCTGCGCCTGACCACCGGAGAGGCGGATACCGCCCGTTCCGACCAGGGTATGGATTCCGTTTTCCATTGCTTTCACTTCATCTTCCAGGCAGACGACTCGGATCATCTCCTCTGCGCCCTCTTTTCCCCCGAGACGGATATTCTCTTCCACACTTCCATGGAACAGCTCCTGGTCATGGCCAAGATAACCGACCATGCGGTTCCGGTCTGCTTTTTCCATTTTTCCAAGTTCTTTTCCGCCGAAGGTGATGCTTCCCTCATACGGCGACTCGCAGAGAAAAGTCTTTCCAAGCGTTGACTTTCCGCATGCGACAGGTCCCGTTACACCGATGATCTGGCCAGGAGCCGCCTGAAACGACAGGTCATGGATGATCTCTTTTCCGTTTGGATAGGCAAAATGCAGGTGATCGACGTTAAGCTCTGCAGGCGCTGCGGCCGGAAGCTCCGGTTCTGTTTTGGAATTCTGCAGCAGAGGTTTGATTCGTTTCCAGGAAACCTGCGCTTTATGTACCGCATTAAAAAGCTTCGCAGCGCTCGATGATTTGGTGGCAAGCTTTGTGTAGCAGGACAAAAACGTGGTAAATACGGCGATGTTCCACGGTGTCCATCCCTCCTGCAGGACGTTTCTGCCTCCAAAATACAGGATAAACAGAATGCTCGTCATCGAGATCATACGGTAAATCGGCGGCATAGCTGTGTTCCAGATATTGGCGCGCACAGCGGCAGATTCGTAAGCCGAAAGATTCTCCTCATAAGCGGCCTTTCTGTCCTCCTCACAGCCAAAGACACGATACGTGATGGCATTTGTCGCACGGTCCAGGGTTGCAGCACTTAATGCACCCGACTGTACCTTATAGGCAGCGCCCGTTTTCTGTACCATGACCTTCATCTTTTCGGCAATCACGTAGGAAATGGGTGGGAAAATCATGCAGAGAAGAGCCAGGCGCCAGTCGTACCAGAGCAGCATACACGCATAGGCGAGAAGAGCAACACCGGTATCAAAGATTTCCGTTGTAAATTTCCGCATTCCTTCTACGCAATCGTCTACATCGAGAATGGCCTTCGTCAGTATATTTCCGGTACCTTCCGCTTCCAGCTCCAAACGGCTTTTGCGAACCAGCGTTCCGTAAAGAATCTGCTTCATATGCCGGTTGACGTTGTTGGCAAATCTTCTGACATAGAACCGTTTGAAATAGCGGGAAACCTGCACAATGCCAATACTCACGACATAGGCCGTGACCAGCATCAGCATCTGGTGGAAGGTTCCTGTGCCGCCGAGGAGATCAACCAGCTTTCCTGTCATTTTTCCCTCAAACCAGGGGCCTGCAAGAAGTCCCAGATTATAGATGAGACCGGAAACCGTAACAAAAAAGAGAATTTTCCATTCTTCCTGAAAGTAAGAGAGCATCCGGTTCGGGCGAAAGGTTTCATCCTTCATCGCTGCTGCCTCCTTCTGCTGTTGCTTTTATTGTTTTATCTGCTTTTTCACTTAAAATTTTTGAAAGTTCCGCAAAATGATTCTGCCGTTCTCTCTTCGATTTCCAGTACAGCTTGTCCAGTGTTTCGCAGAAGCTTTCTGCCTCCTTTTCCGGAAGCTCCAAAAGCAGCCATTCATAAAAAACCGTTTCAATTTCTGCTTTGGAATTTTTCAAAGTTTCTGCTTTTTCCGTAGCATACAGAAGCTGGCTTCTGCCGTCCCACGGATTCGGTTTCCGGATCAGATATCCCTTTGCCTCAAGGCTTGCAGCGCGTCTTGCAGCGGCTCCTTTATCAATCTTTAACTGTTCGCGCACTTCCGTCTGCGTGATGCCCGGATGATGGCGCACCAGATGGATAAAGTCAAATTCTGCTGTGCCGATGCCCTCTTCTTTCATTGCCTGAACCGTAAATTTCCCGGCTTCCCGCGCTATTTTTGTTATTTTCCGTTCTGTTGGATCCATTTTTCTGTTCCTCCTGTCCATTCTCAATCTGTTTCAAATAGATGCATATACAACTAATTAGATGATAGTACAACTAATCGAAATTGTCAATCTATAGATCTTCTGGTTGACGAAGTATCGTCCGAACTTTATAATAGAAGTATTCGGCTGTTAAAAACAGTCAGTCTATCAATAAGGAGATGTATCTTATATGGAAAAGAAACATACGCGCGGCAGCTTTACCGGATCGATCGGCTTCGTGCTTGCTGCCGCAGGAAGCGCGGTTGGACTGGGAAATATCTGGCGTTTCCCTTATCTTGCCGCAAAAGACGGAGGCGGAACCTTTATTTTAGTTTATATCGTACTGGCTCTGACCTTTGGATTTACCCTGCTGACAACTGATATTGCCATCGGAAGAAAAACCGGACAAAGTCCGCTTGTCGCTTACGGTAAAATTCACCCGGGCTGGAACGGTCTTGGCCTTCTCGCCAGTATCGTGCCGGTTGTCATCCTGCCTTACTACTGCTCCATTGGCGGCTGGGTATTAAAATACCTGTCTGTGTTTCTCACCGGACATGGCACTGCTGCTGCCGAGGATGGTTACTTTACCGGCTATATTACCGGTACATGGCAGCCGATTATGTGGTTGGGAATCTATCTTTTTCTTACCGCATTCGTTGTATATCGTGGTGTCAATAAGGGAATTGAAAACTACAGCAAAATTCTGATGCCGATCCTTCTGATTTTAATCATCGGAATTTCTGTTTTTTCGCTGACACTGACCCATACCGATGCAGACGGTGTAGTCCGTACGGGACTGCAGGGTATGAAAATTTATCTTGTTCCAAATTTTAAAGGAATGACGCCGCAGAAATTTTTCACCGTCTTTGTCGACGCACTCGGACAGCTTTTCTTTTCGATCAGTGTAGCGATGGGTATTATGGTTGCCTATGGTTCCTACGTAAAAAAAGAAACAAACCTGATGAAATCGATCAACCAGATCGAAATTTTCGACACCATTGTTGCGCTGCTCGCCGGTTTGATGATCGTTCCTGCCGTATTTACCTTTATGGGGACAGAGGGTATGTCTGCCGGCCCTGGTCTGATGTTTGTCTCCCTGCCGAAGGTCTTTCAGTCCATGGGAGCAGCAGGCGGCGTAATCGGAACCATTTTCTTTCTTATGGTCTCCTTTGCAGCCATTACATCTTCCGTATCGGTCATGGAATCCATTGTTTCCTGTATGATCGACAAATTTCACATCAGCAGAAAGAAGAGCACTGTGATTGTAACGGTTTATGCGTGTCTCGTCGGTATCATCGTATGCCTCGGCTACAATGCGCTTTATTTTGAACTGAAGCTTCCAAATGGCGCAACGGCTCAGATCCTGGATGTCATGGATTTTATCAGCAATAACCTTCTGATGCCGCTTGTCGCACTTCTCTCCTGTATTCTGATCGGATGGGTTGTAAAGCCGCAGGTCATCATCGATGAGGTGACGCTGGGAGGATATAAGTTCGGTCGAAAGAGGCTGTATATCGTCATGGTGAAGTTTATTGCACCCGTGCTCCTTGCCGCACTGCTGCTGCAGTCGTTCGGTATTTTAAACGTCTGATCACTACGATACCAGATTGCTATGTGCTTTGCACTCACGCAATCTTCAAAAACATTCGTAATCCGCTCATTTTCCTTCGAAAAATGGCTCCTTACTTATGTTTTTGGCGAGTCAAGAGATCAAAAAAGCATGTTTTCCGGTGGCTTTTCCAGAAAACATGCTTTTTTTGTGCCTGTCTGCACATATTTCTAACAGGTGAAACCCTTACATCCTGCGAATTAACGTTCCATTTACACCAAGTATCTCTCCGTCAAATTCCCGGGCGAAAAGTACTTCCCCGTCTCCTTTTACTTTTATCTCCTCATCTGATGCGTTGAGCAGAACTTCGATTTTATTTCCCTCTTCGTCTAGTTTAATATACTCTACACACCGATCATTTTCATAGCCATTCGGAAAATGGAAATGCAGGCTTCTGCACACTTTTTCATTTCTTCGAAGCATGATCAGTTTCCGCATCGTTGCAATTTTTTTCTGATTTTCTTCGCTTTCAATTTCACTCCAAGGCATACATCTTCGGCAGTCCGGATCATGAGCGCCTTCCATTGCGATCTCCGTTCCATAATAAATACAGGGGCTTCCCGGAAGCGTAAAAAGGATTGCAAGCTGCTGGTAGAACTTGTCCAGATCGTGAAAACGGTTCATCAGCCTCTCGGTATCGTGGGAATCCAGGAGATTAAAAAGTACATCGTTATTCTGCTGCATATACATGGTATAGCAACGGTTTACCATGTATTCAAATTCTTCTTTTTTCATTGTTTTATCAAGAAAGAAATCATGGATTCCGCTCAGCAGCGGGTAGTTCATGACAGAATCATATTCATCTCCCTGCAACCACTGGCTTGCATCATGCCAGATTTCCCCCAGAAGATAAATATCCGGCTTTATCGTTTTTAAATGCTCCCTTATCCGCTTTAAGAACCTGTGCGACACTTCGTTTCCTACATCGAAACGAATTCCGTCGATATCAAACTCCCGTACCCAGTCCTCACAGATTTTACAGAAATACTGTATCACCTCTTCGTTGTTTGTATTCAGCTTTGGCATCCCGTCTGTAAATGCAAAGGAATAGAACCGTCGGTCTCTGGTGTCTCCCCTTTTTTGAACCTGTTCCCAGTCCTCTACCATAAACCAGTCCGCATAACGAGACTCTTTTCCATGCTCCAGGATATCTATCCACGGCTCAAATTTTCTTCCACTATGATTAAACACTGCATCTACCATAATGCGGATTCCTTTTTCATGCGCTTCTTTGCAAAGCGCTTTCATTGTATCCGCATCGCCAAAAAACGGATCTATTTTTGTATAATCGGTCGTGTCATATTTGTGGTTGGACTCTGCTTTCATGATCGGATTCAGATAAATACCGGTAATCCCAAGTTCCTGCAGATACGATAATCTCTGACGGATCCCTTCCAGATTTCCTCCGAATTTTTCTTCGTTTGTTACGGTTCCGTGATTTCTCCAGGGTGTGATATCATCTCCGTTTTTTTCCGGTGTCCCGTTGCAGAACCGATCCGGGAAAATCTGATACCAGATCGTTTCGTTTACCCATGCCGGTGTGCGATTGATATCTGCCGGGTTCATCCAGGGTACAATAAAGCACTGCTGCATACGGCCATCCATCCGGAGCTGTTCTTCTGTCAGGAAACCATCCTCAAAATAATACCAGACTTCCTTTTCCGTCCGCAGTTCAAAGTAATATTTGCATCTTTTGTATTCCGGAAGAAGCGTTGTTGTCCACCAGATCTGATAAGGCAGACGTTTTTTATATATCATTTCCTCTCTTTTTCCGATCCACTTTTCTTTTCCGCCCAAAATTCCGGCTTCATAAGGATCTCCGTAATGGATAAAAATCTGTTTTACATCATATCCTGTCTTGATATTGACAATCAGTCTGTCCTCATCCAGGGCATAACTCATCTGTTCTGAAGTTTTATGGTATACACCACTAAATTCCATCTCATTTTCCTCCCGCATAGCTCTAAAGCTGTTTTTTGCATCCTTGTAAGAAACACGATCACTTTTTTGTTTCGTATTGTTTCGTAACTTTACTATAAGCCTTTTTTATTTCTTCGTCAACCAATTTCCATTTTTCCCTGCGCTTTCGTAAAATTCAGATAATTTTTAGGATGATTTTTGTGCAGGATGCTTTCTTTTTTCGAAACTTAGCGAAACATTTCTTTTTCACGGTATGGATTGCTTTTTATCTTATGTTTTTATATAATGATACGGGGGCAAAAGGTTTTTTGACCCCTTTGATACCAGATTGCTACGTGCTTTGCACTCCCGCAATCTTCATATAATAGCGTTAAAAGAACTCCATCATGATAGCTGGGAGTTTACATTTTTTGTTTTGTGAAAGGATTGCCGATTATGACTACCATTCAGGATATTGCTGATAAAATGGGAGTTTCCAAGAGCACGGTATCCAAAGCGCTCAATGACGCGCCTGATATCAGCGATGCTTTACGGAAACAGGTTTTGGAAACTGCCGTAGCTCTGGGTTATACGAAGCTGCGGCGTTATAAGAAACCGACGAAAAAAGTCTGTATTATAATAGAAAAAGAGAATATGCGGTATCAGGAACCGCATCATTTTGCCTATGATATCCTGGTGGGTTTTCGTCAGATGGCAGAACCGGCCGGATTTGATGTTGAAATTGTGCCTGTTGATATTAAGGCACAAAGAAACTGGCATTATGATGTTTTTATGCTGGAGCATGATTATATAGGAGCTTTTGTGGTCGGCTTTTCCCTGAGCGATCCCTGGATTCAGGACTTTAAAATCAGCCGCACACCGGCTGTTCTTTTCGACAACTATATAGTAGGGAATCCTTCCACCGCTTATGTAGGTATTGATAATGAGGAGGGAATGGAGCTTGCCGTCTCTTATCTTGCCGGACTTGGACACCGGAAGATCGCCTATCTGAGCAGCTCCCTCGGTGCCCGGGTTCTCCAGGCACGCCATGCTGCCTTTCTCCGTTCCATGCACCAGCATGGACTGAAGACTTCTCCTGCTGCGATCGGCTGTTCTTATTATCTGTCAGAATGTATGGAAAAGCATCTTCCCCGTTTTCTGGAAAACGGAATCACTGCTATTATTTGCAACCAGGATACCCTTGCTAGTGCAACGCTCACGCAATGTCAGCAGCTGGGATTCCAGATTCCTGATGATATCAGCATTATCGGATTTGATGATCTGCCGATTGCTGCTTGTACGTCACCGCCCCTTACGACCATCAGACAAGACCGGCTGGAGCTCGGAAAAAGTGGATTTTTTGCATTGTCAAGTCTTCTCAATCACATCCCGATCAGTACATATTTGTTGCATGCACAGCTGATTCAGCGGGAATCGACAGGAAAGGTTCCTTCATAAATTCATCTCATCAACAATATTTGCCGGTTTTGCAGTCATTTCTACCCATGCCGGAATAAAACCGCTTTTAACAGCGTTTCTTACAGATCTGACATTAGACCAGGCGGTACAGTAAAACGGTACTTTACCCCTGTTTATGATCTCTTTTGTAAGTCTGCTTGTCAGTGCAGAGGCAATCCCCTGTCGTCTGTATTCCGGAAAAACATCCACACCGATCTGCCACATATCGTCGCAATCGGCAGAGCAGGCGGCAAGTCCCACCAGCGTGCTTCCGTCATATGCGCCGACGCCAAGTACATCCAGATTCTTCCGATCTTCGCAAAGCGCATTGCTCCATTCCGGCAGATACAAATCCGCAAAATCTTCCTGCGTCAATACTCGTGTCACATAGGCGCAGGAAAGAGTCGGTATCCGGCTGATGTCCGGCAGATAGTATTCTGCCATGAAACATATTTTGTGCCCTTTTTCAACTAAACGTTCATTCAGCCAATGCATGTTTGGTGTTTCAAAGCAGTGATAAAATTCGAATTTGTCTACATACGCAGATACCAGATCCATAGTCTCCGGTATGGAAGCCGCCATGATATTACTTCCATAGGAAACCAGATTGCAGGTAATAGGCTCTTTCAAATATTTGCGGGCCTTCTTTCCTAAATTTATGGGAACAACAACATTTTTGTCCGCCTTGAGATCTTCCACACGGCACCCCATATCTTCCGCAGACTGCCTCATGGCAATCTCCATCATTTCACGATTCGTCATATGCTTTTCTCCTTTATGAGTTTGTAATAGAAACTGCTGGGCATCAGAGAAGCTCATTCCCTGCAGTTATTTCTGTGGATCAATTTATGATTATTCCTAGCTCTTTTTCATCTCTGCCTCAAATGTGTTTTCCGTCATATGCGCCCGCAGAATATGAAGCAGCACTCCCGCCGCCCGCTCCATTGCAGCCGGATCGATAGAGGAATAGTTCATGACATACGTATTTTCCTGCTTTATTGCCTCCGCCGCATCCGCGTAATAGCCGGAGAGCGGCTTTAATTTCACACCACGGGATTTCGCCTGCGTGACAATCGACTCTTCTTTCAAATCCGTGCGAAGATGCATCAGAAAATGAACGCCTGCTTCTTCCTCCTCGATGGTCACGTAATCACCGAGCGGCTTCTTTTCGAGTTCCTGTAAAATCAGATCTCGTTTGTTCTGATAATAGTTTCGCAGCCGGTTGATATGTTTTTCGAAACTGCCATTCTCAATAAACTCTGCCAGTGTGTACTGCTCAAAGTTGGAGACGGTGCAGGAATAAAACGACAGCTCGCGATAAAATTTCTCCGCTAATGTCTGCGGAAGCACCATATAGCTGATCCGTACCGTGGAGGCAAGTGTTTTCGTAAACGTATTCATATAGATGACCTTGTCCGAAACGTCGATACTCTGCAGTGTCGGAAACGGCTTTCCGCCGAGACGCAGCTCACTGTCATAATCGTCCTCAATGATATAGTGATGATCTGATTTTGCTGCCCAGCCGAGCAGTTCATAACGGCGGCTGACCGGCATGACTGTCCCGGTTGGAAAGTGATGGGACGGGGAGGTATGAATAATATCAACCGATCTTTTTTCCAGCTCCTGCACCGAAACACCGTCCTGGTCGAGCGGCACTGGCTCGTACCGCACCTTCATACTCTCATAAATCCGCGCAATTTTGTGATACCCGGGATCCTCTACTCCATAAACAAGATCGTTTCCGAGAAGCTGAATCAGAAGGTTATGCAGATACTCCGTTCCTGCGCCGACAATAATCTGCTCCGGCAGCACCTGCATTCCACGAAACTCTCGCAGATATTTTGCAATCGCACTGCGCAGCTTTAAAATCCCGGCGCACGGGGAATTGATCATGAGCTGGATCCGGTTGTCATTCAGGACAGCACGCACCGTCCGCGTCCAGATTGTAAACGGAAAAATCTCGCTGTCCGTCTGGTTACTGGAAAAATCCGCAAAATAGGAAGTCTCCCCGTTTGCTACCTGCAGGATCTCTTTTGGCACCGCATCCCGCATGGAATCCTCAATTTCCAGATCAGCCGCATAGAATCCGCGCTTTGGCATGGAATACAGATAGCCTTCCGCAACAAGCTGCGCATAGGCATTCTCGACGGTAATGACGCTGATACCCAGATTTTTCGCGAACGTCCGTTTCGACGGCAGCTTCTCTCCAGGGCGGATATTTCCCAGCAATATGTCATTTTTGATACATTTATATAAATATTCATACAGGGAATCTGACCCTATATTGGAAAAATTATACGTCAGCATCCGACCGCTCTCCTCTCATCTGACCTTACTGAATATATTTGTTTTGGCAATTTTTTTATAGTCACTTTACCAGTATACTGTGAGGCAGAGCAAAAGTAAAGCCAAAACAGAAACTAAAATTTTTCAGACACGGAGGAACTTATTATGACAGCAGCAAATGAGAGATACAAACTGAACAAAGAACTGGCACAGATGTTAAAGGGTGGCGTGATCATGGACGTTACCACTCCGGAGCAGGCGCATATTGCCGAGGAAGCTGGTGCCTGTGCCGTTATGGCACTGGAGCGGATTCCTGCAGACATCCGTGCAGCCGGCGGCGTTTCCCGTATGAGTGATCCGAAGATGATCAGCGGCATTCAGGAAGCCGTTTCCATTCCGGTTATGGCAAAATGCCGCATCGGCCACTTTGTAGAGGCACAGGTTCTTGAAGCCATCGAAATCGACTACATCGACGAGAGTGAGGTTCTCTCCCCGGCGGATGATGTCTACCATATTAACAAACGAAATTTCAAAGTACCGTTTGTCTGCGGTGCAAAGGATCTCGGCGAGGCACTCCGCCGGATCAACGAGGGAGCGTCTATGATCCGTACCAAAGGTGAGCCGGGAACCGGCGATATCGTACAGGCGGTCCGCCATATGAGAAAAATGAACAGCGAAATTCAGAAACTGACCTCAATGCGTGAGGATGAGCTGTTTGAGGCAGCCAAGGTCCTGCAGGTTCCATACGATCTTGTTCAGTATGTTCATGATAACGGCCGTCTCCCGGTTGTCAACTTTGCAGCCGGCGGTGTGGCAACGCCTGCCGATGCAGCGCTGATGATGCAGCTCGGAGCAGAAGGCGTCTTCGTCGGATCCGGTATCTTCAAATCCGGCAACCCGGCAAAACGTGCCGCTTCCATCGTAAAAGCTGTTACCAACTACACCGATGCCAAACGGATCGCAGAACTCTCCGCTGATCTCGGCGAGGCTATGGTCGGCATCAACGAGCAGGAAATCGCCTTACTGATGGCAGAAAGAGGAAAATAATGAAAATTGGAGTGCTTGCATTGCAGGGCGCATTTGCAGAACATGAAAAAGTATTAGAACAGCTTGGCGCCGAATGCATCGAACTGCGGCAGGCCCGCGATCTTGCCGAGCCTTACGATGCACTTGTACTGCCGGGCGGCGAGAGTACCGTTCAGGGAAAGCTTTTAAAAGAGCTTAGCATGTTCGATATCATGAAAAGCCAGATTGAAAACGGCATGCCGGTCCTCGCAACCTGTGCCGGTGCAATTCTTCTGGCAGAAACGATCGACGGACAGATGAAGGGACAGCCAGAGCAGTATTTCGGCACGATTCCCATGTGCATCAAGCGGAACGCCTACGGCCGACAGTTAGGCAGCTTCCACACAGAAGCACCGGTTGTGGGCATTGGAACAGTGCCGATGACGTTTATCCGTGCGCCGTATATCGCATCTGTGGGGAACGGCGTGGAAGTGCTCGCGGTTGTGGAAGAGCGGATTGTCGGTGTAAAATATAAAAACCAGATGGCCTTCTCCTTCCACCCGGAGCTCGACCCGGATATGAGGATTCATAAGACATTTCTTTCGATGATCAGCAACGTATAAAGCAAAAGACTGTGCAAATCATAAATTCATTTGCACAGTCTTTTGCTCTGTTTTCATACCGCAATGCAGTCCCATGGAATAATTTGAATCTTTTCCGGAGAAACACCATCTATTTTTAGGGTTCCCCTGTCACCGATTCGAATCCGGTCTTTTTCCCGGCTTACGTTCTCCCGTGTGACAAGATTTTCCGTGAAACCATTATCCATATAATGGATGAAAAAAACGTTGTTATCTCTGAAGAAAATAAAATCTGATCGCAAAAAGCTCCAGCTTCTCGTTGATTTTTCATCCGAGAAGCTGGAGCTTTCCACGTTGTTTACCTGCCATAAAGCATTTTTGAATTATTATTTGATACGTTTCAGTTCATACTGTCTCGTACCAAGACCAATTTTCTCTGCCTGGTCAAGGGTTGCCTGCCATTCAATATTCGGATTGGAATCCTTGAAATGATCGTGGTGGCAATGCCATCCCGGCTCTGCAAGATGCTCGCCAAGCTGACTGTTTTCGATCGGAGTTGCCTTCAGGCAGGCATCGGCACACGCCTGATCAAGAGCAACCGGGTCGAAGCTTGCAAACATTCCGATATCCGGCAGGATCGGAGCATCGTTCTCACCATGGCAGTCACAGTTCGGGCTGATATCCTGTACCAGAGAAATATGGAAGCACGGACGTCCATGACAGACAGCCTGTGCATACTCCGCCATTTTCCGGTCGAGAAGCTCGTTTGCACTGCTGTTTGGATTGTAAACCGCATCAAAACTGCAGGCACCGATGCAGCGGCCGCATCCTTTGCATTTGTCATAGTCAATGACTGCTTTTTTATCCACATAGGAAATTGCATCGCTTCCGCATTCTTTTGCACAGCGGTGGCAGCCACGACAGACATCCGTATTGATCGCCGGTTTTCCACTGGCATGCTGCTGCATCTTTCCGGCGCGGCTTCCGCATCCCATACCGATATTTTTCAGTGCACCGCCAAAGCCCGTTGCTTCATGGCCTTTGAAATGGCTCAGACTGATAAAAATATCTGCGTCCATGATTGCATGGCCAATCAATGCTGTTTTGCAATATTCTCCGTTGACAACCGGAACTTCGATTTCATCGGTTCCTCGCACTCCATCTCCGATGATAATCTGGCATCCTGTGGTAATGGTATTGAATCCATTCAGATTCGCACAGTCAAGATGCTCCAGGGCATTTTTTCTGCTGCCCGGATATAACGTATTGCAGTCTGTCAGAAACGGAAGGCCTCCCTGCTCTTTACAGAGATCTGCAACCACTTTCGCATAATTCGGACGAAGAAACGCCATGTTTCCCAGTTCGCCAAAATGCATTTTGATTGCGACGAATTTGCCTTCCATATCAATGTCTTTGATGCCAGCAGCAATACAGAGCTTTTTCAGCTTGTCAAGCTGACTCGTTCCAACCGGACATCGAAAGTCGGTAAAATAAACCGTTGACTTTTCCATTTTGTCATTCCTCCTGATTTGTCATTTTTTGACAGCATATCACTTCAAGCTAGGTTGAAGTCAAGTATAATTTGTGGTCTTCTGTTTGTCTCATGGGCTTGTCTTTTTTCTGGATTTTTCGTATACTGAACATAGTTTTTAAGCAACTGAAAATACAGAAGTGCTTTGGAGGTCATGTTTATGATAAAGGCAGTATTATTCGATATGGATGGTATCCTGTTTGACACCGAGATTGTAATGAAAGAGGGCTGGCAAAAAGCTGCCCGGGAGCTGAATTTTACGCTCACGGAGGAACATCTTTCGCAGATGCGCGGCAGTGCGCTTCCGCGGAGCAGAAAGCTGTTTGAGGAGTGGTTTCACGGACAGGTGACATACGATGAAGGACGCGCAATCCGCACGGCGTATCTAAACGATTATATTCGACGCAACGGTGTCCCGGAAAAACCAGGGCTTCATGAGTTTCTTTCCTGGCTCAAAGAGCATTCGATCAAAGTTGCCGTTGCTACTTCTACAACGCGGCGCATTGCGGAAGACTATTGGAAACAGTCTGGCATTGACCAGTATATCGATGCTTCAGTCTGCGGGGATGAGGTAATCAACAGCAAGCCGGATCCGGAAATTTTCTTAAAAGCAGCGTCTCTTCTGAAAGTTCCGATTGCTGCATGCATAGTAGCCGAAGACAGCATCAATGGTCTGAAGGCCGCGCGTGCAGCTGGTGCCATCTCCTGCATGATCCCGGATCTGACACCGTATACAAAAGAGCTTTTTCCATTTTGTGATTATGTGAGTCCTTCTCTTTTGGCCTGTAAAGAAATTCTGCTGCAGACTCCAGAAGCGGACAAACTGAAAAGCTGGAAGTAAAAAATCATACATAAATTCAATTATTTTACTGTAAGAAAGTCCTCCACACAGAATCTTTCTGCTGTGGAGGACTTTCTTTAACACGTTTTCATCATCTGTTCGTTTATTCTACATCTACCGGCGAATCATACGATTCCATAACATTGTAGATCTGTTCTGCTGCTGTTGTACGCAGTTTCTGCTGTGTGCTCTGGTTTGCGCATTTTTCGTATTCACGCATAAAGGCAGTTGCTGCGGTGTCAACATCTTCGGCATTTTTCAGTCTGTCCAGCAGATTCGGATTGTAGTCGGAAAGGTAGGCCATCAGACTGTCGAGCTGGCCGGACAGGCTTCCAAGGCTCTTTCCAAGATCAATGGTATATCGGCACAGATACTCTTTGATCGTTGGATCTGTAAAACCACAGAGACCATATCCATATCTTCCGCCACTGTAAAGGCCAAAACGGGAACTTCTGATCACTTCGTCACGGGAAATGATTCCGGCATCAACAAGGTTCGTGTACTGCTCTCCGCTCAGGCTTGTGCGGCTGGTAGAGCCATACTCAAGCAGTGTCGGATTGAGGTCTGTGGATGCCTCGTTTGCAATATTTCCCATAATACCGGCGGCTCCTTCTTTTGTAAATCCGTGCATCAGGAAGTAATTCCAGATCTTTTCTGCGTTCGTTCCACCGATTTCATCGTCGGCTGCAAAACGACGGATCGTCAGAATCGTGTCACAGTCCACCGGGCGGTCGCAGGTGATACCGGCGTTTTCGTTCAGCGCTTCTACAATTTTTCCTTCTCCGTCATACAGCGCCACATGGCCATTATAGCAAATAACATCGCCTGCGCGTGCCTCATCCAGGCTTGCAACCTCCGTTCCAAGGCTGCGCCATCCGCCGGAGATCGTATATTCACCGTCGTACGCACCGCAACGGGTCAGAATCTGCCATACAAAATGAGAGCAGTCAATACCGTCCGTCAGGGAGTTTCCACCCCAGACGTATGGTCTGCCAACGAACTGTTTTGCAAATGTGATAATACCGTTTCCGGTTGAGGTTTTTACTTCATAAACCGTTTCTTTTTTATAGGGAAAGGCTTCATTTTCAGACGGATCGATCACCTGATCCGCCAGTTTCATCTGATCCTCTCTGGTGCCGGTTACATATTCCAGCGCCTCTTTTCCCTGCTGCAGATAATCCGTACGGACAAAACCGCGGACGTCGCCCGATTCAATATAAACCCACTCCTGATCCGCATCGGCGATCACAAAACAGAGTGCCTTTGCCGGAAGTGTTCCCACGATCCGTGCGCTGGTGGAACCGCTTTCGCGGACGTTTAATCTGGTATCGACCTTTGCGTAGGCGTACGCTTTGTCGACCTGTGCGAAACCTGCGCGGAGATCTTTTTTCATGGAGCTGATATATTTTCCGTAATCAATCGTCTGAATCCAGTCATCCGCCTGTGTCTCATCATTTTTCGGTGTTTCTGTCGGGGCTGGTGCAGGCGTCTCGGTTGGCACCGGTGTTTCTGTTGGTTCCGGGGTTTCGGACGGGACTGGAGTCGGCGTTTCACTTGGGGATGGCGTTACCGACGGTTCTGGAGTTTCGCCTGGAGTTGGTTCCGGGGTTTCACTTGGAGATGGCTCCGGCATCTCGCCTGGATTCGGGTCTTCCGGTGTCTCCGTTGGAGTCGGATCCTCTGTCGGTTCTGGCGTTTCCGGTACTTCTGGCTCCTCTGTGGAAGCGGCATTTTCATCCTGAGATGGTACGGACGGTTCTTCTGCTGGTGTCTCGGTTTCCTGTGTTTCTACAGCCGGAACAACGGCTTCTTCTGTGTTTCCGTTTTCCGTTTCACTTTGCGTGGCCGGTGCATCCGCCTGATCTTTCTGCGTTTCCTGCACCGTTTTCGCTGTCTCCTCTGCATGCGCCGGTGCAGCCGAACCGAGAAGCATTCCAGCTGCCACGCCGAACGCTGTTACCGTTGTGCCAAATTTTTTCTTTGAAATCATATATGTTTTGCTCTCCTCTCTGCTGTTTGTCGATTTCTGCCTGCCATTTTCTGCTTTTGAGGCCGTTCGGATGAAATCACAAAAATGTATCGTTCCTGTAAAGTCTGGCCTCTTTTTTTGAAGATAAACCAAAAATGATATCATTCGTTTTCATTGTGCAAAAAATTTCACGTATTTTCTATATTGTATCACAGACAACATCAGATGCAAAGAAACAAATCACATATTGAGGAATTTTTCTGTTTAACGCGTGAAATTGAGAGAGATTCTCTGTAAATTCTCAGGAACCGGACGGAATGCGGATCAGAAGCCGTTTTCCATTCTGCTCTGATACCGTCAGAACCGGAATATGTTTCTTGCGGAGCTGGTGCATGACCGGATAGGCCGCAAAGAGATCACCGCTGACACAGACAGCCTCCGGCTTTTCTTTTAACAAGTCCGACAGGTATTCCCGCAGGCGTATCTTCCATTCTGCTTTTTCAAGTGATGACATGGCATAACTGCCACAGATGTTCAGTTCCGGGGCCTCCAGCAGCGGTTTATGAAGAATAACTGCATGCTCCATGCCCGGCATCTGCCGCAAAAGCGCGTCATCCGCATCAATCGCATCGGTACCGATGTGGATCAGAACCGGTGCTTTTGGCACTCCCGCAAGGCTGATGCGACAGGCAGCGACGGCATCGTCAAGCGTTTCTGCGGTGAGAAGAAATCCTCCTTTGTGGCAGAAAGACACACCGGAAAGCCCCGTCGCTTCCTGCAGTGCTTCTTTTTCCAGGCCAAGCCATGTTTCCGGAAAATCATACTTGTAATTGAATGAATTTTCTTTTCGAACCGGCTGCACGCAGTAACCGCCGCGGTTCGATGGGAATATCAGAAATGCAATTTCAGTCGCGGAAAGCTGTTTCTGACATGGAAAAAATTCCGACAGAATCAGAATCTTTTCATCCATTGTTCCTGCCTTTTTCTCCGCTGCGATCCGCTTCCTGTGTTCGGCAAGAAGATCTGCAAACTGCTGCTCCGCCCGCTCATCCGCACGAAAACGCTCCCATTTATGTTCCAAAATCCGTCCGGCCACTGCCACCGCCTCCAGGAAAGCAGCATCGCTTCCGCTGTTATCATCCCATACCGGATTGAACATGCCGATCATACTGGCGAGTTCATTCTTTTCTCCTGTATTATCATTGAGATCGAGCGGCTGTACAAACTTCTCGTCAAACTGCGCAGCCATCTCCGGACTCAAAATTTCTGTGCCAAGTGCCTCCCATAAAAGGCCAAACGCCGCGTACGGAACCTGGTTTTCCCGGATCCGGCTGTCTTTCTGGTGATGGTCGTATTCTCCTCTTCCAATATCAAAAACAATCCCGGCAAAATCCTCCGGCACACGATTTCCGCGCTGGATAGTAAGCTGCGGATTAAAATGCAGAAGCAGTGCCGCAGAGAACACATCATCCGCATGAAATTTTCCGCCGTGCGTAAAAGCAGCGGCATGTTCTTTTTGTATCTGTTCTAATAATGTCATAAAATTCCAACTTCCTTTTTCTTAAGATCTGCTCTATTTTACTCTATCTGGCGGCTGTTTCGCAACGGTTCTATGTAAAGAAAAGCTTGAAAACTTCCTGGCGCGTATTTATTAAAAATCATTTCCGCAGTCTGCACACTTATCTACGAAAATTCTTTTGTGGGTATTTGGAAAATCAAAATGAGCGGCTCCTCTTCCAAGGTTCCGCTCATTTTGATTTTTCTTCCTTTCATACCTGAATCCGGTCTGCAGCTGCATCACACATTGCAATCCGTTTTCCATCCATGCCAAGGATCAATCCACCGTTTATTCTCTGGATGACCTGTACGGTGCTGCCTTCTTTGATTTTACGGCTTCGGAGGAAATCCAGAACATCAGGGATTCCAAACATCCATTTGATGGTACAGATATCACCGGTTTTTTTCTTTGAAAGTGCCTGCATGGTATCCCTCCTTTTTACTTTTTCTATATTGTATTCCCTGAGGAAATATTTAGTCAATAAGAACAATTGGGATACGCTTCTAACTAAAGTTTGTGTGCAAAGCGCTAGAGTGTGTTTGAAAAAGGCTTTTCGTAGTCTGCATGTTCCAATTTGTGGGAGATTTTGTCTGAATGAAGGAGGCGTAGCGGGCTACGGCGACTGAATGAGGGCAAAATATACCGCAAAGTGGGGCGTGCAGGCTGCGGAAATGGTTTTTCAAACACACTCTAGTTTTTCAATCAGAAAAAGAGTTTGCTGCACGCGATCGCAATCGAAGCTACGGCCACGATCCGTTTCAGCAGCGTCTGGTTGATTTTCGTCGCATTTCGTAATTATTATAAATAATCACGCAGAAGACGATTCATCATTATGTCAATTATTAAAGCGTGCTGGGAAAACATTTCTCATTACGTTCTCCACTATCTCTTTAGATTCAGAAAGAATTGACATATTTTATCTGGCATAGCACATGTGACTGCATCCATTTGGAAAGAGCTCTGCTTTCATCGCTCGGATATATTCTTCTTCCGTAGAAGAATCCTCCAGAATCTCCAGCGTGCGGCGCAGATTTCGGATATCACGCTCCATAAAATCGGTATAATTTCCCCGGCCTACCAGCTTCAGATGAGTGATTCCAGCATCGGAAAGCTGTTTTAATGTACACAGGCCGCAGCCGGTTGCGCCGCAGAGGTAACCATCTTCCGATACAGGATTCGTCAGTTCTGATGCAGAATCCCATTCGGATATAGAAATATTTTCTCCCGGATGATTTTTTTCTTGTTTTTCTAATTTAGATTCTGAAAGCGACATCGGTTTCTTCCAGTAAGGAACCCGGCAAAGATATCCCATTTCATCGCAGTGCAGGGAATTGCAGAAAGCACCACTGAACTGGCACAGTTCATTCAAAGCAAATGCCTCGAACTCCGTTGGATAAGTCCATTCTTTTCGAGCGGCTTCTTTCTGCGCAGTTATATGCCGAATCACTGCACGCATTTCCGAGATCGTATTTTTGCGCTGGAAAATGATCCTCTTCGGGTATTCTTTCGCAAAAACCTCTGTCATCGCAGAATTCACCGTTCCCAAATCCCCGCTCAGATGCACCTCACAGTCGATCTTTTCTTTTCGCAGGTACACAAGCAGCGCGGGATCCGCAAGAATATAACTGTCAAACCCTATGCTGCGGCACTGTTGGATGATCTGCGTAATTTCTTCATACTGTTCCGGCCGGTAATACAGCGAATTGAACGCCAGATGCACTGGCTTCTGGTATTTCTGCACCATATTGGCCAGAATTTCCAGTTCACTGAACGATCCAATTTGTACGTTATAGTTTAAAACCTCTCTCCGATTCAGCGGCAGAACCGTTCCGTATTTTTCTGACCAGGAAAATGGAACGTAACCGCAAAACAGCTCGTCTGCACCGGCGCGGACGTAACGGGGATAGTCATCAATGGAGCCGAGGCCTGATGTGATTTTCATAAGTTAAATCCTTTCGCTTGCGCCTCATTCAAATTCAATCTCTTCCTCCGCCTTAGCATACAAATCCAGCTGATTTTCAATATCAAGTCTCTGAACCAGCCAACCTCTTGCAAGACACATCTTCACAAAATCGTCTATACGATTTACTCCATTCATCTCTTTTAACGTTACAACCACACCAAACGGAAGAGAATCTTTTCTTTTCTGCAAGCGTTCTTTCGTATTAATCTTAAGTCCCCATAACCCAGAATCATAAGCCTTTCGGGGAACCCTTTTTTCTTTTATTTTTTCACTGATATGTTTCACATTATCCCATTTGCGATACATTTTTCTTGCATCTTCTTCGTACAAAGTAATCTGTTTCTCTTCAGACTGTCGATTGTCATCAATTGCTTTAATCATGGTTGACCCTCTTTTGACAACAACTCTGCCAAAATGAATATCCATTTCTGTACTCGTATAGTCAACACCCTGTTTGCGATCGCACTGTGGAAAATATGCCAGGGTAGCTCTTGCATAAAACGGGTGCGCATGATCTACAACAGGCACTGGCAGATTATAAGTATAAGTTTCATATTCCTCCGATGCCCCTGTCATAATGAAACGTATTTCATCATCCGGTGTTTTTAAAACCTCATTAATATGCTTTGGCACAACACCATATCCGATTCTATGTGAAATATCATCTCTTCGATTCCATCCGGCAGCTGCATCAATCAGCAATGCTTTCGCCACTTCCCGGCTTAATCCCATAATATGAATCAAATATGCCAGTTTACGTGAAATCCATGGCGCTGCAAATGAAGTTCCCGCTACGTATGCTGCTCCCATATCGTCTTTGCATACCACCATTTTATCTGTATAGACCGTTCCATCACCACCATAATAACTGACATCCGGTTTATGAAAAAACGACAGAACAGGTCCAATCCTGGTATAAGAAGCAGAGTTTCCTGCAAAATCCACAGCATTAACCACCATAGAATTCAGGGAATCTGCCGGAGATCCAATTCTCATATTCTTTTTGGTAACTCCTGCCGGAATATTTGTACCTGCTACCACAAAAATAACGTCATATTCACTCTGAATACGATCCAGCTCTGCAGCCTCCGGCGAAATAAAATTTGGTTTGATTTCAAGTTTTGATCCCAGCGATAAATTCCAGACTTTAATATCTCGATTGGACGCAACAATATTTCGGATCATTTTCAGAACAGTAAAAGAACTAAATCCGTTATTTGTTGCCACTCCAAAATGTCTTACGCGAAATCTGCCGCAGCCATCCGCAAGCTCCGGGTTTCCCTGTGGGCCATCTACGATAATATAGCTGACAGCTGTTCCGTGTTCATAATCTTTCCTGGACAGAGGAATATTAGGGTCCAATAGATTTTTATATTCAACCCACTCGTGAAAATACACTTTTTCATTGAACTGTGTATCTATCACACCTATGACCGGTTCGTTCTGTGGATGTGGGATTAATAATCCGGCATCCTCTTCCATATCCTCATACGCATCTAACACATCGTCTCTTGAAATCTCAGAGAATTAGATTTTGTGAGATTGTTCTGTACGCACCAGGTGTCAACATCCATGACCGCCGGACGGTTCTGACAGGCACGAATTTGTTCTGCCCACTGCCGGATCCTGACCTGCTGCGCTATAAGACTGGTTTGCGTAGCCATACCATCCCTCCCTTAATTATAGTCAGTCTAAAAAGTTGAGTACTGAACTTTTTGGACTATGTTAATTTGGTCAGTATGATTATGGCATAAATGTAGTGGGATAAAAAGGTACTCGGAATTTACCGTTTACTTTCAAAAAGCTGTTCAATCAGCTTTGCTTTATCCATATAGTAAAATCCAGATTTTCAAACTTACTGAAAATCTTCAAATTCCACCGGTAATCTCTTGTATCCTGCTATATTTACACGCACCTTTCCAAATCAAATCTCTGGGGAAGAAATTCTTTCTGCTATCTCTTCACCAGCACAGCTCCTTCCACTTTCGCATAATACTCCGCCAGATCTTCCTCCATCTGCCTTCTCACCCGCTCCCAGTCCCCTGCTTCCATCTGGCTGTACAGCGCATGATTCATCGAGATTACACTCAGATCCTTCGAATAATACAAGAACCGTTTTCTCTCAAATTTCTCAAACGGATTGGTCAGCATACTTCTCTGCATTGCTTTCTTATCCTGCAGCATCGTTTCATTATACGGGCAGGTGCTCCGGTCTACAGGAAGTCCCCGGGTTATTCTGTCCTGATAAAAAGCAATATAGTCTCCCAGAACCTCTTCTATTTTTGCATCTCCAATAGAATCCACATGACGGATAAAAGCCAGCAGAAACGGCATTTTATAAGAAAGTGAATAATCTCTTTCTTCCAGGAACGCAAAAAAATCTTCTTTGATGGTAGCATCGTTGTGTTCCTTAATTCCAAGCTGCTTCCGATATTTTTCCACTTCATCCGGACTGAATAAATATAATGTTTTACTGCCGAATTTGTACTGCACTTCTGGCGTTAATTTTCCGGCTCTGATCCAGCTTGTGATGGTTCCCGTATTCACAAAATATTCCCTGGCAACCTGCTCCTGGCTTAGATAATCGCCGTATTTTTCTTCAAAAGAATGGATATCCACCTCTGTAATCCGCTCAATCCGCTCTTCCATTCCATCAATCACCACCGGGTCTCCCGGCTTATAATCCATTTTTGTGATATCGCCAAACGGAACATAATAAGGATTGGCAAAAACCGAATGCATACTGCAGGGCTTGATCATGGCTCCGTACTCATCGACTACGTCAATCACAATCACATTTTTCTTGGTGTCCGTTTTCCGCAGTCCCCTTCCGATCTGCTGCAGATAAAGAACCTTGGAAAGCGTAGGCCTTGCCATCACCAGAATGCCGAGTTCCGGATAATCCCATCCCTCTGAAATCATGTTGCAGGCACACAGGAAACGGATTTCCTTTTCTTTAAACGCTTTCATAACAGAACTTTGATTTTTTGTCTGCCTTGTGTAGCTGGCCGCTGAAATATTTGCCTTATTAAGGAGCTTTGCCATTTCGTTCGCATGCGCAACATTGACACAAAAAACAACACCCTGTCTCGTGCCCGCTTCGCCGGATGTAAAATACTCTGAAAGTACGTGGACAATCAGCTCATTTCTTGAAGTGACCCGGATTCTTTTCTCCAGATCCGCATTGACATAATCCCGCCCATTAAACCTTACACTGGAAAGATCAAGATTCGTTTCAATCCGGTAAACATTCGCTTTCGCGACCACTCCCTTTTCCATCGCTTCTTTTAAGGATAGCGAAGTCGTATACGATCCAAACACCGTTTCCAGCTTTCTTTTATCCGGCCGCTGATCCGTCGCCGTCAGGCCTATCGTAAATTCTGTCCGATAGTATTGCACAACTCTTTTCAGCACTGGCGCAACCGCATGATGTGCTTCATCCACGACAAGATAATTGTAATAGTCTGGTGTAGTGTCCGTATAATGTCTGGCCGCGAAGGCATACGTTCGAATATCAATCTTATCTTTTAACTCTGGCAGCGAAGCCTTTATTCTTTCTTCCCAGTCCAGCAAAAGATTGACTCCCGGAACCAGAATCAGTCCACGAAACTTTTGTTTTCCTTCCACGAATGTCCGCAAATCTTCTTCCACAATTTTCGATTTTCCCGCTGCTGTAGGCAGCACAATCAAAAATGCCTTGATACCCGCATCTCTGCGCTTTTGTATCTCCTGCAGGCTGACAGTCTGATGTTCATACAGCTCAACTTTTCTTTCAACTTTGATTCCGTCATCCACAAAATTCGAAGAATCTTTTCCAAAATACTGTTTGATATCATCCTCAATCCGACTGGCAAATTCGCAATCCTCTTTGGAAAAGCGAAATAACTTGATCCCCCACAGGGCACACGTATTTTGTTTCTTGAGCTGATTGCGATATTTTTCCTCTCCAATAATTTGCGGATGATGGTAATCAAGGCCGTTTTCTTCGATCGCATATTTCTGATCCTTTGTTCTGACAAAATAATCGAGAAAATAATTCCTTCCATTTTCATCACAAATTCCATATTCCCGCGTCAGATATCTCAGCGCATTCATTCCATAAACACTTGAAAAATTCTCTTCGAAATGAATTTCCAGCGGAGAAGCATCGGCCTGCTCGCTCCGATCTCCTGTGTTTCGTATATAACCGCCTTCCAGGACAATTCCATCTTTGGCAAGATATGAATCCAGATTTCCCCGCGCATATCCCAGAAAACGAAACACCCTTTGAAAGCGATGCATATAATCATTCTGCTTCTCCGTAATCAGCATATAGGGAAAAACCGGCTCTTTTGGCTCATGAGAGCAGATACCATCATCAATAACAACCATATCTATCCCATTATCATAAAACCGGGAAATTCCGCCATTTGGATAACACACCTGTTCCCGAAATCTAAAATCTGCGTGTTCTGCTAGAAACCTGTCTTTTTCAATATCAGATTCAGCCACTTTTCCTTCTCCCTTCCCGGTCTTACATCATCCGTAAGCCACTCTTCTTCTATTCGGATCTGCTCCACATCCTTGATAAAATCAGAAAAAGTATCCGGTGTGAAATCCGTAAAAAAACGACCATTTCTTTCGCCTTCAAACGTTCCATATTTAAAGGAGGTATAAATAATCCCATTAGTGTCCAACGCTGTTACCATCTTATGGAATACCATTTTTAATTCTTTTTTCGGCAAATGCAGAATCGATGAACACGCCCAGATGCCGTCATATTGATTCATCTCATCCAAATCCTGAAATATCATGTTTTTTACCGGAATACCGGTATAGGCACTGGCGTATTTGCACAGTTCTTCTGAACCGTCCATCGCCGTAACAGCAAGACCGTTTCCCAGAAAATACTTCGTGTCTCTTCCGGAACCACACCCGAAATCCAGCACTCTCTTTCCCGGCAAAACGTTTAAAAATTTATCCTGCGTCGTCTGGAAATCTACAGAAACAGTGCCTTGTATGAAAGAAGCTGCGTTTTGGTTGTAATAAGCGATTGTTTGGTTTTCCATATTCTGATGATCTCCTTGATAGAAAATATAAAGCATGTGCTGTGCAAAACTGTTTTCTCTGTTTTAAACCGAAAACACTTCTTCAGACATTTTATAGATACTTACTTGTCAAGTTCGTTATATGCCTTTTTGACGATCTGCGCCATCAATAATCTTCTCTGCTTCAGAAATTCAGGATACGGTAACTGCTCAAAATTCTCAGGTAATGCATTCTGAGCACAGGCAAGCCGGTATCCTTCTTCTCCTAATTTCTCTCGATACCGGCTGACATACTCCGCCGGAGCTTCATCGGAAATATCAATGTTTGTTGTATAGTCCAAGTATGTAAAGTTCGCAATCTGGTTTCTGTCACGGTCATTATCGTACCCGATCTTTTCAAGATAATGTTTCGGAAAGATATGATGCTTGTCCACGGAATTTTTGTCTCCATTTGCTCCTAATACAAAGTATTGTGACAGAGGTGCTGTGCTGAACAGCATAGGTGTTCCCAGTACATTGACTGCCGCAATATATCCGTACCAGGCCGGTGAATTGGCCGAAGAACTGTTCAACTCGGCTGGCAGCGAATAAACAAAGTAGTCATCCGTAAATCGGTTGCCGATAACAGAATTCAGATATGATACGAATTCATCTGCATGATGGACATCTCGCAAATCAGCAAACTGTTTTTCAACCTCTGATTCTGTAGATCCCGTATAAAATCCAGTAATCGTAGACATAAAAATCCATTTGCGAATAATTTTCTGAAGTTCAACAGACGACACTTTATACTCATATTTTCCGATCAGATATAAAACATAGCTGAAAACTACCGCATTGGATGATGCCACCAGGCTGCCTTTCAAATAGCCTGCAGAAGCAAAAAGATTCATGAAGGCATGCCAGTTATTGAGATTGGTTACCATGTCTAAAGATTCTTTGAAAATTCTCAGATTCTCTTCACGCACATCCTGCGTAATTTCACCGGTCTTTAAATTCTTTCCGCGGAGCAGCAGATACGCATATCGCAAACGCGCTCTCCGAAATCCTACGCCAACAGACATTCGAATCAGATGAGAAGGGTCAACCTGAAGAATCTGATTAAACGCGGTTCCATTTGCCGGTACTCTTGATTCCGCACAAAATCGGTTAATCTTTGCATGGACATCATTATCATAAACTGCAATCAGTGTTTCAATGAAATTTTTTTCCGTAAGATTCTGACCACCGGAATTTACACGGACAAAAATCTCGGCAACATCTTCTTCATCCGCTTTTGAACTGATTTTCAGAGTTGGCAGAGAATAAATTCCAAGATTCAAAAGGTTATTGATGTTTTCTTCAATGACATCTTCTTCCTCTTCCGTAAGCAGCTCTTCCCCGTTTTTCTCCCGGCTTTCATTTACTGATCGGATAAAAGACTTTCGGAATCTTGAAATAGTGTGCTCCTGGTCCGCCGCAAACACGCTGCAAATCTCGCTGATCCATTCTGGATTGCGTTCATACGCCTGTGTCCAGACGGCAAATTCGCACGTTAGAGGATTGAAGGAGATTTTGATTTTTCTTTCCTCATAATTCTGGTCTTTGATGGTCACGCCATACATTGCTGCAAGTAATGCAGTCAAACGCTGCTGTCCATCAATAACAAGGTCATCCGGACGTTTATAAACTTTTTCATTCTTGCCAATATGTCCCGTATTTTCATAGTCATCCGGAGATGACCACAGCATGATATATCCGATTGGATAGCCTTTCATCATGGAATCCAGCAGTTCACGAACCTTATTATCTTTCCAGACAAAAGGACGCTGAAGGTCCGGCAGACCAATCCGTCCGTTCTTTACATCAGATAACAAATCAGATACCTTGCTGGGAATATTGTCGAATAATTCTTTTCCCATTTTCGTGCTCTCCTTTCCTTTTCTGGCATATTACATCCTTCTTCAAAAAAATCCAGTTGTATAAACGTATACAGGCGAAACCTACTCTTCCCTTATTGTGCGTTCGATCTTATTCATCAGCTCCAGATCCGCAGGCAGCCATTGCACGCTTCTTATGTACTTTCATCTGCTCAAATCTAAACCGAAGCTCTGGAATGGGCGTCAACCTCGTTTTAATGATCTCACTTATTTTTTTGCAATGTGGTCATACCCCTATCCTCTCTCTTCTATCGTCTCAACAATTTTTTCTTATGCTGGACAATTTTAATTTGCATACTTTTTAAAATTTTCTGCCTGCTCAAGTACTTCCTTATAAACATCGTCAAGTGTAACTGGCGGATATTCAAATTCATCAAGCAACAATATCAGATCCACCTGAAGATTCGCTTTTATATCCTCACGAGTAGCCCAATCCTTATATTTTGCTTTGTCATCTACAATCAGTTTAATACGCTTAGACAACTCAATCATCTTATCCTCTGGATATTCAAATTCATACTTTTTGGCTACTGATTTCAATATGTCATAGAAAGCCTTTTCCTCATAATCAATTCCTTTATCCTTAAAAGAATTTTTTTCATTCTTAAGTTCTTCTAAAAGAGCAGCAAGCTGATCTGCAACATCATCAAGGACTTCATTTGCATATGCTTCATCTCTCCGTCGGTTATTATATTCATCAACCACTCTTTTTAATCTGTCAGCAAACTCCATTCCCATTATCTTATTGACTTTCCGGAATTCATCAATCGCCTGTGACAATAGCCTTTGTAATATTTTTATCTTTGTATTTGGAAGCTGAATGGCGTTAATCTTATCCATATATTCATCACTGAAAATATCGACATTTATATGCTTACCTGTTTCAAATAATTCTTCGATACCATCAGATTGTATGGCTCCTTCCAGCATTTCTCTAACACGGGCATTCATCTGTGCTATATCTGGTGCTTCTCCTTTTGTCAGCTTAAACAGGATTGAACGCACTGCACAATAAAAATGAATATAATCCTTATCTTTATCGGTAAACTTATCACTTGCAGTACAAAGATTAAATGCCTGTTTCATCCGCTTGACAGCAGCCATAAATCTGGTTTCCAGTTCTTCTGACAACTGAACATACTCTACTGCACGATTCAAACAGTCAAGCTGTTCCGTAGGAGAACCATCGAAAAAATCCTCACTGTTAAAGTTATGGAACATTTGTGCAAGAACATCAAGCTGATCTTTTACTATTGTAACTGACTGTTCAACACCCTCAAATTCTTCACTTTCAAAATTTGTGTACTTTTTCAATGCCATATTCATATTTTTCTTAATGCCAATATAATCAACAATAAGCCCCTTATCTTTTCCTTCGCATACACGATTGACACGAGAAATTGTTTGAATGAGTGTATGCTGCTGGATAGGCTTATCAATATAAATTGTATCCAGTTCCGGAACATCAAATCCAGTAAGCCACATATCAACAACTATAGCAATTTTAAAATTGGATTTAGGATTTTTAAACTGGCGGTCAAGTTCTTTTCTATCCTCTTTTGTTCCGAGCATTTCAAACAGTTCTTGCTCGTCATCCTTGTTGCGAGTCATGACCATTTTTATTTTTTCTATTGGCTTCAAATCTTTTTTATCTTGTTCACTCAATGTCGCACCATCTGCTGCAACTTTCTTCTCTGCCCATTCAGGACGAAGCTCAATGATAATCTTATACAGATCATATGCAATATATCTGTTCATGCAAACAAACATTGCTTTTCCCGCAACCGTCGCTCCTTCAGCAACTCTGTTTTCATAATGACTAATAAAATCCTGAGCAACAGAACGAAGCCTGTCCGGATCACCGATAATTGCTTCCATATTAGAAACTGCTTTTTGGCTTTCTTCTATCTGATGTTCATTTGATCCAGCAAGTTCACATTCCTCATAATATTTTTCAATTTCTTTCACTTTGTTCTGATCAAGTGTAACTCTTGCCGCCCTTCCATCATAGACAAGATTAACAGTAATACCATCATGTACAGATTCCGTCATTGTATATGCATCAACAACACCACCAAATACTTCTATTGTTCCGTCAACCGGAGTTCCTGTAAACCCAACATATGTCGCATTAGGAAGTGAGTCATGAAGGTACTTTGCAAAACCGTATTTCTTTTCTACTCCTTTATCTGTAATACGAACCTTCTGATCAAGATTGATCTGACTTCTATGAGCTTCATCAGAAATACAAATAACATTTGTCCTATCGGTAAGGAGCTGCAAATCCTCCGTAAATTTCTGAATAGTGGTAAGATATACGCCCCCACTTTCTCTACCCTGCAATTCTTCTCTGAGTTTTTCACGTGACTCAATACTTACTACTGTTTCGTCCCCAATATATTTTTTTGAGGATATAAATTGCTTTGAAAGTTGATCATCTAAGTCTGTTCTATCTGTAATAATCAAAATTGTCGGTGAATGAAAATCCGGACTTTTCATAAGCATACGTGTTAAAAACAACATCGTATAACTCTTGCCACAACCAGTAGCGCCAAAATACGTGCCTCCCTTTCCATCTCCTTCCGGACGTAAATGTGCCTTAATATTGTTATATAACTTTGTTGCCGCAAAATACTGCGGATAGCGACAAACAATCTTCAAATCCTTGTTTGAATTGTCTGGAAAATATATAAAGTCTTTAACCACCGCAAGTAAACGATCTTTTCTAAACAAACCTTTCATCATCGTAACAAGTGAGTTAATACCATCCAATTCTTTATCTTCAGAATTAACTTTTCTCCATGCATAAAAGAAATTATACGGGCTGAAAAATGAACCATATTTATTATTAGCGCCATCACTGATAACAATAAATGCATTATATTTAAACAACTCTGGAATGTCTCTACGGTATCGTACTGTAAGTTGCTTATAAGCATCCATTATTGTTGTATTTTCTTTTACCGCACTCTTAAACTCAAGAACAACAACAGGAATACCGTTTACGAATACAATGCCGTCAGGAATACGCAACTGATTATTAACACCTTCGATTTCAAACTGATTAACTGCTTTGAAAATATTGTTTTCAGGAGTGGAAAAATCAATAAGTTCAATGTATAAATCTTTCTGGGATCTGTCCTCACGATTGAAAATAAAGCCATCAGAAATCAATTTGAACACAGCTTTATTGGCTTCATAGATAGTGCCACCGATATTACGTAGCATAAGAATGATACTATCCACCTCACTCGGTGTGATACCATCCTTTGCATAACGATTGTAAAGGTATTGCTTCAGGTCATCTGTAAGCAGAACCTCTGTCCTCTCTCTATGTATTTGGTCGCCACTGACATAGGTATATTCCTCGTCTTTGAACAACTCCATTATTGACATTTCCAATGCGTGTTCGTTAAAATTTGTCATTGCGTTCACTCCTTTTATACGCTCTGTATTTTATAAAATATCAGCAAAATAGCTGTTATTCTCTTTAGTAAATATAACTTGTGACGGAAATAAATTTTCTCCCATATTTGCCATTCCAATAGCCGTTAATGCCCAATCGCTCAATTCTTTCGGCAGACGATAACAAATCGGATTGTTCTCATTTGAAATCGTAATCAACGGAACGCCCGATTTATCCATCCCAACAGACAAAACCATCTCCATTTGAGTGCCTTCGGCAATTTGAAGAATAGGTTGCTTTGTAATGTCAAAATAAACTTTCGCTCCACGACGGTTTAAAAAATACTCCTTATCATTTTTATCAACAATATCTATCTGCAATTTACTTCGCCTACGGTTAAAATAATCAGATAACTGCTGGCAAACATATCCATTAAAATATTCGCCCTGCATTTCAAGTTTCTCATTGACAAGCTGTTCTGGATTTTCAAAATGAGCCATATAGCCAAGTAATCCTATAAAACACACTAAGTCATCGGAATAAATTCCTGCATACGACTTGTACCAAGCATTATCCCATTCACAAATTATCTTGTATAACTTTTTATATAAGTCCAGTTGAGTTTCATTAAGTTGAAACCATTTTGCATTTAACAGCTTCTTCTCCGTTCCTTCCGAAATGGAATGATAGTGCAATTCATCACACAAGGCTTTTAGCAACTTTGAAATAATACCCGCCATCATATCCGCCATACGCAAGCCACAACTGTCTTTTGAATTTTCCTCTGTTACATTAGACAGTCTCATTTCACACGCAGCCTGCATTGTCCTACTGACTTCGTTCTGCTCTCCCTCTTTATCTAAAACTAAGGCATAATTTTTAATCTGTTCTTCCTGCAAGTATTTCGTAAAACCACTAAACGGCATACGATAATCCCATTGCAGTTCTGAAATAAGTGAAATATCATCCAAAATATACAATATATTTTCAAAGGCTTCATTCTCCTGCTCTTTCAGACTCATATTTAAACGGTTACATTCAATTCGTTCTCTAAAAAAGAGTTTCAATTCCTCTACAAATTTTTCTGGATTATCGTAAATACTTTTGATAACATTCTGCGGACGATATGTAACAAGAGCTTTTATAATGGAATATTTAACTGCGTCTGCATCTATAATAAAATTATTCTGATAACCTATAAAAAGCTGCAAAACCAAATATTCTATCTTACTTGCAACAGAAAAATACAACTTGGTATTTCCATCAAAAATGGATAAGAAGTCCATTACAAACTGTGTATTCGTTTTATTAAGCGAAGCAAAGCCAAATTCAAACTGTTTCTGCTTCAAAGTTGTGCTTTTTAATTCTCCATTTCTATCTTTACGGTCAGCATATCTATTCTCAAAATTCTTATATTTCCTAAAAACTTCTTTTTCCTTTTCTTTCGACCAACCAACTACAACCGCAATAAAATTATCGTAATAATTCGGAGCAGTTACGGTATTATAGTTGATTTTTCTACTGTGTTCCGACTCATCGTAATAAAATTTGTACATATCCATAACTGTTCTATCTCCTTCGGTTAAATGATAATTTAGCGGCTTAGTTTGCAAGACGAGCAAGTTGTATGGTTTGCAGTTCTAAAAGGTGTTTTATCTCCCTTTGGTTTGAAGATACTTGTTCAAACAATGGCGTTACTTGTTTCTCGAACTGCTCTATGACCTCACTCGGCGGTAAAACTGCCTTGATTTCGTATAACATATCGTATGAAACAAAAGGCTGAGAACTACCACGAACGTGAGCTTGCAACCTGCTATTAGCAAGTGTAAGGTATCCAAAATATTTATTCTTGGGGTTATTCACATTACACATAACACCATTATAGGTAACAAAGTGTTTGCCAAAAGCAAAGACCAAAGAACCACAGTTAATGCCAATATGTCCGATAACGGGAGCATCTTCATTGTTGTATTCATCATATCCGCCAATGATACCATTGCTACCGTAAACCGGATAAACACCACCGTTGTCAGGATTATTGTTACCTTTCCCATATTGGAATGTATATAGGTCTTGCAATGTTCCAACTAACCATTCAGGATTTGCTCTTTCAATAGAAAAGCGTTCCTTGAACATGGCACTTGCAGTTGCTTCTAAATTATCATTTATCTTCTGCTTCAAATCTATTCTATCGGTTATTGTCTTATATGCTTTCACAATTCTTCTCTGCTTTTCAATATCCGGTACTGGAAGTTCCACCATACAAAGCTCATTCCAATCGAAAATCTCTCTTACACTTCCGTGTGACTTATATCTTGCATAACGGTCAAATTCCGGTCGGCTGAACCAAAGCATAAGATATTCAGGGTCAAGTTCCTCTTTATTCTCAACTTCAAAAACTGTATAAGAGCTTGAAATAATACAATCTTCTTCATCTAAATAAGCAATAGAGATTTTCTCTCCATTTCGTGAAGTAACGGGTCCGTATGCAAATTGTCCCGTTCTAACTATCTTATAATTCGATAAATCAGTTCCTACAATATTTGCAATTGACGGAATAAATTTTTTGCTTATACTGACGCCAAGCAGCTTTGTTACGGCTAAATCCCTATTACGCTCGTCCACAAGTCGAATGTAATTGCCTAATATCTTATATCCTTTTACCATTCCTACCACCTTAACCAATGTATTTTCTATGAGCAATTTTTACATTGCTCTGCTTAACCATTGCATATTGCAATGTCGTATCTATTCTTCTATGCCCCAAGAGCTGCTGAAGTTGCTCTATTGGCATTCCTTTGTCTATTGCCATTGTTGCAAGCGTTCGCCTGAATTTATGAGGGTGTACCTTATTCAGTCCCAATCGTTTTCCAAGCTGTCGTAATCTCACTTCAATACCTCCGATATTCATTCGATTATACGGAGATTGTAATGAAACAAAAAGTGCCGGATTGTCGTCCTTTCGGCTGTTTAAGTAGTTCTGCAAATGTATTTTTGTTCTTGCATCAAAATACACTACTCGCTCCTTATCCCCTTTACCGAACACAACACATTCTCGTTCATTAAAGTCTATGTCATTTCTGTTGAGCAGCACCATTTCTCCGACACGCATACCTGTTGATGAAAGCATATCAATCATTGCCAAGTCCCTGAGTTCTGTGCAATTATCTCTCATCAATTCAAGTGCTTCATCGGAGTAGGTTTCTTTAATACTCGTTCCGGTCTTAACCTTATGTATTCGCCTTACCGGACTTTTCAAAATATAATCCTCGTCCTCAAGCCAGGAGAAAAAGCTGGAAAGTATTCGTCTTATATTATCTATCGTAACTTTACTTGATTTTTTCTTAGCTTGATACTCTGTCAAATAACAACGAATATCGTCAGTTACAATGTATTTGATACCTTTTCCAATGCTATCAAGCATTGATTGTATCGTTGCATTATAGTATTTCAAAGTTTTCTCAGAACAGCCCTCTATACGCTTTGCCGATAAGAAAGACTCTACTATATTCTGTTCTGAAAGTCCCTTATCCTTTTCTGTCTTTGTTACCTCGTACTCAAAAAGTGTATGTTGCAACACCTCTTGCAATCTTTCTGTCTGTGCGTTATTCAAATAAGGTAACATACCTTGAATAACATCTGTGATTAGGTTCTGTTTCATAGTCAATTCTCCTTTTGTTTTTTAAGAGAACGACTACCAGTGGCAGTCCCTTGTTTTAACTCCCGCCACTGATGGGAGTTCTATTGTAAATGATAATTTATTTGCTACAGTTAACGCATTTTTCACAGAAAAGTTTAGTCGATTTCTCCACGAAGATATGCGTAATATGCCTAACTATGTGCAGCTAAAGGACTTCATCAAGATTAAACATGGATATGCTTTTGACGGAGAGCAATTTTCCGAAAACGAAACCTCAAAAATATTGGTATCTCCGGGCAATTTCAAAATTGGCGGTGGTTTTCAAAATAATAAACCCAAATTCTATAACGAAGAAGCGGAATATAAGGCTGACTATGTGCTTGAAGCAGGTTCTTTAGTTGTAACGATGACCGATTTAAGTAAAAATGGCGATACACTTGGTTTTCCAGCAATCATCCCCAAAGATGAAAGAATGACCTTTTTACACAATCAGCGAGTTGGTTTAGTTGAATTTATTGACAACACTTATCCGAAAGCGTTCATCTACTTTCTGATGTGCAGCAATGATTATAGAAATTACATTCTTGCCACGGCTTCAGGTACAACGGTTCGCCATACTTCACCAGATAAAATTTCAGGATATGGTTTTATTACTCCTGATAATAAAGATGATTTAATCATTCTTAATCGGTTATATGAAGCGTATTTATCCGATTGCGACACTTTTAATATTGAAATCCAAAGATTAGCTGAGTTACAATCAACTTTACTTTCAAAAATGGTTGGTTAAGCTGCTAAATTATCATTTATCTTCTGTTTTAGGGCAATTCTTTCTGTAATTGTCTTATAGCTGTCTACAATTTCTTTTTGTTTTTCATAAGCTGGAATAGGCAAATCAACTTTGCACATCTCATCCCAATCCATTACTTCTCTAACGCTCCCATGTGATTTAAAACGAGCATATCGGTCAAATTCCGGACGACTAAACCAAAGCATTAAATACTCTGGTATAAGTTGCTTCTCATCAATAATTTCAAAAACAGTATATACATTACTTACAAGTGCCTCATCATAATCTTCAAGTAACGCAATAGCTATTTTATCTCCACGTCTTGAAGTGTCAGGAATATATGTAAATTGCCCTTTCTTAACAATTTTATATTTTCTAAAATCCGTTCCAACCGTATTGGCAATCGATGGTATAAACTGCTTTTGAACGGAAACTCCCAAAAGATTTTCTTCTTTACCTTCCGTGTTTCTAACATCAACTTGCCGAATAAACTGCCCTAATCTTTTATAATTTGATTTCATAGCCCAACTCCTTAAATACAGACAGCAAATCAGCTTTTGACTTTTCTTCCTGAACCAGCAAATCTTTTAATTCCGTCTGCAATGTTTTCATCTTTGTATCGAAATCTATATTTTCATCACGATTTACAAATTCAATATATCGACTCGGTACAAGAGTAAAACCTTTTTCTTCAACCTCATCAAACGAAGCAGAATAACAGAACTCTGGTATATTTTCATATGTGTTCTCATAACCTTCCTGCTGCCAATTGTGATAAACAGATGTCACTTTTGCTCTGTCTTTCTCGGTCAGTTCAATATACTTCTTTTCATACGGACTGCCCATCTGACGTAAATCCATAAATAAAATTTCATCTTCTCGATCACGATAATGCTTGACTTGTCCATTTTGTTCAGCAATATGTGCTTTTTTATTCTTATTAAGTATCCAAAGAGTTACACTAATATCTGTTGTGTAGAAAAGATTTCTTGGAAGAATGATAATTGCTTCTACAAGCTTATTTCTGATAAGTTGTTCTCTTATCTTTAATTCTGTTCCGTCATCAGATAATGCTCCATTTGCGAGAAGAAAACCTGCAACACCATTTTGTGAAAGTTTGGAAACAATGTTTAATATCCAGCCATAGTTTGCATTACTTGTCGGCGGGACTTCATAACCTTTCCAACGAGGGTCGTCTACAAGCTCATTGTCAGCTCTCCACTGTTTTTGATTAAATGGTGGATTCGCCATAATAAAATCTGCTTTAAGATCTTTATGCTGATCATTAGTAAACGTATTTGCTGCCATTTCTCCGAGATTTGCGGAAATACCACGAATTGCTAGATTCATCTTTGCCAGTTTAAATGTCGTATTGGTATATTCCTGTCCATAAATTGAAATTTTCTTTTTGTTTCCCCTGTGTGCTTCTACGAACTTAATAGACTGAACAAACATACCACCAGATCCGCAACAAGGGTCATAAAGAATACCATCATAAGGTTCCAACATTTCAGCAATAAGATTTACTATACACTTTGGTGTATAGAATTCTCCTTTTCCTTTACCCTCTGCAAGAGCGAACTTGCTAAGAAAATATTCATATACTCGACCGATAATGTCGTTCTCTTTATCATCTGTATTGATACGATTTATTTCATCAAGCAACGATGCCAATTTTGCTGTGGCGATATGTAAGCGGGAATAATAGTTGTCTGGCAATGCACCTTTTAAAGACTGATTGCTTTTTTCAATTGTATAAAGAGCTGTATCTATTTTTAATGCAATATCATCCTGCTTTGCATTTTCCATAATGTACTTCCAACGACTTTCTTCCGGAAGATAAAATACATTCTCCTGAGCATAAAACGGTTTCATATCCGCATACTTTTCGCCATGTTCCGTAATAATCTTCTGTCTACACTCCTCAAATTTATCACTTGCAAATTTAAGAAAAAACAAACTCAATACGACGTGCTTATACTCTGCTGGTTCTACAGAACCTCTAAGTTTATCAGCACTTTTCCAAAGTGCTTCCTCCATTGATATTTCTTTCTTTGGTTTTTTAGCCCTAGCCATTACAGTCCCTCCGTATGCTTTATCTTTTCTTTTTACTCATCTATAATAACTTCACATATATCCCCGATGTCACAATGAAACACCTGCATATTTTCATTAGAACCTCTAATGATACAGGCTCGTTTTTATTTATCTTCGTTGCGGTGTATGCTGAAATCTCTGTTGCACGCATTAAATCCTGTCTTTTCATTTAATTATCAATTAATTTATTATAGCTAATTCTCATCTGTAACACTCCTTCATTTTTCAAGCTAGTACTCTGTCCAGTCATTTATTTAATATTATATATTAAACTGTCTGACAATTCAAGATTTCGCAAACCGAATCGTCAAAGAAGCGTATTTCCAAACAATGCTGTATTACTGAAAGCCTTGTATCTGATTACTTCCAATGTGATGCAAAAATGAATGGTCACGCTCTAAAACAGGGCATATGTGCATGGAAAATTGAATATTATGTATGAGGAACGTTTTCCGAAATAAACAGTTTTGCCCGAATTGATTTTTGGTGTAATAGTTTTAACAGCATTTTTAATATGACTTTGTACAATTTTCTTAATTCGCATTTCTTTTTTCGAAGAATTATATTTCTCGAATAAGAGAAATCAACTACAACAAGTTCACCACTACCCGATCAACTCCACGCATCTCCCCTATTCTCCGCCACACATCCAAATCCACCCCAAACAGCGAATTATGCCTCCCCACCATCCGCAGATGCTCCGGATACAAAAACACCTGTTTTTCGCAAAACCTCTGGCATTCCCGCACCGGTGTCTGCGCGCCGCGGCTTCCTTTGGTACACGCTGCATACAGCGGGCAGTACTGCGAGGTATTGGTCTGATAAAACGGAAGATGAAGACTGTTTTTCCCTTCTGGAAACTTCCTTGTACCGGTATCGCCGCAGCTCTCCCATTCATACCGTTCCATCCGAAATTCTTCCTTTAAATAGTCCCGATAAAACGCCGCATGGACGCTGTTTTGTTCAAACAGCGTGCTGTCCCCCAGCTTATAGGCCATCCGCGGATCTTTTTTCCGCTTGTTGAGCAGCACGCCAAGGCAGAGGGAAAACACCGGAAACTGAGCTGCCAGATGGGCCGTTCCCCAGTCATTTACGACAATCTCAATGGTTTTGTTCTTTTGTTCACACCATCTGGCAAGATGCTGCAGACGTGCCTGCGTTTCCGTCAGATTTTCTTCCAGTAGGAAAGGAAAGACCAGCGTAACCGCAAATGACTCCCGGCAGGCTTTATCCATCAGTGCAAACAGTTCCTCTTCCGTTGGTGCCAAATACGGGCAGAAAGCATTTCCTATATAGAGCCGGTCCGGGTGGAAAACCGGCGGATCCGGAATCTGATTTCTCCGAAAATAAGCATCAAAAAACACCGCACTTTCCATCGAAAGATACGCCTTATACCATTCCGGCCGGTCCAGTTCGAGCGCCAGCTCGACCGGCTGCCCGGATTCCGCAAAGCCATTTTGCAATGCCACAAATGTTTCCTTCCCGATTCCGGAAAACCATACCTTTTTCTGCTCTTCCAGGCTTTCCATATGAAACGCATCCTGCTCCGCAGGATATCCTGTCATCTGTTCTGCAAGAGCGGCATCATCGTCCTCCATTTTCCAGCGGATATACTGGCTGTATTGCAGGGCAAGGCGCTGTACCGCATTTTGATAATCTTCCTGTTCCGTGGCGAAGGTATAAACAACATCAAAATCTTCCTCTTTTTCCTGCAGAAAAGTCGCATCACGAAGAAGAATCCGCTGGTAGGATGCCGTTTTCTGATCGTAAAATGCCAGTTCCCACGGTGCGTTTTTCTGCTCTGCAGTGGCTGGTGCCGCGAGGCGGGTCTGAAAGCCATATTCCGAAATTGCCGTGATCCGCACTTCCTTATCTCCCCAGTATCCCGCCAGGATTCCGAACGGCAGCATGGAAATCCATGGCCATTGACTGATTTCTTTTTCCCGTTCTTTTTTCTGTTTCATTGATTCAAATCTCCCGTTTTCTGATACCATCCAGTATACCTGTTTTCCTGGAAAACTCAAATAAAAAAATCCACCCACGCCCGGAAGCAGTCTCACCAGAGACCTCCAAGTCATGGATGAATTTTTATTTTCTACCAAATATGTAGTTTGTTACATTATTTTTTCAGGCAAGCTCAGCAAATCTTATAAAGATATTTACGAAACTGCCTCTTTTGTAAACGTCTCAATCAACTCTTTGGCATCATCATATCCCTGGCCTTCCAGTTCTTTCTGATACCACTCGTCCACGCCGTCTACGGCCTGTTTGAACGAATCGATGTCCATATCCTCATAATTGGTAATGGCTACACCATTCTCATTCTGCCAGCGGTTCATGATTTCATCATCACCGGCGCGGTTAATCTCACGCTCGTACTGTGTTGCCAGACGACCGCACTCATCGATCACTTCCTGCTGCTCCGGTGTCATACTGTCATAAATGTCTCCGTTAATACAGAAGAACAGACAATCATAAATTGCATTCCACATCGAGCAGTACGGCTGTACTTCCTGTACGCTGGCTGCATCGATAGCAGGAAGTGGATTTTCCTGGCCTTCTACGGTTTTCTGCTGCAGGGCCGTGTAGGTCTCGGACCAGTTCATGTTGGTGGCATCGGCGCCCCAGCGTTTGTAGCACTCCATCAGCAGGTTGCTTCCTGCGACACGGATTTTCAGGTTCTTCATATCATCGACGGTTTTTACTTCCTGCTTGCTGTTGGTCAGCTGACGGAAACCGTTCTCGGCGATTCCCATGCAGTGCAGGCCGTACTCATCAAGGATCTCTTTCAATTTTTCGCCTGCCTCGCCGTCCAGTTTTGCATCCGCATCTTCTACGGAATCAAACAGGAACGGAAGGGATACGACGTTAAATCTCGGATCAAATGCAGAGTAAATCAGGTTGCTGTGCATGGAAATCTGTACCGGATCTCCATCGATCAGTGCCTGGATACCTTCGGACTGGTTTCCGTTGGTCAGCTGGTCTGCGGCATATACGTTGACTTTGATCTTGCCGCCGGTTGCTTTTTCGATCAGCTCACCGAACTTCCGGCCGCCTTCTGCCCAGGTACTGGTTTCTGTCGTGGAGCAGGTGAAGTTCCAGGTCTGCTCCGGCCAATCGAGATCGCTTCTGTCTTCTACATCGTAGGTGCTTGCAGAAGATGTATCTTTCTTTGTAAAGGCTTCAATCAGATCTTTGGCATCGTCATAGCCCTGGCTTTCCAGTTCGTTCTGATACCAGGCATCTACACCGTCTACCGCCTGTTTAAAGGAATCGATGTCCATATCTTCGTATTTTGTGATCTTGACACCGTTCTCGTTCTGCCAGCGGTTCATGATCTCATCGTCACCGGCACGGTTGATCGCACGTTCGTAATCGACGGCTTTCTGTCCGGCCTCATCGACAACTTTCTGCTGTTCCGGAGTCAGGTTATTATAGATATCTCCGTTGATGCAGAAGAACAGGCAGTCATAAATCGCATTCCACATCGAGCAGTACGGCTGTACTTCCTGTACGCTGGCTGCGTCGATAGCCGGCAGCGGATTCTCCTGGCCTTCTACGGTTTTCTGCTGCAGGGCGGTGTAGGTCTCGGACCAGTTCATGTTGGTCGCATCGGCGCCCCAGCGTTTGTAGCACTCCATCAGCAGGTTACTTCCTGCTACACGGATTTTCAGGTTTTTCATGTCATCGACGGTTTTGACTTCCTGCTTGCTGTTGGTCAGCCGGCGGAAACCGTTCTCGGCGATTCCCATGCAGTGCAGGCCGTACTCATCGAGGATTGCTTTTAATTTTTCACCTGCTTTGCCGTCCAGTTTTGCATCCGCATCTTCTACCGAATCAAACAGGAACGGAAGAGATACGACATTAAATCTCGGGTCAAACGCAGAGTAAATCAGGTTGCTGTGCATCGAAATCTGTACCGGGTCTCCGTTCATCAGTGCCTGGATTCCCTCGGACTGGTTTCCGTTGGTCAGCTGGTCTGCGGCGTATACATTGACTTTGATCTTGCCGCCGGTTGCTTTTTCCATGAGCTCGCCGAACTTGCGTCCGCCTTCTGCCCAAGTACTGTTCTCGGTGGTGGAGCAGGTAAAGTTCCAGGTCTGCTCTTCCCATCCAAGGTCACTGTAATCAGCGATATCATTGTAATCCTCATTGCCGGAGGAATTTCCTGCTGTGCTGCCATCCGCACCATCGCCACTAGAAGTATCGGAATTCGTTGCTGCAGCTACCGTTCCGGTATAAGCTCCGTCTTTTGCCAGTGCTTTTGGAAGGAACGTGGAAATCTGCGGAACATACGTAATCAGAAGCAGAACTGCTACCGATGCTGCGATCATTGGCATAACGGCTTTGGAAATCTGCTGAATGGTAACTTCCATTCCTTTTTTTAGTTTTACGGAAATGGCGACAAACAGGTTGACACCGACCGGCGGAGTTACCTGTCCGATGGCCAGGTTGACCGTTGCCACGATACCGAATGCTACCAGGTCATAGCCAAGGGCTTTGCAGACCGGAAGCATAATCGGGATGAAAATATACATGGCAGAGTTTGCATCGATAAAGCATCCTGCAATCAGGAAAATGATATTGACAATCAGAAGGAATACAAACTGGTTATGAGCAACGCTTCCAAGAAGATCCGATGCTGCCTGCGCAATACCAAACTTTGTGCAGACAAAGGAGAACAGAGAAGCACTTGCGACGATCAGCATAATTCCACCGGTTGTTTTGGCAGAATCTACCATCAGATCCCACAGATCTTTCAACTTAATCTCTTTATAGATAAAGATTCCGACAAACAGACCGTATACAACGGAAACGGCAGCTGCCTCGGTCGGGGTGAAAATACTTCCATAGATACCGCCAAGGATGATGACCGGCATTAAGAATCCCCAGAAAGCATCTTTAAAGGCATCCCATCTTTCTTTGGCTGTTGCTTTTTTCTGGGTCGGCTGAATGTTGTGTTTCTTTGCCTCCAGAAGAACAACGATGACAAGGGCCACACCCATCAGAATACCAGGAACGATACCTGCTGTGAACATATCGGCAATGGATACGCCTGTGATGGATGCATAAACAACGAATGCAATACTCGGCGGTATGACGATCGCAATCGAACTTGACGTCGCCATCAGGGCCGTGGAAAACGGAGCAGAAAATCCGCCTCGCTCAATCATGGCAGGGATCAGAACCATACCAAGTGCTGCTACGGTTGCCGGACCGGAACCGGAAATCGCACCAAAGAAGCAGGCTACGATAACGCATACGATGGCGATACCGCCTTTTTTATGGCCGACGCAGGTGTCGACGAAACGAATCAGTCGTTTGGAAATGCCCGCTTTTGCCATAATGTTTCCGGACAATACAAAGAACGGAATGGCAAGGAGCAAAAATTTACTGATACCGGAATACATATTGGTTGCTACGATGGTCAGGGATGTACCGGAGTACAGGATCGCGCAGATCGAAGACAGACCAAGGCAGATGCCAATCGGGATACCAAGGATCAGAAAAACAAAGAATGAAAGAAAAAGAATTGCACTGATCATTTTTTCTGTCCCTCCTCTTTTGCTTTTACGAATGTATCAATCAGATATTCGATCATGTGCAGCGTCATGCAGGCTGCGCCGATCGGTACGAAAGACCAGAAAATCCATTCCGGCCAGTTTAAAACGAACGTTCTCTTTCCGTTGGCAAGCTGGGTCAGTACCTTGTCCATGCCGTATTTAAACAGAACTACGGTAAAGGCAACACTAAATGCTGTGTTGACAACCAGCAGGATTCTTCTCGTCTTCGCAGAAAGACGGTCCGGCAGCAAAGAAAGATTGACCAGTTCTCCGTCACGGGCAGCAAGCGCTGCTGCGAGAAGTGTAATCAGGACAAATACCGCAACGACAAGCTCTTCGGTAAATGACCAGGACTGATGCAGTACCTTACGGGAAAGAACGTTTCCCACCGTAAGCACAACAATCAGGATCGTGGACAGCACGAGAACCAGTTTCTCAACAAATGCCAGTCCATTCATGATTTTTTTGTACACTTTCATATGTTTCCTCCCTTTTCCCGCTGTCGGGTACAATGTTCCAGCAGGATCTATTCTTTGCCAGGCTGTATTACCGGGGTGAATTTGCAGCTGACAAACAAAAAAATCCGCCCCTCAACGAGGGACGGAACTGTTCTTTTCCCGCAACCACCCTTGTCTCTTCTTTGAAACAAGCACGAATACAACGCACAAGCATACGCGGTTTCTGTAACGGGAAACTCCCGTGAAAACCTACTGGAATTCCGGCACATAGTACGATACACGGCCGATTCGTTGGGCTTTCCTTCTCCAAGATGATTTTCAATCCAGATTCGTTGCTGTCTCGCACCTTTCCGGCAGCTCTCTGAAAACGATTTGTCTGCATTTACTTTTTCTTTTCTCAGAATTTGCTTTTACACGACAGAAGCAATTTTAACGCGATTTTTGTTGATTGTCAAGAATTGGCTGGAAAAATTTGTCGTTTTTTTGAAAAACCGCATTTTTTTCGGTTTTGGACCTTTTTCTTGCATCTTTTCCATATCTTTTATATAATAATCTGCGGTATCCGAAATATGCAGCCTGATTTTTCATCTCGATCTTCCAACATCAGTCCTGCTTATTCATGAAAGGATGATTTTTATGATAAAAAAACTGATTTCCTTTTTTCAAAAAGATGCAGTGCTTACCGTCTCTTTTTTTCTTGCAGTGCTTTCCTGCTTTTTCTGTCCTCCCGGTCCACAGTATCTTGGTTATCTGGATTTTCATACTCTGATCCTGCTGTTCTGTCTGATGCTGATTGTCGCGGGCCTGCGGGAATGTGGCGTATTTGACTGGCTTGGCACCAGTCTTCTCCGGCATGTAAACTCAGAACGGATGGTTGCTCTGCTTCTGATTTCCCTGTGCTTTTTCTGCAGCATGCTGATTACCAATGATGTCGCTCTGATTACCTTTGTTCCGTTTGGCATTCTGCTTCTGCGAATGTGCCATATGGAGCAGAAAAAAATACTTCTTGTCACCTTTATGACCATGGCTGCAAACCTTGGCAGTATGTTTACTCCTATCGGCAATCCGCAGAACCTTTATCTGTATTCGCTTTCCGGACTTTCCCTTTTGCAGTTTCTGCTTATGATGCTGCCTTATACTCTGGGTGCTGCAGTTCTTTTTCTGATCTGCATTTTTCTGTTTTTCTCCGGAAAGAAAATTTCCGTTTCCCTGGAGAAAAAAGCGATTACTCATCCGCGGCAAATCGCAGTTTTTGCAGCTCTTTTTTTCTGCTGTATTCTTACGGTTGCCAAACTTCTCCCGCATAGTATTCTGCTTCTGATCACAATTGCCGGGATCTGCCTGGTGAACCGCAGCCTTTACCGCAGAGCAGACTACTCTCTTTTGTTCACTTTTGTGTTTTTCTTTCTTTTTATTGGAAACATGAAACAAATGGCAGCGCTTCGTATTTATCTGGAACAGATGATTACCGGACACGAACGGCTTCTTTCCGTCCTCACAAGCCAGATCATCAGCAATGTTCCTGCCGCCATGCTGCTTTCCGGATATACAAAAGAAATCCCGGAACTGATTGTAGGAACCAACCTCGGCGGCCTCGGGACTTTAATTGCATCTATGGCAAGCCTGATCTCCTATCGCCAGATTACGGCCGCAGACGCTTCCTGCCGCAAAAAATATATCCTGGTTTTTACTGTTTTCAATCTTGTTTTTCTTGCTATTTTGTATCAGATACGCTAAAATAAAAAGAAGATCCGGCTGTACGGGTCTTTTTTCACGGCATTTTATACCGTCTCATGATTACTGTACTTAGCATTTTATATTGAAAAAGAAAGGGTTTCATTTATGAAGATAGATCTCAGAAACGTTCCGGATGCCGAGGTTTCCGGCATTGATCTTGCAAATGTTGACATTACTGTTCCGGCGCCGGAGACAGAACCGCAGCGGCAGTATTACTTTATGGCACTTTTAAAACAGCAGCTCGTACCGGAGCGTGCAAAACAAAACGGAAAAGAGTATCTGACTGCCTGCATCACAACCTTCGGCTGCCAGATGAACGCCCGCGATTCCGAAAAACTGGAGGGAATTCTGGAAACCGTCGGCTACCACATTGTGGAGACCGAAGATGCCGATTTTGTTGTTTACAACACCTGTACCGTCCGTGAAAACGCAAATCTGCGTGTCTACGGTCGTCTTGGACAGCTTGGCAAGTACAAAAAGAAAAATCCGGGCATGATTATTTCCCTCTGCGGATGCATGATGCAGGAGCCGCTTGTTGTCGAAAAACTCAAAAAAAGCTACCATTTCGTCAACCTGATTTTCGGAACGCATAATATCTACCGCTTTGCCGAGTATCTTGTCCGCTGCATGACAGAGGACCGCATGGTGATCGATATCTGGAAAGATACCGATAAAATCGTGGAAAATCTCCCGGTTGACCGCAAATATCCGTTCAAATCGGGTGTTAATATTATGTTCGGCTGCAATAACTTCTGCAGCTACTGTATCGTACCGTATGTGCGCGGCCGCGAACGCAGCCGGAAGCCGGAGGAAATCATCGCAGAGATCAAACGCCTCGTTGCAGACGGCGTTGTTGAAATTATGCTGCTTGGTCAGAATGTCAATTCCTACGGAAAGAATCTCGAGGAGCCGATGACGTTTGCACAGCTTCTGCGCAAGGCAAATCAGATTGAAGGGCTGAAACGCATCCGTTTCATGACCTCACATCCGAAGGATCTCTCGGAAGAACTGATCGATGCAATGCGCGACTGCGAGAAGGTCTGCCTCCATCTTCATCTTCCGCTCCAGTCCGGAAGCAGCCGTATCTTAAAACTGATGAACCGCCGTTATACCAAAGAGCAGTATCTTGACCTGGTAGACCGAATCCGCGCAAAAGTGCCGGATATTTCTCTGACAACAGATATTATCGTTGGTTTCCCTGGTGAGACCGAAGAAGATTTTCTGGAAACACTGGATGTGGTCCGCCGCGTTCGTTACGACAGCGCGTTTACCTTCCAGTATTCCAGAAGAACCGGAACACCGGCAGCTGCCATGGAAGACCAGATCCCGGCGGATGTTGTCAAAGACCGTTTTGACCGTCTTCTTGCCGAGGTTCAGGAAATTTCCCGCGAGGTAACCGCAAGACATCTTCATACCGTACAGGAAGTTCTGGTGGAAAGTATCAATGAGCAGGACGCTTCTCTTGTCACCGGCCGTATGAGCAACAATACGCTGGTTCATTTCCCGGGAGATGCTTCGATGATCGGAACGCTGCAGAACGTTTCCCTGGACGAATGCCGCGGCTTCTACTATATGGGAACGCTTGTTTGACCAAAAGACCCTGCCCGCACAGTTTTTCAGTCTTTGAAAAGACTATGTTACAAGGCTGTGCAGACAGGGTTTTTATATATAACTTCTCCTTTTATCCTCTCACATCTGGAGTTTTCCCGGAGAGCCGCCTCTGATAAAAAAAGTAGGTAATCATAAGCATAACTCCAGCTCCGACCCATGCGGAAATTTCTGCGAATGCCACTCCGCGGAACGCAAGGCGCGGTGCTAAAAGCAGCACAACCATGACGCGCATGGCAACCTCAACAATCCCGGACACCATCGGCAGAACTGTTTTTCCCATTCCCTGGCAGGCGTTTCGGAAGACAAACAGCCAGCCAAGGGCGAACAGGGCAACTCCGGTAACCGGCAGAAAGATACAGGTATAGGAAATGACTGTCGCATCATTCAGCATCAGGGATGCCAGAAGCTTCGGGCAGAAAATTTCCAGTGCTGCAAAAGGAAGATTGACAAGGACAGAAAGCACGACACCTGCCCTGACTCCCTGTTTGATCCGGTCGTATTTTCCGGCTCCATAATTTTGTCCTGTAAAAGTCAGAAGTGCAAGTCCAAGTGTTATACCCGGCTGCTCGAACAGACCGCACACCTTCATACATGCAGCATAAGCTGCGACATAGGCCGTTCCCATCTGATTGACAAAAACCTGAAGGACCATACCGCCCACCGCAGTTACAGAATTCATCACAGCTACCGGCAGGCCTTTTCCAACGAGTGCGCCAAGAAGTACACCATCTGCCCTCCAGTCTGTTTTCCGCGGAAGCAGTTCTGCGGCGCGCCGGATATATACCAGACAGTAAAGGGCAGAAACTACCTGCGCCAGGACCGTTGCAAGCGCCGCTCCAAACACGCCCATGCCAAACGGAAATACAAATAGAAGATCCAGCACAATATTGACCACCGACGAAACGATCATAGAAGCCAGCGGCACTTTACTGTTTCCGACGGACCGGAGCAGCGTCATGGCAAAGTTATTAAAAATGGTAACGGTACTGCCCGCCAGAATGGTTCCAAAATAAACCAGAGTGTCTGTCATCATATCCTCCGGTGTCTGGAGAAAGACAAACAGACGGCGCATCCAAAACAGACTGCCCACCGTAATTACAATTCCAATGGCAAGGCAGATATAAACCGACATCGCAATTTCTTTCCGCAGTTTTTCGATATCATTCGCTCCAAAGGAGTGGGAAATACAGATCCCAAGTCCTCCGGTAAGCCCCATGGCAAAGCCGAGAATCAAAAAATGTACCGAACTGGTATTTCCAACCGCTGCCAGGGCCACATCTCCGATCCCCTTTCCAACGACCATGGAATCCACAAAGCTGTAAAGCTGCTGAAAAAGATTTCCGATCAGAATCGGCAGGAAAAACTGAAAAATCAGCTTCATGCTGTTGCCCTGCGTCATATCATTTGTTGTTTTTTGCATGATGATAATCTTGTAACCTTTCCTTTCTTCATTCCTTCTTGCAAATCATATAAAATCACTATATACTAAAAGAAGTTTGTTTCCATCCACAGTCAGTATGGAACATCCACTACGAACGAAAAGTGAGACATCTATGAATAACTTATATGAATATATCGACCCCATCGCCTCTCCTTATGAGGCTTTTCTTTTTGACAGCACGCGGGACTCCCTTCCGATTCCTGCTCACTGGCACTATTATGTAGAACTTCTCTACGTTCTGAAAGGAGAAATTGAGGTTTCCCTTGATAATGTGACATCCATCGGAACGGAAGGATCTGTGATCCTTTTTCCGCCCAAATGCGTTCATTCCATCGCGCTTGCAAAGGGGTCTGTTCCGGTGCAGTATGATGTGATTAAATTTGACCCCAATCTTCTGCCCACCTGCAAGACGGATGAGCTGGATCTGCGTTCGATTCTGCACGGCATCCACACGTTCCGCTGCCCCTGTATTTTTTCTCCGGAGCAGGTACGGAAAATGGACCTTTTTCCTCTTTTTTCGGATATTCTTAAGGAATACCGGGATAAAGAGCTTGGCTATTCCATGATTCTTACAGCGGATCTTCGGAAAATCATCAGCCGTTTTGTACGGAACTGGCAAAAAAGCGGGACTTCTTTTCCGTCTCCCGGCGTGCATCCTTCCTACGAAATCAGTTTTGACCTGATTTCCGAATACATTGATTCCCATTATTTTGAAGAACTGACCGTAGAGAAACTTGCCGCCATGTGCAACATGTCGCACTCCACATTTTCCATGAATTTTTACCGCCGCTACAATATGACCTGCAAAGAATATATTACGGCAACCAGAATCAATGCGGCAGAAAACATGCTGCTTTTTTCCAGTCACGATGTTTCTTTTATTGCCAGAGAAGTCGGCTATCCGGACTGCAGCTATTTCATCCGGTGTTATAAAAAAATAAAAGGAATCACACCGAAACAGGCCAGAAAAATCCAGGCAGAAAAAAATAAATAACGTTATTTTGCAGAAAAGGGCACGCATTCATTTTGCGTGCCCTTTTTCCATGCCTTATCGTTCTGCTGTCTCGTATACGCTTCGTACGCGGTATGCGCCCGATACGCCGGTTCCCTTGGCGGTAAAGTCTGCGGTCGGCAGAATACGGAAGGTCTTTGTTCCTGCTTCCATATCAACGAAGTTATCGTCCAGGCGAAGCACACCGTTTTCGGTCTCTACGCTGACAGATTTTGCGAAGTTCTCTGCCGTTACAGTTACGGTATCGCCGTCTACCGATACAGAAAGTTTCGGATCTGCGAAATGGTAATGCTTCGGTGCACAGAACAGCGTCGATCCGGAAGATACGACGTTTCCATCGACAACCAGCTCATACGTCAGATGAACTTCCAGCGGATCCTGACCGTTGAAATCAAGATGCGGCATCCACTGTCCGCCGTAGGCCGGTGCGTTGACCTCGAAGGTTCCCTCTTTGACTACGGAAGAATCCGGACGGCGCAGAGACCATTTTACGGTTCCAACAATCGGCTCACCCGTCTCATTCGCAACGTGAAGGTCTGCACTGACATCGATTGGATGCGGCAGGGTGTTGACAAACGGTTTCTGATCGATCTCTCCATGCTCCTCACAGGAAAGCAGAACCGGTGCGAACATCTTCTTCTCTGCGTACTGCAGGGCTTTCCAGTTTCCGTAGTAATCGACGCTTGCCCAGGATGCTACCGGCCAGATATCGTTCAGCTGCCATACAACAGCACCCATGCAGGTACCACGGAAGCGGCGGAAATGCTCTACGCCGTAACGGATGGCATCTGCCTGAAGAAGCTGTGAGCAGTAAAGAAGCTCATCGAAATTCTTCGGATACAGATAGGTCTGTGAGATATAGTTCAGGATCTTTCCGTTGGCAGCCGTATTTCTCTGGTGCATTTCCATGACGCGTGAGAAGATGTTGCGGTCGCCGTCTTCCGTAAACCGTTTTACAGTCTGCAGGGACGGGAAGGACTGGAATCCGAACTCGGACAGGAAACGGTAATGGTGGGAACGATAAGCGGTAAACGGCTCGCTTCCGTGCCATACGCCCCAGTAATGGGTATCGCCGACATTTTCCGCATTGCTGTTTTCGTAATTTCCACCTGAAGACGGGGATGACGGCCAGTAGAATTTCTCCGGATCCTCTTCTTTGACGATGTTCGGAATGATGTACTCATACAGATGGATATAATCGTAATACTGTTTCTTGGATTTCGGCCATGCCAGCATTTCATACTGTGTCTCCATCTCATTGTTTCCGCACCACAGAGCGATACTTGCATGAGAACGAAGTCTGCGTACATTCTGACGGATTTCTGTAGAGATATTCTCCTCAAAGTGATCTGACAGCTCGTAGGAAGCGCAGGCAAACATGAAGTCATGCCAGATCAGAAGTCCTCTCTCATCGCAGACATCATAGAAGAAGTCATCGAGGAAGTATCCGCCGCCCCATATACGCAGGGAATTGAAGTTTGCTTCCTGTGCGGATTTTAACAGCAGATCGGTACGTTCTCTCGTCTGGCGGGTTAAAATATTATCCTCCGGAATGTAATCCGCGCCCATCGCGAAAATCTGCAGTCCGTTGATTTCATATGCAAAGTTGCGGCCTTTTACTGTCTTTGCTGCTTTATCGGTGATGATGATTTTCTTTTCACCGTTTGTCATAACCATGTTGTCGCCGTCGTCGTAATCTGGTGCCTGTCCGGTCATGTGCTCATCATAAACTTCATCTTCCATCGGATCGGTATTGACCGTGATGGTGCGAAGACCCATTTTCTTCTCCCAGGTATCCAGGGTATCCTCTGCAACAAGCGCTACCTTTACCTGATACAGTGCCTGTGCGCCGTAACCGTTCGGCCACCACAGCTCCGGATTTTCTACGGTAAGAGAAGCCTGTACATGGTTGCTGCGAAGCTCACACGTAAGACCAGTCAGATTCTTTGCCGGTGCTGAATGGGTCAGCGGATCGATGCTGCTGCTTTCTGCGGTCAGAACGGTTTTTCCATCCGGAGAAGTAACCGTCATGACAATTTTTACGTTTCCGTCGGTAACTCCCGGCATCCACTCGATCTCGGCATCTGCCGTCAGGCGAACAGAATCAACAACGTTTCCGTGAACCGTTTTTCCGGTTACGTGATGCTCCTGGCCTACAAATACCTGTGCCAGACGGGCTGTTTTTACTGCGAGAACGGAAGCTTCACGGAACAGTCCTGCATCTGGAAGACGCGGGCCCCAGTCCCAGCCGTACATGCACGCTGCTTTACGGATATGCGGGAATCCCGGCATTGCATCGGAGGATCCGCCAACCGGGCATTTTGTATCTTCTTCCGCAATGAATTTGGTCGGGGAATGCAGAATCACTTTTACCTGATATACGGTATCGGCTGCATCACCTGCAACAAGATCGGTAATATCGTACTCCCAGACACGGTTCATGTTGTCTGCGGAGCCGATTTTCTCTCCATTCAGATAAACATCCGCGATCGTATCAATTCCGTCGAAATGTAAAAACAGGCGGTCCGCTTTTCTGTCTTCCTCTCCGATCACGATTTCTGTCTCGTATGCGAAATCGTTCTCCATCAGTTTCAGTGCGTCGAGTTCATTGTCACGATAAAACGGATCCGGGATCAGACCTTTTTCCAGAAGTGTGCCGTAAACGGTAGACGGAACCTTTGTCTCAATTGGAGTCTCCGGAATATCGTAAACATTTTTTCCAAGGACCGTTAAGGTCCAGTTGTCTTTCAGACATATTGTATGCATTACAGTATGTCCCCCTTTCTTACATAGTTTCTGCTTCTTCGCGTAGTTTCACCACGCTTTTTCTTTCTTCCTATCTTACTTCTTTTGTGCAGAAAATGGTACAAAAAAGCTCTTGAAAAATAGGAAAAATCTCCAAATGCACAAAAATTTTCGCAAAAACAGGAAAACAGTGAGACAAATTCTCAATCATCACTTTGACAGATTTGGAAAATGTGATAGAATAAAAACGTTGGCATCCCATTTAAAAATGCCGACATTATTTTTCGAAAAGAAAGATGAGGAAAAAACTATGATACCAGAAAGATTAGCTGCTCTCCGTGAAAAAATGAGAGCATACGGCGTGGACGCTTATCTGGTTCCGACCGCCGATTATCATGAATCCGAATATGTAGGAACTTACTTTAAAGCAAGAACGTATATTACCGGTTTTACCGGTTCTGCCGGAACTGCTGTGATTACGCAGGACGAAGCGTGCCTCTGGACCGATGGCCGCTACTTCGTACAGGCAGCCAAAGAACTTGCCGGAACCGGCGTTACCTTAATGAAAATGGGCCAGGAAGGCGTTCCGACGGTAGAGGAATACCTGGCGGCCAATACAAAAGAGGGCATGACCATTGGTTTTGACGGCCGCGTTGTCAATGAAATGCTCGGCGAAGCACTGGAGAAAACACTTCCGGAGCGTTTTCTTTCCTATCGAAGCGACCTGATCGGTGAGATCTGGTCGGACCGCCCGGCACTTTCCGCAGAACCCGTGTGGATCCTTGATGCAAAATATACCGGTGAATCCGCTGCGGAGCGTCTTGCAAAAGTACGCGAAAAGATGAAAGAGAACGGTGCCGAAGTGCATATTCTGACTGCACTGGATGATATCGCCTGGATGCTGAATATCCGTGGAAACGATATTCCATGCAACCCGGTTGTCCTCTCCTATCTCGTACTGACAGAAACCGAGAGTCATCTGTTCATTCAGGAAGAAACCTTAAATGAGAAAGTAAAACAGTATCTTGCTGATCTTGGCATTTCCCTTCATCCATACGATGCTGTTTATGATTTTGTTTCCGGCATCACAGGAAAAACCATTCTTCTGGAGAAAGCCAAAGTCAACTACACGATCTGCCAGAGTGTCATGGGCAGCAATACGATTGTCAATGTCATGAACCCGGCTTCTTCTTTAAAAGCAGTCAAAACACCGGTTGAGATGGAAAACATTCGAAAAGCCCACATCAAAGACGGCGTTGCCGTTACCCGTTTCGTATACTGGTTAAAGAAGAATATCGGTAAGATCCCAATGGATGAGGTTTCCGTTGCTGAAAAACTGGAATCCTTCCGGAAGGAGCAGGAAGGCTTTATTGAGCCAAGCTTCGGAACGATTTCTGCTTACGGCCCGAATGCTGCTATGTGCCATTATCAGGCAACGAAAGACAATTTCTCTGTTCTGCAGCCAAAAGGCATGTACCTGGTGGACTCCGGCGGACAGTATTATGAGGGAACGACCGATATTACCAGAACAATCGTAGTTGGACCGCTGACCGAGGAAGAAAAAGAACATTTCACCATCACTGCGATGGGAACCCTTCGTCTTGGAAATGCAAAATTCCTCCACGGCTGCATCGGTATCAACCTTGATTACCTTGCAAGACAGGCATTCTGGGAGAGAGGTCTTGACTTCAATCACGGAACCGGCCACGGTGTCGGTTATCTCTTAAATGTACATGAGCGTCCAAACGGTTTCCGCTGGAAAATGGTTCCGGAGCGCATGGAAAATGCCGTTCTCGAGGAAGGTATGCTGACCTCCGACGAACCAGGTATCTATATTGAAGGAAGCCACGGTATCCGTACCGAGAACCTGATGCTCTGCCGCAAAGCAGAAAAGAACATGTATGGCCAGTTCATGCGCTTTGAGTTCGTTACCATGGTTCCGATCGACCTCGACGGTATCGATACGCAGTATATGACGGAGAAAGATGTCGAGCTGCTGAATAATTACCACAAAGAAGTGTATGAGAAGATTTCTCCTTATCTGGAAGGGGACGAAAAAGAGTGGCTGAAAGAAGCCACCCGCACGATTTCCAAATAAGATGCAAAAACGCTGTTCTGTGTTTTGATGATACAGAACAGCGTTTTTTATTATAATACTTTCGATAAAAACTCTTTGAGCCGGGGATGCTGCGGATTTGCGAAGAACTCCTGCGGCGTATTCTCCTCCTGAATATTTCCCTCGTTGATAAAGATCACGCGGGTTGCCACTTCTCTTGCAAAACCCATTTCATGCGTTACGACAACCATCGTCATGCCTGATTCAGCAAGTTCCTTCATAATTTCAAGAACCTCCCCTACCATTTCCGGGTCGAGTGCGGAGGTCGGCTCGTCAAACAGCATGACATCCGGGTTCATCGCAAGGGCGCGTGCAATGGCAATTCGCTGTTTCTGACCGCCGGAAAGGCTTCCCGGGTAAGCATCTGCTTTATCCGGCAGTCCAACGCGGTTTAAGAGCTCCATCGCTTTTTTCGCTGCTTCTTCCGGCGTCATCAGCTTTAATGTCACCGGGGCGAGCATGATATTTTCCTTGACGGTTTTATGCGGAAACAGGTTGAACTGCTGAAATACCATTCCAATCCTCTGTCGTACATGGTCGATATCGGTTTCCGGTGCTGTGATGTCAACGCCCTCGAAATAAATTTTTCCGCCGGTTGGAATTTCCAGACGGTTTAAGGAACGCAGAAAGGTCGATTTTCCGGAACCGGAAGGACCGATGACAGCGACAACCTCTCCCTGACGGATCTCTGTACTGATCCCGCCCAGAACCTTAGTATCCTCGAAACTCTTCTGCAAATTTTCAACTTTGATTAATACTTTTTCATTAGTGGTCACTCTTACGCAGTCTCCTTTCCAGTTTTCCCATGAAATAGGTCAGAATCATAACAAGAATCAGATAAAAGATCGCTGCGGAAAGAAGCGGAACCAGCGCATCGTACGTACGGCTCTGTACCAGGGTCGCTGCCTTTGTAATATCAATGGTTCCGATATAGCCGATGATGGCAGTCTCTTTTAACAGCACGATCATCTCATTAATCAGCGCCGGAAGAACATTTTTAAACGCCTGCGGAATGATGATGAGACGCATGGTCTGTGCAGAATTTAAGCCAAGGCTTCGTCCTGCTTCCGTCTGTCCTTTGTCCACAGACATAATTCCGGAACGGAAAATCTCAGCAACGTATGCACCGGAATTGATACCAAATGCGATTCCGCCGATCACGATATTGTTCAGGTTTACGGTTGCAAAAATAACCGAATAGAAAAACAGGATCTGAATCATGGACGGCGTTCCGCGGATGATCGTCAGATAGACGCGCGCAACGATGTTCAGAAGTTTTAATTTACCGGTCTGCTCGTGTGTCGAGCGGATCAGTGCGATAAGAAGTCCGAGCACAACACCGATGCACAGCGCAAGCACCGTGACAAGCAGTGTCGTCTTCAGACCGGTCAGCCACCATTCTGTAGCACCATTGTCTACAAAGTAGCGGTTGAACTGATGATGTAAATTTTCCATATGACACATCTCTCCTTTGTGTTTTTAACTGCGGGATCTGCAACCGGCAGTTTCCTTACAGCGCAATCGAAAAACGAACGGCCGCGCCTTTTGTCTGGCGGACAGCCGCTCGTTTCTATCCCCTGATTCCAGATTGCCCCGTACTTCGTACTCTCGCAGTCCTTATCACTATGTTATTACTTTCTGACAATGACAACCTGTGTTGCATCTGCATAAGTATCCGTGAAATCAACGCTTTCTTCCCGTTCTGGAGTAACGGTCATTCCGGCTGCGCCGAAGTCTGCTTTTCCACTGTTGACAGATGCAAGGATGGTTTCAAATGACATATCCTCGATTTTCAGCTCATAACCAAGCTTGTCGCAGATTGCCTTGGAAATGTCGGCATCGATACCAACGATATCATTTCCCTCTTTGTACTCCCACGGCTCGAACTCAGCGTTGGTTGCCATGGTAAGCGTTCCGTTGGAACGGTCCACGTCTGCCGGGGACTCATACGGATGCTGGCCGACTTCATCACCAATGTAGTTGCTCATGATCTCATCAAGAGTTCCGTCCTCTTTCAGCTCTGCCAATGCAGTGTTGAACTCGTCTCTTAACTCATTTCCTTTTTTGAAGCACATCGCGTACTCTTCGGTATCAAAAATGCCTTCTACAATTTTCAGATCATCGTTTGCTGCAACGAATTTTTCTGCCGGCAGGGAATCGATGACAACACAGTCAATCTTTCCGTTTTTCAGTGCCTGAATAGCATCGGCGCCTTTGTTGTAACGCTGCATCTGGGAATCTGCATTAACGGCATCGCTCGCCTGAGAATCACCTGTTGTTCCGGTCTGTACACCAATCTTCAGATCTGCCAGATCCTCTACGGATGTTACTTCTACTTTCTTTGCGGTAGATGCAGAACTTCCGCAGCCTGCCATCGAAACAGCAAACAAAACGGACATTGCAAGTGCTGTTGCTTTTTTTGCAAAATTCATTTTCATAATAATCTCCTTCTCTCCTCATGTAATGTATATTTATTCACTTTCCCTTATTATAACAGCATCTTTCTGAAATGCAAGGAAAAACGGAAAAAAAGCAACAGAAATACAAAAGACAGCCCGGGGGTTCTTCCATGGCTGTCTTTCCGTTTTTGTATTCAGTCCGTATTTTTTCCGTCTGCTGCTGTGCAGCGCAGGATCCGCTGAATGCTCTTTTCCGATAAAGCATATTCCTCTGAGAGTTCGGAAACTCTGCTTCCGTTTTGATGTTTCTCGCAAATTTCCCGGCACCGGATGCTCCTTTGCCCATTCCTAGGCTTCCACACTGCTCCCGAAGAGCTTTAAGGCTTCCATCCCTTCCAGTCCCTCTGTATTTGTTCGTCGTCTACACAAATGATGTTCATCTGGTATCTCTCCTGCCTTGTCCTGTTCTAATTGCTTTTCATCCATTCTTCATAAATGGAGGCACTGTATCCCTGTTTCTTTTTACTCTGATACATTGCCCGGTCCGCCTTTCTGTATAGCTGGTCAAAAGAAACTTCTTCCGATGCCTCGCAGAAACAGGCACCCAGGCTGATTTCTATCTGCTTCCCCTTCATTTCCGCAATCGTAATCTGGCTGATGTTATGAAAAAGTCTTTCGAAAAATCTCTCTGCCGCCGCTTTCTCCCGCATTTCCGGCTTGACACTCCCCACAGCTAAAGCAGGGGGATTCTTGTTTCTTCCACTACTGCATTGACGAATACCTTACGGTACTGCAATGTCTTACACAGTGTCCACAAGCTATGTTTATCCTGTTCCCGTATGCCCTGCGGTACAGCTTTTCATCTTTATGCAGACTGCATCTGCAGTGCTTTTTTCAGAATATTAATGCCTGCATTCGTATCCCGGTCATGAACTGCATGGCATTTCGGGCACTCCCAGATACGAATGCTCAGATTTTTTATCCGTGGATTTCTGTAGCCGCAAGAGCTGCAGGTCTGACTGCTCGGATACATCGTTGGTACTCTGTGAAGTTCATTTCCATACCAGCTGGCTTTATATTCCAGCATTTCGAAAAACTTTGCCCAGGAAACACTTGCTATGGATTTTGCCAGTTTATGGTTCCGGATCATTCCCTTCACGTTCAGATCCTCGACACAGATGGTTTGGTTTTCGCGCACCAGCATCGTTGACTGTTTCTGCAGGAAATCATTCCGCTGATTGGCTATTTTCTCATGCACTCTGGCTACCCTGAGCCGCTGCTTCCCGCGGTTATGGGAATCTTTCTGCTTCCGGGAAAGTCTGCGCTGTTCTCTTATGAGTTTTCGCATGGAGCGTTCCAGATATCTGGGATTTGATACCGTATTTCCATTGCTGTCAGAATAGAATGCTTTGATTCCGACATCAATTCCAATCGTTCCTCCAGCATTTGGGCGTGGTTCCGGTTCGAAATCAACATTTAAGACTGCAAAATATTTTCCGGCCGGTGTGTACTCAACGGTTACGTGATTAATTTTTCCCACTTCCATCGACTGGCGTATTTTGACAAATCCAAGTTTCGGAAGTTTGATATATCTTCCCACAATACGGATATTATCTTTTTGATTGACCGTTCTGTATGACTGGAACCGGTTATGTTTGCTCTTGAAGGTTGGATAGGAAGCACGTTTTTGAAAGAAATTCACAAAGCTCCGGTCGAGATCCCGCAGAGACTGCTGTAAGGCAATGGAATCTGCTGCTTTCAAAAAAGCAAACTCCTCCTGTCTTTTCAGTTCGGTCAGCATGGCGGAAGTCTGGGTATATCCAATCTTCTTCCCTTCTTCATAGCTTTCCTTGCGCATGGCAAGTCCCCGGTTGTAGATCAGCCGGCAGCATCCCAGCGTCTGGTGGATGAAGTTTTTCTGTTCTCTGTTCGGGTAGATCCTGAATTTGATCCCTTTTTGCATTAGCCCATCTTATCCTTTTGTCTCTGCGATGTTTTCTGGTTTTCGATATACTGTTTTA